>JAAIGF010008816.1_pt1 | contig 426756 bp, 387 predicted proteins | sample 6487441 | NCBI WGS metagenome assembly JAAIGF01 (sample SAMN13974129, study PRJNA590717) | phyllosphere metagenome | biome: pepper field; feature: multiple bacterial spot infested pepper fields; material: pepper leaves; isolation source: leaves from pepper fields | host: Capsicum annuum ...
CGGTCGCGTGTTGAAATCGGGAAAAAGGATCGAATTTTAGTGGAATTTTCCCGATTTCAAAGGCGAACGCTAACGCTCCTTCACTGAATTTCTCTCTCCGCCTCCTGTCTTCCAGCGACGTTAGACTTTCTCGACACGTTGAGACGATCGCCATAGCGATCGTCTTCTATCTTCTCAGCCGCTGATTCCCAGCCAATCGAAGAAACGCATGATCAATACATATTCGCCTACGATCATCGCTACGGAGATCATCAGCATCAGTTTAACTTGGGCTTCGTTCATTTTATGTTCCCAATAGCGACCTTTCCATGCCGCATACCAGCTCGGCGTATACGTATCTTGAATAGCCCGATCCATGTCGTTGCGGTCGCGAAACAAAATGCGGGATAACAGGTGGACCAACGGAATGTTGACGGCGAACAAGACTAGTAGCAGAATACCTTCCATGCTATCTCCCCCCCCTTTAAGCCACTACGTTTATAAGAGGGACAAGTTCCTTATTCATCCAAAAAAGAGGGGCTATTCAAAAATCGCTTACGGGAGGTTTCCAGCCTGTCTGCTTGCTCCATCGACTCGCTTCCTGCATGATGCTCCAAATGATCGGCTCTTTGCCGTCCACGTATAATTCTCGCTCATTTGGCGTTGAATAACGTTGGGCTAATGTATACTTTTCCTTCGCATATAACTGCTGCCATTGCTCACTCTGGCGCAGAAAATCACGAAACAACAAAGCAAATTGCTCCGACCAGCTTCCCGCCTCACGCACATGAATATGGGTTCGGCGCATCCCTTCCGTTTCACGGAAATAGCGTTTGGTGAGGTCCGGATTGTTGCTGCGATGACGATAGCCGATAGCTTCGAGCGCGGAATGATACGTCATCGGCTCCAAACCCTTTACGGAAATTTGAATATCAATGACCGGTTTCGCATCAAGTCCGGGAACTGCCGTCGAACCGATATGATCGATGCGAAGCGCTTCGTCTCCGATCGCGTTGCGCAGTCGCTTGGCGATATCACCAAACTCTGTCTTCCAATGTATGTCATAGGGAACTACGATTACAGATTCTTTCATTATTCACAGCCCTTCTTCTAATGAAATTGTAGCTTGATCATATGCCAAAATGAATCACGTAAACTCCGTTATCCAATGCTTTTTGCGTCACCGCGATCAGATTGTCCATTTGTTTAACCAACTCTTTTTTTGAAAAATACAGCTTCTCGTAAAAGCCGTCCTGCGAATCTTCGTCACCGTTCCAACTGTAGTTGCCTGTCAGTTGTATGACTTCCGGCCCCGCACTAAATAAACGTTTCCAAGCTACAGCGATGTCTTGAAGTCTGCGAATATCCTCGGGATGCTGAATGAGCGAATACGCATAAGGATCAGGGCCGTCTCCCCATTTGCCGTTCGGATACTGCGCCCTCAGCCATCGGAACGCATCGTACATGTAGTTGAATAGATCGTCGTCGATGGAAGCCTGAGGCGCAATCGCAACATCGCCACTCCATACGTATCCATTTTTCCAACTGAGCCTTGAATGGTCCGTGTCTTCTTTTTTACCCGTAATAAATTGATGATAGGGCATTCCATTTCTCCTTTTAAATCATTTGCTGCTGAATAGAAGTCAATAAGCTCCATGAAGTTGGCTGTTGTTATGTAAAAAGGAGTTGTCCATTAGGTATTGGGAGCGGACAACGGTATAGTCGCTTGCGTAAGCTCATCCCGATTTTCCAAATGAATGAGCATTTTCTGCATCATGTCCGGATTCAGCGTCTCCATAATAAACAGGTGCGGATCGAAGATTCCAAATGGTTGCAAATGATCTGCCCGATAATAGTCGATCAGCTTTTGCGGCGTAGTTGCCCGACACCAACGTCGGCTTCCGTCGTTGAACGTTAGCGTCAGCTCGACAAAAATCATATCGTCCGGATCGTCATCGAATACCCAGCTTTCCAGCATAGGCAGCTCCACGCGACCTATTTGAAAATAATGCTTATCCACCCAGATCGCTTTTCCGTGCTGCCCCATGATTCGATACTTTCCGTTCTGCTCTTTTCTCACCTGATACACGTCTCCGCGACGAAGCGCATGGCCGTATACGCCTATAGATGAACATGTGACTTCCATCGGCGCATCGGATACTCCGATAATTTGCTTCATTATCTAATCCTCCCGATCTATGCGAATACGGTCTGTTAGGACTTGGGTGATTCGGTGCTCTCAACATTTCCACTCCATTATATCGCTTAAGGGTATACATTTTCCTGGAAATCAAGTATGTATGAACAGACATGTTACGAATTCCATAGCAGAAAGACGGTGACGCATTTGGAAATGTTCGAACTCATCTTGTTGATGCTATCGGCGATTGCGCTGTCCAACCTGATTAATCGCTTTGTCCCCTCGATTTCGGTTCCGATTATTCAGATCGCGCTCGGCGTCGGGTTGACGTTTTTACCCATGCACGCCGAAATTACGCTTAACCCGGAGTTATTCCTGCTGCTGTTTATCGCTCCGCTGCTGTTCAATGACGGACGCATGACGGATCGGAAAGCGTTTTGGAGTTTGCGTAAGCCGATTTTGCTGCTCGCGCTCGGACTGGTATTCGTCACGGTGGCCTCGCTCGGCTATATGCTGAACTGGCTTCTTCCGACTTTACCGTTGGCTGCGGCTTTCGCTTTGGCGGCGGCGCTCGCTCCGACGGATGCGATCGCGGTCGGAGCGCTGGAGGACAAGGTCGCGATTCCGCATCGAACGATGAAGATTCTGGAAGGCGAGTCGCTGATCAACGATGCTTCCGGTCTGGTATCGTTCCAATTCGCGGTAGCGGCGATGGTGACCGGAGCGTTCTCGATCTGGTCGGCAGGTCTGGCTTTTGTCGGCATTTCGCTTGGCGGGATCGCGCTGGGCTTGGTCATGACGTTTTTAAAACAATTGTTCGTGATGTGGCTGCGTCGGCTCGGGATGGAGACGGTCACGCTGCATATGCTGATCGAGGTGCTGACGCCGTTCGTGATTTTCCTGACGGCGGAACAACTCGGAGTCAACGGGATCTTGGCGGCGGTCAGCGCGGGAGTGGCTCACTCGATCGGCTACCGAAAACTGAATCCGGAACTCGCCAAGCTGAATATCGTATCCAAAAGCACCTGGTCGGTGATCATTTTCGTGCTGAACGGCTTGGTATTCCTGCTGCTCGGAACCCAACTGCCGGAGATCGTGCGCACGATCTGGGAAAGCCGGGAAATCAGCAACCTCGAAGCGATCGGCCATTCCCTGCTGCTGACGATTCTGTTGCTGGGTATTCGCTTCGTGTGGGTGCTGTTGACCCGGGTGACGGAGGCGAAAGACCATCAGGACGAACACGTGCCTGCGCAACCGGGACGATTCAGAAATGCGCTGATCTTCAGTCTGGCCGGTGTGCGCGGTACGATCACGCTCGCGAGTGCGCTATCGCTGCCTTTTTTGCTCGATGACGGCAGTCGATTCCCGGAGCGCCATCTGATCATTTTTCTGGCCGCCGGGGTCATTCTTTGGACGCTGCTGGCTGCCAATTACCTGCTTCCGCTGCTGATCAAAAACGAGGAGCTGCCGGAAAACGAAGATGTGCAGGCGGAGCTTGAGATTTTACGCAGTGTGGTGGTTGCGCTAAATGACCAGGCTAATACGGAAAACGGCACAGCGGTGAAGATTGTCGCGCATATGTACAACCAGCGTATTTTCAAGCTTAAGCAAACGTCTCAACTGGGAGAGTCTCCACAGACCTTGATGATCCAAACGCTGAAGTGGCAAAAAGAATATGCAACCGAAGCGGCACGCCGCCAACAGGTCAACCCTTTTGTCGCTTATCGCTTCGTGCGTCAGTTGAATAAGCTGCTGTACCGTTCTACCCGTGATAAAAGTTATCTGACCGAACTGCGGAGGCTGCCTCGGGGCAGTATGAAGCAGTTGAGGCAAGTGGTCGATTTGTCCGCTAATACGCTGAAGGAACGCAAACGTTCTAAAGACGCGTTTAAAACAGAGGTCAGCAGCCATGTCGTGGAACGGCTTAAAGCGCTATTAGTTTCCGACCAAACGAAAATCGAAGCGGAGGATATTCATGTTGCGCTGCTGCGATACGAGCAGTTCCAGCTTCGCCGGGGAAAGGATTCGGAAGCACTGGCTGCTCGTCGAAGCTCTGAGGAGGAATTGGACGAGGTGGCACGGGTCGGGATTCAATTGGAACGGGATGAGATTCAGCGGATGTTCGAGAACGGGAAACTGTCGCGGAACGGGATGAAGGAAATGAAGAATAATTTGTTGGTGATGGAGCATGACTTAAGAGGGTGAGGTGTAAGGGTGGCGCTGCGAGAGAATTTGCCAGCATAGGCTTCCGAAGTGCATTTCTTCGAAATGCTTCACAAGCCGCTGTCTCACCATGAGATTTTCCCTCCGCTAGGGCCTTCCATGGTGAGGATTAGGGGAAAGAAATAAAGAAGAGAGCTCTGGGATGGGTTTCCCGGAGCTCTCTTCTTTTACTATGGGTTTACAAGATTATTGTTTGAACTTTAGGCTTCTTTAATCACGTAGAGCACGCTTTGGAAGTCGCCGTTCAGCATCGGAAGCGGCAGGCCGAAGTTCATGAGTTCGTCGCCGCCGTGGACTTGGCCGCTTTCGCCTGTGCCCAGACGGCCTTCGACGGTGTAGCGTTTCAGCGGATCAAGGCCTTTGAGCTTCAGGCGGCGCAGCGGCGCGTTCGGCTCGCCGAGTACGCGGAAGTAGGCGGCGAAGGCTTGGGAACGGTCTTCGGACACGTAAGCCCAAGCGGTGTCGTTGCTTTCGAACGGATTTTTGATCCGGTAGAAGTTGCCGAACTGGATCAGGTTGCGCAGTTCTTTGTATTGTTGAACCTGTGCTTTGACTTCCGTTTTCTCTTTTTCAGTGAACTTCGTCAGATCCAGCTCGTAGCCGAAGTTGCCGCTCATGGCGACATGTCCGCGCATTTCAAGCGGCGTGATGCGGCCGACTTGGTGGTTCGGCACGGCCGATACGTGCGCGCCCATGCTGCTCGCCGGGTAGACGATGCTGGTTCCGTATTGGATTTTGAGACGTTCCACCGCATCGCTGTCGTCGCTCGTCCACGTTTGCGGCATGTAATAGAGCATGCCCGGATCGAAGCGTCCGCCGCCGCCGGAGCAGCTTTCGAACAGGATATGCGGGAAGCGGGACACAATGCGTTCCAGCACGTCGTACAGGCCGAGAATGTAACGGTGAGCGGTCTCGCGCTGACGGTTTGCTGCCAGCAATTCCGAACCGATCTCGGTCATGTTGCGGTTCATGTCCCATTTCACATAGGTGATCGGCGCCGATTCCAAGACTTTGGACACGGAATCCACGATATAGTCGCAGACGTCCGGACGCGACAAGTCGAGGATCAACTGACGGCGAGCTTCCGTCCGGCTGCGGTTTGGCACATGCAGGCACCATTCCGGATGATTGCGGTACAATTCGCTGTTCGGCGATACCATTTCCGGTTCGAACCACAGTCCGAATTCCATGCCGGTCGCGGTAATGTCGCCGGCGAGCTTGGACAGTCCTTCCGGCAGTTTGCGGGAGTCTTCGAACCAATCGCCGAGCGAACTGTCGTCGCTGTCGCGCTTGCCGAACCAGCCGTCGTCGAGCACGAATAATTCGATGCCCAGTTCTTTGCCCGATGCCGCGATTTCCTTGATTTTATCCGCATTGAAATTAAAGTACGTCGCTTCCCAGTTGTTGACGAGGATCGGACGCGCTTTGTCGCGGAATTCGCCGCGGCTCAGACGGGTGCGGTACAGCTTATGATACGTGCGCGACATGCCGCCCAGACCTTCCGAAGAACGGACCATAACCGCTTCCGGCGCTTGGAACGCTTCGCCTGCTTCGAGTCTCCACTCGAAATCGAACGGCTGGATACCGAGCTGCGCGCGCGTCGTTCCGTACGAGTCCACTTCGACTTGTCCCAGGAAGCCGCCGCTGTAGACCAAGCTCAATCCGTACACTTCCCCGAAATCCTCGCCCGAATCTTTGGCAAGCAGCGCGATAAACGGGTTCTGGTTATGGCTGCTCGATCCGCGCTTGCTGTCAATGCGATGGATGCCCGGAACCAGATCGCGCTTATGGATATGACGCTCGCGAATCCATGCGCCGGAAAGCTGCATGAACTCGAAGTCGCTATGGTTGAAGTCTACGCTGGCGCTAAGCGCGCGGCCCAGAGCGATAACTTCCTGCCCTTCATTGATAAAGCGAACCGAACGGGTGATGACATCCAGTTCATGGAATACGGTATAGCTGAGCACCACATGCAGACCCGTCAGTTCGTCGCGCAAATGCAGGTGCAGCGTATCCGCTTCCGTGTCGTTTTCCACATAAGTCGCCGGAAGTCCTTGAAGCGCCGGTTTGCCGGATACGATCTCATGACGCTCGTAGGCAAGGCGGCTGATTGTCGTTCCGTCCGTATAACGGGCTTCGAACGCAGGCTCGCGGAAATCGCCGCTGCCGTACGACGGATACTCCTGAGGCAGCGTGTCGAGCGAGAATTGCATGGCATCCGCGCTTAGGTTCGGGTGGAACGAGCAGCGCTCGATCGAAAAGATATGTTTATCGAACGTTTCCTGAGACAACTTGGGTCCCCAGTAGACATGTGCGGGATGTGCCGACTTCACAAGCTCGATCACGTAACTGGATGCCGCCGATTGCAAATGGAACGTCTGGTGTTCGGAATTAAAGAAAATAGGCAAGGGAAAATCCTCCATTTCGGGCTAGGTTAACGATAGTCGCGATACTGAATCGATAATCCGGGACTGCCTGATTCCTGTTCATGATTGACATGGCATGATCCCATCTTGATTAACGATAACAATCCCAGTATAAGAGGAAAGCAGGTCTACGGAGAATGTCAGGATGTATGATATCCATGTCATAAAGCAAGATAAGCGCGAAAAACGTAAAGCGCTTCCCTCTACTTCTCGATCCCCATGCCAAAAAGCTCCGCAGTCGTGTTTTTCTGCGAAGCTTTTTTCAACCTGCGATTTGAACTTGGATGCTTATCTTAACCGATCACAATCGTATTAAACGAGCCTGCCGTCAGTTCAAAACGCAGCGTCTGTCCGTCATGCTCCACATTCAATTCCCGGCTGTCCGTAAACGGATTGTTCACGATCACCGCGATGCTGCCGTCCGGATTGCGGAACGCCGTCGCTTTGCCGGTCCACGGCCCTGCGAGCCCGATACGGTAAGCGCCGGGCACGACATAACGGGCATAATGCTTCATCACGTAATACTCCGGATTGAGTGTCGGTTGCCCGCTGTCCGGTTCTACCGTTACCATCGAATTCTGCTCCCAGCCCCATGTGCTGCGCCCTTTCGGTCCAAGCGCCATGTTCCAGTAAATATACGCATTCACGCCGTTTGTGAAATAATGCTGGAACAAATTATAGACGTAACGCGCGTACCCCCAACTGTTCAAGCCGTCGCCGCATTCGTTTTCCGTTTGCATATAACGCAGTTCGGGATAGCTGGCAACCGTGCGCTGGATCGCGTGCTTGCCTGCCCATTGATAGCCGACTCCTTTGATATGCCGATACGCCTGCGGATCGCTCAGCACCACAGCAGCATAATCGTCGAAGTCCGTCGTTCTTTTCTTGATCAGCTCTTCCCAAGGGTCCGGCGCGTTGATCGTTCCGAGCCAAATTTCCGTGTCCAGCCCATGCTCTTCGAAAGCCGGTCCCAAGTAGTCGGCAATAAACTCCCGCAGCTGCTCGCCGGTCCAGACGCATGAAGGGAACTTTTGATCCGCGATGACTTCGTTTTGCACATGGATCTGGTGAATCGCAATCCCTTCTTCGCGGTAAGCCTGAACGAACTTCACGAAATACAGCGCATATGCTTTCAATATCTCAGGTTCCCAGCGCAGCGTTCCGTAGTTGTAGGCTTTCGGCGTCTTCATCCAGGTCGGCGGGCTCCACGGGGAAGCGAACAGCTTCAGATCCGGATTATAGCTTAACGCCTCGCGAATATACGGAATCAGATATTTGAAATCCCGCTCGATCGAAAAATGCTCCATCGCATAATCGCCGTCATGTTCGTTATGGCTGTACCACTGCTCGGCATAGTCGCTTGCCCCGATCGGGAGTCGGCAAATCGCGAACCGATGCTCGCCTTCCGGGTGGAATAGCGCGTGCATCAACTGCCGACGCTTCTCGGGATCCAAATGCTCCAGAGCCAGGTAACCCAATTCGTTGAAGCAGCCTCCGAAGCCTTCGACCTGTTGATACTGCTCGCCCGTAAACGACAGATTGGCGGCATTTGCGGCTTGTTCATAGTCTTTGTTTTGCCAAGCATGTTGTTCGTCCGTATAAAAATGTTGAATGTTCAAATGGGTCATGTTCGCGTCTCCTCCTTGGTCTTGCGTGTTCGTATCGAGTACGTTACAGTCATTATAGCAAGCGCTTTCAGTATTGAAGATACGCTAATCCAAGCAAAACTTGCCCAAATCCAAGGCGGTGAACGCAATCGAAATTCCTGAAAATTACCGATCCTATTTGTCTCCGCAATCCAACTGGATGCCGGCCATCGATTGGAATGTGAAACTGTTCGGCGCGCATACCCAAGAAGTGACTTATGGCTGGAAAGTTCCCGAAGAATCGCATACGGCGTTCGAACTGATGTTGATCCTGCGCGGTTCGCAATGCACGAGACTGGAGCGAATCCAATACGATCTTCATGAGGGCGATATTCTGCTGGTTCCGCCTGGCGCACGTCACGCGACGGATTGCCGCGCCCCTGAAGGTTTGCACTATTTCATCGCGCATTTCAATCTTGATGATCCCCTTTTCCGCCAGGCGATGCGCCGCTGCGGCCCGCTTCATTTCCGTTCCGGCAGCGAGCATAACGAACGCCTAAAAGCCACGATGCAAAAATGGGTTCAGCTGATTCATAGCGACGGCCAGTACGCCATTGCGGATCTGTTTCGCATCCAGGCCGGCTTGTTCGAGGTACTGCATCTGCTTGCCGAGTATGCGTCGAATCATGCGGAGACGATCGTATCGCCGACGGCCGGACATTACGCGACCCTGATTGCGCAATCGATCAAGTCGGCTTTTAGCATGGAAAATGTTCAGGAGCAGAAGCTTCAGCACGGCGATATCCGGATCGAGCAAATCGCGGCGGATCTCGGCATCAGCTCCGGGTACGCGCTCGAAGTGTTTCGTCAGGTATACGGTACTTCGCCGCGCAGCTATCTATCCGAACTCAAGCTTCACGAAGCCAAACAGCTCATTCAGCAGCCGGATCTCGCCCTCACCGCAATCGCGGCTATGCTGGGATACTCTACGCTTTCCCATTTCAGCCGGCAGTTTAAGCGTTGGACGGGCATGAGCCCGCGCGAGTATCGTCAACAATTAGGTAGCGTGAAGCTGATTTGAGCGCATGGCTCGCATGACAAAAAGCCGCAGATCGACAATCGGCGGCTTAACTTAATAAGCGGTCTCTAAAAAGTCTATTCGCATCGCGGCAAAAAGCACGGGGCAGCAAACTGCGCTAACTCACGATTCGTTCCAAATGTTGCAGCGTCGAAGCCAGAGCCTGTTCATGATCCTTCTGCCCGATCCCGCTCGGCACCTGCTCGCAGATCACCGTGACCTCTGTCCCGCTGCCCGATGCTTGCAGCTTCCAAGTCATCCGCATTTCTCCGGCAAAAGCAGGATCGGGCGAGTCGAACGTTACGGCCTGCACGATCTTTTCTCCGGGAACCAATTCCACGAATCTTCCTTCCACGATATCCGTATCCGCCGACGATTTGCCCTGGGCCGCACCCGAACTGCCCGTATAGGTCAGAACCATCCGGTACGCGCCGCCCGCTTGCGGTTCAAAGCGCTCGATCTTCCCGCGCATCCCCTCCGGCGGCAGCCAGCGTACCAATACGTCCGGATCGACAAATGCCCAATATAGCTTCTGCGGCGAGGCTTGAATGATGCGGGAAGCGGAGTCTGTGCGCGGACCTTGTACCCTGCTCGTTCCTCCTTGCGCAACATCCGATGTCGGCAACGAATGGGCAACATGCACCCCCGGCTCCTGCTCGGCAGCCACCGTAATTCTCTGCATTTCCAATCGACTCAACGGACGTAACGCTTGAAATAGTCCGACTCCTGCCAAAATGGCTCCGAGCGTCCGATAAGCGGCAATCCCGCTTTGCTGCACCAACCAAAACCTCGTACCCGAACCGTACTCATCCTGGCTGCTCGTTAACGAATCCGCCTGGGCCAGCCCAAGCTCCGTGCTTCGCAGTACAAGCAATATGCCGACAATCCCCAACAGCAACGAAATTCCTCTCAGCGCAAACGACAACGACGATTTTTTCATGGGGGCTCCTCTCGGAAGCGAAAAGCCTGAGCCGGCCGTTCGCATTCAGTTGGTGGCTTATGATCAAAATTACGCTCAAAAGCCGTCCCGTGAATCATTGATCGTTATAGTTTGATTAGCCATGAAGCCGAATGTTTCCTGCCAGCAGTAAACACAGAACCGTACAACCGATCATGATCTGAAAGACTTTTCGATTTCCCCGGAACGGGTAAGCAGCAGCTCCGAAAAATACCGCGGCAGACAACTTGGCGCCGACTTGCGCGTACAGATGGAACGAATTGCCGCTGAACACGATTGCCGATGCCAACGCCGACAAAATCAGAATTTTGTACCACAAAGGTTCGCGCAAGAACATGGCATATAATCCTTTGAGCTGTTGAATAAACATCGAAACGCCTCCTCCGATGGAATAGCACGCCTACCCATTCCCGCTTTATCCTAATGAAGCAATAAAGCCTATACGCGGCAAATTCCTTATCGGTTCCGCTTCGATAAAAAATTTATTCATCCGGTTAGTTATCGGCAAGATCGCCAGCAAAGATCGCTTCGATTCGCTGACGGTCGTATTCCAGAATCCAATCGTTGCAAGCCTGATACACCTCGCGCAGCGCAGCCCGAGAAGTCGCGATGACGTCGCAGCCCCGATCGTCGTAAACGTGGAAGATCGTCCCCGTCGTTTGGTTGATTACATACACTTCATGCTTGATCGACGGTTTGATATCAAAATCCGTATTGCACAACGATCGAACCAAAGGCGCGGATCGGAGATCCCGTCCCCGACACTCCAACACAAACCGATGCGTTTCGACATTTTCATCGTCTTCTTCGTCGGCATAAATGTACGGAATCGCGACCTGACTGAGCTTTCTCAATATCCGATAATCGTTGACACGACGACGGTACACATTCAACTTCCATCCATGACGACGCGGCCGATCAAGAAAATGCGCGTTCGTCACCACCAACAGCTCATCGTCATCCCGATGCAGCAATCTATACACATGTACCGCCCGGTCGCCGGCTTCGCGCAAGTAACGTTCTTTTTGCGACATGTCCAATTCAGGATCGCCAAGCTCGAATCGGATTCCGATGTCCCAGGAGTAGAAAAGGGGCTTGCGCAAAAGCAAGCCCGGAAATTTCTTATCCATAAAATCATCCAACATCACACACATTGCCTCCTCGGTCAATCCTTTTCCGCGCGCTCCAAGAATCGCAGCATAAGTGCCGAAATTTCATCCGCATGCGTCTCGAGCGCAAAATGTCCGGCATCCAGCAGATGAACTTCCGCAGCCGGAAGATCCCGCTTGTACGCCTCCGCTCCGGCAGGAAGGAAAGCGGGATCGTTTTTCCCCCAGACGGCCAGGAACGGAGGTTGATGCTTCCGGAAATACCCTTGAAACTCGGGATAAAGCTTCACGTTTGTCCGATAATCCAAAATTAGGTCCAGCTGGATCTCTTGAGCTTCCGGACTTGCCATATAAGCGATATCCAGCGAATATCCGTCCGGCGACACAAGATCGGCATCCGCTCCGTGCAAATACTGAAAGTCTCGAATCGTGTCCGGTGCCAAGGAATCCCTGCATGCTTCGCGATTCTCCGGCGTCGGCGCATGCCAATAGTTCTCCCAAGGTCCCCAAGCTTCGCTGAAGCCCTCTACATACGCGTTGCCGTTCTGACTGACGATCGCTTGCACCCGTTCGGGATGAGCGACGGCCAGACGGTATCCGACAGGCGCGCCGTAGTCGAATACGTACAGGACATATTTATTCAGAGCCAGCGCCTCGGTAAACCCTTCAACGACTTTGAACAAATTGTCGAACGTGAACTCGAATTGTCCGCGCGGCGGCGTTTTCGTTTGTCCGAAACCGGCCAGATCCGGCGCGATGACGCGATAATGCTCGGCCAGCTTCGGAATCAGGTCACGGAACATATGACTCGACGACGGAAAGCCGTGCAGTAATAAAAGAATCGGACCGTCTTTCGGACCGGCTTCGCGATAAAAAACATCGACCTCTCCCACTTTTTGCTGCCGATAATGAATCTTCATCGTATTTCATCTCCCTTTGCTATTTTTTATTCACACAAATAACTAAGGAAATCGTATAATACAATCATCTATTTGACTAACGAATAGTTCGAATCTCTGTTATTCCAAAATGAAATACGAAAGGTTGAGGCAGTCATGATCGATGCGTTGGAAGGAAGACTTTTTCTGGCTTTTATCGCGTTGGCGGAGGAAAAAAGCTTCAGCCGGGCCGCCGAGCGTCTAGGTTATGTGCAATCCACGATCACGACGCATATTCAGCAGTTGGAGAAGATCGTCGGGCAAAAGTTGGTACATCGCTATCCGAGAGGCATGGAACTGACCGAGGCAGGACAACTATTCGCGCAGTACGCGTATCGATACGTCCATTTGGTCCGCTCCATGGACGAGCAGATGCGCGGATTGACCGAGCCGTCCGGCACGATACGGATCAGGACGCAGGAATCCTTTTTCCTGACGCGAATGCTTCCTTTTATTCAAGACTATACAAACCGCGTGCCGAACGTGAACGTGCGGGTCGAACATGGGGCGTATTCAGATATCCTGAGCGGCGTGTTGAATCACGAGTTGGATTTCGGCATCGTGCCGCAAAATCCGAATCGGCATGAACTTCTGTTCGATCCGATTCTGGAGGAGACGATCGTGTTCGCCGCATCGGAATCCGTCGCCCGGCAGGTGCGGGAGTCGGGAGCGCAGGTACTCGGCAATCAACTGTTTATCAGCAACGGCACGTCGTGCCTCTACCATACGTCGGCCGCGGATGTGCTGAAACAAGCCGGGATCACGGTAAAAGACGCGTTGGAGCTGCCCAGCCTGGAGATGATCAAACAATATGTAAGCTGCGGCAAAGGCTTCGCTCTGATCCCGGAGATCGCGATTCGCAACGAGATTCAGGCGGGAGCGCTTCAAGTTCTGACTTTTGCTCCGAAAATGAAATTCACGCACGGCCTGATCGCTCACCGCAACCGCGAGCACACGCCTACAGCGCAAGGATTTCGAACCTCGCTGATGGATTTTTATCGGGTTCCAAACGCCGTTTCGCCGAGCTGAGCGCCATTACGCCTTCCCTTCCACTACGATATACGATTGCTTGTAAAAAGGATTCGTCCGCCACAGCTTTTCCAGCTCGGAGATCGGCAGCTTTCGGTTATAGCCGTTCTCCTTGGAGTTGGCCTTATGCTTCAACGATTCGGCCAAGTACAGATGCTCGCGGTCATAGCCGACGACGGGCGCGAAATGCGCATATCTTTTATTCGGAAAAACTTTGATGAACGCGATGACGGGCACGCCGAGGCTGACCCGTTTTTTGAGCGTGTCGATATTGCCCCGGTAGAACGAAGCTTTATAGCCCATACGCCGGAAAAGGACCAAAATCCCGCGCGGATCAACCGTACCGTCCAGCAGTTTGCGCGGAAAGCCTTTGTACAGCTCATTCCCGTCCGCTTCGACCCCCAGATGCCGCAGCACGTAAGCGCTGGAAAAGGCCGCGCATTCCGTTTTCGGCTGAAGATCGGTCCGGTTGGGCGCATCGATCAGAAAGCTTTCGGGCATGCCTGCGGTTCGAATCGGATCTTTTTTCGGCAGCGCGTGATAATACGGAAGCAGGACGGCCGTCGCCACTCCGGTCACGGCCAAAGCAACGTCCAGCGCGTCCACCTTTTTCCGCGCCGAATGGGTATCGTGTTGTTCGTCTGCTTGCAGCTCGGATGGTTTGTTCATGTTCATGGTTCCCCCTTTTTACCGCAATCGTTTATACTGAATAAGTTCGTTTTTTGTAAGCGTTAACTATTTGATCAAGAAAGGAGTCTTCCATGATGATTTCTCTTCGCAAAATCACGCTGGAAAATCGCCGCCTCATCTTCAATCTGGAGGTTGCCGAGGATCAGAACCGTTTTGTCGCGTCCAATCTGTCCAGCGTCGCTTCCTGTTATATCCTGTTGACGAACGGCGGCACTCCTTTTCCTCTGGCGATCTATGCGGACGAGCAGCCTGTCGGCTTCGTGATGATCACGTACGGCATTACCGGCTACGAAATTCCGTCGATCGCGCACGACAGCTACTGCATTTTGCGCCTGATGATCGACCGGGAGCACCAGGGAAAAGGCTACGGAAGCACCACGGCTGCTTCACGAAATCTTCGCCAAATTTCCTCGACCGCCGATTACAGTCACAATCGTTCTTCATCATCCGCATATTCGTGCAGCGTGATATAAGGAAACCCTCCGGCTTCCAGCAGTTCTTTTACATAGTGCTGCTGCTCCTCAAAAGGAACCTGATACGGCGGATGCACGTCCTTCATATTCGCAAACAGCACCCAGCCGACCTCCGGATTGTCGAATTTGCGTTTGCCCTCTTCGTCTACGTTAGGGTACAGCTCGACATACACCTGAATTTCTTTGTTCAGATTCCAGTAAAAATGCTTGTAGACATAGGGCAAACGGGCTTCCAGCAGACCTTTGCTTTTCGTCTTGACCATGACCCGATTCAGCGGTTCGAAAAAAGATTTTATTTTAGCTGTCAACATCTTCTCGTCCGCGGCCGTGCTTACGATTCCGTATTCGATGGATCTATTCATTTACGCGCCCCTTCTTCCGTTCAAAACCCGATTCGCCCAAGCAGCCTTTCCCCGTTCAAAAACGGCACGCAATGCTCCTCGCACAGCTTCGGCATGCGTTCGCGCATCCAGTCGTGCATCTTCTCGTTTTCGAATTGGAACACGTAGTAGCCGATGATTGCCACCAGCATAAAGCCTTCGATTTCCAGCAACTCCGCTTCGCTGCACGGAACTTCTCCGTGATAGGCGTTCAGGAAATCTTCGCGCTTTTCGCTCGGCAGCATCATCGTTCCCATCGCCACATCCGTGAGCGCGTACCCCTGCCCGTAGAATCCGAAGTCGATAAAACGCACCTCGCCGCCCGTCGTCAGGATCGCGTTATTCAGCCAAATATCGCCGTGGATCAGATCCGTCCCATTGTCCGAGCCCCGTCCCGTCAAGCGTTCGTTGATTAGACGCAGCGTTTGCTCGACGATATCCGCATCGCGCGGCGTGAACAACCCTTTTTCCACACCGGATCGAATCACGCCAGCCATCATATCGTTGTAAGCTCTCCCTTGATGCGGACGCGACTCCATCCCCACAGGTTCATATTGCCGGAAAAAAGCGTGCAATTCCGCGAGCTGTTCGCCGAGTTTGCGCACCGTTTCGTCGTTGTCCATGTCTTCTTTGACCAGATCGCGACCGTCCATCCAGCTCAGGAGCGAGACGTCGCAGCTTCGGCCGTCGATCTCGAACGCGGTAACCAGTTCGCCCTGCCGATTCCGCACCGGAGCCTGCGCAGCGCCGTCATTCCATTTTCCCCACTGCTCCAGCATATGCAGCTCCGAAGTAATGCCTGCCCGGGTGTGCTGCATGCCTTTCATGCCTTCCACGAACGGATCATGGATACGCAGCAGATAGTTTGTGCCGGACGCATCCGTAACGCGGTAGGTTCGATTTTCGTTGTGTCGCAAAAAGACAGGCTCAGGTCGGTCCAGATCGTATCGGTTCAATAGTTCGGTGAGGCGTTGATCATTCATCGGCAATCTCTCCTTTTCGGCTGCACATCAAACTTCCGCGTTTTGAATTCATTTTTCGAGTTATCTTTAAGACACGTTCCAAATCGGGTAAAAAGGACATAAACCCATTATACCATCGGGAATGCAGGAGGCAGAATTCAATGAACCCCAAACCGCTGATCGGCATGATGCTGGGCTGGACCGTCCGTCAGGATCTGATGAGGGCGTGCTCCCTGGCGGCTTCGCATTACGGAGCGGATTTTTACTATTTTCAGACTCGCGATATTAAGGAAGATACGATTATCGGCATGCAGTTGGAAGACAATCAATGGGTGGAAAAAGAGTTCCGTTATCCCGACGTCATTTACGATAATACCCGTCGCCGAGGCCATCCGCGGTTCCAGGAAGCGTACCGCAAATTGGAACATGTTCCGATGGGACATACGCTCGGCAGCCGCTCGATGGGCAAAACGAAAGTCTATAACATGATCCGCGGCGACGCAGAACTCAAAAAGCACCTGATCCCGTTCATGACGCTGCGCGATCCGGAAAAAGGCTGGGCGTTTATCGAAAAACACAAACGCGTGATTCTCAAGCCGGACGGCGGCTTTATGGGCAGAGACGCGTTTACCGTGGTTTTAAAAAAAGACGGAAGCATCGAAATGTCCGACCAGCAGCATCTGCATCGCTTGGATCGGCAGCAAATGCTCGATTTGCTCGCCGGGATGATCCCGCTCAAATACTGCGCGCAAAAAATGATTCGCAGCGTGACGCCGCACGGTTTTCCTTTTCATATCCGCGTGCACGTCTCGAAAAACGGACAAAACCAATGGACCGTGCCGTACAAATCGGTCACGCTGTCATTGATGCCGCAGGTCAAAGTCACTAACAGCGATTTTACGTACCGGGGAACGAGCACTTGGAAAGACTTTTTGGAACAGCAATTCGGGGAAGAAGAAGGCGGGCCTACGGACGAAGCGTTAAAAGCGTACGGCTTGAAGCTGGCTGCGTTTTTGGAGGAACGAATCGAGGGGGAATTTCACGAAGTAGGCTTGGATCTCGGCATAGACCACAAAGGCAAGTTTTGGTTGTTCGAAGCCGGGCTCGGCCTGCCTCGTTCGCCTTATTACCAAATGCAAGGCTCGCTTCCGGCGATCGCTTATACGCTGTACGTGCTCAAACGGCATCGCGGACAAACGGAAAAGGACGCGAGTCAAGCCAAGGAGGAACACGAATGAATCGGAAACCTCTGATCGGCATGATGCTCGGTTGGGACGTCGGCATCCAGTTGCTGCGCGCTTGCGCAGTGGCGGCGGCGTATCACGGAGCCGACTTTTACGTTTTTCGCACGTCCGGCATCGGCGAGCATTCCATTAGCGGCATGAAGCTTGAAAACGACGAATGGGTCGACGGCGAGTTTCCGTATCCCGACGCGATCTACGACTATACGCGAAGACGCGGCATCGCAAAGTTTCAACAAGCGTACCGCAAGCTCGAAGGCATTCCGATGGGACATACCCTCAAAGGACGCTCCATGAACAAAAGCAAAGTGTATCGCATGATTCAGGGCGATCCACGACTGAGCCAAAGCCTGATTCCGTATATGACCGTACGCGACCCGGAAAGCCTCATGACATTCATTGAGCGGCACGGGAAAGTCATTTTCAAAACGAACGGCGGCTACCTGGGGCGCAACGCGCTGACGGCCGAATTAAAAAACGACGTTATCGAAGTGTTCGACCAGCAGTATCTGCACCGATTCGCGCGCGAAGACGCTCCCCGTTTTACGGAGATATTGACCGCCAAGCGATACTTCGCGCAAAAAATGATCCACAGCGCCACGCCGCAAGGAAATCCGTTCCATGTGCGCGTCCATTTATCCAAAAACGGCCAAAACCGTTGGACCGTGGCTTTCCATTCGATCGGTTTGTCGCTGACTCCGCACGTCACCGTGACCAACTCCGAGCGCACGTATCGCGGCACCAGCACATGGGCCGACTTTTTGCGCAATCAGTTCGGGGAAAAAGAAAACGGTCCGCTGCATCGGCAAATCGACGATTACGGCCTGCGCTTGGCCGAACATCTGGAAACCGTCATCGGCGGCGGATTTCAGGAAATCGGACTGGATCTCGGAATCGACGAACGCAACCGGATCTGGCTGTTCGAAGCCGGGATCGGCCTGCCGGGAACGTCGTATTACCAGCTTCAATTAGCTCTTCCGGCGATGGCGTATACATTATATTTGCTGAAACGAAAGCAAGGAGAGTTCAACGAAATTCCGATTCATCCGAATCTCGAGTAATACGAATTGATCGATCGTGCCGTCTACGACTCTCTCCCGCCCTTTCATACACTTTTAAAATGAAAAAAGACTGCTCCAAGAAGCAGCCTTCAACATGTCGAGAAACTCCAACGCAGCCGGAAGCGAGAAGACGGAGAGAAAAATTCAGTGAAAGACGCCTTTGAACTCGGAAAACTCCTTATTTAAATCCAATCCGTTTTCCGAGTGATACAGCGTCTTGAACGAATTTTTCTCGCAGTCTTCTCGCTTCCCCCCACCAAAGTAACTTTCTCGACACGCATGAAGGCCGCTCCGAAGAGCGGCCTTATTTTCATTTCCCCACCGAAGACAAAAACTTCTCCAGCGGCGCTTTATCCGTGATGCTATGGTTGCAGGCTTCGTCATCCATGCAAATATACTGGCCGATCGAAGAAAGATTTTCCGGCGAGCTTCCTTTGAGTTTCACGTTGAAAAATCCCAGTTCCTGATGCCGATTGCAGAACATGCAGAAACCCTTTTTGTTCGTCGGCGTGATGCGTCCTTCGATTCCGACAAACTGATCCTGATTCTCGTACACGATGAACAAACGGTTCGTCGCGTGATCGACCCATCTCAGATAAGTGGTATGCGCATAATCCAATCGTTCGAGATCCGGAAGTTTAAGCTTTTTCACTTTCGGGAACAGCTTCTGTGCTTGCTTGGCGGTCACTTCGGGAAAAGGAACCAGATACGGCTCCAGCGAATTCAGATAATCCTGAACATGCTGGGCTTCTTCCTGATCGGCCAGACGCTCCAACAATTTTTTCTGCTCGGCCGTCAGTTCGTCGAATACGTCCATCGCTTTGCTGACGGCACTGACTCTGACGGTATCCAGCACTTTGCGGTCAGCGACGCTGCGAAGTGTTTTCAACAGGAAGTTGGCTTGTTTTTTGATCACGTTCAATTGATGGTTATGAATAAACGGTGTTTGATTTTGCATAGCTCTCAGCCCCTTATTTGGTTTGGAAAAAGATAAGGTGCAAAGCCTGCGGAGTCAAAGATTCATGCTGCTTGAAAAAAAACTTGCGGTTCTTCGGAACCTGCCAAGCTCGCATTCGGGGGACGACTACCATACAGATTGACTCGTCGCCCTACACAAAGTCCGCCCCTATTCAGGCTTCGCGTAAGGCCTTTCTAGCAAACGAGCAAGCCGGTGCGATCCAAGTTGCCACGGTATAACCCCCAGTGCAAATGATATATCGGAAGTATAGCAGGCCTGGAGCTTCCGGGCAATGCGGCGCAGACCGAAGCGGTATCAGTTTTGATCGCTCCTCGCAAACAAAATGTAATCCAAGCTCACCGGCTCAAAATTATTTTCCCGCAGCAGCAGATTGATCTGTCCCCTATGGTACTGGCCATGCAGCGTGACGTGCGCCAAAATATCTCCGACCGAGTTCTCGAACGGAATCCCTTTGCTATTGGCGTAAGTGACGATGCGATCGGGATTGGACAAAGTCGGATCAGTCAAGAAGGCACGGAAGCCTTGTTCGTTCTGCTCCACAAGTTCATCGCAATAAATCAAGTCGATTTCCGCCCAGATCGGCAGGCCCGAACTGTCATCGCCTTGCAATCTCGTGAGCCATACGCGCTCGGCAAGCAGGATGTGCGCAAATAGCTTCAACGCTTTTCCTCCTATTTCCGTATGGCGCAACGCTTGTAGAATCTCCCGGTTCGCCCAGTCCAAATGCCGGAACAGCTTGTTAGTCGTTTGCATGCCCCTCGCTCCTTTTCGAAAAAAGAATTAGCTTCTCTCGTAAACGTTCGCTTTCTTGTGTCGATTTCCTTTGCTTGAATAGTCGACAACAACTAAATTTCTATTTTTTCCGTAAAAGTGACGCTTGACTTGAACCATGGTTTAACAACTAGTATGAACTTGTCGACATCAACCATTCACCTTCGGAGGCCTTCACCATGGAAAACAAATCGATCAGCGAAGCTGCGGAGCATTTTGGCGTTCCCGAATCGACGTTGAGATATTACGAGAAAAAAGGACTGCTTCCGGATCTGCAACGCGACGAAGCGGGGAGGCGATTGTTTTCGGAATTTCATATGACGCTGCTCAAGGTGGTACTGAATCTTAAACGCACCCATATGCCGCTATCCTCGATCCGCCAATATGTCGCTTGGGTGGTCGAAGGCGAGCAAACGACGCAGCTGCGGCTACGTATGATGCTGAAACACAGACAAGCCGTGCTGCACGAGATCGAAGAGATGCATGAGGCATTGGACGGAATCAATATTAAGATCGAACGTTACGAAGAGCGTGTGCATAGCCAGAAAAGTAAAGGAAACGACTCGGGCATCCCTACGTCAAATGACGATTCCATTCATAGAAAAGAGGTTCACTTATGAAACTGACAGGAAATACGATTCTGATTACAGGCGGCGGTTCGGGGATCGGGTTGGCTTTTGCGGAACGCTTTGCGACATTGGGAAATACGGTGATCGTCTGCGGACGGCGAAAAGAAACGCTGACGGAAGCACAAGCTAAAGTTCCCGGCCTCGTTACTTACGTGAGCGATATCTCTACCGAGTCCGGCCGGATCGATCTGTTCAGCTGGGCGACCGCAAACTACCCGGATCTCAATGTGCTGGTGAATAATGCCGGGATTCAACAGCCGTTGAACCTGCTTAAGGCGGACACGATCAATTGGAGCGACGTCAGCCGGGAGATTCACACCAATCTGGACGCACCGGTGCATCTCTCGCTAATGTTCGCTCCGTTTTTCGCCCAAAAAGAAGCTTCTGCGATTCTTAACGTCACTTCCGGCTTGGCCTTTACGCCGCTGGCTGTGGCCCCGATTTATTCGGCGACAAAAGCGGCTCTGCACTCCTTCACCATGAGTTTGCGCCATCAGCTCTCGGATACTTCGATTGAAGTGATTGAGATTGCGCCTCCGGCGGTCAATACGGATTTGGGCGGAGCCGGACAGCATACGCACGGCGAACCGCTGGATGCGTTTACGGACGGGATCTTCGAAGGGCTGGAAAAAGGACTGGAAGAGATCGGATACGGGACGTCGGTGGCAAGGCTTCGGATGTCGCGGGATGAGGTGGACGTGTACACGAAGAAGATGTACGAGGCGATGAAGGAACGGTTGGAATAGGGTAGATACAGCAAAGAAGCTGATCTAAAAGGTCAGCTTCTTTTGGGCGAAAACATCACTTAATCCCCTGATTGTGCTCTGAGTATGGATTGGCTTGATTCTTTTTCATTTTGTTATCCCACTTCATAGCAAGAAATGTGAGGAATAACGCCGCGATAAAAACCAAACACCCCATAAGACACCCGTTTTCTATGTAAGATATCATTTCTTAAGTCCGGTGGCGCCGATTATGCAGTTGACGCTAATTGCGACGTCTTTGCGAATAACGAGGCCGCGTGCCCCTTGCGACTTTTCGCATAAGCCGCTTCTCGTAGTCAGTCTTGTCTGCTTCTTTGCGGTAACGCAATCTCGCATCTTGAAGCCTTTCGATCAGCGTTTTCCGATGAGCTTTTTCCCCGAAAAGAAAAGCATCCTGAAACTCGCCGAAAAACCATTTCGTAAATCCGATCATCGCGATGACAACCACTACGAAAAGAACGCCGACCATCAGTACCCATGTTGCATCTTCCAGCCTTTTCATGGATTCGGCTTTAAAAATGAACGTCACGTATTGAATCCATAAAGGAAGCGAAAGCGAGATGACGATCCCCCAATTGATCAGGGTCGGATATTTGTTTTTACGCGTCTCGTTTTCATAACCCTCGATCAAAAGCTTCAACTTTTCGTCCGTGTACAAATGATGTTCTTGCAGATAGTCTTTCAATAAATCGGCCTGAAGCGTCTCGAATTCCGGAGTTCTCCACATCCCTGCAATACTTCTTATTCCGTGTTCATGCTCTAAAACCCGTTTTGCTTTTGCATTTAAACGCCAGGTAGAGAAAGCAAAAAACAGCACGGAGCCGATAAAACCGAATAAACCGATTTTTAATACAATAGCTTCCTGAATCAAAAGAAACACGCACAAGCCAGAAACCAGGACGTATACCGAAATCAAAAAAGAGAGGAAAAAGACTTGCATGAGAATATGCCAGGTGCGCATAAATTGAAATACCAGCCGATAAGTCGTTATATTTTTTCTGTAAAAGTCAAATAACGAATCTAACATTCCGACTCCCCGATCGCTCTATTTTTTCTGTTGACTGCAAAAAAGATATCCGTGCGCGCTCCCGTTTCGATCACCCTCGTTTTCTCCAGCGTAACCGGCAGCTCCCCGAGTCCGTCAAACAACTTCTGTCCGTTCCCAAGCAGCAGCGGCATGATTCCGATTTGCAGCTCGTCCACCAGTCCGGCCTTTAACAACTGTTGCCCCACGCTCACCCCGCCGACTACGGTCACGTCCTTATCTCCTGCCGCTTGCTTCGCCAATTGAACGGCTTTTTCGATCTCATCCACGAAGGTAAAACTGATGTGTTCGTTCTCTTTCGGATTTTTGTCGGGAGGGGTATGCGTTACGACAAAGATCGGTACCTGAAACTCGTAATCTGCCGCATAATGGTCAGGATCGCCCGCAAGTTCGAACGTCCGACGTCCCATTACGACAGCCCCGGTATCCCTTATAGCCTCTTGCATGATCTCGGACTTGCCAAATTCCTCATGATTCGGATACAACACAGACAGATTACCGTCCGCATCGCTGATAAATCCGTCGAGCGACATCGTCATGCCGAAGATCACTTTTGTCATGGTCTGCACGATCCTTTCGGGAGGGGTATCGATTATTCTTCATCCGGTGATTCGGTTTGAGCTTGGGCTTGCCGATTCCGTTCATGACTGCGCAGAACCAGAAAAGTAACCAAACACGCAGTCAAAAAGCTTAATAAGGGAACATCCATGAAAAAGATCGGCATAAATACATCATTGGTGTCCGTCCCTTGAATGCCCCGGCTGTTGATGATCCATTGACCGATAAGACCGCCGGGAAGGGCATACACAACCATCGATACGATAAACGAAAGTCCAAACGTCAAACAGCCCATACTCTCACTCGTCCTTTTCCACTTGCTCTTGCCGCTCTTCTACTTCGCATGTGCAGCAATCGCTTCAATCACCGCACTCCAATCCTCCTCATGCAGCTCATGCCCGCTTCCGGCAAGCTTCAGCAGCTCCGCATGCGGAAGAACGCTCGCCAGATGCTCGCCATGCACATAAGGAATAATCGGATCTTCTTCGCCGTGGATGACCAATACCGGCACCGTAATTTCACTCGTTCGCGCCATATCCGATTCCCCGCCGGCCAACAGCGCATGATTGGTCATGCTGCTTGGGCGGTTAGCCCGGTCGAAGTCCAGCTTCGCCAGCGCATCCGCTTTTTTCTCGTCAAAAGTATGTTTCGACCCTACCAACACGCTCGAACGATCTATGGTAAAACGAACAAAAGACTCCCGATCCGTCAGATCAACCGCTCCCATATTGGCAAAAAAGGTCGCGACCTTCTCTTCCATCGGCGGAAGGTGCGCGGCAAAGTTGGAGGTTGCGAGCAGGATCAGACTCTGAACACGCTCCGGATCACGCAAAGCGATCATCTGCGCCAGCATCCCGCCGAGCGACATGCCCATAATATGCGCACGCTCGACGCCGTAAGCCTCCAACACGCTGATCGCGTCATCCGCCATATCTTCCAGCCCGTACCCCGGTTGCCCCGGTTCATACGTCGTCGAACGGCCTACGTCGCGATTATCGTAACGGATAACAAACAGTCCCCGATCCGCTAAACGAACACAAAACTTTTCCTCCCACCAAATCATCGAGGATTGTGCGCCCATGATCAGCAGCAAGGTCGGATGACTCGGATCGCCGAAACTTTCCGTGCAAAGGGTTGCGTTTTTCGACTGGATCATTTTCTCGCTCATCAAGATTGCCTCCTTATCAACGTTCAATTCGTTCAATCGTGATATGCTCTTCTCCATACGTATTTCGAATGCTGTATATGCCCATTTCAAATGCCTGCAACAAGACTACCGCTTCACGGCTTCCCCGGTTTCTCTGTTGCAGATCCGGCAGCAGGCATCTTGTATAGTTCTGTGTCATGGCCGATTCTACCTTGTCCTTGGTCAGTTCTTGCAGGCTATGCACCGTATTGATAACCAACGCGGACACTCCGGCAGCGACAATGTCTTGGCCGAACGGAGCGGAATGAATAATGCCTTGAGCGATAAAACCGCATAACGTCATCTTGCGATTGTAATAAAAACGGATGACGAACGGATTAGGGTTGTCTTCGGCCCACGAATTCATGCATATGCTCCTTTTCTGCTTAACTTCTTTCAAGACCAATACCCGGATCGCCAAAACCCAAACAAAGCCTCCGCGCATTGTCCTTATTCTTAAAACGTTCGACAATCCAAACAAGTTACCTTCCTTTCAAGTTGACAAAAAAAACAGCCTCGACATCACACCCGTCAAGGCTGCTCCGATTGTAACTTCATTTTGCATTCGGCATTAGTGATTCATCATATTGGATGTTCGGTCATTTTAACTCTGTCGGCAGTCCTGTAGCGCACATCTGCATACAGTCCGAATGGTTCTCCAAAGCTTCAATAATCGCAGGATGCGGCTCATGGAAGTTGGTCTCGTAATCGACTTCGCCAAGCTCAGATCGTGTGTTGTAGGCCAATTGCTCGATATGTGTGGAAAACCGGGCGTTTACGCCTTTTTTATTCCCTCGCGCGTCGAGTCTGATCCACTGATCTTTTTCACGCAAATAGACGGTGTTCAGCGCATGAATAGCATGGCCGCCTTCAAGCGTATCGTCCCACGTCAGTCGTTGATAGCACATCCCTGCCGGAATGCCCATTCCTCTTAACAACGCGGCCAGCAGATGCGATTTGGCGTAACAAATGCCGTGACCTTGCCGCAGCACCTCGGAAGCCCGGCGTGTTACTTCAGGGCTGCGAATGTCCATGGAATGGGAAATTTCATCGCGTACAAACCCGTAAGCGGCTTGAATCCGTTCAAGTTCCGTAGTTTGATCGAAGGTTCGAATGCGTTCCTGAATGCCGCGATCATGAAAATCCATATAATCGGAGGGCTGAAGATAGGCATCCGGTGAAAGCGTCGATTGCAGCGTGATTGGGTGCATGGTTTGCAAAACTCCTTTTCCCAGCGATGGTTATGGACTAAGACTTAATCGTATCTACCTCAGCGTATCTCGCAAAAAGTCAAGAAAATCGCCTTGCATCGTACCGAGCGGCAGAATCTGCTTCATGATCTGGAATCGCCAGCGCTGGCCTTGAACGTTAAACGACCACGAGACGGATAACCCCTGCTCGAAGCGAAGCTTGGAATCCAGCAGATCAGCAGCCGAAAATTCAACCTTATGTACGACTTTGGTAATAAAAAAATTCAGGAAAAGGATAACAATCTTCTCTTCGTTCATCAATAAAATGGCCTGATTTGTCGTAGCGGACAGGCTTTGCGCTTTGGCGTAGCCGATTTGCATAGAAGACTCCTGATAAGGAGCGGCTAATCGTTGAATCAGTTTTTTATGAATAAAAAGCATAGATCATAAACCTTTCTGTAAGCAAATACGGCTGCTGCGTCTGCCTAACGAATATTCGCGATAACAGCCTCGCGGATCGATGTCGATCCCTCGTTCAACTCCAAAATTTGCCGCCCGATCCGAGGTTCATGCAGCAATTCGGCCAAGGCCGCTGCCACATCCTCCCGGGCGATTTGTCCGTGGAATTCAGCCGGACCCATCGAAACGGTGCCGACGCCGGGATCGTCGACCAATAGGGAAGGCCGAAGAATGATCCAATCCAAGTCGCTGCGGCTGAGGAGGATATCGGCTTTCTTTTTCGCGGCAAAATAATATTCCTCGTCCGCGCTCAGATTGCGTTCGCGCCAGGATTCCGGAAGCACGGACACCAAGATCACGCGTCGAACGCCTGCCTTCCCTGCCGCTTCGATCGTTCTTGCCACGCCGTCGTCGTCAATCGCCTTGGTTACTTCCCGACTGCCGCCGTTGGAACCTGCACTGAATACGATGACGTCGGCGCTGCCGAATGAAGTCGCCAATTGATCGGCAGGCAGACCTGCAAGTTCGCCGACCTCCGTCTGAATACCGCGTGCTGCAAATTCGGTCTGCTGATTCGTTCGGCGTACCAATCCGCGAACCGTATCTCCCTTCTCCAGAAGGATTTGGGCCAATAAGCTGCCGATCTTCCCCGTAATGCCGATGATAAAGACGTTCAAATGCCGCTTATCGCTCATCGTAATCCGTCCTTTCGTATACGTATAAAGGGCACGCGCAAATTCGTCCAACTACTGACCGCGCATTGACCCGATTCATTGCCGCCTACAGCAAGTAATATACCGTCAGATCGAAGACCGAGCGTATGCGTGCAGCCTGCCGAGATCGCTACGATGTCGCGCCAATCGCCGACTTCGCACTGCCCGTACTCGTTGGAGCCTGCAGCCACAACCGTTCCGTCTTGTCTCAAGCCTATAGTGTGATAGCTGCCTGCCGAGATTGACAATAAGTTCTGCCAGGTATCCACCTGACATTGATTCTGCTGATTGGAACCTGCCGCAACCGCCGTTCCGTCCGTCTTCACGCCCACGCTATGCAAGTAACCCGCCGCGATCGCGTTGACCTCACGCCAGTGATCGGAGTCGGCCAGTCCGTATCGGCCGTTGCCCGATCTTCTCACCGTGCCGTCCGATTGCAGTCCGAGCGTATGCCAATCGCCTGCCGCAACCGCTACGATATCCCGCCAGTCGCTCACTTCGCATTGGCCCTCGTTGTTACGCCCTGCTGCGACAACTGTGCCTTTTACAGTCAAACCGATCGTGCGACGCCAACCGGCGGCAATCGCTATGATATCCTGCCAGTCGCCGACTTCGCATTGACCTTGTCGGTTCCAGCCTGTGGCGATAACCGTTCCGTCGGATCGCAATCCAACCGTATGCGAACTGCCTGTGTTGTTAGCCTTGTGTACATTCGCAGCAGCGACCGCAATAATGTTCGTCCAACCATTGACCTCGCATTCGCCTTGACGATTATCGCCCGTGGCAAGCACGGTTCCGTTGGAATGGAGGGCAATGGTATGGCGACGGGCGGCAGCGATTGGATTTTGAAAAGGAGCAGAAGCGAGCAAGTTCGATCGGGTCGACATGGTGTTGGGCATGGACAGGCTCCTTCTTTTCTTGAAATTAAACGTGCGGATTCAATCCGATCAATGTTCTTCACCCTTTGGCAACCATGCTATTCGTATCAATCCCACTGCTCAGCAGAGATAGGCCTAATTCACGTTCGATACGTTCGATTTCTTGTTCGGTAGCGGGCGGTCGGATGACAAGTTCTTGCACTTCGCCGCCTATGGATCGGATAGCCTCGGAAATTGCGGCGATGCGTCTCTGAAATTCGGCAAGCGAAAGAGTCATGCTGTGCACCTACTCTTCTTGTTCATACCGCTTCAAGAAACTCGCGGCAAGCTCGGCTTCCGTCATTCGCACGACCGTTTCGTTCTCCAACTGCTCCGCCTCGTCGTCATCGGTCATGGACACGAAGAATACGATGTCGGTTTTGGATTGTCCGTATTTCCTGAATACCGCCTCGTCCGTATCGCGAACGACTTGAACGATGATCTCGATGATCCGGTCTTTGTAATCATAAGCATTGTCGATATCCTGCAAGATGCGGCTGATGCCGTTCAGGTGCGTGTCTTCTCCATATTGATACTCGGAGCAGCCCCAGCGATAATAGATTTCGTCCGCTTCCGTTCCGCATAAGTCTTTTTGCTTCATGTCGGCGATATGGCGAGCCAACGATTCTTCCGTGTTGACCGCGAGGAATAAGGTACCGAAGTCGCTGTCGGTTCCGAACGCGCAGGCGTAGACTTTTTCGTTTTGCGTTTGAGCCAGAGTATCCGTGAGTTCCTTAAGGAAGTTGGCTTTGAAATGCGTTTCGAATCGAGTCAGAAAATCAGTCATGGGTTTCGTTCCTTTCGTAGGGTTCACCAGTTTTGGATGACCCAATGCTTAATTTGCTCGGCTGCTTCTTCCGGAGACAAATTGGACGTGTCTATCGTAGGCATCGGCGGATCGAAGGCCCGGTCTGAATTTTCACGCAGCCAACGGGCAAAGTTTTTATGGTCTTCTACGGCTTCATCGTTCCAACCTCTTGCTTTTAACCGTTGCTCCCGTACTTGATCGTTGCAATCCAAATTGATGTACAAAATGTGCTTGAATTTATCTTTGTATGCTGCCGATTCGATATTTTCCGGCACCAGGGTCCCGCACAAAACGGTCCCTCGACCGCTCAACGAAATACTGTACGCGATTTTCAACCAATTCGCTTTGGCAATCTGCCAGTCCACGTTATTGATAATGTCCATATCGAATACGTCGAAATCGGGCAGCAATTTGCGAAGCGAAGAACTGATCGTCGTTTTCCCTGTTCCGCTGGCTCCCGTAACGACAAACAAAGGCAATTTATTCATAGAGAATCTCCTTTTGAACGCTTTATCCAATATTTCTGCTCAGACTTGCACGCTTATGTATTCTTCAAATAGTCGGTTGTCCCTGTCAGTTCCGCCCATCTGGCTGCAAGGAACTTGGCATAATGTACAGGCGCGATACCGTAAGTCCCCAAAGAATGCCCGTCGTTGATCTCAACCAGCTTCATCTCACCTTGCGCGTCGATCCCGAAATCCAAACCGTAAGCAGCAGGCGCGTCGGTGAAGTCCCTAACGGCGCTTTGAATAATGTTCAGATCCAATTTGGAATCCCAAGCTCCTTTGTAAAGACGAATATCGAGGATCTCGCCGTAGCGGATAAAGCAGCGCCATTCCGTGACAAAATCGACCGGTTCCGAGCACCAAATCGCGGTATCCGCACCCTCTTCGATCAGCCCGATGAAATCCGCGTATTCGCGCACGACTTTTCCGGCGAACTTTTTCGTGATGTCTTTCGGTTTGATAAACACATTCCAATTCTGTTCATCCGCGAAAAGCGTTTGCAGCGTCGAGACCCAAATTTTTCTGCCGAAATAGTTCGATAATGAAGCCGGGTAGTCGATCTCTTCTTTATTTTGGGATACGCCTAATGTCTCAAGCCGTCCTCTTACATTCCCGATTCCGCCGACTACGATGTCTTCCGCGTTATGCTCTTGAATATCTTGAAGTTCATAAAACTTGACGGTTTCCCAGCCTAAGGCGGTAAAACCTTCGTAAGCAGAAAACGCGTTGATATTGTAAAACTCTCCGTCTTTGTTCGTCTGGATATATGCTTTCATGGAAAACGCCCTCTTGCTCATTTTGATTTTTTTGATACATCGATAAAGGATTCGTTCAGCATTAATCTTGCGGTTCCGGTCTTTATGATTTCACGGCGTTTTTCCGGTTTCTTTTAAATGCGTATGCAGCAAGGTATCCTAACGCGACGACTCCTACAGCAGCCAGACAAGCCAATACGGCACTCCAAGTTATCGTTTGCGTCAGCGCATAGTAAATAAACAAGCCTGTTAAAAACGACGAGATCAAATTGGACAGTATCCTTTTCAATTTCACCAGCTCCTCTCGGCTATTCGACTCCGCGATACGCATGCGAAGCCTACACCTTATTGAACGCGTTAGCTCTTGCTTTTATCACCTTATCATCATTTGGAAATTTAGGAAATCTAACTAAAGCCGAATAAGGCACCGGGCTTATGCCCGATGCCTCTCGCTCAAACCAACAATGCCTGTTCGATCTGATCCACGATGCCGTTAATCCCGGTCGGTCCGTAGCACCCGATCCAGGTTGCGGCATCGACCGGATGAATCTGCCTCGACTCCGCCTGATCCAACATGCCACGGACGCGCTGCTCGGTCACCGACCTGCCGTCTTGAAGCATTTCGTTACTCAGTAAAAAGTAATGACTCGCCTGAACGGCGGGAAGTCGATCCACCGAAATATGATACGCCGTATCCGAAGCATCTGCCACGAACAAAGGCGCGGGCAGCCCCAGATCCCGGTACAACACCGCACCTGTGCGATGAGCGGCCGAATGTACCCGAACCAGAGAGTCGAGCGGACGGATCAAGGCCACGCTTTTTCCCGCAAGTAGTGGCGCCAGCTCTTCGGATAACAAAGCCGTTCGCCGCTCATAATCCGCAAGGATACGCTGGGCCTCTGCCCGTTTGCCTGTCAGTTCGCCGAACAATCTCAGAATCGTTTGCCAACTCTCATTGCGTTTGAACATCAGCACGGGGGCGAGCGCGCTTAACCGTTCTATGTACGGCTCATGCACCTCGGTACAAATGATGAGGTCTGGCGACAATTTTTCCATAGCGGGCAGATCCAGATATTCATAGGTTCCCAGCAGCTCCGTATCTTGAAGTCCTGCCCGGATATACTGCGGAAATTGGACGAATCGACTCCCCGAACCTACGCTTCCAACCGGAGGCGAGCCCAGCGCAAGCAGATGATCGGCATACTGGATATCGAGTACGGCGATGCGCTGCGGAGATTCTCTAACGAGATACTCGCCCCGCATATGACAGATCACCGGGCCTTGCTGAGAATCGTATGAAGAGGCCGTTCGATTTTCAAGCAAAGCTGCTGCATAATCCGCGTCCGTTTTTGAAACTTTGGCAAGCCGGTAATGCAGCGGAGGAACGCCGTAAACCTTTTTAAAAGCCCGGCTGAAATAATACGTATCGCTATACCCGATGCGCTGCGCGATTTCACCGATCGAAGCCTCCGTATGCCGGAGCATCCGCGAAGCGTTTTCCATCCGCAGCTGAATCACGTACTCCATCGGTCCCACCTGCTTCTCCTGCTTGAAACGCCGCTGAAGCTGTCTGACGCTGCATCCGGCGAGGGCTGCCAAGTCTTTTAGCTCCAACTCCTGACGATAGTGCGAGGCGATATAAGATGCAACCACTTCGACCAGATCGGACTCCGCCGTGCCTTGGCCGCATTCATAGTCCATAATCAGCTCGTAGATCATCCCTTGCAGCAGCGCATTGGCGTGAAAACATTCCAACCCTTCGCCGCGACGCCACTTGGAGATAATCTTTTCGGCGGTCTGCACCCACTCGGTTTGCAGCATCGTGCTTTGGATAAAGGAGATTTGCAGCGGGTGTTTACGGTACGAAGGCAGGTCATGAGACACGCCTTCCAAGGAAGAAGCTTTATAGGTAATCACGATATAGTAGAGTTCATCCGATCTGGACGTCAGCGTAAAGGAAGCCCCTTTTACCACATGGCAAGCAAAAGAAGCTCCAATGCGGCACGCTTCGCCGTTCATTGTAAGCTCCCCTTCCCCGCCTACCGCCAACAGCAGCAGATTCGAGGTCAATTTGGTTTCGTCAAAAGTAAGCGCATGGCTTGCCTGTAACGTACCGCTATACCCGTCCAACATCTTGATCGTCGTATCGCTCCATAGGCTACTTTGTTGTTGCAGCGGCATTTTCTCAACTCCTGACAATAGTACCCGCATCCTTTACCGACGCAAACGCATCGGCAAAGGTAAGGTTAATGCTGTTGTCATTTTATTGAGATTTATTCTCAGTGTCAATTTTCGGACATTTTCTGCAATACTCGTCGGACATTTGGTAGTAAAAGCAGCAGGTGATTCGTTCGCTTTTCGCAACCGGGAACTCGTTCTCGCAGGTAGTGAATCGGGTAAACGGGTTTTTTCGCTGATCGAACACCGTTCCGGGCGCTTCTTGCGTCAGATAGGAAAAGTCGGCTTGGATATGCGGATTATCCTGCCCGGCGTCGTCTTCGTCAAGCGCATATAACGGACCGATTCGCACCATGATGTTTTCCCAAAGAATGCTCATCGAGAGCGGAGCAATCGCGGACAGCGTCTGTAACAGCGGAGTAAGCTGCGACGCGAACATTTCCTTGATCCCCTTTTCCCGCCACACTTCCCTATTTTCCGTGAGCGCTTCTGCACGAAGGCCGTTCACCGCCAGAAAAGGAAAACGGGTTGCCGACGGATCGGTGAGCACGGGATGATAAAGGAAACTGTGATCCATGTCAAAAGAAACATGCTGATGATGAAACGTCATGGCTTTCACCAGCGGAGCGGTCCAAAGAAAGCCGAGCCGCTTGGCAAGCATCGAAGCGGCGACTTTCATGTCAGGCGCTTCGATGTATTCTTGAAACCAACGGATATACGCTCGGCATGTTTCTTCTTCCTGCAGCTCGCTTAACGCAATCGTACGTACACTCTGTTCAGGCGGCTCGCCCAGCAGGATCGAATGCTTCTCCGCTGTTTGTTTCCACAACTCGCTTGAGAGATAACGATTCATATTAATTCGATCCGAGCAGTGCTTCCGAAGCTTGGTCGATGATCAGATTGATGGCAAGCGGGCCGTAATAAGCGATCCAGAGCGTAGAGTTCACGTCGTAGGTACGGCCTTCTTTGACGGCGTCAAGGGATTTCCATACCGCGTTGTTCGCCATCGCCTCCGCTTCTGCAGCGAATAGTTCATCCGACAGTACAAAGTAGCGATCTGCGCCGATCTCGGGAACCTTTTCCATGGAGACTTCGATCGAACCGTCTTCGCCGATTTCTTTCGCAAATTCAGGCATGTTCAAACCCAGATCTTCATACAAAATCTGACCGATACGATGCTCGATGCCGTGCACGCGAATGCCTTCTTTTCTCGGCCGAATCACGGCTACCGTCTCATCGCCCAATTTCTCGGTCAGCTGCGCTTTCAGTCCGGCCGCTTTTTCTTCATAAGCTGTGCGTACCTTTTCCGCTTCGTCCTGCTTGTCAGTGATTTGAGCAATCGTGGACAGCGTATCGCGCCAGTCTTCGTAGAAATCAAGCACGAGCGTAGGCGCGATCTTGCTCACGCTCTCATACTGCTCTTCCTGGAAATCCGTCATGATGATCAGGTCCGGGTTCAATGCGGTGATCGCTTCCAGATTCGGTTCGTCGCGTGTGCCAAGTACCTGTACGCCGCTTGGCTGATCGCCCAAATATTCTGGGTAGTCGGTGTTGCCGCCGGCGATTACGCTGCCTGCCGGCTTTTCGCCTACTGCCAGCATCTGATCCAAAAACTTCACGTCGAGCACGGCGATGGTTTGAGGCTTGGACTCCAGCGTCAGCTCGCCTTTCATATGGGTGATCGTAACCGGATAAGCTCCGCCAGATTCCGTGTTCGGTTCCGTAGTCGAAGCAGCAGGCGTCTCGGTTGGTGTCGACGTTGCCGCAGCCTGATTGCTCGTATTCGCTCCTGCTCCGCCGCCGCAAGCCGTCAGGATCAAAACAAAGGCCAACATGCAGCCCATCAGGAATCGTGATTTGCGAGCCGCGTAACCTTTACTTCCGGCCGCTTGCCTTTTTGATACTTGACTCATGGTGAATCCCCCTTATGTATGATAATGATTTTCATTATCGAATATATAAGGCAGTATAAATGATTTCGCGCGGGCGACACCATGTACTTTTGCGACATATGGGCCGGACTAAAGCGACGTTGGTGAGGCTGAGAAATTTTTCAAAGCAGGGATTTGAGGTTTGAGGTTCGAAATTTGCTTACTTAAGAGATTCTCGATTGTTTGGATTGGATCTTTTTCGATGCCAGATGCAACGTACTGCTTATTGATTTCTTTTTGGATGTCGGTTAAAGTCTCAAGCTTCACCGTCGCGGGCCAGTGCATCCATTGTGTAAGCAGGCTATCGTCGAAGCATTCGCCATCGGTGTGAAAGAACATTTGGTAATAGCCGATTTGCATTTTTTTGTAGTACATGTCCAGCGTGGAGACGATCTGCTGCGAATAGTGGCTGTCCGCGATCTGATAATCCGGATGAAAAATCGTTTTGTGCTCGATCGTATCGAGGGAAAGTCGGATGTCTTGCAGATTCAATTCTCCGAAAAACGAAGTGATCTCTTCCGGGTAGTCTTGGATGTAATTATTGAATGCGTTCCAAAATCCGTTTGAGGTTCGATCGATAATGTTGTGCGTTTCGATCCAGGTTTGCAGTTCTGTGTACTCCATGGCGTTCATCCGTTCTGCTCGTATTTCGTTACGGTTTGGTTTGTTGTTATCTTTGTTTTCTCCTGATCCATTTGAATTTCGCGCAGGAATAAAAATAAAGGTAATCCGAGCGAAACACCGACTGTGCATGTTCCGACGATAGGTATCCACTTATGCTTTACATCAGCCCGTTTGCCTTCGTGTAAAATAAATCCGATCAACACTACCACCGAAACGATAACATCCAACCAAGCAAATGCACTGATTCGATTCTGCATGGCTTCGTTCAGCAACCTTGTCACATTGAATCCATTATCGCCGAGCCAAGGGACAAACTGCGTGTAAGGAAGGACTATTCCTAGAATGGATAAAATTCCGTGGAAATATTTCAAAAGGTTCACCTCGAAAATTAGTAATAGGGTTTGATCAAACGATCATACGATCCATTCTCTGTTTCTAATATTTGGACTCCAACTTCGCCATCCTCTTCAATTCCTCTGATGTAAAATAGGCTTTCAACTTTTTTGTCAAATACAACGCAAGAGAAATCCCATTGTTGTCTGCTGCATTCCACTTTAAGCGCTTGAACTGTCTTGATGTATGGAAAAAAGCGTTGTACCTCGTCATCAACTTGAAGCTTCAACGTTGCATCCATTCGAACAATTTGCTTCATAAAAGCTTCTATATCTTTTTGATCATAGATATCTAAAAATATCAAGAAATAATGATTTAGCAAAAAGGATTTTAAAATATCGAACGTATCATGATTAAAAAGCTTATGTTGAGTTGGGGCTTTTAACGTCGTAGTTTGTTTCATTAAGGCTCCTAATATTATGACGTCTGATGCGTGAATATGATGTCAGGTATTGCTCAATTAACTCTGTTTAAGAAAACCCCCGAATTTTTTAAGCATTTTTTTTAAAGGGCTCATTTTTCTTAGCGGTTCTATCTGCTTCAAATCCTGTTTTGATACTTCTAAAGCTGAAGAGTAATCCTCACTATATTTTATTGTTTCTTTTTTTCTTTCTGGCATACTAATTGGTACAATATCATTCACTTGATTTATCCTCGCAAAGGAATTACCTGAATGAGTCTTAATGATTTCTTTTTTATTATTGTGCACTTTTTTCTGTACAATTTCTTTTTTATTAAATTCTAAAAGCAATTCTTCATTCTTAATTGGACTTACATTTAAATCACTAAGTGTATTCAAATAATACTGGTCCTTTGGTTCGTAATAACTAATTTTCCCGAAAGCTATGATCATGTCATCTTTTTTTATGTTTGTTTTATTCTTCTCAGATGGATAGTTAAAGGAAGTTGTAATACTCTTCCCACCGATTTCATAAGAGTTAATGTAGATTTTTCCTTTGGTGACTTTAATACTTTGGACAAGATATATGACGAATCTTTCCTTAGAATGCAAACTCTTATTAAGTTCATCTGCTAGAATAACTACTTCATTGATACCCAATTCTTCATTTCCTGTTTTGTACTTGAATTTGATTTTTCCTAATTCATCAATTGAATTTTTCTCAAGAAGATTTTTCATTTGAGCAACTGTTCTTACAATATCTCTGAATACCTTTTTGTAAGTTTTATATCTAGCATAATTCTCAACTTTTTCAGATGAAGCATTCTCGTTGGGCTTAGTTATTAGCTTATTGCTAAAACCCTCGCTATCTTTTTTTAAAGTATTTAGATCAATGGTAATTTTGATCTCACCCTCATTTCCACTAATCGTTTCAATTAATTTACGACCTTCCCATTCAGAATTGAAATATTCTGCTACTATTCTATGCCCCTGATGCCCGCCCCTGCCTGGTAGTGCTCTAAAAAACTTGTTTTGTACCCCAGTTACTTCTAATGGGTAATTACAAAATGGACAAAAAATTTCTCCTTGTGTATGTACTGATCTGTTGTAATCTGATATTTTAATATATCCATTCTTATATTTGGCTATAGTTAATGTATCCATATTCCCTCCATATTCACTAATAGCATTTTATCCAACATTCTTATATTCATGACCCAACATACCTCGGGTGTTCGGCATATGCTAAACCCAGAGCGTATGTCCGCAGCTTGAATACCTTGTTGGTATTCTCAGTTCATCCCCAACTCATTCGGAGATGAACTTTTTCTTTATACTGGAGAAAACACTGGGCTAAATAACGCATGTTTTGTTGGGACGCAGATCCCGTCACCTAAAGTGTTAGATGCCCTCGCCTTTTGTTCCTACCCCGATTCAGCGGGTTGGGCCTAGAGCCCGTATCACCGTGCCAACCTGTGGAGAACGAAAGTGTCGGCTCCAGTGAACATGAAGGAGGTTATCATGAATCACCCCGTTCTCAGCATTGACGTCGCTAAAGGAAAAAGCGTGGCGGCGGCTTTTCTTTCCTACCACGATTGCCTTTATAAATCGCTTCCATTTTGTCATTGCCCCGAAGACTTTCAAAAGGTTCTGGCTATTCTGGAGGAGCTGAGGATTGTTTCCGGTCAGGAACCTAAGGTCGTTCTCGAAGCGACGGGGAACTATTCGAACCCCCTGGTTTCTTTCTTTTCGGCTCATGGTTATTCGGTCGTGCTTCTCAATCCGTTGCTCACTCACCAACTGAAGCAAAAGGCGGTACGCAAGGTCAAAACCGATCCCATCGATGCGATACGGATCGCCCACGTTTTTTACTTACAAGATCCTCAGCCTCACGTCCGATTGAACGAGACCGTTCAGCAGCTCAGTGTGATCTGCCGACAATATCAGCATTGGACGGCCTTATACGGCCAGACGCAGCTTCATTTTCGCGCCGTTTTGGATCTCCTTTTTCCCGGTTATGATCGAGCCTTTCAAAAGGTCTGCAACTGGACTTCCTTAGAGTTGTTGTCTCGTTTTGCTACGCCTGCTGAACTTCTAAGTGCAGATCCTGAAGAGGTTTTGAACCTGCTGCTAAGCAACCGTCGAGGTCGGGCCTGGAACGAAACTAAGCTCCAGCAGTTGCTCGACATCGCCAGGCACAGCCTGCCGGATCTTTATGGAATCGAGGCTCAAAAAGAAGTTCTCAAGCATTATATCCACCTTCTTCACACGTACCAGGATTGCATCGATGACCTTTTACAATCGATGCAATCCCTAGCCGAATCGATCGAAACCTATGCTCTGCTTCGCACGATTCCAGGTGTAGGCCCTTTAACAGCCGCCATGCTTATTGCTGAAATTGGAGATATAAAAAGGTTCCCTTCCGTGAAACAGCTGACAGCTTTTGCCGGGCTTTAAGCATCATTTTTGGCATGTGGAACTCAGGATCGGCCTTTCAAGCTCGCTAAACACTTGAATTGGATGTGAAATCCATTTTTTATCTACTTTCTAAGGTAGGTTTATTTCAGCATGTTCCATTTAGAAAACTCAAAGATTATTTTATTGGAGACTTGACTTTGATTAGCTGGTTTATCTGACGTACGGTAGCTCCTTGAATCACTTACTCAGAATGACTAAATTCCTTCCGAATCTGTTCTTTCTTTTCTTCAATAATTGCTTTTAATCGTATAGCTTCTTTTTCTGTTATCCTTCCCTTAATTAAGTCGTCGTTGATCTCTCCTTTAATATCTTCTAACAATCCTCTTGTTTGATATAATCTTAATCCTGTCCATTCTGTGATGAAAAAGTCATCCTCGATCTTACCGTCTATATTGAAGTGTATTCGGTAGTAACCTACATGGTTGGATCGATATTCAATTCTGACCTTGACTTCGATATATTCCCGCTCTTTATTGCCTACTTCTATGTAATCTAAACTCTTGATATGCAACGAAATATCTTCGATTAAGACTTTCAAATACTGTTCGTCATAATCCCAAAATAGTTCTTCAAACTCTTCCGGTTCCTCAATCCTAAAAGTAGTTACGTTAAGCCAGAACGCTTCTAACGCTCGATCTCTTGCATCGTGCTTACACACCCAATTTCTTAAATCCTGTATATTCATAAGTTCACTCATTTCATAAACGGTTTTACCGCATTTCAGATAACGTTCCTGTATTCACGACTCGACGCATGTCGAGTGTCCGGCTCCTGCCGGACCCAGGGCGTATGCCCGCAGCATGAATATTATGTTATACGTAGTAACGATCTTTCTTGAATATTCAAGAAGATATAGAATAAGACACCGAGCTTTATTCTCGATGCCTTATTATCCATTCCTCAATATCTTTTTCATTTAATTTTCCTTCTGCTGTTCCTAATCCTAATTGAACGAGTTCATTCTTGACTATATCGAATAGAATATCCATTTAATCGAAGTAAAAGTAGCATAACGGCTACTCCAATACGTTTATTTCCATCCACGAATCCATGGTTTTTGATTAAGGAGAAAGTCACGACAGAAACTTTCCTTGTTAGCCCTGGGTACAACTCTTCACCATCAAAGGTCTGTTCAGCTTTACCCAATGCGCTTTCTAGCAATCCTTGATCTCTAACTCCATCTGCTCCACCCGTTACCTTCATGATCTTTTAATGATAGATCAGCAATTGGTCAATCGTAATCAATTTCATTTGGCGAGTTCTTTAAGCGCTTCTAAATTCTCGTTAATGATGTCGTCCATCATAGATTCTGTTTGAGATGCATTTTTCGTCTTTAGAAATTCTACGAAATCAATGACTTCCATTTGTTTTTCTTGGGGTAAAGATAAAAAGTCGCTAACCAATTTTTGTTCCAGGCTCATGAGGAATCGCCTCCTATTCTTACTTCATAGTATAACGCAAAATGTTAAATCAATTAACTCTTTGTCTGGTCTAGTTTTTAAATATGTTTTTCCGGTATTACGTATAACGTTCCCGTATTCACGACTCGACGTATGTCGAGTATCCGGCGAATGCCGGACCAAGGACGAATGTCCGCAGCGTGAATATTATGTTATGAGATGTTATTGTCTTCTTCGAAATCTCTTTCAAGTTGGTTTCCGTGAAAAGCTTTAATAAGAAATTCTCGATCTGGAACCTTCAATGCTTCAAAAGACTTTAAAAATTCTTTATTCTCATAAGCCCTTCCTAAAAGTTCGATGTGTATTGTCTCTTCCTTGAGTTCGACGATCGCATACCTAGCAATCGAATAATCATGACAACCTAATGCTCCAGGATTCAAATAAATTCTTCGATCCGTCTTGAAGTAATGCATGGGATGATGATGCCCAAAACAGATCAAGTCATAAGGAGAGCCTTTATATCTTGTATCTAATTTCAGTCCTGAAGGGGCTTCATCAATCTCCTTTAGTTCTTCTTGATTCCTATGATAATGTGTAATTAATATTCGTTGTCCTTCTATCTCTACATCTAACGTTCGGGGTAAATTGGTTATGAATTCAATGTTCTCTTTAGTTAAGCGCTTCCCCACCCACTCATGGTGTTCAGCAACCATTTCATGACCTAAGAGAGGGCCTTTACCTTGCAGTAGATTCAACACTGCTTCTTCATGATTTCCAGAAATAGCTGTTATGTCTTTACGGTTTTTGATCGTTTCAATTACTTCATTAGAGTGGGGACCAATACCAATCATATCTCCTAAACAATAGATATGTTCAATATCGTCACGGAAATCAAGATCAGAAAGAACGGCCTGTAGGGCTGGATCATTACCATGTATATCAGTCAAAATCGCAATCTTCATTTAGACTTCTTCCTTTAGTTTTAAAATTTTTCTTTACAATAATTTCTCATAACGTTCCTGTATTTACAACTCGACGCATGTCGGGTGTCCGGCGAATGCCGGACCAAGGGCGTATGCCCACAGCGTGAATATTATGTTATACGAAGCACTTCACATCATTGAGCAGCATTCAAAATCTCAATGACTAAAATAGCTTCTTCTCTATACCCTTCAAGGTCTTTCAATTTAATCCACTCAGGCTCATCATTTCTAAGTTGGTAGAATCGAATGGCAACATCTTCACCTGTAATGGTAGAACTTAAAATCAAAACAAACTCTTGTTCAGGATATTTCAATTTTAAATGCTCTTCCCAATTCGCAATAAGTTTTAATCCTGTCTTTAAGTGTTCTATATGATAATGATTAATTGACGCTTCTAGATCTGTTCGATCTTGGTAAATGGTTTCTTCAATAGTATGTATATTTCTTAAATCTGAAGTTTGTAGCAAAATACAATCATTCCACTCATAAAAATCAGGGCTGAATAGGTTTAAGCTTATTGGTGGGTTAGAGTCCGTTAAGTTATTTAATAAATTTTTCATCGCTTTATTTGTTTTCATATTTTCCTGCTTTCGAAGTGTTTCGTATAACGTTCCTGCATTCACGAACCCTCACTGCCGTAAGGGAACGTAGTGACCGGCCGCGATGCGTTTAGGCAGTGCAGGGTTGTCCGCCTGAATCATCTCCCTTGAAATCCCTCGGGCGGCCCATAGCGTGAATGCGGTGTTATATGATGCCAACGCCTTTTTCGAGATACTAATAGCCTTAAAATTTAAACATATCTACTCTCTCATCTATTGAATGCAATGGAAACTGACCAAAATGAATCCACTCGGGTTTAATATTTAGTGACCAAAGTCGTGTGTTTAGCTCCTCTGTATTCACCTCGAAACATATGTTATTAATATCAAGTTCGTAACATTGAGAGTAAGTTGTATGTGCAGGATTAGGGAAGTTATATTTAAACTTATCATTGTATTGAGGCTGGAAATATCTAATCAAAGCCGCCTCAGTAAAATTTATCTCCTGCTGTTTTGTTATCGGCGTCCTTAATACAGTGTGCATATGTTCTATATCTTCTTCCTCAGAGGTTCCATAGGCTTCAAGACGTCCGTCAAAACTCATCAACAAATGTTGCTCAAATTGTCCTAAAAAAATCCAAACATCTTTATCTGGAGAAGTTCGAATTATATCTGAATAAATTTCTTGTAACGTCGAATGCGACATAAGTCTGCTCGGTGCAGTCCTTGCACCTTCGATTCCATATGACTGTCCGATATATTTTACTTCAAGATCTAAAGATACATCATAAATTCCAAACATGTTCATAAGTAACGCCACATTAGCTTGAGCGACTATTTCATTGTTTGTATTATATATAGTAATTTCCGTGTAGGGATAAGGACATTCAAACCTCACATTACTTCCAAGCTGATTAGGAACATTAAAAGGTATGCTTTCAAATGCATCTTGTTTTTGAATTAAAAAATTACCTTCTACGCTATGTTCATGGAAGATGAGAGTTTTTACATCAAGTGAAATCCTTGGTCTTGTACATATAAAGTATATATGAATAGGGATTTTACTCTCTGTAAAAGTTTTTAGTTGATCTTGCTGTAATAAGTAAAAGTAATTACCAAACATGTTTAAACCAAATTCCGTTAGATATTTTCTAACTGACATCGTGGGCCTCCTTAAAATAGTTGTTGATTTACTATTCATTGCGTTGGTTTCATATAACGTTCCTGTATTCACGACCCGGCGCATGCCGGGTGTCCGACGAATGTCGGACTCAGGGCGTATGCCCGCAGCGTGAATATTATGTTATCAGATGTCGGTATCTTCCTTGAAATACTTCCAGCTTCTCTATCCTATGAATTTAAGCTTATTAAAGGACTCTTCAAAAATTTCTTCAACCTCACTGCAAATAGCCATAGCAATTACAAAAATAATACTTTCAATTTCTCTTCTTTCTTCTTCTGATATATTTTTAAATATTTCATCACTAAATTTTTTAGAGTAATTCTTACAAATATATAGATTAAACAGATCTGTACCAGCGCTTTTCATCACATGCTCATCAACAATGAATTCAATATCTTTCATTATTATCATGGAGAAAAAATCTATATCTTCTTTCAAATAACCCTTATCTTCAAACGCTAATTTTGTAGCCTGAGCATGGATTTCCCCTACTGCATAAGGATCTCTTTTCAATTTATTTGTAAGGGCTTTTTGAGTAAGAAAAAGACCAAAGAGGTCATGTCGAAAAAAATTCAAAGCCGTTGCCAATAAACCATGATAATAATCATCTATAACATTCGACGAATCCACGGCTTTTGTAATTGCCTCGTAATCATAGTCTTTATTCAAGTTAATTAGGGTTTGTCCAAATGCCCGGCAATATTGACCAAGATAGATTTTTTGTTTACCAAATCCCAGCATATATCTGCCTCCAACAACGTAGTGATTTAAAGCGATCATATAAATTAGATCATTCTTCTTTGCGGTTGAAATACATAATCAATTTACATGAAACTTCACTCCACTCTACATTCTCTTGATTGTTCATAGTGACACAATATTCTAAGGTGTTAGGGAAAACTAATGCAGAAACAGCCACAAAATGTCCTCGAATCCACTGTCCAGCCCCCGCCACTATTAACTTTGTATATAACTTGTCCAATACATCTCTATTAATAGAGTATTTTTCTACAATAAGCTTCAAGTTACCGTCTTCATTTAAAATCAAGTTGAATAGTTCCTCTCTTGCGTTTTCAGAGGAATCATTTTTCAAATCCGAAAATGAACGTATAGGTTTGCTCATTTGTTTTGCAAGCTTATTTACTTTAAACGTCTTTCTAACTGATGAGAAAAACTTCATCTTTATTTGTCACTTCTCTCTTCTATCTTTTAAATTCAATTTAATGTTTTATCGATTTCTGATAACGTTCCCGTATTCACGACTCGGCGCATGCCGAGTGTCTGGCGAATGCCAGACCAAGGACGAATGTCCGCAGCGTGAATATTATGTTATAAGATGTCCCAACTTCTTCGATATCATTTACTCATTTCATCTTCATTTTCTTCTTTAATCTTTCTTCAGTAACATATTCAAATATGTATATGCAATTCTTCAAATTATCTTTACAATCCTTATTGCATAATTTATATATCATTTTCAAACGCTTTAAAGTCAAACAATGGGAGCCTTAATTTAGGTTGTAGTTTTTTTTGCCTTTCCTCGAAAGACTCTCTTATTGGTAGTTCATTAATCTTTTTCAATTCGTGCAATTTACGATGTTCTGCAACCCCATTAATAAGCTGCAGCCTCAATTCATCAAAAATTGACATATCATAATTTCCAAAAATATCAATACCTTCTCCAAAACAATATAAATCTTCTACTAGTATTTTTTTTCTTTCTTCAGATAAATTGTTGTAAATACTAGGCTTAATCCACCACTCATCGGTCATTACCATGAACTTTTCAATTAGATTCAAAATATAAATGTCATTATTAATAACACTAGCAAAATAGCTTGGCCTTTTAACATGAAGCTCTTTGTCTGCAACTATAATGAAATCAGTCGTTTCTTTAGCTGGCATACAAATTACAATAATATGGTGGATTAAATCATCACCAAGTGTAAAACTAACTCTCGCATTCATAGCAACTGGAACTTGAAAATCCAGCCTCTTATAAACTACATATTGAGGAATTTCAGGACTTGTGAAATCTGTCAATGGATATGTATAATATCTGTCGTCCATAGTATCTAAGAATTTTTTGATATTAAGCCTTTGTTCCTCAAGTCTTTCGATTTTTTTATTTATTTTCTTAGTTGCATTTGAATAACCAAAATCAATAAACTCTGCACTTTTTAAATTGGATTTAATATTTGTTTTTTCTTTTCTAAACCTTTCCATAAATTTCGGACGGATTACATGAATTACTTTCTCTCTAAATACATGATAACTTAAAGATCTAAATACCTGACGAAATATATCTTTTTCCGATTCGATTCCTGATTTATCTAGTCGAGAGAACATTTCATCATGAAGTTTGCAAAATCCTTTAAAGGTCGACGCGTGAGGTATACCGCAGTTTTCGATTAACATATACCTATTGGGATATGCTCTTCGTGATTTAGGTGCAAGTAAATTTCGTACATCTCCTTGTTCATTCAGCATTTCTAGTGATTTCATTTCAGATATGGAGTGGGAATTAATTGCTTCCGCCCTACAACCAGGATACATGCAGGTTGATTTTTTTTCTCCTGTATTATACCGATATACTGCTTTATCTACGTTGGTATCAAATTCAAATTTTTTATTTTGATTCATAGTAATTCTCCCATCTGTGAACAAGAATTTAGATTAAGGCTATATAAATTATTTAAGCTTCAGTTTTTCTTTCATTGAATCGATTACCAATTCCTTAATTCCCCTTTATCATTCTTACTAAGTTACATTTTTAGTCTTTGGGGATTTCTTATAACGTTCCTGTATTCACGACTCGACGCATGTCGAGTATCTGGCGAATGCCGGATCAAGGGCGTATGCCCGCAGCGTGAATATTATGTTATACGAAGGGACCTTGAGCTACTTACAAATGCTTATACCAAAAGTTTTTGAATAGTCTTTAAATTCTCTTTCAACAGGTTTAAAAATTCATTGTCGTATTCAAAAAATCCCTTCAATGTCGTTTCTATTAATCGGTTTTTTGAATATCTTCTGTTTATAATCAAATAAGCAATTTCATAATGCCCTATCTTTTGTTTGGTAAAGGTCATTTCTAATTCTTCTTCACTCATTGCTTTCAAACGTATTTGTTCGACTTCGTCTTTTTCAGCTTTTAAAAGTCCTTCAATAAAGTGATTGAGTTCTTCGCGATCAATCCAGATCTCGACCTGTCCAGCAAATTGATCGTCTTTGATATGTACCAAGTAGTTAATCGATTTATATCGCTCTAGTTCAACGTCCTTAAATGAAAAGAGGATATGTGATTTCTTATCTTCCGATTGAATAAAGAAATCGTATGGATCAAGTGGCTTATTCAATATCACTTGCTTCGGTCCTTTCGTATAACGTTCCTGTATTCACGACCCGACGTATGTCGGGTGTCTGGCGAATGCCAGACCAAGGACGAATGTCCGCAGCGTGAATATTATGTTAAGTGAAGTTACTGCTTTAATTTCTTCAATTCGATTCTCTGTTTTAAATTCTTTGAGAACTCTCTTGTAGAATTTTGAACATTTCCTGTGTAATTTATCTCTGCTGCTATTTCAAAAATTTCTTCTTCAAAAATCCCTTCCAATTCCTGTGTACTACATATTGTTTCTTCTCCTAATAATTCTTTTATGACTGCTTTTTGTTCGCTTTCAAAAACTAAAATCCAAATCTTTCTACACTTCTCTTCTGCTCTATCCAGTAATACTCGTAAGGCATCTTCAGCTTTACTTACTGATTTTATTGCATTATTTAATTTACTATCTCTTACTCTGCCTTCTTGAGATATTTCTATCCAGCTAGCAGGGTAAAAATACTCAATACTTTCATCTAAACTTGAATTCAAATCGGATAATCTACCCCAGTATTCGCAAAAGTCTACATACTCTGCAGTAATCATTTCAATGGCTTCTATCCAATCTTCTTTTTTATTAAAATCGAAAGGGGTACTTCGATGCTTCATTCCGAGGATTTGATTGAGCTTTTTGATTTTTGTTTGTTGATCTTTTGAAATGAACATATGTAATTGCCTCCGTGAATAAGACTTTAGTAATTTCACTTAACGTTCCTGTATTCACGACTCGACGTATGTCGAGTGTCCGGCGAATGCCGGACCAAGGACGAATGTCCGCAGCGTGAATATTATGTTATGAGATGTTATTGTCTTCTATGAAATCTCTCTCAAGTTGGTTCCCATGAAAAGCTTTAATAATAAATTCTCGATCAGCACTTTCAGTTCTTCAAAAGATTTTAAAAATGCTCGATTCTCATAAGTCATTCCTAAAAGTTGTATACTCATTTCTTTTCCCTTGAACTCTACAATTGCATAATGCCCAAAACAGATCAAGTCATAAGAAGAATCTTTATATTGAGCATCTAATTTCAGTCCTGAAGGCGTTTCATCAATTTCCTCTCTTTTTTCTTCCTTCATGTGATAATGTGTAATCAATATTTTTTGTCCTTCTATTTCTACTTCTAATGTCGTAGGTAAGTTAGTGATAAATTCAATATTTTCTTTGGTTAAGTGTTTACCCACCCACTTATGATGTTCGGCAACTCTTTCATGACCCAGCAAAGGTCCCTTACCTAAGAGCAAGTTCAAAACGGCTTCTTCATGATTTCCAACAATAGCTGTTATGTCTTTACGCTCTTTAATTGTTTCGACCACTTTATTAGAGTCTGGGCCAATGCCAATCATATCCCCTAAACAATACATATGTTCGATACTCTTGCGAGAATCAAGGTCAGTAAGCACAGCATTTAAGGCTGGATAGTTTCCATGTATATCAGTTAGAATCGCAATCTTCATTTCGACTTCTCCCTCAAGTTTTGAAATTCGTCTTTACAATAATTTCTCATAACGTCTTATTCACGAACTTCACCTAAACTCCCCATTCCGTTTATTCACGAACTTCCCAATACACCTCCACCCCGTGTTATTCACGAACTTCATCCTCTTCTCCCATGCCATCCAACCGATCCAAAGGACTTTGAATCCGCCCAATGTCTCTTCTACTCACATGCGTATACCGCTCCGTGGTCCGAACACTCTGATGCCCAAGAAGCTCCTGAATATAACGAAGATCAATCCCGTTCTCCAACAGATGCGTTGCAAACGAATGCCTCAACGAATGAATACTCACGTCTTTCCGAATCCCCGCTTGAAGCACTGCTTTTTCAAACACTTTCTGCGCGGAGCGTTCCGTCAAATGCCGTCCTTCCTGCTGCCCCGGAAACAACCACCCTTCCGGCTTTGCCTGTTCGATATACCGCTCAAGTACGGCACTCGCTGTTTTGGACAATAGCGTCTGACGATCTTTGCGGCCTTTGCCTTGGCGAACCTTCACGACGTTGCGCTCCCGATCACAGTCCTCTGGCCGCAGTCTTACCACTTCGCCGACCCGAAGCCCAGAAGTATACGTGACGACCAACATCGCTCGATGCTTCAAGTTCTTTACGCTTTTCAACAAACGTGCCACTTCTCCAAGCGACAAGACATCCGGCAATTTGCTTTCTTTCTTGGGACGCACATAGCCGTTAGAGTTAGGACGTTTCAACACATGCCGAAAATAAAACTTTAAAGCGCTAATCGCCTGATTCACATAAGCATGCGAAAGATCTTTTTCCAGCAGCGCCAACGCATATTTTTGCACGCTAGCATCATTGATTTCTTTCTCTACAAGCAGGATCTCATCGAAAAAACGCTGTACCTGAAGCGTATACGCTTTGATCGTTTTTCCGCTATATCCTCTTCCTCGAAGCGCGTCCTGCAACTCTTTCTTCCGAGCGTAACTCCATACCTGTGGCTCCTCGACCGGAACAGGTATCAAACTCTGCTGCCGCAACTTATTATGATTGTCCACCTGCTCGCGTAAATACGAATCGCCCTTTTCCAAACATTCATCGCATGTAAAAAAATCTTTTGCATAAGCAGCCGACAAAGCTTTCAAACCCGAAACCGTATACGGTATCGTCCAAATTTTTTCGTCCGCAATAAACTTTCTGCCAGGCACGGAACGAATCCCTTTCAACTCCTCAGGCCCATAACGTTCTAGCTTAACTCCGACTGCCTTCTCATCCCGATACACCAACTCCATCTTCACCTTGCTTGCCTCCTCAAAGTTTATCATCATATGGAATTTTTGGAAATCTGATTTTCACGCAAAAAAGGACCTTAAGATGGAAGTCCATCCTAAGGCCCCGATTCTTTCGGCGCTCATTCTGCTTATACCCATTATGATAAAAAAATCTCCGACTGCTGTCCACTACGAACAGTTTCTATCCGCAAACACATCTCACCCAGCCCGTCTGGCCCGATCCGCTTCCTCCACGCTCCCATACATCCGTCCCGCTTTGATCTCTTTATTCAAATGCGCTTCAAACACAAACGTCCCCGCCGGAAGCACTGCCGCGACCAATGCCCAAAACAACTTTTTCAATCCCCATTTCAACTCGTAAAACGCATGGAAAGCCGCCAAAATATACAATACAAACAACGCCCCGTGCGCTCCCCCGACGATCGTGACAGCCTGGTCCACACCTGCGGCGTACTTCAGCGGCATCGCGACCAACAGCAGCAGCAAGAACGATATCCCTTCCAGCACCCCGATCACTTTGAATCTCCCCAATACGGTTCCTAACATGACACCCTCCTCGAATTTGAAGGCGTTTGCGTAAACGGCGGTAAACGCACCGATTCGCTTGCGCAAGCGTCCTTAAATAATCGTATCTTCCCTATTCTAACGGATGTTTCATTCACTTCTCAACTTTAAAGCAGCGCATATGTATGGTTAGATATAAGAAGAAAACATCCATCGTCCACCTATCTAAAATGGGAGTGAACCGCATGAAAATGATCCCGCCTCAACCTTTTACATATCGAGCAGGAAAGCGCGCTGTGCTTCTCCTGCATGGCTTTACCGGAAACACAGCGGACGTACGCAAGTTGGGTCGTCATTTGCATACAAAAGGCTACACCTGCCATGCCCCGCTATACACGGGACACGGTAGGGAAGCCGAGGAATTGCTACAGCTATCTCCGGAAAACTGGTGGCGCGATGCGGAGGAAGGTTATCGCCTGCTGACTGCGGAAGGCTACCGGGAGATTGCAGTGGCAGGCGTGTCGTTAGGCGGTGTTTTTGCTTTACGGCTCGGCGCGGAGTATCCGGTAAAAGGAATCGTCTCCATGTGCGCACCGATCCAAGGCAAAAGCGCCGAAGAACTATTCGAACGAATTCTCGGCTACGCCAAGTCGTACAAAACATTCGAAGGCAAAACACCAGACCTTGTGCAGGCTGAAGTCGAAGCGATTGCGCTTCTCCCGCGTGACCAGCTATCCGGCTTACAGGATCTGATTTCGAATACCGCAAGCCAGCTTGATGATATCGAAGCGCCCGTGGCGGTCATGCAAGGGGGTCTGGACCAACCGCTTTACCTCAACAGCGCCAACATCATTTACGAAAAAGTGTCCAACCCGCGCAAAAGCTACAAAGTGTATCCAAACTCCGGCCATATTCTGACGCTGGGGCCGGAGCAGCAGCAAGTCTTTTCGGATGTCGAGCATTTTTTAAATCAGTTAGATTGGGAAAATGAATAGCCGATGTTAACAGCTTGACCAACCTTAATCATAGGTTTACGTTCGACTGAAAAGCACATGCTTTAGGTGCTTTTAGCCGGGCGTAACCTCACATTAACTTGGTCAAGCTGCCAGGGCGTGTACGCAAAAAAAGTATGAACGGTTCAGACTCAAGCTGAAATTTTCATACTCAGTATGAACCGTTCATACTCAAACCGATGTTCGAATCTGTAATCGTACGCCTGATGGATGATTGGTATACCGCAATAATAAGGTTGAGCTTGGCTCGTCCCATTCCCACTCTACTTGCTCCGCTTCAGGAATGGCTTCACCCGCCGAATCATCTAGCTTAGATAAATGTACAGACAAAGGTCGTTGATTCACCCAAAAACGAGCGATACCCTGCACATCGGCCGGCCCTTCTGCGATACAAGTAAATCCCTGCGCTGTTGCATTCACTTCATCGATACGCGAAGCGGCAGCGATCAAACGGATATTCGACGAATGAGCCAAATCTTTTGCCCTGCTGAATCCGGCATCATCCGTGCATCCGACTTGATCCAGATCGTACAACAGCGCCTGCTCGCCTTCACCTACGGCCGCTTCCTGACGAATACGCAGATCCGCGTCGAGCAGATCGACAAAGCTTCCTTTTAACGTAAAAAAACTCTGTTCGACACTCGTTGTTATCACTGCTTGGGCAGCGTTGTTCTGTTTAGGGAAGTCTGGTTCATGCTCGAATTCATCCATAACGGCCGCGATGATATACGGACCTCTGCGCAGCGCCAGAACCGGATTTCTGCGCCAAACTTCAGGTTCCGCAGCCGTAATGTCAGCCGTCGCCGACGTGTCGCTTTCCGCTCCGGGATGAACCGGTTCGACACGGATAGAATGTTCCAACGCTTGTTCGACCGCCAGCCGCAGCGTCTCCCCCGCTTCCGGCCGTATCGCACACTCCAACGGATGCAGATTCAAAAAGAAAAGACAGCCGCTCCCGACTTCATGCAGTCCTTCTTCCGGCGACTCTCCCAGCCCCAGGCTGTGGAACAAATGCGCCGCAGGCGTAGCAAACGTCCTCGCTCCGCACGCTGCCGCTGTTCGTGCTTCGATCGGAATTCCAGTATCTTTTTCCGCAGCCAACGTCAGTGTCAGTGCGTCCCCGCCCAGACCGCCGTTCCACCATTCCCGCACGCCGTGATAATCATCGCTCCCGTCTCCCACGTACACCAATGCCCCGCCGCTTCGCACCCATTCCGCTAACGCCTGATGCAGCCCCGGCGATTCCGGCTTCATGAATTCGTAACTCAACACCAGCACGCGGTACGCGTCCAGATACCCGGCAAACCGCTCCGCATTATCCAACTGCACCGGCCTGACCGCCGCCCCTTGCTTGAGCAGCGGCAGCGCCAATCCGTAAAACGCCGACCAGTCCAGAATCTCCATCAGATCTCTGCCCAGCGCCGCGTCCACCTCGGTCCCGTCGTATTTGAACGCCGCCGCGGCTTCGCTCCAAGCCGGATCGTACCTCTGATACATCGCCGAATCCGCCAACAGCAACCCAATCTGCGGACTATCGCTCAACCATTCGGCGTCCAACCCGTCCATCCGGTTCAACACATTCGTCACGATCTGAAGCTCAGTGGCGTAATCCACAGGAATCCTCTCTTTGCCGTCTCCGCCCGGTTTCGGATATTTGCCTTTGTAGATGCGTCCCGGCCACGGGCAGACTTCGTAGCGGCTGACGCCCGGATGCAGCAGCGACGCGATCAGCGTACGGATATAATCGCGCCGGTAATCCGCCCACGTATGCTTGGGATCGTCAGCGATCGGATCGTGCAAAAACCACATCCGGCGATCCGTTCCGCGTACCAGCTCCTGCATGATGCCGTACTCCAAAAACGCTGTTTCGAACGTTCGCGCTTTGCGCACTCCTTGATATACATTCGGCGTTTGCGCAGTTCCGGTCCACACCTGCGCGATATAACCATCCACTCCCGGCAGATCCAGCAGTTTCGATTCCGGGCTGACGATTCGCCACTGCGTGTAGTTGATCAGGCTATGCGTCGGTACGTAAAAAGATATCCGCCGCCCGTATTTCACCATCGCGTATTCTTTGAGCGATCCGCAGATCCGGTCGAGCGTGCGCGTGTAGAGATAGGCTTTGAGCTTGGATGCCCGGTACTGCGCGTCCGGCGAACCGTGCGGAGGCTGCCACGGTTCGCGGTAGAACAATTCCCATTCCTTTTTAAAAGCTTCCGAATACCCGCCTTCCACCCAGAACTCCGGTTCCTCCAGATGAATCGCTTCGACGCCCGCGTCGACGGCAGGTCGAATCTGTTCCGTTAAAAAGTCCGCATACGCGATCGTCGGCACCATGTACGGAATATCCGCAGATGTCCCGTGAATGATCCGCTGACCGTACCGATCCGTCTGCGCTTCGTCCCAATGGGAACGGCCGTCGACTTTTCCATTCAAATAATCCTGATACCCGCCCCACGACACGCCGGTCATCAGATGCACGATATAACCGCGCTCGCTCCATTCGGCAATCCGTCGATCCAGATCGCCGTGAATGCCGTACACCATCACGAAATCCGTGCGGATGTCGATCAACGGATCGTAAGCGCCGCCTTCCTGAAATCCGGTTTTTTCGGGTAGTCTTCGCTGCTGTAGGGTGTTTTCGGCCATCGTGAACGCCTCCTCGATTTCGCGATTCAAGCGCATGCCAAAGAAGGCACGAAGCGTTCAAGCTCCGCGCCACAAGATTAGGTCAGCTGCACACGCAGGGTTTTGATTTCAAACGGGCTAAACGTCAGTTGGACAGAATCGGAATGCCGCACCGTTTCGATGCCGCCTTGATCCGGGCGGATCGGCTGCTCCATCAAGTCGGTTTCCAGAATCTCGGGATACGCAGAGGCAAATGTCACCTTCGTCTGTGCATGGGTGCCCGACGTCTCGTACAAACGGAAAAGCAGGTGATCCGAGTCTTCGGCTTTTTTGACGGCTTCTACCATAATATGCGGATGATCGGCTTGGATAAGAGAAAAAGTCTTCCGGTCGCGTTCCGCATGCCAATTAACGAACGGGCGAACTTGCGTAGCGGCATGGTTATCGGCAGCATTCGTTCCGATGAGACGGTGTCCGCCGTCGGTTGTTGCATACGCGTGTTCGCTAGAAAATGCCGTTTCGCCGCGTTGTCCGACCGCTACTTTTTCCACACTCTGACCGTCGCGTTCCGGCACCGATATCGGGGTGTTCAACTCGTAACCTTTGCGGTAGACCTGTGCTTGTACGAAGTCGCCCGCATGCGGGTACAGCGCGTAAACGAACCCATGCTCCGCGCGGTCCGCGACCGGATCGGGATAACCGGGACTGCGCAGCAGATTGATATCCAGCGTATGGCCTTCCGCGCTATAGCCGTATTTGCTGTCGCTCAGCAGCGCTACGCCGTGATCCGGCTGCGACAGATCGATATATTGATGCGCGCAGATTTCGTCCCGGGCAAATTCAATCGCGTTGTTGCGAGTCGTCGGCCGTTTGAGGTAACCAAATTGAATTTCGCAGTTGACCTGATCGGTCATGATCTGCACCGGGAACGACGCACGCAGCATTTTCTCGGATTCTCGCCAATCCACTGTTGTCTCGAATCGCAGCGTATCCGCGCCCGCTTCCAGCACGATCTTTTGCACCAATGTCGATTCGCCGAACCGGTAACGCTGCTCCACGATCGCCGAGACCCCTTCGATCCGCGACGCGCTGCCCGTCAGTTCCATACGTCCGGCGACGGTATCGCGATAATCGCGCGGGAAATCCCAGGCGTCGCCGCGATCGTGGTAGACCGTCAGTGTATTGGCTTCCGCTCCCGGGGCAATCATTTCGCGAGAAGAATAAGGATCTGCTTGCTGTTTATGTGCCAACGACACGATCCCGCCATTTTCGCCAAATGTCACTCGAAGATGCGCGTTTTCCAGACTTCGCTCGTCGGCTTTCAGTTCCGCGGTTTGTTCGGACAGCTCGGTCGGGTCCAGGCGATGTTCCGGAGCTAAAAAAGCAAAGCCCATCGGCGGCAGCGTGACCCTATGCCGCTCCCCGTCGCGTTCGATGATCGTTGTCCGCGTCCACGGCAGCGAGTTGAACGCAAGCACTTGGTCTTCGGCGACTCCGGCAAGTTGCGTTACCCGATTCTGAGCCGCTGAAAGAAGTTCGGTTGTCTCCGCCAACAATGCCGCATACCGCTCCAACGATTCGTCGAACACCCGCGTAATCGACGAGCCCGGCAAAATATCGTGGAACTGATACAGCAGCGTTTCTTTCCAGATCCGCTCCAGCGCGTCCGATGGGTAATCTTCCGCCGTACCGCCGAGTGCAAGGGCTGCGGAAGAAACGAATTCCAATTCGCGCAGCGCTTTTTCCATTTTGCGATTATAGCGTTTGTTGCGGGCTTGCGAAGTCAGCGTGCCCTGGTGCTTTTCCAGATACAGTTCGCCGCGGTAGGTCTCGAAGCGTTCGCTCTCCTGTTCAAGCTTATGGAAAAAGTCCAGCGAATACTCTTGCACGACTGGCGGAAGACCGAGCAGATTGTGTTCGCGCGTCAACCGTTCCAGATGTTCCTCGCCGGGACCGCCTCCTCCGTCGCCGATTCCGAACAGCATCAGCGCGTGCTCGGATACGTTTTTATCCAGATAAGCCGCTTCGATCTTCGCTAAGGAACGCGGAGCGGCCGGGCCGTTGTACGTATCTTCCGGCGGCAGATGCGTCAACACCCGGCTGCCGTCGATCCCTTCCCAGTGAAAGCTATGATGCGGATGGGTGTTATAAACGCTCCACGACAGCTTTTGGGTCATCATGTACGGGATACCGGATTTGCGCAGCAGTTGCGGCAAGCTTCCGCTGTACCCAAACACGTCCGGCAGCCAAAGCGTCTGAATATCCTGACCGAACTCTTTTTGGAAAAAGCGTTTGCCGTACAGGATCTGCCGCACCAGTGCTTCGCCGCCCGAGATATTGGTGTCCGGCTCGACCCACATCGCGCCTTGCAGTTCCCAGCGTCCTTCGCGCACCCGCTGCCCGACCTGCTCGTACAGCTTCGGATAATATTCTTTCATCCATTGATACAACTGCGGTTGGCTAGCGCCGAACACGTAATCCGGGTATTTCTCCATGTTACGCAGTACGGTGGAAAACGTTCTTGCGCCTTTGCGGATCGTTTCGCGTATCGGCCACAGCCATGCCAGATCGATATGGGCGTGGCCGATCGCGCTGATCGTCAGCATGGGATCGCCGCCGCGTTTGTCCAACTGGGATTGTATTTTTTCGTCGGCTTGACGCACGCTTTTTTCATTAATCATAGACAGCTTGAGCGACGCTTCGTATAGGGCTTGAATCACGCGAGCGCGGCGGGCGCTTTTTTCTTCGATTTGCTCGGCAAGTTCGATCAGCACTTCAAAGTCATAATACAATCTGCGCACGTCTTCATGGCAAACAGCGATCTGCGCTTCCTTCAGCGTGCCGCTGCGGTAGCGCCCGAACAGATCGTTGCAGCCTGCGTCAGCCCAGAGGTCGATGCTTTGTCCTGCCGCGTTTTCGCCGGGCTGTGCCAAGTCAACGACCCGCTTGCCGGGCAGTCCGAGCGCCGTTTCGAATTCGGAGTTGATATTGGTCAGCCCTTGGCGCGGCGAACCCGCTTCGTCGACCAGGCACAACTCGCCGTTAACGTCGATCAGCAGCACGGCCCGGCTTAGCGGCTTGTTGTTGTATTCCGGCACGCAGCCTTCAAAATGAAACCACGCACAGTCCCAAAGCTCGCCCCATTTGTCGCCCGGCTCTAGCTGCATCTGCACGCCGGACGTTCGTTTTTCGTAGGGCACAGGCTCTCGGGTTACCCAGGCGGTCGCACTTAGCGAGCCGATCGGCTCATAGATCGCTTCACGCAGCCGATCCAGCGTACTCTTCGCCCGTTCCAGCATAATTCGGGTATTTTCGTAAGGCATCTTTTCAGCTCCAATCTAGTTTGAAAAGGGAAAACGCACTACGGCACCGGGAGCTTCCCCCGGCCGAGCATCGGCCTGAACATCTTGGGTAGAAAGATCGTCATATAAGGAAGATCTGACTTGGGTCGGGCTTCGCTTCAAAAAGGATGATATGAGATACGAAAGAATTTTCGGGATACGGCTGATTCGTAGTCGGATTGCTTTTAAGCCCTTCCTGCTCCCAAGCAGCAGGAACGCCTTCGCCTTTTCCGGCGAATAGTAGAACTTCGTGTTCAGGACGAACGATCCTGCATGCAAACTAAAGATTTCCTCTTCTTTTTAAACCTTCCCCCAAACAGGCAGCCTTTTGAAGATGAAGGTCTTATTCTTCGGCTGCGCGCAGGCGGAGGGAAAAATTCAGTGAAAAACGCCTTTGAACTCGGAAAACATCCTTATTCAAATCCAATCCAGTTTTCCGGGTGAGACAGCGTTTTGAACGAATTTCTCCCTCAGCCTCTCCGCGTCCGCGCCGCCGAATAAAACATGTTCCTCGCAAAACAGAACTGTCCTGTTTTACTTCGTCACATTCTCAGCGCGTTGTTGCGCTTCGTCGAGCAGTGTCTGGATATCGCCGTCGGTCATGATGCTTTTAACGACGGCTTCGCCCCAGATCTGCCATGCTTTCGAGTTGTCTTTGGTAAACGTCGGCAAGCCCATCACGTCGCCGGACATCGCTTGGTAATGCAGATACATTTCCGGATGCTTCTCTTGATACTCTTGCGATTCGCCGATCGACTTCAGAATCGGCGAACGGGTATTGGAGTCGGCGACAAGCTGCTGGATCGGTTCGCCGTACATAACTCTAATGTATTCAAAAGCCGCTTCTTTGTTTTTAGCGTCTTTCGGCACGGAGTGAAAGGCTGCGCCGATCGTGACGTTGGCCGCTTTGCCGTTCGGCGATAGCGGAATCGGCGCCATGCCGAGATCGAGCCCGGCCGTTTGCGATTCCTGCACCCGCCACGGACCGTCGATCAGATAGGCGATCTGGCCTTTGTTCCAGGCGTCGAAATACGAACCTTCGTTGTTGTTGACCATCAGGCCCGGCGGATGCGCGGCGTTCAGGTCTTTGAGCAGCGCGACGGTTTCGGCATTCTGCGGCGAGTTAAAAGCAGGCTGGCCGTTCTCGTCCGCGAACGCGCCGCCGTTGATGGCGATCAGCGCACCGTAGCGGAGATAACCGCCGAAGTTCGGGGCCGCGTATACGCCGCCGCCGTAGAATTTGCCCGCGCCGGCTTCGGTGACCTTTTTGACGTTATCGCGCAGTTCCTGCCAGGTCGTAATTGTTTTGTCCGGATCGATCCCGGCCTGCTCGACCAACTTTTTGTTCCAGAACAGATTGCTGACGCCCGGTTGGGCGGCGAGGCCGTAGATTTTGCCGTCGGCCTCCATCGGTTTCCAGGCGGCGGGCGATACCGTTTCGCGAATCTCGTCGGCCATCTCATCCGGGAAAGGTTCCAATAGACCCTGCTGCGCAAAGCCCGGCATCTGCGTTTCCCCTACGATGATATCCGGGATGTTTTTAGCCAGGAATCCTGCCGTCTGCTTCTGGATCAACGGCTCGCCCCATCCCCAATCCTCGGTCACCACTTCGATGTTTTTGGCTTTTAACTGCTCGCTCATAATCTTCTGATACTGAAGCGGGAACGTCTCGACAGGCGAACCCGGCGTATAATCGAGACTGACCCCGTCATCCGTATATTCTTTTTCTTTGGCCGCGAACAAATCATCCAGCTTGCCGACTCCGATCGATACCGCACCTTCGTTCAGCACTTTAATGGTGGTCATGCCCGGCGTGGACGATACTTCGCCGCCTGCGCCCTCCGCGCCCGTGCCATTTTCTGTCGTAGCCGCTCCTCCACCGCCGCATGCCGACAACGCTGCCGCCAACAAAGCCGTTCCTGTTAAAGCCGCAATCTTTTTGATTTTCACATGAACCCCTCCATATCAAAATCGCATATCGTCAAAGCCGCTCCTTTACCTTTTGGCTGACTCCGACCATATAGCGGACTGGCTTTTTTACGCCTTCACTATATCACGCCTTTTAAACATATTCAATATAACAAATAGATTTTAAAAATGTTTCATCCTTTAATCCCCGTATTCGCAAGCCCCTGCACGATATACTTTTGGAAAAAGAAAAATAGCAGCAGCGCCGGAAGCGTGGTTCCCAAGCTCAATGTGATGATCAGCGGCCAGTTCGGCACGGTTCCCGGACTTGCGGCGGCCGAAGACAGTCGGGTGATCGCCGCAGGGAGCGTTTGCAAATGATCCGACGATGTATAGAAAAACGGCGTAATAAAATCGTTCCAGGTCGCCAGCGCCGTCGTGATCGCGATAAACGCCATGATCGGCATTTGCAGCGGCAGCAGGATTTGGAAAATGATGCGCAGCGTCCCCGCCCCGTCTACCTTCGCCGCTTCATCCAGCTCGTACGGTATTTTTTCCATCGACTGCTTGACCAAAAACGCACCCATGATATTGATGCTCGGTCCGCCGATCAGGTACACCCACCACGTATCGAGAATGCCTGTGCCGCCCGTGAAAATATTATTACCGCCCGCAAAAGGCCATCTGGCGAACTGAAGATAGGTTGGGATCAGCGCCACGGTGGCGGGGATCATCTGCGTCGCGAGCAGCGTCAGAAAAATAACTTCTTTGCCCCGGAACTTCAAACGCGCAAACACGTATCCGGCCAACAACGCGGTCAACAGCGCCCAAAACGTCGCATAGACGGTCCGAATCGTCGAGTTGAGGAAATACTGCTGGATCGCCGCGTCAGCCGAACCGTTGAACAAGACAAGAAAATTGTTCCAGGTCGGCTGTTTGGCGAACGGCAGCAGGCCAAGTACCGTTGTCATAAACTCTTCTTCCGTAAAAAATCCGACCGTGACCATAAAGATCAGCGGATACAACAGCACCAACCCGACACCGAACAATACAAGATGCGCAAACAGATACTTGGGCTTGAACTGCATCGCCAACTTTTTCGAAAATTCCTGCATGATCATAGACCTCCTTTACGGATTTTGCGGCTTCTGCGAGTGGTGATGCTGCGATCCGATAGAGTCGACCAACGGTAATAAAATACGGTGGCAGTCAGCACAACCGCAGCCATAATCAGCGAAGAAGCGCCCGCCATGCCGAGGTTGAAGTCCCAGAACGCGTCGCGATAGATCCTGAATACAAGCACTTCGGTCTGTCCGTACGGCCCGCCGTTCGTCATAAACAGCACCTGTTCGTAAATCTGGATCGCGCTGATCAGATTTGTAATAACAATATATGTTGCAATCGGTTTCAATCCGGGTAACGTCACATGCATCAATTTGGCAAAACGGCCTGCCCCGTCGATATCCGCCGCTTCATACAGCGCCGTATCGACCGATTGCAGACCCGCCAACCAGATCAAAGCCGCTCCGCCGACGCCTTTCCAGACCGAATACACCACGATCCAGAACACGCCCCAAAACACGGAATACTGCCAGACGATCGGCGGCTTGCCCATCGAGATCAAGATGTTATTGATAACCCCGTTATTCGTATCGAGCAAAATGTTGAAAATCTGTGTGGTCGCGACGGTTGAAGTCACAGCCGGGATGTACCAGATCGAACGGTAGACCCCTTTACCGAACAGCGGCATGTTCATCAGCAGCGATGCGCCGAATCCGGCAAGCAGCGTAATCGACGTCACCAGGCCGCCGAGCCAAATCGAGCGCCATAGCGCCTGATAATAAAGCGGATCTTGAAAAAAGCGCACGTAATTGTCGAACCAGACAAATTTTGGACTGTCGGAGATGCCGATCCATTCAAAGAAGCCCAGCACAAAGCCAAACAGCGTCGGGAAGCCCGACAGCACCAGCCACCACAAAATCATCGGCGTCAAAATGATCGCCGCGATCAGGCCGTCTCTTCTTTTGACTGAAGATTTACCGGGGAACTTGCGTAATTTGCCTGCGATCGCGAGCTGACCTCTATCCGGCTCTACCGCTTTACCTTCATTGCTTATCATAGATTCGATCCTCCCTTAGGTTGTCAGGGCAGTTTCTTTGAAGATTACACCATTAATTATATTCATTATATTAAATTGGTCAAATGTTTAAATGGAAGGCAGGGAAGATCATGGAGGAGATTCACTCCAGACGCTGTTCGCCCGGAAAGTTGTATGAGGATTCGAGGCAGAAGCTTTCCGGGTTCAAAGGCGTCTTTCGCCGAATCTCCTCCATGGTCCCTGGCCTTCGGGGTGGGGCAGGGAAAAGAAAAAGAGTGCCGCGTTGCGGGCACTCTTGGATAGTTTGGGTTTATGGAAGTTTGGATGGGGCGAAGCTTTTGGCGCAGTTCGGTAAGGTTATCATGCAAGATTATGGCGTGTTTATAGACTTATCTATGTGTAGCGTGTATTTTTATTCGGCAGAAAGAGCGGGGCCTGTTGTTTTGCAAACGACCAGGCGGGGTTCGAGGGTGATTTTTCGGAATTCTTTTTGGTTGCGTTTGGCATTTTCGATTGCTTGCATCAGGAGTTTCACGGCTTCGGAACCCATTTTGTATTCGGACTGATCGATATGGGTCAGCAAGCTCAGCTCTTCGAACAGCGGCGTAGGGTTGTCGAAGGTGACGATAGAGATGTCTTCGGGAACCCGAAGGCCGACTTTGCGCGCAATTGACAGCATTTGTACGCCGAGGGAGCAGTTGAGTGCGATATAGGCGGTTGCCATGCGGTTTTGCATAAATCGATAAAGCGGATGTTTGGCGTCGATTTCTTTTGCCGGAGCGTCGGGGCGGTTGATCTGATCCGTATCCAACTCAAAGTCGTTGAGAATGAGCGCGGGATTGATCATGGCTCCTTTTTGCTTGAGCGCGTCGAAATAGCCTTGAATCCGATCGTCGACAGATACGGTCATCATCGGGGAATCCGTGCAGATTGCGATATTCCGGTGTCCCAATTCCCACAAATGATCCACGGCCAGCATGGAAGCTCGCGTACTGTCGGAGGCGACCACGTTCGTCTCTACGCCCGGCAGATGATGGTCAATCAATACGAACGGGTAGTTTTGCATTTTGAGCGAGATGATCTCTTCGTTATATACTTCCGCGTCCACCGGGAAAATAATCAGCCCGTCGACCGTCGCTTTCAATTCCCGGATCACTTCTTTTTCTTTCTCCTTGGAGTTGTTGGTCAGCATAATGTGCAGCGAATAGCCCTGTGCCTGAAGCTCGTCGGTAACGCCTCGGATCAACCGGACAGCGAAGTAGTCTTCCAGCGTAGGGAAAACCAATCCGATTCGCATCCCCCCGGCGCGAGCCGGCCGCTCGGCCGTAAACGCAGCAACCGCTTTATCCGCGATCAGCGACTCCGGAATGCCTTTGATATACGTGCCTCTCCCCGGTATCCGGTAGATCCATCCATCCTTCGCCAGCTCCACCAGCGCGTTCACGACCGTAATCCGGCTGACGCCGAACTCGTCCATCAACTCTTTTTCCGTCGGAATCTTCTGGTCTTCGACCAGCTCGCGGGATGTAATACGTTCTTTGAAATGATTCTGTATCTGAATATAAAGCGGTTCTCTCTCCTGATTCATCCCCTGTGACTCCTTTCTGCTAATGCATAGGTTAATGAGTTTTATTATAACAAATATATTAAAAGGTGTGAGGGAAGGCAAGGGGGATGGGGGAGGAAATTCGTTTCGGTCGCGTGTTGAACTGGGGAAGCTGGATTGAATTTGAATAAGGAAGCTTCCCCAGTTCAAAGGCGAACACTCCGTTCCTACACTGAATTTCCTCCCCCATCCCTGGCCTTCCGGGTAGGGAAAAGAAAGAGGGTGCTGCTTTGCGCGCACCCTCTTGTCGAAGATCAAGACTTCGACAATGATCTTTTTTTATTTTCCCCGGCTTGCCGGAGTCCTTTTATTTAGCGCAGCTAAATAAGGAAAAGAACTATAATTCCTATTGCCAAGCCAAAAGGCATTTGGAAGCCTTTCGCCCCAGCAAAGCACCGGGCGGAGGGAGAAATTCAGGGAGAAACGCCTTTGAACTTAGAAAGATTCCTTGTAAAAATTCCAATCAGCTTTCTAAGTGAGACAGCGACTCGACCGAATTTCTCCCGCAGCCCCCAAGCTTGCGTAGCGAACAGGAATTTCAAAGATGTCGTTTTAGTGAACGACAATCAAGAAGGGTCGATCGGCAGGCCCAGGTCTTCCCTCATGAGTTGGAAATAATGGTCCGGACGAACGAAGACGATATCCGGGTTGGAACTGAAGTGATCCACTACGTCGACAAAGTCCTGGTAATCGACGTCCCACGGATTGGCTTGGATACTCACGAAGCGCGGAGCGGTTCCGTCCCAGCCCGCGATGGCGTTGTTGATTTCAAGCTCCAGCGTATCGTAGGAGTAACAGTAGTTCGCGTTCAATACCTGGTTCGGCAGCGTACCGTCGAAGACATTGATATTGCCGTTGCCGCCGCCCTGAGCGGTCATACCGAGCAGATTCGGCGCGTTTTGCGCGAAACTTTCACCGACGTTTTGGTTCGTCGATCCGGTGATCGTGTTCCAGATCGTGACGACTTTCAGCCCGGCGCGTTCCATGTAATCGCCGGATAACGCGGTGTATTCGTCGAGATAAGTCTGGTTATCCCAGTAGTTCGGATACGTGTAGCCGACGCCGCTCGGTCCGGCGATCAGAGCATCATTCGGCGTGGCGGTATCGTACAGATAATCAAGCACGCCTGGCATGGCATCCAGCATAGCGGGCGATACGGTCCAACCAAGCGGAATATCGCCGCGGTTGGCGGAATCCCAGATCTTTTTAAAACGATGCTCCATGTATTGCAGATTGTCGCCGTCGCTTAGGATCAGCGAGACGTAGATTTTGTCATCGAGCTGCGGCTTGGCCGGAACCGGCTTCACGTCGACGTTGCGATCTGTACCGCCAAAGACGGTCAGGTTGGAAGAGAAGTCGCTGGCAATGGTCGAGATGCCGTATTCGGACGCCGTTTCCACGCCCAACTGCTCGGCAGGCCACCAGCCCATATAGATGCCGCTGCCGTAAGGCATATCACCGAAGAAGTCTTGCAGCAATGCTTTTTCAGCGGGAACGGCCGGGTCAAGCCAGACGGTCGCCGTGCCGACAGCCGAAGCGTAATCGCGCAGGAAGCCTTTCAGATCGGGGTTTAATCCCACGATTACGGTATGCGGCAGATCCGGCCAATAATTATCGTACAGATCCTGATAGACGGCCAGCTTGTCGGCGTAATCGCCGCGCAGATCGTCGAGGATCGGCAGATTGTACGGCGCGGCGGTCAGCTTGCTCACCAAGCTTGGCGGCGCGACGATTCCGTCTTCCAGCGAAGCGATTGTCGTTGCCAGGTTGAGCGTATCCGGTACGTCGTCGTCATAGACCACAATCCCTTCAATCTCACTCCGGTATTTGGTTAGCAGTGTCCAGTTGTCTGCCACGTCCTGATGCCCCAGATTCAGCGAATTGAGCCAGTTGTATTTGCCTTCTTCGCCTTTGACCGGGTTATCGTACGAGTAGATTCTCGGCTGTTCACGGTTTACGATACCTTTGAGCGAAGTGAACAGTGCGGCTTCTTCTCCGCGATCGAGCGATTCCGTGCCGATCGATCCGACTTTGATGTAGGAAGCGCCATGCCAGAACACCCGGAATTCCAACGCGTGCCCCGCCGTCGGATTCACAAAGTCGAGCTGGAAACGTTCGTAGTTGGACGCGTAACTCCAATCCTGACGGCGCAGATCTCGAGTAGCCAGCACTTGACCGGTGTCGTGATCACGCACGTCGAGGGTAACCATCACATCGTTGTTGGCGGTATTGTTGTCGATGATCAGATCGAAAAACGCGGTATGTCGGCCAACCGCAACATCGGTGGCATAAGGACCATACACCATGTACTTGTTCGGCGCGTCAATCGAAGTCTGAGCCAGCCAACCATTGACGTCCGGCCGACCGGTTTCATGCAGAATATCCGGCCCCATCGCATCGTACTTGTACTCGGTTACCACATCCATTACATCGAGAGTTGCAGCAGGTGTCGAAAACGACGGGAGCAGTTGATCCGACGGCCAATTGAGTCCAGCCGCTTCGGCTCGGGGTACACCAGGCAATGCCAACGACGCTGTAAGCAGCGTCAGTGCGACAAGCACCGACCCGCCTCTCCTTTTCCAACCTTGTTTCCTGTTCATGCTTCTCCTCCTTGTGAATCGAATGGTAAGGATTTTTAAGGCAAACAAAACATATCATATATGTCATTTATAATCAATATATTTTGATAGCAAAAAACCGCTTTTCCAAAAAGGAAAAACGGTTTTCCGATTCACTTCTGACCCTTAGACCTGCATAGCGCCCCGATCTTTCAGCAGCTTCATAAAAATTCCGCCGAGCACGCTTCGATGCTGGAACCCGATTTGACGAGCGGTTAGCGTATCTGTCCAGTCGGAAAACGGAACTCGATCCGCCGTGTCATTCAGCATGTCCCGAACCGGAGAAATTAGCTCGGCAAAGTCCTGTTTATCGTCCGCCAAAGAAGCCGCCCAGACCAGCCAATCCGACTTGGTATAGGTTGCTCGATTATCCAGAGGCGTACCGTAAGCGTTTTGCTTGTTTTTATACCAGGCGATTTCACGTGGGAAAATGTCCGGATCGAACAACGCCGTACCATACAGCACATCCCAGATCAGATTGTACTTCAAGCTCCACGTGCCCGGTTGTCCGAAGGCCAGCATCGTATGATCGCCGTCGTCGGCTAGTTCGCTCCAGCGCTTCGCCATGTCCCGCGCCTTTTCCAGATACCGATCGGCTTCCGCCGCCTCACCCTGCATTCTTTTCAATATTGAAAAACTGGCGACACCCATAACCGCTTTGACCGACAGATTGGCGTTGCGCGCCAGATGGCCGGCAAAATCGTCGGTACACAACTGATTCTCCGGGTCTAAGCCATACTCGATCAAATAACGAACCCAAGCTTCCCACAGATCCATTTGACCTAACAGATACTGTCGATTCGCTCCGGCCAGACAAGCGGAAGCCGCCATCACCAGCATATTACCGGACTCTTCCACAGGCATCTGGTATTCCAGTTTATTTTCGCCGTATACCTGACCGTTGCCGAGCGGATACTGCCCGATATCGTGCGGCGCAAAATCGAACGGCCAATCGCCGCTTCGGGCGTATTTCACGATCGGACGGATCATCGCTTCGACCAACGCGGGGCAGTACAGCAGGAACAGCGGAATCGACGGATAGCTGACATCCACCGTAGCCAAACAACCGTTGCTATAGCATTCTTTGGACAGGAAAAGCAGCTCGCCGTCCGTATCCGTCACCAGCTTGTGCGCCGCGATCGCCTGACGGTACGACAACGCCAGCAGCTCCGCATACCGCTCCCCGCCCGACTTTTCGCCGTCTTCCAGCAATTTTCGATCAAAAGCATCGCAGCGTTCAATCAGCGCTTCGTACTCGGCGAACGCCGCTTCGATCATCTCTTCCGTGCTTTGTCCGTTTCTTTTCCAATACGCTTGCAGCTTGTCACCGAAATATTCCATCGCGTACACGTCGTCGTAAGCCAATACGGCCAGACGGCTGACCGGCGATGCGCCGACCGTTCCAAGCTTGAAGGTAAGTGCCGCCACCGGCTGCTTATCCCTCACGCTGCGTGGGGTCGTTGACAAATCTTCCGGCTTCAACTCTTCCCCGCGAATAAAAGATTTACGGAGCGTCGCTGTGCCAAATAGTCCTTCCGCATCTTCGCCAGCTTTCGCATTCAGATACAGATAGCCCCAATCAATCCGATGATCGTCGCCGGAGCGGTTCAACGGTTGCTGCGTTTCATGACCGAGCCGCAGCGATATCCGTCCATCGATTTCCGCGCGGTCGCCCAGAACCTTTTGCTCCGGTTGATCGACGCACCATTCGCCAGTTACATCGACGTAAAGGGTAACTTCATGCTCGCCGCCGTCTGTTGATCGCGCTTCCAAATGAATATACGAAGCCGGGCGGGAAAGGACATCCAGATCATCAAGCAGCAGCGGCGATGTAAAACGAACCGCCATTTGTACGCCGCCCGCTTCGAACTCGTAGATTGTGCTGAGCGGCGTTACGCGAACAGACTTCTGTTCCATTGCCGGAGGCTCGGGATAATACCGTTCAGCATTAGGTTCGGCAAGACCGATAAACCGATAAACCGTACCGTCAATCGAGATCAAACCGGTCATCCCGTGACGCTGCCCCGTCCAATGACGGGTATGATCATCGGTCAGTCGATCCGCGAACGACCATACGCTGAAATAAGGATCGACCGTGACAAGCGGAACTGCGGAAGGACGAATAGCACTCATGAATGCACACTCCTTATATAAATGCTTTATTTAACATAATTAATATAAAGGATTTAAGTTTAGAGTGCAACGGTTGTGGGAAATCCTATTTGCTTACAGAAGCGCAGAGGCGCTTCCTTTGGAAGATGTATAATTGATCATAGAGCGATGCTTGACGACGAAAAAGCAGCGTGACGGACATTTGATCCGTTACGCTGCTTTTGAGTGTTTGAGCAGATTGAAAATCATTTTCTAGGAAGATGCTGACGTGCGAAACGTTCAATCTTGTGTATAAGCAACAATTTCTTGCCAAACAAGCCGATTGAGGGGCTATTCCTGCTTTTAAGCAGCAATGAAAGGGAAACAGAACGGACTTCCCTATTCCCTCTATCTCCTGAACGTTAAGCGTACGCCGTATTAGACGATAACAACGAGATAACCGGATCAACGATCCGTCAGACCTTTCCCTGCCAAGATACGTGGGGTGTGTTTATCGATACGGGCTTCGCGGGTTTTGGATTGTTTAGGTTCGGTGAAGTGCATCAGGTAGGCTCTTTGGCGGCCAGGAGTAAGGGCTTCAAAGGCTTCTTTTAAGGCGGCGTCGTTGTTCAGTCTGGCTTCAAATTCCTGAGGGATGGCATATTGTTCGACGGGCTTCATTTCGACTTTGAGTCCGGCTTTCTCCACTTCGATCGCGTTGCTGAGGTAGGCTGCGATTTGCTCGGATTTGGCTTCGATCTCGTCGATACTTGTAAAGCGAAGCTGGCGTGCGGCCTGTACTTTTTGCGTTTGTTGAATGAGTAAGCCTTCGTCGTCTTGCATCAGAGCACCCTTAATGAACAAGATCGCGCAGTATTCTTTGAAGCCATGAAGCAAAAAGACATTAGTGCCGTCGATCGTGTAGCAGGGCTGCCCCCATTTGAGATCCTCGACCGCTCCGCTCGCCAAAGCAAAACTTCTCAGCTTGACGAATTCTGCATGCCACTGCTCTGATCGTTCCATAAAAGCATCGACTTTAGGGTTCGTTGCATGTTGGGCCATTGTAGATTCCTCCATGTTCTGCCTAATAAATGACACCTTCATTATACATGCCCCACCTACGATCCGCCGGAAGAAAACCGAGGATGAATGATGCCAGCCGTAGCCCGTAGTTGCAGCGAAATCCTAAGCCTAATCTGATAGCGCCCGCATGATGTTGGATTTCGCTTCCGCCGCAATGACTTCGTTTCCGTCATCGATCGCTTGCATCAAGATCAACATCGGGATATATACCGCGATCAACCGCGCCAACAGCTTCGTTTCCTCGTCCGATTCTCCGTAATTTTCGAAAAACACATCGCGAGCGCATGGAGGTAACAAACTATAAGCAACGCTTAAATCGCAAGCCGGATGACCTAAGCTCAGATCGCCCCAATCAATGATGCCGGAAACGATCCCGTCCTGATTCACAAGCATATTTTTAAAATGAAGGTCGCCGTGCAGCAGCACATTCACCGCCTCGACACGATCCTGTTGCAGCCTGCTCAGATATGCTTCGATCACGCTGGACTCCTTCGGCGACAAGTGCTGCTCCACCTTCGTCATAAAGCCCTGCAATTTCACTTTACGCGATGCGATATCCGTCAAGTTTCGATGATCTTGCCGAACCCCGCACTCCAGCGCCTCATGCACCGGAAATTCATGCAATCTCCGCAAAAATCTTGCCAGCGTCTCTGCCGACAAAGCCCGACGTTCTTCCGTCAAACCGATTGGGAAATCTCCTGACATGTAGGCATATCCAAGAAAAGGTGCCGGATATGCGCCGCTTGCTTCTCCATAAAATAACGGTTTCGGATAGGGGATCGTGATATAGTCCTCCAATTTAGGCAGTAACTTTCCTTCTATACGAATCGAATCAACAGCCATTGTTCTTCTTGGAAAGCGGAACACGTACTCGTCACCGATCAGAAAAACCGTATTGTCCCAACCCCAGCCCAGTCGCTTGACTTGTTTCGATGACAGCTGGGGAAATTGTTTCCCGATTAGCGTCCGCGCTTGCTCTTCGTCAACTTCCCATTCCGCATCCCACACATTCGTTTTCTCCATGAATCGTCTGCCTCCTTGTTTCGTTATCAACAACAAATTTTACCACAGCCTTTACAAAAGAAGATAAAAGCTGGGGCGTGTACGCAAAATCTGCTCCCATCGGAGTTTGCGTACACGCCCTAATTCGGTACTTGTTCTTATTGAAGTTTTGGATTATTCTGAGGTTATAAAGAAAATATTTTTCACAATAAAAAAATATAAAAGAAAATATTTTTCACAAGCAGATCAGCCAAATGCAAAAAGGAGGTTCTTGATGTCGGCTCTCCTCTCCCTTTTACGGGAACAAATCGAACATTTTTCTCCTCAGGAGAAACGCCTTGCCGAATATATTTCAGAAAATCCGGAGCATGTGCAGCGCCTGGGCATTACGGAACTTGCGGCGGAATGCGGAACCAGTCCCGCGACCGTAACCCGCTTTTGCAAATCGCTACGGTTCAAAGGATTTCCCGATTTTAAAATGCGCCTGATCGGCGAATTGTCGCGTCCGACGGAAGCGGGAACGTATCAGGATATCGTCGCAGGACGTCCGCTAAAAGAGATCGTTCGGGCGATCGAAGCGAACCATCTTGCCTCGATCACGGATACAACCCGGCTGCTCGATCCTGAAGCGTTGGAACGCGCCGTGACTGCACTGGGTTCCGCACGTCGCATCGATCTGTACGGGATGGGCACTTCGTCGATCGTGGCGCAGGACTTTTATCAAAAGCTGATCAGACTCGGAAAAAGCTGCACCGCGTTCGCGGATTCCCATATGCAGATTACATCGGCTTCGACGCTGAACGAAGGCGACGTGGCGTTGGCGATCTCCTACTCGGGCGAGACGCCGGAAACGATCGCCGCGCTGCAATGCGCCAAAGACGCAGGGGCGTTGACCTTGTCGCTTACGCGCTACGGAACCAGCCCGCTGCCGGGACTCGCGGACATTCCGCTGTTCACCTCGTCGCTTGAAGAAGGCGTGCGGCGCGGGGCTATGGCTTCGCGGATCGCGCAGCTGCACGTCATCGATATTTTATTCACCGGAATCGTCAGCGAAGGCTTCGAACAATATGTTCCGATGCTTGAGCAGTCTTATCACAACGTCCGCCAGTATCTCAAACCCTCCGGAGGTGCTTAACCATGAATCTGTTGACTTTTCGTACCGAAGAAGACCTGAACCGCGCCGGTGCCGGCCTGATCGCGAGCCTGCTGCAAGCCAAACCGAAAGCCGTGCTGGGGCTCGCGACCGGAAGCACGCCGATCGGCATTTACGAAGAGCTGGTCAAGCTGCATCGAAGCGGAAGCGTGAGTTTTGCCAAAGCTAGTTCGTACAATCTCGACGAGTATGTCGGGTTGTCGGGCAGCCATCCGGCCAGCTACCGCTGCTTCATGAATACGCATTTGTTCGATCGGGTCGATATCGATCCGGCGAATACGCATGTACCGAACGGGCTCGCGGTCGATCTGGAGCAGGAATGCGATTATTACGACGCGATGCTCGAAGACGCGGGGATCGATTTGCAGCTGCTCGGTCTGGGGCATAACGGACATATCGGATTCAACGAGCCGGACGATTCGCTGATTGCGGGAACGCATGCGGCGATGCTTCAGCGGCAGACGATCGAAGCGAACGCGCGCTTTTTCGATTCGGAGCAGGACGTGCCCAAGCAGGCGATCACCATGGGCGTCGCGGGCATCATGAAAGCACGGCAGATCATGCTCGTCGTGCGCGGCGCGTCCAAAGCGAAGATTGCGCAGCAAGCATTGACCGGACCGATCACGACGCAGTGTCCGGCTTCGCTGCTTCAACTGCATCCGAACCTGGTCGTGCTGATGGATGAAGCGGCAGGAGCGTGGGCCAAATGAGCGGAAGACTGCCGGACGAACAGTTTGCGGAGAAAAAAGGCGTGATCCGCTTCGTCAACGCACGGATCGTCACGCCGCAGGGCGTGATCGAAAACGGAACATGCGAAGCGATTGACGGCTGGATCGTGTCGGTGTCGCCTTTTGGTGGAGAAGACGGTGAGGAAGCAGGCGAAGCATATGGCGGCCAAGGGCAAGCAGCGACGATCGGCACAACGAAGGTCGGGGCGGCAGCTTCTGCGAAGCAACATACGGAAAGCGGTAGCACGGCAATCGACGACGGGAACGTTCGCGTGATCGACGCGAACGGCGGCTGGCTGCTGCCGGGCTTCGTGGATATTCATGTCCACGGAGGGATGGGCGAAGACTTTATGGACGCCGGGAACCCCGGCGTGCTGGACACGATCGCCCAATTCCATGGCTCGCACGGTTCGACGTCGATGCTGGCGACGACCATGACGGCGACGCGCGATATGATCGACAGCGTGCTGGAAGCGGTATGGGTGTATCGGTCGCAAGGCGATATGCGAGGCGCGAGCATCGAAGGCGTGCATTTGGAAGGGCCGTTTATCAGCCCGCAATGGCCGGGGGCGCAGAACCCGGAGCATATTTCGCTGCCGCGCACGGATTGGCTGGAGGACTGGGAAGCCCGCTTCCCGGGCTTGATTCGCCAGCTCACGCTGGCGCCGGAGCGCGAAGGCGCGCTCGAGACGATCGCGTGGCTGCGCGATCACGGCATTACGGCGGCGTTGGGCCACACCAACGCCAGCTATGAAGAAGTGCTGGCCGCTGTCGAAGCCGGCCTGAACCATGCCGTGCATACGTTCAATGCGATGACGCCGCTGCATCATCGCAAGCCCGGCACGGCCGGAGCCGTGCTCGGCTGCGACAACATCGTCGCCGAAGTGATCGCGGACGGGATTCATGTGCACCCCGGCGCGGTCAAGCTGTTGACGAAAGTGAAGACGGACGGCAATCTCGTCCTCGTCACCGATGCCATGTCCGCCGCGGGTCTCGGCGACGGCGATTATTTCCTCGGCGATCTGCCCGTGGTCGTCAAAGACGGCGTCGCCCTCACCCAGGGCGGCGCGCTCGCAGGCAGCCGTCTCACGATGGCGGAAGGCTTCCGCTTCCTTGTTCGCGAGGCGGGCCTCAGCGTCGAACGTGCCTCCGACGCGGCCAGCGGCGCACCGGCCCGCCAGGCCGGCATTTACGAGACGACCGGCTCCATCCAGCCGGGCAAACGCGCGGACTTCGTCCTGATGGACGCCGCGCTTGAACTTCTCGGGGTATGGGCCGAAGGACGGAAGATCGGGTAACATCGGCGCCCATTCTCTTAGTCGTCCGCCAGTATGAGAACATGATTCCCAAGCATTTCACACCTCACGAATAAGATAAGAAATGAAAAGCGTCAAACAAATAACTGCATAAACCCAGTTATTTCGAACAAATTAGCCGTTTCGAGTGAAATAACGACGGATATGCAGTTATTTTTCATCCAATCGGCTGCTTATGCGTCATTCACCCGTATTAAATGGATATTCGCAGGTATTTTAAAAACTTAATCTGACGAATCTGAAATAGATGGATTTTTGCAGTTATTGCGAGTTTTTGAGCTTCACGACACACTAAAGCCCCCGAAATTTATATAAATTCCGGGGGCTTTGTACTGTAGAGCACACGAACAGAACACCTTAACGGGTTTTGAAGATGCTTCACGGTCACCCACGCTCCACTATTCGATCCAATCGGCTCCACTGCCATAGCGGCAACTCGGTCCCTTTATGCTCCGACTTACTCTTTACTTTTGCTTCATCACTTCTTCTTGTTCTCCGCCAACTGCCTGCGTCCAATTCATCAACTCGTCACGCACTTTCCGCCGCAGCTCCGGGTCAGGCGGTGCGAGCCGAAACAACTCCGCATACCATAAACCATCCACAGCCAGACGCAAAATCGTGGCTTTCACCGGGTCAACGCCGTCGTTTTCGATCTGCTTTTGCCACTCCTCGTATTGCCCGCGTACCTGATCGAGCAGATGCGGGTCCGTGAACAATGCAGCCGGAAGCGCGGCCAACATAGGGCTTAGTCCATTTTCGTCTTCCGTTCCAAACGTCGCTCCCACATATGCCCTGCCCCATTTTCCGGCCTGATCGCCCTCTTTTTCCGCCTGCTCGTTAAGCTTTTCCGTAAAGCCCGTTGTCAGCGATCCGACCAACCCTTCAATCAATTCCTGTTTGCCTGGAAAATGGTACAACAGCCCGCCTTTACTGACTCCGGCCTTTTTCGCCACTGCTTCAAGCGTCATCTTTTCCACGCCTTGCTCGTTAATTAGGGCGGCTGCGGCTTCAAGGATCAGCTCCTTTTTGGAATTCTTATTTGGTTTCTTCATGACTTATCACCGTCCCCATTGAATACTCCCATTATATCGTCAAGTCAAAGTGGATGTCAGCCGCAGGCACTCCGCTTTTATCCGATTGACTTAGTCACCACTGCTGCGTCCTTTTTCCCTGCTACCGACGAAGCATTTAAAAAGACCACTCCGCCGATAATCAAAATCAAACCTACCGCAGTAAACAGATTGAACTCTTCTTTCCAAATGATGATGCCTACTGCCGCCGTCAATGCTGTACCTAGACCGGACCAGATTGCATAAGCCAGACTCAATGGCAATTGGCGAAGCGACAAGGTCAGAAAGAAAAAGGCACTGCCCATTCCGATAACAAAAAAGATCGCCGGGACCAGGTTCGTAAACCCTTCCGTCAATTTCAGCATCGTCGTTCCGAACACTTCGAACATGATCGCCAGACTAAAAAACAAATATCCTTTTTTCATCACTACTTCACCTCCGGTTTAATTCGCTGCCAGCTTCATGATCACTACGCCGCCGACAATAAGGATGATCCCCAGTGCTTTTTTTGCATTGATTTTCTCCTTATACAGCAGCACACCGACCAATGTCGTCAATACCGTTCCCACACCCGACCAGATCGCATAAGCCGTTCCAAGCGGTATAGTATGCAGCGCAAGCGACAACATGTAAAAGGAAAACCCCATCCCTACCACCATCGCGATCGAAGGAGCCAGCCGTTTAAATCCGTTGGACAACTTCATCATTGAGCTGCCGAATACCTCAGACACAATCGCTACAGCCAAAAATACATAAGCGTTCAATTCAGCACCTCCACTTTTAAAAGTTCATGTTCAACTTGAATTTAGTATACCGTCCAGACGGTTTAATTTTCAAGTTTTATTTAGCTTTTTCGAAAAAAATCGGACCTGAGCTTTTCGCCTCAAGTCCGACTGTTTTGATCCTTTTTCTATTTAGCTACCCCCTCTTCAAAACGAATGCCGCGTAACCGTAAACTGAAACACAACGCCGAACGGATCGCGCACGATGCCATAGCCGCTGCTAAACGAATTGGCGGTCAGCGGAACGAGGATTGTCGTCCTTTGATCCGAGGTTAATCGTTCATAAAGATCGACAATCTTGTCATGATCGCGAGATTGAATGCAAAGCGAGAAGTCATTGCCTGCGCTCCACGGTCTTGTCGTATCCATTTCCTCTTCCGCAATCATCATTTTGTTCGCGCCGATTTGCAGCACGGAGTGAGTGATCCACTCTTCCTGACCGGCTTCATACTTGAAGGTCGCATCCCGCTGTGCCATCTCCGCATAACTGACTTTGAGCAGGATCACCGCACCCAGCTTCTGTTCATAAAAGGAGATTGCTTCCGCCGCCTGTCCGTTGAGCGACAAAAAAGGGATGTATTCAACCTTCGTCTCCTTCGCTTTTTCCGACTGATTCCCGTTCTGCATGTGATTCATCGTTTGTTCCTCCTCTTGATCTCGGTTACACTTGTATTCTATCGGTAAAAGGTTTCAATTCGTGACACCTTAAAAGATCGGAGGAAGCAATAATGAAAAAAGCAGAAAGGCTTAATGCCATGCAGCGTTACGCCTACCGTAAACGCCGCTTCACCCTACGCGAGCTGATGGAGGAATTCGAGATTTCCCGCAGCACCGCTATACGCAGCATTCAATCTCTGGAGGAGTTGGGTCTGCCGTTGTTCGCGGAACAAGGAAGGCTCGGCGGCTATCGGGTGCTCGACACCGCATCGCTTCCGCCCGTATCGTTTACAACCCACGAAGTGCTGTCCCTGTACTTCGCGATGCAAGCGTTGCGCAGTCTCTCCGGCGATCCGTTTCGCGTCTCGTTCGCTTCGATCCATGCCAAATTTTTGGATGTCGTGTCTGAGGAACAGCGGAAACAAATTGAACGCTTCGAGCACCGCATCGCATTCTATCCCGACGAAGCAGCCGAGCCAGGCGATTATTTGGAGGATTTGCTGCAAGCGGCGGTGCGCGGACAGGTGCTGAACATCCGTTATGCGGCGAAAAACGAGCCAACCCAGCCGATCGACGCCCAACATTCATCCCGCCGCATCCAACCTTTCGCCGTCTACGCCGCACGCGGTTACTGGTACTGCCGTGCCTACGATCTGGACAAAAAGGAATACCGCGTCTTCCGCTGCGACCGCGTCCGATCCGTCGAACCTACAACCGATGCGCCGATCCCGGACCTGCTTCCTTTCGACCTGCGCGACGCCCATACCCTGCGACAACCGTCACCCGAAGCGATCCCTTTCCGCTGCTCCGTCTCCCCCGAATCCGTCACCCGGCTTCACCGTAATCTGTACCCGTCCATGACCCTCGACCTCCCGGACGCCCCCGCAGCCAACGCCCTTCTATCCGGCACCTACGAACCGCAGGAATCGGATTTCATACTCGCCTTCTTAGCCGGCTTCGGCTCCACGATCCGAATTCTGGAACCCGATCACCTGCGTGAACAACTTCGGAATCACTACCTGAAACTAATCGAACAATTATAAAATCTCTCAGCCAAATAAAAAGCAAGCTCCCCCTTTCTTTTCATTTCTTTTCATTTCTCTTCATTAAAAATCAAAAACGTGCTCCCAAAAAAGAGCACGTTCTGCCTTTGCCTTACCTACCCCAAAGAAAAAGTAAAAGAGCAGAGGGAGGTTGTGTGTAGGAGCGGAGCGTTCGCCTTTGAACTGGGGAAGCTTCTACTCCAATCCAATTCCGGCTTCCCCAGTTCAACACGCGACCGAAACACAACCTCCCGGCGCTCTCCCAAACTTTTTCCCGTCCTCTAAACTTTTTCCCGCTCATCTACCGTCATCGACCGAATATAAAACGCCCCGAGCACCGAGCACAGCAGGAACGAGAAGAACGCGATCGCCGCGGCCTGCTCTCTTTCTTGGAACACGCTGAATACCTGCTGCATCGACACACCCAGCATCTGCGGAGAGTTCGCGCCGATCAGGAACGGAGCGGTGAACGATCCCACGACGCCCATGAACACGAACGTCACGGCAACCAGAAACGTTTTATACGACAGAGGCAAAATGAACTTCGTAAACAGCGTCAACCGTCCCACGCCGACGTCCTTCGCGCTCTCGATGACCGAAGACGGAATCGCGGCCAAAGCGGAACTGAGCAGCATCGTCGTAAACGGAATATTGAACCACAGATTCGCGATGATGATGCCTTTTTCGTCAAAAATAATCCGCGGCAGTTCGACTCCGATGACTTCCAGCATCCGTGCCAGCCAGCCGTGATTGCCGAGCAGGTTAATGAGTCCGTACGTCGCGATCACGCCAGGGATGAACAGCGGAATCATATACGTTTTACGGATCAGATTGACCACAGGCCCCTGATTGAAGCGCATGTAGATCGCCAGCGAATAGCTGACCAGCAGCACCAGCACGCACGTAATCGCGGTCACCCGAAGCGTAAAGACGATGTTGCTGCGCATACCTTTGTCGGTAAACAGATACGCGTACCGGCTAAGATCGTACCCGCCCTCGCCGTTGCTCAAGCTCATGATGAACGATTGGATAATCGGAATAATGACGACGATCAGGAGGATGGCGAAAGAGGGAAGAACCATTGCCAGGCCCAGGATCGATCGTTTAGCGTCTTTGCTCATCGTTCGTAAGGCACCCTTTTCTCCTTGGTCGATCGCGCTTTTTGTACTCATTGCGCGGCGACGTCGCTCTGCCAGCGTTTGTTGATTTCCGTGCCCAGATCCCCGATGTTGAACGTACGGAAGCCTTCGGATACGCCGGCGAATTTATCCTGCATCTCCTGCGACATATTGGACAGCTCGATCCCCGGGAAGCCGTTCATTTTGTCCACCACGACAGCCTGTGCTTCCGGCGAAAGAACGAAGTCGATGAACGTGTTGACCGCTTCTTTCTTGTCCGACTCTTGGTTGACCATCAGATAAGTCGGTCCGCCGTTGAAGCCGGGCGTGATTTGCTGCATTTTGATACTATCCGGCAGCAATCCTTCGTTCAACTGCTGAAGTACCATGTCCGACCAAGCCGGAATCAGCGACACTTCGCCGTTCATGAGCAGATCGAGCGTACCCTGGTTCTTTTTCGGATAGATGCCTTCGCCATACACGAAAGGTCCGATTTCTTTCAGCGTGTTAAATCCGGCTTCCCACTTCTCCATGACGGACGGATCGGAGTTGTGAATGTCTTCTTCCGGCAGGTCTTTATACACAATCGTTTGCACGAACGAGCTGCCCGAACCGCCTGTAGACGGATCATTGTAGGCAAACTGTTCCGGGTTGGCTTTGATCCAGTCGATCAGCTCGTCCAGCGTCGTCGGAGGATTGCTGATCTTGCTGCTATCGTAAGCGAGCACGACAGCCGAGGAACGGTAAGGAATCGCGTAGTTGTCGACGTCCTTCATCACGTTCGCGTCGACTTTGCTCAGGTTCGGAATATCGGACTCGCTGAGCTGCGTCCAGACGCCGTCTTTCGTTCCTTGCGCGACGGTCGTGATGCTGTCTTCGTACAGATCGATGCCGCCCGAGCCTTTGCCCGCTTGTTTGGCCGCCATGATGCGATCGTAGGTCGGTTCCGCGCCGGTACCCGACGGGATATAGACCATGTTGACGTCGATCTCGGGATGCTGTTCTTCGAACATAGGCTCCAATGAATCCCATAGATCCTTCACGTTCTGGGAACCGGTGAAGTAGAAGTTAAACGAAGTCGGCTCGCCCGATGCTGCCGCAGTTCCGCTACCTTCCGCCGCCGCAGTCGCATTTTCACCGCTGCTTCCGTTTCCGCAACCTGCAAGCAAAGACATCGATACACCCGCAACAGACAACAACGTCAACCAAGACTTCTTTTTCAACCGCATGAATTTCATCCTCCTCAAATGGCTTTCGCTTCATCGACCGGGAATCCAGTCACTTTCGAGATACAGACGCCGACATCTTGACCCGACTGCATATGCTGCACGACTTCCTTGCTTTGAAAAGCACGAATGATCCCGAACTCGGCCAGCTCCACCGTCACCTCGGCGTAATGCCCCAGAATCATCACCTGCTTGATCTTGCCCGGCAGAATGTTATCGCCCACGATTTGCTCCCCGAGCTGCACGTCTTCCGGACGAACGGCTGCGGTAATCCTACCGCGCAGATCCTTGTCGTTCGGCAAACGGAGCCTTCCAATGCTGATGCTTCCCTCTTCCGCCACCCCCTCCAGGAAATTCATTTTGCCGATAAAACTTGCGACATATAGAGAAGCGGGGGCATCGTAAATCTCTTGCGGCTTGGCAATTTGTTCGATGCGCCCGTGATTCATGACGATGATGCGATCCGACAGCGACAGCGCTTCTTCCTGATCATGCGTGACGAAGACCATGGTCAGGCCGGTTTTCATCTGGATCTCCCGCAGTTCTTCCCGCATCTCGTGCCGCAGCTTGGCGTCCAGCGCCGAGAACGGCTCGTCCAGCAGCAGCACCGCCGGCTTGAGCAGCAGCGACCGAGCAAGCGCCACGCGCTGCTGCTGGCCGCCCGACAGCTCCGCCGGATATTTTTTCTCGAATCCGGAGAGACGAACCAGCTTGAGCGCTTCGTCCACGGCTGCGCGAATCTCGGCTTTCGGCATTTTGCGAATCTTCAGGCCGAACGCGAGATTATCGTAGACCGACATATGCGACCACAGATTATAGCTTTGGAATACCATCGAAGTCGGGCGTTTTTCCGGCGGAAGCTGGATAACGCTCTGGCCTTCGATCAGAATATCGCCGGAATCCGGTTCGAGAAATCCGCCGATACTGCGCAAAACGGTCGTTTTTCCGCAGCCCGAAGGCCCGAGCAAGGTGACCAGTTCCCCCTTCTCGATCTCAATGTTGATGCCGCTGACGCCGTCGCCCGTTTTATAGCGCTTGGCCAGCTCCCGTATGGATAACTGCATGATGAACCTCCTTGAGTCGCTTCTATTATTTCATCTGAAACCCGCTTGCCAGCACGTCCGCACTGACCAGACGCTGCGCCGCAACGAGAAGAATGATTGTCGGCAGCGTTAAAATGATCGAAAAGACGGCGCCCGCGCTGCTTGGAAAGTCGGAGATAATCGAGTACATGACGATCGGCATCGTTTTGTAATCGGGAATGCCGACCAGGAACGTGCCCTGTGCTTCGTCGAGCGAGTTCAGGAACGTGAAGATCGAAGCGACCACGATGCCCGGCATCGCCATCGGCAGCGTAACGCTGCGGAATACTTTGAACGGGCTTGCGCCGACGTCGCGGGCCGATTCCTCTTGGGCGCGATGCACGCTGCGGAACGCGGCCGTCGGAATCCAGGTCATGAACATCAGCACGTTAATCATGTGGATCAGCACGACGCCGAGCAAGGTGTTCATCAATCCGATCTTGTAGAACAGCACCGCGATCGAGACGTACAGGCCCATCTTCGGAAACGCATTGGTCAGCAGGAACGAGAACAGGAATACTTTTTTGAGCGGAAATTGGATTCTGGCGAACGCGTAAGCGGCCGGAATACAGACGACGATGGATAGAGCCGTGACCAGCGTGGCGATCAGGAAGGACAGCGAGATCGACGAGACGATATCGTCTTTCGCCAGCACGAACTCCCACCATTTGAATCCCCAGACCTGAGGCAGGACGTCCGGGTAATTCCATTTCTCGCTGAACGCGAGTACAAGCAGATTAACCAGCGGGCCTGCGAAAAAGATCGCGAAGATCGTCAGCAAAATAAATTCGACGATCCGCCGCATCCCTACGTGTTTCCAATACCAGAGCATGTGCCGTTCCCCTCTCCTCTCGTTGATCGACGGGCGATCACTTCGCTTTCGTATTCGATCAGACGCGGCACGTTCTGTTCCCCGCCGATCATCCGGTCCAAAATCGCAACCGCGTCCCGACCGAGTCCTGCCGCGTCTACGCTGACCGTGGTGAGCGCCGGATGATACATGCCGCCAAAATCCGTATTGTCGTAGCCCATCACGGACACGTCTTCCGGTACATGCACTCCATGCTCCAGCAGCACCTTCATCGCGCCCAGCGCCAGCATGTCATTGGTAGCAAAAAGCGCGGTGTAGCTGCCGGATCGGAACTCTTCGACTCGCGCTTCCATCAGACGCGCGCCTGAATCGAAGCTGGAATCGGGCGACTCGGCTACGGTCACGATCGAGATCCGGCTAGCATCCTCGGCTTTTACCGAAGTTTCATCTCCGCTCCCATCATGGCCTTGGCCGCTTCGTTTATTCTCTTCGGCAATCGTCCCTTTTCTGTCGTCCAGACTTGCGAGCTTGTTCAGAAAACCCGACAACCGCAGCGAATGGCTTCGATGTTCCACCGGTCCCGCGACGATAAAGAATCTGCGATGTCCCTGATTGTACAGATGCTCGGCCGCCCGTTCTCCGCCTGCTTCGTCATTGCTCACCAGATGCACCACGTCGGGATCTTCCGTCGAACCGTTGACCATGACGTAGGGAATATTGAACTTTTTGACGTAATCGATCACGTTCTTGCGCAGTCGGCTGATCAGGATCAATCCGTCGACCCGCTGCTCCAGCATGTAATCCATGGAACGAAGCGACATCTCCCGATCGGTTTTGAGAAAAATCGAGTAGCCGAGGTCTTCCGCCGCCATCAAAATTTCATCGACGATCTTGCCGTACAGCGTATGCGACACGATCGGAAGTTTGTCGCGGAACACGATCACGCCGATGTTGTAAGTCCGCTTGGCAACCATCGCCCGAGCGACGGCGTTAGGCTTGTAGCGCAGTTCCTCTGCCGCCTTAAGCACGCGCTCCCTGACGTCGGGACTCGCGTAGCCGTTGCCGGAAATGACCCGTGAAGCGGTTGATTTGGATACCCCGGCCAACTGCGCGAGTTCCCGCAAACTATAACTCAGCTTTGTGTCCACTCCGTTCTCTCCTCTGCGCCGTTCATCTCGTCACGCACCACGATCAGCTTCTCCGGGTCGCGGGTCGTAATGGAATCAACGCCCCACTGTGCCAGTCGCCGCATGTCTTCCGCTTCCGCAACGGTCCAGGCGTAGACGGCCAGATCGGCTTGCCTTGCCGCTTGGATCAGCTCCGGCTTGACCACCTGATGCGGAAGATTCAATCCGAAGCAGTTTGTCCGGTTCGCCTCTTCGCATGCTTGCTGCACCGCTTGTTCATAGCTCAGTTTGCGGAAGCTGTCGACGTTGATATTGAGCAGCTTGCGAAGCGAGATACCGGAGTGCTCTGCCAAATCCGCACGCTCATATTCGCATCCGCTCAGAAATACCCGATCCGCCATATCCATTCGCTGCACCAAAGCTGCCGTCGGTTCCAGCGCATCATCCGTCTTGATATCCAGATTCATCGTCCGCCCTGCCGTCCGAATCCAATTCAGGATATCCGCCAGTTCGAGCATCGGCGTATGCAAAGCTTCGTTCAGCTCTTCCAGCGTCATAGCCGCCAAGCTTCCGCGCTTTCCGCCGGGCAGCGGAATCTCGTCGTCATGCGCCAGCACCGGAACGCCGTCTGCGGTGACCCGAATATCATCCTCGTATACGTCCGCCCCAAGCTTAAGTGCCGCGCAAAGCGATTCCAGCGAGTGAGCCGCATGTCCCATGCAGCCCGTATGAGCCGTGATCAACGGAAAAGCATTCATCGGTCAACACCTCCTTCATCTGTCGATTCAAAGTACACGGCGTTGGTAAAAGCAATTCGCGTATGCGCTCCCTGTACGGTTCCCCACAGCTCGGCGCGCAGCCATTTGCGGCAAACGCCGGCTTGAAGCGAAGGAAGCTCGAACGACGTTTCAAACTTCGGATGAATCCGATCTGCTCCGCTTTGCTGTTGAGCCGAGCGGTTCACGTCCACACCGACTTCTTCGCCCAGATTGGAGCATAGCTTCAGCTTGAAGACCTGCTCAACCATTGACCATTGACCGGGACGAACCGAGAAGTCGACCGATAGCTTCGCGGTGATCGCGGTTGCCTTTTTTTCACCGGAGCTATCTACTTGAGCCGCAGGCAGAACGGAACCGATTGAATAAGGCTTGCCGCCCGCTTCCAGCATCATCGATAGGAGCGGACCGATCGTGACCGAGGCCCGTCCTGCGCGTAACGCTTGAATAAGTGCGACTTCCCGGTGCGCAGGGTTCGCCTGTTTGCTCTCCGAGATGCCTTTTTGGCTATCCGTCTGAACTTCGGCTCCACTGTCCTCTGCATGCGTCGCGTCTTCGATTTGCAGGTACGTGACCGAGATTGGCTCATCTGTATCGCTCTGCGCATGCCAATCTCGCCCCGACGTTGCTGCGATGCGGTAGCCTTCATTCAACTTGTCCGTCCATAACCGGTAAGCTCGGTGATTATCCGTTTGGATCGAGGGGAACGTTCCCGACCACACTTCGATATAATCCACCGCATTCCAGTCACCAATCTCATATTCCCAAAAGCATCCGGTACAAGCCGGGCTGCCGATACGGAACGGATGAGCAAGTCCGGCAAGTCCTCCAAGGCGATGCACGTCCGCAATGCCTTGGTCGATATCCTCCTGCGTCGCCTGCCGCCAATCCGCGTATTCGCTTAGGCCCACCGTCACCATATGCCCGTAAAAGGTCGTCCATTCCATCCCCGGCACAATGGTTAATCCGTATTCGCGCTCAATCTCTCCCTTGCCGACCAAGCCGGACATCGTATTGTGATCCGTCAGCGCGATGGCATCGAAGCCCAGCTTGACTGCACCTTCCGCCAACTCCCGAAGCGTCTGCCGTCCGTCGCTGTGCAGCGTATGGGTATGCAGCTCGCAAGCGATCCACTTCATGCGTCGGCCTCCTCTGACGTCCAGATTTGCAGTCGGTAATCGCAAATATCGGTCACAATGCAGTGCAGGCTCAGCGTCACGTTCCATGATCCCGCAGAAACCTCGTCCGCCATTAACCCTGGAGAAGCCTCATGCTGCGATACAAAAAGTTCCTGTAAAGGATCATGACGATGGCAGGCTCCGCGATATCCTTTTGGATCATCAAGCGAGAGCGTGATCAGATTTTTCAAAGGCAGATGGCGTTCCGCCCGCGCATTCGCCTGTTCTCTTTGCTCGGGCAATATGTAAATTTCATAGCTATCCAGTAAAAGCTTCACCGCTTGTTCCCGATCCTCCAGCACCTTCGGCGCATATTCAAAACGGAAGTTCAATCGGCTGCAGCTTGTATTCAATTCAAAAGGAATGCGAATATGCGTCCGTGAATCATCCCGCGTTACGCGCCCTTGCGTATCCAGCAGCTTCAATGCGCTCACCTTGCGTTCCCGCCTTCCGTCGTTTGTTCGGGTAGTCTGCACCCAATGAGACACTCCTTTGTGGGACCGTTCCCACATCACATCACCCATGTTAAAGCCAAAGAATCAGCCCCGTATCAGCATCATGTTAATCTTCTGTAAATGCGAAAAAGGCGGTTCTTCTATTTAAAGAAGAACCGCCTTTTTCGTTCAATTGTCAAACCAAAACAATATCCGTACCTCATCATCGCTTACGATTCGCCGTTCTTTTTTCAGCTGCTCCATCTTTTCGATCATATAAGTCAAATTGAGACACAGATAACCGTCCCACTCTCTGTATACTTTGCCTTCGCGTCTGTACTCGTCCTCTTTGACGTCCACGAAGTGCGACTGGCATCGCTCGCCGCGCAGCACCCGGCTCATCGTATCATCAAAATCAGCTTCGTCCACCCAGCCCTTGAGCCGCATCAAACCGCCGTATCCGCTCTCCTTCAACTCTCGCAGCGTCAAGTAGGAAGCATGATGAAAATTCACGTTGTCCGGCAAATCACCATAGTCATATTCTTTTTTCAGCAGCGCATCGCGCTCCTCCGGCAGCCCTTTCGGCGCAGAAATCGGCGGATAACTATTATATTCCTCGCTTCCGCGCACCCCTGCCAGCAGGTAAAATAACCCGTAATCCCGATTCCCATCGATTAGATCGACATAATCAAACCCCTCGGTATCCGTCATCATAATCTCTGCCCAATCATCTTTCCGATACCAACGATCGATATTGATCCATTTGTCTTTGATGCAGCCTTCGCAAAAAAGCGTGATATCGCAGCCCATCGCTTGCCCTGCCTTTCCTGGTTGAGTCTAAGCCTTTCCATTCTACACAAAAAAATCCGTTCTCGACGAGGAGAACGGATTTCCTATTTGTCCTTTTTACTTATTCTCTACCAGATTCCGCGCGATCTCCGATTTTTTCATATCGTGCTCGACCTGTTCGTCGATATCGTAAGGATGGTACATTTCGTTTTCGATCATGTAATCGGCGATTTTCTGATGCGTTTTGATCGCCGTGTCCAGTTGGGATTTCAGCACCTTGCGCACTTTCGGCGAAGCCGCTTCGGTGAGCGCCACCGCATACGAGCGCACCGCCGTTTTGGCGGACAGCAGCATATCCGTCGCGATCGCCATATCGTCCATCGGCGTTACCGCTTTGACCAACGTTTCTTTTGTCATCGATTTTGGCGTAGTCATGTGTAATCCCTCCTTAGCTGATTAAAAGTGCTTTCAGTTCGTCGACCGCCTGCGCGGAATTCTCGATATCTTCTTCGATCAACGCCTTTAACTTCTCGTCCTGCACCAACCCCGACATCGCGACCGCCTTCGTCACGCAGGACGTTTTGAGAATCAATAATTCGTGGATTTCGAGTTTCTCATGCAGTGCCAATTCCTTCGTTGCCATCTCCACGCACCTCCAAATGTTTTGAATGCCTGTTGTTTTCTTCTCTGTTTTTGTACCCGCCTGTTTCCAAAATAAACAAAAATAAAATTAAACTTTTCCAGTTCTGGTTTCCCGTTTGAAGAAGATCATTTTGGGATAAATATAACGTTTGCGCAATAATCCGAATCTTTTTTTGTCTATACAAAAAAAGCCCTCCCACCTTCAGACAAAGGTGAAAAAGCTTTTTAATGTCTCCTTGAAAACAACAGGAAGGGAGGGGTGGAGTCGTGTAGGAGTGAAACGTTCGCCTTTGAAAATGGGAAAACTCCTTATCAGAGTCCAATCAAAGTTTCCCATTTTCAACACGCGACCGAAATGACTCCATCCCGCACGCCCGCCCGTGTTTCCCCAAGGAATGCGACTTTAAAAGTTTTACTTAACCGATCCAACCATCCCAGCAACAAAGTGCTTCTGCATCAAGAAGAAAACCAGCGCAGTCGGAACCGTCGAAATCACGATCGCCATCATGATCATGCCGTAATCCGGCGCGTAGCCCGAACCCAGATTGGAAATGAGCAGCGGAATCGTCTGGTTCTCAGGCGATTGCAGAATGACGAGCGGCCACATGTAGTTGTTCCAGCTCGACATGAACGTAATGATCGCGGCTGCCGCATACGTCGTTTTCATCGTCGGCAGGTAGATCCGGAAGAACAGTCCAAGCTCGGACAATCCGTCCATCCGGCCAGCTTCCAGAAGTTCGCGAGGGAACATCTTCGTGCTTTGTCGGAAGAAGAAGATCAGGAACGCCGTCGTGAACGTCGGAATAACGACCGCCGCTGGCGTATCAATCCCGAACGTCGGGAAGAAGTTGGTGATCTTGCCGAACATACGGTAGAGCGGTACCATCAACGCCGCGAACGGAATCATCATCGACAGCAGCAGGATCGAAAAGACAATGTCTTTCGCTTTGCTGCGGTAGATTTCGAAGCCGTAACCGGCCAATGACGCGATCAGCATCGCCAGAATCGTCGTCGTGATCGAAATTTTGGCCGAGTTGCCCATGGCATTCCAGATATCGACGCTAGCCGTCAGGTTACGCAGGTTGTCGAGCAGATGCGAACCTGGCAGCAGACGCCCTTGCGTAACGTCGACCGACTGGTTGGTGGCGCTGACGATCATCCAGAAGAATGGGAAGATCGAGATGAACGCCGCGAGGCTGAGGAACAGATACATGGAGGCTCTTTTCGCCTTAAGCATTTCGATCACCTGCCACTTTGAATTGGATGAACGACAGAATAATAATCATGATTACGATAGAATACGACACGGTTGCCGCATAGCCGAAGTCGGCCGAATACTCGAATGACAGGTTGTAGATATATTGCGAAATGGTGGTCGTCGCGTTACCCGGACCGCCTTTGGTGATATTCATGACTTCGTCGAACAACTGGAGCGTACCGATCGTGGACGTGATCGACGTGAACAGGATGATCGGCTTCAGCAGCGGAATAGTGATGCTGAAGAACTGACGAATCGCCGAAGCGCCGTCGATGCGAGCCGCTTCATAGATCGATTGGTCGATATTTTGCAGACCCGACAGATAGAAGATCATGTTGTAACCCGTCCAGCGCCATGTGATCGCGATAATGATCGTGACTTTGGCCCAGAAAGGATCGGAGATCCATTGAATCGGCGCATTGATGATATGGATATTCATCAACAGCGAGTTGACCAGACCATCCGGCGCGAACAGGTACTTGAAGACGATCGAGTAAGCAACGAGTGATGTGATCGCCGGCAAGAAAATCGCAGTCCGGAAAAATCCTTTGAACTTCAGGTTCCGGTCATTCAGCAGTACGGAGAAGAACATCGCCAGAATGATCATGATCGGAACTTGGAACAGCAGATAGATAAAGGTGTTGGTGACAGCAGTCAGGAACATTTTATCCGTAAACAGCCGTTGGTAGTTGCCGAGGCCGTTAAATTTCATATTGATGCCTGTTCCCGTCTGGAAGGACAAGATCAGGGCCTGGATCATCGGATAGAAGTAAAAGGCAGCGATCAGAATTACGGCTGCGGCGATAAAGAGCCAGCCGACCAGACCGGTTTTGAAACGACGGCTGCGGCTGGATTGGAACGTATTGCTGTTTTGGCCCGGACCCGTTGCGGTCTTCATCCGGCATTCCTCCTTGAAATTGACATAACAAGATATGGCGGAAGAAGCCCCCGCGCTCGCGTTATGTATTCAAATTCGGCTTGAATACATAACGCGCAGGCGGGAGTTTCGCCGCTTGCTTTGGATTGTGTAAAGGTACGTTCTCGTTAAGAAAGACCCGGCAAGGTTTCGTGTCCGTAAAGGGGGTGGGAACGAAATAGCGAAAGTCTGCCGGGTATGGAAAGCGATAAGGGAGAGACGCGGCGCATCGCGTTCAAGCGTTGCGTTCGCGTTCTCCTTAACGTCTGCCTGCTCTTTCTTATTTCAGTTGAGCTTCAGCCTGTGCTTGCGTATCGTTCATGACCGCGTCCACGTCTTTACTTCCGTTCAAGTAGTTCTGAACTTCCGCGGACAGGATATCTTCGATTGCGTAAGTGTGCAGGCCGAAGTTGACTTTAGGAACTTCCGTTGTCCATTTCGCGAAGTCGGAGTAGATCTTTTGACCGCCGAAGAACTCGTCAGGCTGCTCGTAAGCTTCGCCGCCGGAAGCTGCTTTGAGCGTGCCCAGTACGCCGATTTTGCTGAGCAGGTCTTGATACAGTTCGGCATCCGAACCGAAAGTCGTTGCCATGAAGTCGGCTGCCGCTTCTTGACCGTCAACGTTCATCACGTACCACGAGCTGCCGCCGGAGTTGGATGCGTTTACGGAATTCGCCGTGTCTTTCAGGCGAGGAATCGGAACGACTGCCCATTTGCCGGATTGCGAAGCTTCGGCTTTGACCGAAGGCGTGATCCAGTTGCCTGTCGGAACGGAAGCGACGTCGCCGCTGTTGAATGCAGCCACGAATTGGCTCCAGTCGGAGTTCAGTTTCACGATGTCGGCATCGAACATCGCTTTGTAGTTTTCAAGCGCTTCTTTGAACGCCGCGTTGCCCGCGATGTTCGGAGTCACGCCGTCTTCTTTCAGATACCACGAACCTGCGGATTGCAGCATAACGCGCAGCGTGCCGAGATCGTTCGGATCTTGAGTCAACATGTCTTTGCCTGTTGCTTCTTTGATCTTTTTGCCGATTTCGATGAATTGATCCCAATCGATGTTGGTTACGTCGTCCAGCGTGTAGCCCGCTTGTTCCAGGTAGTCGGTACGGATGTAGAAGCCGGTTACGCCGGAGTCGAACGGAATGCCGTACTGCTTGCCGTCAAAGCTTGTAGGACCTGCTTTGTAGTCGGCGAAGTCTTCGGCTTTGATCTTGTCGGACATATCACGGAAAGCATCCGGATACGATTGCAGGAAGTTTTGTGCGCGATAGTCTTCGATCAGAACGACGTTAGGCAGACCTTTTGTCGTACCCGAGTTCAGGCCCGTGTTCAGCTTTTGAACGATATCCGCTTGCGCGTTCTCGACGATGTTGATCGTAACGTCCGGGTGGTCTTTCGCATATTTTTCTTTGGCCAAGTTCAGTGCCGCGATGTTAAAGTTCGGGTCCCATGCCCAAATGGTGATTTCTTTTTTCTCCGTGTCGCCGCTTCCTCCGCCGCTAGCCGTGGTAGCGTCGCCGCCTCCACCGCCCGAGCAAGCCGAAAGCATCAATGCGGATGCCGCCAAAGGCAGCAAAATCTTTTTCCAATTCTTCATCTTTTTCTCATCTCCCCGTAGGTGATAGTAATATGACCCTCTTAATCTGTGAAAATTGATGATGTAAGCGGTTGCTTTACGAGAATAATCTTAGCATTGCGGCTTACGGGGAGGTTAGGAATATCTTTGCACGGAATAGGGAAATCATTGTATGTCGCAAAAATGGTAGCGTTATCATTGGGAATAATTTTGGGAATCCGTAAAATTTAAAGTTTATATTGAGGGGGCGGAGAAAGAAATTCGTTCAAAACGCTGTCTCACTCGGAAAGATGAGAACGTTCTCAAGGAGTAGCTTTCCGAGTTCAAAGGCGTTTTTCACTGAATTTCTTTCTCCGCTGAGGTGTTTTCTGAAGTTAAAACAGTTCCAAACACCTTTAAATCACCTAACACTTTTTTTCAAGATTCTTCTGTAATCAGCGGTAAGGTGATTTTGATTTTGGTGCCTTCGCCTTTTTTGCTGTCGATCGATACGCCGTATTCTTCGCCGTACAGGAGGGTGATGCGGTTGTGGACGTTGCGGACGCCGATGCCGGTGAACAGTTGGCGTTTGCTTTTGGAATTCGGGAGTGCGGTTCCGCCTTCGGCTTTGCTCCATTCGCCTACGTCGTCCATGCCGTCGCCGTTGTCGCTGACTTCGCAAACCAATTGGCCGTCCGCTTGCGAGACGAGGACGTAGATCATGCCGTTTTGTTTTTCGTTGAACGCATGGAAAAAGGCATTTTCGATGAACGGTTGGATGATGAGTTTGGGCACGCGATAGTGCATGCAATCCGGCGCGGCAAATACGTTTACCCGAATCCGGTCGCCGTAACGGGCATGATTGATGAACACGTAGTTGCGCATGTTCTCCAGCTCCTGTTCGATCGTGATCGTTTCGCTGACGTTGCTGATCGTGTTTTGCAGCAGCGAGATCAGAGCGTTGATCGTCTCTGCGGCTGCTTCCTTGTCGCCTTTTTGCACCAAAATCTTGATCGAAGCCAACGTATTGTACAAAAAGTGCGGATTGATCTGCCGTTGCAGCGCCGCCAGTTCCGCGTTGCGTCGTTCTTTCTGCGTTTCCAGCAGCCTTGCGATGTAGTTATTCAGCTCGTCGAGCATGTAGTTATACGCGCGACTCAGCTCTTGAACTTCATAGCCCGCCGACTCGGTGACCCGAACGTAGTTGTCGAATTCTTTCTCCGTGACGGTCGACATCTGGCGGACCAGCACGGTTAACGAGCGCGTCTGGCGTCGGGTGATGAGGAACACGAGCAGCAGCGCCGCTCCGACGATCAAGCCGCCGACTAACACGAGATCGCGTAAATTGACGATCTTTCCTGCCGCATAGTCGCGATCGATCAGATTCACCAGGTAAAAGTCGTATTCCGGGATATAACTAGACAGCAAAATGGAACTTCGACCGAATACGTCGGCGTTCCGTCTGACAACCTCTTCATTTTCCGCAGAAAGTTCGGCGTAACCCAGCAGCTGGGACGACACCGTGCCGACCCATTCCGTGCGGTTACTGGACACGATTCGGCCCGAAGCATCCAGGATGATGACGTCATTGCCCGCGCTCGTGAAATTACCGTAGAAGCGCCGGAATTCGTCTTCTCGAATCGAAATGTACAGATCGCCGTAAATGAAGCCCGTCGTACGCTCCATCAGTGCTTTGGACGCGACGATATACGGAACGGCTTTGCCGTCTTCGCCGCGTTCCATATCGTATTGATAGATCAACCGTTTCGGCTCCGCTTCCGTACGTTGGGACAACGGATGTCCGATCAGCCGATCCTCGGGTACGGGCCAATAATTGCGATCCGTCGAATAGTTGCGTCCGTTCACGCCGACCGCGGTTACGCCGACGCTATACGCATCGACGTTGGATTTGACCCGTCTCATCTGTTGATTCATGCCGAAATACGTTCCCGCCATCCGGGTAGAGTCTAATTCCCCTCCGCTCAGATACGTTTTGATCGTACCGTTTTGCGCAGCGTAAGCCGAAGCATTGACCACGGAGTCATTAAACGATTCCATGCCGGTACGGATTTGGTTCAATACTTTGGAATTCGTGATTCCGAATGTCTCGGTAAAGAGTCGCTCCGACATCCGGATGGTGACGAGCGAAGTGACAATGCTGACCGTCACCGTGCTGACGACCATGACCAGGAACAGCTTGACGAACAGCCGCTGTGCATGGAATCGGCGCCAGTATGCTTTCATGAATATGCCTCCTTAGCGCCCTGTCGGATGCTGTCTGCGGTATTGGCTCGGGGAGAATCCCGTCTGTTTCTTGAATACTTTCGTGAAATAACCGGGATCCGAATATCCCACTTGGCCGCTGATTTCAGAAATGCTCAATTCGCCGTCCCTAAGCAGCTCTTCCGCTTTCGCGACTCGGATCTTGTTCAAATGTTCGCTAAAACCTTCTTTATTATGGGCAGTGAAGTAGCTGGACAGATACGACGGATTGAAATGAAAATGCTTGCCCAGTCCCGTCAGGCTCAGCGCTTCGGCGTAATGTTCATCGATATAGGCAAGCAGCTTTTTCATATTGGCACCGCCCGGTTGATCGGTACGCTCCGCGACCTTTGCCTCGGCACGCCGGATAAAAGCCTCCAACAACCGAACCGCGGACGGCGCATCCTGCGCTTCTTCGATCTCCCGGAAAAAGCCGTATTTCGCTTCATCCAGGTCGGCAGCATCGTATTCCATATTGCCGAGCAGCGTAATCAAGTTGAATACGATATTGCCCAGAAACGATTTTAAACCGACTGCCGTGGAACGATGATCCGCTGCCATTTTCGCCGCGTACTGCCGCAAGTCACGGAACGCTTCGTTGAAGTGCTCGCGCTTGATCTCTTCCGTGAAGGTGCGCAAGTCGAAAGCCGGCAGAGGTTCATTTGCCTGAGGAATTTCCTCGGGCAGCATCAAGGTACGGTCCGGGAAAAAGAACCGCAAATCCAGCAACTCGCGCAGCTGACGATAGGAAGCGCTGAGTTCGCGCAATGAGGCAAAAGCTTCGCTAGCCGCCCAGAATGCGGGGCGGACGGATTCGCCGTAAGAAACCGCGTCGGATCCGGATTGCATCGCTCCCGTATCCGACAACGAAGCCGAAGGAGTCGCCTGCAAAGCATTGGATCCGGCCGAGCTTGCAGCTTCGGCGGAAGCCGCCGCGTATCTACGCAGCGCGGCGACCCATGCCTCGCGGCACCCGGCTTGCAAGCCGATCAGCGCAGCTTCGCTGCCGGTCGCGGCGCCGGAAGCCGCTGTAGGCAACGCGTATACGCGCACCGGGCCGTACGGAGCCGCAAGAGGCGCATCCGGTGTCAGCGCCTGCCGCAGCCGCTCCGCGAGCGGTGGCCCGGGTTCACCGGAAGCCGCCGACGCGCCGGCGGCTTTACTGTAGGCCGGGCGCAGCCGGCCGACCAGCACGAACGATTCGTGCGGGAACAGCTCCGCCAGCACGGCAGGCGGAGCGACTTCGTCGGCGTCGTAACCGGACGCCAACTTCTCGAGCAGCGTTTCGGCGTCGGGTCCTTCGCCGATCCCTTCGCCCGTATAACGGATCGACGGAATCCTTTTGGCCGTGTTTTGCAGGACACGCAGCAGCTCCTGCGTTTCCAGCTTCGGTTTTAAAATATAATCGGCAACGCCGTTTTGAAAGGTCGAACGCACGTAATCGAACTCGCCGTAACTGCTGAGCACGACGACCTCGATGCCCGGATGGTTCTTTTTAATCAGACGGGTGAACTCTTCGCCTTCCATAATCGGCATCACAATGTCCGTCAGCACGATATGAGGCTGAAGACGCTCGATCGCTTCGAGCCCTTCTTTTCCATTAGAGGCTTCACCCACAATGCGGAAGCCGTACTTTTCCCAGTCCAGATAATGCTTGATGCCTTGCCGTACCAGCACTTCATCGTCCACGATCAGAACCTTGCAAATCCGTTCCATTCATGAGCCCCCTTCTCTATGCGTTGACCGCTTTAACGGCTCCGTCTTCATTGACCCCAATCAATCGACGAGCCTTGTTTACTTGGTAACGTTTACAACATCGTATCACAAACAATCGGTTAACCTCCACATAAACGAAACGGACTGCCCATTGGGAAATCACCCCTTTGGACAGTCCGCACGACGAAGACATTACCGATTACGTTTTCGATTGATTCTTTTTACCAATTTCGCGAAGTTTCCAGCATTCCCATCCGTTCCGTCATTTTCATTTGAATAAACGGTTTGACGAACACCGACGCAAAGACGAGATACGACAACATCAAGAGAAGCGCGTACAGCCAGAACGTTCCGTCTTTGCCGTACAAAGCCTTAATACGATCCATAGGCCCGCTGTATACCGGACGTCCGGCTGCTTCATTGTAGGAGAACCAATAATCGTAGTAGATACTGGTCAACGCCTGCACATAAAACACGATCAACGTCGACAGAATGTTTATAATCGGAATAAACGACAGAATCGAGCTGGCGAAGCCTACGATCAGCCCTACCACAATCATCACGAAAAACGTAGGGAAAAAATAGCGCAATCCCGTTCTCATGATCGTGCCCAGATTCAGCCTGCCGCTGCGTGCCAACGTCGGAAGGAAAAACAATCCCGCGGATATCACGCGAACGATAATGCCCGCAATGGCGACATACGCAATCAGTTGGAAAATTCCGATCAGCGCGGCTCCCCACTGTTCGTCCGTAATGTCGCTTCCCCCGCCCGCGAACGCTTGAAACCCGTAAGTGATCATCACGACAAAATAAGATAATTGCCCGTATAACAAAACCGTTGCGATTACCATCGGCAGCGCCATCAGCAGCAAATGGTATTTCAAAAAGTCCCAATATCCCGGCACCTGCGCGTAAGCCTGTCTGTTCCGGTCATAGCCGTAAGCGGATCGATCGTCCATTTTTTACTTCCCCTCTGTGTTTAGACTCTACTACTTAACCCTCTTCATATTAACGCCATTTCAACTCGCTATGTACAAACGTACCCGGATCTTCCTGAATTCGCCGCTCCATAATAAGCTTCCATTGTTCGGAGAGTTCATTCAAATCGTAAGCAGATCGTTGCGTTTGCTGACCGATATTCGCCAGGGCGGGCCACAGTTCTTTTTTTTCAAAAATCACGCATTGCTGAACCTCCTATTCAGAGCTTCTTCACCCCGACTTCCCAAAAACTCTTGAGCTGTCCGTATCGTTCCATCGCTCGTTCGCTTCGCTCCAATGTCTGCCAATCCCGATCCAAGAAAAATTGCCGCAGCTCATTTTCATCGAAAAAACGGCGCAAAATCCCTTCGCTCTCATATAAAAAAGGATCGTCTTTCACCGCTACCGCCCCGTGCTTCGCTGCGAGTTCCGCCACCGCATGCACCCGACACAGCAGCAGGCCTCCCGGTTGCAGCACACGATGAATATCGCCGATAATCCGTACCGTCATGCTTCTCGAAAAATAATGCAAACTCAGATCGGCCACCACGGCTTGCAGCGACTCGTCGGCAAAAGGCAAGCCGTCCGCCATATCCAACTGGAGCGTTTGCATGTCCGGTTCCTCCTGCCGAAGCTGTTCCAACGCCTTTTCCGACAAATCGCAAGCCAACACATCGAATCCTTGAGCCCGAAGTGCTTTCGCGTTATGTCCCAACCCGCAGCCCAGATCGACGATTTTGCCTTTTTGCGGTTCAAGCCATGCGGCGTACTTATCCAGCCAACCGTCATGATCGACGTGAAAAGGAAGCTCGGCATACGTGGTGTTCCAATATTTTTTATCCGGTGTGTTCATCAGTTCCTCCTCGCGCTCGGCAGCTATGTATACTCAATCGCTCATGTTTTGCGCATTCTCCAACAGACCGTTTACCTCGATCACTTCGACCGCTGCAACCCTTCTCGGTCCTTCCATGAAAAAACCTTTTGTTCCTACCGTGATCCGCCTCGCATGAACCTCTCGCCGCATGGCCGGAAACAACACCCACATTCGAGCCGTTCCCTCTGCGGGAACACCAATTGCAGCATCCTTCAGCACACTGCCGTCCTGCTCTTCAAATTCGGGATGGATGGCATAGATACCCGACTGCGAAATATCGTCTCCCGCATAGGAAAAGTCACACCGATAGCCCTGCAACGGCAAAGTCTGCCTTCCTCCTTCATTCGCCGAGAAAAATCGATAACTCACGCGAAAATCATGCCGATAACCGCGCTTTTGTTCATAAGGAATCCACATTAGGGCGGCCTCCTTTTCCCTTGTGCTTTACGCGTTGCTTCCATTGCACGCAGAGCTGCTTTAGCACGTCCCGATCCTCGCTTGGAGTTTTGATCTCTTGTTCGAGACGTTTTAAAATTTCTGCATGATGCGGCTCAGAAGATTCCCCGTTCAATGCTCCTACCTCCCAAGTTGCATAAGCCTATATCCGCAGCACATTTGACCGACCGCTCTGCAAATCCTCGAATACCGGACTCTGCACCGAGCTGATCCGTCTGCACCTTTTATTTCAGCCCGATTCCGCCCAGGCTCTCCAGCTTGAAGCGTTCGGCAAACTGAAGGCGGAAAGCTTCTTTTTCGTCAAAAATAGCCTGAGATATCTCATAATTCAGCTCAGCACGGGATTTCGCAAAGTAGTTGGCATATTCCTCGCTCGCCCAATATGCCACAGACTTCTCAGGCCCGCTCTCATCGTAGGCTTGGTGCATAAAATTCAACCAGACCTCCTGTGTGCCGAAATGATCCAAAATATCTGCGTCCTGTACGATTTTAACGTAAAAAGGGGCTTCGCCCCGTCCACGACGGTTATGCTCACGGATGATCTGCAGAACAATCTCCAATTCTTCCGATGTACAGGCCTGTTGCAGCAGTGACGCCGTCAGCAGCGCTCCGGTCTGCGCGTGAGGTTCGATTCCTTTGGTGACGTCGTGGAATAATGCTCCTGCATATAAACAGTCATCCAAGCTAGCATTTTCCGGAAAAAGTCGACGACGCAGGTTCAACGAGAGTTCCGCGACGCGCTTTCCATGACGGTAAACGAACCCTTTTTCCCGATACAAATGCGCCTTTCTTCGACTCATGGCCTGATAGGCAATCTGTTCGATCTGTTCCCGATCCATGCGGATAGCTCCTTCTTCATTAAAAATTCAATTCATGTAATTCAGCACCGTTTTGACCCGTTCCTCCACACTATATACACCCTCGATTTTCAAAATCGGGCATCGCAAATCCTCCATCCAACGCTCGTGAAGCTTCAGGCTGCGGACTTCCTCACCGGCATGGTCATAGAGCGCCGCCCAGTCCAGAAAAGCATTCGATTGCTCGTGCATGTGCCCTCCCGGCAGAATCTTTTCGCCATAACGATGATATTCCCGAATCTTCAGCCGATTCAATCGCTCTGCTTCCGGGACATACAGGAAAATAACCAGATCGAATTCCGGCTTGAAACCATCGCCCCAACCGCAGATCGCTCCGCTCAGTATCCACGGATCGTACCGTTTGAGGTCCATGTCCAGCAGCTTTACACGTTCTTCCGGCGGTCTGGCCTCATCGAATTTATGCGCCCAGAAGTAGTCATCCCCGTCCAAAACGGTATGCGACAACCGCTCACCCAATGCCCGTCCCAGCGTAGTCGTTCCCGAACCGGATGCGCCGAAAATGTGGATATGGCGATATGCGTTCATGGTCTCCTCCTTATTCATTTTGACGAAATCTCCCAATTCTCTTGTTCTCCCCTCCTGCGACGGATCAGCGTTTCCACAAGAAGCCAGAGCACGGCAATAATCGCTACCCAGCCGATGAACAGCAGATACGTATTAAGATGAAAAAAGTGGCCGTTCATGTGCATCGAATCCCATTCGAAAGAGATATAATATCCGCCTCGAGAGGCTGTCGTTTGACTTTGGATAAGCGCCGCCTTTTCCTGCAAATGACGATAACGCGCATGCTGAAGATCGAATCCTGCCGCTTGATGCGCCAGCAGACCAAGCAATACAAAACCGAGTGCGAGCGGCGAGAGCCGTCTCAGTAAACGCGCGGTATATAGCTGAAACAATAACACCAGACCCAACGCCACCATTGGAATCAGCAACAGCAGAGCCAGATTACCGTTACCCGCAGGGCGATCGGGTTCGACGTTCATAAGCGATCCCAGCGTAAACAACAACCCTAGGAGTAGAAGATTGACCGCAATCGAGATCGGATGCTTGACCCGTTCGCCAAGAGCACCGACGACGATCCCGACCACGAATATCGTGACAACACCCTGTATGATGAATATAAGCATCCGCTCACCCTCGCTTTCCGATCAAACTTCCCTGCTCAATTATCATTCCCTGCTTCTTCCGTATTTCCTCTTTTTTATAACCTTGGCTATGCTCCCGTTTGCTTCTGCGAAGTAGAAGACAAAGATGATCCGCTTGAGAAAATATGTGATAATAAGGACCAAACAGGAAGTCTATTCGAATCTAAAAGGAGTGCTGCATACATGTTGGAAGACATCCGCAAAAACAATGTTGAGCGATTTTCCGGGTTCGGCAAACTATACGACCGCAACCGCCCTGCCGCCCCGCAGGAAGTGATTCGTCTTTTGGAAACGTATCTCGAAGAAACGCCGCGTCATGTAGCCGATGTAGGATGCGGCACGGGACTTTCGACGTTTCTTTGGCTAGGACGCGCACGGCAGATCGTCGGGATCGAACCGAGCACCGATATGCGCCAAGTGGCCGAAGCCAAACGGGTTGCGGCGGGCAGCCCGGAAGGATTGACGTTTGTCGAAGGCTTTTCGGATGACTTGAAGCTGGCGGACGGCTGGGCCGATCTGATCACGTGTTCGCAATCGTTCCACTGGATGAATCCGCAGCCTACGCTGACCGAATTCGCACGCGTGCTGCGCCCGGGCGGCGTATTCGCGGCCTACGATTGCGATTGGCCTCCGGTATTGAACGCGGACGTCGAAGCAGCTTACGAGCAATTGTCTGCTCTCGCCGATCGCCGGGTTCGAGAACTGTCGCACGAGACGGAGCAAGCGCACAAATGGCCGAAGGACGAGCATTTGCAGCAGATCCGCGATTCGGGTTGCTTCCGATATACCCGCGAAATCGTGTTCCATAATTGGGAAATCTGCGACGCGGAGCGATATACCAGCATCGCGCTCAGTCAGGGCGGTACGCAGGGAGCAATCAAGCGCGGCGCGGAAGACGTAAAAATCGCCGCGGAAGCATTCGGACGAGTGGTAGATGCCTTTTTTGCAGGGGAAGAAAAAGAAGTGCTGTTCAGCTACCGGATGCGGCTTGGCGTGAAATAACTTCGTAAGGGAAAAATCGGTTTCCAAACACTTGGAAGCCGGTTTTATTGGGTACAAGCCAAGAAAGCAATTACTCGATTCCGTCCGAACTAAGCGTCTTCACCTCGCCTGTTTGCCCGTCGATCTGCGGGTAGGTTCCCGATTTGGTGCTGGTCACAAACTGCATGCTGATCAGAATCACAATACCTAAAATCACCAAAAGTCCAATTCCTCTTTTCAACGTTCGACTCATCTTTCTCCTCCTTTTTCACACTCAAAAATCGCTGCATACCTTCTATTTATCCGTTTACTTTTAATCGATACTCAAATCAATCCCACTCTCGACGGCTTGCACGTTATAGACGCGCCAAATCGAAGTTTCGTTGGATAAAAAAAGACCGACTCTGCTCAAAGGCGCTACTTTACCTTTTTGCAAAATCGGTCTCCGCTATTTATTTTTTAATTACGCGTTAATCCCTCACACAATTCCGTACTTCACCAACAGCTCCCCAACCACGGTTCCCGAAGCCTTTTTCAAAGCGCCTTGCTCCGCCAACTTCAACAGCAGCGGCTGTTTCAGCTCGGTCAGCTTCTTGCCGTCCATCATCTTCGATGTGGAGTCGAGCAAGGTGCGGATATCGTATTCGGACGCGAACACCTCCGGTACGCCGCGGTCTACGCCAAGCAGCGTGTACACGGCTTCCATCGCGGTACGCACCGAATATTCGGTCGTAAACACCGTATCTCGCTCCGTATCCGCAAACTGACCGATGAAAGCAAAGTTCGTGCAGCCTTCCGGCACGACTTTCGGCCGATCGCCTGCCGTACGCGGCATAAAGAACGCCGTGATATAAGGCATCATGCAAGGCACGCAGTTGGCGGCATTCGCGGCGAGCTCCGGAATCTCTTCTACAGGCACGCCCATATGATACAACCATTCCGCCGTGATCTCTTCGCCTGTGCATGCGCTCATCGGCTTGCGGATATAGTCGCCGCGCACATCCGTGAAGAGTGCATACACCCATACTACAAGCTGATCTTTCGGCTGGTTTTTAAAATGAGGCTGACGGTTCAGCGTCCAGCTCATCATCCAACTCGAATCTTTCACGCTGACGATGCCGCCCGTGACGACTTTGCCGCTGAACGGATCGCGCTTGCAGATCTTTTCGATATAAGGAGGAATCCGATCGTCCAGCGTCGTAACCGTCGCCGATTCCCATTTGGTTGCATCGATGTCCGTACAGAACTTATCCGGCCGTCCGAACGCTGGATCTTGAGCCGCGATATTCCGCCACAGCTCCCAACATGCGCCTGGCTGCGCGTTCAGCTCCGCCGCATGCCGATGGTCGCCGAGCGTCGCGTTTTCCGTGCAGCTGCCGTTCGTGACAAATACCAGATCATCCTCGGTTAAATCAATGCTTTCCGGCTGACCGCCGCGGATACATTGAATCTTCGTCGCAATCTTGCGGCCGCCGCGCTGTTCGAAGACCACGTTCGTCACTTTCGTATCATAAACAAAATGGACGTCGTGTTCCTCCAGATACTTGAGCATGGGCTGAACCAGCGACTCGTATTGATTGTATTTGGTGAACTTAAGCGCCGAAAAGTCCGGCAGACCGCCGATATGGTGGATAAAGCGCTGTACGTAAAGCTTCATTTCCAACGCGCTATGCCAATCTTCGAACGCAAACATCGTGCGCCAATACAGCCAGAAGTTCGAAGCGAAAAAGTCCTCGGTGAACACATCGGTAATTTTTAGATCATACAAATCCTCGTCACGCGTCAAAAACAGCTTTACGATTTCCATCGACGCTTGTTCGCTCAGTCCGAATTTACCGTCCGTATGCGCATCCTCCCCTTGATTCATCGTGGCGCGCATGAGCGAGTAGTTCGGGTCCTTTTTGTTCAGCCAGTAAAATTCGTCCAGCACCGAAGCATTTTCGACCTCAAGCGACGGGATGGAATGGAATAGATCCCACAGACATTCGAAATGATCTTCCATCTCGCGGCCGCCGCGGATGACGAAGCCTTTGTTGTCTTCTTCGCTGCCGTCGAGCGCACCGCCCGCGATATTCAGTTCTTCGAGAATATGGATACGCTGCCCCTTCATCTGCCCGTCACGAATCATAAAGCACGCCGCCGCGAGCGAAGCCAATCCCGCCCCGACGAGATACGCCGATTTGCTGTCCACGCCTTCCGGTTTCATCGGTCTTGCGAACGCTTCGTAGTTACCGCTGCTGTAGTACATGAGCATTCCCTCCAAAGGATTTAGGATTTTCAATGCGTTCGGAACATGCTCCCAGCATAGGACTTTTCGGAAAAACGGAACATAGACAATGACCGAAGGATGTCGGAACTTTGGACAGAATGAGGGTATTGTCTAAATTTAGCATCAAAACAACCAACGGTAGCCGAAAAACAACCGTTGGTTGTGCCTATTTTATTCCATTTCGCCGCGAATCCGGTTAAGCTGATGGCGTCGACAATATCAACCGAAAGAAGGTCCGTCATCATGTTAACCTCCATCGAAATCGGCAACAAAATCGCAGAGGCGCGCAAAGCCAAAAATCTCTCTCAAGCCGCTCTCGCCCAACAACTGTCGCTCAGTCCGCAGGCCGTCGGAAAGTGGGAACGCGGCGAGTCGCTGCCCGATATCGTGACGCTGGATCGACTCGCCCAGACGCTGGGTGTCGATCTGAATTACTTTTCGGAAAACTTCGCCTCGTCTCCTGTTCAAGCTTCAGCTCCGGCAGTCGATCCTTTTCCCGTATCCGACGCCGCACCGAAAAAGCGCGGCTGGGACATGTCGGAAGGAAGCTGGGTCGATGCGGACTTTTCCGGCTTAAACGGCTTGGGCGAAAAGTTCGGTGCTTCCCTGATTCGAAACTGCCTGTTCGTAGGCTCCGAGCTATCCGGTTTGCTGATGGGCAGCAACCATGTTGAGCAGTGTGACTTCACCGACGCCAAGCTGGACGGCAGCCGTATTCGCAGTTCCCATATCGCGAATAGCCAATTCCGTAACGCTTCCCTGCGCGGCGTCTTATTCAACCGAAGCCATATCCAGGACTGCGACCTGACCGGCGCGGATCTCACGGAGGCCGAATTCGAACTTTCTAATCTGCAAAAAAGCATCTTAACGGATATCGTCTGGTCGCATGCACGCTTTCATATCACCCAATTCAGCGACGTCGTATTAAGCGGCAGCATCGATAACTGCTCATTCGAAGGCTGTACCTTTACGCGCACAACCTTCCAGAACGCCACCTTGACCCGGACTTTTTTCAAAAACAAAAGCCTCAAAAAAGTAAAGTTCGATAATTGCCGCGCCGACCGCTTAACCTACTCGTTCCTGAAAAACAATAAAGCCGATATGAGCGGAATCGCTCTGCTCGATGAATAAAGGAGGGATCAACATGATGCGGGAAATCGCGATCGAGGTGCAGGGATTAACCAAGTCCTATGCAGGTACGCCCGTGCTGACAGGAGTCGATTTTGAAGTGGAAAAAGGAACGGTATTCGCGCTGCTGGGCTCTAACGGCGCGGGCAAGACGACGACAGTCAAAATTCTGGCGACGCTGCTTACACCAGACGGCGGGAGCGCGACGGTCAATGGTCATAACGTCGTGACAAACGCCGGAGAGGTTCGCCAATCGATCAGTTTGACCGGACAATTCGCCGCCGTCGACGAGATTTTGACCGGACGCGAGAATCTGGTTCTGATCGCCAAACTGCGTCATATGCAAGACCCGCGCGGCATTGCCGATGAGCTGCTTGTGCAGTTTGGTTTAGCTGAAGCGGCAAAACGCCGAGTATCCACGTATTCGGGCGGCATGCGCCGCAGACTGGATATTGCCATGAGCCTGATCGGACATCCGCAGATCGTATTCCTGGATGAACCGACGACCGGACTGGATCCCGAAGGACGTCTGGAAGTATGGAAACGGATCAAGCAGCTGGCGGCAAACGGGACAACGGTATTTTTGACTACGCAATATCTGGAAGAAGCGGAGCAGTTGGCCGACCGGATCGCGATTTTGCATCAGGGAGCGATCATTGCGGCAGGAACTTTGAAAGAGTTAAAAAGTCTGTTTCCGCCCGCAACGGTCGAGTATATCGAGAAGCAGCCGACGCTTGAGGAGATTTTCCTGTCCATCGTCGGACAAAAGGAGGAACGTTAGATGAAAACGCAAATGACCACGCTCAAAGTTCGCCCGTTCAGCGATATTTCAACGATGCTCGGACGCTCCATGCGCCATATTTTCCGCAGCCTGGATACGATCATCACGGTCACGATCATGCCGATTGCTTTTATGCTGCTGTTCGTTTATGTGTTCGGTGGAGCGATTCATACGGGCACGGACAATTACGTCAACTATCTGCTCCCCGGCATTCTGTTAATCGCGATCGAAACAGGCATTACGTACACCGCTTTTCGACTGTTCATCGACAAGCAAGGCGGCCTGTTCGATCGATTCCGCTCCATGCCGATCGCCCCGTCGTCGCTGCTCTGGGGACATGTGTTGACCTCACTCGTGTCCAATGCGATCTCGCTGGTCATTATTGTACTCGTATCCCTGCTGATTGGTTTTCGCTCACCGGCAGGTCCTCTTGCCTGGCTGGCCGCGATCGGCATTTTGGCACTGTTTACGTTGACCCTCACCTGGGTCGCCGTCATCGCCGGACTCTCGGCCAAATCGGTCGATGGAGCCAGCGCATTCTCGTACCCGATCATTTTTCTTCCTTTTATCAGCTCGGCCTTCGTTCCCACCGATTCTATGCCGACAACGGTGCGGGTGTTTGCCGAGCACCAACCCGTCACCTCCATCGTGGAGACGCTTCGTTCGCTGCTGGCAGGTCAAGTCGTCGGTTCGGAGATTTGGGTCGCGCTCGCCTGGTGCGTAGGAGTGCTTGCAATCTCTTACGTCGTCGCAATCCGCCTTCATCAGCGGCAGCTTGGATGACACAAACCGAAATCAGCGAAAACATTCGGACGCATCGGGGCGCGGCTGTCCACCGGACTCGAATCGTTCCAGCGCTCCGGCAAAATCGCCCTGGATCAGCACGCTCAATCGGCTTACGATCTCATTCGGATCTTCGCGCATCCCGTTTTTGATCCAATCCAGAATCAAGCCGACGAAGGCGAATTTGTAAAAGTGCGCGATAAACGCTTTGTCGTCTTCGCGCACGTTTTTTCCGGCTGCTTTTTCCTCGATAACGCCCAGCAGCAGCGATTGCGCTTCCTGATGCAGATACCGCTCCAAATGCTCGCGATTGACCGAATGATACGTATTCCGCACAAAATCACAGTTGCTGCGTATGTAATCGAACAGATGCAATAAGCCCTGCTGCCAAGTCTCGTACGTCTTATTGCCATCCAGCGCCCGAGCGGCTTCCTGCGTGTAGATCCAATCGATCAGATCGTAGATGTCTTTGAAATGATAATAAAAGGTTTGCCGGTTCACTTCGCAATCCTCGACAATATCGATCACGGTGATTTTGTCGAGCGTCTTTTGCGACAGCAGCTTTTTGAGCGATGCGGCGAGCGCGCGCTTGGTCACCTGCGTCATGCGGGATTCCTCCTTTTTTTCCGGTCTTAGATCTTAATCCTATCCTTCATCCGACCCATCCCAAGCCGCTCAACGCGGTCCAAATGCCCGAAACCAGAATCAGCCAGAGCGAGACCTGCTTGAACAAGCGCTCGTCAAAACGATGAACGGCTTTCGCTCCAAGCCAAGCTCCCAGCAGCATCGCCGGAATCGTCCATAGCAAAAATCCGCCCGTTTCCCGATCCAATAAACCGCCCGCCGCAAACGATGCAATGCTGACGAGATTGAGCACGACGCCGTTCAGCGCAAGGTTGGCACGAAAAGCCTGCTTGCTCATCCCCTGATTGGACAAGATCAAAGCCAGCGGCGGCCCGCTGACCGAAATGCTCCCGTTCAACAACCCGCTCAGCAGTCCCGCAGTCAAGAAAGCCGTGCGTTCATTACGGATCGGCAGCGATCTTCGGAGCAGCATTAGAGCGGCAAACAACGAAATCAGCAATCCCGTGACTGTTTTCAATAGCCAAGCCTCCACCGCAATCAGCAAATACGCGCCAAACGGCGCCGCGATCATCCCGGCCGCAATCAACAGCCAGATCTGCTTGACGTTGATGTCGCGGCGGTTGGGAATCACAACCAGCACACATACGAACAAGCTGAAAATGACGATGATCGGAACCGCTTGATGCAAAGGCAAAAACAGACTCAACAGCGGCAAAGCGATCAAGGCAAACCCGAAGCTGGTCAAACTTTGAATAAAGCTCGCGGCGAGAATGATCAGCATGGAAAAGACTAGTATCTCAAAATCATTCATCTCTTGTTTTCCTTCTTTATATTATAAAATTTAGTTTCAGAAAAACTCAAAGTCCGCGAATATTAGTATTCGCGGACTTCGAGTTCTATTTTTCGTGTACCTGTACGTCTATCGCATTTTCCTCACTACGAATTTCATATAACTTTTCTGGATTGCCGTAAACATTCACTAATTGATGACTTGTTGAAAATGAATTATCTTCAAGATAGGTACTGCTTCCAAAGATCTTTTCTTCTACGACCGGCGATAATTGCTCACTCCATGAAGTCTGCTCTTTACACAAACTTTCGACTTTTTTGATGAGAGTTAAATTTTCGACATCCTCAGTTTTATCGTCAGGCATGAGAATAATTAAATAGTCTCTTGCACGGCTTATAGAAACGTTAATAATATTCATTTTGTTGAGAAACATTTCTTTATGCGTCGAGATTTTTGGAGGAGGATTGAAAAGAGCAATTATAATATCACATTCATCCCCTTGAAATCCATGAATTGTACCTACCTGAACATCAACATTTTTAGGCAAACTGAATGAGGTCATCAATTTATCAATCAGGTCGGCTTGTGCTCGGTAAGGGGCGATCAATCCGATTTTAAATAACTCATCTCTACCTGCTACTTTAGTAAGCGAGGACGTTAGAGTTTTTATAAATTCGAAACTAAACAATGCAGAATAAACTTGATAAGGAGTCTTATTTTGTAATCTTTTAGGTCGGTAAATACTCTCAAATTGGCTCACAGGAAACTTAATAATGTTTAATGACTTGAGATCAATAAAATTACTGATGTCAAGATCTCTTTGACTTTCTTTATTTCGATGATGCTTCAAAATACCACCATAAGTAAATCTGCTAAATACTTCGCCAATCTCTGGAATACTTCTATACTGAGTCATCAGTAGCTTAACAGGATATGGATGAGGAAAAGTTGAAGGTTCTGTAAAAGAGTTCAACTTTGTTACAGAATAAATATTCTCATTTTTCCAAGTATCCACAATTGTAATTGGTTCAATTTGAAAAGGATCTCCTGCAATAATAAATTTTTCAGGCGTTTTTTTATAGAGCGGGTAAATAATATTAGCTAATGGAATCATAGACGCCTCATCGATAATAATATAATCCCATTTTAAAGCATTTAAATGCAAGCGTGTCCCTTGATCTGGTAAGAAATAATCGTAAGGAAAACGAGCTATTGTTGTGACAGTAACATTCTTAGATAAAGTTCGAATATCGAAAGTTTTATCCCGGAATATGCCGCTTTGTTCAATGAAGCTATCATTTGTAACACCGAAACGTACTAGCCAGTTCAAATAACTTTTGTCTAAATTCATATTTTCCATTAACCGACGAACAAGTACATCTGCAGATTTATTAGTTGGTGTTAGGACAAGCACTTTAAAATCATCGGATAAATCCATAATAGGTTGAATAATATCTCTAGCAACATAAGTAGTTTTTCCTGTACCAGGCGGCCCGAAAATAAACTCTATATTTTTGCAGAGATTACTTTGCATATCAAAATCATCGTTATAATCTTTATCTTCTCCAAGTTTAAGAAAAGCTTTACGAAGTTCTTCAATTAGAAAAACAGGATTACGCGCTTGAATTCGAGCTTCAGTAACAAGTGAAAGGTCACGTCCACCAATCTCGGCATTGGTACGAAGCTTTGCTCGAAGTGTATAAGACTTGACATTAACTACCTCGATAGCAACTCGTACAACTGATTGATCTGCAAAATGAAGCTCTAATGGAATATCCGCAAGATCTTCCATTGATTGTGGGATGTAGCGGCTTGGATGTTTCATAATTAAAGTTCGTGTTGTTCCCACTTCAAGTTCTACTTTAGCAAATGATATTGAAACTTCACGGCTCGCGCTGTTACTCTGGCTACTGTTCAATGACTCTAGTTCGAGCAAAGCTTTAAACCACTTGTAAGAATAGGTCTTTGCTTCTTGCACTTGACTTTTTAAATTTTCAAGTCTTGCAATTTCCTGTATTTCTTGCTCAGCCTGTTGTTTGACTTTTTCTATTTTATTTTCTATGTTTATAGGCTGTTTTGAATATTCGTCTTCATCAATAGCTGCATCTTTAGATTCAGTAGATCGATCTGTAGATTGTTCTTTAGAAACAGATACCGCTCGTTTTATAATTTCTTTTGCAACCCGTTCAATAGCAACATCTTTTATAACTTGTTCATCTCTATCTGCATCACCTTCAATATAAGGGTTATGATTTGCAAGATTATCCTCATTGCCCTCAGAATTTTCAAGATTCTGGACGTTTTTTTTGCGTTTTGCATACTCCTGTAAAGCTTTCCGCTGTTCATCTTCCGAAAGACCCAAAGATTCGGCATAGTTTGCGAGACCAGCCTCATCAATACTTGATTCAACTGAATCAGGAATTCCCAACATACGAAGAAGCTCAATCGCCTCATTACTTGATACATCATACTGAGAGTTAAGAGTGTCTATATTCAATCCACTAGCTGATACAAACTCACTCTTATTATTCAAAAGCCATGGTTGTGAGCGCAAACATCTGGCTTCAGTCGATTCAAATCTTTCTGAACGTGATCTTGTATGAAAATACTCGTATCTACCCCATAAAATATTATTCTCTTTCAACCAATAATAGTTACCATCTGTGAAATAACCTAATTTCACAAATTCAAGCATTTGAGACCATATGAAACTCGAAAGATCAATATCTTGTTTTTCCACTGTTGTTTGTATTATTTCTTGAAGACCATCTATATTTTTTTGAATCCATCTTTGTTCTCTAGTAGAACGTGTCCAAGAATTTTGCAGCTGATTAGCTTCTTCAAAAGTCAATTCATGAGAATTGACTTTCGGATAACTACTAACACCTAAATCTTTAAAAAAAGTTATTAATTCTTCTTTTTTATCTTCACCAACAAGGTTTAAATACTCATCAAAACTAATAAATCTTGTTTTCGGCTTTAGCTGAAACCAACGTATTAAAGGTTTAAATGGGAAATATAATTTTTCTGCTTTAACTCGATATTGAGTTTGACTATTTACAGACGTGGATAATACAAAAGCACAATCTTTGATACGTGCAAGGAACGATTTAGCCTCGGTTTGAGAGCATACTTGATAATACTGAAAGAATTTTTTGAAGTGCGGCCGAGTATTTATAGCCTCACCTTCTTTGTACTGTGGCAAAATAATATTATAAATTTCATCTCTCAGATCTGGCTCACCAACGCCCAACTGCTGGAGGAATAGAAGTGTATCCTCGTTTTTAAGCAAAACTTCATTTACGGTCGAATAGCCACTGCTGTCCTCTGTAGGAAGAAACAATATTGCCTGTTTTTTATCATCAAAAGCAGCTGTAGCTTTCATGTTTTGATTAAGAAAAATCTTCTTCGTTTTTATTATTTCTATTCTTCCTTGCGCTGAAGCAATCCAGGCATAGAATTGGTGCAACCAATCTATTGGTTGCTTCTCAATGAACGAATCATTAACTCCTTCATAGCTATCTCCTGCCTTAATTGACCAACCTTTAAGAATATCGCCTTCATCAAGCCATACACTAGTTATTGAATCGATATAATCTGCAAGTGCCTTTTTATTACGAACCGTTTCTTGTCTACCCAATGATGAGAATACCCACTTTGCATGTATATTCTTTGTCAAAAGAGTTAGTGGATAACCATTGAATACTTCCGCAATTTGAGGTACAGAGGCCCAATATGCGTTTTGTGTAGATACATATCCATCTTGGCTCGGTAAGAGTTCATAATTTTTAAAAACAGATTGAATCTCTGAGAAAAATGGCTTAAATGAAATAGATTTTTTGCTATCTACCTCAGTAAATTTGCTTTCGTCATAAGGGATAATGTTGAAAATATTATCATTAATAAGCCGAACGTTATTTGTAACTCCAATTTCTTTAAGATATTTAAAGCTATCTGCTGCTAACTTAGCTAAGTGTGAAATCATGTCGATATTATGTTGTTCACCTGCACGAATACCTTCACGGCTATCTGTCAGTAAAAATGGAGCATGAATAATAAAGTTGAGTCCGGTATACTCTTTCGTAGGGAAAAAGCAAAATGCATTATGTGTTTCTTGAAGAAGATATCCTTCATCATTAGTAAGATAGCCTACTGAATGTTTATGATCATTATCATCATTACGTGAGAATAACCAAAGTGTTTTATCATAAAGAGCTTCAGAGTTGCCTCCATTCTTTTGAGTGAGCCTAACAAATTCAACAGTTGTCTCATCGAAGTGCAATACTTTCTCTATGCTCTTCCCATACATACCAAGGATATCAGAAATTTCAAATTCAATAGCTTTCACGTTTGTTAGAAACAAAAGCGGGTAGTCCAAAGACTGCAATTTTTCAGAAATCTCAGCATATGCTTCTTCTGAACCACATTTGTCATGATCAAATGGGAAAACAAATAATGTTTCATCTTCTTTTCTCCCTAAATAATCTTGCTGAATCAAAACAGGAACAATGAATCTTTCTATTTTAAAAAATACAATAGGGTCATAAATATGAGGGGTAGATGTGTATTGAAATACAGCTTTGAAACCTACACCAAATTTTCCAATAGACGCTTCCGTTTTATTAGAATTGGCTATCGAAGTTATTGCATTAATATCGCCTAGTTGACCATTTTCCACATCTTCTTCTTCGCTCAAAGGATTTGAAACAGAAAATCTCTTGGCTCCATTATGTGCAAAAACTAATTTATCTGTATATAATTCGAATCGAACTGATGTTGCTTTTGCATCATCTGCATTTTGAAGTAATTCATATATAAAATGAGCTTGATCAGAATACTTTTCCACTACACTCTTTTTTATGCCACGCATAGATGGTTTTTCGAGTGTATCTGCGCTGTTTTCTCTATCAGAGGCTAGCGCTTTAAAATAAGCTTGTTGTTCATGATTTAAATTCATTCAGTCTCATTCCCTCTCTTTATTGATATTAATCTAAGATTATTTCTAATTGTATCAATGTGATTCACAATAGTTATTCTGTGTAATATTTCATTTTACCTTCTTGCTTGGTTTATTTTTCAAATAAATAAAAAAGAATCTCGATTCTCTCATAAAAAGAGAACCAAGATTCTTTTTTCTTCAAAATTAATAAAATTCTACCTTTCAACATCTATACTGTTTCTATAAAAGCACTTATTTATTTTGACGAGAATGGGCCAGGGGCTTCGGCTGTTTTTAAATCGTCGGATTTGACGGCGTAGGCCCATTCCCTGCCTTCCGGGATGACCCAGACTAGCGTATCGATGTCGGGGTCTTTTTTGCCGGTGTAGGTTTGCGTTGTTTCTTTGCCGTCTAGCGTTGTGACCAGCTTTAGGGTGAAATCGTTTTGGGCTGAAGCCAGGGTCGAAGCTTTCACGGGCAGGCGGTCGCTTGCGATGTACTTCAGCGAACCGGATACGGTTGTGGCGTCTGTACCTTCGATTGATTCGCCGTCCAGCGTCCAGACTGGGGAAGCAGCATCGGAAGAAGTGTTGGACAATGTCCATTCTGCCGCTCCGCGTTTGTAAGCCAGTTCTTTGAGATCGGCGTCGTCCCATTCGAACGGTGTAGTATCGACTAGCGTCGTGATACTCGGCAGCAGCGAAGAAGCGGTATTGGAGTCGATCTGCATGACCGAGCCGCCATCGATGCGGGCATAATCGGCGTTTCCGGTCGGAAGGGTATCGCCGATTGCGATCGCGACGACGGTGCCGTTGCTTTCCGTTAATGTGATGCCTTTTTTCGCAACGTCAAGACCGTAGCCGCTCGCGTCTTCCGGCGCTTCCTCGACGACGCTGCCCTGCTCGGCTGCCGATAGCGTCTCTAGCCAGGAGTCGACGGCGTATGGGTTGACCGGATACTTCTCGGGTTCGATAAAGCTCCATTCGCCATCGTTTTTCACCAGCTGATACGTCAAGTCGCCGTTGGCGATGCGAATGCCCGCTACTTTCGTGGTGTCGATCGTCGTCAACTTGGCGGCCGGCGCTTCCTCTTCCTCGCCGAAAAAGTTTTGCGACAGCGCGTAACCCAGACCGCCGAGGAACACGACGACGAGGATCAAAGTCGGAATATATTTTTTCATACGCGTCTCCGTCTCCACCAAAGCAGCACGCCCGCCAGAACGAACAGCAGCGGGAATACGACCATCGTGCCGATCAAGATATAACGCGCTTGCGGCGCGGTCAGGTAGGCCGTCTCGTATTGCTGCTGTTCGCGCGCCCGGATCGTCAGATCGCTGACGTTGCCGCTCAAGTAATTAATGCTGTTCAGCGCGAAGTCTTTGTTGCCCTGCTCCGCGATCTGATCGTCTGTCAGGAAGAAGGAAGTGCCTAGCAGCACAACTTTCGGATTCCCGTCGGCATCGTCTACCGCGTAGCCCAAATACAGCGGTCCGCTCAAGTCGGTGCCTTCCGCGTATTCGCTGGTCGATTGCAGCAGTCCGGCCAAGTCCGTTTCTCCATAGCTCTCGGCAGAGGTGCTCAGCAGCGGCGACACGGTCATGCCTTCCGGCGCTTCGGCGGTTGTATTCAATGCGACGGACAGATACGTCATCGGGTAGATTTTGCTTTCGCGCAGCTTTTCGGTAATCGCATGATTTTCATAGCTTGGCACGACCGTCAACGGATCGTAAAGCTGCGTGTCGGTCCGGTCGACCGCGATCGCATGCTCGTCGGTCACGCCGTATTTTTTCATCAGCGCATCGATATTTTTCCATTCCGTCTTCATCTCGGGATTGAAGCCCAGCGACAGGAACAGCTTGCCTTTGCCGTCCAGATACGTCTCGATCAGCTTCAATTCCTCGTCGCTTAGATCGGTTTCCGGCGCGACGATCATGAGCAGGTCCGCATCATCCGGGATCGCTCCGGCTTGGTACAATTGCAGCTCCTCGACCTCGGTGTTGTCAGCTTTCAGCCCTGCGGTCAGCTGCGTTAGACGCGATAGCGGGAACTCGCCGTGTCCGGCCAGCACGTAGGCTTTATGCGTCTCGGTCGCAATCAGCGCATTGAGCGCACTGGTCAGCTTCGACTCGCCGAGGAAGGTATACGAACTGCTGTCGCCCGAACCGAACATTTCCTGGAACGTGACCGTCTGCGTTTTCTCGCCGTACGTCAGCACGATCGAGCTGGACGACAAATTATACTGGCGCGCCAGTTCCGGCTGCTGCACGAGACTGTACGTATGCACGTCGAGCTTGCTGCTTTTTTTCGCATACTCCCCGACCAGATCGGTAATCTCGCGGGGGACCAATTCGCCGTCGGTATCGTTGTTGGTGAATACTTCGACTTTGACCGTATCCGGCAGTTTGCCCAGCACGGTAGTCGTCTGATCGGACAGCGTGTACTGCTTATTCGCCGTAAGATCGAGTTGGAAGCCGGAAGCTTTGGTCAGGAAAAGGGTCAACAGCACGAACAAGCCGATCGAAGCCAGTGCCACAACGAGCGTATTCGTATGATGCAAAATGCGTTTGGATTTTTTATTCATGGTCTACCTCCACCGTTTCCGTTCGATCACCTGGATACTGAGCACGACGAATAGCACCGCGAGCGAGACATAGAAAATCACGTCGGGGCCGTTAATCACGCCTTTGGTCAGGTTCGAAATGCGGTCCGGCAGCGAAAAAGGCTCAATCCACGCCGACAACGTCTCGTTTTGCGAAGTCATCGAACCCGCCAACCAGAACAGCAGCAGCAGAACAAAGCCCGCTACGGCGGACACCATCTGATGCTGGGACAGCGCTGAAGCGAACAATCCGATCGCCATCATGGACGCGCCCATTAGAAACACGCCGAGCACCGATAGCCATAGCGTCGTCATATTCAGATTGCCGAACAGCGACATGACCGCCGGATAGACCAGATTGCAGACCAGCAGCATCATCAGTACGCCCAGCGAAGCCAAATATTTGCCCAGCACGACTTCCGTTACGCTCGCCGGGGAAGTGAGCAGCAGCTCGTCCGTGCCTTGGCGAAACTCTTCGGAGATCAGCCGCATCGTCAGAATAGGGATCACGATCAGCAGCATGAACAGCATATCGCCCAGAATCAAGCGGTAATCGATGATGCTCGGCTGATAGGTGACAAAGTCGACGTAGAACATGAAGCTCGACATTAGGATGTAGATCGCGAAGGCGAAGTACGAGGTCGGGGTTAAAAAGTACAGCCGAAGCTCTTTGCCGGAAATGGCTAAAATACGGTTCATTTGCGCTCACCTCCGCTGTTGGCGTCGGGCGATTCCGTCGTTTGCAAGGTGGTCGCGGCGTCCGACGGATCGAGAGAAGTCGGCTTGTCGGCCAGTGCAGAATTATCTTCTGCCGAAGCCGGTTCCGTCGTCAGCTTCAGGAATACGTCTTCCAGCGTCAGATTTTCTTTATGAAGCTCCAGGATCGGCAGATCGGCATCGGCCAGCAAACGGAACAGCTCCACGCGGAAATCGCTTTGATCGTTTGCGGTCAGCAGAGCACGGACGCTGCCCGACGTTTTGGCGTTGGATAATGCGAGACCCTCCGGGCTGTCCGTGTCCGATCCGCCGATTGCCGAAGAAGGCGCCAGATTATTGTCCGCTTCCGACGGCTCCGTTCGAAGTTCTGCCGTGACGCCGCGAGCTTCCGCCCATTTTCCCAGCACGCTCTCGATACGTTCACGTTCGCCGCCCACTTCAAGCGTCACGGCAAAGCGATTCTCCATCCGCGCCCCGATCTCGCCCGGCGCTCCGTCCATCACCAGCTCGCCCCGGTTGATAATCAACACCCGGTCGCATAACGCTCCGACTTCCTGCAAAATATGCGTGCTCAGAAGCACCGTATGATTCTCGCCCAGCTCCCGGATCAGACTGCGAATCTCGATGATCTGACTCGGGTCCAGACCGGACGTCGGCTCGTCGAGCACGAGCAGATCCGGCTTGTGGATGATCGCCTGCGCCAGCCCGAGACGCTGCTTGTAGCCTTTGGACAAATGCCGGACCGACTGCCGTTCACGTCCGTTCAGTCCGAGTCGCGATACCATCTCCGCCACGCGAAGCTTCTGCTCCCTTGCCGGCACGCCGCGCAGCTTCGCCACGAATTTCAAATACGAATCGACTGTCAGATCGGGATACAACGGCGGCGTTTCCGGCAGATAGCCGATCTTCGAACGCGCTTTCCTCGCTTCGTCGTGCACGGACAAGCCGTCCACCGTGATAACGCCTTCCGTCGGATACAAATACCCGGTAATCATGCGCATGGTCGTCGTTTTCCCCGCGCCGTTCGGCCCTAGAAATCCGACGATCTCGCCGCGCTGCATCGCAAAATCGATCTGCTGCACGCCGCGTCCGCCGTCATATTTTTTGCTCACCTGCTTCACTTCGAGCACACTTCTTCATCCCTTCCTCGTTCCTATGTATTGGCTTGCAAGCAGTCCTCAAAACTGTTCTAACTATAGGCCGGAAAACATAAATAAGGCTTAAGCGAAGTTTAGCCGAGGCTTAAAATAATGTGTCTGAATTGTGAACGCCATGTAGCAAGATTCAAGCAAACCTACGCTCAACGCAAAAAAGCGAACGTTGGAGTTAATCCATCGCCGCCTTTTCCACACCGCTCTATTCCTTGCGATGTTCTTCCGTTTTCTCTACGAATTCCCGAATCAAACCGAGCGTTTCCCAGCTAAAATGATGTTCCAGATTCGCACTCTCCGTCTCCACGCGCTGCTCGGGCACGCCGATCCGACTCAAAAACCGCTCCAACGTCTGTTTTCTTTCCTGCAACTGCCCGCCGATCCGCTCGCCTTGAGGCGTTAGGAAGATCCAACCGTATTTTTCGTATTCGACATACCCGGCTTCGGCCAGTCGACGCGCCATCTTGGAAGCAGCAGACGGATTGACGGATAAAGCTTCGGCAACGTCGGTCACCCGCGTATACCCTTGCGCTTCGGATAATCGGTAAATTTGCTTCAAATGATCTTCCATCCCGCGTGTCGTCATCTGCTCCCTCCCTTATACAGAGCTGGTCGTCGGCCGAAGTCGTTTCGCCAAAATGCCGTGCTTGGGCGAAATCATAAAGCTGATCATAAACACGATACCGGTCGCAAAAGCCATAGAGCCGGAGATCGAGGTGTCCAGCCACAGCGCGATATAGTAGCCGAATACCGCCGACAGAATGCCGAATGCTCCGCTTAGCGCCATCATGACGGCCAGACGGTCGGTCCATAGGTAAGCGGAAGCCGCAGGCGTAATCAGCATGGCCACGACCATGATCGCGCCGACCGCATCGAACGATGCGACCGTCGTGATCGACACCAGCCCCATGAACGCGTAGTGCATCAACCCGGCGGGAATGCCGAGACTCAGCGCCAATGCCGGATCGAACGACGTAATTTTCCACTCTTTATAAAAAGCGACGATGGCGATCAGCACGATCATCAGTACGATCGACAACGTAACCACCGCCTCCGGCACTTCGCCAAGCAGTGGAAGCGTCGATTTTTCCCAAGGGATAAACGTAATTTCACCCATCAGCGTATGCTGGATATCCAGATGCGCGTTGCCCGCTTGCGTCGAGATCAACACCACGCCGAGTGCGAAAAACGAAGTGAACACGACGCCGATCGACGCTTCCTGCTGTACCCCGAGCGAATGCAGCCATTGCACGAGCAGCGTCGTCAGCAGTCCGGCTGCGACCGAACCGATCAGCATATGGATGCCGCTCAGCTCCCGGGTCACCAGAAACGCGGTCACGATACCCAGCAGCACGGTATGGCTGATCGCGTCGGCCATCATCGCCATCCGGCGCAGAATCAGCAGCGTGCCGACCAAACCGCACGAGATGCCGACCAGCGAAGCGGTAAGCAAAATCCATCCGGCATAACTCATACCGCGTTCCCTCCTTCCGCCGTGCGGCGCTCAGCCTTGGGCTTCGTCAGTTCTTTACGCAAACGGCGCTGCTGCACGGCTTGCACCACGACGCCTTTGCGGGTTCCAAACGCCAGCGAAACCACGAACAGGGCCGCCGCCGACAATACGATAAAAGGTCCGGTCGGCCAGCCGCTTCCGTATGCGCTGAACACGGTTCCCGAAGCGCCGGATACGCCGCCGAATACCGCCGACAAGATCACCATCCGTCCGAACGAATCCGTCCAATACCGCGCGCTGACCGCCGGGGTAATCAGCAGCGCCGCCATCAAAATAACGCCTACTGCCTGAATGCCGACCACGATGACCAGCACCAAACAGAATAGGTACAGCGCGTTCATCAAGCGACCGGACAGACCCAGACCTTTAGCAAAAGCGGAGTCAAACAAAAAGAGTTTCCATTCTTTAAAAGCCACGATGGCTACGATCAGCACCAGCAGCGCAAGTCCCGACATCAACCAGACGTCGCGCTGGACCATCGAAGCGGCTTGGCCGAAAATGAAGCTGTCCAGACCGCTTTGCGCCGCTCCCGCCATACGGTTGACGATTGTCAGCAGCATGATTCCGAAGCCGAAAAAGACGGACAATACGATGCCCATCGCCGCGTCTTCCTTGATCCGGCTCGACGAGCGTATCCAATGGATGAGCAGCGCGCCAAGCAAGGCCCCGGCTGCCGCGCCTGCCAGCATGATTGGAAGATTTTTCGATCCGACCAGCGCGAAGCCGATAATGACGCCCGGCAGAGAAGCGTGAGACAAGGCGTCGCTCATCAGGCTCTGCCTTTTCCAATACGCGAAGCAGCCGATGATCCCTGCCGCCGTACCGAGAATCAGCGTGCCGAGCAGTACCCACTGCGCGTTATGCGAAAGTCCGGCGATCATCATCCCGATGCCGCTCCTTTCCACCGCAACGTGCCCCCGTAAGCCCGATGCACCAAACTTTCGGTAAACGTCTCCGCCGTCGGTCCGTGCGCGACCACCGTTCGGTTCAGCAGCAGCACGTGATCGAAATAATCTTCGACCGTTTGCAGATCGTGATGCACGACGAGTACCGTTTTTCCGCGGCTTTTGAGCAGGTTCAGCGTCGCCATGATCGCTTTCTCCGTCGCGGCGTCTACTCCGGCAAGCGGTTCGTCCAGCAGATACAGATCGGCGTCCATCACGAGAGCGCGAGCGAGAAAAACACGCTGCTGCTGCCCGCCGGACAATTGGCTGATCTGTCTGGACGCGTACTCTTCCATGCCCATTTCGCGCAATGCCTGCAAAGCTTGCTGACGATGTTTTTTCCCCGGACGGCGCAGCCAGCCGATTTGGCCGTACAAGCCCATCAATACGACGTCGAGCGCATCGGTCGGAAAATCCCAATCGACCGAACCTCGCTGAGGAACGTAGCCGACGCGAGATTTCACTTTGGCGTAAGGAGCACCGAAAAAAGATACGCTGCCTTCCAGAGCCGGATGCAGCTCCAATATCGTTTTGAGCAGCGTCGATTTGCCTGCGCCGTTCGGGCCGACGATTGCCGTCAACGTGCCGGGCTTAACCGTAAATGTGGCGTGATCCAGCACTTTGTTTTTCCGATACGAAGCCGATAATCTCTCTACTTGCAGTACCGACGTCATACGCTCACTCCCCTTCGGCGCTCAGCGCGTTGTAGATCGTGTCGGCGTTGTGGCGGTACATGCCGATATAAGTGCCTTCCGGTGTTCCGGTATCGCCCATCGCGTCGGAAAACAGCTCGCCGCCGACTTTGACGTCGAGGCCGCGTTTTTTCGCGCCTTCGATCACCGCGTTGATCGACGCCGGATTGATGCTGCTTTCGACGAACACGGCCGGCACCTGGTAATCGACCAACAGATCCACGGTGTTGTCGATATCCGACAACCCGACTTCGTCTTCGGTGCTCAAGCCTTGAAGCCCGACGACGTCGACGCCGTTCATGCGGCCGAAGTAACCGAATGCGTCATGGGCGGTAATAAGCACGCGTTTCTCTTCCGGAATTTGAGACAGCTTGGCTTGCGCGTCGGTTTTGAGTGCGTCCAATTGTTCGAAATAAGCGGTTTTATTAGTTTCGAAATATTCGGCGTTTTCTGGCGAAGCTTTTTTGAGTTCTTCCACGCCTGCGCCGAGCGCTTGTTTCCATAGATCGATATCGAACCAGATATGCGGATCGGTCGCGCCTTCTTCGTCAACCAGCAATTCTTCCTGCGGAATGGCTTCGCCGATCGCGGCTACCGGTTTGTTTTTGCCGATTTCTTCGAATACGCGCAGCATATTGGCTTCCAGATGCAGTCCGCTGTATAAAATGACGTCGCCGCTTTCGAGCTTGGCGATATCGCCTTGCGTAGCCTGGTATAAGTGGGGATCGACGCCCGGCCCCATCAGGCTTCGCACATTGACTTTGTCGCCGCCGATGACCGAAATCGGTTCCGCGATTTGAGCGATGGTGGTGACGACGTTGAGCTTGCCTTCGTCATCTGTTGCGGCATTAGCGGTGCTTGCGCTGTTTGTCTTTTCGCCTGCTGCGCAGCCAGCCAGCCAGAGGGCGAGGGCGGTTACGATGAAGGCCATCTCCCATTTTTGTATTCCTTTTGTTTGGGTCACGATTAATCCTCCTCTATCTTTTCTGGAACTAAAAGTTTTTACCTCAGGCAAAACTTATGCTTATGTATAAAATAATTTCCCGAGGTGAATTTGTCAATGTCAGAAATAGAGGGGAAAGTTTCCTTCGGGGAAACACTGGAAGTCCTATTCGGGTGGGAAGCTTGGGGCGCTGCGGGAGAAATTGCCAGCGTATGCTTCCGAAGTGCATTTCTTCGAAATGCTTCACAGAACGCTGTCTCACGCAGAAAGCCTCCGGCTTTCCGCGTTCAAAGGCGTTCTTCACTGAATCTCTCCCTCCGCTTGAGCTTCCGCTATCGAATAGAATTCCTGATTTCCAAAAGGGACTTTTTGGGGGAAGGGAAGAAGCAGAAGGAAACAGAATAAAGCAGAAAAGCATGGGATCGGCTTGGGGGAGGGTAAGCTGATTGGAGGAGGAAATCGGAAGATCAAGCTCTGAGTTTGGGCTGGGCTGGGCTGGGCTGGGCTGGGCTGGGCTGGGCTGGGCTGGGCTGGGCTGGGCTGGGCTGGGCTGGGCTGGGCTGGGCTGGGCTGGGCTGGGCTGGGCTAACGGATTGTATATCCTTTAGAAGGGCAAATCTAGTCTTGCGGGAATTTTAACGGATCGTATTGCCGTTAAACGCTCGGTTTTCCGGTTTTTTACTAAAATCAAACCGAATTCTATTCTAAGCGTCATTTGGTTCCGTTAGAATTTTCAAACGTTCAAAAATGGCCTCTAAGTGTCAGCTCGTTCCGTTAGAGTGTGGCTTGGAGCGCTTTGGTCGATGGAGGTTCACGCAACAGACAAGCACTCGCGCTGACTCCCTCCTCCCCAACGCCAAAACCCCCGGCTTCCGCCAATAAGCGGAAATCGAGGGTTTTACAACTGTTAGGTTTGCAATTGTTTCGGTGCTTCTTCCGGTTCGCGTTCGATCGTCTCCATGGCGGCTTCGAATTGTTTGCTTTTGAAATGATCGATGATCTGTTCCAGATCCTCGCGATCCAGCAGTACGACGCCGTTGTAGGCGGCGAGTTTGCGGCAGGCTGCGGTGTAGCGGCCGGAAGTGAGGACGATTGCGCGCTGGGCGCCGTAGACACGCATGGAACCGTAGACTTCCTGAACGGCGGATAGGCCGACCGGATTGCTGGGGGAGTAGCGTTTGGCTTGCAGCACGGTGCGTTCGCCGTAACGATCGGCGAAAACCAGGTCGGCGCCGAAATCTCCGCTCGTGCTTGTTTTATAGACCTCTTCGTAACCGAGTTCCGTGAACAAGCGATGCAGATAACGTTCGAAGTCCGAACCGTCGAGCATGCTGTCGATATCTTTGATCGTGATTCGGCGCGGGTCGAGCTGTTTGCGGATTCGGCGTTTGCGCAGAACGATCAAACGCAAGATAACGAAGATCAACAGCAGCGCTACTGCGCCGATCAATAGCGACAATCCTAAATTACTTTGAAAGTAATGGAGCAGGGACGGTGTTTCCGAAGTGATCATGAGAGCTTTTCCTGCCCCTCGTTCGCACGTCGCACCAGCTCCGGCACGATCGGATCGCAGGCAAATCGCACCTCGCCCCGATAACCGATTCCGCCGAGTACGAAAGCCAGTACGTCAGCAACCTGATTGTCCGTATCCGGGAACTTTTCGACGATAATGGGCACCAAGCCACTCTTGTTATCGCCGAATAATACGCTTCCAAGCAGTTGAACCATGGTCATGTCGAGCGAGCGAAAATGAAACTCTCCGCGATTGCGCCCTTCTTCCAGAAATCCGCGAATGAGTTTCCAAGCAGGCATAATATGTTTTTGAACAAGTGCCGTGCGCGGCGTTTGACGAACCATTTCCTGATGGATGATGCGCGAAATGCCCGAATCCGAACCGCGAAACAACACGATCTCCCGCACCAGCGTGCATACGCCTTCGACCGGATCAAGATTCCGTCTGCCCAAAATTTCGCTGGCTTCGACAATAGGAATGAACGTCTCCAGCACCGCTTCGAATACATGCTCCTTGCCGCCGTAATAATAAGAGACCAGCGACAGGTTGGCATCGGCTTCCGCGCAAATCTCCCGCACCGTCGTGGACTCGAAACCTTTTTCCGCCATCAGTTTTTTAGCCGCTTTCACGATTCTGGTCTTCACATGTTCTTCTTCATTGCCCATGCCTGCTTCCTCTCCCCGCTAAAAAGAGCCGCCGCTTTCGCGGCGGCTCTGCATTTCCGTCCTTTTGCGTACGCTTATGCGTTTATCATACCATTATGCTTCGGCAGCCGCCACAACCGGAGGTACCGGGGCCTTGTCGCGGCGCAATGCCGTGGAACCCACGATCAGCACGAGCGATACCGCGATGATGAGCAGCAGCGCAATTACGTCTCCCGAAGTGCCCGTTCCGCCGAACAAGACGTTCATCAAGCCTTCAACCGCATAAGTAGCCGGGAAAACGGTGCCGAGCGCCTGGTAGAATTCCGGCAGCAGCTCTCGCGGCATCATCGCGCCGGACGATACCAACTGCACCGACAAGACCAAAATGTTGAACAGCATGCCTGCCATATCGAACAGGAACAGGAACATCTGCGCCACGAACATGAAGGTCAGCAGGAACAGGGCCTGAAAGCCCCACAGCGCCAAAAATCCATGAGCCATCTGGCCGCCGAACGCCGCAACGAGCGATGTGCCCACGAGCGATACGACCACCGAAGAAGCGGCTGTGACGATCAGGCGAACCGCCATGCGCTGCCAGCGTCCGAAGCGAGCACCCAGCGCTTTCGACGAAATCTGGAAGTTTTGACCCATGATCATCGCGCCGACATAAGAGGCCAATACCATCATCATCGGCACCATTTGATTGTTCATGCCTTGCACGACATTGACCGACTCGATGTTGGAAACGACGCGCTCGGACATCACGGTCGCTGCGGTCTGAGCGGCTTCTTGCGGCAATTTCGCCTGGCTGGAAAGAATGCCTGCCATGCCGTTCGTTACGGCTTGCTTATTGACGGTCGACGTAATGCTGTCCGCGATCGACGTCATCATGTTTTTGATCATCACCGGATTCGATTCGTTGATGAAATAGTTGATCGAAGCCGATTCCTGCGATTGCGCCTTCGACGCGAAATCCGACGGAATTTGCACGATCATCTGGATCTGACGGTCTTGCAGCATTTCTTGCGCTTCAGCCAGAGTCATGCCCGTTTTGACGCCTACGGGCAAATTTTGCTGCAAGTTCTCCGTAATCGTCGCGCCCATCGTTTGATCTTCGTTCACGATCGCAACGTTCAGACGATCGATCCGATCATTAATCCCTTGGTAACCCGTCATCCACACCACGGTAAAAATCAATTGAAACAAGACGGCCGTCATCATGCCGACTTTCGTTGTCGGCAGCTTGAGGAATGCCTTAAAAACTTGACCCATTCGATGTTGCTCCTTTTCTCGGTTGGGCTTCCCGCCACCGATTAAACTATTGTTTAAAACAATCGTTTTAAACTTTGCTTTCGAATTATATATGAAAAAAGAGACAGAGGTCAAGAATTATTTTCAATTTTAAATAACTGCTTCAAACCCGCTTCGTTGCGGCATTTTCATGCATAAAAAAAGTCCGGAGAACAAGGTTCTCCGGGCTTTTTTGCAAACTGTTTCGGTAAACGCCACCGGTTTCATTTCATTATCTTTTATGCGGATAAACCTTTCGGGAACGCCTTAAAGCCGTTTCGCGATCCCTAATGCAAGCATAAGATTCCTTTGGGCTTTCTTAGTCGTTTTTCGTTTCGCGCAGACGCAGGCCAAGCTTCTCGCTTTCCGCCACCATGACCGTCATGCCGCCTTCGCTGCCGGAAGCATGAGATTCGCCCTGTTCCCAAAACGCGGCTTGTCCCGCGCGAATCGGCACCTTTCCCCCGTCCGCCCCGCTTACCCATCCTTCGCCGGACACGACCATGAACAGCTGCTGCGAGACGGCGTCGTGCCGTCCCACCGTACCGTCGCGACCGATATGCATGCAAATCAGATGCGTGTTTCCGGATTCTCCGAGCAACCCGGTAACGGTCAACCGTTCGCTGCCGAAACGTTCAACCGCCTTTCCCTGATCTTTGCCGAACTCGTAAATACGCAATTTTTTCTCCTCCGATCGAAACTTGTCGCTTGCTCCGGCCGACGAAGCTTCTTCTTACTGCGCCTTCACCGTAATATCATAAACGGTCGGCACGTACGCGACCGCGCTGGTCGGGTATACGGTGCCCGAGCCGCCGGACGGCGGATTCGTCGCCACGTACGTGATCACGGCTTCCGTGTCCGACACGAATTCGACGCTTTGAATCTTCAAACCGTAACCGCTGCCCGGCAGATTCGTGCGGGTCAGCGTTACTTTGTTGAACTGCGCGTCGACGTTGTCCACCTTATAGGTCACTGTGGCGGTGCCGGAGGAAGCATAGCTTTTGTTGACCATCCGCTCGGCATAGTAGATCATCTCGGCCGCTTCCATGCGGGTCACGGCCGCCGTCGGCCGGAAATTTTTGCTTTTGTCGAGCGAGGCGATCTTGGTGAGCAGCAGATATTCGACCGCCACGCGATTTTTGGCGGCTATCTGCTTCGCGTCGGCAATCGAAGTATATTTGCTTACTTTGGCGTAATTGCCTTTTTGCAGCAATCCGAGATACAACAGCTTGGCAAACTGCTGACGCGTCGGATTTCCGTTCGCGTCCCAAGTCCCGTCGATCACGACGCCCCGCTCAAGCGCGGTCTTCAACGCCGGCGTATACCAAGCGCCGCTAGGGACCGCGAAAAACCAAGACGGCGCTTCCGATTTCTTTTTGGCCGAATCGAGCCCGATCGAATCCACGATCAACTGTACGGCCTGCGCGTTCGTCAGTTTGTTGTTCGGCGCGAATTTGTCGGCGCTGACGCCCTGGATCAGTCCTTTGTCCTGAAGCGATTTAACGATGGCCGCCTGATCGGCATCCTTGATATCCGAAAAAGCATAGGTCTGCGTCACGCCCAACATCAGGCCTGCCGCGACCGACGCGGTCAAAACGCGCCGCATAATCGTGTTCCCCATGATGATTTCCTCCCCGGCGAATATTCGGCCGCGGCCCGTCTCCGCGCATGCTGCTTCGTCAGGCCGATGCGATGTCTGCTTTTATCATATCATCCGATCGCTCCGAATGCGGCGCCGGAAAGCACTTTTCCGCAAAAAGAAACAAATCGGCTTCGCGCGGCGCTTGCTTGCCTTATTCGCCTGCCGTTCAAAACGGGTATAATGAAAGCAATCCGCGCTTTGACGGCGCCCGCGCCGGCCGAAGCCGATCGCAAGCTCGCGAATCCCGCGCGCTGCCGCTTATCATCGAGAGGAGCCTTACGCCATGAAGCCGAATTATCAGGAAATCGAATCGATCGAACAGTGGGAATCGCTGTTCGAGCAATCCGGCGAACGCGCGGTGCTGCTGCTTAAGCACAGCACCGCCTGTCCGATCAGCGGCGCCGCGTTCAAAGAATTCAAGGTCTATACCCGCAAGCCGAAACGCCCTATCGTCTGCGCTTTGGTAAAAGTGATCGAATCGCGCCCCGTCTCGAACGATATCGAAGCGAAGCTAGGGATCAAACACGAATCGCCGCAAGCGCTGCTGATCCGCGACGGACAACCGTTATGGCACGCTTCCCATTGGGATATCACTTTCGAGCGGATCGAACAGCAAGTCAACGAACGAATCGCCAAAGATTGAAAAAAGCCGAAACCGATCGGCCGATACAGAAAGGAACCGAGGACATGAACGAAGAAGAACGCCTTCGCGCGGAATTCGACTCGGAGTTTTTGAAAGACCTCGCCGCCGCCGAAGCGGAAGCCCGAACGAAGCCACGGCGCGAAAAGCGTGCGGCGAATTCCGAAGCCGTCGAAACCGAAACCGAGATTTGTGACGAAGCCGACGCGGCGGCGATCGATTCCGAGCCGGAAAAAGAACTGGCGGCGTTGGCTCCGTTCACGCGTGCCGTCGTACAAACGATTCGCGAAATTCCGTCCGGACGCATCATGAGCTACGGCCAGGTGGCGGCCGCCGCGGGAAGTCCGCGCGCTGCGAGGCAAGTCGTGCGCATTCTGCATTCCATGAGCCGCAAATACGGGCTTCCCTGGCACCGGGTCGTCAATATCCGCGGCGAGATCGCGCTGGACGAAAACGGCGGCGGAAGCGAGCAGCAGGAACGGCTTAGGGCCGAAGGCGTGGAGTTCGGTCTCGGCGGCCGAATCGATCTGGAACGTTACCGGCACGAGACCGGCGGCGACGGCGAACGCATGCCTTAGTGCCAAGCCCCCCATAATCGACTGTCCTCAACTTCGCGGAACCCGAATTCAGCAACAAAGCCGCTTGCGAAAAGCGGCTTTTGTTATGCGGATTATCCGAATCCCGGAATGCGCGTTCTGCCCGGTAGCGTTATCTCTCTTGCGGAGGCGGCACGGTCGGCGCATAAGCGAGCGCCCGGTCCGCGATCTCCTCCGCTTGCAGGTCGTCCCAAAAGATTAGGTCGGATATGTTCGGCATCGAGACGTTGGCGGTCAGCAGCTCAAGATAAAACTCCTGGAGGAATGCCGATTGCTCTTCCTTCGAGACCTGCACGGAACCTTCCCCGGTTTCGCCCGAACCGCTCTCCGGACCGGAAACAGCCGATCTTTCCGTTTCGCGATAGGCATTCGCATCCGCCGCGTATTCCGGATCTTGAATCCGACGAATCAGTTCGATCAATTCCGCACGCGTAACGTTCTCGCCGCGAACAGGCTCCGGCTGCGACATCCGAAGCGCAAGCTCCGTCCGAGACATGGAGCCGCCGTAATCCCGGAAAAGCGATACAGGCTCGTTTCGCCCCCGAATCGCGTTGAATGCCCGCAAGCTTTTTTCGGCCGCTTCCGTTTCTTCGTTCGACAGCTGCTGCTCGATACGGATAATATCCTGCTCGATCTTTGTCAGCTCGGACGACGATATCGGCTTCGGGTTCCATTCCTGCCGCCATTTCATGATTCTTCTCTCCTTTCAGGATCTCTCCATAACAGCTTCGGTACCGCTCGAACATAAACCAGCTCGCCGACCAATTCGGTCAGCGTTTGCGCGACGACGACCGCGGCGGCAATATCCGCCGCTTCGCCCGGCAGCGCAAGCGCGAGCGGCAGCACGACCAGCGAGTTACGGGTGAACGAGCCGAAAATCAACGCACGGCCATGTCCGGCATCCAAGCGCAGCAGCCGGCCCGCGAGCCGCGCAAGCGGCGGCATGAGCAGCAGGAACAGCACATAGATCGGAAGCACGCGCAGAACGGGCAGCGGATCGCTGGCGATCCGTCCGATTTGCGATGCGGAGACGGCGATCAGAACCGCGGCCATAACAGGCACCGGAATCCAAGCGGCAGCTGCCAGCAAGCGCGTTCCGATATTGGCGCCGCCGGCTCGGGATTGCCGCGATGCGGATTCATATGCGCCGGCCGTACCGGCACCGACATGCGCGGCTTCCGGCTTGGCCCAAAGCTGCGTCAGCACCGCCGCGACGAGCGGAAGCGCGATCAACGTCAAAAAAGCTTCCGCGAAAGGACCGACTTCGATCAAGTCTGCCGCTTCCCCGCCCGCGAACACACGCAAATAGATCGGCAGCAGGATCATCTGTGCGAAAAACAGAACGGGCGTTGCCGCTGTCATCGCTTTGCCGTCGCCTTTTCCCAGCGCTGCGAACACGATGACGTAATCGATGCACGGTGCCAGCAAAACGAGACACACGCCGACGGTCACGGCTTCCGGCTGCGGAAACAGGGCAAGCAGCCCCCATACGACCAACGGAACGACCGCGAAATTCGTCAGCAGCAGCGCGGCGAGAAAGCGTCCGTTCGCCAGCGCTTCGCGCAGCTCCAAAAACGGAATCATGGTGAACATCCCGTACAGCAGCACGGCAAGGAGCGGCGAGATCCAAGCTTCGATCCCTTTTCCGAACGGCTCGCTGAGCAGACCTACCGCGATGCCGACGATCAGCGCAGCCGCATAGACCGCGATCTGGTTCCGCTCCAGCTTTTCTCTTTTTCCCATGTTAAACGCTCCGCTTCGTCGCTTCGGTCATGATTGCCTGCCGAAGATCCGCTCGAAGCGTTCTTCCCCGTTCAATTCCCGCATCACGATCTTCATCGCCGTTTCGTCTTGGTCATGGTCGAAAAAATACAGCATAAAATCGTCTGTACAGTTCAGCGCGTCCAAAGCCCCTTCGGACCGCAAACGTTCCAGCACGCGAAACGCCGCGGTACGAAGAAGCTCTTCGAAGATCCGTACGTCGAACAAATAAGGCCGGGCGTAGGCATACGCGCCGTACATTTCGTCATACCCTTTCCGGTTAGCCTGGCCCAACATCAAACGCGCTTCGAGCAGATCGCCGAATTCTTCGCCGAAACGTGCCGGATAGACCCCGAATACGTTGCTGCCGTACCAGCGAGGCGACATCCAGAAAGCTTGCTGCGGCATCTGATCCTGCTCGCCTAACGCTTCCGATCGTTCTTCGATATTCATGACGGGCTCGATCCGTCCGCTGCCGGAATCGACGAAATAGCCGAAACCGTACACTTCGCGGTTGAACGCATGGTGTTCAAACCCGTTCAAGTAGTTTAACGTTTCCCGCATCAGCCGCTTCTCCAGCTCCTCGGGACCGATCGGGGTAACCGATCCGCCCAGCGCGGAAGCGTCGTTCGTGCGCACGGTGCCCGTGTCGGGCGACCATCCGATATAGCGAAATCCTCCGTATTCGGCAATCATCTCGTCTTGCGAACGGATATATCGGCCGCGCAGCAGTTGGTTCAGCGAAAATTCCATAAGTCGGCTCCTTTACCGTATGTCTTGTCTTCATCGCGAAGTTTCAGAAAAACCCGTCCCGAAGGAACGTGATATTTTTGGCATGCTTCAATTTTTTCAACACGGGCGGTTTTCGCTCGATCCGATGGTTGGCCAACACCAAATATTCGAGCTGCCGCAAGTTCGCGAGTTCGTCCGGCAGCTCCGTTAAGCCGCTGTATGTAAGATCAAGAGTCCGAAGCTGCTTCAATTCGCCGATCTGTGGCGGCAAAACGGTCAGCTTCAGCTCTTCTTTGGCGGGAGCTTTCCAACCCGGCTCGCCGCGCGGGTCCGGATGGCTTCCGTTGCAAATCGTCAGGCTTTTCAATGCTTGCGCCCGACCGATTGCAGTTGAGATGCCCTGCATATTCCCGGTCCAAATCTTCAATTCCTCCAGATGCGGCAGATCGAACAAACTATCCGGCAATTCGGCGATATGCGCGTCGAACAGATCGATCATGCGCAAGCTGGGGATTTCGTGCAAACGAGGCAGCACCCTCGCGCTGCCCGGTCCTGTGTACTCGAAGCGATCCGATTCATGATACTTCGCCAGTTCGAACAGCTCTTCGGGCGACAGCGACGACTCGGATTCGACCAGCATTGTTCCGCGCAGCGGTTCTTTTAACGCTTCGGCTTCTTCCGGCGTGACCCGCAGCTCGCGATATCCTTCGTGCGTCACCGTCCAAAGCCAGTCTTCGCCGTCGGCCGTTTGAAAACAAAGATCCTCGGGCATATTCTCACCAAGCCAGCCAAGCAGATTGTCCGTATAAGTTTTGACGATCGCCGCGGCTTGCGGGCAGCATAGGCACACGTAAGTCGTTTGATCGAAGGGATAGAAACGATCTTCGGTCCCGATACCTGTCTCCACTCGCGTTTCATAAATGATATAAGGGTCCAACTCTTCCATGATCCGCAGCGGCAACGGCGGGATATCGTATTCGTCCCCTCCCGGCGTTCTTGTATCCACAAACGAAAACGTCTCGCAATGCGCCATCGCGTAATCGATCAACCGTTCATACGCTTCCCTCGAAGGGTTGTTGTAAATGTTCATTCAAAATACCCCCGACTGTGCGGCCCGCTGTAGGCGTCGCTATCACGTGCCGTATCCACAGACTTCAATTTCAGTAACTTTTTTAATATAGCCGGATTCTCGTTTTCCAGCAAATTGTCCGACAAATCCAAATAGCGCAAATGCCGGAGTTCAGCAAAAGATTCAGGCAGTTCCCGCAAACCGGTATAGTTGAACAAAGAACGGTTGAATCGAAGATTTCGTTTTCCTTTTGGTTTGAATGATTTACCTATACAATAAGAAACAAAGAAGTTGATCAACACTTCACAAATGTCGTACTTAGGAGAATCATCAATGATTAAATCCCAACGTATCAATCAATTGAAAGAATACGTGTTCGAACATGAGTCTGTCTCGCTGGAAGAATTGGTTCGGCATTTTGACGTGTCGATGAACACTATCCGCCGCGACGTGAAAGATCTGGTGGATTCCGGCGTATTTCGCAAAGTATACGGCGGCGTATCGGTCAATCATTCCACGCTAGTCGTATTCGACGAACGCAAAGACCGCAATCTGACCAAAAAGCAGGAAATCGGCCGCCTTGCGGCGCAGTATGTCGAAGACGGAGACGTTATCTTTATCGACTCCGGTACGACCACGATCGAGATGCTTCCTTTTATCAGCCAAAAACAAATCACGGTCGTGACCAACAACTTCGGCTTCATCCATCAGGCCAAGCCGTATCCGGGACTGAGCATCTTTTCCACCGGAGGCATGTTCGAGCGTAAAACGGATTCGTTCGTCGGCTTTCAAAGCATCGAACTGTTGAAAAAGTACAATATTAATAAAGCGTTCGTCGCTTCGACCGGCGTCTCGCTGACGAACGGCGTGACCAACTCTTCGCCTTTGGAAACGGATATTAAAAGTACCGTCGTGCAAAAAAGCTTGAATGTATTTCTGCTGATCGACGACAGCAAATTCGACAAATACGCGCTGACGACCTATTGTGCGCTTAGCGACATCGACGTGCTGGTCACAAACAGTATGCCGAGCGAAGACTATATGAGGTATGCCAAAGAGCATAACGTGAAGATTGTGACGCCTTGATGACGTTTCTTCTGATCCAGTAAAGCAGAGTAATATTACGGTATTGTTTGTTAAGCATACGAAAAAGCGTCCGTATTCTCCTCGTCAAGAAAGAATACGGACGCTTTTTCGGCATATCCAACGCTAAAGCGCCGATCATTCCGCTCCGATCATCGCTTCGCTTTTTCAATTCTACCGCTTCAATACTGCTTCGCCGTCTTCAACATCTCCGCCCGACGCTGGTATGCCGCCTGTACCTTTTCGTTCTCCGACACTTCCGCGACGCCCACGTTCCACCAGTTATCGTAGCCTTCGCTCATCGTTTTCGGCAGTACCTTCATCTCGATCAGGGTTGAGACGGTTTGCTTTTTCGCGTCTTCAATCGCCGCTTTGACTCCCTCAACGGTGTTGGCCCGATACACTTTCGCTCCGTAGCCTTCCGCGATCTTCGCATAATCGATATTCATCACGCTGCCTTCATGGTTGCGGAATTCGCAATGGAAGCTGCCGCCGCCGTTGCCCATCTGAAGATTGTTGATACAGCCGAAGCCGGAATTGTCGAACAGCATGATATTGATCTTGTTGCCGGTCTGAAGCGCCGTCACCAACTCCGAATGCAGCATCAGAAAGCTTCCGTCGCCGACCATCGCGTACACCTCGCGGTCTGGTTTGGCGAGACGAATGCCCAGCGCGCCCGCGATCTCGTAGCCCATACACGAATAGCCATACTCCAAATGATACGTATTCGGCGCTTGTACATTCCACAGCCGTTGCAGATCGCCGGGCAGCGAACCGGCGGAGCAGACGACGACGCTTTCGGGTTCCACCGCTTCGTTGATCGCGATCAGCGCCGCCGTCTGTGCGAGTTCCGTACCGAGCGCATCGGCATACTCGTTCAGCGTCTCTTGGGAAAAGTGGCCTTTGATCTCCGGATCGAAACCTTCCCGCTCGAAACGCACGCCGCCCAACCGTTCCCGCTCAGCGCCCCATTCGGATTTCAGCTCGGAAATACGCGTACCAAACTCACTTTGATAGCCGCTCAGACGTTCATGCAGCGCGGCGAGCGCGACTTTCGCGTCGGCCACCACCGGTACGCCTTCCAGCTTGTATCCTTGCATCCGGCTGACGTTGATATTCAAAAAGCGCGTCTTTTCAAAATCAAATGCCGTTTTCGAAGACGTCGTAAAATCCGTGTACCTCGTTCCGATGCCGATCACCAGATCCGCTTCGCGCGCGATCGCATTGGCAGCCGACGTACCGAGCACGCCTGTACCGCCCAAATGGTTGGCACATGTATACTCGACCGTCGATTTCCCCGCATGCGTCTCAACCAACGGAATATGATAAGCCTGCGAAAAAGCGATCAACTCTTCGCGCGCGCCGGAATACTTGGCACCGCCACCCACCAACAACAGAGGTTTTTTACTTGCACGAATTAACTCTTCCGCCGCGTCCAGCTCCCGTACGCTCGGCTGCAAGCGATCCATGTAATGTACCCGTTTACGGAAAAAAACTTCGTCATAATCGAACGCTTCTCCTTCGGTATCCTGACAGATACAGATCGTCGCCGGACCGCTGCGGGCCGGATCGGTCAGCACTTCGAACGCCCGCAGCAAACTGCTCATGAGCTGCTCCGGGCGAGTGATGCGGTCCCAATACCGCGACACCGGCTTCAACGCGTCGTTGGTCGTAACGGCGAAACTGTACTCCTGCTCAAACTGCTGAAGCACCGGATCAGGCTGGCGCGAAGCGAACGTGTCGGCGGGCAGCAGCAGCACAGGCAGATTATTCGCCAGCGCTGTAGCCGCCGCCGTCACCAGATTGGCCGAACCGGGACCCGACGAAGCCGTTACCGCGTAAATGCTGCGGCGCAGCTTTTCCTTCGCATACGCGATCGCGGAGTGCGCCATGCCCTGTTCGTTCTTGCCCTGAAATACTTTCAAATGGCCCGGCTCCTGTTCCAAAGCCTGCCCGATGCCGAGCACGTTGCCGTGCCCGAATACCGTGAAAATCCCTTCAACGAAAGGCGTTTCCACCCCGTCGACGGAGATGTATTGTTGGTTCAAAAACTTAATCAGTGCCTGCGCTGTAGTCAACCGGATCGTATGGCCCATATAGACATCCACCTCTTATGAAATTGATACGTCGGTGCGCCGCCTACGGGAACATGCTCGCCTACCGAGGACGCGCGGTTTGAACGTTTTAAGAATGAAACACGGGCTGATCGGCAATCAACGCTTCGATCTCGCCTGCGCCCGGCATCGCGTCCGACGAACTGTGCCGGCTGACGACGATGGATGCCGAAGCGCTGCCGTACTTAAGTGCCGTTTCCAAGTCTTTCCCTTGTACGAGCGCGTACAGGAAAGCAGAAGCGTAGGAATCGCCCGCGCCGAACGTTTTGAGCACCTTCGTTTTGTAGGCTTGAGCACGGTACGTGTTCCCTTCACGCGTATACGCGTAAGAGCCTTCCACGCCGTGTTTGATGACTACGATGCGCGGAGTATGCTTGAACAAGGCTTCTGTCGTCCGTTCGTTAGATCCGCCGACCGCGTTTTCCATAATGTCGTATTCGTCGCGCGTCCCGATCACGATATCCGCCTGCTCGGCGACGAGCGAATAATAAACAGCCGTCTCTTCCGCGGATCTCCATGTATACGGGCGGTAATCCAGCTCGAATACGATCTCCACGCCGTTCTTTTTCGCTAGATTTAAGGCTTTGAGCACGGCTTCTCTGGAAGGACTTTGTGCAAGCGCCGTACCCGACACGACCAGTTTGTCCGCACACCGGATATAGTCCTCGTCCACCTCTTCGGGTCGCAGATACAGGTCGGCCACGTCGTCGCGGTACATCAAGATGCTGCATTCGTCCGGACTTTTGATTTCGGTAAAAGCAAGCCCCGTCTTATGTCCCTCTTGATCCACGACCATACCGGAGACGTCGATTCCCGCTTTTTCCATATATCCGCGTATAAAACGACCATGCTGGTCGTCCGCGATTTTCCCGATAAATCCCGTTTTCAGACCAAGCTTGGCCGAACCGATCGCGATATTGGCCGGGGAACCGCCGACGTATTTGGTGAATGTCATCGTTTGCTCCATCGGCCGATTGTATTCCGTCGCGTTCAGATCGATACAGGCTCGGCCGATTGCGATCAGATCAAACTTTTTGCTATTTGCGTGTTTGCTCATCGGTTCATAGCCTCCTTGGCTCATTTGCATTCTAACAACCTGCGTTGACCATGCTCGAAAGTAAGTGTACGTTCGAATCGAAGCCTTCACGCATTAAGAAGGCTTCGTCCGGTACACCCGAAGCTTCAACAAGTTCAACGCAGTAAGATCCATTCATGATCCGGATCGTTATGGAACTTCCAGATTCGCTGCGGACCGGCCATGACATTTAAATAGTAGGAAGCATATCCGTCAGGCACGCCTACGGGGTGATAACCGACAGGTACGATCACGACGTCCCCATGCTCCACGGCCATCGTTTCGTCCAGACTACGGTCATCCGTATACACGCGTTGGAACACAAAGCCCTGCGGCGGATCGAGTTCGTGATAATACGTCTCTTCTAAAAACGACTCCTGCGGCAGATTGTCCCGGTCGTGCTTATGCGGCGGATAACTGGAGAAGTTGCCGCCCTCCGTGTACACTTCGACGACAAGCAGACTGCTGGCGGAAGGATCGGAATCCGGTAAAATGTTGTGCACGGTGCGCTTGTTTTGATACTTGCCGCGCTCCTCCGTTCCAACGTCTTCGGCTTTGATCAGCTTGGTCGGCAGAGGGCGGATCGAAGGCGAGTAGCACAGCGCGACTTTCGCCGTTGACTGCCCTTCGACCCGAAACGATTGACCGCCCGAAACGAAGACGCTGTCCGTGGCTTTTCGCTCGAATACGCTCTCCCGGGTTCCGATATTCGCAAAAACATGCTTCCCCTGCGTTACAGTGATTCGTCCGGTCAACGCTACAATGCAGCATTCGTCTTCGGTCAACGTTTCTTCGTAAACCGCGCCCGGTGCAAGCTCGATCAACCGAAACCCGACGTACTGCAAGCCGGAATCATTTTTCATCACTTCTTGTAAAACCTTCGCGTCTCCGCGGCTTGCACTCAGCGGCTTGCGCTGCAAATGACTGACCACGCCCACTCCTCCTTTTGAATCGAAAAAAGTTCCGTTGGCTGTTCGCGCTATCCTATTCGAAAGTCGGTTCGGTATAACGCGCCGTCACCACTTTTTTGCGGGTATAAAAGTCGACGCTGTCTTTGCCGTTGGCGTGCAGCGTGCCGTAGAATGAAGATTTCCAGCCCGAGAACGGGAAGAACGCCATCGGAGCGGGAACGCCGAGATTGATTCCGAGCATGCCGGCATCGATATTTTCGCGGAAGTAACGGATCGCATGGGCATTACCCGTGAACAAGCACGCGCCGTTGGCGAATTCCGACTTGTTGGCGATCTCGACCGCTTCTTTCAGGTTTTTGACGCGGATCACGGACAGTACCGGAGCGAAAATCTCGTCTTTCCAGATCGTCATCTCCGGCGTCACGCCTTCGAAGATCGTCGGGCCGATAAAGTAGCCGTCGTCCGACATCCGTTCGCGCCCATCCGTCAGCAATTTCGCGCCTTCCTCGATGCCTTTTTCGATATAAGACAGCGTCCGCTGCTTGTTCTCTTCGCGAATGACCGGCCCCAAGAACACGCCGTCGTCGAGTCCGTTCCCCATCTTAACGCCAAGTGTTTTTTCTTTGAGCCGGGCGACGAACTCGTCCGCGATGCCTTCTTCCACGGTCAGCACCGCGCACGCCATGCAGCGTTCCCCTGCCGAGCCGAAAGCCGCGGACACCACGTTGGTGATCGTATCGTCGATATTCGCGTCGCTTAGCACGATCGTATGGTTTTTCGCTCCGGTGAGCGCTTGAACGCGTTTGAGGTTTTCGCTGCCTTTTTTGAATACGTACTCGCCGACAGGCTTGGAACCGACGAACGATACGGCTTTGACCTCCGGATGCTCCAAAATGCCGTTGACCACGTCATGCGCGCCGTACACGATATTGAACACGCCGTCCGGCAGTCCCGCTTCGGTAAATAGCTCCGCAAGGCGTTCGGTTAGCAGCGGCGTGCGTTCGGACGGCTTGAGGATAAACGCGTTGCCGAGCGAGATCGCCATCGGGAACATCCAGCACGGCACCATCATCGGGAAGTTGAACGGAGCGATGCCGCCGACCACGCCGAGCGGATACCGGTAGTTGGCCGCTTCCACGTCCGTCGCGATGGTGGCGAGCGAATCGCCCATCATTAAGGAAGGCGTTCCGGCCGCGAACTCGACGTTTTCGATGCCGCGCTGCACTTCGCCGATCGCTTCGCTCAGACTTTTGCCGTTCTCGATCGTAATCAGTCGGGCCAGCTCGTCTTTGTGCGTGCTCAGAAGCTGCTGGTAGTTGAAAAGAATACGAGCACGACGCGGAACGGCAACCTTTTTCCACTTTTCAAAAGCAGCTTGGGCAACTTCGGCAGCGTGCTCCAGATCTTCTCTCGTCGAAAGCGGCACTTGGCAGATCAGTTCCTTCGTAGCCGGATTGTAAACGTTCTCAAATTGCGTCGTTTTGCTTTCTATCCATTGGCCGCCGACGTAATTCTTCAATTTTCTTGCCGTGGTCGGGATCGCGCTCATGATTAAGCTCCTCTCGCAGTCGCTCCTGGCTTATGCACCAAAATCGCTGTCACTTTTGGTTATGTTTTGATTATATTTTCATGATATACAACCCTCTTCTTTCCGTCAAGTCCAGATAAAATCGATTAAAATATAATTAACTGTTGATTAACTTGTGCAACAACTTTATAATTCTGCGTATCAACCATACAGGAGAATGCCTATGAAGACGAGACGACTCCGGGATATCGAAACATATATTCACAGCCGCAAAAATGTCACGTTGGACGAACTCTGTCTAACCTTCGACGTATCCAAAAATACGATTCGCCGCGACATCAACCAGATCCTGCAAAAAGGCTCAATCGAAAAAGTATACGGTGGCGTCGTGTCGGCGGAAAAGCTGATTTCGTTCGAAAACCGCAACGTCGAGCGTCGGGACGAAAAGGCGGAAATCGGACGTTTGGCCGCCGAGTATGTCGAGGAGAACGATCTGATCTTCATCGACTCCGGCACGACCACCTGCAATATCATGAACTTTTTGCAACCGGATCGGCATTTGACCATTTTGACCAATAGTCTCGATGTCATTAACGGCGCCGCCTCCATGCCGAACGTTCATTTGCTTGTGGTCGGCAGCACGTACAAGCGCAGCACGCGTTCTTTTGTCGGCGTCGACGATATGCGGGCTTTGGAAAAATACAACATCAACAAGGCGTTTATGTCCGCGACTGGCGTCAGCCTCGCGCACGGGCTGACCAACTCCGATCTGCTGGAGTACGAGATCAAAAAGTCGATCGCCAAACGGGCTGAGAAGCTGATTTTGCTGGCGGATTCGGATAAGTTCGGACGATCGACGCTGCTGACCTATGCCGCTTTTTCCGATCTGGACGTATTGGTGACATCAAGCGACCTACCGGCGGAGTATGCGGAATCCTGCCGCGCCAACGGGATCGCGCTGCGGCAGGTGTGATAGGGAGGCTCGGCTAACGGATCGTATATCTGTTAGCGGCTGATTTTACTGTTTTCCTCGTCAAAACCAGGCCATTTTCTGTGCTAAGCGTCACCTCGTTCCGTTAGATTTTTAAAACACATAAAAACAGCTTCTAAGCGTCGTCTCGTTCCGTTAGAACTCAGTCTGCCACCTTCCCTCGTACTTTCTTTCCAGAGCGCACAACAAGAACCTCATTCCCACACAAGGGGAATAAGGTTCTTTAACGTTTTATCGACAAACCCAACAGGAAATCGGCTGTAGCTCTGCCGATTCCTGCTCCGTAATCTAGCCGCTTCTACCTGAAAACTCTAACCCAAACCCCAGCATCAAACTTGCCCCACCGTATGCGCTTCATACAACGCCGGTTTCTTATCCAACGTAATGTCCTCGCGCTGTCCGCTCTCCTGCGCTTTCACACAAGCATCTGCCGTCACCGCCGCGATGTATCCGTCCCAAGCGGTCGGGCCTTGCAATTCGCCGCGTCCGACCGAATCGATGAAGTCCTGAATCTCGCGATCGTAGGCTTCGATAAACCGATCTTTCCAATCCATCAAAATACGCGTGCCGAACATCGCTTCTTTGCGCAGCGAAATCGACGACGGCTCGGGCAGCTTCACGATTCCGTCTTCGCCGATCACTTCGCACTGAATATCGTAGCCATAACGGCAGTTGACGAAAATTTCCGCCGTAATCAGCACGCCGCCGTTTGTTTCCAGAAGCACAACTTGAGGGTCACGCATATGGCTCAAGGCATGACGCGTTTTTCTCGGATAGGAGACCTGGACCGATCGGTAGTCGTCGTCGAGCAGCCAATGCAGCACGTCGATCTCATGGATCAGCGTATCGGTAATGGCCATATCGCTCGTATAGTTCGGACCGGATTCCGGGTTGCGGTGCGCGCAGCGGATCATCAGCGGTTCGCCGATCACGTGCTCGTCGATGGCCTGCTTGAGCTGCACGTAGCCGCTATCGTAACGACGCATGAAACCTACCTGCACCAGCCTTTTACCGTACTTGATCTCCGCATCCATGATCCGGCGGCAGCCTTCGGCTGTCGTGGCAAGCGGCTTTTCACAAAAGACGTATTTGCCCGCCTCGATCGCCGCCAGCACGCTCTGTTCATGGGCAGGTCCCCAGCTTGTGACCAGCACGGCGTCGATGTCTCCCTGAGCCAGCAAAGATGTATCGTCCGAATAGACCGCCGCGTCCAATTCGTATTGCTCCACAACCGCTTTAGCCGCCGCTTCGTTCACGTCCGTCACCGCCGTGATTTTTCCTCCGGACAGATTGGATGTGATCCGCCGAATATGGTCCCGTCCAATCGCGCCTGTTCCGATAACCCCGATTTTCAATGTCATCTTCCGTTCCTCCCGATATGGATCGATATGAGTTTGTTCCGAATCAGACCTGCAAGCGGTTTAACAGTTGCCCGTCTATGTAACGCCGCGCGATCAATGCATACTCCAGCGGGTGCGCCACATCGGGGTCCTGCTCCGCTTCGATCACGATCCAGCCTTGGTAACCCTGTTGAAGCAGCAGATCGTAGACCTCCCGAAAATCAATGCAGCCGTCGCCCGGTACCGTAAACATTCCGCTCAAGAACGACTGCATAAACGACTTTCCGCTCTCGCGGCAATCATCCAGCACCACCCGGCGCGCATCTTTAAAATGCACATGACCGACTCGTCCAATATGCTTGCGCAGCAGCTTCATGTAATCGCCGTCGGATACGAAAATATGCCCCGTATCATACAATAAAGCCACCCGCGCCGGATCGGTGCCGTCCATCAGCCGATCAACCTCTTCCGCCGTCTGAACCCCCGTTCCCATATGATGATGATAAACAAGGCGCAGCCCGTATTCTTTAGCAATAGCCCCGAGTTCATTCAGTCCGGCACATAGCTGCTCCCAATCGGCGTCATTGAAGTTCGGCTTTTCCGCAAACACATTCTGCTCCGTTCCTTGAATGCTTCCCGTCTGCTCGGACACGACGATGACATCGGCTTTCACGTCCTGCAAATATTGACACTGCTTACGGAACGGCTCTATGACAAGTTCAACCCCGTCACGAATGATATAACTGCTGAACCACTGCCCGGCAATCCGCAGGTTACGCAGCGCAAGCTCTTTGTTCAACGATTGGGCATCCGGAAAAAAGCCGCCGACCTCCGTTCCTTCGAACCCTGCGACGACGATATCACTTAGCAGATGCGAGAGGGTATTTCCTGCTCCGATCTCTGGCATATCGTCGTTTCGCCAACCGATCGGCGCGATTCCCCAGCAAATAGGTTGCTCGTTCATATCCGTTCTCCTTTGCGATAGAGGGTATATTTATATTCTTTCTATGATGTCTTGATTAACTTTTGATTAGGTGTGATTCTACATTACGGTTAAAAGCGCTTTCAGTCAACTGCTTTTTGCGATTATCCCATATAAACCTCTCACTTATGCTCAGCGTTTTCCGATTACGTTTTCCAAAACTTTTTTGCGCAAAACCGACTTAAACTATAATTTTGTCGATTATTGCCGCCGATACATAAAAAGAACTTAAATTTTAGGCATTTCAGATTAGGGAGGACCTTCATCCGTGAATAAAAAACATCTATCGATCGCCCTTTCTTCCCTGCTCGCTTTGCCTTTGCTGGCTCCGATTGGATCGGTTCCAACAACAGCAGCCGAAGAAGCAGATCAAGAGGTCATCATTGTCTACAATAATGAAGAGGGTAAAGAAGCCGCGATCGAACAAAGTGAAGAAATTCAGCACGAATTCGAGACGGTTCCAGCCATTACAGCTACTGTTGGCACGGAAGAGTTGCAGGATCTGGTCGATAATCCAGATATCGCTTACGTGGAACGTAATGTAGAATTTCAATTGACGGACTTTGAAACAACGAGCTATACACCGCCAGTCAACAATGCGGAGCTTATGAATTGGAACTACGAACAAGTAGCTCCAGATGCAATGTGGCAGCAAGGCTTTACCGGAAAAGGTGTGAAGGTGGCTGTGGTCGACTCCGGCATCTCCCCTCACTCTGAGTTAAAAATTGTCGGTGGAATCTCGACCGTCGGCAGCGGAACCAACAGTAACTATACGGATGACCATGGACACGGCACGCATGTTGCAGGCATTATTGCGGCAGATAGCGGCAATGGCAAGGTTGTCGGTATGGCTCCGGGCGTCTCGCTCTATGCCGTCAAGACACTAGCTGCCAATGGTAAAGGAAACCTGGCTGATCTGCTGGAAGGACTGGATTGGGCGATTCAAAATAAAATGGACATTATCAATCTGTCGCTCGGTGGAGAAGACGACTCCACGCTGCTGCACGACATGGTCGATAAAGCTTACAATCAAGGCATTCTCGTTGTCGCTTCCGCGGGAAATAGCGGCACCGTTTCAAATACGAATCAAGATACTGTCGGATATCCAGCCAAATACGATAGCGTAATCTCAGTTGCGGCCGTCGACGAATACCTGAATCGCGCGAACTTCTCGTCTACAGGTCCAAAAGTAGATATCGCGGCTCCAGGAGAAAATATTTTGTCTACGTATCCGAGCGCGTTGGGACATGACTACGTCTATATGGACGGTACGTCACAAGCAGCGCCGCATGTATCCGGTGAACTCGCTCTGCTCAAAGAAAAGAACCCTTCTGCATCCGCTGCAACATTGCGTAACCTATTGAACAGTTATGCTGTTGATTTAGGGGCAGAAGGACGCGATAATCTCTATGGCAACGGCCTGATTACTTTCCGCAATAAAACCGATGTTAGCGCTCCGGATGAAGTCACAGATGCCAAGGTCGCTTCCGCAACAGCAGACAGTCTGACATTGAGCTGGACTCCGCCAAGCACTAGCGATTTCAAAGAAGTTCGGGTCTACAGCGGTACAGATTCTACGTTTACTACCGTAACGCAAAGCACGTATCAGGCACCGAATCTGATCGCCGATACGGCTTATGATTTCCGCCTGACGACAGTCGATACAGCCGGAAACGAATCGCTCGGTGTGCCTGTATCGGGCCGTACACTTGCAGCCAACGTTTCGAGTCCACCAAATACAGAAGTAAGTACTCCGCCGTCTTCATCGGGTGGTGAGCCTGTCAATACGACGCCTGTACAACCGACTCCTGCTCCACCGATTCCCAACATCATTAGCATTCCGGTGGTAACGACTCCACCTCCTTCCGGTGGAAGCGCACAAATTCCTTCTGGTGGAGGAAGCGGAGGTGGTGGCGGAGCTGCTGCTCCAGTCGCAACAGCACCTGCGGTTACAGCTCCGGCCACGCCGACAGCGTCACCATCTGTACCGGCGGCAACCGTTCCTGCCAAGTCGACAGTTCCAACACCGACTGTAACAACGCCAAGCCCGATGCCTTCCGTTCCTTCAACGGTGGCTCCGACTCCGATCTCGATCCCGTTCCAAGACGTTCCGTCGACATTCTGGGGCCGTGATACGATCGCTTGGGCTTTCGAACGTGGACTGGTCAAAGGTTATGCCGACGGCCAATTCAAACCGGGTGCAACCGTGACGGAATCCGAGTTTCTGGCCATGCTGATTCGCGCTTTCGAGCCTAATGTGAAAAACTCGACGTCCGGAACCTGGTCCAACACGTATTACGCTCGCGCGAAACAGTTGGGTCTGCCGACAAAAGGTTATGCGTCCAAAACATCGCGCAGCCAGACCATTACCCGCGCTCAAGTCGCCGAAATGCTGGCATCCGCCAACGGCCAAAGCTATACGGGTAATCAAGCGATCCAATACCTGCTGTCCACCGGCATCGCCAGCGGCAGCAGCAAAACGAGCAAAACGGTAGCTTCGTTCAAAGGAAGTGCGACGCTCACCCGTGCCGAAGCCCTTCAGTTCATCAAGAACCTGGCGGAAAAAGGCAACGGCAGCCTGGGCTGATCCGTTTCGGCAAAACCTGTTACGCTTGACGCGTACTCATCCAAAACGCATGAAATAAGCGGCATCTGCATGACAACTTTTCATCATAAAAAGGACTATCCCAAACCGCGATCAACGCCGAGGGATAGTCCTTTTTGCATCACAATCTCCGTCTAAACCATTCCTGTATATACGCAACAATCCAAGCTCAAAACTCTCTCAAGCAGCTTTTACACCCGAAATTGTTGCGCATATGCAGGAATGCCCTCATTCTCCTCCAACTCCATCAAAATTGCTGCTTATTTGCAGGATTGAAAATTCAATCTGAGTGATAACCTTTATGAAACAAAAAACTGCCCCAAACCGCTTTCCGGTTCTTGGGACAGCCCCTTTCCCCTATCTACAACAAAATCCTGATACGAAGCGAAGCTTTAGACGGAGGGAAAAGTTTAGTGAAAGGCGCCTTGTGAAGCATTTCGAAGAAATGCACTTCGGAAGCCTATGCTGGCAATTTCTCCCGCAGCCGCCCGCTTCACTCCCGAACAGGAACTCCCTTACTCCGATCTCAACGCGATAACCGGATCTTTCTTCGTCGCCGCCTTCGCCGGAATCAGTCCCGCGATCAGCGTCAGCAGCATGCTGCCGAGTACCAGCACAATCGCATTAACCGGAGACAGCTGCGCCAGGTTTTGAATATCAATAATGCCGTTCAGCACCTGATTGATCAACAGTGTCAGTACATAAGCGATCCCGATTCCCAGCGCCCCTGCCGTAAACCCGACGATCAGCGTTTCGGCGTTGAACAGACGGGAGATATCTTTCTTTCTCGCCCCGATACTGCGCAAGATTCCGATTTCTTTCGTACGTTCCAATACCGAGACATACGTAATGATGCCGATCATGATCGTCGAGACGACCAAAGAGATTCCCGCAAATCCGGTCAGTACGTACGATACCGTGTCCAGCATCGTTTGCACGACCGAACCGATCATTTCGGACAAGTCGGTGTAGACGATCTGGTCGTCACCGGCTTTGCCGTCGTTGTAGGCATCCAGGTACGCTTTGACTTCTTCTTTTCCTGCAAAATCTTTCGGATAGATATTAATGCTCGTCGGCTCCGTGTCCGCGCCCAGCGCCTGCAATCTGGCATCCTTCAGCGCTTCCTCGGCGAAAGGAGCACCCGATACGACATCGCGGTCCGAATCCTGCTGCGCGGCGGCAATTGCCGAAGTCGAAGCGTTCTCGGTTACGGATTCCGTCAAAGCAGGCGTATAAACCAAGCCTTCCGACAACAAGCCGCTGGACGATGAGCTATCCGGCTTCAAGCGTAGAATGCCGGTTACGGTAAGTTCCGTCCCTTCGTTTCCGTCATACAGCGCTTCATACCCGGCCGCGCTCACGGGAGCAAACAAACCGCTCGGATCCTCCGTATAATACGCATCGTTCGGAATCACTTTAAGCAAAGGTTTCCCGATGAAGTCGGTCAGCTTGAGCGTGTCGTCATTCGCGCTCAAACCGAGCTTTTCCAAAAAGGCTTTATCCACTTCGTTATACGAGTTTACCACGATCGCCACTTCGTTCGCGGCGCTCGGGTAACGGCTGCCGTCTCCGATCAGATCATACATCGAGAGAACGTAATCCTCGTCTCCCGACAGCTCCGACCAATAGGTCGGCACGCTGCTGCCCATTCCGGCCGGCATCGAAGCCGCCGCTCCGCCCGCCGACGAAGAGGTCTCGAACTTGACGACATCGCCGCCGCCTTTAGCGAGAACGTTCATCTCCACGCCGCTGCTGTACGAAACGGCATTGACCGCTTCCGGCAGTTCCTGCATAATCTTGGCGATATAATCGAAATACTCCGGCGTCAGCGTATTCACGTGCAGTTCGGCTTCCGCGGCGTCTTCGGCTACGCGAAGCACGTCGCCGTCCGGGAACTCGCCTTCGCCTGAACCTCCGCCGCCTGTCAGTTCGTCGGGCGGGCCTGTCGGAGCGACGGCCTGCTGCGGACCTTTTGCGATCGTGATCGGGAAACCGGCCAGCGTCTCCGCCTGCAAGGTCGTGATATAGTTGGACAGTCCGTTGGAAAGCGCCAATACCAGCGCGACCCCGATGATCCCGATGCTGCCCGCGAAAGCGGTAATCAGCGTCCGGCCTTTTTTGGTCAACAGATTGCGGAACGAGAGAGACGCAGCCGTTCCCAGCGACATCGACGTTTTGCCTACGTTCAGCTTGCCGCCGTCCGTGCTGGCCGCTGCCGCTTTCGGCGAAACCGCAGTTTCTGTCACCTGTTCGCCGCGATCGGCGTCGCTCATGATCGGGCGGCTGTCGGACAGCACTTCCCCGTCGCGCAAATGAATGATCCGGCTGCTGTATTCTTCCGCCAAATCACCGTTATGCGTGACCATGATGACCAGCTTATTTTTCGAAATCTCGCGCAAAATATCCATGACCTGCACGCTCGTATGACTGTCCAATGCACCTGTCGGCTCGTCCGCCAGGATGATGTCGGGGTCGGTCACGATCGCCCGGGCGATCGCCACGCGCTGCATTTGTCCGCCGGATAACTGGTTGGGACGCTTATTCAGCTTGTCGCCGAGACCAACGGATTCCAGCGCTTTTTTCGCTTTTTCCCGGCGTTCCGATACGGAGATCCCCGACAGCGTCATCGCGATCTCCACGTTCTGCAAAATGGTCTGATGCCCGATCAGGTTATAGTTCTGGAACACGAAGCCGATCGAGCGGTTGCGGTAAGCGTCCCAATCTTTGTCTTTGAAATGCTTCGTCGACTTGCCGCCCAGCGTCAGATCGCCTTCGTCGTACCGATCCAGTCCGCCGATGATGTTGAGCAGCGTCGTTTTGCCGCAGCCCGACGGGCCGAGAATCGAGACGAACTCGCTGGATCTGAACTCCAACGAGACCCCTTTTAACGCATGCACGACTTCCCCGCTATGATACGATTTTTTGATATCCGTTAATCTCAGTTTCGACAATTGCTTTCCTCCTCTTTCCTTCCACAGCCTTATGCATTCAGCATAACAAGGCCAGTTAAACAAGAAGGCAGGCAAAGGTAAACAAAAGGTAAACCGACAGTTAACAGATGCTTATTTCTATAATTTGAACCGGTATCCGGCGCCCCATACGGTCTGGATATAGTCGGGCGCTTGCGGATCGGCTTCCACTTTTTCGCGCAAACGGTTGATATGCACCGCCACTGTTTTGAGATCGCCGATCGCGTCCATGCCCCAGATTTGTTCGTAGATTTGTTCTTTGCTGAATACGATGTACGGATTGGACACCAACAGCAGCAGCAGCTCGAATTCTTTGTTTTTAAACTCGGTCTCGCGCTCTCTCACGAATACCCGGCGGGTCAGCGGGTTGATCCGGATCGGCCCGGCTTCCACCTCGCGCTTGGCGTCCGGTTCCTGGTTTCGCGTCAAGCGTTCGTACTGCGCCAGGTTCGCTTTGACCCGGGCGATCAGCTCGGTCGGGGAAAAAGGCTTGGCGATATAGTCGTCCGCGCCCAGGCCCAACCCCCGCACTTTGTCCGATATTTCATGCCGAGCGGTGACCATGAGGATTGGGATATCCGTCTTCTCGCGCACCGCGCGGCACAGCTCGTAGCCGTTCATCCCCGGCAGCATCAGATCCAGCAGGATCATATCGTACTCGCCCGTATTGGCCAGGCGCAGTCCTTCGTGCCCGTCCGAAGCGATATCCGCCCTGAACCCTTCGATCTCCAAAAAATCCCGCTCGATCTCGGCAATCGACATATCGTCTTCAATAATCAGTATTTTTTTCATGGTCAGCCTCCACTCCCCCTGCTTTCGGCAACACAATTCGAATGCTCAATCCGCCCGCCGAAGCGCTGTGCGCACTGATGCGTCCGCCAAGCCGCTCGATGACTTTGCTGGAAATCGCTAGTCCCAAGCCGCTGCCCAACTCTGTCCGTTTTCTCGAATCGTCGCTCCGGTAAAAGACGTCGAACAACCGATCCAGCTCCTCCGCTTCGACGCCGGGACCGTTGTCGTTCAAGAGGATTTCGACGGTCTGTTCGCCTTCGTTTCCGCTAACGACCACTTGGGCCCGCTCTTTGTCCGTATACTTGAGGCTGTTTTCCAGCACGTTCTGAATGACGTTGCGGAACTGTACCGGATCGATCTTCGCAGCGACATGCGGCAGATTCCCTTCAATAATGAGGTCCAGCCCTTTGGGATAATATTCGGCGGCAAAAACACGAACAAGCCGTTCCATCTCGCCGCCCAGATCGACACGCTCCAGATACAACGGGAATTCGCCGACATCGAGTTTGGAGAATAAAAACAATTGATTGATAATATGTTCCAGATGCTCGACTTTTCCTTTGATCGTAGCGAAATATTTGGCCTGCATTTGCGGGGTGACGGCGATGCCTTTTTCCAGACCTTCCAGATAGGCTTTGATCGAGGTCAGCGGTGTTCGCAGATCGTGCGAAATCCCGGCGATCAGCTCGCGACGGCTGCTTTCGTTCTTTTTCCGTTCTTCGACCATCTCCGACAATTGCTCGGCCATCTCGTTGAAGTCCCGGCATACGGCGGCGAACTCGTCCTGTTTCTCGTGCAAAATCCGGTAGGTCAGATTGCCGTCGCGAAGCTGATGCACACCTTCGACCAGCGTATCGATCGGCCCCGCGATGCTGCGCACGACGAACCGGGTCAGAAAGCGGTTGGTAAAAATGACGATGCCCGTAATCAGCGCCAGCATGAATATCCCCACGTATACGGAGCGCTGCGAGCGATTCGTCCCAATATTGAAGGACGTATCGGTCAGAGCCAACGTATACTCGCCTGCCGGAAAACGATAGATCGCATACCGGTCCGTCAGCACCACAGAAGAAGCGGATTGCGGCGCGCCGACGTCCGCCGGCAGGGTGATAGACGCATCTAAAGGATACAGGCGTTGCCCTTGCAAATATAAAGAAGCCTGAACGCCGGACTCTTGGCGCTCGCGATTAAATTCGCCCAGAATCTGCTCAAGCTGCTGCATGTCCGCGGTCTCAGCCAACTTGGCCGATAACTTCTCCGCTTGGTTCATCCGATTCTGAAGCTGTTCCCCGTTGCTCATCGGAGGACCGCCGCGAAAGCCGGTAACGCCTTGATAGATCAACAACATACAGATCGCCGTGACGATCACCAGCAAAATCGGCAGGATCAGCATCAGGATATTCGATAGATACAGGCGGCGTTTGACGCTCATTCGCATTCTTTCCTTTCTTGTCTCTTGCTTTCCTTTGAGTGTACCCCAACCCCGGACAAAAGACGAACCGCAGCATTCGAAAAGTGCTTGCGCTCCGTGCGCCGCAGTCCGTTTTGCTCCGCGCAAAAAAAACGGGAAAGCGCCTCGGCGACTTTCCCGTTTTTCCTTTTTCCCAACCGATTATTGCTTGTTCAGCTTGTCTTCTTCGTCCAAAAACGGCTTGTTGACCACATAATACATAAAGCCCATCAGTCCGACGCCGCCGACCAGATTGCCCAGCGTGACCGGAACCAGATTGTGCACGACGCCCGCCATCGAAATTTCCGCGGGATGGTCGACGACCAGCGCGATCGCGAACGTACACATATTGGCGATACTGTGCTCGTAACCCGAAATAAAGAAGCAGAACACGAACAGCATCATGGCGAACATCTTCGCGCCGTTTTCTTTCATGAACATCGGAACGAAGAACGCCATGCAGACCAGCCAGTTACATAAAATCGCGCGGAAGAAAAGCTGGCTCGTCGGCGCTTCCATCTTGTGCTGCACGACGTTGAGCAGGAAGCCGTTGATATCGGGCGAAGCGAACAGTCCGGTGAGGAAAATGAATCCCGCGAAAAAGGCCGCTCCGATCATGTTGCCGGCGTAGCTCGTGATCCACAGCTTGACGACTTCCGTCCATTTCAGCTTTTTGCGCAGTGCCGCGTAGGTGTAGTAGAACGTGTTGCCCGTGAACAGGTCGCCGCCGCCGTAAGAGATGAGGATGATCGCCGCGCCGAACGTGAGCGCCGCCATCGGGTAGGTCAGCGGCGAATCGGCGAGATAGAAAAAACTGCCCGCCCGGAATGCCACGATGACGCCGAAGCCGATGAACATACTCGCCAGAACCGAACGCAGGATGTAGCGGATAACGCTTTGCTTGTAGATTTTGTGCTTTTTGAGTGCCAGTAATTCAACGTTTTTGAGCGCTTCTGTTTCCATGTCGACCTCCGCTTTCGCCTGAGTTTTGTAGGTGCTGCAGCCGAGCTGCCACGGACTGGGAAATGGGAAAAAGTTCCGCCGATGCGATTGATGTATGCTTAACACGTCCGTTTGCCTTTGAATCATTTCCTTATTGTAACGGAGAGACGGGTCGGCGGGTATGGGGAAGAAGGATTATTTTGAATTTTAATAGTCAAAATCATAAAGCCGTTACATTTAACTTCAATTTATTCATTTTACAAATTTCGTAGAACTCGCCGGAGATGATGGGTTTCAACGCCAGGACGTGTGCCAGCATGAAAAATTCGCGCCCGCCGACTTTTTCGGCATCCAGATAGGCTTTGAAAACCGCTTTGATCAACTTGCGCGGCGGCTCCTGCACGGAAGCGGCAATGACCGCTTTGCGGCCGTAGTCCGAGCGTTCGTAGCCAAAGCAATCCACCTCGGCGACGGTATTGGCAGGCAAAGCCGTATGCACCTGGCTATAATAGGTCGCAAGTTGAGGTGCGAAAGTTACGCTGCCGTCTACGTATCCGCTTTTGTGGAGTTGGGATTCCAAGAAATAATAGTCCATTGGGGAGACTCCTTTCGACTACTGAGACATTCCATTCATTATAAGAGACAAGCGCATCATTAAAAAAGCCGTCTCATCCCGAAAGATGAAACGGCTTGAATACCGTAAAGCATAACCATCTTACGCCTGCGCAAGTTCCGACGCCGGCTTTGCCTGACGTTCCTTCGCATAGACGACATACGTCAGCAGACTCAACAACGCAATCCCTGCCATCACCCATTGTACGTACGCAGGAGGCAGGGCATCGAGCATACGTCCTGCCGTGACGGAGAACAATCCGCCGCCGACCGCGCAGCCTGCCATGAGAATACTGGTATTGCGCGCGATGTTACGCGGCATCAGCGTCTTGGCGTACACCAGCGTAACGACGTACAGACCGGACAGCGTCAGACCAAGCAGTACGATCAGCACATAGCCAATGACCGCATTGCGATTGATAGCAAACAGCGACAGCAGCACGATCATGCCGCCCCAGTGGATAAACAGATATTTGCGGTATCCCAGCTTCTCCGCTTCGTACCCCGCAAACATCCGACCTGCGATCATCGCGGCCCAGAATACGGTGACGCTGATCGGAGCTGTCGCCGCATCGGCCATGCCAGTCTCCAACATCAGCGACGGCAGATAATTGACCAAGCCGATATCCGTTGCTCCATAGAAAAAGAACAACAAAATGAAAGCTGGCAGCATGAAGGCGCCTGGCGATCGAAGAATACGTTTCTTGCCGGCGGACGGGTGATGGGTTGCCGCGGCAGCCACAACCGCGCCGACCGGGCCCGACGAAGCCGCACCTGCCGGAACCGCGTTCGGGATCTCGGCTTTAAATGCAGGCTTGAATAGCGGCTCTGCATCTCCGAAACGAACGAAACGGACGAACAACGATAGGAAGATACAGTACGCCGCAATGCCGAACAACGCATAATTCCACAATCCGCTCAAAATCAGCATACCGATCACCAACGGAAGAATCAGCGATCCTACGCCGAAAGCCACTTCCAGTCGGCTCATGGCGATGGCCGCGTTGGATTGCAGGCCTTCCAAGATCACGGCGGCAATGACGGACTCGATAATCCCGCCGAGGAAGCCGGCCAATGCAAATCCGGCAAGCAGCAGCGGCCAAGAGGGCAGGAACGCGATCAGCAGATACGAAGCCGCAACGCCCCAGGCTCCGATATGCAGCATCGTCTTTTTGGACATGCGATTTGCCAGCCACGGCTGGATCAACATGCCGAAGATCGAAGCGCCGAATTCAATAAAGATCAGTGCGCCGGCATCCGTATACACGCGGTCATACAGCGGCAGCAGCACCGTAATAATCGAAGCGACAGTAACTTTGATAAAACCCATGAGAAGATAAAACAGACTCCCCATCCAGACCAACTTTTTCAAACGTCGTTCAGTCCTCCTTCAGCTTTTGCATCATTTATCGAAAACGATTTATATCCAAATCGAAAATATTCCTTTTTTGATCAAGCTGTTCCGGCTGGACATAAAAAACGGTCGATTCGGGATCTCCGGATCGACCTCTTCTCATGAAAGATTATACCGAAAATTACTGGTCGGTACAGGGGTTTTCAAGAAAAATGTTGTAAGAAAATTTAAACTTTCTGAATAGGACTCATATCCGCGAAAGCATTCAGAATTCCACGCAGCATAGCAAAAGACTCGACAGTTCGTTCGCTCTCCTGCACAATGTCCTCCGAGCGCTGGATGGAAGGAAGATCCGGCTTCAGATCGCTCTCCCAGACATCCAACATCGTATAGATGCAAGGCGACGACGTCTCCAGGTGGAATTGCACGGCGAGTACATGATCCCCCCAGGCATAGGCTTGGTTCGCACAATATTCCGAGCCTGCAAGCAGAGTTGCTCCCGGAGGTAAGTCAAAAGTGTCCCCATGCCATTGCAGCGAACGAAAGCTTTCCGGTAAAGCGGCCAACGCGGGATGCGCCTCTTGATTGCGGCGAATGGTATGCCAGCCGATTTCTTTGACGGAATGCGGATAGGCACGACCGCCGAGCAGCTCGGCCAGCATCTGTGCGCCGAAGCAGATCCCGAAGACTTTGATTTCGCGGTCGATCGCGTTTTTGACAAAGGCTTTTTCCGGCGCAAGCCAAGGGTATTTATCGTCTTCATACGCACTGGTCGGCGAACCTCCGATGATGAGCAGATCCGTGTCGTCCAGAAGCGACGGACCGAGCAGTCGTTGCGTCGGGTTCAAGATCGTCAGGCGATGGCCTTCCGACTCGGCCCAACCGGTAAATACGGCAGGGTCGTCGAAGTCAAAATGTTTGAGCAGAATCACGTTCATCGGCTATCGCCCTTTCTGTTTTTCTGCTCATTATAAAAACTGCAAGCTGACATCGGCAAGAGAGTCGTCGATTTATGCAAAAAATAATCGTTCGGGTTCAAAACCGAAAACGATCGTTCAAAAACCGTCGAAAAAGCTTGCGCCGCTTTTGGCTTCATGTCCTCGCCTCCCGAAAATGAATCGCGACTCCAAACAAAAAGCGACCCCGATCATTCCGGGACCGCTTTGGATGACTTGCTTTATTGACCCAACTGCTGCACCTGATCCATCAACCCCCGGATATCCTGGATGGTCTGCATGACCTGGGAGTTTTGCAGCAGCTCCGGCGTAAACTCCCCGGATTCGATGCGTTGTTGAATTTGGTCGATCTGCGTATTCAAGGTCTCGTTATATCCGGTCAGCTGCTGGTGGATGCCTTGTGCGAATTCGGGAACTTCGGCTTGGGCGAATTCGGAAGCGCGTTGTTGAACCTGATCCAGTTCTTGCTTCAATTGTTCCTGGGCTTGCGGATCGGTTGCGGCGTCTTGGGCCATCTGCGGCAGGTCTTGCGCCCACTGCGAAGCGTCATTGATATAAGCAACGGCATCGCTTGTATAGTTGACGGAGCGTCCGACCTCCTCGACCGCCGAACAGCCGGCAACGGGAATCGCGAATAAGGTTAAAGCTAAAACGATCTTTTTCATGCTGCATGCACTCTCCTCTTGGAAGTTTGTGCGTTACATACTCCGCCGGAGCGTCCCAGGTTTCGGATTCAAGCATGATAAATTGATGAAAAATCTTTCATGCTTTTGATCTCAAACCTCGCGGTCGCGAATCGGCAGATACAGATCCGCTTCACAGTAATCTTCTCTCGCAAGCGCCGCGTCAATATATTCGAAATGATGGCCATGCGCCTGTTCGTACGAAGAAGCCATAATCCATTCATCCATGTAGTTCCAAATATCGTTCAGCTGGTGAATGGTCAGATTCTCGGGATGGAAGCGGCCGATATACTTGAATACCGCGTATTTTCCTGCCGGGATCACTGCGGTATCCCAGTCTCGCTCCAATCCTTCCAAGGAAGAAACCTCGGCGGAAGTTAGATAATCCGTCGCTTTCGGCGAGCATTCCGGCGGGTACAAGGTTAATCCGATGTAGACGCTGGGCTTCAGCTTATGCGGGATTTTTCCATGCTCTCCGTAGAAAAAGGAGACCCCGTGCGCATTCGCCGTATACCGCTCAAAATTTTCCGCGATCGGAATAGTGGCTCGTCGTCCGGCATACAGACTGCGCGGTTTCATCACGAAAGTCGGCTCAAAGACGACACCTCGCCGGATCTCTGTGAGCACCGACGTATCGTATCGCTCGACCAGCCGGATCTCCGCGGTACCCCGGCGAAATTGCGCAGGCGTTACGCCGAATTGCTTTTTAAAAGCACGGATATACGATTGCTCATGATCGAATCCGTACGCGAGCGCCGTATCCAGCACCGTGCTTCCGCTTCGCCGCTCAAACAAATCATGCGCGCTTGCGGACAGTTTGCGGGCGCGAATATATTCCATCAGCGGCAACCCCGTCGCGGCGCGCATCAGACGGTGCAGATGGAATTTCGACAAATGGACATGATCCGCCAGCTCGTCCAGCACAATCTTATCCGTAAGCCTGCGCTCTACCTCTCCGAGTATGCGTTCGATCGTATCGATCGTATCACTTCCGCCGATCAAAGTCCGCCGGGCAGACGACGTCTCGATTTCATTTTTCGTTTCCGAGTACTGTTGCGACCTCTCGTTCATGTTGTCTTCTCTCTTCCGTCTCCGGCCCGACTCTTCCCAGGCTCCATTGTTGCTTCTATCCTAACAAAAAAAGGCATCACCGTCAGCCGAAAGCGTGCGTATGTCGAAGTCGCTTCGTCGCAAGATGCGCAAGATCGGTTCATTTCTCCCCTCCCTGCTTGTTGCATACTGAAAGCAGGCAGATTGCTGCCGGAAAGGTAGGTTTTCCCCGTGAATACTCTTATTAATCGAAACGATTCGAATCCCGCATTCCCTATCCGCAATTTTAACGAAAGCGACTTCCCGGCACTCGGTGCCTTTTATAACCAAGCGGCAGAAGGACAACGCGTCGTCTTCTGGTGGGTAGGCGAACAAGAAAATTGGCGTAACGTCTACTGCGCGTTCGACGGAGACGTCATGATTGCCAAAGGCCAGGTGGACACGTTCAGCATCGCGCCCGACAATGCCGATCCGTCCGTAAAACACCGGATCTTTTTCAATCTCAAAACGCTGCCGGAATACGTGAACGATGCCACTCTGTTCAACGATATGTACGACGTACTGCATGCCCGGGCGCTAGAATTGAAAGCGGAGCTGCCGACTTCGCACGGTGCGATCTTCGGATTCGGCAACTTTGCGGAAGAAGCGGAGAACACGGCGCATTTCGCGGAACGCCCTGAATTTTTCCTTTTGAAAAAGCAATACCGCATGTGCCGCGACCTAAGCGACTTCAACGAAAATACGCTGCCGCATCCGGAATTGCCTTCAGGCTTCGAATGGCAAACTTTCGATACGCTGACTGCCGAACAATCGTCCGACTATCTGGCGCTGGATCTGGAGATTTGGCCGGAGACGCCGATCGGCGCGGAGCGCTTGGCTGATATCGCCGCGCGCGACCAATGGCGGATGCTGCAAATCCATGCGGAAAACCGCCCCGTCGCCAGCCTGATGTATTGGATTTCCGATAACGAGACCGGCGAGATCGAAGAGGTGCTGGTTCGCGAACCGTATCGCAGACGAGGCCTGGCTTCGGCACTGTTGGCGCTGGCGTTGCACGAAATCCGTGCCCGCAGCTGCCAAGACGCCGAACTCGACGTCGAAGCGCTGAACGAGAACGCGCTCAGCGTCTACAAATCGGCCGGATTTGTGATCGAGACCGAAGAGCATCGTTACGCCACCGAACTTTAAGACCGGAAAATTTCATAGGGGACGTGCCTTCTGACAAGAAGAACACGTCCCGTTAAGGAGAATTTTTTTGCAACCGTTTACGATTGGATGCACAAGCATCATACTGCGCGAATTTCTCGCCGAAGATTTGGACGCGTTCTGCGCCATCACGGCCCAAGCCCATATCCGCAGGTTTTTGCCGGATTGGGATGTGGCTCGCGATACTCGCCGTGTCTGGCTGCAAGATTACGAAATGCCGGGGAACCGTGCCTTTTTAGAAAACACAAAAAAGAACGGAGAGATCAGCGAGCATACGCTTCGGTTGGCGATTGTCGAACGCTCCAGCGGACAATTCGTCGGTTGGTGCTGCACAGGACTCAAGGATGAACTTCCGCCTCCTAATCGCGAAGTCGTCTACGGAATATCCGAAGCGTATCGCGGTAAAGGGTATGTGACGCAAGCTGTTACCGCTCTTGCCGATTGGTTATTCGCCAATACTCGGACGAGCGTCATTCACGGTCTCGCCAAGCCCGACAATGCCGCTTCCAATCGCGTGCTGCAAAAATGCGGTTTCGACGATCTGGGCGAAACGGAGCTGGAAGACGGCGTATACAAGCATTATTCAAGGAGAAAACGATGAGCACAAATCCAACATTTTCGCAAAATAAATCAGCTCTTTCTTTTTCGGCTGACGCTTCGCTCACCTCTCCTCTAGCTAATAAAGGTTCCGCCAAATCGAGAGGAGAATGATCGATGACCTTATTGGAAAACGATACATCCTGGCTTCTATCGGCCACGATCAGCGAGCTGCAAAGCCTGTTGGAGCAACACAAGTTAACCTCCCGGGAACTGGTGCTGCTCTATTTCAAGCGGATCGCCATGCTGGACCGTGAAGGCCCGCAGCTGCACTCCGTACTGGAGCTTAACCCCGACGCGCTCGGGATTGCCGATTCACTCGACGCCGAGCGCCGACAAGGAAACATTCGCGGCCCCTTGCACGGTATTCCGCTTCTGCTCAAAGACAATATCGACACCGCAGACGGCATGCACATCAGTGCCGGTTCGTTAGCTCTCGCGGATTATTACGCGCAGACAGATGCTTTTGCCGTGCGCAAGTTGCGGGAGGCTGGCGCAATCTTACTCGGTAAAGCAAATATGACGGAATGGGCCAATCTTATCTCTCCAACGATGTTTGCCGGCTACAGCTCACGCGGCGGTCAGACGCGGAATCCTTACGGCCCGGACGAGTTGTTTGTCGGCGGTTCAAGTTCCGGCTCGGCCGTGGCTGTTGCCGGAGGCTTGGCCGCCGGATCACTCGGTACCGAAACCAATGCCTCGGTGCTGAGTCCCGCCTGCCAAAACTCGTTGGTCGGTATCAAGCCCACGGTCGGCCTGGTATCGAGATCCGGCGTCATTCCGGTGTCTTTCACCCAGGATACGATCGGCACATTCGGTAAAACAGTCACGGATGCCGCCCTGCTCCTTCAAGCGATTTGCGGCTCCGATCCGGATGATCCCGTAACAGGAAGCTTATCCAGTGACGCGGAACCTGATTATATGGAAAGTTTGAAAAGCACAGACTTGACCGGCATCACGATCGGCATTCCGCGCGACGTATATTTCGACGGCATCAATGACGAAGACGCCGCATTGACCGAACAAGCGATCGAAGAACTTATTCAATGCGGCGCTAAGATTGTGGACCACGCTGACATCCCTTCCGCACGCGAAGATTGGGATTATGGCGTGGCCTGGCTGGAGCTGAAAGCTTCGCTGAATCGTTATTTGGCTAAGCTTCCGTCCCATCTTCCTGTCCATTCTCTGAAAGACGCCATCCGTTTCAACTTGGAACACGCAGATCAGGCGCTCAAATACGGTCAGGAGTTATTCGTCAATGCGGAAAAGCATAGCGGAACACTGACGGAGCCGCAGTACCTCAACAGCCTGCTGCAAAACCTGGAGCGTTCGCGCACGCGCGGTATTGATGCAGCACTTAACGAACATCAGGTGGACGCCCTTCTCTTCCCTGGGTATCAAGGAGCGGACATCGCCGCACGCGCCGGTTATCCGTCGATTGTTGTTCCGGCGGGATATACGCAAAACGGCAGACCTGTCGGCATTCAATTGACAGGCACCGCTTTCTCTGAAAGCCTGCTGATTCGAATCGCGCATGTATTCGAAAAGCGGACAAACCACCGCGTTCCGCCCGCATTAGGGCATGTTTGAAAACTCCGAAGGAAGCAGATTTTGCCGAATTTTCGTTTGCGACAAGGAAGCGTTTCGCAGTCGTGCCGAGGCACGTCAAGAAACCGTGACGCCGTTGGCGATTCGGTCATGCTTCTGGGGCGAATCGCGGCAGCGGGCGAAAAGGCGGTAAAAGATACACGTCGTTGAGTTTTCAAACACATCCTAGACAGGATCTAGCACATATTTATTTAGCACAGCCTTCCTGATAGGCAAAAAGGAGCGATAATCATGAGCGAAACTTCTTCTTCCTTCCCGAATTTTTCGGACAAGGTTAACAACTATTGGCTGCCTCATCCCGATCGCCCGCAACCTGGAAAATACCGAGTCTTCGCAGACACCGAGCTTCCTCCATCCCGAAGTGTCATGCGGCTTGATCCCGTCGGCTCGGGCGGATTTCTAACTATGCTGCCCGAGATCGTTCAGCGTACCGGATTGGAACGAGGACGCGAAATCGAGGCGCGTGCGATTTCCGAAGCTTTGCAGGCTGCCGACATCAAACTTAACGGCGCGGACTATTTGTTTTATTTTTCGAGCGAAGAGCAAAAGCTTCTGCGCGACGAAAGCTTCCCTGCGACGGTTCGGCAATTGACGGCAGACGATGCAGATACTTTCGAAGCCTTCTCGTCGAACGCGCCGGAAGACGATATGGACGAAGCGTTCGTCGAGTTGGATCATTGGCTCGCATTCGGCTGCTTTGTCGAAGGACGACTGGTATCGGCCGCCAGCATGTACCCGTGGAGCGGAACTTCCTTCGCGGATCTGGGCGTCATCACGCTTCCGCAGTTCCGCGGACAAGGCTTCGGGCGGCAAACGGTGCGGGCGATCAGTGCGCAATCTTTGGCGCTCGGCTATGAACCTCAATATCGCTGCCAGCCGGATAACATCTCGTCGGTGCGTTTGGCTGAAGCTTCTGGGTTCTCACTATTCGCGAGCTGGGACGTTATCAGATCAGATGACGCATAAACGATTCATCGAACACGGGGGAACAGCATGACAATCAGAAAAAACGGGACGGTACTAAAACGTCCGGCTATCGTTTTCCGCAAGTTGGGTCTTGACGATATCGATCATCTCGCACACATCGACCGTTCCGAAAAGATCGAACGAGTCTGCCGCCTCGACAACGGACAAGAAATCTGGACGGAGTCCGGATACGAATGCCCGGCTTGGAATGAGCAGCAGCTTCAAGAACTTCAGCTTCGCTTCCGTTCCGAACTGGAACACGGAGGTTCGGCGGTCGGCGGCTACGACGGCGATCGCTTGGCCGGATTCGGCCTGCTCGGTCATCGGCTGCTCGGGCCGAAGTTCGATACGCTGCCGATCGACCTGATGTACGTCAGTCGGCCTTACCGCAGGCGGGGAATGGGTACGCGCTTGATACAGCTGTTAAGCCACGAGGCAGCTGCCCGAGGCGCAAAATCTCTATACATCTCGTCCACCGAAAGCAGCTCGGCTGTCGGATTTTATCGAAGTCTGGGCAGCGAAAACACGGCTGAACCCGATCCGGACATGCTGGCGAAGGAGCCGCTCGATATTCATATGGTACGTCCGCTTTAAGATCGATTTTACGATCAAGCGGCAGGTGCGAAAGGAGCTTTTATGATTCGCTTAGCAGAACTCCATCGGGATAATTGGGAAGCCTGCGCTTCGCTACGCGTGAAGCCTGAACAGACAGGTTTTATCGCTTCTAATCTGCATTCCATTGCCGAAGCGCAATTTTTGCAAGGATTCTCAAGCTTGGCTGTGTATCAGGAAGAGGCGTTGGTCGGTTATGCGTTATTCGGTCTCGATTCGGACGACGGCATGTACTGGATCTATCGACTTATGATCGAGGAAAGTTATCAAAATCTGGGCTATGGTCTGGCTGCGATTCGGCAAATCATCGAAGTCATCGCCAATAGGACGAATCGTAGCCCGGTAATCCGGCTCGGCTACCATCCTGCCAATGAAGCGGCGCGCAGATTATATGCAAAAGCCGGATTTGTAGAAGAAGGCATCGCTCCGTGGGGCGAAATGATCGCGTCTTATCCGTTAACGGAGCTGAAAGAAGGAATAGCGCCATGAATATCGTAGGAGATCTCGTAACCCTTACGGCTGTTGCTCCATCAGATCTTGACTTTATATGCGTTCTGGAATGTGACGCTGCGATTTGGTCATTCGAAGAGCATGTGGAATCGGAACATGAGGTGGTCAAACGTAAATATGCGGCGCAAGCGGAATCCGAGCGCCACCATAATTTCATCATTCGTTCGAACGAAAGCGAGAGCTGTAACCCGATCGGTCTCATGCAGATGTGGAGCTACATCGAACATCGTCAAAGCTGGGAACTGGGATATGCGTTACTTCCGGATTATCGGGGAAAAGGCTTTGCACGCGAAGCAGCGAAATTACTGCTTCAATTTGCTTTCCAGACATGCAAAGCGCATAAAGTCGTAGGCATGTGCCACTGCGACAATGGCTCATCTGCCAGACTAATGGAAACCATAGGCATGAAAAGGCAAGGCGTATTCCGACAAGAGTTGCTGATGAACGGAGTATGGCATGATCAATGGTTTTACGAAATCCTGAAACAAGAACATGAAACGGAAAATACGGCTTTGTCTCCGGATACGTTTACTTAACGAACATTTCAAGGAGGTAGGCTCATGCAGATCGCTAACAATATCCTTGCCCATGCACTGCAAAACGTATACTGGGTGCTGGGCGGGGCATGTGGCGGAAAAACGACGCTGGCCCAAAATCTAAGCGAAAAATACGACTTGATGCACTATAATGCCGACGAGATGATGTGGCCGCTCAAGCAACGGGCTTCCCACGCGGAACAGCCCGCGATGACGCGGCATTTCACGGACTGGGAGGAATACTTCGGGCGTCCGGCAGACACGTATGCAAAATGGCTGCATGATATGGAAGGCGAAGCACTTGGCATGCATGTGGTGGAATTAATCCGTCTTAGTGCGGATAAGCTCGTCGTGTTCGAAGGCGGGGCTTCCGCAGCAGCAATCTCCTCGATTGCGCCGCATCATCAGATCGTCTTTTTGGCACCCGAGGAAGAGGTCGTCAGACAGGCCTATTTTGAACGCGAGGACAAAGACGATATGTACCAACTGATCAAAACGCTGTCCGAGCCGCAAGCGATCATAGACAAAATCCGCGGCATGGTGATCGAAGCCAATCAGCGCCAACAGCTTGAAGCGGAACTAGCGGGACTTCGGATATTCCGACGCGGCATGACCGGCACGGCGGAAGACATGCTGAAACGCGTCGAACAGCACTTTCGCGGCTTGCCGCCAAATTCGGCTAAAAGGGCTTCCGCAGGAGCGTCTCAAGATGGAAAATAACCGTAAACTGCATACTCGGCAGACACTCGCGAACGATCTGCTCGGCCTCGGCGCAGCTCCAGGCATGACCGTTATTGCCCATACCTCGCTTCGCGCGATCGGGCGAGTTGTGGGAGGAGCGGTTTCCGTTATTTTGGCGTTGGAAGACACAATCGGCGAAAACGGAAATCTGGTCATGCCGACGCAGACCGAGCAGCTATGCGAGCCGGACGAATATGACGGAAATCTGAGCGCCGAAGAAATCGAAATCATCAAAAACGGCATGCCGCTTTACGATCCGGATCTGACGCCTACCGCATATATGGGCTTTATCGCCGAGACTTTCCGCAAGCAAAAAGGCGTGCGCCGCAGCGAACATCCGCATATGTCCTTTGCCGCTTGGGGAGCAGACGCGGAGCGAATCGCGGAAACCCACCCGCTTCATTACGCACTTAGCGAAACTTCACCGCTTGGAAGACTCTATGAACGCGATGCACGGATTTTGCTGCTCGGCGCACCAACCGATTCGAACACGTCGCTGCACTTAGCCGAGTATAAGCAAACCAATACCTTCGTCAAACCGAAAATATGGGGCGTCAAAATGAGCCTCGAAGGCGAAGAACGCTGGACGACCTATACGGACATCAATAACGATTCGGATGATTTCGGACGGATCTTCGACGATTTCCGGGCCGATACGGATCTGGTTCGTGCAGGACGAATCGGCGATGCTCCAAGCTTTCTTATACCGCAGCGGGAAATGGTCGACTACGCGCTGGATTGGATGAATCGAAATCGTTCGGATAAAAAGGAGCCTTGCACCCATGAATCTTCCAAAACCTCATTTTGACAATATTAAAACCGGCGAAGAACCGATCGCCAGCCGTTCTATTTTGCGATCGGCTTATGTGGAACACCGCTTGTCCGGCCTGTACGACCTCGGCAAATGGACCGAATGCCGTTACTGGCTGCGCGGCCTAAACGATACCTACCGCATTCGTACGGAAAACGGCGGGAAGTACATGCTTCGCGTTTACCGCGCGGAGTCGCGCGGAAGCGATATTGCGTTCGAGCTGGAGCTGCTCGAACGGCTGCAAGCGGAGCTGCTCGGCACGGCAGCGGAAGCTTCGCCTGCCGTTCGGCTTGCGGACGGCAGATTGTTTTCGGCGCTGCCCGCGCCGGAGGGCGTACGCTTTGCGGCTTTGTTCCGCGAAGCCGAAGGAGCGGAAGACCCGATGCAGGACGAAGCTTCCTGCATCGCGTTCGGGCGGTCCGCCGCCGAGCTGCACGCGGCGATGGACCGGGTCCTTCCGGGGACGGAGGCGGGCGGATTCGCCGCCGTCCCCGGCGCCGGGCGCGAACCGCAGGTCGCGGCCGACGCGGCTGCTTCGGAGCCGCAGGAGCGCGCGCGGCGCGAGATCGACGGCGAAAACGGCGCCGCCAAGCCCCTGCCGCCGCGTGCGCCGGCGGACGCGGAGTTCCTGCTCCGCGCTCCGCTGCGGATGACTCTCGCGCATATCGGCGAGAATCATCCGCAGGCGCCTTTCCTGCGCCGGTACGCGCTGGGGCTGGAACAGGCGGTCGCGGAAGCCGCCTCCCGCGGACTGGACTTCGGGCTGTGCCACGGCGATATGCACGGCAACAACAATGCGCTGGGGAAGGGCGACTGCTTTACGCATTTCGACTTCGAATTTGCCGCGCCGGGCTGGCGGGCCTGGGATTTGGCTCAATTCAAAAACCGCAAGCGGCAGCAGCCCGATCGGGTCGAACCGCTTTGGCAAGCCTTTCTGGAAGGCTATCGCTCCGTCCGGGCTTTCTCGGCCGAAGACGAAGCGGCCGTAGAGATCTTCAGGCTCGTCCGCCGCTTCTGGACGATGGGCTTGGATGCGGAGATTGCGCCGCTGTGTGACGGGGCGCTGGACTTCGGCGAAGACTGGCTCGCCGAGTTCACGGAAGAATTCCGCCGTCATCCGTTGGGCGAAGCGGCGGACAATGCTTCAGCTTGATAAGAAAACGAGCGTTTCACCCGACTTGAATCATGGGTCTGCGCGGGCCTCAAATGATGTACGCAAGACGCGGCGAACGCCGCGCGGCTCTTCACGCAAAAAGGACGGGAAAAGCGGCTTCATCGCCGCATCCCGTCCTTTTTCAACCCCGATTCAAATCAACCCTTCCGCCTCGTACACGTCCAGCGCCATGCGAACCACGGTCTCGTCGATGCCCGAGCGTCGGGAAATTCGTCTAGCCCAGGTCTCTTCGCCGTGCGGCTCGCTTTCTGTAAATAATCCGCGATCACTGCTGATCTTGGTCCGACCTCGCTCGTATTCCCAGTGCACAATGCGTCCGCTCGTGCAGATCTTCATCCTTTTTTCGACCAAAGGCCGCGATAACAGACTCTGCGAAAAAGCCGCCGCTTCCCGAAATTCCGCTTCGCCGACAGCCTCCAGACCAAACACCGACTGACTTTCTTTTCCGTTTGGGCGGATATGGCGAATCTTCACCCGAACGCCGTCTGAGGAGACCGCAATGCTCGCACCCGGGAAAAAGCCGGGTAATTCCGCTTCCGTATAATCCTCCGCGCCGGAATCGACCAACACAGGCTGAATCCATTGGTCGCCGAGGTCGCACAGGTAGCGTTTGCCTTCTTTGTCCATCGCGATCACCGCGCCGTGCGCTTTTTCGGTTCCGAGATTTTTGCCTACCGGATAGCAAACGATCCCTTCGCTTCGCAGCTCGTCGATCAGCCACAGCGCGAGATCGAAACAGTTGCCGGACGTCCCGTATTGCTCGCGTTGTTCCCGCATCAAAGCAACACTTCTGGGCTTAAAACGATCTCCGCTGGCGTGCAGCCAAGCTTTGGTCAAGGTCTCCATCGGGAAGTCGTCGAATCGCTTCCATACTTGCAAAATCTCATCCGTCGCCTTCATCTGCTGTTTGTGTCACCCTTCCGAAAAGCGTGCTTTTATGTCTTCTTCGTCGATTAATATCGATTCTACGGCATATTTAACCATGAGCCAATGAATCGGAGGTCGCAAAAGAGTCGTTTCCGAAAATAAAAAAGCCCCCTCTGTTCTTCGCTAACTTCCTTGGCTTGTTACGTTTGCCGATTATTCGCGCATCCCGTATCATAAAAGAATATGAAATCGCAACTTATACATAGGAGGCGTAAGCAATGAGTGAAAAACGCGGACTACTCGCGGAAGATTTATATCGTTTTACCTGGGTGGGAGCACCTGACGTATCGACAGCGGACGGACGCATCGTATACACGCAGCGGACGGTTAACGAGGCGCGCGACGGATATATTACCCGCATTCGCGCCCTTCTCGCCGACGGCAGCCAGGATATTTTGCTGACTTCGGGCGAGCAGGACGCCTCCCCAATGTGGTCGCCGGACGGCGTTCATTTGGCGTTCACGCGCAAAGACGGCGACAAGCGTCAGATCTGGCTGCTTCCGGCATCCGGCGGCGAAGCCAGCGTGCTAACGGATCTGCCGAACGGTGCAGGTGCTTTCGCATGGTCGCCGGACAGTTCGAAGCTGCTGGTGGCTTCGCAGGTTGACGGAGACGTCGAAGACCCGAAAGAAAATGAATCGGGCTCAAACAGCAAAGATTCCGACGACAAGCCGCTCAAGGAAATTGTGATCGACCGTCTGCGTTATCGCGGCGACGGGTCGGGGCTGTGGAACGGCAAGCGGACGCATTTGTTCGTTGTGGACGCCGTGAGCGGCAAAGCCGAGGCCGTGACATCGGGCGATTTCGATGCGGGCAGCTTTGCCTGGTCACCGGACGGTTCGAAGATCGCGTTTTCCGCTTATATTCCCGAGGAAGGCGACGAGACCGATCCGGATCTGCTGTTGGTGAGCGATCTCTACGTAGCCGACGCGGACGGTAGCAATCGCCGCAAGCTGACGGATTCCAAATGGACGATCGGGCAGCCTGCCTTTTCTCCGGACGGTTCGAAAATCGCGTTCTTCGGCAGCGATCGCTCGTACCATAACGCAACGCTGACTCGGCTTTACAGCATCGCGGTTGAAGGCGGCGAGATTACGTCACTGGTAAACGATCGCGATTTGTATGTCGGCAACGTGGTCGTAGGCGATATGCGTTCGGGTCTCGGCGCGCCGGAACCGCTCTTCTCCGAAGACGGCAGCTCCGTATACGCGCTGTTCACGCATCACGGAAGCGCAGGGTTGGCACGTTTTGCGGCGGACGGCTCGGGTCACGAAGTGCTGCTGGACGGCGACCGCGACGTGTATCAACTGACGCCGGATCACGCGGGCGGCTTCGTCGTGGCGATCTCCGATCCCCTGAACCCGGGCGATTTGTACCGCTTCTCTCCGGGCACGAAAGAAGAATCCCGATTGACCGACTCGAACGGCGAATGGCTGAGCGAACATGAACTGAGCGCGCCGGAATCGTTCTGGGTCGACACGAAAGACGGCTGGAAGGTGCAGGCATGGATTATGAAGCCGGTAGGCTTTGACGATTCCTCGTTGAAAAAAGTACCGACCATTCTCGAAATCCACGGCGGCCCGCATATGATGTACGGCCATACGTTCATGCACGAGTTCCAACTGCTGACTTCCAAAGGTTACGCCGTCATCTTCTCCAATCCACGCGGCGGCCACGGCTACGGCCAAGAGTTCGTCAACGCCTGCCGCGGCGATTACGGCGGCGGCGATTATCGCGACTTGATGGAAACCGTCGATCACGCGCTGGAAAAATATGCGTTTATCGACGAATCGCGCCTCGGCGTGACAGGTGGCAGCTACGGCGGCTTCATGACCAACTGGATCGTCGGCCACACCGACCGATTTAAAGCCGCCGTCACCCAGCGCTCGATCTCGAACTGGGTCTCCTTCTACGGCGTCAGCGACATCGGGCCGTACTTCACGGAAGACCAGATCGGCGGCGACGCTTGGCAGGATACCGAGCTGCTGTGGAAGCACTCGCCGATCGCGTACGTCCAGCAGGTCCGTACGCCGATCCTGATCCTGCACGGCGAACAAGATCTCCGCTGCCCGATCGAGCAAGGCGAACAGTATTATATCGCGTTGAAACGGCTAGGCCGGAAAACGCGTTTGGTCCGTTTCCCTGGGGCGAGTCATGATCTGTCGAGAGGCGGGCATCCGTCGCTCAGAGTGGCGCGGTTATCGCATATTGCGGGATGGATGGACGAGTATTTGTAATTTTCTATTCCTCCACAGCGTGTCTCACGTAGCTTTTTCTTAATGCGCCCACCGGAACAATTGCGAAAAAGTTCCTGATAGAGCACGAAACTCAGTAAAATTGGTTTTCTCTGAACTTTTAAGACAAGTCCCAGCTAGTACACGATGGCGCTAATTCATAACCCCAATCCTTTACAGGGTCATGGAGTCGAGGCTAAGCTATTGGAACTGGATTTCTGAACATTCCTGTAGGCCGACATCCATTCCATTTGAGTGGCTTCTGCCCTCTTTTTAGGGATTGATTGGGTTGACGTACTCAAACCATCGTGTACTAGGGGTAATAAAATTCTAAGACGACATCTTTCTGATTAAAACCCAGATAAGTGTCGTCTTTTTATTTTTCCCATCTTTAATACCAAAAACCAATTTTATGGTGTATACTCAACCAAGCAAGCTGAAATAAAATCAATGTTTGCAAGGATAGAAATGTACTAATAACTATGAATTATTTGGAGGAATATTTTGTTGAATTTAATGATAAAGAAAATAAAACATCATAGAAAAATAATAATCATTTTGACTGCGCTTGTTATTTTCGCTGGAATAGGTATAGGAATTCATCACTTTATTCAAGAATATCCCTGGTTTTATGTCCATCTCACTTTTTTGAATTGCATCCTTGTCCTCGCCCTGTACGCACTCAAAGAGATGAATAACTTTTTTAATGTTGTTTATTCAGTCCCTATTCTTGACTCGACTTTAATAGGTATCAAAGAAAATTACATCAAAAAGATGAATTCCATATGGCGCTGGTTTATCGCTTCTGCCTTTGTGATTATATATTTCTTTTGTATTTTTTTGTTGGATTATATTGATTTCGATCTTATGGGTTTATATGCTTTTGTTTTGGGAGGGTCTGCTCTATTTTTTTCAATGGTAGGATACTATAGGTTTGTTGTGCTTCTATTCTTTTTGAATAAAATTCAAAAGCATTCTGCTGATTCAAAGGAGTGTCCTTATGAACTATATGCTCCAGCAACGACTGCATGGCTCGTTAAATTAACTGAGGAGTTGCATAAATTCAGAACTATTTTTCTATGCTTAGGGTTCTTTTTTGTAACTGAATATGCAATCCTGGCTCGCGATAGTTCAGTTCAATTCACTCCAAACTTCAAATTGAACGTAATCTCTCCCCCTGCATTTTTAGTGACTTGGGCGGGTATTCTCATTCTTATCGTCTTGGCTTTTCCTATCTTTTCTTCTTTCATCAAAAAGGGAATCAAAAAGATTGTCGAAAACCTAAAAAAGAAGACATTAGAAGAACTAAACACCCTACTCAAACAGCATGTATTGAATAACGACGAGTCTAAAATCTTAGCCTATACAACTCTCATGAACCGAGTAGACAAATCGCCTGAGTATCCCCTTTCTGCTTCAACACCAAAAAATGCAATTTATATTCCTCTACTCACAATAATGATGCACTTATCCAAAATTGCATCAGGAGTAGATTGGAAAAAATTGTTATAATCGACCTCTCTTGAGACAAAAGTGATGCAATGAAGTTTTGACGTTTCATTGCATCACTTTTTCCGTGTAAGTTCGATGGGATTACTTATAATCGCTCCTTGCAATATTTAAATACGTAATGCACAAATCTCGAAAAAGATGCTACCCATGTAGAGTACTGTTCATTTTCCTTCATGATATTCTTCATTTCTTCAAAAATGTGCTTCTGGATATTTTGAGCCTCATTCAAGCATATGTTTTCGACTTTATACTTGTTATATAGCTCCATAATAAAGTCATATTCTGCTCCCTTCAAAAGACGCTGTCGTTCACTTACAGTCGCCAATCCTAATAAATAACCAATCACAATATTTTTTCTTGATTTATTAAAATCGTAATTTTGATTTCCTTTGTAAACAGCATTTTTTTGAGCATGAGAAAACGGTTCAACATCATTTAACATTTGAAAAACATAGCCCAAGTAATTTCCTATAGCGGACACGTTTCCATCCAAGTTCGCTCCAGTTGAATCTGAATTCAAAAAGCCTAAAAGCAAGCTATTTTTAATTAAACCAACTGTTTGATAGTGAATAACTTCGTTCAGCTCTTTCAAGCTAGAGAGCCCGTTCTGTCCTAATTGTAGCTCCTTCAAAGCACCTTGCGACATATCAAACACAGTCTCGGCTAATACTCCAACAGTCTGAGTGCGCTCATACATTTTAGAATGCTCACTCAACAGTTTAAAAGAGTAGCTTAAAAGCTGTACTGCAAAAAGTATGGCTTCATATGAAGTATGTTCGACATGGAAAGTTGGGAGGGAATGACGAGAATCATCTTCATCAACAAAGTCATCAATTATGATAGAGGCTTTATGAATCATTTCAATACTAATAGCAATCGGCATTATAAAACTGAACTGTATTTCTTTTTGTTCTAACCCCATACTGTATCCCCAAGCTACTAAAACAGGTCGCAAACGATGTCCTGTTTTCATCTGATGGGAGGTCGAAAATTTAGAATCAAATTTTGATAAATGGTTTGCCCATTCAATTTCAAAATCATACAAAAATCCACTCTTCTCTCCACTCATAATCTGTTCAAATAATAGATTTTCTTCTGATCGAATCATAATAAAAACCTCCAAATAATTCATAGTTATTAGGAGGTTTTTAATTACATTTTCAGCTTATTTCTCGGGTTAAACTTCGACAAAACATTCTTCTTTCTCTTAATCGAAACCTCCGTATAAATCTCCGTTGTACTCACGCTCGAATGCCCCAAAATCTCCTGAACCGACCTTAAATCCGCCCCATTATCCAGCAAATGCGTGGCAAACGTATGCCTCAACGCATGTGGCGTCGCCGTCGGCGTAATCCGTGCAGAATCGCGATATTTCGAAAAGATATCCTCGATCGAATAGATCGTCAGACGGTTCCCGTACTTGTTGATAAACAAAGCATCATCCTGCGGCGCAAGACTGTCCCTAACCTTCATCCAACTTCGCAGAGCACTCACCACTTCTTTACTGGACAGATACAAAATCCGTTCCTTACGCCCTTTCCCAAAAATCAGCAAAGTCCGCTCACCCACATTCAAATCCCGCAGGTCAATATTGACTAACTCCCCAATCCGAATCCCTGTTGAAAATAACAACTCGATAATCGCCAGATTCCGTGTTGCAATCAACTTCCGGTAGTCCGATTTCAGCATGATCATATCGTATTCAATGCTCCGCAATAACCTCTGTACTTCTTCAATCGGCAGTGTCTTCGGAATCCGCTTGGCTTTCTTAAATTTGGCTCCTAGCGAGAATTCCGACATATCCCCCAGCAGCTCCTGTTCACGCAAGAATTTAAAAAACGTTTTAACCGATATGTATTTTCGCTTAATCGTTGTATCCTTCATCGTGCGCAGCCCGATCAATTCCATAAAGTATGCGTGTAACACTTTATGATCGACATAGACATGCTCGTTACGTTCACACCATGTAATGATCAAATTCAGGTCATATTGATAGGCCTGAACGGTCGGACGAGACAAGTTTCTTTCCACAATTAAGTTCTCCGAATAACGATCTATGTAACTCCGAAATAAGTTCAGTTCCAAGCCTCCGTCTGTCATGCTCTTTCATCCACTTCCCTCTTATGTATACACGCATCAACTTGTATCTTAAAGGGTACGGGCTTTTTACTCAAATCCAATATATTCCACGAATCAGTTAAGTATCCATACCCTCCACCCCCAGCAGCGATCACATTTCGAACCGAAGCGCCTTTGTCCGTTCCCCTTACCGCTCCATCTTTTATTCAATCAAAGGGGAACGAACAACGAAGCGCAGGTCGAAATGTGATCGCTGCGCCTCCAAAACGCCAACCGTGACATTCCTCACATCCCTGCATCGCCAACATTGATAAAATTAAAAGTTTTAAATACCACATCTTTCACCCAGAAACAATGGCTCGAAAGGGTTTTTGTGCTCTTTTTCACAAAATTGCCGCAAATCTATGACCACTTCTTGAAATGGGCCGTTTTGATCACCGTTTCGTCAAAAAGCCCCGATATACTGGACTCAATTCATTTTACCAAAATGAAATACGGAGAACAGAAAGGAGATTTACCGCATGGTCGTCGATACGGTGTTGTGGAGCAGGTTGATTACAGGATTAACGCTGTCTTTCCACGTGATTTTCGCCACGATCGGAGTCGCGATTCCGCTGATGGTATCCATCGCCGAATTCGTAGGTATCCGCAAAAAAGATAATCATTATACCTTGATGGCAAAAAGATGGACAAGGGGATTTGTCATCTCCGTCGCCGTCGGGGTTGTGACCGGTACGGCGATTGCCCTGCAACTGGCGCTCGTCTGGCCGAACTTTATGCAGCTTGCAGGCAATGTCATTGCACTGCCGCTGTTTATGGAGGTATTCGCTTTCTTCTTCGAAGCGATCTTCCTCGGTATTTATTTATACACCTGGGATCGTTTCCGCAACCCTTACTTGCACTGGCTGCTGACCGTTCCCGTCGTGCTGGGAGCCGCGATGTCGGCGTTCTTTATCACGTCGGTCAACGGGTTCATGAACCAGCCGGAAGGCTTTATTTTCGAAGCGGGACATTTTTCGGCCGTGCATCCGCTGCAAGCGATGTTCAACGAAGCGACGCCTTCCAAAGTGTTCCACGTGCTGACTTCGGCTTATATGACAGGCGCCGCGCTGCTGGCTGCGGTTGCCGCGTTCTCGATGCTGAAGAAGGGCGTAACGGAATATGCGAAAAAAGGTCTCAAGCTCATGATGACCGTTTTGCTTCTGTTCAGCTTCTTGACCGCGCTCGCGGGCGACGTCTCGGCCAAGTTCCTGGCCGAGCATCAACCGGAGAAGCTGGCCGCGGCCGAATGGCATTTCGAAACAGAAAAAGGCGCGGACCTGATCTTCCTCGGCTGGCTGACCGCCGAACGCGAGATCGTCGGCGCGCTGCATATTCCGAACGCGCTCAGTTTTCTGGCTTTCAGCGATTTTAACGCCGAAGTAACAGGACTCGATGAATTCCCAGTCGACGAACAACCTCCGCTGCTTGTCCATTATTTATTCGATGCCATGGTCGGAGTCGGCTTCGCCTTGCTTGCGATGTCCGCGATCTTCTTCCTGCTGCTGTTCTGGAAAAAGCGCAACGAACTCAACCGCTGGATGCTGCGCGCGATCGTATTCGGCGCACCGCTGGCTTTCCTCGGCGTAGAGCTGGGATGGTTCTACGCGGAAGTCGGACGGCAGCCCTGGATGATTCGCGGTTATATGCGGGTCGAGGAAGCAGCCACTACCTCGCCGAGCATCGTGATCCTCTTCTTCGTGTTCCTGCTGCTCTACATTCTGCTCGGTACCATGTGCGTGATCGTCTTGCGCCGACTGTTCCGGGATAACCCGGCCGAAGTCGAATTGGAAAAAGCCGCAAAGGCCAAAGCAGGCGCGATGCAAGCGCAGACGAAGGAAGCAGGTGAGCACGCATGAGTTACGAAATTCTCGGGATCTCGGTCCTTTGGATCTTCCTATATGGCTACCTGATTGTCGCATCGATCGATTTCGGCGCCGGATTCTTTGCTTTTTACGCCCGAATCACCGGCAAAGACCATCTGATCAACCGCCTGATCTCCCGCTATCTGTCGCCCGTTTGGGAGATTACCAACGTGTTCTTCGTGTTCTTCTTCGTCGGCTTGATCGGATTTTTCCCGGACGCGGCGCATTATTACGGCTCCGCCCTGCTCGTTCCCGGCAGCATCGCGATTATCCTATTGGCGATCCGCGGTTCGTTCTACGCATTCGAGAACTACGGATCGAAAAAAAATATCGTGTTTCTGTTCCTGTACGGGGCAACCGGATTGCTGATCCCCGCTTCGCTGTCGGTCGCGCTGGTGTTGTCCGAAGGCGGATTTATCGTGGAAACTAATGGCGTCGTGACGCTGCAATATATGGAACTGTTCACGAGTCCGCTCGCTTGGAGCATCGTGGCGCTGGCCGTCACTTCCGTGTTGTTTATCAGCGCGTCGTTCCTGGCCTTCTACGCTTCCCGCGCCGAAGACAAGCCTGCGCTCGACCTGATGCGCGGCTATGCGTTGTTCTGGAGCACGCCGACGATCATCGCCGCGTTCACGGCCGTGTTGTACCTCAGCCAGCACAATAACCGCCATTTCCAAAACATGATGGATCTGTGGTGGCTGCTCGGGTTGTCGGTTGTCTTTTTCCTGATCGTGCTCTGGCTGCTGTACAAAGGACGCCGTTACGGCTGGGCCTTCATCTGCCTGATGCTGCAATTCCTGACCGCCTTTTTCGCTTACGGGATCGGGCATTATCCGTACATTCTTGATCCTTACATCACGATCCAGGGCGGGGCTACGCAAGAAGCGATGGGCATCGCGCTCGTCGTTGTATTCATAGCGGGCCTGCTGCTCTTAATCCCGTCGCTGGCGCTGGTTTTCCGGCTGTTCCTGTTCGATGCGGATTATGTCAAAGGGAAAAAATAAGTCACTGATCAAAGTTAAAGGAGGGAATCTCCCGTGAAAAGGGGCGAAAAAAGAAAGTCGAGCCGGAAAAGCGGCATGCTGTCCGAACTGATGGCCTCGCAGAAAAAGCGAACGTCAATGCTTCGAATCATCTCGTTGGCACTCGGCGCGGCGACGATCGGGCAAGCGGTTTTGCTGGCGGAATCGGTGCAGCGCGTTTTTGTGGAAAACGCTCCGCCGGCTTCGATGATCGTCGTGTTCGCCGCTCTGCTGGCCGTGATGGCCGTGCGCACTTGGCTCGCGTACGCCAACGGTCGTATCGGGCTGCGCATCGCGGCGGACGCCAAGCGTGACCTACGAGCCCGGCTGCTGCGTTCGCTTGCCGCCAACCCGCTGCTAACCGCACGTCAAGGGCAAACAGGCGGCAAAGTCAGCGTGACCTTGGATGCCGTCGACGAAGCCGATAGTTATTTTAGCCAATACACGCCGAAAATGGCCGAAGCTTCGATCGTACCGCTCATGATTCTCGCGGCCGTGTTCATCCTGCATGTGCCGTCTGGGCTGATTTTGCTGTTCACGGCGCCTTTTATCCCGTTATTCATGGCGCTGGTCGGGATTCAAACGAAGCATAAGTCGGAAGAAAAGTTCGAGCAGCTCGCCCGCTTTTCCGGGACCTTCCTGGATTCGTTGCAGGGATTGGTGACGTTGAAGCTGTTCGGACGGGCCAAACGCCAGGAAAAAGAAATTGAACGCAGCAGCCTCTCCTACCGAGATGCGACGATGAGCATTTTGCGCGTTGCGTTCACCAATACGTTCGCGCTGGAAACGATCGTGATGCTGGGGATCGGGATCGTGGCGTTGGAACTGGCTTTGCAGCTGGTCGTGTTCCAAACGATGCAGTTCCATACGGCGTTTCTGATTCTGCTGCTCACACCCGAGTTTTATAATATGCTGAAAAACATGGGCACGGCGTTCCACGGCGGGCGGACGAGTCTCGGGGCAATTCGCAATATCGAAGCCGCGCTGGGCGCAGACGCTTCGGTTTCGGCGAATGCGAAAGCATCGGTGCGTTTGGAAAAATCCGCCGCCGTTCATGAACAAGCCGACACAGCTCACGCTGTTGATCCAGCGCGCGACAAGGTCGTTCCTTTATCCGCCGGACGAAGCAACAAAACCGCTTTGTCCGCCACGCCTCCCGTTATCGAACTTCATGAACTTGGTTTCGACTACGGATCGGATGACTTCGCTTTGAATGCCGGATCACTGACGATTCACCCCGGCAAGCAGATCGCGATCGTAGGCAAAAGCGGCTCCGGCAAAACGACCCTGCTGCATCTGATCGCGGGACTGCTGCCTCCTTCATCCGGAGAAGTTACGGTGAACGGTCAGCCGCTTACCGACGGAGCAGGCAAGGACGAATGGTTCCGGCAGGTCAGCTATATCACGCAGCATCCGCATATTTTCTCGGGCACGTTTGCCGAAAATATCGCGATCGGCGCAGACCGCGACGTCTCCCGGGAAGAGATCGTTCATGCTGCCGAATCCGCCGGATTGGCTGCACTCGCGGCTGAATTGGAACACGGTTACGATACGCTCGTCGGCGAAGGCGGAAGAGGATTGTCTGGCGGCGAAAAGCAGCGTTTGGCGTTGGCACGTGCTTTCTTGAAGCGGCCTACGGTACTCCTTTTTGACGAACCGACGACGGGTCTGGACTTGCATACGGAACGCGTCTTGCTGCGTGCCATGAACGAACTGTCGCGCAAAGCGACCGTCATCACCATCGCCCACCGCCTGCACACGATCCGGCATGCGGACGTTATTTTGTTCATGGAACAAGGTTCGCTGATTGGCAGCGGCACGCATGAAGAACTGCTGGACACGCTGCCGCAATATGCGGAGATGGTGAATATCGGACGTCAGGGGGTTGGATCATGAACGAACGCTCTATTTTTCTAAAAGCGATGCTCAAAGAACGCAAAGACATTTTACTGTCGATTCTGGGCGGTTTTTTGGCAGGCATCTTCGGCGTTGTCCTGTTCTCGACCAGCGGCTACCTGATCTCGAAAACCGTCTTCGTTCCGCCGCTGTATACGCTGATTATTTTAACGTCGCTGGTGAAAATCCTCGGGCTGGCACGCGCGGCAAGCCGCTACGGGGAGCGACTGTTCTCGCACCGTGCGACCTTTTCGCTGCTCAGCCGCTTGCGCACCGATTTCTTCGGCAAACTGGTTCCGATGACGCCGCGAATCCTGAATCGTCAGCGCAGCGGAGATGTGTTGGCGCGGATTGTCGGGGACGTCGAAAGCTTGCAATTTTACTTCCTGCGCGTGGCGTATCCGCCGATCATCGTGGTTTCGGTGTTCCTCGCTACTGTGATCTTCGCTTCCTTTTTCTCTATCTGGATTGCGCTGCTGCTTGTTGCGGGGATGTTGATTACGGCGTTCGTCGTACCCGCTATCGTGCGCGGAAGCCAGCGGAAAGCCGACGGTCGAGTCAGACGCCAGCGCGCCGAGCTATCTGCCGAGACGACCGAGATGCTGCAAGGCTTTATCGATCTGAAAGTCTACGGTCGGCTGAAGCAGCGCGAGCAAAAACTGCTGGATACTTCCGACGCCTTGACGGCGGCTCAGCAGGAAGACGCGCTGCGGCTTTTGCGCGGGCAATCGCTGCATAGCTTTATGACGTTTTTCGTATCCTGGGGCGTGTTGGTGCTCGGAGCGTATCTGATCGTGCAAGGGTCGATGGCTGGCGTGTTCCTCGCCATGCTGATCATGGCCTCCATGACCGTGTTCGACGAATCGGCTGCGATGGCGACATTGCCTGCTTACAAACGAGACAGCGAATTCGCGGCGAAGCGGTTGGCGGAGACTTTCGACGGGGAAGGACCGCCGACCGTTGACGCGTCGGATATGCTGGACGACAGCCGCGGAATTGCGATCGAGCTGGAAAACGTCACGTTCCGCTACGCGGAAGACTGGCGTCCCGTGTTAAGCGAAGTCTCGCTGAAGCTGGAAGCCGGGTCGAAAACCGCGATCGTCGGACCGAGCGGTTCCGGAAAAACAAGCGTGCTGGAGCTGCTGCTCAAACTGCATGCGCCGAGTCAAGGCCGGGTGCTGTTGAACGGAAGATCCGTAACGGAGCTGAACGACGAAGATCTGTGGCGAAAAAGCAACGTGGTACTGCAAGAAGGACACTTTTTCCGGGGAACGATTCGAGAGAATCTGCTGCTTGAAGACGAATCCCGCAATGATAAGGAATTGTCCGCCGTGTTGGAGCAAGTCGGCTTGCCAAGCAAGAAGCTGGATGACCGGGTGTTGGAAAAAGGCGAAAACCTGTCCGACGGCGAAAAGCAGCGGCTGGCGATTGCCCGCGCGCTGCTCAAATCCGGTCGGCTCTGGCTGCTCGACGAACCGACTTCATCGCTCGATTACGTGACGGAACGCCGCGTGCTGAATCTGCTGTCGGAACGCTCGAAGGACGATACGCTCGTGATGGTCAGCCACCGATTGGCGGGGCTGGAGCAGATGGATCAGATCATCGTGCTGGACCGCGGAGCAATCGTGGAGAGCGGGACGTACGACGAACTGTTGGAGCGAAAAGGTTATTTCTATGAGATGAAGCAGCTGGAGCAGCAGATGGTCGGGGAAAATGACCCGGGCCAAGCGCAGGGAAATGAAGCTCGGCGGTCGGGTTAGTGCTTAGTCAAGCGGTACGGGCTCGATCCGATTTGATCCGAGTCGCCCACGCAGCTCAAAATCCTCTTGGATTCCTGCATATAAGCAACAATTACGAATCAAACAGAATAAAGTTACGCGTCTAGCTGACCGCCCACAACTTTGCGCCCAAATCAAAAGCCCGAACCTCCTCTAAGGAAGGTTCGGGCTTTTTCAATACGCATTTTATTCAATCCGCAATAGGTTTCGTCATAGTCAACCTCAAAGAAACACAGCCGTAATCGGCCATAACGATCTACTCAGTGCCCGAAGTTCTCTTCCTCCGGCACGTCGGTCTCCAAATAACGGATAAACTGACGCAGGCGGCCCGCCAGTTCGCGGGAGATCTCGCCTTTTTCGAACAGGCGCTGCACATGGTCGCGCTGTTCTTGAATCGCGGCCAGACGCTCCTGCATCCGCTCTTCGCGTTCCTCTCGTTCTTCCGCGGTTTCTTCCTCGATCAGACCGAAATCCGCTTTGGCAAGTCGGCTGATCAATTGATTGTAGCCGTCGGTCAAACGCTTCGCTTCGGCGCGATTGGAATCGTTCGTGCGCTTGTTGATCGCTTCGATCGCGGCTTGAGCCATGCGCGTTTTGGCGGTTTGCAGCGAGCAGAACGCCCGCTTGTCCGTCAATTCTCCGCGGCGGCCGCGGGCGAACAATGCGGCGGCAAAGCGGCCGATATCCGCCGCCGGAGCGGTAACCCTCGCTTCCAAGCGACCCGGAATGCTTTCTTCGATCCGGGTCAGATGTTCGAAGACCGGAGTCGCTTCTTCCTGCCCCAGATCGCCGTCCTGTACCATTTTGCTCAGTTCCCTCCGCTGCGCACGAATGCCCGCGTACATCAGGTCCGCTTCGCGGCGCGGCGCTTCGGGATCGGACGCGTAAGCGGTGGTCGCTTCTTCCATCCGCTGCAAATACTTCGTGAAATCTTGAATTTCCGTCGCGGCGACGCCCGAACGACCTTCGTCCAGTTCGTCCTGCCCGATCCGCTGCGCGATCGCGCTCAAAATCCGGCGCTTGAGCGGCTGTTCGGCTTTCGGAGCTTCAGCCGCTTCTTTACCCGACAACAGCGGCAGCAAGATGCTGGCCGCCAACAGCGTGAACAAGATAACCCCGGCCGCCAGGAACAAGATCAGATTGCGTTCCGGGAAAGCCAAACCTCCGTTCAACACGAGCGGAATCGAAAACGCGCCCGCAAGCGTAACGGCTCCGCGTACGCCCGACAAAGCCGTTTGCAGCGCCGCTTGGAACAGCGGCTTGCCGGTGCGTCCAAGTCCGCTTCCCCGGCTGGTAAAGTACCAATACGCATAGATCCACAGAAACCGCAGCACGATCAACCCGACCGAGATCCAGGTCACGTGCCACAGCGCGCCGAAGCTGCTGATTGCCGGATCTTCGAATACCGTTCCAAGCACTTCCGGCAGTTGCAGGCCCAGTAACACGAATACCAGACCGTTCAGCACGTATAGGAAGACCGACCAGGTGCTGTTCGAGACGACCTGAAGCTTAACGCGTACCGACTCGGCACGGTCGCGCTCGATCGCATGCACGACGCCGCCCGAGACGGCGGCCAGAATGCCGGACAACCCGAGATGCTCGGCGACCAGGTACAGCACGAAAGGCGTGACGAGCTGAATCAATACATGCAGCGTCTCGTCCTCCATGCCCAGACGGCGCAGGAATACCCGAATCCGGATCACGATGAAGGACAGCACGGCCCCGATCAGGAGACCGCCGATCGCGATCAACAGGAAACTGAACGAAGCTTGATAGATCGAGAACGCTCCCGTCACCGCGGCAGCCACGGCGAACTTGAACGCGACGAGACCGGATGCGTCATTGACCAACGCTTCGCCTTCCAACAGGCGCATGATGTCTTTCGGCAGCTTGATTCGTCCGGCGATCGAACCGACCGCCACGGCATCCGTCGGCGACAGGATCGCCGCCAAAGCAAAAGCCGCAGCCAAAGGAATGCTCGGGATGACCCAATGAATCAAATAGCCGAATACGACGACGGTGACGAAGACGAGTCCCAGCGCCAGCAGCAGGATCGGCGCTCTGAGATTCCACAACTCGCCTCGCGGAATGATCCGGCCGTCGTTAAACAACAGCGGCGCGATAAACAAAACAAGGAATAACTCCGGTTCCAGCGGCACATGGATATGCGGCGGAAGCAGTTCCGCCGTAACGCCGAGACCGATCTGAATGATCGGCACGGGAACGAACGGAAGGAATCGGTTGATTACGTTCGAAATCCCGATGATCGCGAGCATAACCAAAATACTGATAAAAAGCTCCATGCGGCATTCGCTCCTTTGGATGGGGTAGGCCGCGAATATGGGCAACGTCCCGTATTCGCGGTCAGGTGCTACGCGTTCAGTCCTCAATCACTCCTGTGTACTCCTGTCGAACTTGATCTTTTATTTCGGCAATACCCGATGCACGGCCTTCGCCAACTCTTCGGCAACCACGTCGACGCCGGAAGCAATCTCCTCGTCGCGCACGCCGGAGACATTCAATTTTAGCATCGCTTCCACGCGGAAGCCGGACAGATAGTGACCTTTGGCGCTTTCTGCATGAATGCAACGATCGCGCAGCTTTTCCACGGCCGAAGATAAAGCAGCCGGGGCCAACGGAAGCAGATGCGTATGAATGCCGCCTGCGGCCGGCAGCGGGCTTGTAAAAGCATCGGGATACGCCTTTTGCGCGCGCCGAATGGCTTCACCCAGCAGTTCCGAGCGCCGAGCATACCGATTCCGGATTTTCTCCCGATGCCGCGCGAACATGCCGCTTTTCAAATACAATTCCAACGCGGCTTGCGACAGCATCGAGCTATCGATATCGAGCAGCTTTTTATAACGCCCGAACGCTTCCGCCAATTTGCTCGGCAGCACGGCAACGCCCACTCTCAGACCGGGGAACAGGATTTTCGAGTAGCTTTTCAAATAAATCGTCCGCTCGGCCCGGTCATACGCATACAGCGGATCGGACTTCCCATCTTGCTCGAGATCAGCCATATAATCGTCTTCGACGATATATACGCCGTACCGCGCAGCCAATTCCGCGATCGCTTCCTTTTGACGACGGGTATACGAGCAGCCCAACGGATTGTGGAAACGGGGAATCGTGTAAAAAAACTTGATCCCGCCTCCACGGAAAATCCGCTCCAGCTCGCCGAGATCGATCCCATCCGCGTCCCTTCGAATTCCGACAGCCGGAATGCGATGCGCCTCCAAATAGTCCGTAAATAACGGGTAGCTCGGCTGCTCGACCAGCACGGTTTTCTTTCCGTCCGGGAACGGCATGCCCGCAAGCAAAGTCAGCGCCTGCTGGACACCCGAGGTAATAAAGATTCGCTCAGGCTCCGCAAACACCTGATAATTCGCCAAATGACGCTGCATTTCCTTGATGAGCGAAGGAAGCCCCTTTGGCGTCCCGTAAATAAACAGCTCGTTTCGGTACGTGTCGATCGCTTTGTTCAAGCATTGCTGAAAATCCAGATACGGGAAAATGTCCGGGTCCGGCGCGGAATGAACGAAGTCGATGGTCTCGCTCGGCCGCTCCTCCGTCTGCGCGCTGCCCAATACATAGTATCCGCTTTTCGCCGACGCATAAATCAGATGGGAACGTTCCAGTTCGGACAGCGCGCGGATCACGGTGCTTTTGCTGCATGTATAGCGTTCGGACAACGTTCGGATCGAAGGCATCTTATCTCCTTCTTTGAGCGATCCGGCGATCATCCGTTCCAACTCGTTCAGCAGCCCCATATATTTGTACATCCGCGACTTCCTCCTTCCAATCTGTACCGGTACAGATCATGAATATGTACATTGTAACATGGGATGGCCGTCTTTAAAATAAGGATTACAGATGCGGCCGCGTCATATGATCTGAAAGCTCGGAGGTTAAAACTTATGTCCAATCCCTCGGTTAAACGCGCCTATGCGGCCGCGATCGGCAGTGCTCTCATTATCGGATTTTCTTTTCTGTTCGTAAAAATCGCTCTGCAAACGGAAGATCCGCTCGACATTTTGGCTTATCGTTTTCTGTTTGCTTTCGTTGCTGCTACGTTGTTTGCTTTTCCGGGTCGAAACGGAGTACGGAAAATTCGAACCGGCGCTTTGAAGCTCATTCCTTTGACCGCGTTATATCCGATTGCCTTCTTTAGCTTCCAAACGTTCGGCCTGCTGTATGCCACTTCGGCTGAGGCGGGGATGATTCAGGGAGCGGTTCCGGTATTCACGCTGCTGCTGGCGGCTGTTGTTCTTCGCGAACGTACAGGCAAAGCGCAAATGCTGTTCACCTTGTTATCGGTTGCCGGCGTTGCCTGCCTGTTTGCCGGACGCGAAGGCGCGGCATTCACGGCCAGCATCGGAGGCATTTTGCTTATCGTATGCTCCGCTTTTTCGCAAGCCGGATACAATGTCCTGGCACGTCGTCTGAGCCAAAGCTACACGCCCAAAGAGTTAACGTATTTCATGAACCTGCTCGGCTTCGTCGGCTTCGGGCTATTGGCGCTCGTCCGTCATGCGGCCAGCGGAACCTTACCCGAGCTGCTCGCTCCGCTGTCCTCGCCGTCGTTCCTGATTGCCATGCTGTATCTCGGTGTGCTATCTTCGTTGGTGACTTCGTACCTGTCCAACTACGCCCTTTCCCGGATCGAGGCTTCGCGCATGAGCGTCTTCGGCAGTCTTTCCGCTATTGTGGCCTTGGCTGCGGGAGCATTGATTCTCGGCGAACAAGTCGGTCTGGCTGCTTTGCTCGGAGCGGCAGCTATTGTGGCGGGCGTGATCAGGGCTGCCATGTCAGGGCGTAAACCGAAAGCCTCCACTCGCGTTCCAAGCAGCGCAAGTCCGCATTCTTCAAACGGAGACTGAGACTTGGTATCCAGAAAAGGTAAGGTTACGTTTGGCTGATACCGAGTACGAAGGCATAAAGCGAGCATTGCATGCATAACATAAAAAAAAGCTGTTCGGCGATTCGCGTCGGGATTATACCCAAAGCGAAGCCGTACAGCTTTTTTTCTTTTTATTTATCCAGCTCGTTCGTCCCCGTGCCCGAACCGCCGATGCTGAGCGAGACTTCGGCTTTATCCGCTTCGGGAGCGCCGGGGTACCACGGATTCAGGTGAATCATCACTTCGCTGACATTGGGATGGGTCGATAGAATCGCCTTTTTGATCTTGCGAATGACGTCATGCCCCTGCTGAATCGTCATCTGTCCGTCTACGCCGACCCGCAGATCGATAATGATATACTGGCCGTGTTCGCGAGCCCGAATACGGTCGATCCGCTTGACCTCCTCCACTCCGCGAACGATGCTTTCAAGCGCCGCAAGCTCTTCGGTCCCGATAGCTTTTTCCATTAAAATATCGATCGACTCGCGCGCCATGTCCGCTGCCAGCTTCAGCACGAGCACCGCCACGATAATCCCCGCGATCGGATCGGCGTAAGCGAGCATCGGCATATTCAACGATTGTCCGAGCAGCCCTAATCCGATCCCGATCACCGCCGCGCCTGACGCATATACGTCCGCCAAGTGATCCTGCGCCGTCGCGATCAGCCCTTTGCTGTTGACCCGGCGGCCGATTCCGATCGTGTACACGTACAGCAGGAGCTTCCAGATCAACGACACGACGGCAGCGATCAACGCGACGATATGGGCTTCCGGCATCGGTTCGAACAACGCCACAACCGAATGATACCCGACGTAGAAAGCCGCCAACAATAAAATGGTCGCCACGACGCTTGCTCCGATCACTTCGGCTTTGCCATGCCCATACGGGTGATCTTCGTCCGGCGGACGGCTCGATATGCGCATCGAACCGAGTGCCGCCGCCGATGCGATCACGTCCCCCGCGTTATGCACGCCGTCGGCGATCAATACCGGACTTTTAAACAGCAACCCGACGACAACCTTGATGATCGTAAGCAGCACATTGCTGATCAGACTGATCCAGGCCGCGAAGATCGACTGATTTTTCTCCTGCTCCATAACTTCTTCCCTCCGTCACTTTTCTTGCCTTAAGGAAACAAAAAAAGTTCGATAGGCCATACCTACTCGAACTTTGCGAAAAAAACGTGATATGCGATTATTACCCCGTTTGATTTTCTCATGATCCTGCTCCGAACTTATCGAATTTGATCCTATCGCCATTTCTGCGAACAGCCAAGATTGTTCATTATACGCCATCATGCGCGGTTTGGGAATCCTTTTCTTGGCTTTCTGCCTCTTTACAAGATACGTCAAAACTTATATACTGGCTCAAGCGAAAGAACCAATCATCCTACCTTTAAAAAGGAGTATCCATGTTCGAGAAATTGGAAAAACAAACTTTGTCCGGCCGAATCTATGCAAAGCTCGAAGCACTTATTACAAGCGGCGAGTGGGAGATCGGCAGCCGGATTCCGCGCGAAGCCGACCTGATGGAGAAGCTCGGCGTCAGCCGCAACACGCTGCGCGAAGCGATTCGGGGACTCGTTCAAGTGGGATTGCTGGAAACGCGGCAGGGCGACGGAACGTTTGTCACGGCCAGCAGCGAACTCAGCGCCATTCTCGCCAAACGCATGAGCCGCTCTTCGGTGATCGAAGCGCTCGAGGTCCAGCATGCTCTTGATCGGGAAGCTGCCGTACTCGCCTGCTTACGACGTACGGACGAGCAGCTTCAGCAGATGGAGCATTATTCGGAACAGTGCTTGGAGACGATTAAGCGTAACGATCACGAAGCTTACCGCGAAGCGGATTGGATGCTGCATCGGACGATCGTTATGGCTTCGCATAATCAGCTGTTGATTGATCTGTATGAGAATATGTTCGAAAAATTGCAAATTTCGTTCTTGTTCAATCGCTTTATTCCGGAAAGCCGTTCGGAAGTCGGTCACCCTGCGTTGATTGCTGCAATACGGTCCCGGGATTCCGACGCGGCTGTGCATGCAGTCGACCATTATATTGCGCTGTTCAAGTCGCCTCATGAAGGAGTGGACGGTTCAACGCCTTTGAATTTATCTGGAAACGGAGAATAATCCAACTATGAAAAAAAATGAATTTCTGCGTACGGAAGATGCTTCAAATCGCGTTTACTACATGCTGCTGATCGGCATCCTGCTGGTCGCGGCCAATCTGCGCACGCATATCACCTCGCTCAGCCCCATTATCGACACGATCCGGGGAGCACTGTCGCTATCCAGTACGACCGCGGGCTTTTTGACCACGCTGCCGCTGCTCGCGTTCGCTTTGTTGTCACCGTTCGTCGCAAAATGGGCACGGCAGTACGGAGCCGAGCGCATGATCTTCGTATCGCTCGTGCTGATCGTGATCGGCAGCCTGTTCCGTCCGTTCGGCGGCGCGGTATCGCTGATGGCGGGCACCTTCCTGATCGGCTTGGCCGTCGCGGTATTCAACGTACTGCTGCCGAGTATCATCAAGCGGGAGTTCCCGCAAAAGGTTGGCGTCATGACCGGATTGTATTCGATCATGATGGGGATCTTCGCTTCGGCCGCTGCCGCGCTCAGCGTGCCGATCTCGAACACGGGCATGGGCTGGCGCGGTTCGCTTTTGATCTGGACGATCTTGTCAGCTATCGGCTTAATCGCCTGGCTTCCGCAGCTTGCCCGCAATACGCGCGCTGCCAATGCGAATGCTCCGGACGTTCCAAAGCGCAGCATCTGGCGTTCACCGCTGGCCTGGATGATTACCGTCAACATGGGCATGCAATCGTCGATCTATTACATCATGGTTGCTTGGATGCCGAATATGATGCACGCGCAAAACCTTGATCCGGTCGTGGCCGGGTATATGCTGTCGCTGTTCCAGATGCTGATGATTCCGATCAACTTCATTGCGCCCATCGTGGCTTCGAAAATGAAGGATCAGCGCATACTCATTATTATGACTTCAGCTTGTTATGTCGTCGGCATCCTGGGCTTCTTGTTCGCGAGCGGCTCGCTGCCGATCATTATTCTCGCGATCATATTCTTTAGCATCGCGGGCGGCTTCTCGTTCAGCCTGATCATGATGTTCTTCTCGCTTCGCACCACGAATGCTTCCGAAGCAGCCGATATCTCCGGTATGGCGCAGTCGGTCGGTTATTTGTTGGCGGGGTGCGGACCGCTGCTGTACGGGGCGTTGCACGATGCGACGGGCGGATGGAATGTGCCGTATTACGTGATGTTCGGGATTACGGCGGCTTATCTGTTGACGGGGCTGGTTGCGGGCAGAGGCGGAAAATTTGTGCATGAGTGACGGGAAGTCCTGTTCGCTTGGGGAAGCTGGGGGCGGCTGCGGGGGAAGTTCGTTCAAGTCGCTGTCTCACTCGGAAAATGGATTGGATTGGAATAAGGAATTTTCCGAGTTCAAAGGCGATTTTCACTGAACTTCCCCCTCCGCCTCGCGCTTCGCAGCGAAAAGGGCTACCCTTATTCATGGTTGTAAGGGTAGGGTAGAGAAAGAATGGTGGCAAAGGATGAAGTTGTTGGCTTCATCGGATAAAAAAAGCTCGTTCGCGATATACGAATCGCGAACGAGCCTTTTTTGGATTGCTGCCATATTGTAATGACTGCTTTTTTTCACATGCCGGACTGGTTTTTATAGTTTCTCAGAATCATGCCGCCGGACGGACGCATTCCGATTTTTTCGTAGAAGCCTCCAAGCTCGGCGTCGCACATCAGGTCGACCATATAATGCCCCTCCAGCAGCTCCAGCATACGGCGAACCAATTCCTGGCCGATTCCGTTGCCTTGATACATCGGTATGACCTCAAGCAGCGGAATGTAGGCACTCAGCACGCCGTCGGACAGCGCGTTGATGAAGCCGATCACTTTGCCGCTCGATTCGTCCACGGCCAGCACGACGCGGGAGGAACCGTGCAGCAAACGGATAAAATTCGCGTAGCTCGGCGGGTCCGGCCAACCTTCGAAAAAGCCTTCGGCCAAGTCGGATTCATTGATGTTATCGAGCGTGGTGAGATAACGGATCTTCATGATGGATGCCTCCCGTTTTCATTTCGGTTCGACCTGGAACTCGCCTATGCTTACTCCGTTAACCTCTTGTAAAACAATATGACGATGTTCAAACTCGGCAGCGCTTCCTTTGCTTCAATCATAACAACAAAGAATCCCCCGCACAAACGCGTTTCTCTCCTTTTCCCCTTTGACATTGACGCCGCTCTCAAGGCTTGCGACAATAGAGGGAATCAAGAAACCGGCAGGGACGGAGCGTCCGGCGGGCGATCATTTCATATAAGGATGGTTAGCGATGAATTATTCCAAAGGCACAAATTACGCGCTGCATACGATGCTGGATCTGGCTGCGCGCAAACCGGGCGTCAAGATCGGCGTGCAGGAGCTGGCGGCCAGGCAGAACGTCTCTCCGACTTATCTTTCTAAAATCTTGACCAAGCTGGCGAAGGCCGGGCTGGTCGATTCTTATTCCGGCGCGCAAGGCGGATATTGCCTGCGCCGGAACAAAGAAGATATTTCTTTCCTTGATATCATTCAGGCGATCGAAGGAAACACGCCGCTGTTCAAAGGCTGCGAATCCAACGGTCCCGGCTGTCTGGTCGAGGCGGTCATGCGGGAATCCGAGCGCAAAATGGACGAGCATCTGCGGGCGACGACGATCGGTCAGCTTGCAGACAAAATGGCTGCCCACCTCGCCGAGCATGAAATCGCATCCCCAGAAAATTAAGGCTGCTTTTTCCGACATCTCCATTCTAGTTTCCTTATCAAAAAGATCCGACCCCGCTCCCATGCGGCAGGCCGGATCTTTTTTTGTTCATGTTACGATCAAACGATGCGGGTACGCCTGGACGCTCCCGATTCCTGCTTGAAAAACGCTAGCGGGCCGCTCTCCACGCCTCCAGCAATTCCGCCACCGTCTCCCACCGATCGGATCGATCCGGCGAAACGGCTCGCGCTGCAAGTTCAAACAACGCTTCCCCGGCTTCCCACCGCTCGCGGGAACGATCCGTTTCGCTGCCAAGCAGGCAAAACGCCATCGCCCCCAATCCGTAAACATTCGTCCGCGAGTCGATGGCCGAGCCCAACTCGTACTCTTCCGGCGACATAAAGCGCGAAGATCCCCACATCCGGCCCATTTCATTCGTATACGGCGTCGGGCTGTAAAAGTCGATATCGCAGATCGTGATCTGTTTGCGTTCGAAATCGTAGATCAGACTGCCGTCATAAAAGTCGATTGCCACATAACCGAACGCTTCCACGTGAGCATGGAAATCCAGAATACGCTCTACGGCGTCGACCCGCTCGTCGATCGGAAGCCTGCGGAATCGCGTAATGGGGGAAGAAGGAGAATCGTCGCGGCGCAGCAGCTCTCCTTCTGCCCATTCGAACAACATCGCATAGCCGTCTTCGGTTTCGAAATGATCGAGCAGGCGTACCAGTGTCGGATGCTCCAAAATTTCATACACATCAGCCGCTTCCCGCAAACGACGCACGGCATCGACAGCATGTCCCTCGTAATCGGCAGTTGCCGCTCCGGCATACTTAATGAACACCTGCTGATCCTCGATCTTCAATCCAAAAGCGATATTGCCGGAATCCTGTCGATCCCATACGCGGAACACAACACCGAACGGAGCCAACCAGTTGAAGTCATGCGGACGCCGCAGCAAAAAGGGAACGCCGTCTATCCGCTGCTCGATCAATCCGCCCAGCGGATCTGGCAAAGCGGCACGCTGCACCTCTACGACTGTACCGGATACGGTAACCGTTTTTGTTGAAAACTCAGGCGGCAAGCTTTCGCTGGGCGGCGGCAGGATTGGAGCGAACGGTCCCGGCTCTCCCGCTTCTCCAACCGCCAACGTGACCTGTGGAATGTTTGGATCGAATTCAGGCGTCGCAAACGGAGGTTCCGGCATTTCTTGTGTTTCTTCCGCAAAGCTCGGACTTTCTATAGACGCCGTGGCAGGTTCCAGCTCATGGATTGCCGCCGTTTCCTCTTGGACTTCCGTTGACTCTACCGTGGCAGCCACCTTCAAAGCCTGATGCGTTCCGTCCGCTTCATGCTCACTCTCCGTTACCGTTAACTCTTCCGCTTCCTTCAACTCCAATACACGCTCTTGCACCCGCCATTCATCCCGAAGCAGCGCATAGACGCATTCGTCTTTCCATTCTCCGTCCACGGTCGGTAAACTTTGACGGAAAAAGCCTTCCATCCGCATGCCCATCTTCTCAAGCAGCGCACGCAAAGCCAGATTTTCCGGCGCACAGGTTACGGTAATTCGATGCAGGCCAAGCTCACCGAACGAATGACCCAAGAGTGCGCGAAACGCTTCGCTGGCATAGCCGTGTCTACGATAATCCGAGCGAATTCCCAAGCCCAGTTCTCCGGTCAGCGGCTGAACGCCGGGGCGGCAAAAGACGTGTCCCATCACCTCGTCGTCCTCTTCCGAGACCAAGGCGTACAAATACGGATCAGCCGCCATATCGCGCAGTCGCTGCTGCGTATAAGCCCCTTCCGGGAAGCCGTCCGCAATCCCGTCATCCTGCAAATAAGCCAACAGGCTCATCCACTCGCTTTGCATAAACCTTCGAATCTGCATGCGAGGCGTATACAGTAAAGCTTCCGGTATCGCTTCGTGCTCGACGGTTTCTTTTTCTCTCTCCATCTGTTCCCCTCCCCTGTACAAATAGGCTTGCAGCTTCGACAGTCAAGATCAAGGCTCGTGACCACCCAGCCTTGCGTGTTCCAGCATTCCGATCAGCGTGTAAAAGAACCTTCGCCGCATCAAGCGGATATCCTGCTGAAAGGTCGGAGTTTCGCTCCGATGCTTCACTTAACGGGTTGCTTCTGACAGTGAAATCTCCGGCGTTCGCCGCTTCTTCGCAGCCCGTTCGAAGCGATACGCGATCTCGATCAGCAGAGGATCGGACATCGCGGTTCCGGATAGCATCAGGCCGACGGGCCGGCCGGCCTGCGTGTAACCCGCAGGCACGGACACCAACGGATAACCGGCGCGAGCGGCCAGATCGGCACCTGAAGAATCAACAAAGGCGAGCGCATGCACCTCATGCTGCTTCAATGCCAAATCAATCCCTTCCTCGCCTGCACGGCGAACGCCACGTTCCTTGCTTGTCAGATACGCTTCATCCTCCAGGCTGCCACCGTCCTGTTCAGCCTCTTCCAGCAAGTGCTGGCCGTAACGCAAGCATTCGCTTTCATGTTCCCGGTTAAAAGCAATCACTTCGCCCAGGTTCGCAGGCACTGTGCCTTCAGGCTGCGCGGCGAGAAAAGCGTCAATTGCATGTTTGAACTCCCGGCGCATCACGGTTCCGTCCCATTCGTCGTTGTAAGTGGGCAGCTCCAAGTCGCGTACCACTTCGATCCCCGCGGCTTGTAAACTGATCAGAGCCTGTTCGAATACGGCTGCCGTTTCTTCGTCGAGTTCGTCCGTAAGCGGCTTGGCTACGCCGACCTTGAGCCGGGCAGGCAGTACGTCGCGTCCCGGCAAAAACGAGATCGGCCGCTGCGGCAGCAGCGTGCAGGCATCCGCTTCGTCGCCGAACGCCATCGCTTCCAGAATCAGCGCGGCATCGAGCACCGTTCGGGCGATCGGGCCGAGCGTATCCTGCGTCAGCGTCAGCGGAACCACCCCGCTGCGGCTGATCAGGCCTACCGTCGGCTTGATCCCTACAACCGATTGGTACGCAGACGGATTGACGATCGAGCCGGACGTTTCCGATCCGATCGCGCCGAGGCAAAAGTTGGCGGATACGGCGGCGGCGCTTCCGCTGCTCGACCCGCCGACCGGATAATCGCCGTACGGATTATGCGTTTGCCCGCCTCGCGAGCTGTACCCGGACGGCATTTCCCGCGACATATAGTTCGCCCATTCCGTCATATTGACTTTGCCGAGCAAGATCGCGCCCGCGTCTCTCAGCTTGGCTACCGCAAAAGCATCCTGTTTGGCGCGGCGGCCTTGAAGAGCCAAAGAACCGGCCGTCGTCGCCATGCGGTCCGCGGTATCGATATTGTCCTTGAGCAGAATCGGCACGCCATACAGCGGCAAAGAGCCCAGTTCGTCGAAGTTGTCGTCAAGCTGCTTGGCAAGCGCTACGGCATCCGGGTTGAGTTCCAGCACCGCGTTCAGCTTTCCGTCCAGTTTTTTGATCCGCTCCATATAAGCTTCGGTCAATTGCACGCAGGTCCAGCGACCGCTTTGCAATTTTTCTTTGAACTGCTCGATCGTCAGCTCCAGCAAGTCTTCGTCCGTGATTTCTTCCCGGTCGTGCGCCGCATTATGGCTGAGCGCGTTACGGTTGGCGTTTTCCGAAGCGGTAGGCACGTCTTCGTTCTCGCCTTTTTTCATCCGCAGCTTGAGTTCCAAAGGCTTTAATTCGCGCTGCGGCAGCGGTGCTTTGGAACCTTTCCACCCGGAAGCCGCTTCCAAAATGGAGGCCAAATCCTGTCCTTTGGGATTGGCGACGTCGATTTGCGGCTTGACTACTTCATTTTCAACCGGGATACCGCGCGGATCGGGACGCTTGCTGCCTTCGGCAGCTCCGGCTTCGCCCGAAGCGGACGGCTTCGATTTTTCCTGCATGGATCAGCGACCTCCTTTTCACTTTCTTCTCGCTCTTTTTCTACTCCCAGACCTCATCCAGACGATCCGCGTAAAAAGAAATAGCCCTCTGATAACTCTGTACCCCTATATGGCTTGAATGATCGGCAATTTCTTTCAATAATAACGCCATCGCTTCGGCATGCTTGCCCCGGTTATGCAGCGCCATCGCCAAAAACACATGCAGTTCCCGATGTTCGGGGTATTCGGCGACCGCGGCGCGCAGCACCTGTTCCGCTTGTTCATACTCGCCCAGCGTACGATAGGTGCTTCCCAGTCCCAGCAAAGCTTCCGCGCGATCCGGCTCGCCGAGTCCCGTTTCCAGGCTGCGGACGTAATACGGAACCGCTTCTCGCTCCAGCCCCAGATTGTCGTGCGTCGAAGCCAGCTCGTACAGCAGCTTGGCCGATTCGCCGAACTCCGCCAGCAGCTCCAGCATCCGCAGCCGAGCTTCTTCGCCTTGGCCTTCGCGGCGGAGTTGTACAGCGGCTTGCAGTTGATCGGCTTCCGTTTGTTTTTCAGACACCTGCATCCCTCCAATCGGATCATCGCACAGGCAAGCGCTCTCTCTTTTCAAAACTTGACCAAGCCTGTTGTTACATCCTTCTTTATTAAATGTTAACACGGCGACTCGGAGAATAGTTTGAATTATCTGTTTTCGTATTGAAGCCCTCCGATTATTCGCCTATGATAAAAAGCGGAAGGAGGCGCTGCGCAGTGGCAAGAACCAAAGCATTCGATCCGAACGAAGTCCTGCTCAAAGCGCTCGGCGTGTTCGGCAGCCGCGGCTACGAAGGCACTTCGCTGCCTGATCTGCTTCAAGGACTAGGCATCGCCAGACAAAGCTTATACGATACGTACGGGACCAAAAGAAACTTGTTTTTGGCGGCCGTCAAACATTATATGGACAAAAAATCTTTAGATCTGTCGGAACTTACCGCCCGGCCCGGAACGGCGGAGGAACGGATTCGCGCCGTCTTCGACGCCATCGTGAATGTGCTCGATGATCCCGTTCTTCGGCAGGACTGCTTCATTATCAGCAGCGCGATCGAGCAGGCGCCGCGCGACGCCGAGCTGGCCGCCTACTTGTCGGCTAATGACCGGGAAGTGGAGCAGGCTTTCGCGAAGATGCTCGAACAAGCTCGCGAACAAGGAGAATTCTCCGCAAAAGCGGATATTGCGGAGCTCGCCTGCTTTTTGACGCATGAGCGCAACGCGCTGGTACTGACGGCCAAGCTTGGCGCCGACCGCGCCAAGCTGGAAAGTATCGCACGCACCGTTCTGTCCGTGGTTCGCTTTTCTTAGTATCCTGTCAAAGCGGTACTTGGTCGAGGCCGGGACGGCTTCGCCGGACATGCAGCGGGATAACGATTACAACGTTTGAAAATAAAATGAAGAGCCGCTTTCAGGCATCGGGGCTACCGATGTCCGAAAGCGGCTTTTTGCCAGGCTCTTTTCGATTTTGATCTATGCGTTTGATCTATGCCGTGTATTCCGGCTGCGCTCAGTCCCGCTCAAGAGACTGCTCCGCTTCCAACATGGAGAACGCGGACAGATGGTCGCGGACGAACGATTCCAACGAACGCGGCTCCCGTCCCGCCACGCGCAGCACCGTATCGGTTGCCTGATCTTCAATGCCCTCTATTCGGATTCGCGTATCCAGATGAGCGAGAAAAGCCGCGTAGTCCTCCGGAACGCCTGCGGCGATCAAGCCGCTTCGCAATTCTTGCTCCGTGATTTCTGTATGACGAATCTCGCGGCCGCTGATCCGACCGATAATTTCCGCGGCTTCTTTGTAGTTCATCGACCGAGGGCCCGTGATAATCAGGTCTTCGTTAAAAGGTTCGGGGCGAACAAGAGCTTCCAGACCTACCGCTGCGATGTCTTCCGCGTCCACGAAGCCTACTTTGCCCGAACCCGTCGCGGTCAGGATCTGTCCGGACTGCCGAATTGTCGCGGCATGCGCCGCTTCGCTAAAGTTTTGCATAAAGTAGGAAGGACGAAGAACCGCCCATTCCGGCGCATTTTCCTGCAAATAGAGGTGTACCGGACCGAAAACGGGATCGCTTTGGGATACGGAAGCGCTGGACAGCAAAACGAAGCGGCGTACCGATAATTCCAGCGCCTGCCGGATAAACGGAATCATCAGCGTTTCCGGGTTCATGCCGACCGGAGCGACCAGATAAACGGCATCTATTCCAATCAGCGCCGGTACGTAAGTCGAAAGATCGTTCCAGTCGAACGCGACGTGCTCGGAACGTTCGACCGGATTTTCGGGAGCGCGGCGTGCGGCGGTACGAACGATATGGCCGTTTTGCGAAGCCAACTGCGCAATGCGGGAAGACGTTTTGCCTCGGCCGCCGGTCAGCAGGATTCGAACGGGCGAAGGATCAGAAACTTTGAATGTGTCAGGCATGATGCACTCTCCTTTGGATTGCGATTGATGTTACTGTTCCACCAAGCTGAGCGGATTCCAGTAATCTTGATAACGGATAATTTTGCCGTCCTGCAGCTCGATGACCGAAATGTACCGTTGATCGTACGGCTTACCGGACTCCAGCATCACGCCTCGGCCTTCGAATTCCGCCGTGAATACGGGACCGTCCGCCGAACGATGAATAACAGGCTCTGAGAACGAAGTGATTTTGAATAGACCCTTCAATCCCAACAGATGGGCTTTCAGCTCTTCTTTCCCGTTCAAGCGCGCGGCGTAAGGTGCGGGCGCGTAAGGAAATTCGAAACTCACTTTTTCATCAAACAACCCCAGGAAAGCTTCATCGTCTTGGTGCAGGAAACTCTTTCTGAAAACGGACATAATCTTTTCGGCTGTCTCGCGGTTTACGGTCGTCATTGTGCTTCCTTCCTTTCCAGCTGCGTTTGGGAGTCCGACATTTTTCTGTTAGGCGTCGGCTGATAAAATGACTATAACCCTTTCCGGACTGATTAGTCAAATATATTTTGACCATTCAGTCCGAAATTTCGCAAAAAAAGTTCCGCCTTTGCCCGACTACATGTCGAAAAAGGCGGAACCTTATGCTTTTCTGCGATCAGCGTCCTTCGTTAATCTTGCGAATAGCTTCCAGCGGAATCTTCGGCACCCGATCATAGGTCAGCAGCCCGTTGATCTCTTGTTCGACGTCGGTCAACTGCGTATAACAGTAGCCCTGCACCAACTCCGACTTGAGCAGCGGATCGATCACGTCGCGCAGACGCTGCTCGAAATCCTCATCGCTGGACGCTCCGGAGTAGCCCCAGCCTTCCCATTCGCTTTTTTTGTACGCGATGCCGCCGAATTCCGTAACAAGAATCGGTTCGCAGCGGTACGAATATCCGTAAGCGATGATCGGATGACCGCCGGGGATCAGGCTGAGCGCTTTTTCCACGTCATCGTAACGTTCTTCGAGCACTTCGCGCTGCCACTCGTAATCGTGAATGGTGATCAGATCGCTTGTCGTGTGCTCCCAACCATCGTTCGAGATCACGGGACGCGTCGGATCGAGCGACTTCGTCAGGTAAACGAGTGCTTCGGAATGGTGCTGCTGAACCTTGTCCCGCGCCAGATCCGGCACGCCCCAGCTTTCGTTGAGCGGCACCCAAACGACGATCGACGGATGATTGTAATCGCGGTCGATCGACTCGATCCACTCGCGATTGAAGCGCTCCACGTATTCGTCCGAATACATATAGGCATTGGCCGCTTCGCTCCAAACGAGCAACCCCAGCACATCGCACCAGTACAAATAGCGCGGGTCTTCGAGCTTTTGGTGCTTGCGCGCGCCGTTAAAACCCATCTCCTTCGTCAGTTCTACGTCACGGCGGATGTCTTCATCGCTCGGAGGCGTCAGATTGCCATCCGGGAAGTAACCTTGATCGAGCACCAGCTTCATTTTATACGGACCGTTGTTCAAACAGAGCTTGCCACCGTCGATTGAGATTTTACGCATCCCGAAATAGCTGTTGACGTGGTCCGTCTCGGCATCATTTTCAAACAAGGTAAACGAAATATCGTACAAACTCGGATTCTCCGGCGACCACCACGTTTCGCGTTCATGGAAGTTGAAATTCGGCAATCCGATCGTATGGCGTACCGTACGGCTCGTGATCGAATAAATCTGCTCCGTTACGGCTTGCCCTTGAAAAGAAATCGAGACGCGCAGCCGCAAATCCCGACCTGGTGCGAAATTCGCGACATAAGGCACGATCTCCACGCAGCGCTTGTCCATATCCGGCGTGATTTTGACCTTTTCCAGATAAACCGGCGCTACGGCTTCCATCCAGACCGTCTGCCAAATGCCCGTGGTGCGCGTGTAAAAAATGCTCGCCGAGTCCTTTTTCCAAAATTGCTTGCCGCGCGGAAGTTCCAGATTGCGGCTTTCGTCCAGCGCCTGCACCACTAGCGTATTCGGTGTTCCGTCTGTGCGCAGCGCGTGCGTGATATCCGCTTTGAACGGCGTATGCCCGCCTTCGTGCCGCACCACAAATACCCCGTTCACCCAAACTTTCGCTTCGTAATCGACCGCCCCGAAATGCAGCAGCACATTTTTCCCCGCAAAACTCTCCGGCACCTCGAACTCCCGCCGATACCAGACATTATCATGAACATCAGGATCCCCGATCCCGCTTAACTGACTTTGAAAAGCGAAGGGAACTTGGATCTTTTGCTCAAAAGCTTGGTCACCCTGCGACCATTCCTGCTTCGCCCCAACATGATCATCGTCGAACGCAAACTCCCATTCCCCGTTCAAATTCACCCACGATTCCCGAACGAACTGCGGCCTCGGGTACTCCTCTCTGTACATTCCTTGTTCCTTTTTCACTTGCTCGTTCTTTCCCCTGCTATCCGTCCCCTGCGTCGTGCTCATTTTTATCGCTCCCTTTTCATTAACTTTTGAGTTATAAAAATAACGCTTACATCCTTCGAAGACAGTATGCCTGATGCATCTATTCAAGTCAACTATAAGTTGATAAGTTAACTTTTAAGTTATATAATCTGTTCATATCTGTTTTTGCTTTTATGTTTTTAATTGTGCTTTTGATTTTGCTTCTCCCCTTCCTTTTTAACTATCGAGCTTTTCGATTTTGAAAGGGAAGGTTGTCCGCACAAGCCTAAGGCGGAGGGGAGTTCTTGTGTAGGAATGGAATGTTCGCCTTTGAAAACGGAAAATACCCTTATAAATATTCAATCGAAATTTTCCGTTTTCAACACGCGACCGAAACAAGAACTCCCCGCAGCCGCCCACGCTTATGCGAAAAGGACTTTCCCATTGAAAAGGAGAAAACGATGAATATTCCCGTCACCCTCAACAACATGCCTCTCCTTGAATGTTTCGCCTCCGAAACCCGCGTGCGCATGATCGAGCTGCTGGGCGAGCGCCCGATGAGCGTCGGCGAACTGGCCGAAGTGCTGGAGCTGTCGTCCGCAATCGTTACCAAACACGTTCAGAAAATGGAAAGCGCAGGATTGCTTACGTCGGAAAGCGTCACCGGAACGCGCGGACGCCGCAAGCTGTGCAGTCTGGCGGTAGACAGCCTTGTTCTGAATTTTCGTTCGCGCCCTTCGGAAGAGCAGCGAAGCGCCTACGCTGTCTCGATTCCGGTCGGCCAATACGCGGATCACGAAGTACGGCCGACCTGCGGCCTGGCTTCGGACAAGCGGCTGATCGGCATGATGGACGATCCGCGCTACTTTGCCGATCCGCAGCATGTCGGAGCCCGGCATCTCTGGTTCGGGTCCGGCTATGTGGAATACCGGATTCCGAATTATCTCGTCGGCACGCAGAGCGTGCGCGAAATTTCGGTCACGTTGGAGCTCGGTTCGGAAGCGCCCGGCTACAATGCCAACTGGCCGTCGGACATTTCTTTTTATCTCGGCGGCGTACATGTCGGAACATGGGTATGCCCGGGGAACTTCGGCGGTACGCGCGGGCTGTACACGCCGGAATGGTGGGACGAGCAGAGCAGCCAATACGGCCTGCTGAAGACGCTGTCCGTTCGCGAAGACGGCACGTTCATGGACGGGCTGAAGCTGTCGGACGTCACGGCGGCCGATCTCGGCATTTTCGCACCGGGCAGCACGGCAAAAGATAGGACAAATGATACCGGGAACGCTTCAGCCTCGACGGGCCGCGATATTTCGCTGCGCATCGAAAGCCGGTCGGACGCCGTCAATCCCGGCGGCGTCAGCCTGTTCGGTCGCGGCTTCGGTAATTATGATCGGGATATCGAGATTGCGGTGAAATTTTCGGATAACAGCCGGGAAATTCAGTCTTAGAAAAAGTCTTCGGTGAAGATTCAAGCTTTGTTGGATCAGCAGCGCGATAGGTCGCGAGATCGGTGAATCGCGATTCGAATTCGCAAAAAAACATCCGTTCTCTATTCGACCGCTTAGAGCGAGTTGTTTAGGAATGGATGTTTTTCGTTCAGCGTGCTCGATACGAAACGAAACTCGCCGACTCGGAGAGCCGAATCGCAACATTTTGCCGTTCTAACGGAACGAAATAAGCCTTAGAAAGAAAACGGCTCTGTTCATATCAAATCAAGAGCATTTCAGCACCTAAGCGTCTCTGCGTTCCGTTAGAAAAACTCGGACCGTTACCCGCTTTTCTCCGTCCGATACTGCCCCGGCGTCATGCCTTCCTGCTTGCGGAACAAGCGGATAAAATACGACGGCTGGTAGCCGACCGCTTCGGCAATCTCGTTGATTTTGAGATCGGTCGTGCGCAGCAGCTCGCGAGCTCGTTCCAGACGCAGATTCATGACGTAATCGACGAAGGTCTGACCGTACGTCTGCTTGAACGAACGGCTGAGCGCGTACGGGCTGACGCCGAAGCGTTCGGCACAGTGTTCGAGCGAAAAATCCGCTTTATAGTCGCGCTCTAGTTCGTCCCGCACCTTTTCCGCCAAACGATCGGCTTCGACGCCCCGCCGCTTTTCAAGCTCCTGTCCGTAAGGCTCCAATACTCGCGAACGCAGGAAATCCGCGACGGCTTCCGGTTTTCGCAGTTCAAGCAGCCGTTCGTACAGGCCGGCCGCTTCCAAGGGAACTCCGTTTTCCAGCATTTCATGCAGCAGACTACCGAGTAGTTGAAGCGCGCCTTCGTGCAGCTCGGACTCGGAAGACGTACGTTCCGACAGTCTCGCGATAAATTCGCGGAGCAGTCTGCCGGCTTCGTCGGTTCGGCCCAGCCGAACCTCTTGCAGCAGCTCTTTTTCCAAAGCAAAAGGGTAAGCGGTCCCGCCGCCCGAACCGGGCAGCAGCTCGTCCAGATGCAGCACGCGGCATGGTTCGGTCGCCGGAACGCCGCGCAGCGCGCTTCGCAGCGCTTGCAGCAATTCCGGCACATCCATGATTCCAGCCGCTTCGCCGGTACACAAAACCGTTCGCAACCGCAGCACGGCGCGCAGCGTATCGGCCATGTCCTTCGAAGTTTCTTTCATGGCCGCTTTTTCTCCGATGTCCGTCTCCGAGACCGGAACCAACACCGCTACGCTTCCGTCATGGAAATTGACAATCTCCGCCCGCTCGCAGCGTCCGTCGATAAACTCGCGCGTCACGTTCGCCGCGGCGAAGGTCATCAGCAGCTCGTCTTCTTCGCGGAACTGCGATTCCGGAGGGGATAGAACGCCAACCCGCAGCAAAAACACGGCCAATCGTTCCCTCTGTTCGATCCGCCAACCGAAACGCTCCAATCTCGATAGCAACTCGCCTTCGCGAAGCGACCGATAATGTCCTTGCATCCATTGCAGCAAAAAGCCGGCTCGAAGTTCGGGATACGTTTGCTCCAATCTCCGCTCGGCTTCGCGTTTGGCATCGGCCAGCCCTTTCCAACTGTTTTCGATCGAGCGCAGCTCGTCGTAAGGTCGGACGTCAGATGATGTACGGTTCGAAGGCAAGCCGTCCGCGTCAGCCGCAGCCGACTTTCTTTTTACGCTGCTTGTGATTTTCGGACCGACAAGCCCAACGGAACCGTCCGCTTCGCCTAATGCTTCCGCCAACTGCCGGATCGGGCGGTGCAAGCGGCGCGAAGCAAACCAAGCCAGTACCAACGCAAGTCCCATGCCCGCCAAACTTACGCCGAGCAGCGAACGCGACAACAATACGACCGGACGGGTCAACGCTTCCAGCGGCGACACGGTCGCGTACGTCCAGACCGTTCCGGCGCGTTCCAACATGCTGTACGAAGCGGAATACGTCTGCCCTTGCCATTTGAACAGATACGAATCGCTTCCGCTTCCCCCGGCGTCGATCCGATCGTCCAACTGCCTCCGAAGCGTCTGCTCGAACCTCCGATCTTTCGGCATTCCTTCCGATACGCGAATGATCGGCTGGCCGTTTTCGGCGTACAGATACGAAGAGCCTTTCTCGTCAAACGCGGCTTCGCGCACAAACGCTTCTAGCTTCGTACGGTTCAAGCTGAGCAGCAGCGCACCGTACGACGGACCGTAGCCCGGCAGCTTGCGTACCAGTACGATCGAATCGGCATCCGATGCGTGCCAACGGAAATCTTCGGTCCAATAGATATCTCTTTTGTCTTCCACCAAACTTTGAAACCGCTTACTTTCTTCGCCGAAAGGAATTCTCTCTACGCCGCCCCATTCCGATAACAACAACGGCTCGCTGCGGTTCAGCAGCAGACGGGCTTCTTCCAAACGCGGATACGTGGCTTTCATCAGGCCGAGAAAGCTGTATAGCTCGTTCGTACGGTCATATTCCAGCGTCAGATTCGCCCTCTTCAAGTCGGCATCCAATCTCGGATCGAGCGACCATTGGCTGGCCGACAGCTCCAGCTGCGTGAACAAATCATCCAATCGGGCCGAGGAGCGCTCCACAAGCGTCCGGTGGCTGTTCATCACTTGGCGTTCGACATGTGCCGTGCCGAGCGCATAAGAAGACCAAGCAATCACCGCCGTCGGAATGCTCGCCATGCATAACGCCAAAATCAGGCTGTAGCGATAAAATCGCCCTCGCCCTTCCCGGCTTCTTCCGCCCGGCAGCTTTTTTGCCCATTCCCGGATGCTTGCCATCGTTTTCGCCCCTTTTCCGGTTTGCCTCTCTATCATCGCCTCCCATTTTAAGGGAAACCATTTCCAAACCGCAACCGTTTACGAAGCCGACTGGCGTTTGGCGTACGCTTCGTTCAGCTCCTCCGTTATTTTTTGCAGATCCGTATTGGTCTTCAGTTTCTCCACGAACTCGTCCCACGCCGATAAAGGCAGCTTGCCGAGCACGATCTTGGTTTTGATATCCTGAATATCTTTGCTCAGCTCCGGTCCCGCCGATACGTTCGTTTCCGAGTACAAACCGATCGCTTTATCCGGCAAACTAACTTTTTCCCGTTCGTCGACGATCTTTTTGTTCCGTTCGAACACGTCCTGCGGCATGCCGCTGCGGTAAGCCCGGAGATATTTGTCGTACTGGATAAAAATCTGGCCGAGCGCTTGCGAAGCAACAATGTCCGTTTTGGCTTGATCGGTTACCGTTTTGATGCCGTTTTCTTCGGTGTAATGCACGCCTTCGAGACCGTAGCTTGCCAGCGTCCCGCCTTCTTCCGACGCGCCGTAGTCCATCAGCTCAAGCAGCTTTTTCATCTTGTCTTCCGGTACGCTTTTCGGAATCAGGAACATCCCAAAAAAACCGCCGTCTTTGTTCACGTAGCCGTTCATCGATACAAGAGGCAGGAAATCCGCGTCGGGGTTGCTTTTACGCTGCGCTTCTGTCGGTTCCCACGCCGCTTCCACCGTATTTTGCGAAGCGCCTGCGCGGCCCGCGTTCAATTGGTCTTTGGTCTGACTTTCTTTTAAAACCGCTAAATCCTCGGAGATCAGGCCGTCCGCGTACGCGTTGCTCAGCCATTCCAGCGCGTCGCGCATTTCAGGCAGCAAGTTGACGTTGACCAGCTTGCCGTCCTCTTCTTTCCAATCCCCGTTACTCTGCGTAAACGCGCTCACGATCCCCAAATAGCTGCCCATATTGCTTTGCGTGACCAAGCCGGTGAAACCGATCGTATCGTCCTGACCGTTGCCGTCCGGGTCGTCTTGCGTAAACGCGCGAAGCGTCTCGTATAGCTCGTCGGTCGTTTGCGGCACGTCCATGCCCAGATTGTCCAACCAGTCTTTGCGTAAAAACAGGAACGATCCGCCGTCCACCGGACGCACGCGCGGGATGCCGTAGTTTTGCCCGTCGGCCTGCTTCGTATTGATCCACGACGCTTTCGGGAACTTTTTCAAATTCGGATAATCGTCGAGATAAGGCGTCAGGTCCCAAAACGCGCCTTGCTGCACCATCGTGCGAAGCTGCGCCGAGAACGCGTCGTCGACCAGCATCAGATCGGGCATATCGCCCGAAGCGAGCGTCACGTTGACCTTGTCCCCGTAACTGTTGGGCGATACCCACGTGATATTCAGATCGGTGTTGGTGCGCTTTTCGAACTCCTGCACCACGACGTTATCCGGTCCGGGAGGTTCGGGCGTAAAATACATCGACATGATGCTGACCGGCAGCGGACTTCCGTCTTCCGGCACGCCCGACGCGGAGTTGCCGCTGCCGCAAGCCGCGGTCAGCAGCGATAACGTCGTAACGGCTGCCAGAATCGCCTTCGTTCCCGTTCTTTTTCTGCTCATGCTTCAATCTCCCCTTTATATTCATCATGATTGCGAGTCCAAACTTCATTATTCCTTGACCGAACCGACCATGGCGCCTTTGGCGAAATGTTTTTGCAAAAACGGATACACCATGAGGATCGGCACCGTCGCAATGACGACCGCCGCCATTTTGAGCGTTTCCGAAGGAATCTGCTGCTCGGCGGTCATCTCGGCAGCGGCTGTTCCTCCCGAAGCGGTCGACGAGTCGATCAGCATGTTTTGTAGCAGCACCTGAAGCGGTTGTTTGTCGAAATCGTTGATATACAGCAGCGCCGTGAAAAAGGTATTCCAATACGCGACCGCATAAAACAAGCCGAACGCGGCGAGCGACGGCAGCGACAGCGGCAGGATGATGCGCCACCAGACGCCGATATCGTTGGAACCGTCGATCCGCGCCGCTTCTTCGAGGCTCGGCGGGATGCTGTCGAAAAAGCCTTTCATCAGCAGCACGTACCACCCGCTCGTCAGCACCGGCAAAATGAGCGACCAGATGCTGTTGATCAGATGCAGGTCGCGAATCAGCAGGTACGGCGGGATGATGCCCGGATTGAACAGCGTCGTCAGCAGAATCAGCAGCAGGATAAACCGCCGTCCTTGCAGCCGCCTGCGCGACAGCGCGTAAGACAAGCAGGACGTGACCAACAGACTAAGCGCCGTGCCGACCGTTGCCAGAAACGCGCTGTTGCCGATCGCCCGGATAAACGCGTCGGTCGACAGCAAATACTTATAGGAATCCAAGCTCCATTTTTGCGGAAAAAGAGTGGCTTTGTTGCGGATAAACTCCGACGGATCGGTAAACGATACGACGAGCACGTAATACATCGGGAACAGCGTGACCAACCCGATCACCGTCAGCAGCAGCATATTGACCACGTTGAACGTCCGGTCCCCTTTATGTTCGACCATTCTTCGTTTCCTCCTTTCGCTTCAAGCCCGGCAAACGCTCAATACACGCCGTCTTCGCCGAACTTTTTCGCCAGCTTGTTCGCTCCGATCACGAGAATCAGGCCCACGATCGACTTGAACACGCCGACCGCCGTGCTGAAACTGAGCTGGCCCTGCTTGATGCCGAGCCGGTACACATACGTGTCGAACACGTCGGCGACTTCGGAGACCGCGCCGTTCATCATCAGGAATACCTGCTCGAAGCCGACGTCCATGATATGGCCGATCCGCAGGATCAGCAGAATGATGATGACCGAGCGGATGCCGGGCAGCGTGATATGCCAGATCTGGCGAAAACGTCCGGCTCCGTCGATCTTGGCGGCTTCATTCAGTTGGGGATCGATGCTCGCCATCGCGGCCAGGAACAGTACCGTGCCCCAACCGGCGTCTTTCCAGATCGACTGTACGGTCAGCAGGCCCCAGAAATAATTCGGGTTGGTCAGAAAATCGATCTTGCTGAATCCGGCGGCGGCCAACAGTTGGTTAATAATCCCTTCTCCCGTCGACAGCAGCAGGAACGTGATCCCGACGATGATGACCCACGACAGGAAATGCGGCAGGTAAACGATCGACTGGATCGTTTTGCGGAATTTGGTACCGCGCAGCTCGTTCATCATGACCGAGAGCAGGATCGGCAGCGGGAAAAAGAAAATCAGCGACAGCAGGTTGATCGCCATCGTGTTGCGGAACAAAATAAGGAAATCGGGATTCGAAAAAAAGCGGATGTAATGCTCGAAGCCTACCCACTGACTGGCCCACATGCCCTGATACGGCGAATAATTTTGGAACGAGATCAGGATGCCCCACATCGGCACGTACTTGAATAATAGGAAAAAGACGATGCCCGGCAGCGCCAGCAAATATAGATAACGGTCTCGCTTGATGCCGTTCCATACGCTTCGTCTGCGTTTTGCGGCCGGGCTTTCTTTGTATGCGGTTTCAATTTTATTTCCGCCGGCTGCCTGGGTTCGGGATGCCATGTCCTTTCCACCTCCGTCGTCTGGTTTTCCGCCCTGCGATTTGTTGCTTTCGAAGCGGTTACCGACAGCATACGCAAGCGCCGGATTTCCGGCAATCGACGCTTTTTGCGAGGGGAAGACGATAGGCGGCGAGTCGTGAAAGGAAAGGAATCCGGATAAGGTTGGACATGAAAAAAGCCCGGATTTTCGTCGTAATAAGCACGAATTTCCGGGCATTGACTTTTTTTGCAGGGGTACGGAAATACCGCAGCAGCGCGGAAATCGGCCACTTGGCGTCAAACATGTCCTCTTCTATCGCCTCCAATCCCTTATAGGATCGGATCAACGCAATATGCTCAGGACATCCCGAATTTTCCGGCTGTGCGCAAGCACTCCGTAATTCATCCAGGCGAAAAAGTCCATCTCGTACACGCGGCCGGATTGTACGGCAGGCAGCCGCTTCCAGCACGGATGATTCAGCAGTCGGCGTTCATCGCCCGCTTGACGATTCTCCGACTTATCGAACACGATAAAAAGATGATCGGCTCCCAGAGAAGCCAATTCTTCCGGATTCAGCAAACGATTACGCTGATCCCTAGCCAAACGTCGAACCATATCCGGCGACTGCAATCCCAACGCGCCGTACAATACGGGACCCGTGTAACCGGAACGCTCCGCATACAGCATAATCGACCCGGCGGTAATACGCAGGCAAGCGACTGTACCTCGCGCAGCCGCACCTCCGGGAACAGCGGCCAGGCATGCTCTGGCCTCGCCCATTTCCTCGGCGTAACGGGATAAAACTTCCTCGGCCGCAGCTTCGCGCCCGAACAAAGCAGCCGTTCCGCGCAGCTTGTCCGACCAGGCTTCGCCCGGCTGTTCCAATAACAAACTCGGGGCGACGCCCGATAGGCGGTCCAGACTCCAACGTTCGAAACCGTCGTCGAACAACAGCAGTTCGGGCTTGAGCCGCGAGAGGTCCTCGCGCGTGCCGTTTGCCACATCGAACGCGGGCACTCCGCCGAGCGGCAGATATTCCTGCATGCCCCAAGCACCGTGGCTGTATTGCGCGACCGGGATAATGCCTAACGCCAGCAGCGCGTCTTCGAGATACGGCGCGAACACGCGCACCTCCTGGCGCTGCAAACGCCGGTAGCGTCCGGGCGACAAACCGGCGACTTGTTTGAAGCGGCGGCTGAAATAATATTCGCTGCTAAAGCCGATCCGCTGGGCAATCTCGCCCAAGCGGTCTTCCGTCGCAAGCAGCAGATGCTTGGCCTGCTTGATTCGAACCTCGTTCAAATAATCGAGCGGGAGCCTGCCTGTGAGTTCTTTGAATAATTGCGTATAGGCCCAGCGTCCGATTCCTGCCGAAGCAGCAAGCGCTTCGACGGTCAGCGGCTCTCGATATTCATTCTCCATCCGGGCGACGGAACGTTTCACGGCTTCGCGGCTGTCTGTTCGGTTCGACGGCATTGCCCCTTCGCTATCCGGCACGATCAGGATGCCTTTGCCGAGCCCCCCTGAAGAACGTTCTTCGTATCCGCGAACAGCGGCCAGCATCAGCTCCTGAAACGCGATCTGCCGTTCCAATGCCGCTGCCGCCCCCTGCTGCTCGCGGATTTCGTAGAGACGCTGCGCCCGTTCTATAAAAAAAGAGAAAGGCGTGACGTCTAACGATCCGCTGAAAGGAAGCGCGAGATCCGGCGGCATTGGCAAACCGGCAGAATCCAGCATCCGAAAACGCAATCGATAAAAGGCCGGTCGCATGCAATCTGCCGAAGATGCGAATCTTATGTCATGCCCGCTGCCGGATCGGGAAGCTTTGGCAGGTTGCGGGCATCTTCCGTTCAACGTACCTAGCAGCAGACGGTTCGCCTGAAGCGGCCAGGACCGATCGGCAAGTTCTACCTTACCGTTCCCGCGGATCACTACCCATAGTTCCGCCTGTTTATCGTCAACTTTGCCTTTGTTTTCGTCCTTCTTCCCGATATATTCAAGCTCCCATTCTTCGGGTCCTACTTCTTCATACCGAATATCCGTCAGCATATATGTACAAGGCTCATGCTCCACTCGCCAGCCCACCTTTTGATGATAATCGTTCTCATTAAAGTCTGGCGCTAGTATACTCCTTTCTAGGCTGTACGGCAATCGCTTGGAAAAAAGCATGCCTGCCGACCAGCTGCGGACGAGGCAGACTTTTTGCAGAATCGTCGGAGCTATGCCTTATATTGTTGCCGATATGCAAGAATGATCACGATTGATCACGCAACAGCGGCGGCAATTGTAGGCTCAACAGAAAAACAAGCCGCCGGGAACACCCCGGCAGCTTGTTTTCGATTGACCTTTACCCCTATTCAAAATTCCTGCTCGCCGTATCCGTTTAAGGCGCCAAATGCTTCATCACGTCTTCGAACTTCATCAGATTGGCTTGGATGCCGCCGGACTGCCAGTAGGAGCGCTCCACTTTATAGACATGACCGTCCTGCACGGCTTTGAGCGATTGCCAGATCGGGCGGTCGAGAATCTTCTCGGCTTCTTTATTTTCTTCCGAGTCCCAATCTCCGCTCGCCGGGAAGATGAAGATATGGTCCGCGTCGAGATCGGCCAGTCCTTCTTCGGAGATTACCTGCTGATACTCTTCCATCTCGCCGATCAGCGGATGCGGAGTCAGCCCCAGTTCGCTGAAGATCGAGCCCGTGTAGCGGTTTTTGACGCCGAACAAAGCCAGCGTCTTATCCCCGCCGTTCAAGCGCACGACCGCAACCGTCTCGTCGCCGACTGTTTCTTGCAGCTTCGCTTTGTCGTCCGCTACGGTCTGCTCATAGTTCGCCAGTACCTCTTCGCCCTTCTCCGGAATGCCTAGCGCATCCGCCACGGCGAGCAGTACCTGCTTGGAATCCTGTAAAATGTCCTCAGGCAAACGGTACGTCGGAGCAATCTTCGAATACGTCTCGTATGCCGCTTGATCCATGCCGCCGTCCAGCATGATCAGGTCCGGCGCTTGTGCCAGCAAAGCTTCTGGGCTTCCGCTGATATCGAACTGCGGCACATCCAGGTTCAAGTAATCCTGAATGCCCCAGCTCGGGTGATACCACTGCACGACAGGATCGACGCCGAGCGCTACCATATAGTCTTCCAAATAAATACCTGCCGGGCGCTGCGGATGAGCGGGAATGGTCACGTCGCCGTATTCGCCTTTAACGACGCGAGTCTCGGCTTCCGCTTCCTGCGTATCGCTTTCGGCGGAATTGGTTTGCGTATCGCTCTCCGTCACGGCCGCCTGAGCAGCCGCCGTATCGTCCGCTGCCGCTGTCTCCGTTTTATTGTCGGCTCCGCAGCCCGCAAGCGCCGCTCCGAAAGCCAGCATCAGCGCCAACGCGCCTGTCTTCGTCTTCACGAATTTTCTCTGTGTCATTCTATTCATCCCCCAATTGAGTTTCATTCTCATTCGTCTGTTCCTCATTCTAGCTGTGACTTTTGCGGGAGACAATGCACATCGGGGGCGATCTTTTTGCACAAATGGGGGAATTTCTGCGATGATGCGAAAAAGAACAACATAAAAAATCCCGATCGCGCACGTATGCGGCGGCCGGGATTAATTCGCGCAGGAGAAAGTTTAGACTTTTTTACCCGTCTAATTCGCTCAACGAAAACGTATAAAGCTTGGACTCTTCGAACAGCAGCAGCCTTTCGCCGCGTCCGTCATTGATTGCGGTTCGGATTCGCTCGCCGTTTTCTTTCGCGAAAACGATCTCTTCTCCCGGTGTCAATACGCCGGACTTCTCCTGCCGCATCAGCGCGTAACGGTCGTGTTCGTAATATCCGTTGTCCATTAGGAATCGGTAACCGTCCGTCACGACCAACGCCGAGCCGGAGCGGTTCGGATCAAGGAACGAGACTTTCGGACGGTCTGCCGGACCGGTCAAAGCGCACAGTTTGAAGTCCGTATAATAGTAAAACCATACCTCTTCGTCCGACACCACGTTCAGCGCGTAACAGTCCGCAATATCCGCTTCGCTGTTCGTAAATACGCGAATGCCATTGCGATCCCAGGCGATCAAGCCGCTTTCCCCGACCGGTCGTTTCCAACCGTAATTCCCGAATACGCCCTCATCGAAAAAGCTCGTCCAGATCAACCCGCCCGGCGTCGTCTGCACGTCCTGAATGCCGTCTCCCAGCAAAAAGCGTCGCAGCGGCCGGCCTTCATGACTGAATACGACGGCGTTTAAATCATAGTTGTCCCGCCCGTAATAATAGCTGCGGGCGCCGACCAACAGCAGCTCTTCGCCGAGCGGCTGAACATAGCTGTAATGGAAGGTCTCGCCTTCGATCAAAACCTCTTGCACGTCGGCTTCGCCGCTTCCTTTTTCCGCGCGTAAAAGAAGATCGACGATCAGTACCTTATACGTCGGACTCTGCTTCAATTCGGTCTGCATGAAGGCGCCGCGATCACGCTCCGGCACTTCGTCGATCAATAGGAGATACGCCCGATCGTCATAGCCGAGTTGGACGGATACGACGCTCCAGCCTTGCAGTTTTTCAGTCAGATCCGTCACCGGAAATGCCGTGATTTGGCGCAGGGCCGTCGTTTGTTTATTCTTCATTGTCTGTTCCTCCGTTCGCCGGTTCCTTTTTAGCGGGTAGGGTTGATTGTCTTCTATTGTGTACCCGAAAACCGAACGCGAACAGGATCCAAGTATGGCGGTTCGAAAAAAAAGCTACACCATTACCCGCTTCAGCCGACTCAAATACCGACCTCTGACGAGCAGGAAATATACCGCTTGGGCAATCAGGAAAGCCGAAGAGGTCATCAGCACGGGCTTGATGATTCCGCGTACGCTGATCATCGTCAAGATCGGGTCCAACACCACGAACGTCTGGATCGCGGACACGAAGATCGGCACGAAAAAAAGAATGGCGATTTGCAGCGTCGCCGATCGTTTCATCTCGCCGATGCTGAGCCCCGTTTTGGATAGCGAGCGGTACATGTCCGCGTCTCTCGACAGCTCGGCATGCAGCTTGAAGTAGAGAAAACTGGCCGACGACAGCGAGAACATCAGCGCAACGAACACGCCGATGAAGCTGAATACCGACATGAACTGCACGCCGTCCAGGTAAGCGGCGCCGCGGCTCGTAACAAGGCTCTCGAACGGCTCTTTTCCGTCTTCCTGCCCCCGGCTAAGACGAACCAGCTCGTCGCCGATCCGGGCCTCTTCGCCGTTCGGATCGAATGCTGCGGCATCCCAGGCCGGAATGCGGTAGTACACGTTGGTCGTTTTGAACGCGGCTTCCGCCGTCTCCATTTCCCGGTACGCCTCGTCGGGTACCACCAGCAGGGGCGACCATTCCGCTTCGCTGAACACCGGTCCGCCCGGAACGGCTTCGACCGCGAGCGGCGCATCGACGCCTTCGAATTTCCACTGCGTTCCGCGATCCGGAGCGTCTTTCCAAACGAAACCGTCCGGAATCAGCAGCAGGGCGGAACGCTCGGAGCTCTCCGCGTAAGCGGGCGTTTGCCAGTCGGATACGACCTGACTGTAATTCGAAGCCGATACGGCATATACGCTCCGGCCGTTCGGATCGTTCTCCAACGCGGCATTTACCTTTTCGACCTCCGCGGTTTCGTAATCGACGCCCGCGCCGCCCAGCCTGTCCGCGATCGTCCGTTCCTCTTCTTCCCGATGCTTCGCGTCGCGATAATAACTGACTTTGAGTCCGTAAGGATCGTTCGCGTACGAATCTTTGGCCTGCTGCGACAGCGCCACCGCAAAGCCCGCGCTCATCGAAGCTATCGAAGTCACGACCGTGATCAGGAACAGCATCCGGGCATTGTCCTTGATTTTGTACGCCAGCTCGGAAATCCACAGCAGATTGGTGCCTTTCCAGACGAAAGCGCGGCTGCGCTTGAGCAGACGCATGCAGGCGACCGAAAGCTGCGAATAGAAAAAGTACGTACCGGCGATGCCGGTACCCGCCGCGACGAAAATGGAAGCCGGACCCGCCTCGTTTACCCGCAGCGCGAAATACCCAGCGGCCAGCAGCACAATGCCGAGCAGCACAAGCCAGACCGACGCTTTCGGTTCGCTTTTCGGCCTGGCGCTGCCCTGGATCAGCTGCAGCACGTTATGCTTGCGCACGAACAGCAGCGTCAGCACCGAGATCGCAAGGAACAGCAGCGCGAACGCTCCCGCCGTGAGCAGCATCGCTTTAAGCGGCCAATAGAACGGCAGCGCCTCCGTTCCGGCGATTTGCGACGCCAGCAGCAGGAACAGCTTCGACAGCAGCAGTCCCGCTCCGATCCCGCTGAGAATCGCTCCCGCGCCGATGATCATGTTTTCCAAAAACACCAGCCGGTTCAACTGCGAAGGCTTGGCGCCGAGCATGAGCAGCAGCCCGAACTCTTTGTTGCGCGACTTCAGGAACACGCTGATCGAATACAGCACGAAGAAGAACGCGAACACGAAAATGACGTACTCCGCCGCCTGCATGCCCGCTTTCGCCATCCGGTGGATTTCGCCCGATACGATCTGCGGATGGAAAATGAACACCGCGAACGAGAAAAAGATCATCACCATGAACGCGCTGCTGAGGAAGTAAGCGAAATAAGCCCGCGCGTTCCGCTTGACGTTGTTATACGCGAATCGAGGAAAGTTCATGCGCGTTCCCTCCCCAGAAAGATAAGGTATCGATAATTTTTTGGAAAAAGGCCTGCCGGCTCTCGCCCCGATGAATCTCAGCCGCCAATCGTCCGTCCTTGATGAACACGATCCGGTGGCAGTAGCTCGCCGCCTGCGGATCGTGGGTAACCAACATGACCGTCGTCCGTTCCCGGCCGTTCAGGCTTTCCAGCGATTCCATGACGATCCGCGAAGCGTTGGAGTCCAGCGCGCCCGTCGGTTCGTCCGCGAGCAGGATCGACGGATTGGCGATCACCGCCCGGGCGATCGCCGTGCGCTGCCGCTGCCCGCCCGAAATCTCGTAAGTGCGGCTGTTCAAAATTTCCGCGATGCCCAGCCGGTTCGCGATCCGATGCAGGCGTTCGTCCATTTCTTTTAGTTTCACGTTGTCGAGCGTCAGCGGCAGCACGATGTTTTCCGCGACCGTAAGCGTATCGAGCAGGTTGAAGTCTTGAAAAACGAATCCCAATTCGCGGCGCCGGAACTTCGCCAGCTCGTTGCGTTTCATCGCGTACGGATCCTGGCCGTTGATCTTGACCGTGCCGGAGCTCGGCGTATCGATGGTGGAAACCATGTTGAGCAGCGTCGTTTTGCCGCTTCCGGAAGGTCCCATGATCCCGACGAATTCGCCCTGCGCGATCGTCAGATGGATATCCGTCAGCGCTTGGGTGGATACTTTGCCGGGATAAACTTTGTTCAGGTTCCGTGCTTCCAAAATGTTCATGCGTTTCTCCCCTTTCCCTTTGCTTCCCAGTCTAAACGAACGCGCGCGGGGACAACCATCGATTCTTCTTAACGCCGCCTTACATCTTCGTTAAGGTTATGTTCGGAAAAAGCGGCAGCCGCTCCGCGGAACACGATCCGCACTGCCGTTCCGGTTCCCGGCTGCGATTCCAGTTCGACGCCGTGATCCAGATTGCGGCAAATCTCGCTCACCAGATAAAGCCCCATTCCCGTCGATTCTTTGTACTGCCGTCCTCTCTGCCCGGTAAAATAAGGATTGAATACCCGGTTGAGGTCTTCCGGCGCGATGCCGATCCCTTCGTCCAAGATCTCGAGGACCTGATTCGCTCCCCGGCGGTAAGCGCGAATCTGCACTTTCTTGCCCGCGCCTTCGGTATAATGCACCGCATTGGTCAAAATTTGTCCCAAAATAAACCGCAGCCATTTGCGGTCGGTGTAGACTTCGGTTTCTTTGTCGATCTCGATAACGGGCGAGATGCGGCGTTTGATGAACAATCGGCGCTGTTCGGCCAGCGCTTCGCGAACGGGCACGGCCAGAGCAACCCGCTCCACGGCCAAATCTTGTTCGAACCGTTCCAGGCGAGAGGTGTAGATCACCATCTCCAGACCTTGGCGCAGCCGATCCAACTCCTCGCGGACGCTGTCCGCCAAATCTTCGTCTTCGATCTCCTGTGCGGACAATTGCAGCACGGACAGCGGCGTCTTCATCTGATGCACCCAGCGTCCGATGAACGTCACGTGCCGCTCCATCGCGCTGCGGCGCGCCGCCAGCTCCTCCTCGTATTCGCGGTCGTAGACGCGGATCAGCGCCGAGACCGCTTCGGCCAGCGGCGCTTCGCCGAGTGTCTCTAAGCGTTCGCCGCGCGGCACGGAAGGATCGGCGAGCCGCCGGTACATGCGCCGCAGCGCGATATAGCGATAAGCCAGGTAACCGGCCAGCGCCGCCGCGCTCAGCAGAAGGCCGTACAACATGACGGAGAGCGGACGGTTTTCCCCGCTGAGCCAATAAAGCAGCGGGACAAGCAGCGCTTGCAGCATGAAGAAGGAGACGAGCGGAATATGCTCGCGCCAAAACAGCTTCATGACTCGCGGCCCGCTTCGTTTTTGTCAGAGTCCGGCACGCTTAACACATATCCGGCTCCGCGCACCACTTCGATGCCGGCCTTCGCCTCCAGTTCTTTCAGCTTTTTGCGCATTCGGGTGACGTAGACGTTAAGCGTGTTGTCGTCGATGAAATGATGATCTTCCCACATCAGCCCCAGCAGGCGGTCGCGGCCGACCACCCGCCCTTCCCGGCGCATCAGCGCGTCGATCAGCAGCGTTTCTTTTTGGCTCAACTCCGCCGAACGCTCCCCGCAGGTCAGCGAAAGCCGCTCGGGATACAAAACAAGCCCGCCCGCTTCCACCTTTTTCTCCTCCGCTCCCGCCGCGTATTCGCCATAGGCCCGGCGCAGGTGACTGCGGATTTTCGCGAGAACGATCTCGTAATGGAACGGCTTGGTGATATAGTCATCCGCCCCGTTTTCCAGCGCCATCACCTGATCCATCTGTCCGTCCCGCGCGGAAATGAACAGAATCGGACACACGGACTCCGCCCGAATTTGCCGGCACCAGTAAAAGCCGTCGTATTTGGGCAGATTCACGTCGAGCAGGACAAGCTGGGCGCCGGACTCGCGAAACGTCTCGGTAATCCGTTCGAAGTCGTCCGCCACTTTGGCGGAGTAGCCGTATTTTTCGATATTCGCGCGAAGCAGCTCCGCGATCTTGGGATCGTCTTCGACGATCAAAATGGTATACATGTTCGATTCTCCTCTTGTCCTGGTTTGGCGAAACGCGGCGGTGCCGGCGGATTTCGCGCTTTTCCCCATATAGACGACGCCGGCCTGCTTTTTCCACGCAAAAAGCGACGAATCGTTCCGATGCTTCGGAAATTCGTCGCTTTGGTTCCTTTCGTCCAACCTTACGGCGTCAGCCTTCCAATCCCGCGGCCCGGCAAGCTTCGGCGAATTCCTTGTAGGTCGCGTACCGCCGTTCGCCTGTCCAGGCTTTTTCCGCCATCGCGCGCAGCGGCTCGCGGATTCCCGACGCCACCGCTTCCGCGGTCTGCATATTCGGTTTGTCGGACCAGACCGAGAACGAACATCCCAGCAGTCCTTCCGGATACGGAATCGTCCATTCCTGCGGCTCACCTTCGGCGATTCTCGGCAGCACGCCCGGACTCCAGCCTTCGTATACCTTTTCCCCTGTTGGATATTTGTAACCCGCATGCTCGCCGAGCACATAATAGAAAAAAGCATCATTGAAATTGATTAGCTCATGGCCTTTGTCCAGGAACGTCTGCGCGAGCGCCATTTTCCGATCCCACTTCGTCCAGTAGGTGATCTGCACCGATGTCTTGAATGCGACCTTCTGCTCCAGTCCTTCGCGGTACAAGCCGTCATTCCAGACGCGGACGGTAAAACCCTTTGCTTCCAATCGCTGCGCAACGCTATTGAGATAGGCTACGTAGGCGTCCACGCCCGTTCCGCCTTCGATCCCCAGCTTCTCGCGCGCATGTCCGCCGAGCTGCGGGTAATCGTCGAACTTGCTAAATTCGATGAATTCGTCGCCGCCGATATGGAAATACGGGCTATCCGCGAATAGCTCGGCATACTCGTCGACCAGATCCATCACGAAGGCCACGGCCTCATGATTCGTAATATCGAGCGCACCTTTAGCGATTTCTCCGGCCTTATTTTTAAGCAGCCATTCCGGACGATTACGCAGCGCCCAATCCAGATGCCCCGGCGAATCGAGCGAAGGGATCAGCGTAATGCGATGCCTGCGCGCTTCTTCAACAATCTCCCGGATCTGCGTCTTGGTCAGGTAACGATCCGACATTACTTCGGGATGACGTTCGCTCTCGAAAGTAAAGCCTTCATTTTCGGAAAAATGCAATTGCAGCGTATTCAGCTTCAGCTTGGACATCTCCCGAATCCGTTCCAGAATCCATTCCTGCGGATAAAATTTGCGGCCGATATCCAGATGCAGCGCACGCTCCCCCATGACCGGTTCGTCCTCGATCGCTCCGTAAGCCAGTTCACATTCCGTCGAGGACAACAGCTGATGAATCGTACGCAGCCCGTATAGCGCCGATCTGGCGTCGGATGCGATCAGCCGAACGTGATCCCCGATCTCTAAACGGTACGCTTCGGGGTTCTCCGTTCCCGGGACCGTTCCCAGCTCAATCAGCAGATCTCCCGATTTCGCTTCACGCGGCAAGCCGAGCCTTGCCGGAGCAGCAAAAACACCCAGCTCCGCGAATGCAGCGCGCAGCGTCTCCGCCGCTTCCAGTACGCCGTGCAGCTGACTTTCGTCCGCTGAGGCCGATTCCTGTCGGGATACGAGCAACGCGGAATTGACTTCGGGTTTCCAGCGGCCTTCTTCGGTTTTTAAATGTCGCCTGATTCCAGGTACTGTAACGCTCTCATAAGTCCGCGTGTTTTTCATGGGTTCACCTCTTAGTCTGGGAATGGATGACTCTTTTCCGTTAGTATAGCGCTTGGTCGGGAATTTTCCAAAATTGTTTTGGGGGAGGTCCTGTTCGGGGGGAAGCTGAAGGGCTGCAGGATAAATTCGTTCAAGACGCTGTCTCACCCGGAAAGTTGAATTGGATTTGAATAAGGAATCTTTCCGGGTTCAAAGGCGTCTTTCACTGAATTTCTCCCTTCGCCATCCGCTTCGCTTGAATTCAAAACCTTTGAAATACGTTGAGCCGTCCCGGAATCGGGACGGCTCATACGAAAGGAAAAGTTTAGTTTAGGGTGAGTTAGGAGTTGTTAATTGAGTTTGAAAACGAAATAGGCGTAGGCGTCCAGATCGGCGGGGCCTTGGGAAAGGGCCTGTAGTTTGGATTCGTCGGAGCAGACGGCGCAGTCGGCTTCGCTTAAGCGGTCGCGAAGGTCGGAAGGGAGTTCGACCTGCGTCGGGGTGCGGGAGAAGTTAAGTACGACCAGCCAGCTTTCCTCGTCGTTTTCGCGCAGGTAGGCATAGATATGTTCGTGGTCGTCCAGAATCGGTTCGTAGGTTCCGAGCGTCAGCACAGGGTGGTCTCGGCGCAGGCGGATCATGCGGCGGTACAGGTTCAGCACGGAATCCGGATCGTTTTCCTGCTGCGCGGCGTTGATTTCCAACTTGTTCGGATTGATGCGCTGCCACGGCTTACCGGTCGTGAAGCCGGCTCCGGCGTCGTCGGTCCACTGCATCGGGGTGCGGCTGTGGTCGCGGTTCTTTTTCAGCACGCGGCGCAGGATCGTTTCCGGGTCTTCGCCCCGTTCGTCGACCATCAGCTTGTAGTAGGCCAGCGCCTGCTGCTCTTTGATATCGTCGATGGTGCTGAAAAAGTGCGCGTTGGTCATGCCCAGTTCTTCGCCTTGAAGCAGATTCGGCGTGCCGCGCAGCGTCATCAGGAACACCGACAGCATCTTGGCCGATTGTTCGCGGTGCTCCTCGTCGTCGCCCAAGTACGAAACCATCCGCACATGGTCATGATTGCTCAAGTACATGCCGATCCAGGCCTCGTCGTGCAAGTCTTTGAGCCATTTGCGCATGATGTCTTTCATATGGCGCAGCTCCCACGGTTTGGACTGCCACATGTCGTTCGACTCGTCGCAGATTTTGGACGCTTCGATCATCAGGATCAGATCCAGCTCGCGTCGATCCGGCAGCGTGTACTTTTCGACGTCCTCCAGTTCGACCTGCGATGCCTCTCCCATGGTGAAGATCGGGTAACGGGAAAACACCTTTTCCCGCATTTCGCGCAGATATTCGTGGATGCGCGGACCGTTTTTGTAAAACGGTTCGCCGCTGCCCTGAATGCGCTTCGTCTCGTCGGTATCGGGGAAACTCATGTCTTTGGACAACACGTTCGCCGTATCGACGCGGAAGCCGTCCGTGCCTTTTCCCAGCCAAAAATCCATCGCGCCGCAGATCTCCTCGCGTACCCGGGGATTTTCCCAGTTCAGATCAGGCTGGTGCCACGCGTACGTATGCAAATAATATTCGCCCGTTTCTTCGTGATATTTCCAGGAGGAATCGCCGAGGAAAGACGTCCAATTGTTCGGCGGACCTCCGTTTTCGCTGCCGGGGCGCCAGATATAATAGTCGCGGTACGGATTATCTGTTCCTTTCAGAGCTTCGCGGAACCACGGATGGTCGCTGGAGGTATGGTTCGGAACGATCTCCATGATCAAGCGAATATCGCGCTCGTGGAAAGCTTGAAGCAGTTCGTCGAAGTCTTCCATCGTGCCGTATTCGGGATGGATTTTCCGATAGTCGATCACGTCATAACCGTAATCGCGGTTCGGGGAATCGAAGATCGGGGACAACCAGACGGCTGTGACGCCGAGGTCGGCGATATAATCGATCTTATCCAAAATGCCGCGCAAATCGCCGATCCCGTCGCCGTTGCTGTCGTTGAAGCTTCGGACGTAAATTTCGTAAACGATATTTTCTTTCCAGTGCATATCCGTTTGAAGCTGCTTGGATGAACGGGCTGCGTCTAGTTGTTTGGACATGTAGGGCCTCCTTGTGAAAAAGCGCTTGTGCGGCGTAAAAGAGCGGGTACGCTGCCTGATCCAACAGCAAAATAACGTACAGATCGCCGACTATGTATGTTCTATTACCCAAAAAACGTAAGTAACTATTAAATCAGAACAAGATTAAGCAAATTCGGTTCGCGCCATGCGGCCGCCCAACCCAAAAAGGCTGCGCCGAAAACATCGGGACAACCTCTTTTCCTTAGGACATGTACGCAAACCCAACAACCATTAACCAAGCTTAAGCTGCCCTTATTTTCAAATGATCGTCTGCTTGAATCGGAATTGTTCCCGTCTATGTATCCGGGTTCCCGTACTCCGCCGCTTCGCGCAGGATATCCGGCCGATACGCATCGGCGAACGAAAGTCCGCTTCCTCCGGTTTGTTCAACGATCCTGCCGCTTGCGATCCGTTCGTCCAGCCAATCCGAAACGAAACCCGGCGCGTACCCGCCCGTTTTGAACGTTCCCGCCGGGCCGAAGACCAGAATTTTCTCATAATTCGCCAGATACGAGCTTCGTTCAGCCGCCCCCTCTGCGTTGACGTACAACAGGAATTCCAGATCATACATCAGATGAGATTTCGGATCGGCATGCAGGGAAAAGTGACCTTTTTCTTCGACGATCGATTCGGCCAGACCGCGCACGATCCGCTCCGCATCCGGAAGCAGTTTATCCGCCGAGTCGACCAGGTGCCGAAGCATCGGCGTGAACGGCGCGCGTCGAACCTTTTCCAGATCCGCCTGCTTGTCTTCCGCCGAGGTATCGTAGACGTCTTCGTGAACCAGTCCGCGCACGAACGATTCGAAATCCGGGGCCAAAAAAGTGCGTACCGGCTCTTCGTCTTCGCCCATTTCGACGTCGACATGAATGATTCGCGGTTCGCCTTCGGGTCCGCACTCGCTGTAATCCATCATGATCGCGTCATGTCCCGCCGACGGGCATTCGCCGAATACGATGCCGATGTCCGGGTATCCCCAATTATCGATCATATGGCGGCTGCCGAGCGAATCCGAATCGATCCCCCATTCTCCTCCGATGCCGCAGATTGCGCTAATCGCGATATAGCCTTCGTCTTCATCCATGAGAAAACAACCGTTAATCGGGCTGCCGCCGTTTTTTGTACGAATCAGTTCAATGTATGACAGAGGCAGCTTGTAACCGAGCAGGCGTTCAGTTTCTGCGACACGCTCCTCCGTAACTTCATCGGCACTGGTGTATCCATCGTATTCATCCCAAAAATCAGCAAGGTCAAAGTCCTGAAAATAAGTACGCTGCGACAAGTCCGTTCCTCCATTCGTCGGCTATTTCCAATCCCGTTCAGTGTACAATAAAAAAAGCTTGCCGGGCAAAATAAGACGCCCGACAAGCCTGAATATTCAGCAGCGGCCTTAAGCCGCAGCTTCGCGGTCTACCGAAATCTCAACCGGCTGCACTCCCCGAAGCGCTTTCCTCATTAGACCTTCCACACAGCGCCGCGCACTCGCGGAATGCCCCGGCACGGCAACCCGCACATCCCGCCGCGCTGACATAACGGGATAACGCAGCATCAATGGCTTCTCCGGTATGCGCAAAACAAGCTTGTTCGCCCAACTCCGCAAGAAATCCTGTCTTTTCCAACATCCGACGCGGCTGCGGTTGAAGGCCGGATAACAGCAATACGCCTCCCGAAGTCCGAACCCGCTTCAGCAGGCCATGCAGCGAAGCTTCGCCCGAGGCATCGATCAGAGAAACCCCGCCCATACGGAGCAGCAAGGTTTGCGAAGGGTCATGGGAAGCCATGAACTCTGACGTCTCGAACGGATTCTTCCCCCCGAAAAATAACGCCCCGCGCACATTGAAAATTCCCAGCTGCGGACAGTCGCTTTCAGCGGTGACGCGTCCTGCGGATACTTTGCCGTGGCGGCCGTCCCGATCCGGCAGCACTTTGTCGAGCCGCTGCTCGTCTGCCATCCGTTTGACGAACAGCAATACGGCCAAGGCCAGACCGACTTCAACCGCAGTCGTCAACGTCGTGAATACGGTAAGCGCAAAAGTCACAACCAGAACAATGGAATCACTGTTGCGCAGCTTGAACAGCTTGGCAAACGATTTGCGCTCGCTCATATTCCAGGCGACGACCATCAGGATCGGAGCCATGGCGGCAAGAGGAATCGCTGAAGCATACGGCGCGAGCAGGACCAATACAAGCAGCACGACCAAGCCATGAATGATCCCCGACAACGGCGAAACGGCTCCGTTTTTGATATTAGTTGCCGTACGCGCGATCGCTCCGGTTGCCGGAATCCCGCCGAACAACGGAACCGCCATATTGGCGATGCCCTGTCCGATCAGCTCACGGTTGCTGTTGTGCCGGGAACCGCCCATGCCGTCTGCAACGACGGCGGACAACAGCGATTCGATGCCGCCAAGCAGCGCAATGACAATCGCGGGGCCGATCATCAGACGCATGTTTTCCCATGATAATTCAGGCAGGTGGAACGAAGGCAGGGACGCCGGAATATTGCCGTAAGCCGATCCGATCGTCGCCACTTTGCCGTTCATGAACAATACGGCGACGAGCGTCGACAACAGCAGACCTACCAAAGACGGCGGCACTCGGGGAAGAAAACGAGGCACCAGCAACAACGAAGCCAAGCACACTCCCGCTACGACCACCGCGTCGACATTCAACGTATCGATATGCACGGCCAGTTCCTTCATATTGAGCAGAAAGCTCTCATGTCGTTCCAATCCGCTCAATCCCAGGAAGTTGCCTATTTGTCCTGCGAAAATGGTCACCGCGATCCCGGCCGTAAATCCGACCGTGACCGGCTTCGGAATGAACTTGATCAAAGTCCCTAGCTTGAGCACGCCCATCAGAACCAACAGAATGCCCGCCATGAATCCGGCAACCAACAGTTTGTCATACCCATACTGAAGCACGATACCGAGCAGAATCGGAATAAACGCTCCCGTCGGCCCGCCGATCTGGAACTTGGACCCGCCCAGCAGCGAAATCAGCACCCCGGCGATGATTGTCGTGTAGATGCCCGTCTCCGGCTTGACGCCCGACGCGATCGCGAACGCCATACCGAGCGGAATCGCGATGATCCCGACGATGCAGCCTGCGATCAGATCCCGTTTCAAGTCGCCTTTCCCGTACCCTTCGAACCTTCCCCAACCCTTGAACATCACGCAGACCTTCTTTTCTTTTTTCTGAAAACCGACGCCTTTTACCGTAACATAGCCAGGCGCGGGAGAATGTGAAAAAGATCAAGTTTTGCAGGATTTCCGGGGTCGATTCGATAATAAATGCGTTTTTAATGTTCCGTTTCGTTGAAATGAACAAAATTCACCTGCGGCAATGTCGGTACGTTTGTTTGTTCCTGTTTGTTTTTCGCGTCAAAAACATCCGGGGTTAACGCGGCGCAGTCCACGGTCACGACCTTTTCTTCCCCCGGAAAAAGAGGGAAATAAGCGTCGTCCGCCAGCAGCCGATACGCCTCCGTCATTTCCTGCGGATGCACATGCAGAGCAACCGTCGTCCCGATATTGACTATGCGGTAGCTCCTACGCCAAGCCGGCAGATTCTTTTCCGACTCTCGGTCGTTCGAATTACGCGCGATTTCGTGCCATTCCCCGAGCGCTTCCGCGCTCAATCTCGCTCCGGACGGCAGCAGCGCCGAACGGTACGGGTGCGACGAACGGGAGGAAAAGGCATACAGATTATCCGCCTGCGCCATATCGTTCCGCGCTTCCGCTGCTTTCGTGCGCAATCGCACGTAAAACAAGCCGTCTGCCGTACCCGGAACTTCGAAACGCAGCGATCCCAATTCCGCAACGCTCGCCCCGCCTTTATCCGCTTGATGTTCCCAAGAAGCCAGTACCGCGCCGTTCGTATCTAACAACTCCGTATGAACGATTGCCGAAGACCGCTCATATCCATGGAAAAAGAACACTGCGCCTTCGAACGTGTGCCCGACCGAATAATCCAACTTGCGGTAATCGAGAGCGGCGCGGTTCGGCGCAAACGCGTTTTTCACCCAATAGTACGCCATCTTCGGTTCCAAGCCGTAATCGATCAAATTAGTGCAGCTGGCGTTCGGCCACGGCTCGTTCAGCTGCCAGACCAGACTGCCGCTGTTCCGGAACTGCCGCCTCCGGTTCGCTTCGAGAATAAAACGCAATCCTTCGGCCTGCATCCACTGGCTGGCGCGGGAAAATTCGGTCAGGTCGCGGAACTCGCCGAACATTTCGGTATCGCGGTCGTACGTGTCCCACCATTCCCCGTGATGCCGCCAGACGGGATCGTCGCGCATGGAAACCGGCTTCAAACGGGACTCGCTCAGATACTTGCGCAGCGTTCGCGGCGAACCGACGCCGTCCACGCCGAATTCGCTGTGAAAAAGGTGATCCGCTTCGCCGTACAGCGAATAGTGCGCCGGATTGCCTTCGTATTTCCAATGGCCGTGCACGTCGTGGCTGACCCCTTTTTCCCGCGTGATGTACTGCACCGGACCGGAAGCCGACGTCGGCAGGAACAACCGCCCCGGATCGTGCTCGGCGACCAGCTCGCGCAGCATCGCCAGATTGGGGTCCGCAAACGTGGAAGGACGATCGGGCTCGCTCATCAGCTCGTTGCCTCCGCTCCATACGGCCAGCGAGACATGATTGCGTTTGGTTTGGAGCGCGTGCTTCGCCGTCTCGGCCAGCCGCTTCAGAAACTCCGGCTTTTTCGAAGGTTCGTTGTCGATGCCGGAACTGGACTGGATAAATTCCTGCCAGACCAGAAGTCCCAAGCGGTCGCACAATGCGTACAGGATTTCTTTTTCGATCAATCCTCCGCCCCAGACGCGCAGCATGTTCATGTTGGCGCGCGCGGCGGCTTCGGCCATCCAGACATATTTTTCGTCCGTCACGTTGCCGTACAGATGATCCAGCGGAGTCAGGTTCGCGCCGCGAATATAGATCGGGACTCCGTTTACGACGAACGTATACGGCAGCGAATCGTCCGGCGCGCCTTCGTTGCGGCGATACTCCAGCCGACGGATACCGGTACCGCGCGTCTGTTCGTCCAGCACGCGGTCTCCGTCCAGCAGCCGAAGCCTCACCGTGTACAGCGGCTGCTCGCCGTACCCGTTCGGAAACCACAGCAGCGGCTGCGGAATATCCACGGCAAGCGAGCAGCGTTCTTGCTTGAAAGGCTGCCGCAGCGTCGTGACGACTTCTCCCGACGGCGATAAAACCTTTGCTTCCAGCTCGCATGTTCCGTATTCGTCGCCCGGGATGCTTGCGTCGTATGCGGGATTCTCGGCTTCGCTCGCATGATCGGGGCGTTTGCGGCAGATCGAAGCTTCAACCTCGATACGGCCGCCTTTTTCGTCAGCGTCGGTAAACAGCCCGATCTCCCCGAACGAAAAAGGCTCGTGCACGCGCAGACTTACTTCGTCCCAGAGCCCGATATTCACAAGCCGCGTCGAAAAGTCCCATTTGTAGTTGAAGCGGCTTTTCTGGGTAAACGTCTCGGACGTTTTGCCGATCTGCCCCATCTCGTCCGGACTGTGCCGCAGCACGATCCGCAGCTCCGCCGTTTGCCGTCCCCGCAGTGCTTCGGTCACGTCGAACACGGCAGGCACGAACATGTTGGCATGCTCGCCCAGCGTTTGCCCGTTCAGCAGCACGATCGCTTCGTAATCCAGCCCTTTGCAGACCAGTTCGATTCTTTTGCCCGGCTCGTCCGGCACTTCGAATACGGTCTTGTACACCCACCAACGGTTTTCGACCCACTCGCAGTTCAGGCTGTTCAGGTCCCGGTACGGATGGTCGATCCAGCCCGCCGCGTGCAAATCGTTATGCACGCCGCCGGGCACGGAAGCGGGCAGCCACTCCGTCACGCCCATCAGCTCGCTCCCGATCTCCATGCTTGTTCCTTTCAGCGGGACCCAGGGCCAGAACCCTTTGACCTCCCATTCGCCGTTCAGTATGATTTCACGCATGTTTTCCCTCCGATAAATTCTGTCTGTTCGGGTTTATCCTTTGACCGCTCCGCTGGTGACGCCGGCGAAGATGTATTTTTGCAAAAAGAGATACAGCACGACGGTAGGAATCATGATGATCAAAATAGTCGCGCAAATATAGCCCCACTGTGCTTGATTGTTACCCGCAAACCGCATGATCGCCGTGGAGACGACCACCAGGTTTTGCTTGGGCATGTACAGATAAGGAATATACAGCTCGTTGTAGATATTGATCGTTTTCAAAATAACCAGCGTTACCGTGGCCGGAGCCAGCAGCGGGAACACGATCGATCGGTAAATGCGGAACAGGCTCGCTCCGTCGATCATCGCGCTTTCGTCCAGTTCGTACGGGATATTGCGGATAAATTGCAGGTAGATATAGATCTGAAGCACGTCGGCGCCCACGAACAGCACGATCGGCGCGTACAGCGAGTTGAACAGCCCTAGCGACTGGATCATGGAAAACAATACGACCTGCGTGGTGATGTTCGGAATGATGGACGCGAACAGGAACAGCGCCAACACGATGCCTTTCCCCTTGAAATCGAGGCGTCCCAGCGCGTACGACACCATGGTGCCGAACACGATATTGCCCAGCAGCGAGACGGCCACGATGATCAGCGTGTTCAGGAACGCATGGCCGATATCCGCCCGTTCGTACACGATCCGGAAATTGTCGAAGTTGAAAAAGCTTTCGGGCAGCGCGAACGGGCTGGAGTTTTCGTTTTCGCGTTTGAACGCGTTGACGATCACCACGTATGGCGGAAACAGTACCACGAACGACGCGGCGACAAGCAGCACATATTTGACCGCTTGGATCGGATCGATCTTCTTTTTGGCGGCGGCATTCATCGGTCAATCCCTCCCTTTGCGTCCCAGCGCGGCGTTTTGCCCCAGCAGGATCAGTACGGTCAACAGCAGCAGCACGACGCTCATCGCGGAAGCCAGTCCGTAATTGTTGAATTGGAACGCGGTCTCGGTCGTTTTGAGCAGGAACGTCTCGCTCGCGCCCGCCGGTCCGCCTTTGGTCAGCACGAACGGCAAGTCGAATACCGCCAGCGCGCCGCTCAGCGTCAGGAACATATTGAGTTGGATGATGCGCGACAGGCTCGGCAGCGTCAGATGCCACAGCGACTGGAAACGGTTCGCGCCGTCGATCCGCGCCGCTTCGTACATATCGGACGGCAGCGATTGGAGCGCGCCCAGATAGATGATCATCGTGTAACCGAGATACCGCCATACGCTGACTCCCGCAAGCGCCCAGTTGACGATTGCCGCATTGCCGAGCCAACTCTGCTGAAGGCTTTCCAGTCCGATCGCGCCGAGCAGCGCGTTGAGCGATCCGCCCGTCGTGTCGAACACGTACTGGAACATGAAAGCCACGGCGACGCCGTTCATGATATACGGGATAAAAAGCAGCACGCGGAACGCGTTGCGGCCTTTGAGTGTCGAGTTCAAAATGACGGCAAACCCGATCGCGACGATATTTTGCAAAATGCCGCCGACCGCGTAAGGGATCTGATGCAAGAACACGCCGAACAGATCGGGGTTGGTGAACACTTCCTTATAATTGTCGAAGCCGAGAAAAGACATTCCCGAACCGAGACCGTCCCAGTCGGTAAAACTCAAGTACACCAGCCTGGCGGCCGGATAATAGGTGAACATGCCGAGCAGCGTCAGCGGAACCAACAAGAACAAGGCAAGCACGATTTTTTTCTGAGCCGGATAAGACAGGCCGCCCATCTTTTTCACTCCTTATATTTCGCATGGTGCGCGCGGCCCGGCCGCGTTCGGCCGAGCCGCGCGCCGACGTTTATTTCGCGACTTCGGCTTTCGCTTTGGCCCACATCTTGTTGTACTTGTCGAACGTCTCCTGCGGATTGCCCGCCAGCACGAACTCCTGGACGATCGCTTCTTTCACGATCTGCGCTTTGTTCACGATCGCCAGCGCTTCGGCCGTATCGACTTTGCCTTCCAGGTAAGTCGGCTTGTAGCTGTCGAACTCTTCCATCTGGGCGATCTGCGCCTTGCCGTCTTTGAGAATCGGCAGCATGTCCGCGTCGGCGCCGGATTCTTCGATCATCCATTTGACGAACGCTTTGGCGGTCGCGAGATGCTCGCTGTTTTTGTTGACGCCGTAAGCGCCCGACGCCGGACTCAGCACGACGTTGCGGCTGCCTCCTTCGTTGTCGTAAGGGAACGGGAAAAAGCCGATGTCTTCGGAAGCCATCCCGCCGCCGATCAGCTGCGGGATGATCCATTCGCCCAGATAAAACATGGCGAATTTGCCCGCGGCGACGTCTTTTTTGGACTGCTCCCAGTTGGTCGAATTGATGTCCGCTTCCAGATATCCTTTTTCGTGCATCGTCCGCAAAATGTTCATCGATTTCCCGTAAGGACCGTCCAGCGTATACGGAGTATCCGTGTTTACGCGTTCGTTGGACAGATCGACGTTGCCGGACATGGCGACGGGCGTCTCGGCCGCGAACGGATAAACCGGCCATTGGTCTTTGAAGTTGGAGGCCAGGGGAACGATGCCGGCAGCTTTCAGCTTTTCGCTCGCCGCGTAAAATTCGTCCAGCGTGGTCGGAACCTTGTCGATGCCTGCTTTTTTGAACGCCTGCTTGTTGTAGACGACGCCGACCACATCGACGCCCGACGGCATGCCGTATAACACGCCGCCGTCCGATTTGTAGTCCGGGAAGCGGATGCTGTCGGTCAAGCCGAGGTCGTCGAGCGGCGCGTAATAATTCGGCAGTTCGGTGTTGGCAATCGTCGGGATATTCATGACGTCGGGGAAATCGCCCGAGGACAGCCGCATTTTCGCTGTTTTGTCGTAATCGATCGTCGCTTCGAATTCCACGTGGGCATCCGGGTATTTTTCGTTGAACCGCTTGGCGTAATCGTCGTAAACGTTGCCGATCAGATCGGTACGGTTGGTCAAATACGTGATCGTTCCGCTGATCGAGTCTTCGCCGCCTCCGTCTGAAGCCGCCGGTTGATCTTGACCACCGCATCCGGCCATCGAAACGGCCAGTGCCCCCGCTATCGCTCCGAGCATCCACTTTCTGTTCATTTCTGTTCCTCCCGTGTATGAGATCGCTTTCAACAAAACATTAACATATACTTAAACTTATTTCAACTATTTTAATTTGTTTAAGAAACAAAGTAAGGCTTTTATCTGGAAGAGGGAATGCAAGTGGACGGAGAAAGAAATTGCAAGCGTATGCTTCCGAAGTGCATTTCTTCGAAATGCTTTAAGACGCTGCCTCACCCGGAAAGTTGAATTGGATTTAAATAAGGAATCTTTCCGCGTTCAAAGGCCAACACTCATCAGGTGTTACCGCAGGTTTTCTTCGAAACCCTGTATTCAACTGAATTTCTCCCTCCGCTGTGCGCTTTTTGCGATGTGAGTTCTTTTTTCAACAACAAAAAGAAGCTCTCTATGTAAGAGAGCTTCAACGTGTCGAGAAAGTCCAACGTAGCTGGAAGTAAGAAAACGGAGAGAGAAATTCAGTGCAGAAATGAAATGTTCGCCTTTGAAATCGAGAAAATTCCGCTGAAAATTCAATTTTTTCTCGATTTCAACACGCGACCTGAAGCATTTCGAAGAAATGCACTTCGGAAGCATATGCTGGCAATTTCTCTCGGAGTTTTCTCGCTTCCTCCGCGCACATGACTTTCTCCGCAGCTTGTGCAAATGCTAAATCGTTTTGACCGAAGATCGTTCGATCAACGTCGTGGCAAGAAGAACCTGTTCGGCGGCGCCGGAAGGTTGGCGGAGGCGGAGGATCAGCAGTTCGGCGGCACGAATGCCGATGCGTTCTTTGGGGACGCGTACCGTAGTCAGGGCAGGCTGCATATAGCCGGACAACGACAGGTCGTCGAAGCCGATGACCGAGATATCGTCCGGGCAGCTCAGGCCGCATTCCCTGAGCTGGCGAATCGCTTCCAAGGCTAGCATGTCGTTGGCGCAGAACAAAGCGTCGATGCCTTCGGTTCGCAGCGCGGATTTCAATCGGTCCGCGAATTCGGGAGACGTGTAATTGCCTTTGCCGCTTACGCCGATGCCGCGAATTTCCGATACCGAAGCGGTTTCTCCGGTCCTTGCATTGAAATCGGCCACCCCTTCCGCAAAGCCCCGCGCCCGTTCGCGAAAGCTCCAGGCGGTTTCCGGATCGCCGACGAAAGCCAGCTTGCGATGACCGGCGGCAAGCAGCGCTTCGGCCGCCGAGTAAGCGCCGGCGTAATTGTTGGCCAGCACGTGATCGAACGGCGGGTTGGGCAGGCTGGAATCGACCAGGACGGTCGGAAACGATCTTGCGGACAACGCCGATACGTACTCTTCCGGCATATGACCCATGAGCAGCGCACCGTCGGCTTTCCCGTCGACGATGCTGGAAGGAAGCGATTCCTCCGGTGTTGATCCGATATCGATGCCCGACAAAATCATGCTGTAGCCGTGTTCCGATAGCGACTTGTCGATGCCGCGAATGACTTTGCCCCAGTATTCGATATCGCTCAAGTAAGCTTGCGGCATCAAAACGGCGATATTGCCCGTTTTGGAGAACGCGGTCGCTTTTTTCAATTTTTCGATTCGGTAGCCCATCTCGCCTGCGGTTCGCCAGATTGTTTCACGGGTCTGATCGTTAACCGCAGGATCGTTGGACAGCGCCTTGGAGACGAGTGCTTTGGAGACGCCTACCTGATCCGCGATCATTTGCAACGTGATTTTTTTCAAAGCTTTTACTCCTCGTTGTTTCGTCATATACTTATCATACCGAGGATTTCAACTTTTTTCAACAAAAACAAAAACCGGTTTCGAACTGTTAAAGTCGTTGCATGACCAAAAATCTTTACATCCGAATCCCTAGCTGCGACCAATCTTCCGTTTCCTTTTCCTTTTCGTCCCGTCGGATATGGAAGTCATACGTCACGCCAGTCAATTCCTCCGATACGCGCCACAGCTTCGCCATCGTCTCTTCGTTCATTTTATGATCGACGGACAGATCAAAGCCCGGATAACCTTTGCGTCCGCCTTTTCCCGTCGGCCCGATATATTCTCCGCCGTATAGCCCCGGATCGGTTGCTGCGTACAAGGTCGGCAATGCGCCCATCGCGGCGGATTGGCTCATCAAGCCCCACAGGAATGCCACCGCTCGTCCGGCCTGCTTGCCGGAGCCGCGCGAGATCAGGTTCGTGTTCGATACGCCGGGATGGCAAGCTACGCTGATCGTGCTCGCGCCGGCCGCCGACAGACGTTTTTGCAATTCGCGGGCGAATAGCAGGTTAGCCAGTTTGCTCTGACCGTAAAACTTCATGGCGCTGTAGCCGATTCGGCCGTCCAGATTGTTGAAGTAGATATATCCGCTCTTGGCCGCGATGCTGCTCAGCGTCACGACGCGCGATTGCGGGGTCTTCAGCAGCAAAGGAAGCAGCTGCCCCGTTAGCGCGAAGTGCCCCAAATGATTGCTGCCGAATTGAAGCTCGAAGCCGTCCTTCGTTTTGCCGAACGGAGGAATCATGACGCCGGCGTTGTTCACGAGGACATGAAGCGAAGCGTATTTGGCGATCACGCGCGCGGCGAATCCTTGAATACTCGACAGGTCGGCCAGATCGAGACGCATGACTTCCACGTTCGCCTGCGGAAATTTTTTCAGCAATCCGCTTGCCGCCTGATTTCCTTTTTCCATGTTGCGGACGGCCAGAATGATCTCCGCGCCTTTTTCCGCGAACCCGTAAGCCGTCTCCAGCCCGAGTCCGCCGCTTCCTCCCGTGATGATCACGCGTTTTCCGTTCATGTTCGGCATATCTTCGATCGTCCATTGCCCGTTCGCCTGCATCTTTGAGTTCCTCCTTGGTTTGACCGTTTCTTTTATATGTTCAGTTTGCCTGAATCGAAGATGTTTTTCAAATGCTTGTCTTTCCTGCGTTCATCGAAAAAAGGCGCTTCCGCTAAGGAACGCCCCGTGCTTGAAGTATAAGTCGGTCCCTATGTTCGATAAGAGCATCAGTTTCCCGTGAAAATCAGCATAATGCCCAGCGACAACGATACGAGCAGCAGGAAAAATCCGAGTGCGCGAAAAGCTTGGGATTGAAATCTCGTCGGTTCGAACAATTCTCCGCCGGCAGGATCCCGCAGCGGATGAAGCAATCGGTCGGGACGTGCAATCACCAGTGGACACAACAGTAAAAAAGCTCCGATCAGCCAAAACACTTGTGTCGCCTCCTCGAGTACCGGATTCGGACGGCGCGTCCGCATTGCGTACCCTTTTATACCCGGAAAAGAGAGTGCAGTAACGACTTGTCTATATAACGAACAGAGTCAGAGCCGAAAGCAAGGCTTCGCCCGCCTGATTGAAGTCTGACACGCTGCTTGATCCGATTTTCACGAATCGCTCTTCTGCGGAGATTCTTCTGCCGAGACTTCCAACCTTCTCAACCGTTCCTCTTGCCTGCGCATCAAACCGTTCAATTCCTGAAGCTGACGGTCAAGAAGCTCGAAGCGGTCATTTTGCTTGCGGTCCATATGATTGAGCTGCGTAAGCACCAATCGTTGAAGTCGGCTTTCCACGATCGAAGAAACAATCGCGTACACAATACCGGCCACGATGGCCAGCAGCAGCAGCAAAAATCCGAATGCCCAAATCCAGTCGATCACAAGATCCCCTCTTTCTTTCAATAGAATCCTTCCAAGTCGGCATCGTAACGTTCCTATTTTAATCGTGCCCAAGAGCGTTCGGCGTCCTTATACATGCTTTCTGAAATCGCAATCTCTTCGTCGCTGTCGATATAAGGCTTCAGCCATTCCCAGCTTTGCGGATTGATGTTTTTGCCGTAACGCCAAATCTCGGGCATGACCTCGCGCATGGACCGCACGATTTTTGACGGGTCCGGCACTTGGCCGGAAACGAACATCGAATGATCCAATTTTTCGATCAACCGATTCATAGACGTATAAATGCTCATGCGGGCAGCCTCCTTTTTTTCAAAAAACTCACCTATTCCTTACCCTGTATATAACAAAACCCCGCATACCCAACCGGTATACGGGATTTGATCCATACGACGGGCATTAAGAGCGATCCCGCTCCGCACGCAGCATCATTTCATTTTGCTCGCGAAGCAGCTGGTTTTGCTGTTGAAAATGGGCATCCAGCGTCTTGAAGCGTTCGGCTTGCCGGTTCTCCAATTCATTTAAGTCCCGACGCAGCGCATAAATTTCGTCGGTGATATTGGATTTGTTGATAGCGCCTCTGATGATGAAGTAATAGATGACATAAGGAAGAACGATCGCCGCGATCGATAAGATCACGCCGATAAAACCTGCTCCGTAAGAAAAACCGATATTCAATGTTTGGCCTCCTTCACTCGCTTAATCGATTCCCGATCTACGAGATGCGAGTCTCTTCCTAACTAACGACGTTTAGGAAGTGCAAAAAGTTGGCTTTTTGAGCGCATTCCATTTTATTTCCCCTTAGAATCAGTCGCTACCGGTCACCTCGGCGACCATCGCAGACACCGCTGCTTCCTCGTCGGATCGGCCTGCTTGATCATGCTCAGCCGAAGTGATTACAGCGACAGCTTCACCCAATGCGGAACCCCTGCCCGATCCTGCCGAATCGGAATGATCCTCCTCGGCTTCCTGCTGCTTCCGAAGAGTCCGCATGGCGGTCGACAACATCAGCTTAATTCGGTTGAGTTGATTGACTTCGGTCGCGCTCGGGTCATAATCCACCGCTGCCAGATTGGCCGACGGATGGATTTTTTTGACAGATTTGAACACGCCGCGTCCCGTGATATGATTCGGCAGGCAGGCAAAAGGTTGCAGGCAGACGACATTGTCCACTCCGCTCTCCAGTAGCTCCAGCATCTCGGCCGCAAGCAACCAGCCTTCTCCGCATTGACTGCCCAACGATACGACGCTGCTGGCCTTCTCCGCCAACTCGTCGATCCGCAGAGGTTCGGAGAAACGCTCGCTGGCACGCAGCGCAGCGCGCATCGGGCGACGATACCATTCGATCACGCCGGTAAACGCCATCCCCGCAAACCTTTTGCCGAGCGGCGCGCCCAAATTCCGCAGATTGAAGCCGCTATCGTTGAAACAGTACAGGAAGAAGTCCATAAAGTCAGGCAGAATGGCTTCAGCGCCTTCTTTTTCCAACAATCCGACCAAATCTCCATTGGCTCCCGGATGGAACTTCAGCAAAATCTCTCCCACTACGCCGACCCGGGGCTTGCGCAATTCGAGCAGCGGCAAGCGGTCAAAATCCTGCACGATGGCCTGCGTATGGGCACGGAAGGTTCGCGGCGAACCGCTTCGGATCGAAGCCTTGCACGGGGAGATCCAGGACTCGTATAAGCGGTTGGCCGCTCCGGCTTCGGCTTCATACGGGCGCGTACGATACAGAAGCCGCATAAGGAGATCGCCGTACAGGATAGCGATCAATGCTTTGTTCAGCAGCCCCGGCGTTATTTTAAACCCTGGCTGTTCGGCTGTCGGCGATGTGCCGAGCGCAATGACAGGCACATTCGGGAGTCCGGCATCGCGCAGCGCTTTACGGATAAAGCCGATATAGTTCGTCGCCCGGCATCCGCCGCCCGTCTGCGTGATCAACACCGAGGTTTGCTCGGGATCGTAGCGTCCGGACTTCAAAGCCGCCACCAGCTGCCCGGTTACGATAATCGACGGGAAGCAGGCGTCGTTGTTCACGTGGCGGAGTCCCGTGCCGATCGCTTCTCCTCCCGTTTCGCGCAGCACTTCCAGCTTGTATCCCGAAGCATTGAACGCTTCTTCCAACAGATCGAAGTGCATCGGCGACATTTGCGGAGCCAGGATCGTATGCTTTTGCCGCATGGCCGTTGTGAAAGCCGGAGGCTGCGAAGCGTTGGCATTGCGGTTGCCGGAGCGCGCTGTGGGCAGGGACTGATTCGATGCAGTGCCGACACCGGCAGCCGCAGTCGGGCGTTGCCATCCTGTGTTTTCCAGCGATACCCACGGCGCGGAAGCCGTGCCGCTGCGTTCACGCTGCTCCAGCACCGCCGCTTTCAACGAACGCAAGCGGATGCGTGCCGCTCCAAGATTCGAGCCTTCGTCAATTTTCAACTGCGTATACAACCTTCCGTTGTTTTGCAGCAGCTCGCTGACCTGGTCGCCCGTCACCGAATCCAATCCGCAGCCGAACGAATTGAGCTGCACCAGCTCCAGACAATCGTATTTGGCTACGGCGTCGGCTGCCTTGTACAACCGCGAATGATACATCCATTGATCGACGAACGTAAGCGGCCGGTCCGGCTCGCCCAGATGGGCGACCGAGTCCTCGGTCAGCACCGCCATGCCGAGGCTGGCGATCAGATCCGGGATACCGTGATGGATCTCCGGATCGAGATGATAAGGCCGTCCGGCCAGCACGACGCCTACTCCGCCCTCGGCCTGAAGGCGGGCGACCGTCTGCTCGCCTTTGGCCCGAATATCCGCCTGTACGCGTCGCTCCTCCAACCGGGCTTCCGCTACGGCATCCTTGATCTCAGCAAGCGAAAGGCCAAAATCCTTCAATTCCTCGTACAACCGCTGTGCCAGCTTTTTGGTATCGTCGAACGGCAGATAAGGCGACACGTAACGAACGCCGGACAACGAATCGACATTGCTGCCAAGCACCTGCGGATAGCCGGACACCACCGGACAGTTGAAGCAATCGTCTGCCGCCTTCGTTTCGCTGCGTTCGCGCGGAAGCGACGGATAGAAAATAAAGTTCACCCCACGCCGGACCAGACTTTCCACATGACCATGTGCCAGCTTCGCCGGGTAGCAGGCGGTATCGGACGGAATACTTTCCAGGCCGCGCTCATATATTTTTTTCGATGAACGCGGAGACAGCTCTACACGGAATTGAAGCCGCGTAAAGAACGTGAACCAGAACGGATAGTTCTCATACAGATTCAGCACGCGCGGAATCCCGACCCGACCTCGCGGCGCCTGTTCCATCGGCAGCGGCTTGTAGCCGAACAATCGCTCCAATTTATAGTCGAACAGATTGGGGATGCCTTCCGGGTTCTTCTCTCCGCCCGCGCCGCGTTCGCAGCGGTTTCCCGTGATGTACTCGCGCCCGTCGCCGAATCGATTCACCGTCAGCATGCAGTTGTTCCCGCATAATCCGCAGCGGCGCATGGAAGACTCCGATTGGAAAGCGTCCAGTTCCTGCATACCGGCGATTCCGCTGCGCGTTAGCTCCGCCCCGCGTTCGCGCGCGATCAAAGCCGCGCCGAACGCGCCCATCAACCCCGCAATATCCGGTCGTACGACGTCCCGCCCGACCTCGCGTTCAAAAGCACGCAGCACCGCGTCATTATGGAACGTTCCGCCTTGAACGACGATCCGCTCGCCCAAATCTTGCGGTCCCCGAATTTTAATCACTTTATACAATGCGTTTTTGACAACGGAACCGGACAATCCCGCCGAGATTTCGCCCAGCGTCGCGCCTTCTTTTTGCGCTTGCTTCACCCGCGAGTTCATGAACACCGTGCAGCGCGAACCGAGATCAAGCGGCCGTTTAGCCAACAATGCGGCGTCGGCAAAATCGCGCACGTTCATTTTGAGCGATTCCGCAAAAGTCTCGATGAACGAACCGCAACCGGACGAACAAGCTTCATTCAGCAAAATGCTATCGATCGCCCCGTCTTTGACACGCAGGCATTTCATATCCTGCCCACCGATGTCCAGAATAAAGTCCGCTCCCGGCAGAAAATGATCCGCCGCTTTATAATGGGCAACGGTCTCGATCTCGCCAAAGTCCGCTCCCAGCGCCGACTTAATCAAGCCTTCGCCGTATCCGGTCGCTCCCGTTGCGGCAATGACAGCTCCTGTCGGCATTTTTCCGTACAACGTCCGCAACGCTTCAATCACCGATTGCAGTGGACGGCCGCCGTTCGCTCCGTAATGCTCGTGCAGCAGCTGTCCTTTTTCATCAATCAAAGCCAGCTTCGTTGTCGTCGATCCCGCATCAATGCCCAAATAGCAGCGCCCGCGCGCTTCCGGCAGCGCTGCACGTTTGATCCGATTGTTCGCATGACGTGCACGGAAAGTTTCTAACTGTTCAACATCCGCAAAAAGCGGCTCCAACCGTTCGCCGTTTTCTTCGGCGGCCGTCGCAAGAGCAGGCAAACGCTGCGCCAACGTATCCCACGCCATCGCGGCTTCTCGCTTCGCCGCTACCGCCGCCCCTTTTGCCACAAACAATTCCGGCCGTTCCGGCAGCACGATCTTGTCCGGCGTCACGCCGAGCGTTTTGACGAAGCGGGTTCGCAGCTCGTCCAGATAATGCAGAGGTCCGCCGAGAAACGCGATATGTCCGGTAATCTTTTTGCCGCAAGCCAGTCCGCCGATCGTCTGGTTGACGACCGCCTGCAGTACGGACGCCGCGATGTCTTCGAGCGCCGCCCCTTCATTCAGCAGCGGCTGCACGTCCGTTTTCGCGAATACGCCGCAGCGGGAGGCGATTTCGTACATCGTGCGGCTGCCTTTGGCAAGCTCGTTCAGTCCGGCGGCATCCGTCTGCATCAGCGCCGCGATCTGGTCGATAAATGCTCCCGTTCCGCCCGCGCACGAACCGTTCATGCGTTGATCGATCGCGTTTTCGAAAAAGGTGATTTTGGAATCTTCGCCGCCCAGCTCGATCGCGACGTCCGTATGCGGAATAAATCGTTCCACCGCTTCCGCACCGGCCGCCACTTCCTGAATAAAAGGCAGCTCCAACCACTTCGAGATCGCGATCCCGCCTGAACCGGTGACGCTGATGCGACATTCCGCCGACGCTGATCCACTCCCGCCGTATAACGAATAAGCCTCCTCCAGCACCCGGCGTACCGTTCCGCGAATATCCGAGTAATGACGTTCATATCGGCCATGCAGCAGTTCGAATTGTTCGTCGAGCACTGCCAGCTTGACCGTTGTGGAACCGACATCCAGTCCGATCAACATATCGCGTCCATCCTTTCCCCTCTGTCTATTTGTTTGATCGCCAGCATTATTGCGCTTCCGCAGGACGGCTTTCTCTCGGAATCAAGCCATTGAATAAAATATCCAGCATCAGATTGACCTCCCGCTCGTCGTTCCAGTCTCCCTCGGGTGCCAGCAAAGAACGAATCGTGGCATAAGCGCTCAACACCGGAACGATCACGCGCATGACAGTCGGAATCGGCAAATCGCGAATTTCCCCGGTCTCGACGCCCGCTTCGATAGACGCCGAGATGATCGGGGCCAATTGATCCATCCACAGTCCCGTCACCGCATCCCGATACTCATCGCGGATCAGCAGCTCTTGCAGCGTCAGCTTGAGCATATCCGGATTCTCCCTGGCAAAATGAACGCGTTCTAGAGCTACGGCGTGCATACGCTCCTTCAACGTGCCCGGCATTTGCTGAGTAGAAATAACATCCTGCATCTCATCTGCCATCGAATCTTCGTGACTTTCTTCACAAGAAAGCTTAACGAGCGGGTCCAAAATATCGAGCAGCGTAGGATGGATCGCCTCGACAAAGAGCTGCTCCTTATTTTTAAAATGCTGAAACAACGTCTTTTCCGATACGCCTGCCGTTCTGGCAATCTCCAGCGTTTTCGCTCCCTGAAACCCGTGCCGGGCAAAAACTTCCTTCGCCGCCTCCAAAATCCTTCCGTCCGTGCCTGTCGGTCTTCTAGTCTCCTGCCGTTCCAAAGGCGCGTTCAAGCGTTCTTTTAGCGGATAGGTCATCGTCGATCCCCCTTCGCTTTTTGTTTGCTTGCAAACAACGACTAACTTGTGTTTATTTTAGCGCGCTTGGACAGCTTCAAGTAAGTAAGTGGTTACTTTACTTTTTGACAATTCAGTGTCTTTTGGGAAATTAAGGATGTAGCAAACAGCCCTATACCTATCCGCAGGTCTAGGTTCAGCATAGGTTCGAGACCGAGCTGAATTTCAGGCCGTCGGCCGATTTGAAGACGGGAGGCGTCCGTTACAATGAGAACAGCCTTTAGAAACGCGTGAATGAAAGGATGTTGAATGATGAAGATTGCCAAAAGGATGAAAACCGCACTGGCTGGACTGTTGCTGGGTTCGTTCATCGGCGTACCCGCTGCTTCTGCCGCTTCGACCACTCCTCAGACAGCAGATTCCGCTGTTGTGGCGGCCTGGACGCCCGAGCAAATCGATACGTACGCGGAAGCCGCGATGGAACGTCTACATATTCCCGGCCTCGCCGTCGGTATTGTGCATGATGGAGAGATTGCTTATATGCAAGGCTACGGCAGCGCGGGTCCGGGGGCCGGACGCATGACGCCGCAGACACCGCTCGTCATCGGTTCGCTCACCAAATCCTTCACAGCGCTTGCGATCATGCAATTGGTCGAAGCGGGGAAAGTCCAACTCGATGCTCCCGTTACCGATTACCTCCCTGATTTCGCTCTTGCGGATATCAATGCCTCCAACAAGATCACCGTCGCCGATCTGCTGCACCACACGAGCGGTTTGTCTACGTATGACGGTGTTGCCTTTTTGGCACAGGGCGATACGACGCTGATGCAGCATGTCCGCAATATGAAAAACGTCTCCCCAACAGAACCCGTCGGCGCGGTCTACCAGTATTCCAACCTGAACTACAATATTCTTGGCGCGATTGTCCAGCAGGTCGCGGGAGAAACTTACGGGGACTACATGGATGAACAGATTTTGCAGCCGCTTGGCATGAGCAACAGTTTCGGATCTCCTGAGCGAGCCAACGTAGCCTTATCCGAAAATTCCGATCTGCGTCCGCCTTCCGGCCATCAACTGCTGTTCGGCCTCACCGTGCCCACGCGATTGATGCAACATTCAGCCACGACGCCGTCCGGTTATCTGGTCTCCAATGCCGAAGATATGTCCAAGTACCTGGTGATGCAAATGAACGGCGGCACGACGGATAGCGGGCGGCTGCTGTCTTCGGCGGGCATCCAGCGCATGCACGAACAAGGAGCGGATATGAGAGACGGCTCTTTTTACGGGATGGGTTGGATCAATAACGGCGACTACGTCTGGCATAACGGATCGACCGAAAATACGTACACCGAAATGCGTATCCACGATGACTACGGCATGTTCGTGCTCGCCAACAGCTCCGATCCGTTGATCGTCAGCTACGCCGGCATTTTGCCCGGCATCGACGATATTGTGCACGGGCGGACCCCTTCGTTGGAAAGCCTGCCCGATTTTTTCAAGCTGTACGCGATTGCGGACGGCATCGTGATTGCGGTGATTTTGCTGTTCTTGTTCTCGGTGCGCAGCTTGTTCCGTTGGCGCAAGGCTTTCCGGCCCGTTGCCTGGAAGACCACATTGAACATCCTCCTGCTTCTTGTGTGTAACGTCGCATTCCCGCTCGCAACCTTGTATTTCGTATCCAATATTGCGCCATGGCAAATGGTCGTAACTTGGGCTCCAGGAATCGGTTGGATCATGATAGCTCTGCCGTGGCTGCTATTCGTCACAGGAGGCTTGAAGTTGATTCTGATGATTGTCGCCGCGATTACGAGGAAAAGAAGCGAGCCGCAATCTGAAGCCCCCAAGCCAGCATTTACCGAGATGAATATCGAAACGAGAAGAGCCTTTATTTCAGGAAAAGAAAATCCACTCGGCGGAGAAAGTCTACATTAAAGGCGAAAAATGCGAATTTTCCTACATCCGTTCGACCCTCTGTACGCTCCGTATAAAAAGCCCCAACTTCATGCAAAAGCGATCGAAACCCGATCGCTTTTGTTCGTTTTCCTGACGTATCAACTTTTTTTGAAAGCGCACGCTTTTCCCCTTGCCAACTATTGAAAACGGTGTTATTGTGGTTGTGGGATTGTTACTGAAAAGGCAAAACCCAAAACATGTGCCTAACGTGTTTTGGGTTTTGCCTTTTTATATACATTGTGCACAATGGTATAATCCTTACGAAGCAGCTTCGATAAACAAGAGGTGAACGCAATGCAAATTCTGAGGGTGCTCAACAACAACGTCATCACGTCGCTGGACGAGAACGAGACGGAAATCGTCGTGATGGGCCGAGGACTCGCCTTTCAAAAAAAGCCGGGAGATGAAGTTGAGACGGATAAGATCGAAAAAATCTTCCGTCCGGAAAGCAACGATTCGTCCCGGAAGCTCAAGGAACTCTTGGAACAGATTCCGATGGAATACGTTCAGCTAACCGAGGATATCCGCAAGCTGGCAGCCCTTATGCTGGATAAGGAATTCGGGGACACGATCTATCTCTCCCTGACGGACCATATTCACTTTGCGGTGGAGCGCCATCAGCGCGGACTCGATATCAAGAACGGATTGCTCCTTGAGGTCAAAAGCCTTTACAAGGCCGAATACCAGGTAGGACGCTCTGCGCTCAAGCTCATCAAAGACCGCCTGAATGTCGAACTGCCCGATGACGAAGCCGGATTCATCGCACTGCATCTGGTGAATGCGCAGCTCGGTGAAGAAATGCCCGTCTTGATGGACATCACCAAGATCATCCAGGACATTCTCGATATTGTGCGCAAGCACTTCGGACTGGAATATAACGAAGATTCGATCAGCTACTATCGCTTCGTGACGCACCTGAAGTTCTTCGCACAAAGACTGATCAGCGGCGACCATTCCGGCAATAACTACGACAGCCTGTACGAGATCGTGAAGGAAAATTGTCCGGAAGCTTATCCTTGCACCGAGTTAATCGAGGCGTACATCGCCGAGCATTACGATTACCGACTGAACAAGGAAGAAATGTTGTATCTCACGATTCATATTGACCGTATCGCCAAATCTTAAACCAACCGGGATTGTTACTGCAAAGGCAAAACCCGGGTCGTTACCGATCGTCAGCCGGCTTTTTGCCGTACCTGCGTCGGGACGCCCGGGTTTTTCGTTTTGTCCGGGGTAACGCTGACAGCGTTTACCCCAACTCTGCACCATCCATTTTCCACATCAGAAAGGAAGGCTGAACATGAGCAAGCACGAACAAACAGCCAAATCCGTCCTCGAAAAAATCGGCGGAGAATCCAACGTTAAAACGATGACCCACTGTATGACGCGTCTGCGTTTCGAACTGCGCGACAATAACAAGGCGGACCGCGCAGCACTGGAAAACACGCCGGGCGTTATGGGTACCAACATCGCGGGTACGCAGTTCCAGGTCATCATCGGTAACGATGTACCGAAAGTATACGAACAAATCAATAAAATCGGAGCCTTTGGTGGCGGAGCCGCTCAAGACGACGCACCGAAAAAGAAAAGCAATCCGTTCTCGGCATTGCTGGACTTCATCTCCGGTGTATTCACACCGCTGCTGCCTGCCCTTGCCGGCGCAGGTATGATCAAAGCGCTGTTGTCCGTATCCGACGCATTCGGATGGATGGCAGCAGACGGCAGCACGTATCAAATCCTGAAAGTCATCGGTGACGGTACCTTCTTCTTCCTGCCGATCCTGATCGCCTTCAGCGCGGCGAAGAAATTCGGCAGCAGCATGTTCTTGGCCGCCGCGATAGCCGGCGCTGTCCTTCACCCGGAACTGACGGCATTGTTCGGCAGCGGCGGAGATCTGAACTTCCTCGGATTACCCGTTACCGTCGTCACGTATTCATCGTCCGTCATCCCGATCCTGCTCGCCATCTGGGCCTCTTCTTATGTTGAGAAATTCTTGGATAAAATCATTCCAAGCGCCCTCAAATTGCTGTTCGTTCCTATGCTTACCCTGCTGGTTATCGTACCGGCAACCTTGATCGCTTTCGGTCCTGTCGGCAGCATCATCGGTGAAGGTCTGGCTGGCGGTATCACTTGGTTGCTTGATAATACAGGCATCTTCGGCGGTCTGGTACTCGGCGGCACCATGTCGTTGATCATCATGACCGGGATGCACTGGGCACTCGTTCCGATCGCAATTCTCTCGCTGGCTGAACAAAACTTCGACTACATTTTGCCTATCATGTTCGCAGCAAACCTGGGTCAAGCAGGCGCTACATTCGGCGTATTCCTGCGCTCCCGCAACCCGCAATTCAAGGCTCTGTCGCTGTCGACCAGCTTCTCGGCTATGATGGGGATTACCGAACCTGCGATGTACGGCGTTAACATGCGTCTGAAAAAACCTTTCGTGTCCGGCCTGATCGGCGGCGCGGCAGGCGGCGCAATCTATGGACTGTTCCACGTTAAGATTTATGTAATGGCGGGCGGCGCAGGTCTTCCGGGTATCCCGGCCATGATCGGTCCGACATTCGTTTACGGTATGATCGGTATGGCTGTAGCGTTCGCTGTCGGTGCTGCCGTTACTTTCGTAATGGGCTTCAAAGATATTCCCGTACCTGCTTCCGAAACTTCCGCAGCAGCGGACGCTGTCGCTCCTGCCGCATCGGAAGAAGCTGCTCCTGCAGCAGCGGCAATTCCTGCAATCGTTGAAATCCGCAACACTGAATTGTCCAGCCCGCTGACCGGCACAGTGAAAGCTCTGGCTGACGTGGACGACGCTACATTCGCCGGCGAGTACATGGGCAAAGGCATCGCCGTTGTCCCAAGCGCAGGCGTCGTTACCGCTCCGGCAGACGGCATTGTCAATTCCCTGGCGGTTACCAAACACGCTGTAGGCATGCAAACGGTAGACGGTACGGAACTTCTGATCCATATCGGTCTGAACACCGTTCGCCTGAAAGGCCAACACTTCAACGTTCTCGTTGAAGAAGGACAAGCCGTAACGGCAGGTCAACCTCTGATTACCTTCAACATGAACGCCATTCGCGCAGCAGGTTACGACCTGACAACGCCGATGATCGTGACGAACACGAAGGAATTCGAAGGCTTCACGGCTCTGCATAGCGGTGCGATTGAAGCCGGTCAACCTCTGCTCAAGCTCGACGTTGCTACAGCGAAGCTTGAAGCGCTGGGCGACTGATCTTGCACGGTAAGATGATTTGATTTTCTTTATACTCCTGATTGTTCGTCCGACTCGCCGGGGAACAGTCAGGAGTTTTTATTTATGCGGCTTTTTCCGATGGGCTTTTTCCGATGCGGTTCGGATCGCATTGGACTGCATCTGATTTGATTAGATTCTATTCGACTCGGTTTGCTTCGTTTCGCCTGACTTGCCCGTCTAACGGATCGCATATCCTTTAAGAGCCGGAATAAACGGATTCTGTGACTTTAACGGATCGTATATCCTTTAGCCGTTTTTTTCGCCTTCTTTTCCGCGCAAAACCTATTCATTTTCATTCTAAGCGTCGCCTCGATCCGTTACATTTTTTCGGATCGCATACGTACTTCGGCAATCGAATTCGAAAATCCAATCCGCACACTCGAAACTCCTTTCGTCCTGCATGCGTCTATTCAGATGAAACGCAGCATACGGATCAATGGGAAGGAGTGCTCTGTCATGAACGAAAATTTCGATCATGTACGTCGCAAGGAAATAGCCGATCTGGATCGCACGGCCTTTAAGCGAATCCTGCTCGCCGCCGCTTCTTACGTCGGCGGAGTGTCGGCTGTTGGATGGATATCGAGCGGGTAGGAGGAATTCGATTGGGCATTCGCATGGATGGGCGGTTTGATTCCTTTCGGATTTTTGGCATTGCCGTTATACCATCTCGCCTGGGCGATCTGCTCAAGGATCGCTTCCCGTCTGTCGAAAAGTATCGTGCTTGCTGCGGCATGCATGCTCATCGGCCTGCTTCCCGCATTCGCTTCACTGAAGATTTGGGGTTGGGGAGGTCCGTTGTCGTCGATCTGGCATGAAGAGTCGGGACGGACTTACTTGATGCAATTCGCCGTTTCCGGTATGATTTTCGGAATCGGGGCCGCTCTATGGAACGACAACCGTAACAAGAAGACGAAAAAAGACCGCTCTCCGCGCCCCTAAGGGCAGCGGAAAGCGGTCTTCTTCGGTTCGCGTTCACGATTTTCGTTCACGCTATCCGATCTTTTCTCGCCTTACTTGATCGAATCGCCGACCCACAGCGTTTCGGTCGCTTTATCCCACTTGATGGATTCGCCTACGCCGCGTACGATGATGCCGACCGGAACGCGCAGCACGCCGCGTTTGAACGTCGGCGAGCCTTGCAGCTTCACTTCTTTGCCGTTCACCCACGCGATGTTGCTGTCGGCCGTCACTTTGACTACGTTGTCGCCGCGCGTGTAGGTGTACGTTTTGGTTTTTTGATCCCACGAGATCATCAGACCGTCGATGTCGAGCTGCTTGATCACGTCAGCCGTCGCATACAGCGTGCTCTTGATGAAGAACGGGTACGCGCTTGGCGTCACCAGGCCGTCGTTGCCGTAGATCGTGGCCGCAGGCTCGGATGCCGGAGTCATTGTCGCTGCGGGAGTCGTGGCCGGAGCCGCTTGAGCCGCAGATGCGCCCAGAACGGCAGAACCGAGCAGCGAAGCAATCAGGATTTTTTTCATGGGAAAAGTCCTCCTCTATAAATACGGTTATAAGATGCGGTGGAAAAACACCCTACCTATATATATAAACCTTCCCGAGCCTGATTTAGTTGCAGTTCTGACACTCGGCGGGAAAATTTTTGTAAGCATGCCGCCGAACATCCGGATACAACAAGGAGTTTTCGTATCGCAACCCTGCATCAATTTTGATTCTCCAGCGTTTGCTGAGCTTCGTTCGACACCGGGATCAGCTGGCCCGGCGTCGTCCATCTCACCGCGTGCCGCTTTTCCCCATAACCGTCCAGCAGCATTCGTACCGCAGCGCCGCACATTCTTTTTTTATGGACGCGAACCGTCGCATACAAGCCCGACTTCGGATCGCAAGCCTGCTCCAATCCGTCAAACCCGGCCACCTTCACCTGCTCCGGCACGGATATGCCCATCGCGCGCAGTCTTCGGATCAGCAGCAGCGCAATCCGATCGTTCCCGCAGAAAAAAGCGGTCGGCAGCGCATCCGTCGCGACGAGCCTCGCCAAGAATGCTCCGATCTGCTGCTCGTTTTTCACCTCGTCAAAATCATCGGCCTCCAGCAAAACCATCCGCTCGTCGATCGGTAGACCCGCTTCACGCATCGCACGCCAATAGCCGAACCACCGCTCTTCGTGACTCGTCGTCAGATTGGCCGGACCGATAAATCCGATCTGCCGATGCCCGTGCTCGATCAGCAGCCGCACCGCCGATTCAGCACCTTCGGTGTTGGCGGAAACGGCGGCGGCGCAGTCCATATCCCGATAATACGAATCGAGCATGACCAGCGGCACGCCCGTTTCCCATACCATACGCGCATACGGCTTGGCGATGATCCCGAACAAAATAACGCCGATATGCTCCAGCTCTCCGTATAAGTTCGGCAGCTCCAGGCGTTCTTCCATTTGGCGATCGATCCGAACGATTACCGCGTTGCAGCCGTGCGCGCGAACCGTTTCCTCCAGAATCCACAGCATATCATGGAAAAAACGAAAGTGTTCGCTATCCTCATGGCTGACGACCCGCTCCGGCACGAGCAGTAAAATGTTCCGGCTCGACGCTTCCGTTTTGGCAGCAGCACTCGAAGCAACATAGCCGATTTCCTCTGCTTTATGCCGGACGACCAACCGCACTTGCTCGCTGACTCCGCTTTTTCCCGATAACGCCAGCGATACCGCATTTTTCGAAATCCCGAGCTGATCCGCGATATCCTGCATGGACACTTTTTTCGGTCTGGCCATTCTTTTTCCTCCTTGAATGAAAACGCTATTCGCCCGCGCTGAATTATGCTATGCTGGTTCCATGTTACTTTACAGAATTTAATTTAGTCAAGTTTTGTCAAGTTAAAGCGTATAATCAAGGAGGATTATCATGATCGCTATCGGAATCGACATCGGCGGTACCAAGATCGCTATCGGACTCGTAGACGAGACCGGAACCGTTCTGGCGCAGCAATCGTTGAAAACAGATCCTGCCAAAACCCCTTCGCAATTGATCGAGGAGACGGCTCAGGCGGTTAACGGCTTGTTGGAACAACAAAACATTGCCCCGGCAGACGTCAAAGGCATCGGCGTCGGCGCACCGGGTCCGCTGGATGCCAAAAACGGCCGACTGGACAGCCCGCCCAACCTGCCTTCCTGGCACGGCTTCGGCGTCGTCGAAGAGCTTCGCAAGCACTTCGGCGCGTGGCCGATCCATTTTCAGAACGACGCGACGGCAGCGACCTTGGCCGAAAAGTGGCTGGGGGCGGCGCAAGAAGCGGACAATTTCATTTTTATCACCGTAAGCACAGGGATTGGCGCCGGCATCTACATGCACGGGCGGCTGATCACGGGTGCATCCGGGAACGCAGGCGACGTCGGCTTTATCATGGTCGAGCCTGGAGCGGCGGGAACAGAAGGCTACTGGGAGCAGATCGCTTCGGGAACGGCGATCGCACGCCAGGCTTCTGAACTGCTGGGGCGTCCAGTCGGCACGAAAGAAGCATTCGATCTGGCTGCGGACGGCGATGCGCAAATGCGCGAGCTGATCGACGTCACGTACAAGCGTCTCGGCATGGGCTGCGTTTCGCTGATTAACACGCTTGACCCCGAGCTGATCGTCATCGGCGGCGGCGTATCGCAGATCGGCGAACCGTTGTTTGACGCGATTCGCGGCTACGTCTCGCAGCACGCGCTCAGCCCGGCGGGCCGCCGCACGGCGATCGTTCCGGCGGCGCTGAGCCAAAATGCCGGACTGATCGGCGCGGCGTCGCTGGTGCATCAAGCGTACTAATCCTAACAAACAGCGTCTGAACGCAAGCCCATCGGGTAATAAACAAAAGCAACATAGACACGATCTATTGATTAAAAAGGAGCGAAAAACCATGCCAGAAACTTTGCGCCAACCGCTTTTCCTCACTCCCGTGTTCCAGGAACGCATCTGGGGCGGCACCAAGCTGAACACCCTGTTCGGCTACGAGATTCCCAATGACAAGACCGGCGAATGCTGGGCGGTCTCGGGACATAAAAACGGACAAAGCATCGTACATAACGGACCTTACGCAGGAACGAAACTGGGCGATCTGTGGACGGATCATCCAGAGCTGTTCGGCGATTCGGAATCCGACGTGTTCCCGCTGCTGACTAAAATTCTCGACGCCTCCGACGACCTCTCCGTACAGGTGCACCCGGATGACGCTTATGCGCGCGAATTCGAGAACGGCGAACTGGGCAAAACGGAATGCTGGTACATCGTCGATGCCGAGCCGGGCGCTTCCATCGTCTACGGCCATAACGCGCAGTCGCACGAGGAACTGCGTTCGCTGATCGAAGCCGGACAATGGGAAAAGCTGCTGACGAAGATCGAAGTGAAGCCGGGCGATTTCTTCTACGTGCCGAGCGGAACGATCCACGCCTTGGGCGCGGGCATCGTCGTTCTGGAAACGCAGCAAAGCTCCGACACCACCTACCGCGTCTACGATTACGACCGCAAAGATGCCAACGGCCAAGGCCGCGAGCTGCATCTGGAAAAAGCGATCGAAGTCACGACCGTACCGCAATCCTACACGGGCGGCGCATACGAGACCGATCATGTAGAGGGCGCAACGATTACCAAATTCGTCTCGAACTCCTTCTTCACCGTAGAAAAATGGGAAGTCGACGGCACAGCGGAATTCGAGGGCCGCGAACGTTACATCATCGTGAGCATTTTGGACGGCGAAGGCACGCTGAAGGGCGGAGACGGCGAACATGCGCTGAAAAAAGGCGACCATTTCATTCTTCCTGCCGGATTTGGAGCTTATACGATTGAAGGGAAGCTGACGACGATTTCTTCGTGGGAATAAGGAGTGCGCGAGATAAATAGAACCGCTCTTCGGTATGGGATACCGGGGAGCGGTTTTTGTATATCATCAAACAGACCATGCCTCACCATTCCCAAAATCTCCTTAAAGATCATAATCGCTTTTGCGAAACCTTTTATTACCGAATTACGTAGTAACAGCAGGCAAGGTCGATTTCAAATTTTGCCGCGGCCTATCGAATACATACGCACGGCTTACAGCAGCCCCGCCTATTCATTCATTTCAAGGAGGATTACACGTGAAAAAAGCAACAAAGTTGATCTTGGCTTCGTCCCTGCTGCTTGCAGCATTGCCGACAATCGGCCTGACGCATGCGGAGGAAGCGACGCTTACCCGCGCTCAGGCTGTCGATTATCTGCTCAGTGTTACGGACGATTACGCACCTGATTTGAGTAAATCGGATCTGTTAAAAGGAGATGCCAAAGGCAATGTCGCGGAGAGTCGCTCCGTCTCCCGGATCGAAGCGTTAGTCATGCTCGGCCGCGCCTTCCCGAATCTTCCAACACCAACAGGCAATGACCTGCGCCAGATGGGCACGCCTGCTACGTTCAGCGATGTTCCAACCTGGGCGCAAGCTGAACTGACCCGACTGGCGAATGCGGGCATCGTGGCAGGCACGGCGGACGGCGAGTTAGGCGCTTCCGCCCCGGTCACCCTGGAGCAGCTTGAGACCTTTACCCATCGCGCTATGGCATTGGAAGGCACGAACCCGCGTGACGACTACTATGAATACATCAATAAAGATTGGCTGAACAAGTCGACGATCGATGCCGGCGAGGCGACAAATGGCGTGTTCAACGAACTATCCGTTGCCAACGAAAAACGTCTCAACGAAATGATCACGCAGATCGCCGCCAGTCCGCAAACTTCCGGCTCTGTCGAACAGAAAATCGCGGATTTTTACAGCAACGCGCTCGACATCGAGCATCGGAACAAACAAGGGATTCAACCGATCGAAGGGTATTTGAAATCGATTGATCAGGCGACCAGCGTACAGCAGTTGTTCGATGCGACACTGGAGATCGAAAGCAAGATCGGAACCGGATCGCTGCTTGGATTCGGCATCATGGCCGATGCTAAAGACAGCAGCAAAAACGCACTTTATTTCAATGCGCTGGGAGTAAGCCTGGATAAGAACAGCTATACTTCGGAGGACACGAGAGTCAAAGAAGCTTTTATCGCTTATCTGACCAATCTGCTCAAACTGTCCGGCGTCGAGGAAAACAGCGCTCAAACCCAAGCCGAGGCGATGTTCGAACTGGAGAAACAACTTGCGGCGGCTTCTATGGATACGCAGGATCAGGCTGACGTCAGCAAATACTACAATCCGTATACCCAAGCGCAATTCAAGGCCCTGTTCCCGAGCATAGATACCGATAACCTATTAAAAGAGCTGGGCCTGGATAAAGTGGATAAAATCATTGTCACAGACGTAGGTTTAGCCAAAAAATCGGCAGAGCTGCTGACCGACGAAAATCTGAGCGCGCTGAAGACCTATGCCAAGACATCGCTGCTGAGCGGCATGGGCGGCGTATTATCCGAAGACCTGGAGAAGCTGGCCCAGGACTACCAAGCTCAACTGTACGGCGTGGTGGGCGAGAAAACCCGTCAGCAAAAAGCCATTGCACTGACCCAAAGCGTGATGAGCGACTACCTCGGACAAACGTTCGCGGAGCGTTACTTCAGCCCAGAAGCCAAGCAGGATGTCGAGCAAATGGCGGAACAGTTCATCGGCGCATACAAGCAGCGCATTCAGAATCTCGATTGGATGTCCGAAGCCACCAAAGCCAAAGCACTCAAAAAGCTGGATACCATGAAAGTGAAAGTCGGTTACCCGGAAAAAGCCAAGGACAGCCTGAAAAACGTACAGATTGTGTCCGTTAAAAACGGCGGTTCCTTATTCGAGAATGTGGTCGCGATTACGAAAGCTTCCAACAAAGAAGTCGTTGACTCTCTCGGCAAACCCGTAGACAAAGATGCGTGGCCGACCAGCGTCTATACGGTCAATGCTTTCTACAGCCCCATGAATAACGAAATCGTGTTCCCAGCCGGCATTCTGCAAGCTCCTTTCTATGATATCGATGCGAAGCATGAGACGAATATGGGCGCAATCGGCATGGTGATTGCGCACGAAATCAGCCACGCATTCGACAATCTGGGCTCCGCGTATGATGAAAACGGCAACGCCGTGAACTGGTGGACCGAAGAAGACTTCGCGCAGTTCCAGCAAAAGCTTCAACGCGTGGTGGAATATTACGACGGCGTCGAAATCCTGCCCGGCATCGAAAATAACGGCGCCTTGACCGTCAGCGAGAACGTCGCCGATCTCGGCGGTATGGCTACGTCGCTCCAGGTGCTTTCGCAAATGGAGAATCCGGACTATAAAGCCTACTTCGAAGGGTATGCGACCATTTGGCGCTCAACCATGAACCGTGAATACGCAGCTTATGTTTCCAATATCGACACGCACTCGGCCAACAAAGTCCGCGTGAATCGTACCATCGGCAACTTCCCGCAGTTCTACGAAGCTTATGGCATCACAGAGAAAGACGCGATGTATGTCGCTCCGGAGGATCGGGTTAGCATCTGGTAACCGGAGTCGTTTCGAATGGGCGTAAAAAAGACTTCGATCCTTCGGGTCGAAGTCTTTTTCTATGGGATGATTTTGCCTGCGGTGAAGTACAATCACTTACGATCCGTGATTGTAGCTCGCCGCACTTTAACGCCAGAACGTAATTTGCTCGGGCGTGAGGCGTACGGACTCGTAACCCGTCTCGTCTGCTTGGCCAAGAGATAAGATGACGACCGGGCTATATCGTTCAGGGTCGAGATCGAAAGCTTCCGCCAGTCGATCGGCTTCAAATCCGCCGATTGGGTTGGTATCGTAGCCGTAAGCTTTGGCTGTCAACATCAACTGCATGGCGAAGAAGGCGCTGTCGATCTTCACGACTTCGTTCAGCTTGTCTGCCGGGAGCTGCGGATAGTGTGCGTTAATCGCTCCCAACTGCTGGTCGCGCACCTCTGCCGGCATTTTGCCTTCTTCGACGGCTTTATTAAAAATATAATCCGACTGCTTATAATGCTGAGTGTCCGCAAAGATAAGAAGCATCGCGGAGGATGTATCGTTTTGCAAAGTATTGAACATCACGAGCGGACGCAGCTTGGCTTTGCCTTCTTCGCTTTCGACAACCACGACGCGCCACGGTTGTAGATTGGCCGATGAGGGAGCCGAGGAAGCTTCGTCGATCATACGCGTTAATTCTTCTTTTGAAATTTTATGGTCCGTACGGTATTTTCGGATTGAACGGCGCCCTTTCATCAGGTCGCGCAGGTGGTTTTGTTGAATGGTTTCCATGTTTTAGACTCCTTTAAATTGAATTTATGGTAAGGTGTGAGGGTCGGTTACCGTCTTACAAATAGGAGTCTAAACTATAAACCATGGTTTATAGCAAGCACGGCATGTCGACCAAATTGAATCTATAGTTTGCGTTCGATTGGAACGCAAACGAAATGACAGAGAACGAAAATTCGGCAAAATCTACATCCGTCGAGGTTTGAAGACACGCCCTAACGGATCGCATATCCGCTAGAACGCTCATTTTCGCGATCTGAAATTTGTAACGGATCGTAGGGACGCTTAAACTGAAAAAGCGGATAAAATAAGTACGAAAATCGGCCTTTTTCACCGCTAAGCGTCGTCTCGTTCCGTTACAAATCTCAATTCCGCAATTTGTAGCGCTAAGCGTCATGTCGATCCGTTACACGTCATCTTCTCCAGATTGCGCTTGCCCGATCAGGTTGAACGAACCGAGGCGGAATGGATCTTGATAGACGGATGGACCACGCATAAACTAAAATGGAACGCGTTAAACGTATTAGGGCGTGTACGCAAACTCGGGCGACGTGCATATTTTTCTGCCTTCGGAGTTTGCGTACACGCCCTAGAAATGGAGGGATTTTATGAAAATCAGCGAAGTGTCGAAAGCAGCCGACCTGCCGATCTCTACGATTCGTTATTATGAAAAAATGGGCATTATCCCTGATGAATATATGCTGCGCGATCCGAACAATTACCGGGTCTATGATGCGAATATTTTGCACCATTTGGACGTCGTGAAAACCAGCTTGAACATCGGATTCTCGATCGGCGAGATCCGCTCCATGATTACCGGAATGGGCTGCTCGATCCAGGAACAACATCATCTGCTGGAAGAAAAAATCGCAGAAATCGAGCACGCCCAGCAAAAGCTGGAAGAAGCCAAACAATATCTGCAAAGCCTGATCCAATCGGGAACGATATGTGCAGAAGGATTCGGAAAGTCTTCCTGAGCCCCGATCGTTATCGTCCGGCCAACATCTTCCCTATAGCTGTGGAAAATAACCCCGCGGCGGCTGAACCGGACACGTTCAGATAATGCTCGGCGTCCGTTCGATCGAATCCTATCCACACTGCTGCTGTCCATTCCGGCGTGAAGCCTGCAAACCAGACGTCCCGATTGGCGGATTGCGGTACGCCCTTCATTGCCAGCGCCACAGTGCCTGTCTTCCCGCCGACTAACCGATTCGGCAGTTGGGCCGCTTGACCCGTTCCTTCAGCGACGGCCTTGCGCAGCATTGCCGTAAGAGCCGCGGAAGTCTTAGGCGACATACCTGGCTTGCTCTCGTCTTCCGGATTGAAACGATAAATTTCTTGCCCTTGCACATCCGTAACCGAGCGAACGAAGTGCGCCCGGCGGAACATGCCGCCATTTGCAATGGCGCTGTAAGCTTGGGCAAGCTGAAGCGGCGAGACTCCTTCATGTAGGCCGCCCAGAGCGATTGCCAGATGCTCGTCTTCAGTACCTAGATCGATACCCAGACGGGAAGCAAACGCGATCGCCTGCGCAATTCCGGTCTGATCCAGCAGCCAAACCGCCGGACCGTTGATCGAACGCGTTAGCGCTTCGGTCATGGTCAGGCTGCCGCGATACACTCCGCCGACATTGCGCGGCGAATACCCGCCATACGTCTGCGGCACGTCCGGCAAGACCGAATCCGGCGTGAATCTGCCGGATTCCAGCGCGGGCCCGTAAGCGATGATCGGCTTGAAGGCCGATCCGGGCTGACGCTTCATATCGACGGCGCGGTTCAGCCCCGCGCCGTCTTCTTTTCGGCCGCCTGCAAGCGCCCGAATCTCCCCATCGCGATGGTCGACGACCACCATCGCCGCTTCCGATTGCTGCCCGCCCATATCCGGCGGGAAATAAGCGTCTTCTGCGAAGACGCCCGTCAGCGCTGCCTGCGCGGCAGCGTCCAGACCGGTCTCGATGCGGTAGCCGCCGCTGCGCAGCTGCTCCTCCGACAGTCCGGTCTCCTGCGCGGCTTCGCGCAGCGCGGCAAGCGCATACGCGGCCGTACCCGCCGCGTCTCCTCCAACCTGCGGCGGCGATTCATACGCCGCCGCCCGCTCCACCGCCGCTTCCGCTTCCGCGGCGGCAATCACTCCCTGCTCGGCCATCAATCCGAGCACAACCTCGGTTCGCGCTGCCGCCCGTCCAGGATCATCGACCGGATTATAGGCGGAAGGCGCTTTTGGCATCCCCGCGAGCATCGCGACTTGCCATAGCTCCAACTGATTAAGCTCTGCGGTACCGAAATAACGACGTGCCGCCGCTTTGATTCCATATTGTCCTCGTCCCATATAGATCTCGTTCAGATACATCGTCAGAATCTCATCCTTGCTGTAATGCCGTTCCAAAGCCAGTGCAATCGAAGCTTCATTGAGTTTGCGCATCCAGGTTTGATCCAGCGTCAGGTAGACGTTGCGAGCAAGCTGCTGGGTAATGCTGCTGCCGCCTTCCGTCATGCCGCCGCTGCGCGCATTGACAGCTGCCGCCCTGACGATGCCCGTATAATCGATCCCTGCGTGCAAGGTATAACGCCGATCTTCCGTCGCAACAAAAGCTTGCTTGAGCAGCAAAGGAATCTCCATAGCAGATGCAACTTCCCGGTAGCCGCCTCCCGGCAAGGAAGCCCGCCAGACTGCCGTTCCTGTTCGATCCTCAATCACGGCAGAGGAAGCAGCCTGAAGCGCGTCGGCCCGATGATCGATGACCCATTCTCCATAGAAGCGTACGTACATCAAAATCGCCAACGCCAATACCGCCAATATGACGGTCAGATCAAATAACGCATACAGCACCCGGCGTACTCGACGCGACAACCTTCTTTTTCCCCCAAGCCTGACTTGGTTAGATTGTTGCACTGTCGACCCCGTTACCCTGCGATCCATATGTTACAATCTCCTGCCGAAACGCGGACGACTGGGCGTATATCCGGTATAAATTCGGCCTGAATCATCGTCCTCGACATCCTCGGCAGACCTCGGAACATCTAGTCCTTCCCATGCACGCATTCGTTGATCCACTAGCTGTAACTGCCGCGCAAGCTCCCGCAGCTCTCCGCTCGAAAGCACTTGAGCCGGACGCATCGGCACACCGTCTGCCAACTCCCGTGTCGCACGTGACAGCTCTCGCAGATCCCCGTCCAATTTACCCGCACGCAGCCAAAACAGCAATGCCCCCATTGCAAGAAAACCAAGCACCAACATCGGTCTCATCCCAACGTGATTCACACCCCAGCGCAGTACACGTGCCGCAAAGTGCGCCGAATCAGGCATCGTACGCATCACCCAACCTGCCGTCTATTGAGCCGCAACCGTCATCATCCCGGCCAGCAGCAAGCAGCTCGCGGCGATTGCCGCAAATCGTGCCCGGACCGTTGCCGCACCCCTCCTACAGGCTCTGAATTTGTGCATCATTCGTTCGATCCCCATTCGATTCTCCATCCTTCCTGTGGTCTTTTATCCAGCCTAACAACCGCGTCTTAACGAATAGTGCCATGATTTCTTAAGATTTCCTGATGTTCTCTCCATATCAAAAAAACCGTCCCTTTACGCACAAGGACGGTTTGCATGTCTTCGCGATTCTATTTTGTCTCTATCCGTACCAACGGCAGCCTGAGCACAAAGTCCGTTCGTTCAGCGCTGCTAAATACCTCGATCGTACCGCCGTGCAATTCTGCAATCGTTCGGGTAATCGCCAACCCCAAGCCACTGCCGCCCGTATGCTGCGAACGCGAAGCGTCTACCCGGTAAAAGCGATCAAAGATATGCGGCAAATCCCGCTCCGGGATCGGTTCGCCGAAGTTGCTGACCGTCACCCGGGCCTGCTTCTCTTCTCTGGATACGTCCAGCTCCACAAGGCGGCCTCCGCTTCCGTAACGGGCCGCATTGCTGAGCAAATTTTCGAACACCCGCACCAGCTCGATCGGCGAAGCGTTGACGCGCAGCTCCTCCGTCGTTCCCGTCACCTTGTAACTCATGCCCGCAGCTTCCAGCATCGGCGCGGACTCTTCCGCAGCTTGGCGCACCAGACGGCCCAGATTCAACGGTATGAATTCAACCGGTTGCCCTCCGCTTAGGCGGGTATATTCAAACAGATCGTCGATCAGCTTTTTGAGCGTCAGCGCTTTTTCATAGGCGATATTCACGTAGTAACGCATCTCCGTCTCGTCCTGATACCGATCCTTTTCCACGTATTCCAAAAAGCCCAAAATCGACGTCAACGGTGTCCGTAAGTCATGCGAGACGCCCGTGATCAGTTCGTTTTTGGCTTGAGCCGCTGCGCGTTCTTCCGCAATCGACTGCTCCAGACGCTCCGCCATCGTATTCAATCCTGTCGCAACCTGACCGAATTCATCCGACGAAGTGACCTCCAACCGATGCGACAAATCCCCTTCGGCCATGCGCTCGATGCCCTGCGCGATCTCCTGCAGCCCGCTTATGATTCGTCTGGAAAAAAAGAAAAACAGCAGAACGAACGCCGCTACTCCGACCACTGCCATGATTGGGCCTGAACCTACGCTCTCGATCACCCAATTCAACAGACGTTTATCCGGCGAATTCACCGAGGAGGCGTCCAGTCGCACGATCAGATTGACCGCTTGGTAGCCGATCAGCAGCAGCGCGGCCGTTCCCAAAGCGCTGAGCAGAAACGCATACATGAATCTCCATCTGACGCTATGTATAATTTTTGAAGGCATATCCGTTTGTCCTTTCCGTATCGCGCCGCTTGCTCCATTCTAATCTGCCGGAATAAACTTGTACCCGACTCCCCACACCGTCTGGATGTATTGCGGTTTTTTGGGATCGCGCTCAATCTTCTCCCGAATCTTGCGGACATGCACCATCACCGTATTGGCCGACTCCATAAAAGGCTCATTCCATACTTTCGCATAAATCTGCTCGGTGCTGAACACCTGTCCCGGACTGCGCGCCAGCATCTCCAAAATAGCGAATTCGCGCGGCGTCAAATGAATTTCGGTTCCATCTACAGTAACGCGATGGCTCGCCGTATCGACCGTCAGCTCATCCGCCACGATCTCATGCTCGCTGTTTGCTTTTTTCGCACCTAAACGGTTATAACGACGCAATTGGGACTTGGCACGCGCGAGCACCTCCAGCGGATTGAACGGCTTGGCCACATAATCGTCCGCGCCGATGCTGAGTCCCGTAATTTTGTCCATATCCTGACCTTTTGCAGACAGCATAATCACGGGCATATTGTAGCGCTCGCGGATTTTGATGCAGGTCTGTATACCGTCCAGGATCGGCATCATCACGTCGAGCACGACCAGATCCACATTTTCGCGATCCAGCGTCTCCAGTGCCTGTTCGCCGTCGGATGCCGTTAACAGCCGATAGCCTTCGTTGCCGAAATAAATGCTGAGCAGCTGCAAAATCTCTTTCTCGTCGTCGACCAGCAGCACCGTTTCCGTCGCCATTTTCTTTCGCCTCGCTTTCTCTCTTCTTCATCTTATCAGATTACGGGAGAAAAGCGGGCAGGAGGTGGAGAAAGCGGGCGGGGGAAGCGGCGCTGCGGGAGAAATTCGGTTTAAACGCTGTCTCACTCGGAAAGTTGTGGGGGAATTCAGGGAGCAGCTTTCCGAGTTCAAAGGCGTTTTAACCTGAATTTCTCCCTCCGCTACGGTTGCCGCCGCACGCTTGGGATTTAGAAGTATTCAGAAAACTTTTAAAAATTTAAACCTTTTAAAAAGGCCATTCTTTGCCCTGATAATCGCGCATGACCAGATGGTCTTCGTCGATGGCGTGGTTTTTTTCGTTCCAGGGCAGCGTGCTGCCGAGGAAGTAATTTAAGGCGGGTTCTGCGGATTGTGACGGTTCCAGTTCGGCTTCTTCGTTAAGGGTGCCGGACATGTAGGTGCGCAGCCAGCCGGGGTGGTATAGGCGGAACGTGTAGCCGTCCGGGCGCAGGCGATCGAATAAGTGCTGGACGCCGCGGTTTAGGGCGGCTTTGGACATGCAGTAGCCGAACCAGGCGGTTCGTTCGGCTTTGGCGATGCTGCCGGCTTCGGAGGAGACGTAGCATAACCGTTTAAGTTCTCCTTGTTCAAGTAACGGCAGGAAAGCTTCGCTGACTTGGATCGGGCCGAGGGCGTTGACTTGATAGAGGCGGATCATTTCTTCATAGTCTTGAGTTGTGCGGATCGAATCGTCATTTCGATCGGTGATGACGCCCGCGTTATTGATAAGCAGATCGATGCGTCGCGTCCGCTCTTCCACCGCGGCGGCGGCGGACAAGATCGAAGAGTCGGAAGATACGTCGAGCGGCAGGTTGACCAGCAGATCCGGATATCGCGATTGCAGTTCGGCGAGTTGGGGCCAGTCTGGGAGATAGCTGCCCGCACATACATGCCAGCCGCGTTCAAGCAATCCTTCGGTTAGTGCGAAGCCGAGTCCCCGGTCAGCACCGGTCACAACAGCATATCGGGTTGTATTCATGAGATGTGCCTCCTTATGGGTAAGCGGTCAGTACCAATCGTTCTTCGTCGGCATGCGGATTGGTGAAAAAGCCCGCGGCAAAGCGGGCGGATTCCGCCACTTTTCCCGGTATAGACCCCATCAACTCATCCGAAGACGAAAATTCCTTGATTGTTGGAGAAGCCTGGGGCGTCGCCGAGTCTTGCGCCGAAGAATAGGTTCGTGATAGGCCGGGGTCATACAAACGGAAAGTATAACCGCTTCTCCGAAGATCGTTAAACAACAGCTTCGCCTGCATATGGAGAGCGGTACGTGCCATTGCTCTCCCGATCGGAACAGAAGCTCCGCCTGCCGAGATGCTTCCTTCATGCGACGAAATAAAACAAATTCGCTTCAGGCTAGTCTTCGTTTCCATTAGCGGAAGCAGCTTTTCAACAACGCGCAACGGCGTCAGCGCATACGTCTCGTAATCGCGCAGACGGCTTTCCGCAGTACCGGATGCCGGGAAGTCGGTTTTCTGTTCGCTGAATGCCGCTGCGTCGGCGGGGAGTATCGGTCTTCCTCCCGGCTCCGCCGATTCTTCCCTGTTCAATATAAGCAAATCGATATGCGTCGCAAATTCGGCAGTCGCTTGTACCGCCCGTTCCAGTTCCCCAGGTTGATCGGGATCTAACGCGAACGCTTTCAGTTTTCCATGTTCCGGTAACGGATTGTCGGCAGCAAGCGGCTTATCGCGATCCGCCAGCGCTTCATACTCCGAACTTTCGGACTCCGCTTCGCTTTTTTTCACAACCGCCCGTCTGTTCGTTTCAGGTCCGAATGCCACCGAACCTTCAAAGTCCTCGAATCCCGAAGATCCGCTTCCTGTAGGGACGTCGGGATTTTCTCCGATCTTTTCACCCTCTGTCGGACCGCCGAGGCGCTGTACTTCACGGCTGCGACTTTCTTGTTCTCCGGGATCGCCGCCAAGCACCGTCCATCCTCTCGACACCAGTTCACGCCCCAACGCTGCACCAAACGGCTCGCGCAAATTCAGAATCCATGCTGTTCGATCCATGGCGTACGCCTCCTTCGCTCACTTGAGCGTCATTATGCGTTTTGCTCCGTCGCACCCTTTTGCACACACCAATACAGCGCATTGCGCAGCAGCTTCTGATACATCGGGTGCGTCCACACCTCCGCTTCATGTCCCGGAGTCAGCACGCAGACACGTCCCCGTCCGTACGTGCGTGTCCAGCCGCCCGGCTGCGCGCCGTGTTCGGATACCGTCGTCATAATCAGATCCGCGATCGGGTCTTCCCATTCCATAAAATAATGCTCATCATGCACCGAAAATTCTTCGATGCCTTCAGCAATCGGGTGCTGCTTGTCCGGATGGATCGTAACCTGGCAGGCTTCCGGGTGATGCACGAATGCGCCGCCGATCAGTCGTCGAAACACCCCTGGCTCCTTATACCCCGCCGTTCCGGCATGCACCGCAAGCAGCGAACCTCCGCGCTCGACGTAATGCTCGAACGCTTGTTGAACCGCCTCGTTCATCCAGAATTGTTTTTCCTCATCCGATTGGCTGTTCGATCGACACACCATCACGATCGGATAGTCGTTCAACTGCTCGGCGTCGAATTCTTCCAGCCGCTCGGTGATCGTGAATTGAAATTCTTTTCCTTCGAGCTTCTCCAGCCCTTGCCGCACCACAGCCGCCGGATGCCAGCGATCTCCGCAGATTGCCCATACTTTCATTTCCTCGTCCCCTTTTATATGATCGTTCTACCTTCACTTCAACCATTAAACGCAAACAAGCTCGTTGTCTACGCAAATCGCTAAAGATTTCCAACAAAAAAAGCCGTCCTCTATAGACAGCTTTCAAAACTTCGGCTTTCGCCTGGCAAACTCGTACCTTGGCAATGACAACGTAAGGTGCGTCAAACGGCTTGCCCTACGGATAACGAACCTGCCTTCTGTAATCGGTTGGCGTGACGCCTACGTGCTTTTTGAACTGTTTGGAAAAATAAAACATGTCATTAAACCCCAGCTGCTCCGAAATTTCCGTTACCGAAAGCGCGGTGATCGCGAGCGAATGCTTGGCTTTTTCGATTTTTTTGTGCGTGATGTATTGGATCGGAGGCATTCCCGCATACTGCTTGAACAGTCGGATAAACGAATTGGGATGCATATAGACGATTCCCGCCAATTCTTCGACCGTCATATTTCGCGCGATATGCTCGTCAATGTAATCCAGCACTTCGGAGAGCTTATTGACCGTAGACGTGTGTTTAAAAGACATGTGTTCCGCGTCGATTTCCAAGTCCATTACATAACAGGCGATCAGCTCCATCAGCTTGCTTTTGGCGAGTAGCTTGGCATAGACCGCATCGGAACCGGAGTATTTCACAAGTTCCTGGAATACATTCGTCAGAAGCTCGGGCTGCCTCAGCGCGCACTGCGGATTCAAGTCCAGCAGCTTAAACAGGTTAATGCCGCCGACCTGAGCCGTGAAATGACACCAATACTTATGAAAAGGACGCTCGCTAATAAACGAATACGATTGCTCCACTCCTTCCGGCATCAAAAAAAGTTCTCCGGGCTGCGGGTAATACTCTTTCCCTCCGATTTGCAGCCAGCCTTCGCCTTCGCAGATCAAATAAAACTTGCTGTAATCGGGGGTATAATTCAAATCTCTCCAATCGGGCGCGCACAAATTATGGTTGGCCGTAATCAATTCGACTTCGAGATTGGCGAGAACGTTCGAAAGCAACATACGATTGTCCATCTGAGTTCCACTGCCTCTCCTGCTATTTTTGTACAGGTCAGAGCTACTAATCTACATTCTAACGCATTCCCCGCTTCCGTATACTAAAGTTAATTCGAGAACGGAAAGGATATGTGGGCAGAAATGGACAAAACCTTTTACCTGAAGCAAATCCGGCAGACGATCGAGCAGGGAAATTTCAAAGACGAGTGGGAATCGCTAAGCTTTTTTCAAGTCCCGCAGTGGTACAAACAGGCCAAATTCGGCATTTTCATTCACTGGGGATTGTACTCCGTTCCGGCCTACGACAGTGAATGGTATTCGCGCAATATGTATATTCAAGATTCCAAAGCGTACAACCATCATATCGAAACGTACGGAAAACACACGGACTTCGGCTACAAAGACTTTATTCCGATGTTCACAGCCGATAAATTCGATGCTTCCGAGTGGGCGCAACTGTTCAAAAAAGCCGGTGCAAAGTACGTCATGCCGGTCGCGGAACATCATGACGGTTTTCAAATGTATAAAAGCGACATATCGACGTACAATGCTTTTGATCGAGGACCGAAACGCGATCTGCTCGGCGAAATGCAACAGGCATTCGATCAAGAGGAACTGACGCTGTGCGCTTCTTCGCACCGGGCGGAGCATTGGTTCTTCATGTCTCACGGCAAAGAGTTCGAATCGGATATCCGCGAGCCTTTGGCGCTTGGAGACTTCTACTGGCCTGCCGCTCCCGAGCCGGATCACCACGACTTGTTCAGCCCGCCTCCGACTACCGAGTTTTTGGAAGACTGGCTGATCCGCACGTGCGAAATCGTGGATGCGTACCAACCGAAGGTCATGTATTTCGATTGGTGGATTCAACACTCCGCGTTCAAGCCTTATCTTAAAACGTTCGCGGCCTACTACTACAACAAAGGCGAAGAATGGGGAACTCCGGTCGCGATCAACTACAAGCACGACGCTTATATGTTCGGCTCGGCCGTTCCCGACGTGGAGCGCGGACAGTTCGCCGAACTCAAACCGTATTACTGGCAGACCGACACGGCCGTTGCCAAAAACTCCTGGTGCTACACGGAAGGCAACGACTACAAAACATCCGTCGAAATCATTCGCGACCTGGTCGATATCGTAAGCAAAAACGGGAATCTGCTGCTGAACGTCGGCCCGAAAGCAGACGGCAGCATCCCGGAAGAAGACCGGCAAATTTTGCTGGACATCGGCGCTTGGCTGCGGGTCAACGGCGAAGCGATCTACGATACGACCTACTGGCGCATCTCCGGCGAAGGCCCTACGCAGATCGTCGAAGGGCAGTTCACGGACGGCGAAACCAAACTGTACACGCCGGAAGACATCCGTTTTACGTTAAAAGGTTCGACGCTGTATGCGACAGTCCTGGTTTATCCCGACAACGGCCGCGTCGCGATTCGCTCTTTGAAGTCGGATTCGCATCATTTTGCCGGCTTGATTCGGGAAATCAGCATTCTTGGATTCGACGAAAAAGTCGCTTGGGAACGCACGTCCGAAGCCTTGATTCTGCAAACGTCTTCAGTTTCAAGCTCCGTGCCGGTCGTATTCAAAATCGAACTGGATTAACGAATCGCCAATACCGGAAATCGGGATTGAATGCTCGGCTTGTTTTGCGGATAATGAAGAAAAGCTTTTCTGCGGAGGGTTGGATATGCCGAATTCGACGGTTTATACCGTAATGACAGCCGTTAATTTCTGGTGGGGTGCGTACGGGTTGGACGAGCCCCCCGATCACGAGTACGTATGGATTTACGATAACGCGGACGAATCCGGCGAAGCTTTGGCCCAGATCGAAGTCGGATCGAAGCAGCGGCTGCGGGAGATCATGGAAGCGGAACGATATCCGCTTGAAGCGCCGGAGCTGCCGGGCGGCGATCCGCGCGCCGAAAAAGAAGCGGCCGAGTTTCGCAGACTGTTGGCTTCGGATGAAATGGAATGCCGTTACCTGTACGCCCGGCCCGAGTACGGAAAGCTGCGGATGCGCGAGCTGCCTTATCCGGGACTGCCGAAAGACGAACGCGGCGTTCTGCTGGCCATGATTCAGATCATTCCGCCGTCGCCGTATCTGGAACGGGAAGCGCTTGAACGTTCGGTACTGTTTTTTTGCGAAAAATTTCTGGATATCCGCGCGCAAAAAGTCGTGCATCTGCGTTTCCTGAGCGTCGAAGAAGCGATCGACAGTTATGTGGATTTCACGTCCGACATGTACGGACAGCCCGAATTTTCCGATGAACGAATCCGTGAGATCGCCGAAAAATCCGACAAAAGCGAGCATGAGATCCGCGAGTTCGTGACCAGAGCGCTGCAAAAAAAGGCTGACGAATAAACGGAAAAGCCCGTTTGCCGCCGAAGAAAATCGGACGGACAAACGGGCTTTTTCTATGCGCATCAAGCATGGACCGGCAGTTTTTTTGCGACCGACCATAGAAAGACATCGCGTTCGGTTCGAAGCGAAATTCGATTTACACCGAAGGAGCAGGCGGAGGCGTCAGACTCTCGCTCGGTTCAGGCTCGTTAGGCTGAACAAGCGAATGCTTTTTCCACACTCGGCTTTTCCAACGTATATACATCACGCCTACGCGAATCCATTCGTCCGCAGCGATAGCCAGCCAGATTCCCGGCAGTCCCATGTTCAATTGGAACACGAAGAGATAGCCGAGCGGCAAGCTGATTCCCACCATCGTCACGAGACCGACGTACACGGGGAATTTGGCATCGCCTGCCGCACGCAGCGATCCGATCACGATCATATTGAACGTACGCGCCGTCTCCAGCACGATGCTGAGCACAAGAACCTGCGTCGCCATGCGAATGATCTCGGCGTCGTCGGTGAAGATCCCTACGAGAGGATGACGCAGCACGATGACGACGAGATCGACGATCACCGTGATGACAATCGCGCGCTTCACGCTGCTCCATACCTGGTGATACGCGTCTTCCTTGCGGTTCGCACCGACCAATCGGCCGACGATAATCCCTGTGCCGATCGCGACCGCGACGGCAAACAGGTAGATGAACATCGAGATATTCGTCGCATATTGGCGGGCAGCCAGCGCCTGAGCGCCGAGGAACGTTGCATAAAAGAAGAAAATCATCTGACACGACTGATACGTAATCTGTTCAAGCGCGGACGGCACGCCGATGCGCAGAATTTTCATGATATATTCGCGCGTCAAATTCAAATAGAACTTGAACTGAATCCGCACTTCCATAACCTGATACAGCATCCAGAACAGAACAACGGCTGCAACGGCGCGGCTGATGACCGTCGAAATTGCGGCACCTTCAACGCCCATTGCCGGGAAGCCGAGATGGCCGAAGATCATGACGTATCCGCCCGCCACGCTCAAAATGTTCATGCCGAGCGCCACGAACATCGTCAGCTTGGTTTGGCCGTACGTGCGGATGGTCGCCGACAGCATATTGATCAGAGCTTGCAGGAAGATCGCTCCGCCGACAATGTGCATGTACGACTTGGCGTAGACGAGAATATCGCCGTGCAGGTTGAGCGCCACCATCAGATGATGTCCGAAGATGAGGAAGATCGCGCTCATCGTTACACCCAGCATCAGATTCAACGTCAGGGACAGACCGGAAATTTTGGCGGCTTCGTAATGGTTGCGAGCCCCCAAATATTGCGCGATAACGATAGCGGCACCGTTACCGACGACCTCAAGTATGAGGATGGCGATCGAGATAACCTGGTTGGCCGCGCCTACCGCCGCCACCGCATCATCCGACACGCCGCTGAGCATCATCGTATCGGTGATCCCCATTAACATAAATAAAAAGACTTCCAGGAATATCGGCCAGGTTAAACGGAACAGATTGAACTCGCGCTCCAGCGGAAGCTTGGCAGCAGCGGTCCCGTTCTTCGTTTTCATCTCTTCACCCTCCTTCGATACGTTTGTTTATTTCAAAACAAAACGTATCTTAGCACGGCGAAGTTGAAAAAGCATCATTTTTCTTGAAATTTCCTGAAAATTATATGACTCATTCTCAAAGTTTCCTTTTTTGCATATTCAGCTTGCGATATTCAAATCCGAACATAGTCGTATTCCCGAGTCTCCGGCGCTTCGAAATGGGGTTCCGCACGTTGGATTCGGTTGCGTCCCGCACGCTTGGCATCGTACAAAGCCAGATCGCAGCATTTATAAATACGATCCAAATCGGAACGATGCTCAGGGACAAATGTCAGCGCGCCGATGCTGAGCGTGTAGGACCCTTCAGTCGCTACCCGAATACGTTCCGCCAGCAATGTCGATTCCGCACGCGAGGCACTCGGCAGCAGAATCGCGAACTCGTCGCCGCCATAACGTCCGAACAAATCGTTTGGCCCAAGCTGCTTCGAAACAATACTGCTCATCTCCCGCAGCACGCGGTCCCCGATATCATGCCCGTACGTATCGTTGATTACTTTGAACCCGTCGATATCGAACAGCAAAAAAGACACCGGAAGACGGCGCTTGGCATACTGATCGAGAATCGCCTCCGCTTTATAAATAAAAGTACGGCGATTCCAGATCTGAGTCAGATCGTCTATGCTGGCCAAACGAAACAGTTCCTCATCCGACTTTTGCTTGGCAAGCAGCACGAAGCCTGTGTTGGCGAGCATCATGGTCATATAAGCCGAGATGGAGAACAGGTTCTGGCTGACACTCGCAGCGAGCAATGCTACCGGCCCTTCGGCCAACAAAGCGGCACCTGCTCGAATCCCTAAAGCCGCAGCTAAAAAGGTATATAGGCTTCCCATCAATTTGCGCAGTGCCGGAGCTTTTCGCTGCATCAGAAGCCGGAGCGCCGGCGGAGCAATCAACAGAGCCGAGAAGATCGAAGCCACCGCAATGCGCAGCCCTTCGTCATTGTAGAAAAAAAGAACCAGATTAAATAACAGAATAGCGGTCAGCATGACGATAATGCCCATCTTGCGCGTACGTGGCGTCAATACGCCTTGCAAACGAAGCAACGCCGCCGACTCGAAAGCCGTTCCCAGAAATAAAAAGGTATTGCTCAGCGAAATAACAGCCAGATCACCAAGACTTCCTTTTAACAACATCAACGACCAAGCACCGGCTTGAAGCAATTTTGCGGTAAAAAAGATAGAAATCGAGGCGTCTCTGCTTTCGCTTCGACGATAGGCGCTCAAGAGTACAATGGTCAATACATGCCCGCAGATCAAAGAAACGTAAACGGTTTGCGGGTCCAGATGAAAGCTCATGATGGGTTCTCACTCTTCCCTTCAAATCGTTAACCGGGCAATATCCCGCCAATACAAAGCAATTTCGGTAAACGTTTCTTCCCCGATTCGAATCTCTTTGCGTTCCGCTTCTTCGCCGCCAATGCGTTTATAAAAATGCACGGCCGGATTTTGTTCCAGCACCCAGACCATCAATGAACGGTATTCGCGCGTCTTGAGCTCATTCAACAGGCTTTGAAACATTTTGCGGCCGATGCCTTTGCGTTGTTCGCTTTGCAGCAGATAGACGGCGTATAGCTCGGCTTCGTGAACACGTCCGGTTTCGCGGTCCACGCCGTAATCCAGAAATCCGCAAATTTGCCCTCGTTCATTTTCGGCTACCATCACGCCTTCGCCATGCTCCGGATCTTTCAGCCGTTTCTCCCAATGCGTCCAACGCTGCTCAACGGACAGACCATCCAGATAAGCGTCCGCAATGATGCCTTTATACGTCGTTTTCCAACTGTCGACATGAACCTGCGCAATGCCCGCGGCATCTTCGGGTCTAGCGAATCTGATCTTCATTGGGGTCGCTCCTCTGCAAAAAGTTTCAAGCAACGGGGACGTTCCCATGCCGCATCTTGCGGCTGGGATTATGCAATCAAGACTAACGATATAGGATTCGGCAGAATTTCTCGAATTCCTGCTAGGAAAAGCAAGTTATTTCCAAAGAGTGAGATTAGGGAAGCTTTGGGCGGCGAATGCAGAAATTGCCAGTATAGGCTTCCGAAGTGCATTTCTTCGAAATGCTTCACAAGACGCTGTCTCGCTTGGAAAGCCTCTGGCTTTCCAAGCTCAAAGGCGTCTTTCACTGAATTTCTGCCTTCGCCTATAGCTTCCGGATGGGGTAAAAAAGGAAGATCGTTATACATAAAGAAGCCGCCCCCGAAGGGGCGGCTAGACGTATTCGGAAAGTTCGGCTTGTACATGAAGCATAGGGAGGGAGAAATTCACCTCTGAAACATAGGCTTGTAATTTCTCCCGCAGCGTACGAGCTTTTTTAGCTAGCAAGGCATCATGAATTTGACGTTCAGAGCTTCCGAAAATTAACGGGCGCCTTGGATGCCGCTGCGGCTGCCGATGTTGACCGGCTTAATGCCCCAGATTTCGGTCGCGTATTCGTTGATCGTGCGGTCTCCGGCGAAACGGCCGGATTTGGCGATGTTCAGGATCGACTTTTCGGTCCACAGCTTGGCGTTCCGGTAATCGAGGCCGATTTGTTCTTGAGCATCGGCATAGCTGGCGAAGTCTTTCAGCACGAAGTACTCGTCGTTGTGGCTGATCAAGGAGTTGAAGATCGAATCGAAGCTTTGACCGTGATGGCAGAAAGGCCCCGGTTGAATCAACTGGTCCAGCACCTTTTTCACGCGGGCATCGCTGTTGTAGATATCTTGCGCCGAGTAGCCGCCTTCGCGATAATACTTCTCGACCTCCTCGATCCGCAGGCCGAACAGGTACATGCCTTCGTCGCCCAGCGACTCGTACATCTCGACGTTCGCGCCGTCGAGCGTACCGACGGTCAGCGCGCCGTTCATCATCAGCTTCATGTTGCCCGTGCCGGAGGCTTCTTTGCCCGCGGTCGAGATCTGCTCGCTGACGTCGGCCGCCGGAATGATTTTTTCCGCCAGCGATACCGAGTAGTTTTCCAGGAAGAACACGTTCAGCAGGTCTTTCGTTTGCGGATCGTTGTTGACCGTTGCCGCGATATTGTTGATCAGCTTGATGATCTGCTTCGCCATGTAGTAGCCCGGAGCCGCTTTGGCGCCGAAAATGAACGTGCGGGGCGTTACGTCGAGCGACGGCTGTTCTTTGATGCGGTTATACAGGTCCATGATATGCAGGGCGTTCAGCAGCTGACGCTTGTAAGCATGGAGGCGTTTGACCTGGACGTCGAAAATCGAGTTCGTGTCTACGGCCACGCCGTGCTTTTTGTAGATGTAGGAAGCCAGGCGTTCTTTGTTTTTGTGCTTCACCGCGCGAATCTTTTCCTGGAATACGGCATCTCCGGCATGGCCCAGCAGATCGTTCAAGCGACTCGGCTGCGTTTTCCAGTCGGAACCGATCGCGCCTTCGATCAAGCCTGCCAGATCCGGGTTGGCGTGCATCAGCCAGCGGCGGTGCGTGATGCCGTTGGTTTTATTGTTGAACCGCTCCGGATACAATTCGTAAAATTCTTTCATCTCGCGATTCTTGAGAATGTCCGTATGCAGCGCGGCTACGCCGTTGATGCTGTGGCTGCCGTGGATGGCCAGATGCGCCATCTTGATCTGTCCGTCCGCGATGATCGCCATGCGGGAAACGCGCTTCTGGTCTTTCGGAGTCTGTTCAAGCAGATCCGCGCAGAAGCGTCTGTTGATCTCTTCGATAATCATGTAAAGACGCGGCAGCAGGTCGCGGACCATTTGTTCCGGCCATGTTTCGAGCGCTTCGCTCAAGATCGTGTGGTTCGTGTAAGATACGACGCGGGACACGATGTCCCACGCTTCCTGCCAGCCGAAACTTTTTTCGTCCAACAGGATGCGCATCAGCTCCGGAATGACCAGCGTCGGATGCGTATCGTTGATATGAATCGCGACTTTTTCCGGCAGGCGGTCGTACGGCAGACGGAGCTTGTCGAACGTGCGCAGCACGCTCTGAACGCCGGCCGAAGACAGGAAGTATTCCTGCTTCAGGCGAAGCAGCTTGCCTTCGTATTGGGAATCGTCCGGATACAGGAATTCCGATACGGTCTCGACCGAACGCTTATAGTCGAGGAAATTGTAATAGTTGCCGTTCGGGCCGCCGAAGCCGCGGGCCGGATCGGCCGCGGATTCCGCGCTCCACAGGCGCAGCGTGTTCACGGCCGCGCTCTCGTAGCCCACGACCGGCATGTCATAAGGCACCGCCCAGACTTCTTCGCCGTTTTTCGTTTCGTACGTGTAGTTTCCGTCTTCCTTTTCCACGACTTCGACGTTGCCCCAGAAGCGAACATTCACTCGTTTATCGTCGCGGCGGACTTCCCATACGTTGCCTTTTTGCAGCCAGTAGTCAGGCAGTTCGACTTGGTGGCCGTCGATGATCTTCTGTTCGAACAGGCCGTATTTATAACGGATGCCGTTGCCGTGACCGGCGTAGCCCAGAGAGGCCAAGGAATCCAAGAAGCAGGCGGCCAGACGGCCGAGACCGCCGTTGCCGAGTCCCGCATCGGCTTCGTACTCTTCGATGTCTTCCAAATCCCAACCCAGCTCGCCGAGACCTTCGCGTACCGTTTCCAACACGTTCAGGTTCAGCAGGTTGTTGCCGAGCAGGCGACCCATCAGAAACTCCATGGAGAAATAGTAAACTTGACGCTCTCCCTGCTCCATGTACGCGCGATTGGTTACGGCCCATTCCTGACCGATCTGTTCGCGGACCATGCTGCCGAGCGCGGCATAAACGTCGTCTTCCGTAACTTCATGCATCTGACGGCCGCTTGTGCCGATCAGGCGCTGTTTGAATTCTTGTTTGAAACTCTCTTTATCGGTGAACATGGGTAAGCCCCTTTCCCGTTTCGCCGAAAAATGTTCCGGCGGCGGACGAATGAAAAGTATGGTTTTTCTCTAAAAACGACTTAGTCGTCAGGGTGTCCATCAAATTATATCAGGATATAAAAAGGCCTTCCACAACCGGGCTCTTTGAAGAACCCGGTATAGAAGACCCGTGGTTTTGATTATATATCGGCTGAAAACGGATTTTTTTAAACCCTTTTTCTGGCGAAGCATGTCGAACTTTTACAGACGACTGCGCCTTTCGGTCTGGTTTTTACAACAGACTTCGTTTCGCGATAACGAAAGGCCTGCGCGAATCTCCGACAAGCGTGCGATTTTCAGTCACCTGCACGTCTTTGTCCAAGATTACGTTCTCGACGATGGCTCCGGCTTCGATCACGCATTTCTGCATAATGATCGAGTTAATGACCTTGGCGCCCTTCTCGACTTTGACGCCGCGGAACAAAACGCTGCCTTCGACTTCGCCCGCGATGCGGCAGCCGTTGGCAACTAAGGAGTTGCTCACTTCGGCGCCTTCGAGATACTTGGTCGGCGCTTCGTACTTGATTTTGGTTTGAATCGGCATGTCCGGAGAAAACAGCTGCTTGTATTTTTCCGGATCGAGCAGCTCCAGGCTGTTCTTATAGTAGCTTTCGATCGAATTGATCACGGCATGGTAACCTTTGTACTCGTAACCCGCGATTTTCAGGCCGCTCGGATTACGCAGAAGGGCGTCCCGGAAAAAGTAGCTGTCGCCGTGCGCGATGCAGTATTCCATCTGCTGCAAGAACAGGTTTTTCTCCATGATGAACAAATCGATATAGATGTTGTGATGCCCTTTTTCGTTATGGATGCCGCTGACCGTGCCGTCTTCCTCCACGTCTACGCGGAAGCAGGAATCATGCTCGGGTTCAAGCAGGTCGACGTGTTTGTACACGATCGTGACGTCGGCGCCCGAAGCTTTGTGCTGGGCGGCCAGGTCGCAGAAATCGACTTTGGACAAATGTTGGCTGCCCGAGTGCACCACGTATTCGCCGGTGCTGCGCGCGAAAAAGTCCCGGTTGTTGTGCATATGCTGGAGGTCACCCGCCGAGATATCGGTCGGGTCGTGCCAGTCCGGAGGCAGCACGAACAACCCTCCGCGTTTGCGGTTAAGATCCCACGGGCCGCCTTCGCCCAAATGGTCGAGAAGCGAGCGGTATTTGCGGCGTACGAACAACGCGATATCGGGAACGCCCGCGTTCATCATGTTGGAAAGCGCGAAGTCGATCAGCCGATAGCGTCCCGCGAAAGGAACGGCCGCGCCCGCGCGGAAATACGTCAGCTCGTTTAATTGGTCCAACTCGTGGTCCAAATTGATTACACCCATGAGTTTCATGGTTCCACCGTCCCTTGTATGCTGTGTTGGGCGGTTGAGGAGTTTTCGGTCGCGGGAGGCGCTGCGGGAGAAATTCGTTCAAGACGCTGTCTCACGAAGAAAGCTTTCAGCTTTCCTCGTTCAAAGGCGTCTTTCACTGAATTTCTCCCTCCGCTGCTCCGACGCGAACGCGAACTTCTCAACCTGGTTGTTTATGTTTTGATTCGATGCGTTCGGAATGGATAGTTGCCGCTGACTCGTGTCTCGTCAGAATGGCGAATCGCCGTTGATCAGCAAGATTTCGTTCGGGTCTTCGCGGTCTTCGCCGATGACGGTGTTATCGGGAATGACTTTGCCTTGATCGACGATGGCGCGGTGAATGCGGACGTTTTTGCCGATTTTGACTTCCGGCATGATGACCGATTCGGAGATGACGCTGCCTTCGCCGACTTCGACGCCGTAGAACAGGACGGAACGATCGACTTCGCCGTAGACGGAGCAGCCTTCGTTAACCATGCAGTTTGTCAGCTTGGCATCGGGAGAAACGTATTGGGCAGGCTCGTTCGGGTTGCGGGTATAAATCCGCCAGTCCGGATCGTTCAGGTTGAGTTCCGGATCGTCTTTGAGCAGGTCCATGTTCGCTTCCCAAAGGCTCGGGATCGTGCCCACGTCGCGCCAGTATCCTTCGAACGGATACGCGTAGAGCGCAAGCTCGTCGGCGAGCATTTTCGGAACGATGTCTTTGCCGAAGTCGTGCGAAGACTCGGAATCCGGCTTATCGATGTCTTCCGTAAGATATTTGCGCAGCACGTCCCATTTGAAAATGTAGACGCCCATCGAAGCCAACGTGCTTTTCGGCTGTTTCGGCTTTTCGTCGAATTCGTAGATTTTCAAATCTTCGTGGGTGTTGATCATACCGAAGCTCGGCGCTTCTTCGAGCGTGACGTTAATGACGGAAATGGTGCAGTCCGCCCCTTTTTCTTTATGGTAATCCAGGAGTTTGGTGTAATCCATTTTATAAACGTGATCGCCGGAAAGCACCAGCAGATGCTCCGGGTCATATTGGTCGATAAATTTAAGGTTTCTGGAAATGGCGTCCGCCGTTCCGCGGTACCAACTGCTTCCGTCCTCGCGTTCGTGAGGAGGCAGAACGAATACGCCGCCGTTTTTACGATCCATGTCCCAATCGCTTCCGACGCCTATGTAAGAATGCAGCACGAGCGGCTCGTACTGGGTCAATACGCCCACGGTGTCGATGCCGGAATTGGTGCAGTTGCTCAATGGGAAATCAATGATACGGTAAGTTCCGCCGAAATAGACGGCGGGCTTAGCCAAAGATTTCGTGAGTCCTTTTAATCTCTTTCCCTGTCCGCCGGCGAGCAGCATGGCAATCATTTCTTTTTTCTTCATTCAGACGAACCTCCTCGGCAATATATACGGTTGTACTCATGGCGGATCGATCTCCGCGGATGTGTGGGCGTCCCGAAGCGGGACCGTTGCGACTTGCCAGGATCGAAAACGGGCATTCAAACAAGCGAGACAGGAAAAAACCACATAAATATCTTTAACCCCGGCAGAGGATTTGGAATCGTCGATTGCCGGGAATTCTGAAGAAAAAAGAATTAAGGCGGCAAGATAAGCATGCAGCCGATCAAAAAGACGCAAAGTCTCGCAAACAAGGCGATCTTTTGTCCTGATGATACCATATATTTGAAAAAACAAAAGTTATCTATCAAAGTATTGCATAAAGTTTCTAGACATTTTCAATCGAAAACGAATTCGGATTTTTGGAGTTTACCGATCGAATCGTTTCGATATATTATGGTTGCGAATCCTGACGAACCTTCGAAAAATCGGGATGCCGGTCGAGCGAAAATCGGGCATACGCGCAAAATCGGCGACGTGCGGAGTTTGCTTGCGCGTTCTAAAAAGAAAGAAGGGAAATAGGCTATGAACTTTTACTGCGCCGGTATTTTTCGCCAATTGAATGCCGCGGCCGACACTGTCGTTTCTTTGATGCGCGTGCTCGAACCTGCCGATCTGGACGTCAGGCCGACGCCGGGCAAACATTCCGTCGGCGAACTTCTGGTCCATCTGTCCGTATTGTGCGCGGCCGATTACAGGATCGGTTCCGGCGCTTCGCTGAAAGAAATGGAAATCTTTTATGCGGAAAACGAACCTCCGCGCACGCTGCCCGCTATCGAACGGGCGCTGCGGCTGAACGTCGCGAACCTGGAACGGCAAGTTTCTTTATTGACCGACGAGCAGTTGTCCGGCGTGACGACTTCCTATTGGGGAGCGCGATACTCGCGGTACGAATGGCTGGTCGAGACTTTGGCGCATTTTTATCATCACCGGGGACAACTCCACGCCATGCTCGCCCACTCGCTCCGCAAAGATCCCGGCGTGCCTTTGTTCGAATAAGAATGCCTTTTACGGAATCCGGCGCAAAGCGAAAAAGGACGAACCCGTCAGGGGTCCATCCTCATATCGCCGAATCCGAATAGCGGCAGCCCGTGCGCCAGCAGCAGCGCGGCGGCGGCGGTTCCAGCCAACAGCAGGAAAGCGGCGAGATCGTTCCAAGTGATCGGCGAAGCGTAAAAATACGTCCGCGTTCGGCCGGTATCGAAACGCTTGACTTCCATTGCCAAAGCCGTACGCTGAGCGCGGCGAATGCTTTGGGCGAGCAGCGGCAGCGCGTACAGTTCCGGCAGGCGCATCAAGGCAAACGAACCTCGCCCCGTGCCGCGCACCGCCAAAGCGTCGCGACGGATCCGCAGTTCTTCCAGCGCCATCGGCATCAGCCGAATCGACGCCATGAAGCTGTACGCGTATTTGGGACTGAGCTTGATCCGCTGCATCAACGCGTAAAACAAGCCCGTCGACGAAGTGGTCAACACGAACAGCAGTCCTTGGCTGCCGAACGCGATCGAACGGAATCCTACGTGCAGCCCGCGGTAAAAGCTTTCCTCGGAAATCGAGACCGGTCCCAGCGACCACCAGACTTCGCTGCCTTTGCCGAACAGGATCATGGTCAGCGAAGCGGAAGCGAACGCCAGCGCGAAGCCGGACGCGAGCAGCGCCGTTTTCCAAACCGGATAACCCGACGCGCAAAACAGCAGCAGCAAAAAAGCGCACGCCAGATAAAACGAAGCGTCGATCCGGTGCGTAAGCACGGTGAGCACGAACAGCATGATAAACAGCGGAAGTTTCAGCGCGGGATTGGCCCGATGCAGCCAAGTCTCGCGGGAAGGCTCGAAAAATTTCATTGCGCGCCGCCCCTTTCCGTCAATCGCGTCGCGTCGTCGCGCGAACGTCCCGTGGCTCGAACGGACGAGAGCTTGCCGTTTTCGACAGACCAAATCCCGGTCGCCAGCCGTTCGGCGATCTCCATCTCGTGCGTAATCATCAGTACGGCATGACCCGAAGCGCGAAGCCGTTCGCACAAGTCGAGAATCGCGAACGCGTTTCGGGCATCCTGTCCGAATGTCGGCTCGTCGAGCAGCAGAATCGGCTTGTCCGACACGATCGCCGACGCGACGCTGAGGCGACGCTTTTGTCCGAGCGACAGCAGGTAAGGATGGCGTTCGGCATAGTCGCCGAGGCCGAAACGATCCAAGCATGCTTGAGACTGCCGGACCCATTCGGCTTCGGCTTCGGCGTCGGGACGCGCCCGGCGGCGCGGCGCGAACCATCCGGCGAACGCGCCGGCACGCGAGGCGCGAAGGGCGGCTTCGGCTTCGCCGCGCAGCGTGAACGCCACTTCGTCCAGCGCCCGGTTCGTCACGAATTGGAACTCGGGGTTTTGGAACACGAAGGCGGCGTGTTTCGCCGCCGCCTCGCGCAGTTCCCGGCGGCCGGAGGGTCGGCTGTCCGCGTATTCGCACAAGCCTTCGTGCGGCAGCAGGCCCATCAGCCCCAGCAGCAGCGAGCTTTTGCCGGCGCCGTTGGGGCCGGTCAGCGCGATCAGGTCGCCCGGATGCACGGCGGCCGACTCGACCGCGCAGACGGTCTTTTCGCCGCGCAGCACGCGGAAATTCTCAAGCCGCAGCAGCGGTTCGGAGGCCTCGGCTTGCGCCGGGCAGGCAGATCTGTCCGATTCGGCTCGCAAGGTCGGCTCGCAGGCCCTGCCCGAAAGATTGAACTCGTATTCGTCTCCGTAAGCTTCGCTCCATGCTTCGGGATACCATATCCCGTAACGCAGCAGCTCGGCGCGGTAACGGCCGAAAATCAAATCGGCCGCGCCGTCGGCGAGAAGGCTGCCGTCGGCGGCGAACAGCAAAACCCGGTCCACCCAATCCAATACTTCCTCGATCCGATGCTCGACGATAATGACGGTCTTCTGACCGGATATGCGGCGGACCGCTTCCCATATCGTGCGCCGCCCTTCGGGATCAAGCAGCGCGGACGGCTCGTCCAGCAGCAGCGTATCCGGTTCCAGCAGCAGCGCGGACGCCAGCGCCAGACGCTGCTTCATGCCCTGGGACAAAGAAGCGATCGGGACATGCACGTCGGACAGTTCCAACCCGACTTCATGCAGCGCCGCTTCGATGCGTTCGCGCATGTGTTCCTGAGGCACGGCCAGGTTTTCCAAAACGAAAGCCAGCTCTTCGTCTACGTAAGGCATGCAAAACTGGGTGTCGGGGTCCTGAAAAACGATGCCGATCGATTCCGGGACCGTCAACTTGTCCGCCTTCATCGGAACCTCGTTCACTCTCGGAATAATGCCGCCCAGCACTTGAAGCAGCGTCGATTTGCCGCAGCCGCTCGGTCCGAGCAGCAGCACCTTTTCTCCCTGCCCGATTTGCAGCGACAAATCGCGAAACAACAGCTCGCGCGAGCCGGGAAATTTCATCCGCAGGTTTTCGACGCCGGCCGCGATCGGCAGGGCATCGGAAGCATAAGGCGGCGATTCTATCCGGTTTTCCAAAACGATGACCTCCTTTGCCTGATATCGCTTTTCCGAACGCGCGGTTCCGGTTTTCGGATATTCGCGCTTAACCGTCCAACGCGTCGTATTCTTTCCGGTCGACCGGACGGAGCGATTGGGTGACGCCCGCTTTTTCCAGCAGCTTCGCCAGGCCGTACATCAGCAGTCCGGCGATCACGAACGCGCTGACGGCGCGCAGCGAGTACTTGAGCACAATCAGCCAGGTTGCGTACTCCGCGACGTAGCCGTAATAAATGTCGGCAAACAGAGACCCTGCCGCAGCAGCCACGCCCGCCAGGCCCGCGACAACCGCACTCGTGTTCCGATAACGGAAAGCCGCAAAGACCAGCTCGGCGGCAAGCCCTTGCACCACGCTGTACAGCAGCAGTTGAATCCCGTAGGCGCTGCCGAACGCGATCTCCAGATGCGCGGCCGCGATCTCCGCGATCAAGGCGACGCCCGGCTTGCGAATCAAAAGGAAGGCCAAAGTCGAAGCCGCGAACCACATGCCGTACACCAGCTCGTCCGACTGTACGAACAACAGTCCGGCAATGCTCGATACCGAAGCCCATACGTGATAAACGACGCCCAGCACCAGCGATACGACCACCGTTACCAACACGTCGGTCAGCGTCAATCCTTTACGGCGCGAAGCCGCAGTCGAACCTTTTTCACTCATCTTCATCGTTCTCCCCGCTTGTTAAAATGCAGCCTTCGCGGCCCGATCAGTTGGGGCTGGCGGACCGGCGAAGGCTGTTTGGTTCACTGCGCTAACGAACGATGGTTCGACCGATGCATTCGGTACTTCGGCGGCCATGAACGACAAAAAACGGCTTTCTGGCATAAAAAAATGCGCAGAAAGCCGTTAGTTTCACGGACGGATACGAATTCTCTACGCTGGCATGACCCAGATCAGATTAACGGTCAGAAGCGGATGGTTCGGCTTCAGTCTCAGCCCGGCTACCCCGGACCCCCGTATCGTTATGCAGTTGCCTTTTACCCTACACCGTTTTTTGCGAAGACGCAACCCCGAGTTTTTCGGCGTTCAGTTCTTCATGCCGTGCCGCAAAATGCGCAGCATGATTGCCTGTACCAGTCGGAACGGTGTTCTTTTTTTCAACGCCACAAGCAAAGCCGCACCGCGCGGAACCACGTAACGGAAGCGGCCGCGGCCTTTTTTTCCAAGTGCCAAATCCGCTGCGAGTTTCGCCACGACCCTCGGATCGCCGCCCCCTTCCGCACTGGCACGCGACATGTCCAGCATGCGGTTCAACGCAGCCTCGTTCGGCGATCCTTCCGACTTGTGAATGCCGGCAAAGCCTTTTTCCCAAATCTCCGTTTTGTACGAGGCCGGCTCCAGCACATAGGTGCGAATCCCGTAAGGCGCCGTCTCCAATGCCAACGATTCGCTGAATCCTTCAACCGCGAACTTCGACGATACGTAAGGGCCGTACCCCGGCAGCCCGATCGCCCCGCTGACGCTGCTGATCTGAATGATGCAGCCGCCGCGCGCTTCCCGCATATGCGGAAGGACCGCTCCCGTCATCGCGATCAAGCCGAACACGTTGACCGCAAACTGCTCGCGCCAGCCTTCCATCGGTACCTCGCCGACAAAACCGCCCATCGCCAATCCCGCGTTATTGACCAAAATATCGATATGTCCGAACGTCGCGATGACGGCTTTGACCGCTTCTTCCACTCGATCGTCGTCGCACACGTCGAGCCTAATCGGACGAATCAAGCTCGACACCGAACCGTCTCCGAGCGCTTGTAATTCTCCCTTGAAACCAAGAGCTGCCGCACCGCTCGGCCCCCCCGTTGCCCGATCCGCTTCCGCGGCTGCCGCAACCAATTGCTCCGCCGCTTCCGGACGTCTCATGCCTGCTACCACAAGCACGCCGGCCTTTGCCAACTCCATGCTGATATGTAATCCGAACCCGCTCGACGTCCCGGTCACGATTGCGACTTTCGGCGCCCGGTGGTTCGGCTCTGCTTTTCGCTGATGCCCTTCTGCTCCTGCCATCCGAGATTCCTCCGTTCTCCCGTTTCTTACGCTCCCATTGTAGCAGGTAGAGCTTTGCTTTTCGAAAAAGCTTTCTTTTATGCGCAGACGACAAACAGCCCTTCAGCGAAATTCTCTACTGAAAGGCTGTTCCGAAGTCCGTTGCGCGCGGCACACGCTTGTTCGCGAACCGCCGGTTGTTATGTACACCCTCGGCGCGCTCCATATGCAAATCAGGACGCGTCGTGCGTACCTTGCTCGTTAGGCATCTATGGTCGAATCATTATAGGCATCCGTTGGGGTTCTTAGAACCACAGTTCGCTTTGCTCGGCAGCTTTTACGCGGCGCAGACGATTGCGGAAGATCGCACTGCCCCCGGTACGTCCTGCTCCGCTGCGAATCCGTCTTTTGTTAAACATTTCGGCTCCTCCTTCCTCATCCCGGCGCTCTGGCGTCTCGGGAATGAAAGCTAACGAGTGTTTACCCGACTGCGTCGATTCTCAAACAGGCGGGCAGGCGAAATGAAAAAATTCCAAACGAATCGGGAGGTTGGTTCAGCGAATTTCCGACGGGCTTTTGCCTGTATATTGCTTGAATTGCCGGCTGAAGAAAAAGATATCGCGATACCCGAGCGCTTCCGCGACCTCCGTCACGTTCATGCCGGCATGGCCCAGCAGATGCTGCGCCCGCTCGATCCGCATGCGGATGATATACGACTGCACCGAAGCGCCGACCAACTCTTTGAACTTGGCGGAAAAGTATCTCGGCGACAATCCGGCACGCGCCGCGAGATCTTCTACCCGGTGCGCCAGACTCGGATGCTGACGCACATAATTCGCCGCCTCCTGCACCACCTCGTACAGATGATTGCTGCCGCGGCGTTCCGTCGGTTCTTCAAGGTCGCCGCGCAGCAATTGGATCATCATTTGTTTCAGCAGAAGCTTGGCTTCCTCTTCCGCTCCGTACGTCTCGCTCAGGAACAACCGAACATAGCGGGACAGCAAATATTCGAAGTCGACCGTTTCCCCAAGCACGCGATACGCACGCGGGATCTCGGATGTTTCGCCTTCGATGTTAAAGTGGATATAAGTCAGCACAAGCGGCTTCTGCGGATTATGCGTTGCGCTTGTATGGTCGCCCGGACGGAACAGGAAGCAGCTCCCTTTCCCGATCTCGTGCGGTTCATCGTTCAGCAGCAGCCGACCTTCCCCGCTCCATACGTAGAACAGGTCATAGTTCTGAAGCGGCTGCTCACGTTTTTGCCATTTCCAGCCCGGTTCGCAAGCAATTTTCGCAACATAGGGCGTCAGGATAAAAGAGGACGGCGGCACGTTCAACAACGGCACCCGCTCCTTTCTGTATATAAAATGGTGGGATGTCTATCCGCGATAGGCGTACAAGCAAGGACGAGGTTAATCAGGCTTTCGGCCCCCGGACTGCTCGTCTTCCAAGCTCCGCTTCGCGTCCTGCTCGGCACTCTCCTCGTAGGTCCAGAGCGAGACTTGTCGGGCAGACTCAACAGTCTCGTCTTGCTCGGAAAAAGCATTGTTCAACTCTTTATGTTCCTGCTTGGATTCCGCGTCTCGATACTGCCGACCAAGCTCTTGCTCCCGGGCTTCGGCGGCAATCAAGCGATTGTAGTACTCATGGATGTAGGGACGGCGGCCGCCCTTTTGAACGAAACGCCAATCCTTTTCCACGTTAAGCCTAACCCGGTACAGCATGTCCAGAAGTTGAGCCGTCTCGTCCGGAGAAAGTCCGCGCAGCGAAGACTCATCCGAATATTCGCCCTCGTCTTGAATAAACAAGTAAGCCGATTTCCCCGTCTCTGTCGGGTAGACTCGCTTGTCCTTGCGCAAATTCGGAGCTTCCCGCAACACGATCAGTCCTTCGTCCTCCAGCTTTTGCAGCGCACGCGAAGCCGCGGCGCGCTTGACTTTAAGGCGGTCAGGCACCGTTCCGGCGGCTTCGCCGGGATTCTCGCAAATGAACGTCAAATACAAATGCAGCCCACGCGACAGCTTGAGATGCTTGAACTCGATGCTGCTGATCGCTTCCGAACAGCGCGCAATCGCCTCGACTTCGCGAAGCACTTCCTTCACGACGCAGACCTCCTTTATTAGCGGAATATGACTCTGCCGGTATAGACGATACTGAGATATAATAATAACTTCATTTCGAACTCGCGCAAGTCTGGTAACAGTTCGATTATCATCCAAACATCCATTCCCATTATATCAGAAAGAAGGTCATGTTATGCAATTCCAACTCCTGGACGTCTCCACCGAGCAACAGCTTCAATCCTGCCGCGAGATTCGCGTTACTGTTTTTGTCGAAGAACAAGGCGTGCCGCTTGAAGACGAATTCGATCAGTGGGACGCGCTGCGCCCTGAAGCCAAGCATATTGTTGCGCTAAGCGAAGAGCTGCCTGTTGCGACTTCGCGCTTGCGGTTCGTGGGCGATTACGCCAAGCTGGAGCGCATCTGCATTCTGCTGCCGTATCGCAAATACGGTCTTGGACGGCTGCTGCTTGCCCGGCTGGAAGAGCTGGCTCAAGCCGAAGGCGCGGAAAAAGCCGTTCTGCACGGACAAGTGCAAGCGGAAGGATTTTATGAAAAGCTTGGTTATACGCGTGAAGGGGAACCGTTTGACGAAGACGGGATTTTGCATGTGAAAATGGCGAAGTTTTTATAAGGATTTAAGCTTTACGCGAAAGTTACTTTGGCGGGGGAAGCGAGCAGACTGCGAGAAAAATTCGTTCACGGCGCTGTCTCACTTGGAAAACGGGATTGAAATTTTATAATGGGGTTTTCCAAGTTCAAAAGCGTCTTGACCTGAATTTTTCTCTCCGTCTTCTCGCTTCCAGTTACGTTGGGGTTTCGCGTTACGCTGAAATTCTTATAAAAAGCTTTTTTTGTTAGGTTTTATATTTATCTTCACGAGTTCCGCGCGGCGAACGATCAGTATCCTACATCGTCCCGGCTTTTTCGAAATGTGTGCAAATAATCAACATTCAACCTCGTTCGCGCAGATCGGTTCAGCCAAATGAGGTCAACGGGCGAAGTTTGATGAATACGGAGCGAGCGGTTACAATTCGAATCATTAGAGCGTGTGTTCATCCATCTTTGAGGAGGCTTTTCATGTTGGAGAAAATCAATGCGGATTCCGTTGTTGCGGGTGTCGATATGGGCGGAACGAATGTACGGATCATGATCGCCGATCTTGCGGGTCAAGTGCGGGCTCTTATCAAAAAAGAAACGGACGAGCTTCCCCGAAAACGGACGGATATGGCTCCGCTTGCCGAACTGATGCGCGAAGCGATCCGTGAAGCGGAGTGCGAGCCGGACGATATCGCTTTTTTGGCCGTCGGAATTGCAGGTCTCGATGACGAAGCGGACAAGCCATGGGCAGAACGCATTGCCGAAGGCTTCGGGCTTTCTTGTCCGAGCCGGGTCGTAAACGACGCCATAATCGCGCATCGGGGCGCACTGGCCGGAGGCTCCGGTATCCTGATCGCTTCCGGCACGGGCTCGATCCTGTTGGCGCATACGGAGCATGGAAAATGGCTGCGGAATTATGATTTCGGCCATTATGCGGCTAGTGCCGCGCGTTTTCTGGCTTATCAGGCGGTATACGATGTGCTGGCTGGACGGGAAACTCCGGGTGACGGCGTGCTTGTACGCGATATGCTGCGATTTTTCCGCACGCCGAATTTACGTGACTTGACCGAGGCCGCCAGTCGAAGCTTCAGTCTGGATCGCGAACGGCGAGACCGTCTGTTTGGCATGTTCGCGCCTATTGTCACCCGGGAAGCCGAAGCCGGATCGCCGATTGCGGTGCGCGTCTGCGAGGAGGCCGTTCGGCAGATCGGAGTCGGAGCCGATCTGCTCGCTTCATTTTTCACAGGACCGGATATTCCGATCTCCCAGACCGGCAGCGTAGCCGGCAGCGATTATTTCCTGAACGCCCTGCAAGAGTTGGTGTGCGCCCAGCCCGGTCGACGTTTTGTCTGGACAGAGCCTCGTTTGACGCCGGCCGCAGGCGCGGTGCTGATTGCTTACGAATCGCTGGGTTTGTCTTTCGGAGACAGTATGGCCGAAGCGCTGGAAAGCAGTCCGCACGCCCGCTTCTGATTTTGACATGAGCCTGTTCAGCTTCGGAGTCGATCAGCAAACGAGATAGGAAAAGGAAACGATTTGCTCTCTCGAAGCGTCTATGAAGCAGTCCGTTCTCGTCAATCTCTTTTTGGCTGCGAGCGCGTAATCATGCCGGATCGGATGCGCAAACCCGCCAGCTTTCACTCTGTTTGGGGTTTGCGCACACGTTCCAATCTGATGCGGAGGTTCCTTCATGTACATCATAAATCCCGAAAAAAAGTTCCGGCGTTTTACGGTCACGCTGTTCATCGCCGGACTGCTGATCGTCTCACCGATTCCGGGCGAACAAAACCCGGGCAAGCTCGCCCAAGCCGCCGCTTCCGATTCCGCCGCAACTCTTCAAACACCAACCGCGATCGGAACCGCCGATCTGCAAGCGTCCGCGCCCATTCTTCGTTATCGGCCGACCGCAGCCGCAAACTGGCGCAATCTGATCGCTTACGATTATTGGGCGGAAGGCAGTACGGCAAAAGTGCTTGCCCGCGAAAGCGATTGGCTGCACGTCAAACAAAACGGAAACAGCGGTTGGACTCCGGCCTGGTACGCTTTGTCCGAGTCCGGCCAAGTCGATACGATTCCCGCTGTCCGGCTCTCTCCTTCTTCGACGGCCAAACTTTACGCAGCGCCTGACAGCGAAGCGGCTTGGGATTACGACGGCGCTCCGTTGATCTCGGCCCTTCGCTTCGGCGATTGGTACGGCGTTTCGCCGGATTCCGGCCGAACCAAGGGCGAAGCCGGTTCCCATGCGATGCTGCTGTGGTTACATGCGGATGACGTCACCGAATCCGTTGCTCTCGAAGGAGGCTTGCTCGCCGCCGATTCCCGCTTGCCGATTGATACGATTCGTGCCGCGCTGGACGGACAATTGCAGGCAGGTGTCGACAAAGAAGCCGTACGCAGCGTGTTGGGCGAGCCTTTTTCCGTGACGGATGCACCGATGGCATACCCTGATGGCCTAGGCGAAGACGGTCGCTATCATTGGAAAAGCGACGGTTCGGAATGGCGGTACGAGCTTCCCGGCGCGCATCTGCTTGTGCATATCTCCGAGCAAGGCCGCTTGATCGGGCTGAACTGGGTTCTGCCGTTGACCGCGTACGATCAACAACTTCTCCAAGCCGCATGGCTGGAGGAGGCGGATTTCGATACGTTGTATCAAAAGCTGCCGATTCTTCCTTCGTTATCGGTTGATTTCGATTGGCGGACTCGCGTGGACACGAACTACGCGTATTCCGCTTATGCCAATGACGATACGCTGCTTGTGTATAGCGATGACGAAGGCTTCAGCGGCTTCCATTACAGCTCCTTGCTCTATGCACTGGATCGAAAAGACGGACGCATTCGTTGGACATACGACGCGGGGCATTCCGGATTCGCTTTTCTGCCCAGCCCGACAGGGGAAGCTGTCACGATTAACGGCTACGGCGCAACAGGCGACGGGCAAACGGAAGGCACGCTGGCTCATTTGCGTCTGAGTGACGGTAAAGTGTTATGGACGCACGACTGGCCGGGTATCATCCGACCCTCGGCGTTTGCCGCAGGCGATTCAATCGTACTGCTGAGCCATGGCATTAAGCGCAGCGACGACGGCGTACTGATCGCGCTCGATGAAAAAACAGGCCAAAAAAGATGGAAAAAGCAAATCAGTCCTCCTTATGACGTGGTCAATCACGGCTCGGACGATCCTTATGTGCTACTCGCTCAGGGCGGCACTTTGCAAGCACTGGACCCGCTCACGGGAGAGGACATTTGGAACGCGGCTTCAGATCAAGGGCGGATCGATGCAGGCGAGTCCCTGGTTTACGATCCGAATACCTCGCCGATGCTGAATGAATCCGATGGAACCCGCTGGATCAAGTTCGACGGCGAAGGCTGGCGGAAAATCGATCTCACCGACGGCCGAACGCTAGCCCGCTACGATACAGCAGAAAACGAAACGCTGGAAGACGTCGGCGATGGATATCTGCTTGCCCGAAGCGAAGTCAGCAAAAAAGATCCTGACCATCCGCAGGCTCGCGATTATAAGACTTCGTTGATCGAAGCCTCTTCCGGTCGCGTACTCTGGACACGTCCCGATCGGATTCAAAGCGGCCTTGCGGACGGCGACACGCTCTATGCGGTCGTCAACCAGATTCCGACTGCATTGGATTTGAAATCGGGTCTTATGCGCTGGCAAGCCCGAACCAACGGGCTGCATCCCGATCTGGAGTTCCGGCTCGGAGTCGGCTCCTTTACTCAGCTCGGCGATTATCTGCTGCTGCCTTATGACAGAGACCTGCTGGCTTTTGAAAAAAACACAGGACGACAGCTCGGCCGGATTGACAGGCTGCGCTTCGGCTATCCCGAAACGCAGGAGCGTCTCACGCTTCAATCGCTGCTGAATGAAAAGGACGGCAAGCTGTATATCGGATCGGCTTCGCGTGCTTTGGCCGTATTGGATATCGCAAAGCTGACGGAAGTGCTCGACGAAGCGGTAGCTTCCGGCCGAGGCGCAGCGGCAGTCACACCCGATATTCGCGCAGCGGAAAACGCCGCCCGGTATCCTGCTCAGCCTCAATAAACACGAAAAGGCCATGCCCGGCATCGCTATAGCGCGAGCCGACATGGCTTTTTCCCATCTCATGCTTTCGATTCTATTTGTCTAACCCGTTCATGAAATACTGGATCGCTTCCGCCAACTCTTCCGGCAAAGCCTCGCCTTCAGCCAAGTCCAGCTCACTGCGCAGATCGTGTTCGACCGCCTCCGGGTTTGCCCCATGCCGCAATACCTGACGAGCCAGCAGCTCATACCGACGCACGTCGCCATAGAATTCCTCCCGCGAAACCGGACGTCCGTGCGACTCGACCAGCACATTCGCACCGTACGCAAACACCGTGTCGAGCAGCGCAAGGAACTTGCCCGTCGTATATTTCATCGGACCGCCGTACACGGATTGCGCAAGCGCGTCGCCCAAAAACAACGTCCCTTCTTCCTTCACGTATACGACGCACGAATCTTCCGCATGATCGCCGCCCACGTACCGAATTTCGCACGTCAATCCGCCCAAATGCACGTCGATAAAACGTTCGAATACGATATTCGGTTCTTCGACGCGAATACGGGTCAAATCGCCTTCGTATTCGGCCAGCATATCGTCACGGGTACGCTCGCTGATCACGCCTTCGGCAATCAGTTGCTCTACCGTCTCGGCGTTCCACTTCAATTCCGCGAACCCGCGCAGAATTTCGGCCGTCTTTTTCTGAGCGATCGTCGGGAGGCTCCACTCGGCCAAGCCGAAAGAATGGTCCCAGTGATGATGCGTCAGCACCATGACGTCGGGCGTACGCACGCCTTCCTGTTCCAGATAGTCACGAAAAGCAGCCGCATGCGCCGCGGAATTGCCTCCGTCGATCAGCAGCGTCCGACTGTGCCCAACCACTGCGGCCAACATCGGACGATCCGTGCCAGGCTCGGCATGCATCATATAAATATGTTCACTAATCCGTTCGAATTCAGACATTGCATTCAACCTCCAACAAGCGATTTGAAGAAAACTTCAGCGTTCCGTTTGAAAAAACGCTCTGCTTTATTTTACCATTGCCAAGCCGCAACACCAACGATACCCGGAAAAAATTGCTGAAGAATCCTTTTAAAAAAAGATAGTCGCTTGATAACGCCTTTGTCGGGTAAAAAACACCTAAGACATGCCTTCTCGGCTCGAAAAGAAAGGAAGATATCCGAATAGGCAAAAGGAGGAAGATTTTTTTGACGACAATCTGGAATAGAAAAATACTGGCCGCGCCGCTGCTTGTGATCTCCCTTGCCGCTTGCTCCGGTCAAACCGGCGCTCCCGTGGGAACCGTGCCGGATGCCCAGTCTCCTGTACACACACCGAATACCGGAAGCGAAGCCGTTGACGATACGTTGAAAAACACACCCGCCGAAGAATCGGAAGAACATGCAACAACAAAAGACGAATCGAACATCACGGACGGACTCACGGGAGAAGTCGAGACGGTAACAGACAATCTGGATACGCCATGGGAGATTCAATTCGACGGCGATGCCGTGTATATGACGCTGCGCGGCGGTTCGATCGTCAAATTCGCAAACGGCGAACAGGTCGAGCAGCCGATTGCCATGAACCCGGCAGTGTTGGAAGAAGGAGAAGGCGGGCTGCTGGGTTTTGCTTTAGATCGGGATTTCGAACAGTCGCGCACCGCTTATGTGTATCACACGTACGGGGAAGGCGACGGCATTCGCAATCGGGTGATCCGGATCGAAGAAGCGGCGGACGGCGCAAGCTGGAGCGAGACGGCCGTGCTGCTGAACGATATTCCGGGCGCGCGCGTGCATGACGGCGGGCGGATCGCGATAGGGCCGGACGGCATGCTGTACGTCACGACCGGGGATGCGCAGGACGAGAGTTCTTCGCAGAATGTCGATAGCGTAGCCGGAAAAATTTTGCGTATGACGACGGAAGGGGAAATTCCTGAGGATAATCCGATCGAAGGCTCTTTCGTATATTCGTACGGCCATCGCAACTCGCAGGGCATCGCTTGGCTTGAAGACGGTACGATGTATGCTTCCGAGCACGGCCCAAGCGGCAATCCGGGCGGACATGACGAGATGAACGAAATTCAGGCGGGTGCCAATTACGGCTGGCCGGATGTCATGGGCGACGAAACGGGCGACGGGTTGACTCCTCCCCTGTATCATACCGGGGAAACGGCGACCGCGCCTTCGGGCATCGCGGCGACGTCGGACGGCAAGCTGCTGGTCGCGAATTTGCGGGGTGAAAGCCTGACGGCGTTCGATCCGGCTTCCGGAGAAATGACGGAAATTCTGAGCGGCGTCGGACGTATTCGGGACGTGGCCGTCAAGGAAGGCGAAATCTATATTCTGACCAATAATACGGACGGACGCGGTTCGCCTGCCGAAGACGATGATAAATTGCTTATTTTACGATAGCGTATAAAAAAAACTCCTTTCTGCTTCGAAACCGGTTAAGGTTAAACCGATAGGGTAAAAATGGAAAAAGAAGGAGGGGGAATTACCATGCCAACCTCGAAAGGAAAAGCAATAACCGTCGCGCTGCTTTTGGCCGTACCGATCTCGATCTATGCGTCCGAGCAGCGCGAACAAGAACAGACCGCCGTTCAGCAGACCGAGTCTTCCTGGGAAGGACCGAAACTGCTGGCTGCCGGCTCGGGAGGATCGACGGCATCTGCCGCCGAAGCCGTTCCGGTACGCATCGCCGCGGCTTCGCTGACCGGCTCGTTACAGGGTGGATACGATGTCGCGGCCGAGAAGCTGAAAGTGCCGTGGTCGATGCAGTTTGCCGGAGATACGGTCTACATCACGCAGCGCGGCGGCGGCATCATCGAAGTGAAAAACGGCAAGCAGACGGTTCAGGAGCTTCGCACCAAAAAGACGCTGCGCGTCGTCGGCGAAGCCGGGTTGACCGGGTTCGTGCTCGACGACAATTTTGCGAAAAATAAATACGCGTACGTCTATCATGCCTACGAGGAAAAAGGACAAGCGTTGAATCGAATCGTCAAAGTTAAGCTAGTCAACGGCGTGTGGCGCGAGCAAAAAGAACTGTTGTCCGGCATTCCGGGCGGCCGGATTCACGAAGGCGGACGTCTCGCGATCGGACCCGACGGCATGCTCTACAGTACCTCGGGAGACGCGAATCAACGCGAGCTGTCGCAGAATCTGTCCAGCTACGGCGGCAAGGTGCTGCGCATGACGACGAGCGGCATGGTGCCGAAAGACAATCCGTTTAAAAATTCCTATGTATACGCCTACGGGCTGCGCAATTCCCAAGGATTAGCCTGGACTTCCAGCGGCACGCTGTATGCCTCCGATCACGGTCCGAGCGGCGCTCCGATCCCGGGCGGCGGCACGGATACAACCGGACTGGACGAAATCAACGTGATCAAGGCGGGCGGCAACTACGGTTGGCCGACCATCCAGGGTACCCAGACCGCGCCGGGACTGATTTCGCCTTATTACGTTGCGGGTCCGCAGGCCATCGCTCCATCCGGTATCGCGGCGACGCCGGACAACAAGATTTTGGTCGCGACGCTGGCCGGTCAAAGCCTGAAGCAATTCGACCCGATTACGAAGACGATGACGGATGTATTAACGGGCGAAGGCCGCATCCGCGATGTCGCGGTGCATAACGGCAAAATCTACGTCCTGACCAACAACACTTCCGGCGGCTCGCCGAGTGCGGACGACGATCGGCTGCTCATTTTGAAATAAAACGCGAACGGCAGTTTGCAATCGTCGAGACATTGGCCAAAAGCGGCAAACAAGTAAATCGGACAGTAAACGGTTCGGCAAAAAGCGTCGATTGATCGGAACGGAAAGAAAATATTGCGTGCTTCCCGCATTTTTCGTTAAACGAGCAGATTCAAACTGAAATGTTGCAGACATCCATCAATTTCACGCTTTTTCCGACGATTAGTAGGAAACTGCCGCAAAATGATGGACGTTTGCAACATTTTTTGGCGTAAACGGCTGCTATGACCGAAAATGATGGAGAGCTGCAACATTTTGCGCAAAATGTCGCGGCTCTTGGCAACCTTCGTCATCCGTTCTCCGCGAATCTAAGCGCCCAACGCGTTCGGAGGAAGCTTTCTTCCGAATCCCACCTGTATCTTTATTCGAACGATACCCGCTGCAAGCACGTGCATGCAGCGGGTTTTCGCGCATTTCGTTTTCTGCTGGGCCTCTTGGTTTTTCCGCCTTCCGGTCGTACAATAGAGCTTGCGTGCTATGGCAGCTATTTGCCAAGTCCGCCGAATTCACCGTTTCAATCAAAGGGGATTTTCAAACCATGATTTCTCATTCACAATCCTATACATCCGCCCAAGCCACTGAAGCTTCCAAACGAATCGTGCTGACCGGAGGCGGTTCGGCCGGACACGTCGCGGTCAATCTGGCGCTTATTCCCGAACTGCGACAGCAAGGCTGGGCGATCGATTATATCGGCTCGGAGACCGGCATCGAAAAAGAATTAGTCGAAGGGCTGCCCGGCGTCTCCTACCATGCGATCGCGACAGGCAAGCTGCGGCGTTATTTTTCGATGCAAAATTTCTCCGATCCGTTCCGCATTTTAAAAGGAGTCGGCCAATCCGGACGTCTGATCCGTCGATTGAAGCCGTCCGTTGTCTTTTCCAAAGGCGGGTTCGTATCGGTTCCTGTCGTGCTGGGCGCATGGATGAACCGCGTACCTGCGCTGATTCATGAATCCGACTACTCCCCCGGCTTAGCGAACAAACTTGCCCTTCCGTTCGCAGCCGCCCTGTGCACCACGTTCCCGGAAACGGCTTCCGCGGTCAAAACAGGCAAAGCGGTGCAAATCGGCTCCGTGGTACGTCCCGAATTAAAAGAAGGCGAAGCCTCCCGCGGCCTGGAGCTGCTTGGATTCGACGGGGAAAAGCCTGTACTGCTGGCCGCAGGCGGGAGTCTGGGCTCGCGTGCGCTGAATGCGAATTTGCGCCGGAATTTGGATACGCTGTTGGAGCGCTTCGATATCGTGCATCTGTGCGGGAAAAAGGGGCTCGACGATTCGCTGGCGGATCGGAACGGATATCGGCAATTTGAATATGTGAACGAAGGCATGGCCGATATTTTAGCGGCGGCCGATATCGTGTTCAGCCGGGCCGGATCGAACGCGATCTTCGAATATTTGGCACTCGGCAAGCCCATGCTGCTTTGCCCGCTCGGACGGAAGCAAAGCCGCGGCGATCAGATTTTGAACGCCGACTCTTTTGTCCGCGCGGGTTACGCGGAGACGATCGACGAAGAACATTGGGATGACGAGCGTTTTGTGATCAAGCTTGAGGAGTTGTACAGCAAGCGCAATCGGTATATTGCCCGGATGCGGACGGCTGAGGAAGGCGATCCGTTGGAGCTGCTGTTGAAGGAGATCGCGAAGGTGGCGGGGTGATGACGCGAGTGGTGAGTGGCGCTGCGGGAGAAATTCGTTCAAGCCGCTGTCTCACCCGGAAAGCGACTGTGGGGAATTTCTGGGAGTAGCTTTTCGGGTTCAAAGGCGTCTTTCACTGAATTTCTCCCTCCGCTGGTGCGCACGTTCGCGATCAGTTTGGGGAAGAGAAAAAGATTAAAAAAAGGCTGTCCCAAAGATAGACTTTGGGGCAGCTTTTTTAAGGTTTTTTAAGATTGAGGAAGCGCTTTGGGTGCATATTGTTCCATTGTTGCGAAAAAGCAAAAATGATTGGGGATTAAGCTTGCTTCAGCAACGCCGTCTCGAACTTGGAAGTCAGCTCGCGCAGTTCGTTCAGTTTGGCGATCCGAGAGAGCCATTCGGGCGGGATCGAAGATTCGCCGTACAGGATGCCCGCAAGGCCGCCGGCTACGGCTGCGGTGGTGTCGGTGTCTTCGCCCAGGTTAACGGCTTTCAAGGCGGCTTCGCGGTAGCCGTCCGTGGTGAGCAGGCACCAGACGGCGGCTTCCAGCGTATCGACGACGTAACCGCTTGAGCGGATTTCGTCTCTTTTCAACGCGGCTAACCCGCTGTTCAGTACGCGCCCGAACGCTGACAGCTCGGCATGTTCCGCGTAGCGTTCATTGATTGCTGCGACGGTTGCTTGATAAGCTTGCTGCGCAGACTGTCCTTCCAATAGTTTCAGCGCCACTTCCACGTAGATCTGGCAGGCCAGCAGAGAGCGAGGGTGTCTGTGCGTGATGGACGAGACTTCGTTCACGAGCCGTTCGCGTTCTGCGGTTTCCAAATTTCGTACGTAAAAAGCCATCGGCAAGATGCGCATCAGCGAGCCGTTGCCGTTGGAATGTTCATGCGTGAGTCCTGCAAACTTGGCCCACACAGCTTCGGTCCGGTAGCGTTCCAGCGCTTCGCGCGTCGCGTTGCCGATATCGAATAGCTCGTTGTATGGGGTCATATACCCGTGCGTCAGCCAACGTACAAAGCGGCCTGCCATGTCTTCGGTATCGCACTCGCTCTGCAAAGCAAGGCTTTCCACCGTGCACCAGGTCATCGTGCTGTCGTCCGACCACGTGCCCGGCGGCTGGTTATAGGTGCCATAGCCGAACATGTCCGTGACCGGGTCATGATCCAAAGCGCTTCTTGACCGGAACTCGACCGGAACGCCCAGCGCATCGGCTACGGTGAGTCCCAGCAGCGCGCCGTACAAGCGATCGGGCGTTACGTGTCCTTTATTCGAATCGCTCATTTCTCCTCCTGTTCCCGAAACTTCCTTGTTCGGTTCAATTTGCTTACGAAACGTAGATTAACATGCCTTCGCCGTTTTCCGCCGCTTGGCGGTAGTATTGCTTCATCGGCCCGTAATAGCCCAACAGATAATCCAACTCGCCCGCATCGTTCCAATCCGGCGCCGGATAGACGCCTGCTTCGTTCATGTCGTCGGGCGCGAAGCCTTTACTCAACGCATCGTCGTCGAGGGCTTCCAGAGCTGCGGAAACTTCGCGCACTTGATCCGGTGTCAGATAACGAACGATAATGTCTTCCGTTTCTTCTTCGTTGATCGGCCGGCCGCCCATAAGCGCGTTATAGAGCGGTTCTTCTCCTCCGAAAGCCTCTCCGCACAGCAGATAATGCAGGCCGTGCCAAGCTTTGTCGAGATCCAATTCCTCTCCGGCTTCGTCACCGAATACGTACTCGTCCAACGTTGCCGTTTTTTGGATCAAGGCAGTCAACAGTTCCGCTGGTACCCTTTTCAAATATCCGATCATGCCCATCTCGAACGACCTCCTTGTGATCTAAAATGAATACAGCAGCATCCCTTCGCCGTTCTCGGCCGCCGCTTGGTAATACGCCTTCAATGCGCGATAACGCTCCAGCAAATGATCCAGCTCGCCGGGGGCACTCCAATCCGCCGACGGATATACGCCCTCCTCGTTCATTCGCTGGGGGTTGAATGCCGCCGTCAACTCCGCTTCCGACTTGGATTCCAGCGCCCGCGCGACTTCACGGGTCTGTTCCGCGGTCAGCGAACGCACCAACTCTTCCGCATGTTCCAGCGGACGTCCGCCCATTAGCGCATTGAACAAAGGACCTTTTCCCGTCAAAACGCCTTCGCAGATCAAATCATGCAGCCCATACCAGGAGCGGCTAAGATCGAGTGCTTCGTTGTCACCCTCGAACAAATACCCGTCCGGATCCCCGACTCCTTCAATCATCTCCAGCAGTTTGCTTTCGGATACGGCTTTCAGTTGCATCGTCACGCCCATCGTTCATGCTCCCTTCTCGGCCTGCCCCCGCTCATTGTTTAACATGCTCTTTTGCCCGCATACCCTGTGCATCTTATGTAGGTTTGAACTTCAATCCTTATTGTACACGTTTTTGTACACGCTAAGCGATTCACTTGAATCGTGTCCATCCATTGCAGACTTCGCCGAAGGGCTCAATCATCACCTAAACGGCTGGTCCTTTTCCGATTAGACACTCATTCTCGTATTTACCCCCTTTCCGCACAAATAGTTGACATGGAATCAAAATCATTCGGAAATGTCAACCGTTCACAGCAGAAGGACAAGATGAAACGATTTCGGCAAAAAAAGTAGCCAGATGAATGAAAACCCTTAAAAAATCCGGGTATTTTCCGTGACGTCACCATGTGAGGATGCTATAATTGACGCAATTCTGTTTGGAAGGATGAAGACGCGCAATGAACCCAATGGCTGAACAATGGAACGAGAAGATCAAAGCGGGAAACGCGCATGTCCACGACATGTTGTCGGGACTCGGCCGGGAGATCTATTTCCCGAAGGAAGGCATTTTGAGCCAGTCCGCCGAGGCGACGGCACACGCCAAAAAGTATAACGCCACGATCGGCATCGCGACCGAGAACGGCGGACCGATGCATTTGAACGTGATTCAGGATAAACTTTCGGCTTACAATCCAAAGGATCTTTACGGCTATGCGCCTCCTGCGGGCAAGCCAGAGCTTCGATCCGCATGGCGCGAGAAAATGATTCGCGAGAATCCTTCGCTTGAAGGCAAGTCGTTCGGCAACCCGATCGCGACCAATGCACTGACGCATGGTTTGAGCATCGTAGCCGATTTGTTTGCCGATGCGGGTGACGCGGTCGTGTATCCGGACAAAAACTGGGAGAACTACGAGTTGACCTTCGGTATCCGTCGCGGTGCGAAGATCGTCAACTACGAGCTGTTCACCGCGGACATGAAATTCAACGCCGAAGCGTTCCGCAAAGCGCTGCTGGAGCAAAAAGAAGCAGGCAAAGCGATCGTGCCGCTCAACTTCCCGAACAATCCGACCGGCTACACGCCGAGCGTCGAAGAAGGCGACCAGATTATCAAGGTTCTGCTGGAAGCGGCGGAAGCCGGAATCGATCTGGTTGTCGTGAGCGACGATGCTTACTTCGGTCTGTTCTTCGAAGATTCGCTGCATGAGTCGCTGTTCGGCAAGCTTGCCGGCCTGCACCCGCGCATTTTGCCGGTCAAAATCGACGGCGCGACGAAAGAAGAGTTTGTGTGGGGCTTCCGCGTAGGCTTCATCACTTTCGCTTCGGATGATGCCGACGTGCTGGCCGGTCTGGAGCAGAAGACGATGGGCATCATTCGCGCGACGATCTCCAGCGGCCCTCACCCGTCGCAGACCTTCGTATTGGAAGCGCTGAAAGCGTCGGAGTTCGAAGCGCAAAAGCATGAGAAGTTCCTGATTATGAAAGGCCGTGCCAACAAGGTCAAAGACCTGCTCGACAGCGGCAAGTATCCAGGTGTCTGGACCTACTATCCGTTCAACTCCGGTTACTTCATGTGCCTGAAGCTGAACGAAGGCGTTCCGGCCGAGACATTGCGTCAGCATCTGCTGCGCGAGTACGGCGTGGGCACGATCGCGCTGGGCGAGACCGATCTGCGCGTTGCCTTCTCCTGTATCGCGGAAGAGAACCTGGAAGACCTGTTCGATCTCGTGTATCAAGGCGCTCAAGAGATTCAGGCGGCCAAGAGCGAGTAAGAATCTTTGACGGCAAGCGTTCAAATTGAATACTCGGATTTATGTGCAACAAGGCTGTTGAGAATTTCTCAACAGCCTTGTTTTTTTGCTTCAGGGCATGCACGCAAATTCGATCGGTTTCGCTTGCATACCTCAATCCCTCGACGGTTCGTCAGTAAAATCAGGCTGAATGTCGAACAAGATTCCAAATCTCCATGAATTTCGTGATAGCTTGATCGATCGTTTCAAAAGGTACGCCGTCCCGAGCCTGTGTAGAGATGCCTTGCATAAAGGTATCGAATACGGTGGTTAGCATGTCTATATCCGTGGAAGCGGGCAGTTCGCCCGTATCCACGGCACGCCGGATGCAATCCTGAAGGCGATCGCGAGTCAGCTTTCTTTTCTCGGCGGCAATATCGCGGATATGATTATTTTTTAAAGAACATGTAGTAGCCGACAGCACAACTAAACAACCGGATGGATGCGCACTGTCCGTTTGCATTTTTGCGGTACTCCTCAATGTGGTTTCAATCGCTTCTTTTGGCGAAAGCGCAAGATCCGAAAAACTTTTCGTCACGCGTCCAAACGTATTCATATAGCGTTCCACGGCTTCTTTATACAGTGCTTCTTTGGATTCAAAAGCTGCATAAAAGCTGGCTGCCGAAATATCCCCCATGACTGCTCGAAGCTGAAGCAATGAAGTCGCCTCGAATCCTTGCTCCCAAAAAAGCAGCATCGCCTGCACTACAGCTTCATCCCGATCGAAAATGCGCGGACGTCCCGTTCTTGCCATTAGAGATTCCCTCCCTTTTCTTAATTATATACTAATCGATCCATAAATCATTGACAAGCGCGGTTGCTCCGAATAACATAAGGAATGATCGATCCAAAATTCGATTAATTATTCGATTTGACCTTAAAGGAGCTGTACGAATGTCGGATCTATCTGCTCGTCGTTTTCCGTGGTTCGGTTTGCTCGCCCTGGCTATGGCGGGGTTTATAGCTATTATGACCGAAACGCTGCCTGCGGGATTGCTGCCGCAAATCAAAGAAGGGCTGCGAATTTCGGAGTCGAGCGCGGGACAACTGGTCACTTTTTATGCGGTCGGGTCGCTGGTTGCCGCCATACCCGTGGCCGTACTGACCAAAGGCTGGCGCCGGCGTCCTCTTTTGCTTTTGTCTATTTTCGGTTTTCTGATCTTCAACACCCTGACTGCCCTTTCGTCAAACTATGCGCTGACGCTTTTCGCCCGTTTCTTCGCCGGCGTTGCCGCCGGTGTTTCTTGGGGGCAGATCGGCGGTTACGCATTGCGCATGGTACCTGAGCATCTGAAAGGAAGAGGCATGGCCGTGGCGATGATCGGAACGCCGATTGCCTTATCGTTCGGTGTTCCGGCTGGTACGCTGCTCGGTTCGTTCATGGGTTGGCGCTCGGTATTTTGGCTGATGTCGCTGTTGGCCTTTATACTGATCTTCTGGATACTTTGGAAAGTGCCGGATTATCCGGGGCAGCCGGCAGATAAGCGAATCTCCGCCAAACAAGTCCTATTCACCCCCGGCATCCTTTCCATTTTGACTGTCGTCTTGGCCTGGATGTTGGCACATAATATTTTGTATACGTACATCGCTCCTTTTCTCGCCGATGTCGGGTTGGAATCCAAAGTAGGACTCATCCTGCTCGTCTTCGGTCTGATGGCGTTGGTCGGCATTTGGATTACGGGCATGTTCATTGATCGGTGGTTACGTGTGCTGGTTCTCGTAAGCCTCGCAGGATTTTCCTTGATTTCTCTTATATTAGGTTTGTGGAGCGAGCACAGTATTGTCGTCTTCGGTTCGGTTGCCTTATGGGGCCTTACGTTCGGCGGTGCCGCTACGCTGCTCCAGACCGCGCTTGCTCAAGCTGCGGGCGAACAAGGCGTGGATCTCGTCATGCCGATCAATACGACCGTTTGGAATCTGGCTATTGCCCTTGGGGGAATGGTAGGAGGCGTTCTTTTGAATCAATGGGGAGCTGCTTCATTTAGCTGGGTCATGTTAGCTTTGTTGCTGATCGCTCTGTTTGTTGCAGGGAGTGCCAAAAGACACGGTTTCCGATAATCGGGTATGTTAATCCGCTGCTCTTCTGACTATCACAGCGGCTTTATTCAACAATGAATTCGCTGCTGTTGATATCTTGGTTTTCTTTACGCATAAAAAATCCGGACAGTCGGCTGCCCGGATTTTTTAGATTACTCGGATCTATTATTCGTCTTCTCCCTCCAGCTTGCGCCACTTCCGTCCGGCGGAATGATGCAGCAGGAAGCACAGCACCCAAGCAGCAGCCAGCGCTCCGACCGCAAGCAGCGGATCGGAAGGCAGCGTGAGCAGAAACGGCAGCCACATGAACGCCGACGCAATGAGCAGCACGCGAATCATGAGATAAAGCCCGGCACGCACGCGCGAATCCTCAGGGATCGGATACAGTCCCAGCCAAAGCGAATCGGCATGGGTACGGCGCAATCCGTTTAGCTGCATCCCGATCATGAAGGTGAACAGCAGCAGCAAAGCAACGCCCAACCAGGATTCACGGGCAAGCAATTGGAGTACGAACCCGACAACCGCCAGACGCGCCGCCATCCCGAGCATATCGCCGCGAATAAACGAACGCGTCAGCAGGAAGCGGTACGCCTCCTCCGGTTTCCACGGGATCGAGCGCCCTACGCCGGACAGCAAACGGCGACGATAAACGCGTGGGTCCTGCGTCGGAACATCCACGAACCAGCCGAGCATCCGCATCGCGCGGCCGGCTTGCGCTTTTTCGACCGCGATCAAACGCTCCCACGGCACGCGGTGTTTGGGCGGGAAACGCAGTACCAGCGCGTACAGCGCCGCAAGGACGACGATCGCGATAACGGACCAAAACAACGGCAGCCAGAACCAAGCGAACACGCTCGCCGCCGCCAGCACCCAACGCAGCAAGCGATGGACATCGGCCTGGCGGGCAGACACCATCCGATGCTCCTGCCAAGCGCCATAGGCGAACAGCAGCTTAAGGCCAAGCAGCAGAAGCAAGCTTGCCCATAGATTCGCATGGTCGCCTGGCAGCACGCGAATATAAATCGGCCATGCGACGAGCAGCACGACCCAAATCAACAGCAGCTTGCCGATGACGCCTGCGCGCCAAGCCGGAGCAAAGTACGCCTTCATCTGCGTTTCAAGCGGCAGCAGGAACACCGTATCCGCCGATTGCAGATAAGTGCGGAAGCTGCTCCAGGCTGCCAGAGGAAAAATCAGAATTGGCAAAATCCACTGAATCGGAAATCCTGGCGGCATATCTTGCAGGATCGACGTGTACCATGCCGAGAATAAAATCAACAGCAGCAGCACCGATACGGCAAGCCCGCTTTGGATAATATACGGCATGTAAGGCAGGATTCGACCCAGGAAGATCGAACGCCGTTTGCCGCGCATCGCCATCATGCCTTCGGCGGTCATCGGCGCGATCGTACCGGGTGCCCAAGGAAGACCGGAAGCAGTCGGACATCCGTTTTCATGGTTAGCCGCGCGGCCTGCGGGCTGCTTGGAAACCGAAGCGGACGTTTCGTTTCCCTGCAACGGCTTCGGATCGCGGCCTTTTCCCGAATCCCCGCCATGCTGCGGCCCGGTCATTGAATGCCTCCCGCACCCTCGGCCCGAACCAATCGGTCGAACATATCTTCCAGGGAAGCGCCGGGCATATGGGCCGCTGTTCGAATGTCTTCCAACGTCCCTTGCACGATAATGCGGCCTTTATGCAAAATCACGAAGCGGTTGCAGTAGTTTTCGATGGTCGACAAAATATGCGAGCTGAGCAGAATCGAAGCCCCTTCACGGTTGACTTCGACCATATACTCCAGCAAATCGCGGATACCGAGCGGATCAAGACCGAGAAACGGTTCGTCGATCACGTACAATGGCGGACGCGCGATGAAGGCACACATAATCATCACCTTCTGCTTCATTCCTTTGGACAGATGCGAAGATAAACTGTGCTCCTTATCTTTCATGTAAAAGAGCTTCAACAGCCGTTCCGCCCGTTCCTCGAAGACGGCATGATCCACGCCATAAGCACGAGCCGTGAATTCCAAATGCTCGCGTACTGTCAGTTCCTCATACAGCACCGGAGACTCGGGCACAAAAGCAAGCGAAGCCCGATAACTCCCCGGATCATCCTTAAGCAGCGCCCCTCCGATCCGAACCTCGCCTTCGCGCGGGGACATCAGACCCAGGATATGTTTCATCGTCGTACTTTTTCCTGCGCCGTTCAGGCCGATCAAGCCGACCATTTCGCCCGGAGCGACTTCAAAATCGACATCGTGCAAAACCGGCTTGTTCACGCTGTAACCGCCGGTCAGCCTTCCTACCTTCAGGATGGCTTGTTCGCTCATACTCCTTCACCTCTTCTATGTCTGATGCTCGAAATCATTCATGCTCAAACTTCGAATTCAAGCGAACCTTTACTTCAAGAAGGGTCCTGCGTGGACCGTTTATCTTTCAGCCATTTCGGTGCACCTTTGTCTTTGTTCGGTTGCTTTTTTCCGCCTTTTGGTCCACGACCTGCGGGAGCCGAAGGCTTACCTGCGTTTGCTCGACCGGCAGATGCAGCCGAACGCTTTGGCGTTTCGCCGCGAGCGTTGTGTACTGTACCGAAGCTCGATGTATGACTGCGGCTCGCCGAAGAAGAAGTTGCTGCTTCATGACGCCCGTTTGCCGAACGATCAGCCGGTTTTTTCGGCGTGCGACGGGATGCGCCCGCCCGGCGCTCGTCCGCTTCTTCCGGCGACAGCACCGCGCCTTCGTACAGCGCACGCTCTACGATTTGCGTATCCAGTTCACGCGAGAACTTGCGCATGATAAACGCCTGGCGGTCGGTCACGATGGATACGGACAAGCCTTTGCGTCCCATGCGGCCTGTACGGCCCGCCCGGTGAACATAATGCTCCGAATCGGCCGCCGGATCGAGATGCACCACCAATTCCAATCCCGGAATATCCAGACCGCGCGCAGCCACGTCGGTTGCGACGAGCAGACGGAACTTGCCGGATCGGAACTGCGACAGTACGGTTGCACGGGTTACTTTGTCCGAATCGCCGTACAGCGTGCGCGCTTCGAGCCCCAAGTGATTCAGCTTCGCTTCCACTTCGGCGATCGTTTCCGTCTGGTTGACGAACACGATCACGCGCTGCGGATTGTAATGCCGAACGACCCGGCGCAGCGTATCGATCCGATCGCGCTCCTGGCAGACGAAGTACAGATGCTGGGTCGATTTCGCCAGCTTTTGCTCCGGCTCGATGCCGACATCGACCGGATCGCGCATCTCGCGGTCTGCCAACGTGCGAACGTCACGCCCGAGCGTCGCGGACAAGAAGATCAACTGACGGTCGCGCAGCGCGCCTTTGAGCAATCCGCGCACATCATCGGCTCCGCCCATTTGGAAAATCTGATCGGCTTCGTCGAGCACGATCGTGCGCACTTCATGCAGTTTCAGCTTGCGCGTGGACAGCAGCTCGCGCAAACGTCCCGGCGTACCCACGACCAGATGCGGACGTTGGCGCAGCTTTTCGACTTGCCGAGCCGCCGAAGCGCCGCCGATCAAGCCGATCGTGCCGATGCCGAGCGGAGCGCCGTACTTTTCGCCTTCGCGCACGATCTGCATCGCCAATTCCTGCGTCGGCGCGATGACGAGCACTTGGCTTTCTTTTTTCTCCGCATCGATCTTCTGAAGCAAAGGCAGCAGGTAACTGAGCGTTTTGCCCGTTCCCGTCTGGGATTGGGCCAGCACGTCGCGCCCTTCCATAATAGGCGGAATCGCTTCCGCCTGGATCGGACTCGGCTTGTCGATTCCGTATTCAAGCAATGCAGCCGTCAGCGCTTCGCCGATTCCGAGCTGCGTGAATTGTTCGATTTCTTTTGTCATTTCATTGTTCCACCTTTAGATGTAATCGCTTAGCGCGTGAATGCCTAAGATTGAGGATTCCTTCTTTCTATTATAGGGGCTCCCAAATGCAAATAGAAATACAAATAGGAATATCGATAGAAATACAATGTTCGCATACTGCTCCCAGCATAACAGACTGCAACGCTAAAAAGCATCCTTTCGCCTAACGACGGGAAAGGATGCTTGTTCGACGATCTAACGTACGCATGCTCGCGATCTTGCAGTGTATACAACATTTTCATACGAAAAACGAAATTCGGCATGTCCAAGTTGTAGTTTTTGCAACACAATTGGCATTAACGCTCCCTTGCAAGCCTTCTATCTCGAATAATGATGCCCATTCTGCAACTTAGGTTTGCCGATCGGCATTTTCACGAACATAATCCTGTACTTTTTACGACTTGCGCTGCCGATTTCTATCCCGCTCGCCCCGCTTACCGGATCGTCATCACCGGACACGGCGCGTGCTGAACGACCTTGTGGCTCACGCTGCCGAGCAGCAGTTCAGCAGCCAGGCCATGCCCGCGCGTACCGACGACAATGAGATCACTGCTTTCGCTTGCGGCAAATTCGCAAATCTCGCGCGCCGCATCCCCTTTTCGCACGACTGTCTCGTAAGCAAGCCCCGAAGCCGCAAGCGCCTCCTCGGCCGACTTCAACAACGCCAATCCTTCCGCCTCGATCCGCTCGTCCGGGTCGACGCCGAACGGCGGCTCGTTCATCGGCACCGCCTGATCGATATGCAGTGCCGTCACCTTCGGCGATTCAGCCAAAGACTGCCCCAGCCTGATCGCCTCCTCCAACGCACGTACCGAACCTGTCGAACCGTCTACCGCGACTACGATATGCTTCATTTTTCCCGCTTCCTCTCTTGAAAAGGTTGAGTCTTAATGACTGATCGCCGCATCGATATGCGACAGATGGCGACGTCTTGCCAGCAGCGCGATCACGCCGATCACCACCATGGCCGCACCGAAGTAAAACGGCATTTCCGCGCTGAACCATTCCGCCAGCTTACCCGCCAGGAACGGAGACACCGCGCCGCCCATAAAGCGAACGAAGCTATAAGCCGCAGACGCGGTGGAACGTTCGACCGGAGCCGATTCCATCACCGCCGTCGTGATGAGCGTGTTGTTAATGCCCAGGAAAGCACCCGCCACGATCACGCAGACGATAACGGTGGTTGGACTGCCCATCACCGTACCGATCGCCATGACCAGCAAGTCGATCGCGAACAGCGTCAGCATGACCGCCATCGAACGAACGGTGCCGAAACGGCTTTGGATACGCGGTGCCACGAATACGGACGTGATCGCGAGCAGCAGACCCCAACCGAAGAACACATAGCCGAGTCCGTGCTCGTCAAGCTCCATGACGTAAGGCGAATAGGCCATCAAGGTGAAAAAGCCGAAATTGTACAGAAAAGCCACGATGCCGAGCGTCATCAATGAAGGAAACGCCAGCGCTTTGAACGGATCGGATAATTTGCTGGTCGTTTTCGGTTTCGGAATCTTCGGCAGCAGCACAGTGACGGCGACAAAGGCAAGAGCCATCAACACGCTGACGCCGAAGAAAGGTCCTCTCCATGAGATCGAGCCGAGCTCGCCGCCGAGCAGCGGGCCGACCGCGATCCCGAGGCCCAGTGCGGCTTCATATAAAATGATCGCTTTCGCCGTGCCCGACGTTGAAAGTCCGACAATTGCCGACAGCGCCGTCGCGATGAACAGCGCGTTCCCAAGTCCCCAACCGCCGCGGAAACCGACGATTTGCGCAATGGTATCCGATGAACCGGCCAACGCCGCGAATACGACGGTGAGCAAAATACCGCTGAGCAGCGTCTTTTTAACGCCGATCCGGCTGGAAACGAATCCCGTGATCAGCATCGCGACGCCGGTGACGAAGTTATAGCTGGTAAATAGCAAAGATACCTGGCTCGGCGACGCGTCCAGCTGCGTGGCGATCGCCGGCAGAATCGGATCGACCAGCCCAATGCCCATAAATGAGATAATGCAGGCAAACATAACGGCCCAGACCGCTTTCGGCTGCGATAAAAAACCGCCTTCCTTCAGGGATTTCCCCTCGGGAGGCAGTGTGTTAGCGTGTATCGGTGTTTCGCTTTTCATGAGTTTTTCCCCTCCGTGATTTCGGCTTCAGATTGATCTTGTTCCTTCTCTATTCTGGCAATTCCGGCTGTTACCCGATTTCGAAACTGCTCCAGCTCCTGCTTCATCGCCAAAATTTTGTTGACTTTCTCGTCCAGGGCGCGAAGCTGAGCTTCAAGTGTTCCGTCCATTTCGCGTAACTTCTCCAGTTGACGCTCGGGCTCGCGGATTTGCGGGTACAATTCGCGTTGTCCGGTCAATGCCTGCGCATAGCCCATGTATTCCTGAATCTCTTGCAGCGAAAAACCGAGCACGTCGCGTGCCGAGATGACGCGCTGCAAATGTTCGATATGGTCATGCGTGTACTGACGGGTTCCGCCTTCACTTCGCTCCGGTGCGGGCATCAGTCCAATCTCCTCGTAATAACGAATCGTGCGCTTGGTGAGTCCCGTTTCCCGGGCGACTTCGTCGATTTTGAACACGATGCAGCGCCCTCCTTTTATATATAACAACTTTTACATATGTATATTACATCATAATAACGTTAACGTCAACGTTAGATTTATATTGCTAATGATTCAGCGGACAAAAAATAAAGGCTGCACCCACGCAAAACGCGCAGACACAGCCTTAAAGGAAAAGTCCAAATAGACATTGGCTATTTTTATTCGGAAGGTTTCTCGCTCGGCATTGATTTGAAGCAAGTAATAAACGGCATCGGATCGGTATTGACCGTATACGAGAACACACCGATACTCGTATGCAAATAAAGCATGCCGATCCCCCCTCCTATTCGACGGTAAGAGATATCGAACACATGTCCCAATTCAAATTCCCGCCGATGCGTGGTGATGCGGTCATGGTACAGATCGATTCGGCGGTCTGATACGCTGCAACGCTGCTGTCCTTCGCTGACTTCGCGCTGCACTTGATAATAAGCTTGCGAAGCGATCAAGGCCATCCCTCTCTCCCCCTTGCCTCAACACATATTCTTCCCTTACTTTTAACACAAAAAAAGCCCTGCGAAAACGTCCTTCTGCTTAAGCCGTGCCTTAAAGAGGTTTATTAAGCTTTTTGAAATGTAACTATTTTCATATAAATAATGCAGGTTTTGACAAGCTACCACTCCTATTGTTACTTTTATAGCAGAAGTAAGCGGCTCAATAAGTGATCGATAATGTGTAGCTTCAAAAATCAGATAGACTCTTGGAGGACGTGACGTGACTCAATGGATTACAGAATTCATCCTTTTTTTCAAGGATTTGTCGTATGCAGGCGTGGTTATTGCTTTATCATTCGAATTTGTGCCTGCTGAACTTGTTCTTCCGCTTGCAGGTTACTGGGTTTATCTTGGAGATATGAATCTTATTCTTACGATCTTAGCAGGTACGGTCGGAGGCACGTTCGGCCCACTGACGCTATATGCGATTGGTCGATTCGGCGGAAGGCCCCTGGTTGAGAAATTCGGTAAGTATTTTTTCATTCGCACACATCATTTAGAAGCTTCGGATCGTTTCTTTGAGAAATACGGCAGCGGGGTCGCTTTTTACGGGCGGTTCGTGCCAGGGATCAGAACTTTGATATCCATACCTTGCGGGGTTACCAAAATGAATGTGTTTAAATTCAGTCTGTATACTTTCTTAGCCATGCTGCCTATTACATCTATTTATGTCTATCTAGGCTTTAAGCTAGGCTCTCAGTGGGAGCATGTAGATGAGCTTATAAAACCTTACATACTGCCGGCGGCCGCGATCTTTATTATCGGTTTTGGACTTTACGTTCTGATCAAACGCTTTAGAAAAGGACGCCTGTCCGCGTAACCGCTAATTAGTCATCCGTAGCAGATCAGATATTTGAAAAAAAATACTCCAATCATTCTCGATGCGCGTGAATGATTGGAGTATTTTTATGACCTCTGTTCAAGCCGGCTCGTCATTCGTCCCCCCGGATTCGTAACGATTGAGCAAGACGCTGCACGGGTACATCGGATTTCGACTTGCTTGTTACTTTAAATTGAGAAAACGACCCGCCAGCTTATCCGCTGTCCGCGGCATCAGCCCGTACAATCGAACAGCTAGGCCAAAATACCGCGGAAGATCGATCTCGGCCTTGCGCGTTTCCATCATGCGCACAATCTCGCGGGCAACCTTTTCCGGCGGCAAAATAAAGCGGTCCACACTTTTAACATAAGTGCCATCCGGATCAGCGGTCTCAAAAAACGGTGTATCGATCGGTCCAGGATTTATCGAGGATACGGCAATCCCGCTTCCGCGCAGTTCTTGACGCAGCGAATTCATGAAGCCCAACACGGCATGCTTGGATGCCGCATAGCCGGCCGATTTCGCTGTAGCAAACTTGCCGGCCATCGAAGCGACCGTCAAGATTTGTCCGCCGCCCGCGGCGCGCATATGCGGAAGCGCCGCCTTCGTGCAGCGGACAACGCCGAAATAATTGACGTTCATGATGCCTTCGTAATCGCGCGTGTCCATCTCTTCCACGCTTTCGAACAGACCGTATCCCGCGTTGTTGACCAAAATATCGATCCGGCCGTACTCCGCGACGATGCTTTGCGCGGCGGCCTGCACCGATTCTTCGCAGCCGACGTCAAGAACCGCGATGCCGTGCTTCCCGGGCACGGCCTTCGCGGCTTCGCGCAATTTGTCTTCCGAGCGCGCGGTCAGAATCGGAATTCCTCCACGCTCTGCAACCAGACGCGCGATAAGCGCCCCGATCCCGCTCGAAGCGCCTGTAATCCATACAATTTTGTTGGTTAACGTCAAGGCGAATGCTCCTTCAGAGCTTTATAAATGTAATAAGCTTAAGCTCGCCTGTTCAGTTTACGAGATCAGGACTTGAATATCCAGTTCGCCGATCCCGTCCATCAGCAGCGGAATGGTCAGTGCCTTGTCCGGCATCGTTCCCGTGAACTCCTGGCCGTGAACCACGTTCGGAGGCGTGATATCTACGGTTACGCCTTGATTGGACAGCAAAATCCCCGCGTTGCCGCTAATCATGTTGCCCAGCTCCGAAATTGCGCTTCGGCCCATTTCGTCCAGTTCCGTGATCGTGAATCCGCCCATCATGGCGGACACGATCCGCATCGCGACCTGCTCGTGCAGACCGAAAATGATGTTGCCCGTCAATTGTCCGGTCATACCGATTTGGATCCAGATATGGTCATCGATCGGTTTTACGCTTTTGACCGCAAGCGTTCCCGTCGACGGGGAAATCTGAATGACCTGCTGAAGCACCAGCTTGGCCGATTCCAAAAACGGGTTGATTACCTCCGCTTTCATAACTCATTCGCTCCCTACTACTTAGGTTTTTGGAATCACGTATATCGGATAATTGGGACTTCCAACTCATTAACCTTTAGTCCCATTCTAGGTTAACCCAATTATACGCGAGACAGAAAAATAAAGCATCTTATTTTCAATGATTATTTCAACACTAACATCCGACGAAACATTTAACATATCGACTTTTTTCGACAATAGAGCGACACGCAAAAAGGGTCGAAAATGTAAGGCACCGTTTGTAACCCGTTTGTCAGCCCGCGTCGAATTCTGAAAAAATTCGGCTTCTTCTTTTATCGCCAGCAAGGGGCCTTTTTTTTACAGCTAAAGACCCATTTTTGGAAAATTCGCGACTTAAGCAGGAGGTTTTTTTATCTCTTTTTGTTCAAAGGTTCACCAGGTCCCTATGCACTTGTGCAATGAGGCTAATAAACTCGCTTTTTTTCTTCCTTAATAATATTGGCTTTCACATTGCTTTTCTTTTCATTTTGCACCTATAATTTAAGGAATCAATACGCGGTGGGAGGAGAAGTTTCATGAACATGAGTCAGTTGGAGACGCTCGTCACAATTTCGAAGACGATGAGCTTCCGCAAAGCCGGGGAACTGCTCAACCTTACACAACCCGCCGTTTCCGCGCAGATCAAAAGCCTTGAAGACGAATTTAAAGCCGTTCTGGTCGATCGCAGTCAGCCTGTCACGCTAACCGATCGCGGATTGGTCTTTCTTGAGCATGCCGAACGCATTCTCGCCGTCGTCGAGGAACTGAAACAAAAGATTACCGATCTCGAAGAAACGCCGCAGGGCCACATCATGCTCGGCACGACGACCTCGATCGCCATTCAGATTTTGCCGCGCGTGCTGTCTTATTTCCAGAACCAGTTCCCGTTGATCCAGACCAGTATCCAGTCGATGCCTTCTTCACAAATCTACAGCCTGGTCGAAAACGGCTCCGTCGATATCGGCATCGGCTACCTGATCGAACGCAATCCCGATCTGGAGACGTCCGTCCTTTATTACGATACGTTCGAACTTGTCGTGTCTCCGCAAAACGAATTGGCACGCAAAGATAACATTCGGCTGGAAGACCTCAAAGAAATTCCGATTATCATGCTGTCCCCGGATACGGTCGGACGGCGCTTCGTCGAGCAAGTGTTCAAAGAGCACGGCATTACCCCGCAGATCGCCATGGAGCTGTCCAGCAGCGAAGAGGTAAAACGCATGGTCGAACTCAATCTCGGCGCGGCCGTAATCTCCAAACTGTCGACCTCAAGAGAGGTACGCCAGGGCTCTCTGATCAGGCTGCCGGTCAAAGAATTCGAGACCAGTCATCCGGTCGGCGTCATCTATCGTTCAGGCAAATATATCAACTCGGCCATGCGCCAATTCCTCGCCGATCTGAAAGGCATGCCGGAGACGCAATTTATCGGCTCCGAGTAATCCAAGGATTGGTTTGCACGAAAAAAGGAGGTCCGTCCATGAAGTTCGATCTTCATACCCATCATTATCGCTGCGGACATGCGGACGGCGATATTCGCGATTATATCGAGGCTGCTATCAAGGAGGGTCTTTCCGTCATCGGGATATCCGACCATATGCCGCATCTGTTCAGTCCGCTCGACCACCCGGCCCCGTCGATTACGATGTCGCGGCTGGAGCTTGGGGCTTACGTCGACGAAGTGCTGCAATTGAAAAAAGAATACGAGGGCAAAATCGACGTGCTGCTCGGCATCGAATCGGATTATTTTATCGACCACGAACGTCCTTACCGCGAAGCGATCGAGCGTTATCCGTTCGACTACGTGATCGGTTCGGTTCATATCAGCAGCGGTAAAAGCATCTTCGACCGCAATCGCTGGGCAGGCGTTCCGGCAGAGCAAATGATCGAGGCGAAAAAGGAATATTACCGCCTGATCGAAGCGTCCGCGCGCAGCGGCATGTTCCAAATTCTCGGCCATATTGACGCGATGAAAGGCTACTATCCGGCGTTCGTCGATATTCCGGCGGACGACGCGATCGACTCCGCGCTGCGCACGATCGGCGAGCTGGGACTTGCTATCGAAGTGAACACGTCCGGCGGCACCAAGCTGTGCGGCGGCTGGTATCCGTCCGACGCGATCTTGGAGCGCGCGCTGCATTACGGCGTTTCGATCTCGTTCGGCTCCGACGCGCACAAGCCTTCCCGCGTCGGCGAAGACTTCGATGCCGTGGCAAACAAGCTGCGGGATATCGGGTTCAAAGAATGGGTTTATGTCAAAGAACGCAGGCCGGTATCGGTGCCGCTGTAAAAGATTTCGACAGATCATCGCGCAGCAAGCCTGAAGCCAAGCCGTCGAACCGTCCAGTACCTTGTTTTTAATCCACGCATGCTTTACAGACCCGTTGTCGCCTCTGTGCCACGACGCGGTCTTTTTTTCGTTGTTGCCTGCTTGCTCAAATTGCGCGGTACTGCCTCATCGGTTACAATTTGAGTGATTCCGGGTGACCTCAAGACCAAGGACGGTGAGGATATGAAAAACTGGCTCCGCCGCATTCGCATGCCGCGGCCGGAACGCCTTACGTTGAAGAAACGCATCCTGCTCATTTTCGCATCGGGCATCATCATTCCTTTTGCCATTACGACCTTCGTGTCCAACCGCACCATTTCCGTCATTTTAAGCGACAATCTGAACTCGGGCGTCCAAAGCAATCTGCATCAAATGCAGCTTTCGCTCGAAAATACGATCAGCAACCTGAACCATGTCTCCCAGCAGCTCGCCTATCCGGGCAGCGTCGGCAAACTGCTGGAGCAGTATTTATCGGCCGAGCGTGCCTATGACAGGGCTTCGCTGATCGAAGAGATTCAAAGCGAGCTTAACCTGATCACGTTCACCAATCCGTCCACCGGCTTCGTCGCCTATTATTTTGCCGACGAGGACCGGATGCGTTTTGCCAATGCCGGGCCTCGGGACAACTTCGATCCGGATAAGCTGCCGCTGCTCGCCGCTTATTACGGGATTTCGTACTACGGGCCGCATATCAGCAACGACCGTTTCAACGATCAATACGTGTTATCTGCGTTACGGAAGGTCAGTTTGCCGGGGCGCGGCCAAGTGTACGTGTATATTGAATCCGGTTTCAAACTGACTCAGAATATTCTCGACAGCGATAATATCGTCAAGACCTCCTCGCACCTGATTCTCGATAACGACCAACGGATCGCCTATACCGAGCTGCCTGACGTTTTCGCCGAGAATAGTTCTTTCCGTCCGACCAGCACTTCCGCAGGGGAAAGCGGTCAAGCAATGCCGAGTTCGGGACTGGAAGGCAATTATTATTGGTTTAAAGGGACGAGCAATCAAGGTTGGAGCATCGTCTCCCTGATTCCGAAAAGCGATTACGAAGCGGAGAAAAGACGCTGGCTCCAGATCATGACGATGCTGCTGCTGCTGTTTCTCGCGGTGGGCGTGCTAACGGCGGGCTTGCTGTGGAAAATGGTCTACAAGCCGCTGAACCAGTTTAACCGTGATATGCACAACGTAGCGCGAAGCCGATTCGATACGCCCTCGCCGCCGACGCGGATTCCCGAATTCCAGGATTTGCAGCAGCAGTTCCATCATATGAAGCATCAGATCGCCGCACTGATCCATGAAGTGGAGCAAAAGGAGAAACGGCGCGCGGATCTCGAAGTCGAGAAACTGCTGTATCAGATCAATCCGCATTTCCTGATGAACACGCTGGACACGGCGCATTGGCTGGCGGTCATTCACGGGCAAAAAGAAATCGACAAACTGCTCGTTTCCCTCAACCGGCTGCTGTACTACAACCTCGGCAAGCTCGGTCAGGTGTCGACGATCCGGGAAGAGGTGGACTCGCTGCGCCAATATTTGATTCTTCAGCAGATTCGCTACGACTTCGATTTCGACGTGCGCATCCGGGTGGAAGACAAAGTGCTGGACGCTGCGGTACCCCGCTTCATTTTACAGCCGCTTGTGGAAAATGCTTTGTACCACGGACTGGATGACGAAGGGCATATCGGGGTCGATGTCCGGCGCGAAAACGGTTTTATCGAGTTGGCGATTACCGACAACGGCGGCGGAATCTCCGAAACCGAAATCCAGCGCCTGCTGCATGAGCAGACCTCCGCTCACGAAAAAGTCGGGATGGGCATCGGCATGAATTACGTGAAGCGCATGATCGGATCGCACTACGAAGGCCGAGCCAAGCTGGAATTGGAAAGCACGCCGGGACAAGGAACAACGGTACGGCTGCTATTACCCTATAAGGAGGGATCGACAGATGCTGAACGTGCTGATCGTGGATGACGACAAACTGGTAAGGCGCGGGTTGATTTCGGCTATGCCTTGGGCGGAGTTCGGATTTCAAGTAGCGGGCGAGGCCCGTAACGGGGAGAAGGCGTTGGAGTTTCTGGAGACGCAGGAAGTGGATGTACTGCTGACCGATCTGGCGATGCCTGTGATGTCGGGACTGGAACTGATGCGCGAGGTACGGGTCCGCTATCCGCGAATATTCATTGTCGTGCTCACGCTGCATCAGGACTTTTCGTATATTCAAGAAGCGCTTCGCCTGGGAGCGATCGATTATATTGCCAAAGTCCAATTGGAGGAAGAACGTTTCGAAGAAGTGCTGGAGCGGATTGGTTCGCGGATCGCAAGCGAGCGGCGCAAGGAAAGTTCTGGCGTCGTTCATTCCTTTTCCGCGGATCAAGGATATGCGTGGATCGCTGCTGCTTCATCCGACGCAGAGATTCGAGCCGTGTTGGATCGTCTATCCCCCGCCCTGCGCGAACCCGACTTTTGGGCAGCTCCGGAATTGCCGGTGTGGTTCGCGGAAAATCCGACAGAAGCCCGACATCTGGAGACGCTGCTGAACGATGCGCCGAGCCGCACGAAAAATAGCGCCATTCTTCGCCTGCATGGGCTTCAAGGAAAAAATAAAGCCGAAATGAGTGCACGGCTGGCGGACTACGCGACGGGCGAATGGTTTTATGCAAGACAGCCGCATTTACAGATGTACAATCTCGATCTGTCCGACCCTGCGCAGCCAGAAGCCGACACCGCAGCAGGAAGCACCAGGGGGGAACTTGCGCAGCGGACATTGGCGGAGCTGCGCAGACGCGGCTTCAAACCCGACTGGGTGCATGAAATGGGCGAATTCGAAGCTTTGTTGGATGACTTGGCGGAACTTCGATTGTCGCCTCAACGTCTGCACGGCGAAGTGCTGGGTTGGGCTTATGCCTGGAATCCGATCTATGAAGCGGCCGTGGGCAAACGCTTAGAAATGCCTAAAGCCGCTGATTCCTGGTTCGAGACCGTACAGGAGCTGCATCGCATGCGGGATCAGCTTCGGCTCGCTCTCGGCGTACAGCCTTATTCGAGCGAAGTGCAGGCCAGCGTAACCCAAGCAGCCGCCCTCGTGCGGGAGCGTTTGTCCGAGCCTCTCCAAGCCGGACGGATCGCGCACGAGGTGAATATGAGCCGCAGCTACTTCAGCCAGTGCTTCCGCGATATCATGGGCGTTACGTTTAACGAGTATGTACGGCAGCAGCGCATGAATCGGGCCTGTTCGCTGTTGGTCGAGACGCGCAAGACCGTTCAGTGGGTAGCCGAGCGCACGGGATATGCCGACGAAAAATATTTCAGCCGCATTTTCCGCGAGCAAACCGGTCTGCTTCCGAGCGAATACCGGCAGCAGCATGTGTTCGAGGAGACAAATGTCCGCTGATCAGGGGGTGATTTGTCCGAAACCTTTGGTTTTGGCGAAAACTTCGCACATTTATCTTACCGTTTCACAGACCGCTTTCTATCCATGAAAGCGGTTTCTTCATGTTAGATTATAGCTGACTCATCTATCTGCTACAGAAAAGAGGGGAATGTCATGAAAAGAAAGGTCAAAGCAGCGTGTGTGGTCGCACTCTCAGCCGTATTAGCACTTGGAGCCTGCAGTTCGGGTTCAGAGACCGCTACAGAGCCTGCAACCGAGGAAGAACAAACGCAAAGCACCGAGCCCGCCGATCCCTACGGAAGTTACGAAGAGCCGATGACGATCAGTATCGGCATGCAGGTCGACCCAACGGATAAAGATTTGCCCGCAGGCGACACCCCGCTCGACAATCAGTACACGAGACAGATCGAGGAAGCGCTGAATATCAAAGTGGAACATGCGTTTACCGCTTCGGCAGCCAATATGCGGCAAAAGATCAGCTTGGCGATCGCCAGCAACGATCTGCCCGACGCGATGGTCGTGAATGCCGTGGAACTGCGTCAAATGGTCGCAGCCGGACAATTGGCCGATCTGACGCAAGTCTATGAACGGTATGCGTCCCCGGAAATCAAAGACATTATCGACAAAACGGACGGTGCCGCGCTGAAATCGGTCACGTTCGACGGCAAAATGTATGCCATTCCGGGCGTACAGGCCGATGCCGACGGTATCCATATTATGTGGATTCGCCAGGATTGGCTGGACAAGCTGGGACTTGAGCCGCCGAAAAGCATGGAAGAACTGGCAGCGGTCGCGCGCGCTTTCGTCGAAGAAGACCCGGACGGCAACGGAAGCGCGGATACGATCGGCATCTCCGGCCCGCAAAGCGGCGACGGCAAAATGTATGCCAACTTCCTGGAGTCCAAAAACAATCTGTACGGCTTCGACGCCATCTTCTCGGCCTACGGCGCGTTCCCCGGCTATTGGCTCGACGACGGCAGCGGCAAGCCTGTCTACGGCTCCACCCTACCGGAGACCAAAGAAGCGTTATCCGGACTGCGCGACCTGTACGCGCAAGGCTTGATCGACCCGGAAATGGCCGTACGCGAGGCATCCGACGAACCGATCATCAACGGCAAATCCGGTATCTTTTTCGCTCCGTGGTGGATGGGTTACGGCCCGCTGACCAACGCGGTCAAAAACGATCCCGAAGCCAACTGGCAAGCCTACGCCCTTCCGCTGGATGCCGACGGCGCTTTCCGTCCGCACGCCGCGACGCCTTCGACCGAATTCGTGGTCGTGCGCAAAGACTACGCCAATCCGGAAGTTCCGATGAAAATGCTGAATAACCTTTTTAAAAACGAGATGGAAAACACGTTCGACCCGAGCAAAGGCGGTCCCGGCTTTTATCCGCTGCGCGTGGTGTTCGCCCCTTCGGACGAAATCGAATTCACGAACAAAGCGATCAAAGAAGTGCTGGCCGGAACCAAAACGAAAGAAGATTACGTCAACGACCGTCCTTACAAGCTGCTGCCTTCCGATCTGGAGAACATCACCAAGATCAAGCAGGAGCCGTACGACGATTGGAATATCGGTACTTGGACGCCGGACGCCGATTGGGGAGCTTGGACGCGCGCCTACTCGATCATGGTCGGCGGCAATCCGATCGTCGATACCGAGATGGAGCGGATCAACAGCCTGATCTACGAGCAGACGCCGCTGATGGAAAGCCGTTGGGTCAACCTCAAAAAGATGGAAGACGAAATGTTCCTGAAGATCGTCATGGGCGTCGCTCCGGTGGACAGCTTCGACCAGTTCGTCGAAGACTGGAAGCGCCAAGGCGGCGAACAAATTACGAATGAAGTGGCGGAAGCGATCCAGCAGTAGTGAGATATGAACCGAACATGCGGCGGCGCGGCTTATCGGGCACGCAAAACCGATCAGCTCCGAAAGCCTGTCGCCGCTTAGCTTGTCCGCGTTCATCCTTTGCCGGACACCCTTCCGCTTTTCAGACGATCATCTCTATGCGTCTACCGCGTTCGATACGATCGTTTAATCCTGTCTGGTCAGGCATTTCCGCTTTAGAAAGGAGTTCATGTTCATGCGGATCAAAAGCTTCGACAAGCACTACTATCTGATGCTGCTTCCCGGTTACTTATGGCTGATCGTGTTCAGCATCGTACCGATGTTCGGGATCGCGATCGCTTTTCAATACTTCAATCCGGGCAAAGGCATTTTCCATTCCGAATGGGCGGGCTTGGAGCATTTCCGCTATATGTTCGTGCTGAAGGATACGCGGGAAGTTTTTTTCAACACCTTGATTATCGCCGTTCTGAAAATCATTGCGCATCTGGTCGTACCGTTGGTATTCGCGCTTATGCTCAACGAATTGCGCAAGCTCGTGCTCAAGCGCTGGATTCAGACCATCGTTTATCTGCCGCACTTTCTATCCTGGGTTATTCTCGGCGGCATCATTCTCGACCTCTTCTCCTACAACGGCCCGGTGAATCAACTGGGGGCGATGTTCGGCTTCAAGCCTACGTTATTTTTCGCCCAAGCGGATCTGTTCCCGTGGCTCGTCGTCGGCAGCGATGTATGGAAAGAGTTCGGCTTCAATACGATCATCTATCTGGCGGCGCTCACGGGCATCAATCCGGCGCTGTACGAAGCAGCGGGCATGGACGGAGCCGGACGCTGGAAAAGCCTGTGGCATATCACTCTGCCCGGTATCCGGACGACCGCCGTGCTGCTTGCCGTGCTCAGCCTCGGCAACGTGCTGAACGCGGGCTTCGACCAGATTTTCAATTTGTACAATCCGCTCGTCTACTCCACCGGAGACATTATCGATACCTGGGTGTACCGCACAGGCCTGTTGAACTTGCAGTATGAGCTTGCGACGGCCGTCGGTTTGCTTAAATCGGTCATCGGGTTTATTTTGATCAGCGTGTCTTATTTCCTGGCCTATCGGCTGATCAACTATCGCATATTCTAAAGTTACTCCAGAGCAGGAGGTACGTCTATGATCCGGGATCGAACATGGGGTTCGCGCCTGACGGATATCGCGATTCTGGTCGTGTTGATCGGAATCACGCTAACCTGTATTTTGCCGATCTGGTATACCCTCGCCTTGTCGCTCAGTTCCAATTCTGCGGCTGCGGCGGGTCAAGTATGGCTATGGCCGGTCGGATTTAATTTCAATGCGTATACGCAGATTTTAAAAGACACGCAATTTTTCGGCTCGTTTTGGATCTCGATTCAGCGGGTGGCGCTCGGCGCGGCATTAAACTTCGTCGTCGTGCTATTGATGGCCTACCCGCTCTCGCGCACCAACCGGCAGTTCAAAGCGCGCGGCGTACTCATGTGGATTCTGATCTTCTGCATGCTGTTCAACGGCGGTCTGATCCCTCTGTATTTGACGGTAAAAGGTCTCGGCATGCTGAACAGCATCTGGGCGCTTGTGCTGGTTGGCGGCGCGCAGACGCTGGTGTTTAACGTGATTTTGACGGTGAACTTTTTCCGTAATCTGCCGAAAGAGTTGGACGAAGCGGCGTTGGTCGACGGAGCGGGGCCGTGGTATTCGTTATTCCGCATCTATCTGCCGCTGGCGGTACCGGTTCTGGCGACGATTACGCTGTTCAGTATCGTGTACCATTGGAACGAGTTTCTGTACGGACTGATCTTTATGACGCGGGAGCAGTACTATCCGCTGCAAACGTATATTCAGCAGTTGGTCGTCTCGGTCGATCCGGCGACGATGAGCGAGGATCAGTATCGGCGCTTGTCGGAGCTGTCCAACCGAACGCTGGATGCGGCGAAGATCTTTATCGCGATGCTGCCGATCATGGTGGTGTATCCGTTTTTGCAGCGGTATTTTATTCACGGGATCACGTTGGGATCGGTGAAGGAATAAACGGGAAGCGGAAGTCCTGTTCGGGAAAGAAGCTGGGAGGCTGCGGAGAAAATCTGTTCAAGCCGCTGTCTCACTTAGAAAGTCGATTGGAATTTTTATAAGGAAGCTTTCTAAGTTCAAAGGCGTCTTTCACTGAATTTTCTCCTCCGCCTTTTAGCTTCGTTTCCGGAAGGACTTCTTTTTATTCCTTGATGGGTTTGGGAAAGGACAAGGCAAAAGCTAAGGAATAAGGCTTGGAGGTTGGCGAAGTTTAGGCGCATTCTTGCTAAAAAGCAATAATTTCAGTAGAACGGTTCGAATCAGTGAGGCATTCTTGCGGAAAAGCAACAATTGGGATCGTTTTAAAGGATTGGGCGGGAATAGACGGGAAATTGTTGCGGATACGCAGGAATGACGTTAGATTCTTTTTGTAAAAGAGGCTGTCCCGGTCATGGTGATGACTTGGGACAGCTCTTTTGTATGTAGGGAATTATAGGGCAGCAAAAAGATTGATTGAGACGGAGCAGAACAAAAAAAGTGACCCGGACGGATGTCCGGGTCCAATCACTTCTATTTCAAAAGGGGGTCATGTCTTATTTATACCCCATGCATGTTAGAGAACAATGTCGCTTATATTTCATTTGTGTAACAAATCCAGTTTTTTGGTAAAAAAGCGTTTTTTCCGTTTCAAAAAGTGAAGGCCGAATCGCGGATCAGGCTTGGCCTTCTTGGAGTTTTTCGGGCGTTAGAGTGAATACGACGACGCCGAGTTCGTCGTCGCGGCGTTTGACGCCGAAGCCAAATTCCGGGCGGTGTTGGCGTTCCATGCCGATCTTTGCCAAGACGCGCAGCGAAGCTGCGTTTTTGACGAAACAGCGGGCTTGGATGCGTTCCAGCTCCAAATGTTCGAAACCGAAGTCGGCCAGGGCGGATGCGGCTTCGGTGGCGTAGCCTTTGCCCCAATATTCATGCGATAAGGCAAAGCCCAATTCTGCTTTTCCGCCTCGGGCGTCCCAGCGTTGAAACGAACATAAGCCGATGATTTCTTCTCCGCCATGCAAAAATATACCCAGATGAAGCGCGCTCAAGCTGCGGTAGGATTCTTCGATTTGTCGGTACACGCGATCCGGGTTGCCGACACCGAAAGTCCGGCCGGCCGATGCCAAGTAACGGTTCACCTCGGTATCGTCAGCGGTGCGGCTCCATTTCCGAATATCTTCTTGGGTCAAGATCCGTAATTCCAGACGCTCCGTCCGAATCGGCAGCCAGCTCGGCAGGTTACCGGAAATTCTCTCTTTATCCGCCATGTCTTCGTTCTCCCCTCGTCATTATTCGTTAGCGGTACAGCTCCAGCCAGCGTACTGCGTAATCTACCAGCACACGCTGGCGGATGAGACGGCATTCCGCCTGGCCGATTTTCCCTCGCGAAACGGAAGCACTCCGTTCGGTCTCGAAGTCGGCTCCCATCCGTTCAAAATCATCCGAATCGAAATTGATATCGCCGAACGATACCCACTCCGGCCCACTTTCGCCCATCACTTTGGCTTTGGGACGCAGCTCTTTTTTGCCGCGATAATTCGCACGGTATTCGCTCAGATGAAAAGACGTATTCGTGCCGTATCCGGTCCCTAACATCAGAACCCAAGCGTCCCGCTCGTATAGACGCGCGAGCGGCGAGCCCTCTCCCAATCCGTAGCCCAGCGAGTGATTGCCTACAATCTCGGCTGCTTGCGGACCGCGTGCGGCGAATGAAAGATGCGGATGACTGCTGCGGACGGTTTCGCGTTGCTTGCGGAACGTCTCGGGAATCGCTCCCATCCCGGTAGTCAGCGTCATATCCGGATCATACAGCGGCATCTCGTCCCTGACCAAATCCCACCAGCTTGGATCGAGCGGCGGATTCATCCAAATCGCCGGATCGGTCAATTCCGACGATTGCGTCGGCATCACAAGCGTCCCTTCTTCGCCGATCGCGTCTTCCAGACCCAGCACGACGGCCTCGGCTCCGCCTGCGATCCATCCGCCTATAGCCTTGAGGGACGAATGCACCAACAGCACAGAGCCGGGCTGCACGCCGATCGCTCGAGCTTGTTCGGCAATCGAACTCCTTGTATGGGGTCTTTCTGTAATAGGTTGTTTCATCGTTGTTTCTCTGCTCCTTCGAATTGCAAAAATCGTTGGGCTTTCGCAGCCGAGTATCGGCATCGGATCGAACGCCTTCTCAATCATGCAGACTGCACGTTGAATTCTATGCCGGCCGTGCATGAAAGTGTTCTTTCAGTGTAACACGAAATGCATGCGCAAAAAGCTTTCGGCAAAAACGACAGTACGCAAAAATCCGAGCAGCTCGTTGCCGGGCTCCTCGGATCGATATTCAAGTCGAAAAGCTTTTTTCGTACGAAAGTTTACTGCGCGAACCAACGCTTGAACATCCGCTTTGTGGTCTGCTTGTTCAGCTCGGCGATGGATGTCGTCAGCGGAATGCCTTTCGGGCAAGCGCGTACGCAGTTCTGCGAGTTGCCGCAGCCTTCGATTCCGTCCGAGCCTTCCATCAGCATGTCCAGACGATCGTCGGCGTTCATCTCGCCCGTCGGGTGAGCATTGAACAGACGAACCTGCGACAAAGCAGCCGGACCGATGAAATCGGTCTTGTCGTTGACATTCGGGCAGGCTTGCAGGCAGACGCCGCAAGTCATGCATTTGGACAACTCATACGCCCACTGACGCTTTTTCTCCGGCATGCGAGGGCCTGCGCCCAGATCGTACGTACCGTCGATTGGAATCCATGCTTTGACTTTTTTCAACGCGTTAAACATCCGGCTGCGGTCAATGACCAGGTCGCGCACGACCGGGAACGTCGACATTGGCGCAATCCGAACCGGCTGCTCCAACTGGTCGACAAGCGCCGAGCAGGCCTGGCGCGGCTTGCCATTAATGACCATCGAGCAAGCGCCGCATACTTCTTCGAGACAGTTCGACTCCCAGCATACAGGTGCCGTCGCTCCGCCGCCCGCATTGACCGGGTTACGCTGAATCTCCATCAAGGCGCTGATGACGTTCATCCCCGGACGGTAAGGGAGATCGAATTCTTCGGTGTAAGGCTTGGTTTCCGGCGTGTCCTGACGGGTGATGATAAATTTGACTCGTCTGGCTGTATTCTGAGCTGCGTTCGGTGCAGTTGTTGTTTCCGCCATCGTCTGTTCTCCCCCATTCATTTTACGGGAAGGTCCTGTTCTTTTAAAAGAAGGGAAGAAAGTTGGGGAAAGGCAAGGTCGTTTCGATCGCTTGTTGCCTTCGGGAATATGGATTGGATTTTAATATGGAATATTCCCGAAGGCAAAGGCGAACGTTACACTTCTCCACCGACCTTGCCTTTCCCTTTTCTTCTTCTTTCAAAAGCATGACCTCTCCGTTCAATCTTTTTATCGGGTTAAAAGAGGTTCCGCGCCATAGGTCAATGACGCGATCACTGTTTTTTTAAAAATTTAGTTCGAGAAGAACGAGCTTCTCGCTTCATGGACAATAGAGCGACTCGCTCTACAACTGTATTAGACCTTAGCGCTTATTATGAAGCGCTTTAATCATTACCATTACCTTCATCCACAAAGCCCTTTAAGGAGCGAAGCGACTGTGCGGAGGGAGAAATGCAGTGAAAGACGCCTTTGAACTTAGAAAGTTTCCTCATAAAAATTCCAATAGGCTTTCTAAGTGAGACAGCGTCTTGAACGAATTTCTCCCGCAGCACAGTTCTTAAGCTTCCCTCACGAACAGGACTTTCTCCCCTTAATCCTTCGAATAGTCGCGAACGCGAGGAGGAATCAGCGACACATCGACAGGATCATAGGTGATCTTCGGACCGTCCGCCGTCCATTCGGCTTTCGTCGTTTTCAAGAAGTCCTCGTCGTTACGCATCGGGAAGTCCGGCTTGTAATGGGCGCCGCGGCTTTCGTCGCGCAAGAGGGCGCCTTTGGTCATCGCCTCGGACAGCTCAAGCATGTTCCAGAACTGGCGCGTGAACGCGACGCTGGAGTTGTTCCACTTGGCTGTATCGATCATGTTGATCTTCTTGTAACGCTCTTTCAGTTCCTTGATCTTGCCAATGGTCTGCTCCAGCTTGTCGTTGTAGCGAACGACTGTCATATTGTCAGTCATCCACTCGCCGAGTTCGCGGTGCAGCACATAAGCATTTTCTGTGCCGTCCATGCCCATCAGCTCGTTGTAACGGGCGGTGTGTCTCGCGGTTTCGCGCTCGAATACCGTGCTGGACAGATCGGCTGCCGATTTTTTGAGACCTTTGATGTACTCGACTGCCTTCGGACCCGCTACCATGCCGCCATAGATCGCGGAGACGAGCGAGTTCGCACCCAGACGGTTCGCGCCGTGGTATTGATATTCGCATTCGCCGGCTGCGAACAAGCCGGGGATATTCGTCATTTGGTTATAGTCGACCCACATGCCGCCCATCGAATAATGGACCGCTGGGAAGATTTTCATCGGAATCTTGCGCGGATCGTCGCCCATGAACTTCTCGTAAATCTCGATGATGCCGCCGAGCTTAACGTCCAGTTCTTTCGGGTCTTTATGCGAGAGATCCAAATAAACCATGTTCTCGCCGTTAATGCCAAGCTTCTGATCGACGCAGACGTTGAAGATTTCCCGGGTCGCGATATCGCGAGGCACCAGGTTACCGTACGACGGATATTTCTCTTCAAGGAAATACCATGGCTTGCCGTCTTTGTACGTCCAGATCCGTCCGCCTTCGCCGCGAGCCGATTCGGACATCAGTCGCAGCTTGTCATCACCCGGAATCGCCGTCGGGTGGATCTGGATGAATTCGCCGTTCGCGTAATGAACGCCCTGCTGGTAGACGGCGCTGGCCGCAGTACCGGTATTAATGACCGAATTGGTCGTTTTGCCGAAGATGATCCCCGGTCCGCCTGTCGCCAGAATTACCGCGTCAGCTGCGAACGTCTTGATTTCCATCGTTTTCAAATCCTGCGAGCTGACGCCGCGGCAAACGCCTTCGTCGTCCAGCACCGCGCCGAGGAATTCCCAGTTTTCGTACTTCGTAACGAGGCCTGCCGCTTCGTAACGGCGAACCTGCTCGTCCAGCGCGTACAGCAGCTGCTGGCCCGTAGTCGCGCCCGCGAAAGCCGTACGGTGGAATTTGGTACCGCCGAAGCGGCGGAAGTCGAGCAGACCTTCCGGCGTCCGGTTGAACATGACGCCCATCCGGTCCATCAGGTGGATAATGCCGGGAGCTGCCTCGCACATCGCTTTGACCGGAGGCTGGTTAGCCAAAAAGTCGCCGCCGTAAACGGTATCATCAAAGTGAATCCAGGGTGAATCCCCTTCGCCTTTTGTATTAACGGCTCCGTTGATGCCGCCTTGCGCACACACGGAGTGCGAACGTTTGACGGGAACCAGGGAGAATAACTGTACAGGAACGCCGGCTTCGGCTGCTTTGACGGTCGCCATAAGGCCCGCGAGCCCGCCGCCGACGATAATAAGTCCGGATTTTGCCATGTCTGCTTAAGTCCCCCTTAACCAATCATTGTTTGGAGTGTCGTGGTAATGACGCTGGCCGTATCGGCGAACTCTTCGCTACGGAAAGCAAACAGCGACATCATGAACAGCGTAGTCACGATCGCGAACAGGCCCAGGCAAACGTAGGAAGAGATACGCTGCGCGCGCGGTCCGACCGTGATGCCCCAACTCACAAGGAATGCCCACACGCCGTTGGCGAAGTGGAACGTCGTCGCAATGACGCCGACGAGGAAGAAAATAAAGAAACCAGGCTGAGTTACGATATCGTGCATCCAGCCGCCAAGCTCGTCGTGCGTAACATTGCCGAGCGTGATTTGGAAGCGTGTGGTGTAGACGTGCCAGATGATGAAGACAAAAGCGATTACGCCTGTGACTCGCTGCATCACGAAACGCCAGTTGCGCTCCGTCTTGAAATGCCCCAGATTGGGCTGCGCCTGATAAGCGATATACAGCCCGTACACGCCGTGAAAGAGCAGCGGAAGCCAGATCGCGAACAGTTCAAGGAAGAAAATGAGTGGTAGATCGTTGAGTTTGCGCACCGCGTCGCGGAAGCCTTCCTGTCCGCCCTCGTAAGCCGCGAAGTTGGTGATCGCGTGCTCGATAAGGAATAAGCTAATCGGAACAAGCCCCAGTAACGAGTGCACCTTTCTGGCGTAGTAACCTTTCATCTGCCGAACCGTCCCCTTTCATCATTCGACATTCCGCTGCCCGTCGGAATCAAGTCCTTCATGCCGCAAAATGTCCGTTTTAGAACGTTTTCATAAACCTAATAACGAATTTTCCCGCTTTGCCGAACCGCTTGCAGAAACCTGCAAACAGCCGGGGGTCTAGTACCTTGTCGATTCTTAATCGGAGGATTACGTTGATAAGATTCTAGATCCTTTACAATTTTGTGAACAAAGCAGCTTCCCTTTTATGTTACTCCAAAATTTCGGAGAATGGAACCAATATGGCGACTTTTTGAAAACAAAAAATTCCTGCATAGTATATGTAAGCGTGCATAAAGGTTAACTTATCAACAACCATTTAAACGAGCTTGACTGCTTTGAATCGAGTGCTGAAGCGCATTGCAGCGGCGTTTACGCCTTTATCCATAAGGAAACGCTTCCAAAATTAGAGCGTTCACTAAATCGTCACTTTTGCAAAAACTCCTCCTCGCTTGCCTGTTTTTTTATGGTTGCTTCTGCTTGCTGAGATTTCAACCTTTTGAATCGCATTCATTTATTTTCAAAACGATAAAAAAAGAAGACGGAAAGGTTATCAAGCGTCTGCGAACTCGCTTCTTTTGGAAGCTTGCGCATACATGCCGATCCCCTGCCGCCTGCCTATTATTCTTCCACGTTCACCACTTCGCGCTCAAACTGTTCGATCCGATCGTTAGGACCCGCAATGACCATAATATCCCCTTCGTGCATCTGGTCCAGCGCCGTCGGCGCAATCGTCACGCCTGCTTCCGTTCGCAAAGCGACGATGGTGCAGCCGAAGCGCGTGCGCGAGTTCAGATCGGATACCGTGCGCGAGTTCAGACAGGTCGGCACCCGCATCTCCACGATCGAATAGTCGTCCGACAGCTTGATGTAATCGAGCAGGTTCGGCGTGACGAGCTGATGCGCAACCCGAATCCCCATATCGCGCTCGGGAAAAATAACTTGGTCGACGCCGATCTTTTCCAGCGCCCGGCCGTGCAGCACCGTGATCGCTTTGGCAACCACTTTTTTCACACCCAGCTCTTTAAGCAGGATCGCGGCCAGAATGCTGGTCTGCATATTTTCCCCGATCGCCACGATTCCGCAGTCGAAGTTCCGGATGCCGAGCGAACGCAGCATTTCCTCGTCCGTAGCATCGGCGACCGACGCATACGTGAAGCGATCCCCGACTTCTTCGACGACCTCCTCATTGCGATCGACGCCCATCACTTCGTAGCCGAGTTCGATCAGTTCCATGCCCAAACTCATACCGAAGCGTCCCAAACCGACTACCACGAATTGTTGTGTACCCAATGTACATGCACCGCCTTAACCAATAATGATCTTACCTTCGGGATACCGGAATTTCTCCGGATTTTTCTTCGGCTTCAGCGCATAGACGAGCGTCAGCAGACCGACCCGTCCGGCGAACATGGTCAACGCGATCATCACTTTTCCGAACGTCGACAGCTCGGGCGTAAGTCCAAGCGAAAGTCCGACCGTGCCGAATGCGGAAGTCGTTTCGAACAGAATTACAATGAAATCGTGGTCTTCGGTAGCGGACAGCGTCATCGACACGACAATAACCAAAGCAAGCGCCAGCAAAATGATCGTCAGCGCTTTAAGAATACGTTCGCGCGCCAATCGTTGACGGAAAAAAACGACATCTTCGCGACCGCGCATCATCGCGATCATCGCGCCGATCGTAACCGCGAACGTCGTCGTTTTGATGCCGCCGCCCGTCGATCCCGGCGAAGCGCCGATAAACATCAAAATCAACAGCATGAACTGCGTCGAATGATGCAAAGCGGTCAGATCGACCGAGTTGATGCCCGCGGTTCGCGGCGTGACCGACTGAAGCATCGCGCTCCAAAACTTCCCGCCCCAACCGAAGCGCCCCAACGTGCCGGCATTGCTCCACTCGAAGATCAAAATAACGACGAATCCGAGCAAAATCAGAAATCCGGTCGTTGCCAAGACCACTTTGGAATGAAGCGACAGCTTTTTTTTACTCCGGAAATCGGCCAAATCGGACAATACGATAAAACCCAAGCCGCCGAGCACGATCAACGCCATAGCGGTCAGATTCATGATCGGGTCATCCGCATAATCCGTCAAACTGCGAAAATCCCCGAAGATATCGAATCCCGCATTGTTGAAAAAGGAAACGGAATGAAAAATTCCGTAATACAGCGCCCGCCCAAACGGCATATCGAAGGCCAAACGAGCGGCGAACAATAATGCCCCGGCTGCTTCAATCGCTAACGAGTAATACAGCACGCGTCGGATCAGCCTGACAATCCCTTCGACCGACCCTTGGTTCATTGCTTCTTGCAGCAGCAGGCGGTCGCGCAGCGAAATCCGCCGTTGAAAAACGAGCGCGAACAAGGTCGCCATCGTCATGAACCCGAGTCCGCCGATCTGGATCAAAACCAGAATGACCATTTGACCGAATGTGCTAAAAAACGTGCCTGTGTCCACTACCACAAGTCCCGTCACGCATACCGCCGAAGTCGCCGTAAAAAAAGCATCGATCCACGGCAATGGCTGCCCCGTCGTATTGGAAATCGGCAGCATCAGCAGCAGCGTGCCGATCAACACCATAACCGCATAACCCATAGCCAAAATCTGCGGCGGGGCGAATCTCGTTTTGGGAACCGCTATAGCCATATTGTGCGCGTCTCCCCTTTCCCTGGCAAGTACCTTGTCAACGCTCAAAGTAAGGTTACGCCCGAATGAAACGCACCTGAAGCGTGTGCCTTTCATTCGAGCGTAATCCTCTGATTAAGAGTTGACAAGCTACTCGTTCATATCGTTCTATTATATCCGCACCTCCTCGGCTATCACAATAACGATTTGAGTCGGAAAACGTCTGCAATTCATGCGCTTTGTGGTATGTGACTTTCGGAATATGGTATTTTAGAAAGAGGAATCCCAAATCCGGCAAGGAGGACAATCATGACTGACCCGCAACAACGCATTTTGAACATCAATTACAAGAAACTCGGCCCGGTCGCAGCGATCGCCTTGGTCATCTATTTCCTATTCAATTTCACGACCCTGTTCCAAAGCGATATGACGCAGCAGGAGCCTTACTCTTTGGTCAGCGAGGAACAGGCACAGACCGTCGCGGCCGACTTTGCTTCTTCGAAGCTCGGAATCAACGATCCGCTCGGCGAAGCTTCCGTCAGTTACCATAGCGATTCGGATCTGTACGGTTACTTGTCCCGCGAAGGCCTGCTAGCCGAGTACGACGATACATACGTAGACAACTTCCCCTATGAAATGTTCCGCGTCGTCTATCACTACGAAGCGAACGGAGAACCCCAAACGCTATCCGTCGACGTCGGCGGACAAAGCGGCAAAGTCCTGGCCTTCAACAGCCTGCCTTCCTCTTACGCCGTGCAGCTGACCGAAGCCGACATTCCGCCGGATTCGCTGGAAGACCAGACGCTGCTGCAAGAAGACAAAGAACAGCTGGCCCAGCCTCTCATGCGGCAGTTGGGATTGGATACCGTCGGACTGGAACGTTTGTCTACGGATACCGAGAACGGCCTGCGTTACGCGTCCTCTTCGGCCAAGATCGGCGAGAGCGCCTTAAATGTTAACGTTACGTTCGAAGGCGACGAAGTCGCTTCGATCCGTTCCAACTTCAGCGTTCCGAGTTCGTATACGAGCTACATTAGCGAACAAACGACTTGGGCGAGCATCATGACCTACGGCGGCTACATGCTGCTGACGTTCGTGCTCGGCGTATTGGCGATCATCTATGCCTTCGTGCTGAAAAAATACGCTTCGTTCACGCGCGGCATTTTCCTGTCACTCTTCTACTATGTCGTTTCGATCTTCTCCGTCTGGAATATGCGTCCTTTCTTCGAAGGCAGCAGTTACTCGGACGTTATCTTTATTGTGACGATCGTTTTGCAGGTCATCATGGGATTCTTTATGGCAGCCTCCCTGTACTTCTGCTTCGTGGCCGGCGACGCCATGTGGCGCAGCCAGGGCAAAAACATGTGGGCGAGACGCGGCGAACCGCAATACGGACGCCATGTGTGGGAATCGCTTAAGACCGGTTATCTGTGGGCGATCATTTTGCTTGCGGTGCAGGCCGTCATCTTCTTCGTCCTGGAGCATACGCTCGGCGTGTTCTCGACCACGGACGATTCGCAATCGACCTACAATATGATGTACCCGTGGCTGTTCCCGATTCTCGCTTGGATGGCCGGGATTTCCGAAGAAGCCATCTATCGCCTGTTCGGCATCCCGATGGTCAAAAAGATCGTGCGCAGCACGATCGCGGCCAGCGTGATCACTTCCCTGATCTGGGCGCTCGGCCATACGCTGTATCCGATCTACCCGGTCATCACGCGGCCGATCGAGCTGCTGTTCCTGGGTCTGCTGTTCAGCTTTATCTTCCTGCGTTACGGCTACATCACGGCGATGTTCGCGCACGTCGTGTTCGACAGCATCCTGATGGGCCTCAGCCTGATCTTCATGGGTACGCCTACGTACATCGCAGTCGGAATCGTGTCGATCGTGATGCCGGCAATCGTCGCGTTCGTTATTTATCTGATATACGGAAAAGACAAGACGCGGCCGGATGACGGAGGAAACGGCACCCGCAGCGGAGAGATTACGCAACCCGCGGCTCCGGGCTTTTTGGATAAACCCCAGCAGCCGGTAACGGAAGCTCGCATGAACGCGGAACCGCGCCTTTACGGCGGCGCGCTGCCGCAAGATCCGCGTACCGTTTCGCCGAAACCGGCTCCCAAACAGCCGCCTGTTCGAGAGCCGCATACCGAGCAGCCTCCGGTCGATCAGCAATATACCGAAGAACCGCGGACACCGGAGCCTCCGGTCGTGCAACCGCCGCCTTCGGCTCCGCTTGCTCCGGAACCCGAGACAGAGTCGTATTCCGCATCGGACGCGCAGGGGCGGACTCCGGCCGCAGATCGCGCATTCGATCCGGAACGCCCTCCGGGAGGCGGCTTGTTCCGCGAATCGAACCCGTCGAATCCGCCGCTCCCGGGAGATCGACGCGAAGACGATAAACCTCGCGAATAGACGCTTGCTTCCCGCAAACGTCAGGATCAACTTGTCGCGCAGCAGAATCAGACAGCAGTAAAGAAAGACTTAAAAAGGGTGGCGCCTTACGAACAAGGCCTCACCCTTTTTGGATTGATTGGACGAATCCGTATTGTGTATTTCGGCCCAAGCATATCCCGTACGCTTGAACGTTGATCAAATTTAACGGATCGAGACGACCCTTAGCGTTAAAAATGAAGCAGTCCGCATTTTTAACGGATCGTAGCAACGCTTAAACATGAAAAAAGCGTGGATTGAGCCGCTTTTGATATCCTTTCAATGGCTAAGCGTCGCCACGATCCGTTAGAGCAAAAACAATGCAAAAAAAGGCACGTAACGGATATGAGATCCGTTACGTGCCTTTTTGCTTTTGCGATCTCCGGTCTACTCTCCGATCGCCCGGCGCGCTCGTGCTCCGATCAGTGTGAGCCAGAACGCATACACCAGCACGTTCCCCGCAAAAGGCAGCGTCGCAAGCAAGGTTAAATGCGTCCAAAATCCTACGGCAGCAGCGCCGATTAATGCTGCCGCCGTGCAAATCAACGCATATCCCCCGCGATGCGCCACCAATTCTTTAGGCAGCGGAAGCCGATATTTTTTTGATGCGACAAACGGCAGCAGCAGCCCGTGCAGAACCAAATGAATAACGATCGCAAGACCGCCGAGAAGCACGACTGCCACGAAAGCCCCAAAACCCGTTTCAAGCGACTCCGTATGATACTCAGGCTCTAACCACCGCCAGAAATCCAACACCAGTCCAAACCAACTGAGTATGATGCTGACCGCGACGGAAGCCAGCAGCAGCGGTGTATAAGATCGATCCGTACCTTCTTTTCGCAATTCGATTCCCCCTATTCCTTATCCCATAAACGCTAAAAAAGGAATAAAGGTTAGGGGCATCCTCCAACAAAACGATCAAAGGCTGTTGCTCACTTTTAGAGACACATGACTTGCTTTAAGGCTTTTTGGGCGGTTCCGGCTGTTGTACGGACTTCGGCGCCGTTGCTCCTTTTTTCTCCAATACCTCTTTAAAATCGTCCCGAACGCTGCCTTTCCACAGCTTTACGCCCGAACGATAAGCCGCGCGGCCGTTCAGATGTCCCGCTACCGGAGAAGTCAGGAACACGAATACGATCGCGAGCAGCAGCTTGACATTGATGTCCCCGTCAACGACCCAAAAGTAAAGAAAAGCGCCGACGAGAACAAAAAGTACGCCTAATGCCGCGCTTTTGGTAGCAGCGTGCGAGCGAAGGTACACGTCCGGCAGACGGATCAATCCGAAAGCGCTGATCGCGCAAAATACCGCACCGGCCAAAGCCAGTACGATCGCGATCCATTCAACGATCGTCGCCATCTTCGATCACGCTCCCTCTTTCAATATATCTCGCCATGACCGTCGTGCCGATAAACGTCAGAATGCCGATGACCAGAATGATCTCCGTCAGCGCCTGCGTATCGAGCAGCATGCAGAGCACCGCGATCATGGCAAGCAGATTAATCCCGATCGTATCCAGCGCCGCGATCCGGTCGGAGCGGCTCGGGCCGACGATCAGCCGGTAGGCGCAGCCGAGGACCGCAAGCGCCAAAACGGCGAGCGCGATGCTCAAAAATACGGTGGTCATGAACGGGTCACCTCCATAATCGCTTTTTCGAACGTTGCGCGAATCTTATCGGACATTTCGCCGACATCGGAAATATCAAGCGCATGGATGTACAAGGTCCGATTATCGTCCGATACTTCGAGCGTCAACGTTCCCGGCGTCAGACAGATCAAACAGGACAAAATGGTCACTTCCCAATCCGAACGTAACTCCGTCTGATATTCGAAGATGCCCGGATGCATGTCCAGCTTCGGCCGCAAAATATGACCCATGACTTCAAAGCTGGAAACCAGCAGTTCGCGAAGCAGCAGGATGACCAGCTTAAACACAGCCCATACCTTCGTCATGTAAAAAGGTTCCGGACGGAACTTGCGCACGATATACAGGACTCCGATCCCCAACACATAGCCGACAATAAAACCGGAGGCCGACCAATTGCCGTTCAGCGCCATCCACACCAATGCGATCATCAGGTTCAGCAAAATTTGAAAAGGCATCTCGATCTACTCTCCTTTCAGCACGGCTTCGATGTAAAGAATCGGATTCGCCAACGTTTCGCCTGCTTGCGAAGCGAAACCGTAGACGCTGTTGCTTGCCAGGCCTATGCCGATCACGAACGCCAGCAGCAATACAGCCGAGACGTTCGCCAACCCTGCACCGGAAGTCTTTTTTGCATTGGCCGCTTTTGTCTTTTTGATTTTTCGCCCCTGAACCGCTTCGGCTTCCTGCTGCACTTCCGGTTCTGTTCCCCAGAAGGCTTCCCGGAAAATTTTAACCAACGAGTACAGCGTCAGCAGGCTGGAAGCCAGAGCGACCAAAGACAGCGCCAGCATTCCTTCTTCGAGGCCGCCGCGCACGATCAACACTTTGCCCGCAAAGCCGCTCAGCGGCGGAATGCCGGTCAAAGCCAGCGCCAAAATAAAGAACATCCAGCCGAGGCCGGGACGGCGACGGATCAATCCGCCCATCCCGTCGAGCCGATCCGTTTTGGCGGCCGCGATCAGCATGCCGCCCAAGACGAACATCAAGCCTTTGGATACAATGTCGTGCAGCATATAAAAGACAACGCCGTCCAAAGCGTCCCGGGTCGACGCGGCTAAGCCGAAAGCCACAAAGCCTACGCCGATCAGCACATTGTAGTTCAAAATACGGGGAATATCGCGATAGGCGACCGCGCCGATTCCGCCCAAAACCATCGTCGCCGCAGCCATGCCCGCGATCCAGCCGTGCGTAAACGAAGGATCGCCCGGGAAGATCAGCGTAAACGTGCGAACGATCGCATATAAACCGACTTTGGTCAGCAGCGCCCCGAACAACGCGCGTACCGCGAACGGCGGCGCCCCGTAAGCTCCAGGGAGCCAGAAGAACAGAAACAGACCCGCTTTGAGCGAAAAAACGATCAAGAACAGAACAGCGATCACATTCAATACGCCGCCTTGTCCCGCTTCCGTGATCCGCTGCGACAAATGCGCCATATTCAGCGTACCGACGGCTGCGTACAGATACGCGACCGAAGCGACGAACAACGTGGACGACAAAATATTGACGAGCAAATATTTCGGCGCTTCGCGAAGCTGTTTTTTGTCTCCGCCCAACGTGATCAGCGCATAAGACGAAATCAGCATGACCTCGAAAAATACGAACAGGTTAAAAATATCTCCGGTCATGAACGAACCGTATACCCCGACGAGCAGGAAATGGAAGAACGTGTAGTAGTAATGTTCTTCCCTCTCGCGTCCGATGCTCGCAAACGAATAGATCAGCACCGCAAGCCCCGTGATCGAAGCCGCCAGAACAAGCAGCGCCGCAAACATATCGGCCACGAATACGATGCCGTAAGGCGGCGACCAGCCGCCGAATTGCAGCGTCTGAATGCCTTCCGACCGGACCCGAAGCACGATCATGCCCGCAACCAGAACGTTGGCGATTCCCCCGATCAAGCCGATCACACGCTGCATCTCGACTTTTTTGCGGAAAAACATCAAAAATACCGCGATGACCATAGGCAAAAGAACGGGCAGCACAAGCAAATTATTCAAGAGTCCGCCTCCTTGCCTTCAGCGTCCACACCGTCGATTTCGTCCGTTCCTCTTGTCTGGTAAGCCCGGTAAGCGAGAACGAAAAACAACGCGGTCACGCCGAAACTGATCACGATCGACGTCAAAATCAAGGCTTGCGGCAGGGGATCGACATACGACTCGCTTCCGCTACCGAGAATCGGCGCCGCGCCGCGCTTCAGGCCGGCCATCGTCAGCAGCAGCAGATGGACGCCGTGCGTCAAGAGCGAGGTGCCCAAGATAACGCGCAGCAAGCTTTTGGTCAAAATCAGGTAGACGCCGATCATGAACAAAGCGCCGATGGCTACCGCCATGATCCATTCCATCTCAGTCCTCCCCCTTTATCGCGAAAATAATATTCATGACGACGCCGACGACAGCCAAGTATACGCCAAGGTCGAACAACACCGCCGTAGCCAGTTCCGTATCGCCCAGAATCGGCAGTTCGAAATGGCCGAAAGCATGGCTGAGAAACGGAGCGCCGAAAATGAACGAACCGGCTGCCGTTAAAATCGCGATGCTCAAACCGATGGCCGTCAGGATTCGGTAATCGACGCGAATGACGCGGCGCACCGTATCCATGCCGAACGAGACGGCCAACAAAATCAATGCCGCCGCCGTCATGAGCGCCGCAATGAATCCTCCGCCCGGATTGTTGTGCCCGGCGAAGAACAGATAGAGCGAAAACGAAATGATGATCAGCACGATGACCCGCGACATGGTGCGCAAAATGACGTCGTTGGAACGAAGCGGGAAGCTTGCGTGCAGCTGCGAAGCTTGCTTTGTCGACTTCGCGCCTTGTTCCGGTGCCGTGCGAATGCCAAGCTTGATCAACCCGTAAATACCGAGCGAAGCGATGCCCAACACCATGATCTCGAACAAGGTATCAAAGCCCCGGAAGTCGACAAGAATGACGTTGACGACGTTTTTGCCGCCTGCCGATTCGTAGCTTTCGTTCAAGAAGTAATTCGAGATCGGTTCGAACGGGCTGCTGCCCATCGAAGCCAATGCGACAAGCGTCACGGTAATCCCGACGCCCGCGGCCACGAGCAGATTGGTCCATTTGAAAACAGGCTTCTCCTTTTCGCGTTTCAACTTCGGCAGGAACTTGAAGCAGAGCAGGAACAAAATAACGGATACCGTCTCCACGATCATCTGCGTCAATGCAAGATCCGGCGCGCGGAAGATTAGGAACAACGCCGTCACCATGTATCCAGCCGCGCCGGTGAACAAAATCGCGTTGACGCGCGATTTCGCAAACGGTACGGCCGCGGCCGCGCCCAGCATAACAACGACCAGCGCAACTTCGTAGAACGTAATCGGCGCGTAGTTCTCCATCCCCAGCGAAATACCCGGCGAGAAAACCAACGTTCCGCCGACCGCTACGATCAAGAACAGGAAAATGTAAATCAGATAACGGCGTACCGAGCCTGTCATGTATAGATCGGTGAAACGCCGACCGCCGTTCTCAAGCACGTTCAATAGACCGTTATACAGCCGATTCAGCGTGTCCCGCCCGTTCCATTCGCGATCCAGCATTTTCAATCGGCCATACGTCATATACAGCGCCGAACCGAGCAGGACAACGCCGATCGTCATCCATAATTCCGTCGTCCAGCCATGCCAGAAGTGAATGGATACATGCGTATCCGCCGGGCTCAAGACGCCTCCGCGAACAGCCGCGACCGCCGGATCGATCAAAGCATGCCCCAGCGCGTTCGGAAGGAATGCGAATACGACGGCCAGAGAAACAAGCAATACGGGCGAAGCCAGCAATCCCGCCGAAGCTTCGTGCGGAAGCTTGTCGAGTTTGTTGTTCACGGTTTTGCCGCCGAACGTCTTGAACGCCAAAATCATGCTGTAGACGAACGTGAATACGCTGGCGATCCAGGCCATAATCGGAAGCACCAATATCCAAGACCCGACGTTTGAAGCGTCGAATTCCCGAATATTCACCATCGCGGTAAAGAACATTTCTTTGCTCAAAAATCCGCTGAACGGAGGCAGACCGGCCATCGAAAACGAACCGATCAAGGCAACCGCGAACGTGACAGGCATCAGCTTGATCAAGCCGCCCAATCTGCGAAGATCGCGAGTTCCCGTTTCATGGTCAACGATGCCCACGACCATAAACAGCGAGCCTTTGAATACGGCGTGGTTGATCAAATGGAACACTGCCGCCGTCGTCGCGAGCCCGAACAACGCAATTTGCGCCGGATCATCGAAAAATGCGGCCGCCGAACCTACGCCGAGCAAACTCATGATCAGACCGAGCTGACTGATCGTGGAATAAGCGAGCAGGGCTTTGAGATCGGTTTGACGGATGGCTTTGAATGATCCGTACAGCAGCGTAACCAATCCGACGAGCGATACCGTCCAGAACCATAGGGAATCTCCGGCGAATACCGGACTCATCCGCGCAACCAGGTACAGGCCGGCTTTCACCATCGTGGCCGAATGGAGATAGGCGCTGACAGGCGTCGGCGCTTCCATCGCGTCGGGCAGCCAGATATGGAACGGGAACTGGGCCGATTTGGTGAACGCTCCTAACAGGATCAGAATCATCGCGGGCAAAAACAGCGAATGCTCCGGCAGCGAAGCGGCCTGCGCCGCGATCTCGCGGATACTGTACGTGCCGGTCATCAGATACAGCAGATTAAAACCCGCGAACATGGCCAGGCCGCCGAACACGGTAATCAACATCGATTTCAAAGCACCGTAACGGGAACGCTCCCGGCGGTACCAGAACGCGATCAACAAGAATGACGCGATGCTCGTCAGTTCCCAGAACGCATACAGCACCATCAGATTATCGGACAGCACGACGCCCAGCATCGCACCCATGAACATCAATAAGTACAGATAGAACTGACGAATGGATTCCGAATTTTTGCCCATGTAAAACATCGAATACCATACCACGAGCGTGCCGATACCCGTGATCAGCAGGGCGAACAGCAAACTCCAGCCGTCCAGCACGAGCGAAAGATCAATGCCGAGATCCGGCATCCACGGCATAGTCACCCATAGACTGTCCCCGGCCGCGGATTGCGGAATGCGGCTCAAGAAGTAAACGAACAAAGCCGCAGGTACGGGCAGGACGGCCCAACCGGGGTGAATACGCGGCAGTACGCGCATGAGCGGGATCAGCGCCGCCCACAGAAACGGAATCAGAATAGCGATATGCAGCACGTGTAAGCCTCCCTCCTTTCCAATCCAGAACCCGTCATTTTTTAATCCATTCTCCTTGTACGATTTTCAAATATTCGGCTTGTCCGTTTTTGACGATCTTGAACAGGCCGCTGTCGAAGTCGGTATCCAATTCCCGGAAAAATACGCCTTTGATCGCATCGCCCGGGTTTTCGTCCGCGTCTTCATCGTAATCTCCCGCCAGAACATATTTCCCGCCTTCCGGCACTAACGAAGCGGAAAATCCTTTTTCATGCGTTTCTTCAAGCAGTTCGGGATAGCGCTGAACCGCCACGATATGCAAATCGATCGCGCCGATCCGGTCCAGCAGATCGTCCACAAAATCGCCGTGCGTGATTTCATGCCAGAACGACTGGCTCGCGCGACCGATAATGATCTGGGTCACGCCTGCTTCCTTTGCCGCATCGGCGATCACGTCAGCCGTTTTTTGCCCGCTGCCGCATTTTCGCACGAGAAATTCGCCGTCCGATTCTTCGGTTTGCTTGCGCCAACCCGATACGTATTTTTCTTTTTCGGAACTGTACGTTTCCTGGCGCGCAGGCTCGACGGTCATGACTCTCAGCGGCGCGCCGAGCAGCGACGCCAATCGACTTCCCCGCTGAATCAGCCGCTGTCCATGCGGGCCGTAGTGTACACAGACCAAAATGCTTTCCTGATGCCTCTCTTTTTCCAAACCCGATCCCTCCGTTTATGTAGGCATTAAAAATGCGGAATTCACGTTCGGCTTCACGCCGAACACGATTCGAACTCCGCAGTCAAACCTTTAAAAAAACACAGAAAGAGCCCGCTGTTGGCAGGCTCCTCCGGGTGAATCGTATACAGTTATGCCCTATTATATCGGGAGCATTCAAGAAAGTAAAGGCTGCCATATAACGAAAACCCGCCTTGAATCCGCTTCGTTTCAGTGCGTATGAACGGTACATCATGAGCCTCGCTCGATTTTCCGACATGCAATTTGTCAGGCTTCGTCTTTTAGCGCATCGAGTATCTGGCGCGCCAACTTGTCCCCGATCGACAGCGGGCGGAAATCCTCGACCGAAGCTTCGCGGATTTTTTTGAGCGATCCGAAATGCTTGAGCAGCGTTTGGCGGCGTTTCTCGCCGATGCCCGGAATCGAATCGAGCTTCGACGTGACCATCGACTTGGCGCGCTGTTCGCGGTGGAACGAGATCGCGAAACGGTGAACTTCGTCTTGGATGCGTTGAAGCAGGTAGAATTCTTCGCTATCCCGCGCCAATGGGACAACTTCGGGCGGATCTCCGCTCATAAGCTGTGCGGTTCTGTGCTTGGAGTCTTTGACTAGGCCGGCAACAGGAACGCTGAGGCCCAATTCGTTTTCCAGCACGTCGATCGCGACCGATATTTGACCTTTGCCGCCGTCGACGAGGACCAAATCCGGCAGCGGCAGATTTTCTTTGAGCACGCGCTCGTAGCGGCGGCGAATAACTTCGCGCATCGTGGCATAGTCATCCGCGCCTTTGACGGTGCGGACTTTATATTTGCGGTACTCCTGCTTGGCCGGTTTGCCGTCGAGGAAGACGACCATGGCGGATACCGGGTTCGTACCCTGAATATTCGAGTTATCGAACGCTTCGACGCGGTGCAGGCTGTCGAAACCCAATGCGTTGCCGAGACGATCGGCCGCGCCGCTGGTGCGTTCTTCGTTCCGCTCGATCAAGCGGAACTTCTCTTCCAGCGAGACACGCGCGTTTTCGCTGGCCATCTCGACCATTTTGCGCTTGGAGCCGCGTTTGGGTACAAGGGCTTTTACGTTCAGCCATTGTTGAAGCGCAGCAGCGCCGTTCAGATCGCCTAATCCGGAAGCGCCGGACTCGGACGCGTTTTCCGCGCCTTCGCCTGCAATTCCGTCCTTCGCCTCGTTGGAAGCTTCCATATAGGACGCGCCGGATTCCGCAACCCGAGGAAGTTCCGCAGACGCTTCGTGGTAACGCGTTTCTTGCTGCAAATTCGACTCCTGGTCTTGTTCTCCCTGAAGTTCATCATCGCCGTCGTCTCCGTCGGCGTCGGCGGCTTCGTTGGCAGCCATGATATCGGCGCGCGAAGCGGCTTGCTGCGACCGCGTTTCGCCTTCGGCTGCAACCGCGACGCCTTCTTCGTTCGCCGGCAGCAAAATCTCCTGCGGCAGCGCCGGATTATCGCTGTAATACTGGGTGACGTAAGATAGGAAATCGGCATAGGCTTCCCCATAGAACGGGAAGCTTGATGCGTGGCGCTCGATCATTTTGCCTTGACGGATATAGAGAATCTGCACGCACATCCAGCCTTTGTCGACCGAATAGCCGAATACGTCGCGGTCTTTTTTATCCGTGGCATTGATCTTCTGCTTCTCCATGACCGCTTCAATATTCAGAATCTGGTCGCGCAGTTCTTTGGCCCGCTCGAAATACAGGTCTTCGGCGGCTTCTTCCATTTTCCGGCGCAGTTCCTTTTTGATCTCTTCGTGGCTGCCGCCGAGAAAACGGGCGATCTCGTCGCGAATGCCGTCATACTCTTCTTTGCCGATGTCTTTGACGCACGGCGCCAAGCATTGGCCCATATGGTAATACAAGCAGACTTCTTTTGGCATGACGCCGCATTTGCGCAGCGGATACATGCGGTCGAGCAGCTTTTTGGTCTGCTGCGCGGCGTAAGCGTTCGGATAAGGGCCGAAATAGCGAGCTTTATCTTTGAGCACCCGCCGCGTGACTTCAAGCTTGGGATGCTTTTCGTTGGTGATTTTGATATAAGGAAACGTCTTGTCGTCTTTAAGCAGTACGTTATAGCGCGGCTGGTGCAGCTTGATCAGGTTGCATTCCAGAATCAGCGCTTCCATGTTGCTCGACGTGACGATGTATTCGAAATCGCGGATATCGATAACGAGCCGCTGCGTTTTGCCTTCGTGGCTGCCTGTGAAGTAGGAGCGCACGCGGTTTTTCAAAATTTTGGCTTTGCCGACGTAAATGATCGTGCCTTCTCTATTTTTCATCAGGTAACAGCCCGGGAGTTCCGGCAGCAGCGCCAGCTTATCCCGAATATGCGCCAATGCTTTTTCTTGTTCCTGAATGGTTTCGAGGTGCGTATCCAATCTGTGTTCGACCTCCCTGTATGCTTGCGGTGTCTGACTTTCTCTGGGTGAGTGGTTGTCGATAGAGTTACGTGGGAGCGGGAAGCGAGAAGACTGCGAGAGAAATTCGTTCAATTCGCTGTCTCACTTGGAAAACTGGATTGAAATTTAGATGGAGGTTTTCCAAGTTCAAAGGCGTATTTCACTGAATTTCTCTCTCCGTCTTCTCGCTTCCAGTCGCGTTTAACTTTCTCGACATGTTGGAATGACTTTCTTTTATTATACGCCAAAAGTTTCTGGATGACACGAAAAGACGAACATGCGCTCTCCCTGCTCGCTCTCTTCGATATGATCGCAAAAATGAGCAGGAAATGAAAAGAGAAAATCAAAATAGAAACGAAAACAAAAACCCCCGGCGGATTGCCGGGGGTTCTGCTTAATCATGTCCAATTCGCTCTGTATGGAGCATCACCGGGCATGACGTTGGGATTACTCGTGTTTGGACAGTACGCCTTTCAGCGCTTCTTTGGAGTTTACGCCGATCAGTTTGTCGACCGGTTGTCCGTCCTTGAAGAAGATCATGGTAGGGATGCTCATTACGCCGAAACGGGAAGCCGTTTCAGGGTTTTCGTCGACGTTGACTTTCGCGATTTTCACGTTTGCGCCAACTTCGCCGTCCAGCTCGTCCAGGATTGGAGCAAGCATTTTACAAGGTCCGCACCATGGTGCCCAGAAGTCAACCAGAACGGTTCCTTCGCCAGCTTCCACTTCGGTTCCGAATGTTTGGTCGGATACATTTACAATAGCCACGGAAAATTCCTCCTTAAGGTGTGCTGCAAAATTTATATATGGTGTATGTGTGTACACCGCAAATCGCCTAGTTAAAGATAACTTGCGCTTGTCTACCTGTCAATTATAACACGTATTTGCCATTCCCGAAACAAATAATTGTATGTTTTTATAAACATCTAACCTTTTGTAAGTGAAGATTCCATGAAGAAAGGATTCTTGGGAAGGCATGCTTCATCCCCGCTTATTTTCACCCAGCACGTGTATGGTTTCCACGAAAGGCTGGATACGATTCATCAAACGTTCTCCCTTATACGCTTCTTCTCCGTCCTTGTTGGTGAAACTCAGATGTTTTCCCAAGTCGGACAAGGAGTAGTTGGAGGTATAGAACGTAGGTTTTCGATTCATGCGATGATTCAATATGGAGCCCAGCACATGGTCGCGAACCCAAGGTCCCATATTTTCCGCGCCGATATCGTCGAAGATCAGAAGATCCGTATTTTTCATCAGCTCGATCGTATCGCGCAGCTTTTCTCCGTCCTGAATCATGGATTTGACGTCTTCCACGAAGTCGGGCATGTACACGATGACGCCGGAATGGCCTTCCTTCGCCAGCTCATGCAGCAGATAGCACATCAGGAACGTTTTGCCCGTGCCGAACGGTCCTTGCAAATACAGACCTTTTTTCTGAAGTCCGGAAGCTTTTGCCGCATCGATATAATCGAACACCTGCATGACTGCCGACGAACGCACCGGATCTTTGCGCATGATCTCGACATCGTCGTAGCCTTCCTGCAAAGCGCGTTCATCCACGTAAAAGCTGCGAATGCGGCTGCTGATTTGCTTATCGCGCTCATGCGCAAGCTGCAAGTTGCACGGCGCTTTGTAATCCCGGATACGCAGTTGACCGTTCACTTCATCAACGCTCAGTTTGGTGTAATGCCCTTGAAAATCGTTCGGACAATTTTCCAGGCCCGGGCAATTGTCGCAATGCTTCTTTTCCTTCACGAATTCATATAAACGACTGAGATTGCGCGTCAATTCCTGCTCGGTCAGCTCCGGGTAACGCAGCGTCAGTTGGCGAACTTCCGGTTCGTTTAGAATCTTGGTTTTTAAATCTTCGGTCCGCTGACGAATGCGCGAACCGCCCATCTGCTTGAGCACATCACCGATCGAATCCATTTTCGTTTGACCTCCTTTCTAAAAAATAGTCGATACAACCAAACGTACTTTAACTCCGCGGAGTGTTTTTGCTTGCTTTTCTTTGCTCGGCCAATCGCACGTATTCGGCAAATTCTTCATCGCTAACGGCAGTTTGAACCGGCGTGTTTTGCACGATCGGCAGTTCCGGCTTGCCTCGGGCGGCTTTGCCCTGGGCGCGAGCGCGGGAGCTGTTTTGCGGCGCTGCTTGGCGCTTCGGATTGTTTTGATCGCGAATGTACCGGACAGCCTTCTCATACGTATCGATCTGCCGCAGCAGCATATTGGAAGCGATCGAATCGACGAAGTTGCGGCTGATGCGTTGATCGCCGTCTTTGCCGAGCAATGTGACCAGATAATGGATCAGCACGTTGATGACCTCGCCGGGCAATTTGTAGCTCAGATCGATCTTGCTGAACATATCGAGCCACGGCCCGGGAACGGTTCCTGGGAAAAAGTTGCGCAGCAGGCCGGTATACGGCTCGTTGCGAAGCAGCATGTTATATTGGTGAATATCGCACTTCGACTGGAACTGCGCCGGAACTTCGAGATAATACTCCATTTCCACGGCGTGTTCGACAGGCATATCGTTCGCGGTTTCCGGTTCTTCCGGGCGAATGACGCGGGCAGCGCGAACCTGTCGCTCCTCGGTGCGCTTTGCCGTTTGCCGGAAGGTGAGGTTGGCGCGATTCTGAAGGTTGTCCAGCATCAGCTCTCCGTCATGCGAGAAAATGCCTTCCTCGTCCAACAGACGCACGATGTCTTCAACGTTCAGATCGAATTTGCGCGCGACGTGGTTGATCATCCCCATCTGCTCGCGGTTATGCCGCAGCCCTTCGACAAACTGACGGTTACGAGCACCTCGCGGGAAATGCAGAATGACGTCGGAATAATCGAACAGCGGATCTTCGACCGGCATGTTTTTGCTTTGACGGCGGGCAGGCGTGGCTTCGGATAACGCCTGCTCCAGCTCGTAATCAATAACATGCGTGTTCAGTTCGAAAATTTCATAAAACGGCTGCGAAATATTTTCTTTGGCGGCCCGCCCGATTTCCCCCAACTCTTCCGGCTCGCCGCTCCAAAATCGCTCTTGCAGCGCCAATACGGCAAACTTGCCGATTCGGTCCCGCAGTAGCAGCGTCAAATGTTGGGTAGCGAAAAAATCAGACGGCGGCAGCGGTTGCTGAAGCTCGTATTCGTACATATATTGGTCTTGCTCCGGCCGATACAGCCGATGGGTCTGAAGCAGTCCTACCGCTTCCAGCTTCGAGGCGTTCTCGACCATCAACGTCCGTCCCCGGTCGTTCGGCTCGATCCCTAAGGTCAAAAAAAGCCCGCGCTGCGGCTCAGGTACGGAATAACCCGTGCGTTCTCCCGGCAAATGCTGGGCCAATAAGCGGTATAAAGCGATAGCGGACGTCCCGACCATCGGCTGGTAAACCAAGGTCAACATTCGTTCGTCCAGATTACTCAGGCTGAAATCGCGATACGTATAATAACGGTGATGTTCCGTGTAGTGTAACAAGCTCTTCATGCGCATCGGCGGATGTCCCCCTCTTGTCCTTGCAAAATTGCGCGTAAAAATAGATTTGCTCCTCGGAACGCGCCCTTGGCTGTGGACAGGTTCTTTGGAGCCCCTCCATTTTACCACAATTCTATCGGCATGAAAGGGCGGAAAGCACCCAAATTTCGAGGAATACGAACTAGCCGCTCATTCAGATGCGTTCGGGCTTCGGAATGCTTATTTTCTTATGAACGGCTATTGCGGCGAGCGGTGTTTTATATAGAGGGGATTTTTTTAAGGAGCGAATTGCCCTTCTCTTCGCTATTGCGATACAATGGAAAATGGGAGTTCCCGGAAGCATGTACTCAGTATCTGTACAAACGGATTTTTGCAGCACGGTTTGTGAAAATCTCCACCATACAATCTGATTTAGGAGTGATACGATTCATGAATGAAGCTACGCTAACGCTTGAAGGCTGGTATTGCCTGCACGATTTCCGTTCGATCGACTGGACGCTGTGGAAAGCAGCCGACCAGGAAGAACGCGCCGGAGCGATGGAAGACCTGGAAGAGTTCATGAAAGAATTCTCCGAAACGGCCGAAGCCGGAACAGGCAGCACGGCGGTCTATTCGATCGTGGGCCAAAAAGCCGACTTCGTCTTTATGTACCTGCGCGAAACGCTGGAAGATATCAATAAGCTGGAGACGGCATTCAACAAGACCGACTTCGCCAAGTTTACGAAAAAGGAATATTCCTACGTGAGCGTCGTTGAACTGAGCAATTATCTGAGCAAAGAAGGCGAAGATCCGATGCAAAATCCGCAGATCATCGCCCGCCTGAAGCCGGAACTGCCAAAATCGGCCCATATCTGCTTCTACCCGATGAACAAAAAACGCGACCTGAACGACAACTGGTACATGCTGTCCATGGACGACCGCAAATCGATGATGCGCAGCCACGGCATGATCGGACGCGGTTACGCGGGCAAAGTGAAGCAAATCATCTCCGGCTCGGTCGGTTTCGACGATTGGGAATGGGGCGTTACCTTGTTCTCAGACGACGCTTTGCAGTTCAAGAAGCTGATCTATGAAATGAGATTTGACGAAGTCAGCGCTCGGTACGGGGAGTTTGGAGCGTTTTATGTGGGAAATTTGTTGGATTGGGAAAAGGCCGTGGAGATGTTGAAGGTTTAACGGCGACAGGCGGGAAAAAGCTTGAGGGCGCTTGGGACGAGGTGACTGTAAGGTCGTGCTTGTCGGGCGCTCTTTTTGCTGTTTGCGATGGTGAGGGGTGGGAGCGTGCGTCCGGCGAAGTGTTCGGTTTCGTCGCTTCCCGTCCTCGGGAAATTGGATTGGATTTTACAAGGGAATTTCCCGAGGACAGAGGCGAACGCTTAAAAGGTTTCGCAAGAAAACTCGCATCGGAAGCATAAGCAGGCTCTGCACTCGAACACTTCGCCTTCCGCTGGGACTCTGACGCACACGCACACTTAAAAATAGAGCCGAAGCGCCCCGGACTGTAATCGTCCGGGGCGCTTCGCTTTTTCCCGCCTGCTGCCGAGGTGGAAAAGGGTAGGGAGGGCTGAGCGAGGGCTGTGCAATCGCTCGGGGGCACGCTGTGCGCGGGATTCGACGCGCCGCTGGTAGGCGGCTGTCGAATCGGGAATGACGTTCAACGAAAATGTGTGCGAATCGTCAACATTTTGCGGCGCTAACTTCCTTTTTTGCTTTAAATGCTGACGTTTGATCAACAATTTTTCCGAAATCGCCCCATAATGAACTCCACTCTATAAATATGTTGATATTTCGTCAGCATTTTCAAAAAATTAGCGTTTATTCTCGTAAAATGTGTGCGAATCGTCAACTTTCACAAGGGACAAGTGTTATTCGACATTAACCTGCCTTGTATAAAAAACAAATTAATTATAACTTCCGAACCGGGCTGTTATCTCGGCTCCGCCGGAAGGCGAATTGCCCACGGTTAAGGCTCCGCCGTGTTTTTCGCACAGCAGCCGGCAGAGGTACAGGCCCAGGCCGAAGTGGGTGTCGGCTTCTCTGTCGCTCCCGCGATAGTAAGGGTCGGTTGCATGGTTGAGCGCTTCCGTGGTGAAGCCGGGGCCGTCGTCGGTTACGGTGAAAGCAAAAGAATGAGGTGTTGTATGAAACGTGATTTGAATCGATTCGGCAGCGAAGCGTTCGGCATTGGCGATTAGATTTTCGAATACGCGGAATACGATACCGGAATCCAGATTGAGGACGCCGGGCAGGATTTCGTTGGTCGCGATCGTTTTGGCACCTGATAAGGATGTGGCGATATCGTGCAGTTCCCCGACCAACTCCGTCAATTCGATCTCGCGCGGCCCGGGCTGTAAATCGTCGAGTTTTTGCACCGAAGTCATGGAGGCGACGTAACGCTCCAGTCGGTCGGCGTTGCGGCGGAGAGCCGAAATAGCGGACACCGTCTCTTCGCGATCCAGGTTACCGGATGGGTAAAAGTCGGCGAGCAGGTCGATGCGGCCCTTTAACACGGATAGCGGGGTGCGCAAATCGTGTGAAAAGGCGGCGTTCAGGCGTTTTCGTTCCTCGGCGATTCGCCAGCTTTCGCGGCTGCTTTGTTCGAGGGCGGCGCGCATTTTTTCAAAAGCCTCACTGATTCGCCCGAATTCGTCGCGACTGCGAATAGCGATGCGGAAGTCGAGATCGCCTTTCGCTACGAGATCGGCAGCTTCGATCATCGCTTGAAGCGGTTGACGAACGCGGCGGCGATAAAATAGGAACAATCCGCCGCCGAATAGAAGGATCGTGTACAGATAGGGCGAGGCATATTGGACAAACAGATAGAATCCACCCTTTAACTTGTGGGCGACTGTGAAATCAGAAAAACTTGGCCTGGATTGGCCATTCTCATAAACCCTTATCCGGTCGCCGTTCCAATCGTCCGCTCCGGCTTCGGTTCGTTGTCCCTCTTCGTTAACCGGCATCATTTTGTAAGGAAGCGAGTCCCAATACGAAGCGTATAATATCCCGTATCGACTGGACGCCTCGTGTGTTGTAACTTGCGATAGAAAAACAACCGCCGAGACGAGCACCACGGTCAACAGCATAAACTCGGTCAAAATGGAACGGGCTCCAAACTTTTTTATTCGAGTCGGTCTTGCGTTCAAGCTTTCCATTTGTATCCCAACCCCCATATCGTTTCGATCGGAGAATCGACGCCGGACGCGCTCAATTTCCTTCTTAGGTTCCGAACATGTTCAGCGACGACAGCACTGCTGCCTTCTCCGTCCATGCCCCAGATTCGCTCATAGATCTCGTCTTTATCGAAAACTCGTCCTGCATGCAGCGACAGCAGTTCCGAAATTCGGTATTCCTGCCTGGTTAAAGGAATGCCGACCCCGCGGTGCGTAACTTCGGCTGCGGAGTAATTGATGACCAATCCGCCCGTAAACTTCACTTCGGATTTACCCGTCTGACGCTCCTCTCTTCGCAAATGGGCAGCGACGCGAGCAGCCAATTCCGCCATGCCGAACGGCTTGACCACGTAATCGTCTCCGCCTACGGCGAAACCATTGACCTTGTCGACTTCCTCGACCCGAGCGGTCAGGAACAAAATCGGACAAGCCACCGTATCCCGCAGGCTGCGGCAAACGTCTAACCCATCCATACCTGGCATTCCGATATCGAGCAGAATCAAATCCGGATGACGACCCGCCAAACGAATAGCCTCTTCTCCTTCTGAAGCCAAAAGTACTTCATACCCGCATTTTCGAAAATAGCTGCTCAACATATCTCGAATATCAGGCTCATCGTCGACGATCAGCAATTTGTAACTCATAGGCTTCCCTCCTTCCTGTTCAGCATAACGGGCATTTTCCAAGATTTGTCCAAGCATGAAGCCAAACACGACATTCAGATTGCGACGATACAAAAAAAGGCTGCCCGCGCGTTCCGTTTGCACGGAGCGAAGACAGCCTTTCTATTGATCTTGCTAAGAAGTTAATTCGGAACGTTTCACTCGGTTGCACGAAGCGAAATAGATCCTCATCAAAACCTTTGCTTACAGGAAGCGACCTTTTTTCAACACCAGACCCATACCGCCGATGATGAACAGGTAACGAGCGTCAACTACTTTTTTCAGTTGAGCTGCCGGCCAGCCTTTGATTTTCTTGCCCGCGACAACGGCTACGGCTTCGCCTTTACCCAGGGAAGCGACAGTACCTTTGTTGCTGAATACGAATTTCTCGGTTTGTTGACCGCGGATGGTCGCGATCAGGTTTTTCGCAACGCGCTCGCCTTGTTGCATCGCGATTTGCGCAGTTGGAGGATATGGACGGCCTTCAGGTCCGATCATGAGCGAACCGTCGCCGATGATGAAGACATTTTCGTGACCCGGAGCTTTAAGGAACTCGTCAACTTTAACGCGTCCGCGCATCGCTTCGAATCCAGCGTCTTCGATCAGGTGGTTACCGCGGATACCGCCGGTCCATACGACTGTTTTTGCTTCGATACGCTCGCCTTCGCCAACGGTTACGCCGTTTTCGTCGCAAGCTTTAACCGGTACGCCGATACGGAATGTTACGCCTTTTTTCGTCAGCGTGTCCATTGCGTAAGTAACAAGCTCTGGATCGAAGCCTGGCAGGGCGGAAGGAGCCGCTTCGACGTTGTACAGACCGATTTTCGAAGGGTCTACACCGTGTTGTTTCGCCAATTCAGGCAGGCGGTTCGCCAATTCGCCAACGAATTCGATACCTGTGAAGCCGGCGCCGCCGACTACGAAGTTCAGGCGGGTTTCGTCGCCGTCTTTTTTGAATTCTTTGAATTGTGTCTCGATGTGCTCGCGGATTGCGCGCACGGAGTTGATGCTGCGGATCGAGAAGGCGTGTTCTTTCATGCCCGGGATGCCGAATGTCTCCGGGTCGCCGCCCAGAGCGATAACCAGGTAGTCGTACGAAAGCGTACCGTCTTCCAACACGACTTGGCGCTCTTCCGGCTTGATTGCCGTTACGTTCGATTTCACCAGATCAATCTTGAACTCGTCGATCAAGTTCGAGATTTTTTCGTAAGTCTTCGTGTCCGGCTGCGTGCCAGCTGCGGGCATATGCAGTTCCGTCGTGAAGTAGTGGTAGTCGTGACGGTTAACCAGTGTAACATCGGCTTCGTTGTTCTTTAGTTTCTTTTGCAGGTTTTGAGCTGTGAGGATACCGCCGTATCCCGCACCCAGAATTACGATTTTGGGAATGCTGTTCATTGTTTTCCTTACCCCTTTTCGATTCAATAGTCATTATATGGGATAACCTCTAAAAGGTTGGAGCCTCATGTGAAATCTTACACAAAAACAAAAAGAACTCTCCCTATTGGTTGTTTATCCCGTCCGCATCTTGACTGCGACTTTTATCACATACATTGTACGCTTTTCCCGACCATATTACAAAACAAAATTTGAAATTTGGACGCAGAACGGACAAAAAATATTCATAGTTGCCAGAGAACCAGCAATACCACACTTTTTATCCCCGTGTTACGGAACTTACAAGGTACGTAAGCCAAAACCGTGAGTCTCCAAGGCATGGACAAAGAAAAAAGCCGGGAATTCGCTTTGCAATCCGGTAAAAAACGAGTTTATAATAGATGGGAATTGAGAAATAAAATCATTGCGATAGATTCATAGTGATTTATAACGATTGATACCTTCGGAGGTGCTTATCAAGTGACAGAGATCCACAACGGCGAAAACATCGCTGATATTCTTATCATCGGCGGCGGTCCAGCCGGACTATTTGCTGCTTTTTACGGGGGAATGCGTCAAGCATCCGTAAAGCTGATCGAAAGCATGCCTCAGCTTGGCGGGCAGTTGGCTGCTCTTTATCCCGAAAAATACATCTATGACGTAGCCGGTTTTCCAAAAGTAACCGCACAGGAATTGGTTAACCAGCTTGTTGAGCAAATGAATCATTTCGAACAGGAAATCTGCCTCGAAGAAAAAGTAATCGCAGTCGACAAGGAAGACGAGCAGCGCTTCAAAGTCACGACCGACAAAGGCGCGCACTATGCCAAGTCCGTGATCATCACCGCTGGCGTAGGCGCATTTGAGCCGCGTCGCCTGACGCTTGAAGGCGCGGAACGTTTCGAAGGCGTGAACCTGCATTACTTCATTAGCGACCTGAGCAAATTCGCGGGCCGCAAAGTCTTGCTGAGCGGCGGCGGCGACTCCGCGGTTGACTGGGCACTCATGTTGGAACCGATCGCGGAACAAGTCACGCTGATTCACCGTCGCGACAAGTTCCGTGCCCACGAGCATAGTGTCGAGAACCTGATGGCCTCCAAAGTGAATGTCGTGACGCCGACGGAAATCACGGAACTGGTTGGCGAAGAACGCATTGAGCGCGTCGTCCTTTCTCATGTGAAAACCGGCGAGACGCAGGAGATCGAAGTGGACGACGTAATCGTAAACTTCGGATTCGTCTCTTCGCTCGGCCCAATCTCCGAATGGGGCATCGAGATCCAAAGCAATTCGATCGTCGTCGATACGCGCATGGAAACGAATATTCCGGGTATTTTCGCTGCCGGCGATATCACGACCTATCCGGGCAAATTGAAGCTGATCGCGGTTGGATTCGGCGAAGCGCCAACAGCCGTCAACAATGCTAAAGTCTACTTCGATCCGGAAGCCAAATTGTCTCCAGGCCATAGCAGCAGCATGAAACGCTAATCTGTTCGCTATAAATCCCCGGATTCAATAAATATCCACAGAATCGACATAAAGTGCCTGTATGTAAGCCCGTTATGCATTCCAGCGCGGTAGCGCCCGGTATAACGGGCTTTTTGCTGGATTGCAAATCTGTCTTTATCCCCCGTTTTCTGTGTGCAACCTGTGTATAATGTGGGTATAAAACGCTTGTAAGCTTGTTGTGGCGCTGTGGATTTGGGGATAACTTTATGCACAACGTTATTGCTTGTACCGACACATGCGCAACATGGTATGATGGGAGCGAAACGTGACAAATCTCATTTCTTCTAGTACTTTGACTGCGTTCGATATGAGGGTTGCGTGCGAATCGAACCCTTCATGCTTTAGGAAGGGTTCGCCGCTTCAAACCACTGCTTCAATACGGTCATGGTACTAGATGCGCTTTTTGGCGTATCATGATCCGTTTCTATTTATGGACAAGGAGGAACCCCCGTGGAAAAATTCGCGAGCGGTTTATACTGGGTCATCTCGATCGCGGAAGTCATCATCCTTTTGATGATCGCCGCGTTCATGGTGATGCTCGGCATTAAATTTTGGAAAGAAAAGCGCTTCGGTCCCGTTATTGCGTTCGCCGTCTTCCTCATCGTCTGCCTGACGTTGACCTGGTGGAGCGTGCAGGACAAATTCTTATAGCGGACGAAGGAGCGTGGAGCCAACATGCAGTTGATTGCCATGATTACGATGCTGATCGATCATTTGGGAGCCGTTTTTTTCTTTGAAGAACGGTGGATGCGGATCGTCGGGCGGATTGCTTTCCCTATCTACTGTTACCTATTGGTAGTGGGGTACCGCCGTACGCGCAGCCAAAAGCGTTATGCCCTTCGATTATTCATACTCGCCTTGGTGTCGCAGATTCCGTTCATGTTTACGTTCTTTACGAGCGGCGTCAACGTGATCGGAACTTTGTTCGTATCGCTGTTGATCTTGATAGCGGTCGATTACTTCAAAGGTCGGGCTTGGCTCCAGGTTCTCGTGGCTTTCGCGCTTACGGCCGTTACGTATTTGCCGATGGAACAGCTCAAATTCGATTACGGCACTTACGGCGTGCTTCTCGTGCTGACTTACCGGTACCTGCCTAATGCCTGGTCGATGGTCGCCGCTCATTTCGCGATCAACGCGATTTGGATTCTCGGGTTCCGGGCGACTTCCGATATTCAATTTTTCAGCATGATTACCACCTTTTTCATTGCCGGAATTCAGTCCGCTTCTCCGAAAACAAAAACGGAAGTTCGCGTGCCCCGCTGGTTGTGGCGCTCTTTCTATCCCGGTCATTTGGCGATCATCGCGCTGGTGCAATGGCAAATGTACGGCGTAACATGGAATGATTTCATCATGCGGATTACCGATTATTCGATGTAAACTTTTTACCCAATGATTCGCTGCCTGAAAAAATGGGTAGTATACGGTGTCTTGTCTTTTAAACACATAAGGAATCTGGGGGAGTATCATATGGTGCTCGCACGTACGTTCAAAGGAATCAGCGGCCTGTTCGAGCTTATGCTCGGTCTTCCACTGTTGGGCGGTATGGTAGTCATGGGAAGCGGTTGGGGCATTTCCGTGGTCATGTTCGCTTTGCACGCTGTCACCCTCTTGTTGTCGTTGCAGCACCGGCAATCGTTTTATGGATCGGCAGCGGGGATCGTCACCTGTCTGCTCGTATCCGTCCCGGTTGTAGGCATGTTCGGTCATTGGGTAGCGGCCGTCCTGCTGCTGGTCAGCATGGTCGACCGTTATGGAGCAGGAATGTCAGGCGGCTTTCGCCGCGTCTGACCGACATCGCCGAAAAGAGGTTCGTTCTGTCGAAATCGAAGTCGATTTCGGGAACGAGCCTTTTTTTATTTAGGAAAAGATGCGATTGTGGATTGACTGTCAGCAAACGCTCAACGTAAGATAGGGGAAAACATTTGCCAACCTGTTTTTTGTCCTTACATGCTTTGTCACTTTCTCGCAAGAAAGCTACAATGCGGTTTAGCGGTTTCTTGTTAAACGATTCAGACTCCATACTGTGTTTCGTATCGCGCATGCACTGACGTTTCAGATTCTGTTGCGTGCAACATGCTTGCATCATTCAGAGAATTAGCGCTTTGTCCGATTTTATCGAAGTCTGACAAGCTATCAGAGAGAGGGGTTCTAAAATGATGTTAAAAAAGAAATGGCTTCCGCTTGTTCTGACACTATCGCTCACCGCTTTGGCTGGTTGCAGCCAAAATAGCTCATCTACAGGAGCAGAAGGTGGCGGCACGGCAAGCAATTCCGACGCTAAAACGTACAAAATCGCGATCTCGCAAATCGTGGAGCATCCGTCGCTTGATGCGACACGCGAAGGCTTTATTGCCGCGCTTAAAGATGCCGGGATCGTCGAAGGTGAAAACCTGACGCTCGACTACAACAATGCCCAAGGCGATTCGACGAACAATCTGTCGATCGCGCAAAAGCTGGCCGGTTCCAACAACGATCTCGTCTTCGCAATTGCCACGCCTTCCGCTCAAGCCGTTGCCGCACAGGTCAAAGAAACTCCGGTCGTGTTCGCAGCCGTAACCGACCCGGTCAGTGCCAAGATCGTAGCCAGCATGGAACAGCCGGGCGCCAACGTAACGGGGGCATCCGACACGAATCCGGAAGCGATCAAACAAATGGCCGATTTCATTGCTGAGGAGCTTCCTGATGTAAAAACGGTTGGACTTGTGCTGAATGAAGGCGAACCGAACGCAGTCGTAATGGCAGATCGTGCAGAAGAGGAACTCGGCGCACACGGCATCACGCTGGTAAAAGCCGCTGTGACCAACACCTCCGAAGTTCAACAGGCGGCTCAGTCGCTCGTGGGTAAAGTCGATGCCTTGTACATCACGCTCGACAATACGGTCGTCAGCGCGGTCGATACCATCATCAAGATCGCCAACGACAACAAATTGCCGTTCTTCTCCAGCGATCGCGATACTGTCGAAAAAGGCGCATTTGCAACCGTCGGCTTCAAATACTACGATCACGGCTACCAAGCAGGCGAAATGGCGGTTCAAATCCTGAAAGACGGCAAAAAACCGGCCGACCTCCCTGTCGCCATGCAAGAAAAACTGGACTTGATCCTGAATCTCAAAGCCGCCGAAGCTCAAGGCATCGAAGTGACCGACGAGATGAAGGGCAAAGTGCAGGACCAAGAGAACAACATCATTCAGTAAATCGGATTGCAGCCGTCATCTGCGTGCCCGATCCGTTTCGAACGATCGCAGGATCGTTCGACGCTAACTTCATGTTAGAAAAGTGCAACGCATGAGGCTGAAAGAAACGGGATGAGCGTGTGCTTCATCCCGTTTTGTTTTCCCTCAATATCCGTTAACCCGTTACGTTGCCTCGCCCGAAGATCGTGTTCATGCCTATGCATTCAATCGGGCGCGAACCGTGCATCCGGTCGAGACCATGTACGATCCCTTTTGACACAGGAGGCGTCATCCATGTTCGAAAATTTCGTCGGCTCGCTGCCCGGCGCCGTCTATCTGGGCCTGCTCTACGCCCTGATGGCGCTTGGCGTCTATATCACCTTCCGCATCCTCGACTTCCCCGATCTTACGGTTGACGGAAGTTTCACTACAGGTGCCGCTACCGCAGCCGTTATGATCTCGCACGGCGTATCGCCGTGGTTGGCATCGCTGACCGCGATTCTGGCAGGCATGCTCGCCGGGGCTTGCACGGGACTGCTGCATACAAAAGGAAAAATCAACGGGCTGCTGTCCGGGATTCTGATGATGATCGCGCTCTATTCGATCAATCTGCGTATCCTCGGCATGCCGAACGTCTCGATCATGGGCGAAAATACCGTGCTCAGCGTATTCCCGCCGATTCCGTTCATGATCGTGGTCGTGCTGATCTTCAAGTTCGCTCTGGATGCTTTTATGAAAACGGATCTGGGCTTGTCGCTGCGCGCGACCGGCGATAACAAACGCATGATTCGCAGCTTCGGCGCCAATACGGACAACACGACGATTCTGGGCATCAGCTTGTCCAACGGTCTTGTCGCTTTGTCCGGCGCACTGATCGCGCAGCAATCGTCCTTCGCGGACGCGACGTCCGGGATCGGCATGATCGTCATCGGCCTGGCCTCGGTCATCATCGGCGAAGCGCTGTTCGGTGCCAAAACCGTCTTCCGCGCTACGCTGGCTGTGGTGCTCGGCTCTATCGTCTACCGGATCGTCATCTCGTTGGCGCTGCAAATCAAAGGCTTTGAAACGTCCGATCTCAAACTGATTACCGCGGTTATCGTCATCATCGCTCTGGTCTTCCCGACGGTACGCAGCGCACTTAAGCAGCGCGGAGCCGCCAAAAAACGTTCGGCCGAGCTGCTCAAATCACTCGAAACCACGCCGGGAGGTGAACGCTGATGCTGCATGTATCGAACGTTTCCAAGCTGTTTAACTCCGGTACAATTGATGAAAAAATAGCGTTGATCGGCATTGAGCTGCAACTGAATCCCGGCGACTTCGTCACGGTGATCGGCAGTAACGGCGCAGGCAAATCGACGCTGATGAACATGATCTCCGGCGTGATGAAGCCCGACACGGGCGACATTGTCATCGGCGACCGCTCCGTCACCGCCCTGCCCGAACACCGCCGCAGCCGCTGGATCGGCCGCGTGTTCCAAGATCCGATGGCCGGCACCGCGCCGTGGATGACCATCGAGGAAAATCTGGCAATGGCTTATCTGCGCGGCAAACGCCGCGGCTTTTCTTTCGGCGTCAGCAGCGCCCGGCGCAAAATTTTCCAAGCCGAACTGAGCCGCCTGGGCATCGGTCTGGAAAACCGCCTGAACGCCAAAGTCGGCCTATTGTCCGGCGGCGAACGCCAAGCGCTCAGCCTGCTGATGGCAACGTTTACCCGGCCGCAGATCCTGCTGCTCGACGAGCATACCGCTGCTCTCGACCCTTCGCGCGCCGAACTGATCACGTCCCTTACCGACGAGATCGTCCGCGACATGAACCTGACCACGCTAATGGTCACGCACAACATGGAACAAGCGATCCGCCTGGGCAACCGCCTCGTTATGATGGACAAAGGCCGCATCATCCTCGACATCGGCGAAGCCGACAAACAGCATCTGACCGTCGAACGCCTGATGACCGAATTCGAACGCATCAGCGGCAAAAAGATGGCGGACGATCGGACTTTGTTGGGTTAAGGGTAATCATAAACGGCAACTACAACCCGGCTTTCGCCTAATACAGTTTGCGCTGAACATCAGAAAATCTTTTCGGCTGCGTACGTATGCGATCTGTGTCCCTTGCTTAGATTGCTGTTTCAGCAACGTGCAGCCTCAATCGACCAATTTTCAGACTTACATTAAATAAAAGTCAGCGTAGAAGCGAAAAACCAAACAAATATCCCTCCGGCGAACCGTTTACATTGCCGATTCGACAACGCAGCTCACTCATAAGACCATATTGAAAAGGTCACGTTGCCTTTTAAGCAACGTGACCCTCTAATTAAACAAGCATCGTCAAACTCGTCTCAGTCTATCCAAGCATCCTGTAGAATGTGCAACATTTTGCTCACAAAAAGCATATTTTTCTGTGCCAAGTTGCAAACCCTACAATATTCACACCCCATATCATCCTTTTAAAGCCTAATCCAACCCAAAATGCTGCATATTCTACAACTTCACCTATTAAACTCCCTTTTCCCGCCTCATAATCTTGCACTGAATACAACTTAGTCGGCATAAGTTGATCGCCGTAAATGTAACGCGTCTCCCCACCTAAAAAGCTGCCCACATCGCATCCGCGAAGGGCAGCCTTTTTAAATCCATTTCGATCTTTTGATCGTAAATGTCTCGATTCAGTTCTTCGCCCTTTCTTTTCCTTCCCCACACACGAGGACGTGCCGCCAGTACCTTGTTAACGCTAAAGGCAAGGTACTAGGCGAGGCGATTCTGCATGGGAGCGACTTTCGGCTTTCCGTTAGGAAAACGAGCATAAGCGACCAGGCAGAATCGCCTCGCCTCGCCGCCCCGCCACAGTGTCACACTCACCCCGGCAGCTCGTCCTCCAGCCGACTCATAAACTCCTCCGCCGCGCTATACCCCAGCTGCTTCAAATACCAATTATTCGCCGCAGCCTCGATCAGTCCCGACGTATCCCGCCCCGGCTGAAGCTGGATCTCGATGTGCGGGATTTTGACGCCCAGATATTCCGTGAACTGGTCCGCGACCTCCAGATCATTATTGAGCGCTTTATCCTCCCAAGGCGTTAGCTCGATATCCAGCACGATGCGCGTCTCGTCCTGAAACGCCGTCCGTCCGTACTGCCGCACCACGTTAATCAACCCAATGCTTCGCAGTGCCAAAAACTCGCGCGTAATCGTATTATGCGTGCCCAGCAGCGTAGCCGGACCGAGTTTTTTCAACACGACGACGTCATCTGCCACGAAACGGTGCCCGCGGCCGATCAGCGTATGCGCCGTCTCGCTTTTCCCGATTCCCGAACGCCCGCGCAAAAGAACCCCGATGCCCGACACGTTGATACACACGCCGTGAATGGACATTTCCGGCGCCAACGCTTTTAACAAGTAACCGTCCAGCTTCGTGATAAACTCCGTCGTCTTGTCCTGCGTGCGAAGCAGCGGAATACCTTCCTGGTCGCAGTACATTTCGAGAAAAGGAATCTCCTGCTGCCCCGTCGTCACGATAAAGCACGGCGGATGGTATTTGACGATATTGCCGATATGCAGCCTGCGTTCCTCTACCGTTTGCTGGAGCAGGTATGTAATCTCTTTGCGCCCCAGCACCTGAACCCGATTCATCGGAAAATAATCGAAGTAACCGACGAATTCCAATCCGGGACGGTGGGCTTTGGAACGGGTGATTTCGCGATCCAGACGCTCTGCTCCCGACAAAACCTCCAACTTGAATGCTTTGACAATGCTTTCTACGGAAACCGACTTCATGCGGTACTCCTCCTTAAATCGTAAAATGAAACCCGGCAGCCTCGGCAAATTTGTTTTCAAACGGCTTGCACGGAATGCTCAAGGAATCCGCCAAGCGGTCATCGACGAAGATTGCGCCGCAATTCACAAAATGCCGCGCAGCCAAATAAACAGCCGGCAATCCGGCCTATAAAAAAGCTTCCAGCCCGGAAATGGCATCCAAGCTGAAAGCTTTGTTCAATCAACTGCAATCGATCAATCGCAAGGCTGTGCCAGCACTTCGTCTTCTTCCCTCGTACGGAACGAAGATCCGCAGCCGCAAGTCGCAACCGCGTTCGGATTGAAGATCGTAAAGCCTCCGCTCATGCCGGATTCTTCGAAATCGACCTGCAAACCGTTCAGATATTTCAGATCGTCTTTGGATACGACTACTTTGATATCCGCCACACTCATATATACGTCGTCCGCGTCGGACTCTTCATTGTCAAAGCCCATTGCGTACGAAAAACCGCTGCAACCGCCGCTGGCTACGCCCAGTCGAAGAAACATGCCCGGCGTCTCCTGCTGCTCCAGCATATCTTTAATGCGCGAAGCGGCTGCTTCCGTGATTTCGATCATGGTTTTTCCTCCTTTGCGCTTTCTCTCTGCATTATACGCCTCTACACCCCATGACTCAAGCATTTAGGCGGCCTTCTTCCTGATAATCCTTTTGGCAGTCCGATTTCCATTATGGTTATTTTTACATATCAAACTCGTATTGCCCCGTTTCGCGACTAGGTTTATAATGGGAAAGGAATGACCTTTTAAATTTTCGGAATTTCGACAAAAAGAGCGGGCCAAATTGACCGATATTATTCCAAGACAGGCCGCTCGATGTAACTTTTTTCACACCTTTTTCAAAACGCAACTGCGTTTTGGCCAGATAGCTGCCGCATAAAGCGGCTTTGCTTTTGTCGGTAGTCCAATTTTTCCGGTTACACCCGGACCCGCCCGTCGGCGCGATCCGCGCCGTCTCGGGATCAACGAGGAGGTTCACACTAATGTCTACAATCATCAATCCGACAACGGATAAGCGCATGGCTGAAATCGCGGAAAAGGTCCATAACGGACAGCGTTTAAGCTTGGAAGACGGCGTTTATTTATATCAGAGCGAAGATATTTTGACGATCGGCCAGTTGGCGAACGAAGCCAATCTGCGCAAGAACGGCAAAAAGGTCTATTTTATCGAAAACATGAGCTTGTACTTCACCAACGTCTGCGAAGCCCACTGCGCATTCTGCAACTTCCGCAAAGACCAGGGCGAAGAAGGTTCGTACACCCTGAGCGGTGACGAAATGGTTCGTTACGTCGAGGAAAACATCACGCCGGGCGTACGCGAATTCCATATCGTGGGCGGCCACAACAACCATGTACCGTTCCAGTATTACGTAGATTCGCTGGCTGCGCTGAACAAGCATTTCCCGGAAGTCACGATCAAAGCCTACACCGCGGCGGAAATCGACTTCTTCACGCGCATCAGCGGCATGTCCATTGAAGACGTACTCAAAGCGCTTCAAGCAGCAGGACTTCAATCCTTGACAGGCGGCGGCGCGGAAATTCTGTCCGACGAGTATCGTAAAAAAATGCGCGTAAACAAGGCCAACGTGGATCGTTACCTCGAAGTGCACCGCACGGCCCACAAGCTGGGTATGCGCACGCACACGACGATGCTGTACGGTTCGATCGAAAGTTACGAAGACCGCATCAACCATATGATCCAAATCCGCGAGCTTCAAGACGAGACGAACGGATTCATGGTATTCATTCCGCTGTCCATGCAGCCGAAGAATCGCAACGCAAGCATCATGCGCCGCAACTCGGCCTACGAGGATTTGAAGACGATCGCGATCAGCCGCCTGATGCTCGACAACATCGACCACGTCAAAGCGTACTTCATCAACATCGGTACGCAGCTGACGCAGATGGCGCTTACGTTCGGCGCGTCGGATGCCCACGGCACGATTGTAAAAGAACGAATCAGCCACGCGGCGGGCGCCGTTACTCCCGAAGGATTGACGCGCAAAGAACTGATCTGGCTGATCAAAGGAGCCGGCCGCATTCCGGTGGAGCGCGACACCTTCTACAACGAAATCGAAGTTTACGAGTAAACGCACAGACTATAGACCGGTAAGCGTCCGAGTTCAAGCTGGAGTTTGGAGAGACGTTCGCTCAAGATTCCGGATCAAATTCGAAGTCGGCCGCCCTCATTCGTCGAAGACCGCTGCCGGCTCCGTTCTTTCCACCATTTCACTCACAAGGAGACCTGCACATGAAAAATCTCGTTATTCTCGGCGGAGGCTATGGCGGCCTGACCATCTTGGACGGACTTCTCGAAAAGCTTCCTTCCGACGTGAATGTGACCTTGATTGACCGTCTGCCTTTTATGGGACTGAAAACGGAATATTACGCGCTGGCGGCCGGAACGGTGTCGGACCACCATCTGCGTATCTCGTTCCCGGATCATCCGCGCATGACCAAGCATTTCGGCACGGTGGAAGAGATCGATATGCAAAACAAACAGGTGCTGCTGCAAAACGACGAACCGGTTCCGTACGACCAGCTTGTTATTGCGCTGGGCTGCACGGATAACTATCACGGCGTTCCGGGCGCGGAAGAATTTTCGTACAGCATCCAGTCTTTGCATGCTTCGCGTCGTACCAACGATAAGCTTAGCAGCATGAAGCCGTCTTCGCATGTTCATATCGTCGGCGGCGGCCTGAGCGGTATCGAGTTGGCGGCGGAACTGCGCGAAAGCCGGCATGATCTTCAGATCACGCTGTTGGACCGAGGCGACCGTCTCCTGTCTTCCTACCAGCCCCGGATTTCGCGTTACGTGCAGGAATGGTTCAAAAAGCACGACGTCGAGGTTTGCCATAAAGTCTCGATCAGCCGCGTCGAGCAGGATGCTCTCTATAACGGTGACGAGCTGATGCATTCCGACGCCGTGGTCTGGACCGCAGGCATTCAACCCGTCGAAGTCGTGCAAAAGCTGAACGTGACCAAAGACCGTTCGGGTCGCGTCGTCGTCAACGAATATTCGCAGATCGAAGATCACCCGGAGATTTTCGTCTGCGGCGACTGCGCCAGCCTTCAATTCGCGCCGAGCGCTCAAGCTGCCGAAGCTCAGGGCGAGCAGATCGCGCATGTGCTGCTGGCATTCTGGAAAAACGAGACGCCAAAGCTCAAACCGATCAAGCTCAAAGGCATGCTCGGTTCGCTCGGTCAAAAAGCTGGCTTCGGCTTGAACGTGATCGGCGATACGTCGATTACGGGGCGCGTGCCGCGGATGCTGAAAAGCGGCGTGTTGTGGATGTCGAAGCACAACTTGGGTTAGACCGTATCGGCTTCTGTCAGCCGGTAAAATCTGATTTGTTTATCCGGGTCGGGAGGCTCCGGAGAACTTGATTCCGATCGCTTGTTGCCTTCGGGAAATTGGATTGAACTTTGATAATGGGATTTCCCGAAGGCAAAGGCGAACACTCCGTTTCTCCATTCAAGTTCTCCTGCACCTCCAACCCTGTTACAAATTTACTTTTACCAACTCAAGAAGCCGAACTCTAACCACAGTTCGGCTTCTTTTTTGTTAGCGGGATAACTACCCTTTCCGCTTGTAAAAAGTATCTTTCTTTTTATGTTTTTTAAAATCCGCCTTTAATTTTGTGACCGATTTTTTCTAAATAAGAGTTTAATTCATCTAAGGTTTGATTGGCTTGAACGGATGTGGTTGCGTCAGTTTCGGAATCATAAGAACGCATGAGCATGACTAGACGTTTGACTTCTTCATACTCGTTTGGAGGAAACGATTTTTGGGCTTCGATCAAAATCGGGTTCCAGAACTCTTCTTCGGTGACGATTTTGCCTGGATCTGTTGCCGCAGGGCTTCCGCTACTGATCTCTGCGATCTGCTGCTCCAGGATCTTCAACTGTTGAATTTGTTCGGTGTTCATCGCATTTTGGCCTCCAGCTTTATCGATGGACGCTTGGAGTGCCGCGACTTGCTGGAGCAGCTTTTCGAGTCGGGCATAATCGGCTTCGGAAAGTTGTGCTTGCGCAGAGCGCAGCTTATCCTCCAAATGCTCGTAATCCGTCAAGTCTCCCTGAAAAGTGATGCCGTTTCCTGATGCTCCATAAATGGAATCCGCCAGATACTGATAGCCGGCATAGGCTCCTACGGGCAGGATTAACATAACAGCTACAACGAGTACAGCGATTCGATAACGAATCCGGCTTGGACGCGTTGCACGTTTGGCCTGAATGCCTTGAATAAGCTCATGACGGACGCTCACAGGTACATTCCAATCCTGGCTCTCTTTACGAAGAGCTGTGCGAATTTCGTGTTCCAATTTCATAAAGATCTCCTTTCGCGTTGGCGTTTTGATTTGCGGCAGACTCGATTTTGCGCAGTCGTTCAAGCGCGGAATGAATACGGGATTTGACGGTTCCTAAAGGAATGCCCAGAATCTCTGCGACTTCTTCCTGGGAAAAATCATTCAAATACCGCAACAACACGACTTGCCTGAGTTTATACGGCAACTCGTCGATTCGAGCTGCCCATCCATCATCGCTAATTCGATCGACAAGCGCGCCCGCGAAATCTTCCTCCCGCACTTTTTCTTGATAGGCGGCTGTAGCTGATTTTTTCCACTGCAATACACGACGTCGACGATGCGAATTGACTTGCCGCAGCGCGATACCGGTCAGCCAGGGTCGAAACTCGCGGCTTTGATCGAAACGATGTAGACTTCAGTAAGCTTGCAAATATGTCTCCTGCGTCACGTCTTTGGCATCCTCGGCATTCCTCAGCAGAAAGCGGATGATTTTGTAAAGTTCTTTTGCCGTTTGCTCGTACAAATCGGTATACGTTTCGGCATCTCCCTCCAGCGTGCGTTTGACCAGGTGAACATGATCGGTCGAATTCAATGCCCCCCCTCCTTTCGTCTTTTCTCTATGTATTGGTTTCCTGCACGATTTTCGTTCGCTTTTCGGAACAGAAATATGAAAAAAAGTTCCGCCCATACGCAAAATCGCGTTGACGGAACTTTTTTCTTCATGCAAACGGCAATACGTTACTTTTACTCGAATCAGCGTCTTAGTCCAAATCCAAAGAAGCCCACGGATCTTCTTCGTTCATCTTGGCGTCGATCGCTTTTTCCAGCGCTTCGATGGTATCGGCTTCGACGACGTCGCCGTTGACCATCGCGTAAGGGCCATAGTCGCATTCCGTACAGTTGCCGAGGCAGCCGTATTCGATGACGTCGTATTCGGGATTGGTTTCCAGCTTATTGAAAAGTTCTTGCGTGCCGTGATGCATGTTGCTTGCACAGAACTCGATAATCGGTCGGATCATATTTTCTCACCTATTCTTAATTATTCTCAGTCGCAGGGCTACAAAGCTGTAATGGTTCTTTAAATTTGGGTGATTCTATATTATAATACAAGGGAGAGTTTTGCAAAACGAGTCTTTATGTTTCAATCGTTTGCAAAAAGATCTCCGAAGTGGTTAAGCCGTTCTGACTGTACGCTTCAAACATTTGAGAGGAGCTGACTATAATGAGTGAAAATACACAACTCGACATGTATGATGAAGTATCCGACGTGCTGGACAAGCTGCGTCCTTTCCTGCAACGCGACGGCGGAGACGTTGAATTGGTAGACGTTGAAGACGGAATCGTGAAGCTGAAGCTGGTTGGCGCTTGCGGCAGCTGCCCAAGTTCCACGATCACGCTGAAAGCCGGTATCGAGCGCGCGCTGTTCGAGGAAGTCGAAGGCGTTAACGAAGTTATTCAAGTGTTCTAAGACTGCTTCAATCAAACGGTGCTCCGCTTCGGCGGACGCCGTTTTTTCTTGCGCTCGAACACTTATGGGCGATTCAACTATCCTATGCATAATACCCAAGCTCTTTTCGGACAAGCAAAAAGCCCTGTTTCCGCAATCGGGATACAGGGCTTCGTTATGCAAGATGCCGATCCTGTTCGCGGGTTCTTAGAACGCAGGAACGATCGAACCTTGGTATTCGTCTTCGATGAATTTCTTCGTATCATCGGAAGTCAGAGCGGCAACCAGCTTTTTGATTGCATCGGAGTCTTTGTTGTCTTGACGGGTAACGAGCAGGTTCGCATACGGGGAATCTGCATCTTCGATGAACAGAGCGTCTTTAGTCGGTACCAGGCCCGCTTCCAGAGCATAGTTCGTGTTGATCAGCGCCAGGTCGACTTCGTCCAGTTGGCGAGGAAGAGCCGCTGCTTCGATTTCGATGAATTCCAGGTTTTTCGAATTTTCTTCGATATCGCCTACGGTTGCCGTAATGCCAGCATCGGCTTTCAGCTTGATCAAACCTTGTTTTTCAAGCAGCAGCAGCGCGCGACCGCCGTTAGTCGGGTCATTCGGAATTGCGACTGTCGCACCGTCTTGCAATTCGTCGATCGAAGTGATCTTTTTGGAGTACGCGCCGAACGGTTCAACGTGTACTTTCGCTACGCCTACCAGATCCGTGCCCTGTTTGGAGTTTTGGTCGTCCAGGTACGGTTGGTGTTGGAAGAAGTTCGCGTCCAGTTCTTTTTCGTTCAGCTGCGTGTTCGGCAGGATGTAGTCCGTGAATTCGACGATTTCCAGGTTTACGCCTTCAGCTTCCAGCGCAGGTTTGATGTGCTCCAGAATTTGTGCGTGCGGATTTGGCGAAGCGCCGACTTTAAGCGTTACCGGCTCGGCTGCCGTTTCCGTTGTTTCCGTCGTGCCTGTATCTGTCGATCCGGTCGCAGCCGTGTTCGACGTCGAGCTGCTGTTGCCGCATGCGGCCAGCAGAAGTACAAGTGCCATTGTGAGTACTGCGAAAGTCCATTTTTTCATGTGTGTTCGCCCCTTTGTTTGTGTATGGCCTTATTAGCCTGTGTTGTATGTGGAGCCGCGTCGGCTGCCTAAGCGATCCGCACGACCAGATACCGGTAAACAGTAACGCTGCTTGTAACGATTACTTGCGGGTAAAATGCTTGACCAGTCGATCGCCGACCATCTGAATGATTTGGACCATGATGACGATAATAACGAGCGCCACCAGCATGACCGCTGTCTCGTAACGGTTATAGCCGTAGCTGACCGCCAGTTGGCCGAGACCCCCGCCGCCGACCAGACCGGACATGGCCGTGTAGGAAATCAGCGTAATGATGGTAATGGTAAAGCCTGCGATCAGACCCGGCAAAGATTCAGGCAAAATGACCCGGAATACGATCTGCCTTGTTGAAGCTCCCATCGCTTGAGCGGCTTCGATCACGCCCCGATCCACCTCGCGCAGCGACGTTTCCACCAGACGGGCGAAGAACGGCGCCGCGCCGATCACGAGCGGCGGGATCATCCCGCGGACCCCGATCTGCGTGTCCACGATGAACTTGGTGAACGGCAGCAGCGCAATAATCAGAATGATAAACGGTACGGAACGCAGCAAGTTGACGACGAAAGCCAACACCGCGTAAACGCTGCGTGCCCCTGCCGACGACGAACGCGCGGTCAGAAATAGTATAATTCCAATGGGAAGACCCAGAATTAATGTGAACAAGCTGGAGTAACCCAGCATTTGCAGCGTTGCATTGGTCGCTTTGCCAAACTCCGCCCAATTCACCTGTGAAAAATCAAGTTCCCTGTTCATGCTTCGAGTTCCTCCACTTCAAGCCGCTGCTGCGTCAATCGTTCCAGCGTCCGGCGAATATCGGCCGAATCGCCTTCGAACCGGACGACCAATTGGCCGTAAGGCGTCTCCTTGATTCGCGAGATCGTACCTTGCAGAATCGCGAAGTCCACGCCCGTCTCTTTGACCGTCTGCGACAGGATCGACTGGTAGGTCAGCTCTCCGATGAACGTCACTTTCACCGTACGCGACGATACGGCATGCGTCGCGCGAATCGCCTCGTCGAGCGCTTCCGCATTCTCCGATTCCCGATTAATGAAGTCGCGCGTGACCAGCTGCTTCGGCTTCAGGAACACGTCGATAACAGGTCCTTCTTCCACGATCACCCCGCCTTGAATGACTGCAACTTTGTCGCAGATACTCTGAATAACGTGCATCTCGTGCGTAATCAGCACAATCGTCAGTCCCAACTTGCGGTTGATGTCGAGCAGCAAGCGCAGGATGGAATCTGTCGTCTGCGGGTCAAGTGCCGATGTGGCTTCGTCGCAGAGCAGCACGTCGGGGTCGGTAGCGAGCGCCCGGGCAATGCCTACCCGCTGCTTCTGTCCGCCGGACAGCTGTGCAGGATGCTTTTTGGCATGTTCGGTCAGACCGACCAGCTCCAGCATTTCCTTGACCTTGCGATCCACTTCGGCTTTCGGCGTTCGAACCAGTCGAAGCGGAAAAGCGATGTTTTCGTATACCGTGGCCGAGGACAGCAAATTGAAGTGTTGAAAAATCATACCGATACGACGACGCTGCTGCTGAAGCTGACTTTTACCGAGTCGGGTCATGTCGGTCTCGCCGATCAAGATGTCTCCGCTTGTCGGTCGCTCCAGCATATTGATACATCGGATCAGGGTACTCTTGCCTGCACCGGAATGACCGATGATGCCGAAGATTTCGCCTTTGGCGATCTCCAGATCAATGCCTTTTAACGCGGTCATGGCTTTGGCGCCTGTTCCGTATGTTTTAACCAGATTTTTGATGGTAATCACTGCGTTGTTCCTCCTACTCGGCCGCCGAGCCCCTTGTTTCGAGGTCGCCCCTCTCATGCTCCGCGTTGATGCTTTAAAGCCACTGGTTGATCGTATGCACGAGTCGGAGTCTCTCCCCGGTTCGATCAATGTGCGAATGCTCCTCATAAATCAAAAAGAGCCCTTTTTGGTTTGACAAAAAGGGCTCGCATCCTATGCGTAAATGCACCTTCTCATCTGCCAGAACCGTCTGTTGATTCTGTAGGAATTAGCACCATGACACCCTGTCGCGACGTCTGCTTACGACGTTCGTGTACAGGATCGGTTGCCGGGCTTCATCGGGCCTGTCCCTCCGCCTCTCTCGATAAGAAAAAATCTGAGATATCTAATTGGAAAGCTTGGTATTACGAAAATTGGAAAGTGTTAAACCTAAATCCTTAACTCAGTATATTCAGTTTAACACGGTTTGTAAAGGTTTAGCCTGAAAATTTTCATGACCTTTTTTCCGTTTTTTTCTGATCATAGTCAGCGGATGCTTGTCTTTCTATTGAGGACAGCCGCAAAGGCTCCCCATCGTAAGCAGAAAAGGAGCCTTTTGCAAGGCCCCTCGAACTTCTGACAATTTCGAAAAGCGTTCCAATCAGATGCGCAACGGAAGGCTCTAAGCTCTCGCTTATCCACGCTGTACAGACGCCTAAAACCTTTTTAAACCTTATGCTTGTGCTGTGTTTTTCACGGATACGGAGGCTTCTTCGCCTGCCGGAATCCGGCTGAGTTCCCATGTGCGAATGCTCAGGAAGCATAAGAACGCAAACAGGAAATCCGTAATCAGCGTATGCAGCATCGGAGCGAACATATAATACTCGCTGCCGAGCGCAACCAGGTTAAGCACTCCGCTGAGCGGCAAAGCAATCATCAGGACGACGACGATGATGCCCAACTTTCGAATATCGCGGATATGGCCGTAATTGCGAATCGCCATATGTCCGACCATCAAGACGAACAGCAGCAATACTGCCGATGCAATATGCAGCACGACCGACATTTTCGCCAGTTCCGTATGGCTGACCAGCGCGCCCGTGTAGACGACCGCGTAAGTGAATGCAGCCGAGAAGATCGTCAGATTGCGGGTACGCTTGCTGACCCGATGCTCTGCCGGAGGAGCCTGATACCGTTCGAGGCTGCCGGCCCTTCGGACGGATAAAGCCAACACCAATGCGCTCGCGAACGCGATTAACGCGAAACCGAAATGCAAAGCCATGATCGGAGGCGACTGCGAGAATACCACCGCGAGTGCGCCCATGATCGCTTGCACAACCACGAAGAAAGCCATGATTGCCGCATAGATCTGAAAGTCCCGACGCTTACGCGCCCAGATCAAGAAGGCAATCAAAGTAACCAATGCGAGCAATCCCGCGATTCCCGCCGTCAAACGGTGCGTATACTCGATCAACGAACCGATTGTGGTCCCTGGAACGAATTTACCGTGACAGAGCGGGAATTCGCGTCCGCACTCCAAGCCGGAACCTGTTCTCGTTACGACTACACCGTTGAACGAGACGAGCAGCATGATTAAACAAGACGCATAGCTCAGCCATTTCAACACCTTATATTGCAAAAGTCTCACCGCCGATTCCAAAAGTAGTGGACGGCATTCTTGCCGACGCTCGCGCGGCGGACTGCAAAATGCCTTTTCCTCTCATTATACCGGAAATGTGTCGGGGTTAAGAATCTCGTTTGTGACAAAAAATGTTCAAATCAAAAACATATTTATCAGTGAATATACGTCTTTTGTATGACTTTATTCACTGTTTCACGTATAAAGCCCGCTTCAGCACCTAGCTGAAGCGGGCTTTCCTGCGATGTGGACAGACTTCTAGATCCGGTGCTGTCAGAGCTTATTGTTGACCTGCCAATTGGCCGTGCACCGCTGCTGCGCGATCCAGGAAGCTTTCGATCTCGGCACGAGACTTGCGCGCCTTATTCACGAAGCGAACCAATTCTTTGCCGTTAGAGAAAGCAACGAAGCTCGGAATCCCGAGAATGTTCAGCTCGCGGCTGACCTCTTCGACTTCCTCCACATCGATCTGAATCAGCTTCACTTGGTCTTTGCGTTGTGCTTCAACCTCCGGCATGAACGGATCGATGAAGTGGCAATCGCCGCACCAATCGGCACGGAATACGGCTACAGTCAGGCCAGGGCCTGCAATCTCCCGATCAAAATCGGCTTTCGTGCGAATTTGTTCCATGTTCGTTCTCTCCTTTGGTTTGATGTTCGGGTATCGTTACCGATACTCTATTCTACATCAATCCAGCTTCAGAATCATCCGATTCCACGCGAGACGTCTTTTCGACACTCTTTTCGGTATGGAAACGACGGATCTCCAGCAGCAAACGGTCCGCATGGCGCATCAGCTCTTCCGAGGCCGCAGAAATTCCGCTAATCGTCTCGGATTGTTCGGTTGTCGAAGCAGCGGCCTCCTCCGTCGAGGCCGCACTTTGCTCAGCTACCGCCGCAAGGCCCGACATCACGTCCGACACTTGATTGGCTCCCGATTGCAGAGCCTGCATAGAGTCTCCAATCGAGCTGATGCCACGTACAATAACATCAACCGAACCGCGAATACGTTCGAACGAATCAGATGTCTCGCGCATGGACGCCGCCTGCGAATCGCTGTTATTACGGAAGAGCCCCAGCTCCTCCGTGCTTTGCCGTCCGGCTTGATTCAATTCGCCCAACAGGTCCTTGATCTCGACCGCGGAGGCAGAAGCCTGTTCGGCCAAGCGCCGCACCTCCGATGCGACGACTGCAAAGCCTTTGCCATGATCGCCTGCTCGCGCTGCTTCGATCGAAGCGTTCAGAGCCAACAGATTGGTCTGAGCCGAGATGGTCTGGATGCTTTCGGTAATAATCGAGATTTCTTCGATCTTGCCTAGCAGCAAACGGTTAGCCGCTTCAACGCGATCCGTCGATTCCCGTCCGGACTCGGAAAGCTCGGTCTGACGGGCGAATGCTTTCTCCCCGCTGCTCATAGCTTCGCTTGCCTCATCCGCAGCCGAACGTGCCTGATCTGTCTGGGCGTAGATTTGTTGAATCGTATCATTGATGTCCGATACGCGCTCTGCGCCCGCTTGGATCGATTCGGCCTGATCCGCCGCTCCCCGAGCGATTTCACCGATCACGAGCGACACCTGACGGGCAATATCGTTGCTGCCCGACGCATCGCGGGACATCGCCTGCGAGGATGCCTGTACTTCACGAGCCGACTGATCGACCTGCATAATCAAGCCGTTCAGGGAAGACGACATTTCGTTGAACGAATTGCCGAGTTGAGCGATTTCGTCATTTCCTTTAACCGGCACGCGTACCGTCACATCGCCGGAAGCCAGCTTCGAAGCACTGTCTTTCATGCCGATCAACGGCCTGATCGTCCGGTAAGCGAGCAGATAAGCCAATACTGCCAGGATCAAAAGCAGACCTAAGGTAAAGATCAGGAAGAAGTTTTGCAGCTTGTTATATTCCGCAAAAGCCGCTGCTTTGGAGACGGATGTTGCCACGATCCAACCCGTGTCCGGCAGTTTTTCGAAATAAAGAAGTTGGGTGTCGCCTTTATACGTATATTCGGTTAGCCCACTATCACTGCCCGTCATCGTCGCAAAAACGGACTTGTAATCTGCCTGATCAACTAATGGCGTGTTAAGCAACGCGTCATCGGGATGGGCTAATACCGCTCCGCTCTCATCCATCAGGAAGGTGAAGGAATCTTCCGTTTTCAGCGCATCTACTTTGTTTTTAATAGAAGTCAGGGCAATATTTTCCGAAATCGCGCCCTGGAAAACCCCTGCCGAATTTTGCAGCGGCACGGCGATATAGATCGACTGCACGCCAGCCTGGGTGACATAAGCATCGCTTACGGTCAACGCATTAGCGGCTTTGGCGGCTTCGTACCAGGGACGTTTGCGCGCATCGAATGAAGCATCGGGAATAAATCCGGCTCCGTCGATGTATGTACCGTCTTCAAGTCCGAAATAGATCGTTGCGATATCCGCCTGGTTGCTCGGAAGCTGATAGGCTTGAAGATGCTCCAACGTGATATTTTGCAGCGGCGTTACCGTATCTTGAAGCACTTTGCCTAGCGTCTCTACAACCTTCGACTGCGTGGTAATCCAGCCATTTACTTCGGAAGCGGCCTCGCGAACTGTACCTCTTAGCTCCGAGTGAACGCCTTGTGTCGCTTCTTTATTGATATGGAACAAAGCCACCGACGCAAGCGGCGCGGAGATCAGGATACAGACCGCCACTACCACCAAAAGCACTTTCGTTTTCAGTGTGAACATTGCTTATCACTCCATTCCACGGCGTATTTGGACCCCCATGTCCGTTAACCGCAAGTTAGTTCCCCTGGACATGCACGAGCCTGACTTTTCTATGGCTTAAGCCATTCGTACCTGTCCCCCGACTCCCTATATCGGATACGTTTGTGCAAAAATGAATAAGTAACTCGGCCGCTTTCAATTGTAAGCGCAACAAAAAAGCCTTCCTGTCGAAGGAAGGCTTCCGGGATGTCGAGAAAGTTACATTTGAGCGGGAAGGGAGAAGACTGCGAGAAAAATTCGTTCCAGCCGCTGTCTCACTCGGAAAATGGATTAGATTCGAATAAGGAATTTTCCGAGTTCAAAGGCGTCTTGAACTGAATTTTTCTCTCCGTCTTCTCCCTTCCAGCTACGTTGGACTCTTTCGATCCGAAGAGCCTTCCTGTCAAAAGAAGGCTCTTCGTGTCTTTTCATAGAAAAATCAAGCACGTTGTAGGCGCATTAACGGACGGAGAATCTTTTGCAGCGGACGTGGGTATGTGCCAAGTTCGTCGCGGCGGATGACCCGAAGCACGACAAGGAGCAACAGGTAAATGGCAGGTACGATCACGCCTACGGCAGCGCAAGCGAGGAAGAAGGCTACCCGTGGGTGCATGAATGCCGTCATCCAGCTTCCCAGTTCGCTCAATCCGAAGCTTGCCGCCGAAATGATGATGCAAGTCACGATGAATGCAGGCCAACGCTTGCCCAGTACGGAGAACGATACGATGCCGCGCAGTGTGCGCAAATTCAGCATCGTGATGACCAGGAAACAGACGCCGGTCATGCCGACGATTCCGTAGATGCCGTACTCTCCGAGCAACGGCGCCAACGCCAAGCTGCCGAAAAGTTTGACAATAATCCCGATGCCGACGTGGACCATCGAGCGGCGAGCCAAATTCATGCCGAGCAGCATCGAGTTGCTGACCATCATCGTAATTTGGAAAATGGTGCCGAGCGTCAGCACGGCAATGATGCCTGCGCCGTCGAGCGTACTGAACAATAGTCCGTTGACGGAATAGGCAGCGAAGCCCAGAGCCAATACCATCGGCATTCCGGTCAACGTCGCAATCCGCATTGCCAGCGTGATTTGCTGCTGGAGATGGGCTTCGTCCTTGCGGGCGAAAGCTGCGGAAATGATCGGAATGAGCGACGTGCTCAGCGCGATCGCGAGAATCGGCGGGATACCGGCCACGCTCTGCGCGCGGCTGCCGAGAATACCGAGCTGCATCGTGGATAGCGCGTCGCCGATCTGTCCGACCAGCAGCGGTTTGACGATCGTGGTATCGATAAAGTTGATTGCGGGTACGGCCAGCGACGACAAGACGATCGGAATCGACAGCTTGAAAATATCTCCATAGATCCGGCTGAGCGGAATCGTTTGATCGTGACGGTTGATGAGCGCCCGACCTTTTTTATGCTCGTTTTTGGACAGCTTAATCGAAGCCATCAGCATGATTCCGAATGCGCCAAGGCTTCCGAGCACGCCGCCAAACGAAGCACCGGCTGCGATCGTCTCGCCAGGCTTGCCCATTTGCAGCAAAATGTAAGCCAGCAAAATCGCCGTGAATACGCGCGCGATCTGTTCGACGATTTGCGATACGCCGCCGACCGCCATCATATTGCGTCCTTGGAAGTAACCTCGCATCATGGCGATGGTCGGGAACAAAATCAATGCAGGCGCAAGAGCGCGAATTGCTGGAGCGGCTTCGGGCAATTGGATCATCTGCGTATACCACGGCGCGAAAATGTAGAGCGCAAGCGTGATCGCGACACCCATCATACCGGAGAACAGCAGCGCCGCATAATAGATGCGTCCCGCTTCCTCAGGCCGATCCAGCGCATACCGCTCCGAGATCATTTTGCTCAACGTACTCGGAATACCGGCAGTCGCCACAGTCAGCAGCATCAGATATACATTGTTGGCAGCCGTAAACGACGCGTTACCGACACTCCCGAGCATATGCTCCAGCGGAACGCGCTGAACGAGACCCAGAACCCTGGCAACGAGCGCTGCTGCTGCCAGGATAAGCGTCCCTTTAATAAACGATTCCTTTTTCGACAAAACCTATTCCCTTCTTTCCCCCGTAAAAAGCCGCGAACGGCTTTCCTATACGATCCATATAATGAAGACGACGATCATGATAACCTGTAAAATGCCTTTCACGAGCGTGCTGCTGAGCAAGCCGACCAACGCGCCCCAGCCCGCTTTTAACGACTGCTTGAAGTCCGATCCGTGAATGAGTTCCCCGATTACCGCGCCGATAAACGGACCGAGGATCAGGCCGAACGCCGGAATGGCGAAAGGCCCGACAATCAAGCCTACGGTACTGAGTTGAATCGACAGCTTCGAGCCGCCGAACTTTTTGGTCCCCCAGGCGCTTACCACGTAATCCGCCACGATCAACGCGACGAAGATGACGGTCTGAATGATCCAGAACCAGACGGTAAGCTCGCTGAACGAAAAGAACCAGCCATACACGAAAAAGGCAAAATAAATCGCGACCGCGCCCGGCAGGATCGGAAAAATCAATCCCGCCATGCCTACGATAAACAGCGCGACGACCAGCACCCAACCCAAAATGTCCAATGCGACCATTCGCAGGCCCTCCTATGCTTGTTCTATATGTTTACGCCGAAGGATTGTCTTCCGGACGCGAAGCGGATGCCGCCGCTTTGGGCCCTGCCGCCTCTTCTTCATGTTCATCGAATTCGATGCCATCCAGCATGTATTCGCGAATGACCTGCACGATGCCGTCTTCGTTGTTGCCGGCTACCGTGATATCCGCAAGCTCTTTGACCGCGTCTTGGGCATTGCCCATCGCGACGCCGAGTCCTGCCGCTTGGATCGCCGCAATATCGTTCAGACTGTCGCCGACGGCAATCACCTGCTCCATCGTAATGCCAAGCAGATCGCACACTTGCTGAATCCCGCTGGCTTTGGAGATGCCGCCAGGGTTGATTTCCAGATTGTCCATCGACGAATTGGTAATCTGAAGGCCGCCCATATCCTGAAGTCGCATCAGAATATGGTGCAGCACGTCATGATCCTTCGTGTTATAGCCGAACTTCAGCCATTCTTGCTCTTCCAGATTTTCCGCCCAATGATCCCGGTTGTACAGCCGCTCCGTCGTGTAAGCCCAGAACCAGACGCCGTACTCTTCCGCCAGCGCGTGCATCTTGCGGATCAATTCCACATCCATCAGAGCGCGAAAATGCAGCTCATGCGGCGCTTTCCATACTTCGCTTCCGTTGACCGTCACCATTGGCGTCTCAAGCCCAAGTTCGACCGCGTACGGCAGCGCATGCATCGCCGCCCGGCCTGTCGACAAACAGACGTGGAAGCCTTCCTTGATCGCGCGACGTATCCATTTGGCCGTCTCCTCCGATACCTGATGGTCGTCATTCAGCAGCGTCCCGTCCATATCTAGCGCAAGCAGCTTGTAATCGTAACGTGTCATATTTTACCCCTTTCCAAACGTGTTCACTCTCGCCATTCTATCACATTACCCTGTCGGCTCCAATGTAAGCACGGTGGCTTCGGCAAGTCGTTTTCGGCATACTAAAAAGCCTTCCTTCGGAGTAATCGAAAGAAAGCTCGAGACGACGATCAGAAAAACGCGATTCCGTTACAGCTTGATGCTGCGACCGGTTAACGCGGATTGCAGGGCAGCGAATGTGACTTCCTGCGTTTTGCAGGCGTCCGCATAATCGGAAAGAATGCCGGATGTATCCCCCGTGCGCAGCGCGTGCAGGAAGGCTTTGGTCTGCTTTTCGTAAGGATCGCTCTCTTCGGCAAACACGCTCTCCTCGTTCACCTTCGTCACCTTCAAATGGCCTGTCGTCCACTCCCATAACCCTTCGCGCGTGTAAAAAGACAACCCGGCTTTGCCGACGCCCGGAGGCAGCACGCAGGTGTTGGAGATATTCGCCACAGCGCCTGTTTTCAGCTTCAAGGTGACGGTTCCGATATCGTGTACGTTGGTCTGCTCCCATTCTTCTTCCGGGAAACGGCTCGCGTATACGGCATGCACTTCTTCGACTTCTCCCGCCAGATGGCGCAGCAGATCCACGATATGGGTCGTCTGCTCGATGAACTGGCCGCCGGATTTCTCCTGTCTGCGCCACCACTCGGCCTGCGGCATATCCCCCATCCACATGCCTGTCGCAATGCCGATCCGGCCCGGATGCAGCGCTTCGCGCAATCGCTCCACGTTATCCTGATAACGGAAATGATAACCGACGGACGTGATCAGATCCGGTGATTTCAAGCGCATAAAACCGAGAATGTCCTGCGGCAGTTCGGCATCCGTGCCCAGCGGCTTTTCAACCAAGAAAGGAATGCCCCGACCGATCAATTCGCGTTCGATCTCCCCATGCGCCATAGGCGGCACACAGATATAAACGGCATCCAGTACCTGCTCGTCCGCCATATCGGATACGCTTTCATATCCGGGTGCGTCGTAACGGATTCCGAATACGTCTCCCTTGTTTTTGCTGCTGCCGACGATACCGACGATTTCCACGTCTTCCGTCGCCGCAAGCAGATCCGCATGTTTCCCCGCAAACCACCCCGTACCCACGATTCCGATTCTCAGCGTCATGTCTTTCATCCCCTCTTCTGTCCGCCGTCCGATCCGGCGCTTCTCCTTACTAGATTACCATGAGGTTTCCTTAAAAATCCACTCGTTGAAGGTGGGAGGGATATTCGTTGAGGAAGCTTGGGCGGCTGCGGGAGAAATTGCCAGCATAGGCTTCCGAAGTGCATTTCTTCGAAATGCTTCACAGGACGCTGTCTCACTCGGAAAGGTTGATTGAAATTTTAATGGAATCTTTCCGAGTTCAAAGGCGTCCTTCACTGAATTTCTCCCTCCGCCTGGGCTTCCGGTACAAGAATAGTTAGGGGGTTGTAATGAATAAAAGTATTCAAAAATAGAGGTTCACAAACAGAATACCCAATTACAAATTTCCCCATGTATTTTGGATACGCAAAAGCGCTCTTTCAAAAGAAAGAACGCCAGAGCGTCGAGAAAGTCTAACGTAGCTGGAAGCGAGAAGACGGAGAGAGAAATTCAGTGAAAGACGCCTTTGAACTTGGAAAACAACCACTTAAATTTCAATCCAGTTTTCCAAGTGAGACAGCGAATTGAACGAATTTCTCTCGCAGTCTTCTCGCTTCCCCCGCCGAAGTGACTTTCGACGGCAACTTCGATTCGTACACAATCGGACCTTTTCGCTTACACGGCTTGAGCCGTTCCGCGTCTGCGGGCTAAGCGGGCGATCAGGCCGTTTTTCGGGGCCAGGATCAGAGCCAGGATGAACAGGATGCCCGCTACGGAGACGATGCAGCCTGCGATGGAGGCATCGAGTGCGTAGGAGATGAGATATCCGGTTACGGCGGATACGATGCCTACGGCTACGCTGAGTCCGATCATGACGCCGAGGCGGTTGGTCAGCAGGTAGGCGGTCGCGGCCGGGATGATCAGCATGCCGACGACGAGGATCGCGCCTACGCTTTCGAAAGAAGAGACGGCGGTCATCGATACCATGCCCATCAGCAGGTAATGGAACAGCAGGACCGGAATTCCGCAGGCGACGGCCATGGCCGGATCGAATGCGCAGATTTTGAATTGTTTGTAAAAGAGTCCGAGCAGCAGCAAAATGACGGTTAGCGTAATGCCCAGCATCCAGACGGCCCTCGGACCCATATCGGTGCCGCCGAGCGTCCAGGTGTCCCAAGGTACGTACGCGATTTCGCCGAACAGCACGCAGTCCAGATCCAAGTCGATATGTTGGGCGTTTAGGCTGATCAGCAGCACGCCGACCGCGAACAATGCAGTGAACACGATGCCGATCGACGCGTCGGATTGCAGGCCGGACGTTTGCAGCGTTTGGATCAGGAAAACGGTCAGCAAACCGAACGCCGTGGCGCCGAGCAGCATCCACATGGAATCGCGCGTGCCGCTCATCAGGAACGCGATCGCGATCCCCGGCAATACGGCATGGCTGATCGCGTCGCCGACTAACGCCATGCGGCGAAGAATCAAGAAACAGCCGAGAATCGAGCAGGCGCTCGCAACCAGCACGGCGGTCAGTATAATCCAAAAATCCATCATTTTTGCGAGCCTCCTTCCGCAGCATTCAGTGCGCCCCGCTCGGCAGAGCGTGCATAATCGGCTTTCAAATTGCGATGTCGCAGCACTTTGGACAAGAGACCTCGTCCGGGTGCCAGCAGCAGCGACAGCACGAAAAGCAATGTAGCGGCCAGCACCGTGACGGGTCCGGTCGGAATGCCTTCGCCAAGCGTACTGATTGCCGCGCCGGAAGCGCCGCTGAGCGCACCGAACACTCCGGCATAAGCCAGCATCACCGGCAATCGATCCGTCCAATAACGGGCGGCGGCCGCAGGTGTAATGAGCAATGCCGCTACAAGCACGACGCCGACGGCCTGAATGCCCGCTGCAACAGCGACCGTGGTCAGAATCAGCATCGCATGCTCTAGCAATCCGACCGGAAGGCCGATGCCGCGGGCAAAGCCCGGATCGAAACTGATCAGCTTGAACTCTTTGAATAACAGCATCGCAGCGATGACCAATAACACCGATACGCCCATCAGGATATAGACGTCGCTCGTCACCATCGCGGCGGCTTGACCGAACAGATACTTGTCCAGACCGCTTTGGCTGCCGCTCCCGCTATGTTGGATATGCGTAAGCATGACTGTTCCGACGCCGAAAAAGAACGTCAGCACGATGCCCATCGCAGCGTCGGATTTGATCTTCGTCCAGCGCGTGATCGCACTGACGCACAATACGGCGGCGATGCCCGCTACCAATGCGCCGATCAGGAACAGAGACGCCGATTTTACTTCGTGCAGCATGAAGGCAATACAGACGCCAGGTAGCGCCGCGTGCGCCAACGTATCGCCTAGCAGGCTTTCCCGACGTAAAAAGGTAAAGCTGCCGATAACCCCGCTGCCCAATCCCAAAAGCGTGCAGCCCATCAGAATCCAGCGCGTATTCGGATCGCTCCATAAAGAAATCAGCCAATCGAGCATCGTTGTCTCCTCCTTACACGTCGAAGTTTGCATGTTTCGGATATCGATTTCTTTTGCCGCTCCATCATTCGTTGACCAAAGCTTCCCTGCTGTTCGAGCTGACGATCGCAAGTTTGCCGCCGTATGTTTCGTGCAGCAGCTCCGGCGTGAACGTTGTCTCCACCGGGCCTGCCGCGATTAACTTTTTATTCAATAAAAGCACATGATCGAAGTATTCTTCCACGGTAGATAGATCATGGTGAACGACCAGTACCGTCTTGCCTGCCCGCTTCAGTTCACTGAGCAGCGCAATAATGGCCTTCTCCGTCGCGGCATCGACGCCCGCGAACGGTTCGTCCATAAAATACAGATCCGCTTCCTGCACCAGGGCGCGAGCCAGAAACACCCGCTGCTGCTGGCCGCCGGACAACTGGCTGATCTGCCGTCTGGCGAAGTCGGCCATGCCGACTTTATCCAGCGTGCTCATTGCCAGCTCTTTTTCTTTGCGGCCGGGACGCTTGATCCAGCCCAGATGACCGTAACGGCCCATCATAACCACGTCGAGCGCGTCCGTCGGAAAATCCCAATCCACCGATTCGCGCTGCGGCACGTAACCGACGCGGCTGCGCATTTTTTTATACGTATCTCCATAGATCGCCACCGAACCGGAGATCGAAGGCACCAGACCCAGCACGGCTTTGAGCAGCGTGGACTTGCCTGCGCCGTTCGGTCCGATCAGCGCGACCAGTTTACCTTCGGGAAGCGTAAAGCTCACGTCTTCGACCACCGCTTTGCGCTGATAAGCTACGGTAATGCCCGATACGGTGAGCGGTGCAGCCCCTGCAGTTTCCTTTTTCATCGTCGTTCCTCCTCGTCTCGATCCGCTGAAGTTTTATTTCAACGCTTCCGCAATCGTATCCGCGTTATGCCGAATCATTCCGATATACGTGCCTTCGTCCGTCCCCGGTTCGCCCATCGCGTCCGAGAATAGTTCGCCGCCAATCGTCACGTCGTGTCCCTGCTGCGCCGCTCCGGCTACGATTGCCTGCATGGAACGCGCGGGGAGACTGGATTCGACGAAAACGGCTTTGATGTTGCGTTCGACCAGATAATCGCGCAGCGCGCTGACGTCCCTGGCACCGAACTCGGCTGCCGTGCTGATCCCCTGCAAGCCGACGACTTCGACTTCATAAGCCCGACCGAAGTAGCCGAACGCATCGTGAGCCGTCACGAGTACCCGACCTTCCTCCGGAATCTCCAGCATGCGTTCGCGCACGTAGGCATCCAATCCTTTGAGCTCGCTCAAGTAACGTTCGCCCTGCTCCCGATAAGCCTCGGCGTTAGCCGGATCTTTCTCGATCAGAGTATCGCGCACCGTTTCCGCCGCAATCGTCCATAGGTCGACGTCGAACCAGACATGCGGATCGAACTCCCCGGTCTCCTCCGAGCCAATCAATCGGTCTCTGGGCATATCGTCCGTTACGGCAACGACGGTTTTCTGCGCGGCCATTTTGACGAGAACGCGCTCCATGTTGCCTTCCAGATGCAGCCCTCCGTAAAAGACCACAGCCGCACGATCCAGCTTGCGGATATCGCCTTGCGACGCTTTGAACAAGTGCGGATCTACGCCGGGTCCCATCAATGTTGTCACCTCGACATGCTCGCCGCCGATTTCTCTCGCCGCATCTCCGATCATGCCTGTTGTGGCCGTGACCAGCAGCTTGCCGTCTTCACTGATGCCTTGGGCGTTTCCGTTATCCGAGCAACCAGCCAGTACGAGAATCAGCATCAGGGAAAGCAGTCCCCGCAGGCTACCTGTCTTTCGTGTACATGCGTTCATGCGATCCTCCTCCCCGATCGATCACCAATTTTTGTGTGTAAAATTTTCCATACGCTAAATTGTTTTATTCATGACTTTTTATTTGTCTTTACTAACAATGTTTCCTTAGGGCAAATTTTAAAATAAAAAAAGGGAAAACGCAAGCCCGCTCTTGTTCGGATGATAAAAAACACGACGAAAAACCTGCTTTCCGTAGAAAGCAGGTCTCAGGTTTGGACTTATTCAGCCGCAGTTTCGCCTTCGGCGTTTTCTTCTTGTACATCTTTCTTTGGAATACCGTCGAGCCCGTATTCCTCATCGTAAGCGTCGAAGATGGCACGCGCGATCGGTGCGGCGCTTTCGGAGCCGAAGCCGCCTTCCGGTACCATGACCGCGACGGCGAGTTTCGGATTTTCGCGCGGGGCATAGGCGATGAATACGCCGTTATCGACTTTTTTTCCGTTTAAATCTTGCGTCGACGTTCCTGTTTTACGGGCGAAGTTGTCTTTGTAAGCAAAATCGCCGAAAGAACCGCTCACGTCCGTTTTCATGCCTTGTTGAATAACATCCCAATAAGCATCGGGAAAGTCCACCTTGTTCAGAACAGTGCGTCCAAACTCTTCAACAACTTCGCCGTTTACGTCGGTAATTTTGCTGACGAGATGCGGCTGGATGCGTTCGCCGCGGTTCGCCAACATCGCGGTATACTGCGCAAGTTGGATCGCCGTGTATTTGCCTTTTTGGCCGAAAGAAGCATAGACCATACGAGAAAGCGAACTACCGTCATTTTCGCTCAAGTAGTCGATTCCGCCTTCCCATTCGCCGGGCAGGTCAACACCCGTTTTTACGCCGAGGCCGAACTCTTTCATATGCTTGTCCCAGATATTCAAAGACTCGGCTCCGTCACGGTTAAACAAACGTTCGCCGATCATTTCGACCATGAATGTGTTGGACGACTTTTCGATCGCTCTGCGCGGATCGAGTATTCCGTAAGCATGGCTGCCCGAGTTGCGAATCGAGTCGGAGTCGTTGCGACCATATTTGGCAATCCCGGTATCGTTGTAAGTCGTACCTGTCGAGAACAACCCTTCCTCCAAACCGACGAGCACGCTCAGCGGCTTGATTGTCGATCCCAGATACACGACAGACTCCGCGTTTTTGCCTGTGTCGCTTACAGGCTTGGAACGGATCGCGCCGTTAAGATAGAGATATTCGACCGCGTCGTAATTTGCATTACTGATTCCGCCCGTCCGATATACATTCGCATCGAAGTCAGGCATACTCGCCATAGCCACGACGTTGCCTGTATCGATCTCCATTGCTACAGCGGAAGCCGAGATTGCTTTAGGAAGCTTTGCCAACTGTTGAGTCATGGCATCTTCCGTTTTAAGCTGAATCGTTTTGTTAATCGTGCTCCATACATCATTACCTTTGACCGGAGGAACCACTTCTTCCACGCCATTGGCCGTGTTTTGCGCGGTTACGCCGATTTTGCGATACCCGTTTTTTCCGCGAAGCTGGTCTTGGTATTGCTGCTCCAATCCGAAATAACCGACGTTCTCGGTACGGCTGTAAATCAATCCTTTATCGATCTGATCCTTGAGCCCGGCCGCGATTTTTTTGTACATTTCCATGCCGCTGTCCGGATTGCTGACCGATTCGAACTTTTTCACATAACCCACGGTCTGAACCGCTACGGTATCCGAATCATAACGCCGAAGCGTTTCTTCTACCACTTCAAACGATAAGATACCCGCATATTTATGTTTATTTTCTTTAAAATAAGCGACTTCTGCGTCACTTAATCCGGTTTTGGCCGGTCTTGCCGAATAACCGTAACTATGGACGTTTTTCAAATCCAGCAGTTCTTTTCCGATGAAATCTTCCATAGTCGGATTTTCGATAGTCGGATCGCCTTTTTCTTTGAAAATCTCCAACACTTCTGCCAGCGCGGCATCAAGCTGCGGGCGATTCTTTTTGCCTTCGCCTTCAATAAAGTTCTGCTCAAAGGTGATATACAAAGATTGCGTAGGTTCCGAGTAAGCCAGCTTTTCCCCACCCGCTGCGAAGATCGTACCCCGCACCGGCTTCATCGGAATATCCTGCGTCGCGCGCTCTTCGGCTTCCGCCTGAATCTTCGGCGCTTCCACGAACTGCAAAGCGGCGGTACGCACGATAATCACCGCAAATACGACAAACACCACGAAAAAGAACAGGCTCATTCGCACGCTGAAACTTTTGCGCTTGCGATGGTCGTCCCGTTCTTCTTTGGATAAAATCTTCATCTTGGCCTCCTCGATTAACCGTGAACGGAAAAAGACGCTCTTTCGACAGAGCGTCTTTTCCGCCGGTACCGAATTCGTTTCACTTGCATCGGTTTTGAATAGTCGTTAATGATTGAACGTTTTGACCGAATTTTTCGTTACGGACTTGATAGCATGACCCAGTTAAGGATTTTGCACGGCTGCGCCGTCCGTTCCTTCGATCGGTGTCCCGTCTTCATTCGTTTGCGGCAGTGTTTTCTTCGCTACGCCGTCCAAGCCGTATTCGTAATCGTAGGCATCGAAGATTTTGCGCGCAATCGGCGCCGCGCTCTGCGAACCGAAACCGCCCTCCGGCACAACGACCGCAACAGCAAGTTTCGGGTTCTCGCGCGGAGCGTAGGCGATGAACACGCCGTTATCAATTTGTTGGTTACGAATTTGCTGAGTGGAGGTACCTGTTTTACGAGCAAAATCGTAAGGGAAATCGCCGAATGAATCGTCAACTTTGGTACGCATACCGTTCTGGATCGTATCCCAATAAGCATCGTTAAAGTCTACTTTTTCGATCACTTCGCGTTTGAATTCTTCAACCGTTTCGCCTTTGGAATCGGTAATCTTGTTGACCAGGTGCGGTTTGAGACGCTCTCCGCGGTTGGCTAACATTACCGTATACTGGGCCAGCTGCATAGTCGTGTATTTGCCCTGCTGACCGAAAGAAGCGTAGGCCATCCGCGTCAGCAAGCTTCCGCTTTCTTCTTTCATGAAGTCTTCCGTACCGCTTTGTTCACCCGGCAGGTCGACTTGCGTAGGAACGCCCAAACCGAATTCTTTCATGTAGTCGCTCCAGACCTTAGTCACATCGGAACCGTACTTGCTTAACATCGGCTTTCCGATCTCGTCGATCATGAATGCGTTGGACGATTCTTTGATCGCTTCGGCAGGGGTAATCCAACCGATGACGTGCCCGCCGGCGTTTTGAATACGCGTGTTGGTCGTGCCGATTTCCGCATAACCTCTATCCGTATAACCTTGGCCGGTTGTGAAAAACCCTTCTTTCAATCCGACCAGAACGGACAAAGGCTTGATCGTCGATCCCAAATATACGACCGATTCCGCTTTATTGCGTTGATCGTCAGGCGCTTTCGCCCGAATCGTGCCGTTGATATACAGATTTTCAATTTGCTCAAAATCGGAACTGGATACGCTGCCTGTCTTATAGACGTTGGCATCGAAGTCCGGCATGCTTGCCATCGCGACCACATTGCCGGTATCGACTTCCATCGCTACCGCAAAACCCGTGGAAACATAAGGATGCTTGCCTTTCAAAATTTGAATTTGATCGACGATTGCCTTCTCCGTAGCCGTTTGGACGGATTTATTGATATTCATCCAGACGTCATTGCCTTTTTTCGGCGCGACGATTTCTTCGGTTCCGCCTTCTTTAGCCATGCTTTGCGGCGTGATCTCGATCCGTTTGTATCCGTTTTTTCCGCGCAGATATTCCTGGTATTGCTGTTCGAGTCCGTAATAACCGACGATTTCGTCTTCCTGGTATTGAAGTGAAGGATCGGCAGATGCCTGATTTTTATAAATATCCTGATAGAAGCTGAAATTTTTGTTTTCACGCACGCTTTTGAATTTGGATAAATAACCGACCGTTTGGACGGCTACCGAATCTTGATCGTATTCCCGAGTCGTCTCTTCGACGACGTCAAGAGTCAAAACACCTTTAAATTCGTTTTTGTGCTCTTTGAAATAAGCGATTTCTGCTTCGTTCAAATCGGTTTTGATTTTGCGCGGCGTATAACCGTAGTGCTTGATATTTTCCAAATCCAGACGATCCCGGCTCAACATTTCCTCAAGCGTAGGCTGCTCGCCGGAAGGATTGAGTTCCTGGAATTTAGCCAAAATTTGATTGACTACCTTTTTGAGCTCCGGACGGTTTTCGAGTCCTTTTTCATTATTATTCGCGTAATTTTTCAGTGGTGTCGCATACAGCGTTTGCGTAGATTTGGAATAGGCGATCGGTACTTTGTCTGCCGAAAAAATCGTTCCCCGTACCGGCTGCATCGGGATATCCCGCGTTACGCGGCTCACCGCTTCTTCTTTCAATTCCGGCCCTTCCACGAATTGAAGCATGGCTGTTCGTACAATAATGACGGAGAAAATAGCAAAAACACTGAAGAAGAATAAATTAAGCCGGATTCCGAAGCTTCGCTGACGGCGCATTTCATTTTCTTTTTCTTTATCCTGGACTTTCATGGGCGCCTCCTCTTGATGGTACTGAAACTGACGAAAGCATGCTCACAACACGCTCTGCTTGATATGGGTATCGGCAAAATCCTCGCGATCGAACCAGTCTCCTCCGGACGCCCAGGTCGGATCGAGTTCGATCCAGCGGTCTTCTCCGGCGTCGTATACTTCGTTCCATGCGTGAGACCCGTAGCCTCCCCGCCCGTCTGCGCCAAGCCCGGTTACCACACGGACTTGCAGCCCGGCCGAACGGGCCATTACCGCATACAAACGCGCATAGTCAATGCAAACCCCCAACCGCGTATCATAGGTATCGCGCGGCGTTTGTTCGTTCCAAATGCCTTTGTTTTCATAATTATCGACTTTACCGTAATCGTATTGAATCCGGCTTCCTACCCAATCGTACAGCTTCTCCGCCTTCTCCCTGTCGCCGCCCGATCCTGCGACTTTCTTGGCTGTCCGGGCGATATCCTCCGGAATATTCCGATCGATCGCATTGTATTTTTGGCGAAGTATGCTGTCCAGTTCTGCCGTTGCGGATGCCGTGAGCACGGGCAGTTTCTGGGCGATCCATTCACCGGCAGCCGGTTGAAATACCGTTTGCGCCGTATAGCGATAAGCCGGAGACGTCTCTGCATATCGGCTTACCGGACTGCCCGGCCAGATGGAAGAGACAACGAACAATAACGCGAGCAAAAGCATACTTCTCCATATTCCGGCGATCAGACCCAATCCGGCTCCGCCGAGGCGATCCGCGAAAACCCCGCCTTTGCGGCGTTTGCCTTTTTTCTTGGGAGCTTCTCCACTTGGCGTTCGCCATCTCGCAAGCAACGACAACACCGATACGCAGACCGGATAGATCAGCAGAAACAAAAGCGCGATGCGCAGCAAGGCGAAATCCGTCACGAATCCAAGCAGCGCGTATCCGGCCGATTTCCATTGCGGAAGATCACCCGAAGGCATGGCGTTTACCGTGCGCTGCGCCCAATCGTTTGCATAAGGCGAGATCCAGCCCGCCAACAACAAAGCCGCCAGAATGCCTAATACGCGAAGGAGCAGGCGACTGAACATCGAGCCAAGTCCGGCTGCTGTCCGGCGTGTTCCTAGAAATGCGCCGCGAAACACGGACAATATCAGCACTGCCAGTAAAACCAAACTTATCACGTCCATGCTCGGCATTTTCCCACCTCCCGAATATTGGACGCTGCTATTAGCGAAACTCCCTGCTTTTCAGGCAAGATTTTCATACCCTTTACTTGCTTCGGGCCTGCGCGGCGCGAATAAGCGCATTCACTTGCTCTCCGCGTTCCCATTCGCCAAGCGATACGCCGCGATACGTCACTTCGACGGCCTTGGCATTCGGCTTGCCTTCAAGCTTCAGACTTGTCGTCTGCACGACGAACGAACCGTCTTCGCTTCGCTTGAACGTTGCCTCGGCTGCTTCGTCTTTCAACATTTTCAGCGCTTCGCCTTGAAGCTTTGCCACCGCTTCGTCTTTCACACTGGTTACCGTATTCTGAATTTGATCAAGCGATACGCCGCTGTACACGATCAGCGCCACGACAATGACGATCGCGATCGCCCATTTTATCATCGTTTTGACTACGTTGATAACCAGTAGCACCGCTACCAGCGCAATCAGAAGAATCAGCCAGTTTTGCCTGACGAATTCGATCCACACTTCCGTATTCAACAGACAGTCCCTCCGTTCTTCACGTTCATTTGCATGCAGGCTGCCCCCCTCGTTTCCGGCATTCTGCGCGCTTTTCAATTATACAGGAAAAAAAGGCTCTCTGTCAGCTTTCACGGCATTGTTGCGACCTCTTTTGCAATCCAGGCTCCGCCCAAGTACACTTAGTTAAAAAATCCCGTTACGAATCTCAGGAGGCGAGTCGCGTATGTCGATTACCGTGATCGTGGAAGGCAAAAACGATCGAAGCAAACTGCGTCGTGTTTTGGACGATGAGGTTCGAATCCTTTGCACGTTCGGCACGCCGAATTCGGCAAGGCTGGAGTCTTTATATAAGGAAGCCAAAGACGACGAGGTCTACCTTTTTTTGGACAACGACTCGTCGGGCCGGAAAATTCGCGCCTTATTGTCCGATCTTTTCCCGGATGCGGATCATCTCTACACCAGGCGCGGTTACGCGGGTGTCGAAGGCACGCCGGACGAGTACGTGGTACAGCAGTTGGAAAAGACGGACTTGGACGCGTTTATTATTTATCCCGAAGAAATGCTGCGTGCCCAGTCCGAATCCGAAAAAGAGAGCCGACGCGCCGCCTTGGACGGACGGGCGAAGCGCTCGCAGTGAAGCGGCGTCGGCCTTTTCCGTTTATTGCCCGGCGCTGCCGCATCGACAAAAATAAAGCCGTCGCCCGTCCCGAAAAGGAGACGAACGACGGCTTGCCCGATACCGCTGCTCAATGTGCCGTATCGATAATCATCAACAAGAAGGTAACCATCATATAATAGATCGAATACATGAAGACTTTTTTGCCCCAGGCATCCGGATCTTGGCCCTTCGCCAGTCCTTTAACGGCGAAGAACAACCACAGCACCGTGATCGCGATCGAAGCTACGGTGAAGATCATGCCGACGTAGCCGTAAGCGTACATCAGAATCGGTACAGGCAGCAGCAATACGATGTAAGGCAGCATCTGCCATTGCGTGCGGCGAATGCCTTTGACGACCGGGAGAATCGGGAAGCCCGCTGCGCGATATTCTTCGACGCGGCGAATGCCGAGTGCCCAGAAGTGCGGCGGCTGCCACAGGAACATCCAGAGGAACAACAGAACGGCGCCCATGTCGATCGTATTCGTTACGGCCACGTAACCGATAACCGGCGGCATCGCGCCCGAAATTCCGCCGAGCGACGTGCTCCATGTGGAGGTTCTTTTCAACCACATCGTGTAAAGCACGACGTAGGCGAACATGCCGATCGCTCCGCAAACTCCGGTCAGCACTCCGCAGAATGCAAACAGAATAGCCAGGCCAAGCACGCCTAGCACAATCCCGTACGTCAAAACGACGCTTGGGGCAATCTTGCCTGTCGGCAGCGCCCGGTTCTTCGTACGCTCCATCTTGGTGTCCATCTCACGGTCGAGATAATTGTTAAATACGCCCGATGCGCCGACGATCAGCATCGTTCCGGCCAATGTGGCGAGCAAGTTTAGCCAGTCGATGTTCCATCGCGAAGCCAGCCAGAAGCCGGCCAGCGTCACGAACAAGTTCGAGCGGAGAATGCCCGGCTTTGCCAGCGTCAAAAAATCTCTCCAGGTCACCCGCGTCTCTGCGGATTTCGATACAGGAGAGGCTTCCGAGGCTGCATAGTTCAATGGTTTGCTCACGTGCTTAATGCCTCCTTTTGCGTTCCGATCCGCATTTTTCCATTCATGCGGCATATTAGAGTGTATACGATAATGGCTAGAATCGACTTCAAATAAGCCGAGAAAAGGTATCGCTATGAAATTTATCATATCAAAGGCCTTTCCGATTGCCAACGATTCCATAAACAAGTTCGATAATTTGACAATTTCATGAGTTTTTCAAGGCATTCATAAAAAAAGATGTGGAATTTTTTCGGGAAACGGGTACAGATTTAAAGAGAAATTTTGGATTTTTGTTAACCAAATAAGGTATACTGAAAAGAAAAACGGAGGTTATCCGATGAATAAAGGTCTGGCCCTATGGTTTGCGGTATCTTCGATGGCTTTGGTCACGCTGAGCGCGATCTTGATTAACGAAAGCGCGTGGCTGGCACTGGGAGTCTTTGTTGTCGCGACATTGAACATCGGTTGGGGTTTCGCCACCAAAGTACGCATCCAGCGCAAAGCAGGCAACGTCCCCCCGAAATCCGCGCATTAAGTTGAAAGCGATCCCAATCCCATGACATACAAGCGTGAAAAAGCAGCTTCGCCTTTACAATCGGCAAAGCTGCTTTTTATTGTTACCCCTTATTTCAAACGTTACCTCTATATAATAGAAGTTCTCCGTGCTTACGACTTAGGCAAAAAGCCCATCCGATCGCGTACGCCCTTCATGGTTTCTTCCGCGACGGCTTCCGCACGTTCTGCGCCTTTAGCCAGAATGCGTGTAATTTCGCCGGATTCACGGATTTGGTGATAACGCTGCTGCAAAGGTTCCAGAACGGAAACGACGGCTTCGCCCAGTTCTTTTTTGAACGCGCCGTACATTTTGCCTTCGAAATGAGCTTGAACTTGATCCAGCGTCATTCCCGTACATTCCGCGTAGATGCCCATCAGATTGCTGACTTCCGGTTTTTCGGCCGGATCGTAACGAACCTCGCCGCCCGAGTCGGTCGTTGCGCGGTTCAGTTTTTTACGAATCACGTCCGGCGGATCAAGCAAAGCGATGTAGCTGCCCGCGTTCGCGTTACTCTTGCTCATTTTTTTCGAAGCATCGTCAAGACCCATCACGCGTGCGCCGACCTTCGGAATATACGGCTCCGGCACAGTGAAGAAGTCGCCGTACCGAGCGTTGAAACGTCCGGCCAGATCGCGGGTCAGCTCCAAATGCTGCTTCTGGTCTTCACCAACGGGAACCAGATCCGCCTGATACAGCAGAATGTCGGCCGCCATCAGCGACGGATAGACGAAAAGGCCGGCTCCGACCGAGCTTTTGCCGTCCGATTTGTCTTTGAACTGGGTCATGCGCTCCAATTCGCCCATCCCGGTCAGCGTCGTCATCAACCAGCCTAACTCGGCATGCTGACGCACATGGGACTGCATGAAGATGTTCGACTTCTCCGGATCAATGCCTGCCGCCGCATACAGCGTCGCGACCGATTCCGATTGCTCGCGCAGTGCCGCAGGGTCTTGGGGAACCGTAATGGCATGCAGATCGACCACCGAGAAGAAACACTCATAATCATGCTGAAGCGCCACAAAGTTTTTGATTGCGCCGATATAGTTACCGATGGTCAGTTGACCGCTTGGCTGAATGCCTGATAGTACCTTTTTCATAACTTTGTACGTCTCCAGTTCTGATTTAATTTTGGATTAACGCCGAAAAACGCAAAAAGGCCCCGTCCGCAAGGGACGTGAGCCGTGGTGCCACCCTTTTTTACCGATAGAATTCATGCTTCAATCTACCGATCTTCATGGCTCCGATAACGGGAAGCGAGCCCGGCCAGCCTATTTTGGAGCATCGATCTCCAGTTCAGCATGGCACTCCGAGGTCCATTCGACAGATGCGTCTTCGCTGGCTTGCATCGACCGCCAGCTTTCTGTAGAACACGGCATCCGCTTACTTGTCCTCATCATTGCGTTTCGTCGGGCGTATGCCCAATGCTAGTAGCTTGACCAAATTAAACCTAACCTTATGATCGGTCAAGCTACTATTTGTTCCCCATCATACAAGTCACGCAAAGTTTTTGTCAATCTATTCGGAATACACGTGCAAAATCTGGATGATTCCACATTTATACGCCTTCTTTTGCTGCCGATGCGCATCCGGCTCCCTTTCCGGATACGCATCTTTCTCCATGGACGCTTATTTAAGAAAGCTCAGAGCGAGCTTCCTTGTAAGCAGGCTTTGGATAGCGGATCATGCTGCTGGCCATATTGTAGTTCGACTCGAACTGGGCATCCACCACGATTGCGGCTTTGCGGATCGCAAAATCATAATTGATCTCGCCATGCGTCCAGTTTTTCTTGTAGTTGAGCGACTCGATAGCCATATTGCGGAAAGTACGAATCTGTTGTTCATTCAATCCATGTTCCGGACCTTCGACATGACCGTCACGTCCCGCAAGCGGCGTATGACGAATGCCGAATTTACCGACGACATTATTACGGATCTGGATGAACAGCGTACCTGCTTCAAGTCCGGACAACTCTTCGCTCAATTCCTTAAATACGATATCGAGTTGTCTGGGAAGCGAATATTCATTAACGACAAACATGCTAGTCCCCCTTATTAAGTAACACCTAAATACGTGCGTTTTTAGCCTTTTATACCGGTATGTAGCGCTTAAGTCTCATTATAAATGGATGAATTGCCACCTTCAATACAGTCCTAAAGAATTGGTCAAATATGACTATTTAAATGCAAATAACCACCAATTTTAAGTCATAAACAAACAAAAGACGAGCAGATTCGACTTCTGCTCGTCTTTTTTCGAGTTTCACTTTTTAGCTAACGAAAGTATATCCCAAGATTTTCAAATTGATTTCGTTAACTTTTCAGTATCCTATTTTTCAATTATCCAACTTTCGATGCGGTCATATCTAGGAAAGATCGGACGTCCGCCACGCTCATATCCACCGCAGCCTGCCAAAAGTCCGGTTTTGTCAGATCGACGCCTAAGTGCTTCGATGCCAATTCCTCGACAGTCATACGCCCCGTATCAAGCAGCAGCGCATCATACTTATCGGCGAAGCTTTGTCCTTCACGCTGGGCTTGCGCATAGATCCCTGCACTGAACAGATACCCGAATGTATAAGGGAAGTTGTAGAACGGAACTCCCGTATTGTAAAAATGCAGCTTGGATGCCCAGAAGTGCGGATGATAATCGTCCAGCGCGCCGCAGAAAGCTTCTTCCTGCGCTTCGACCATCAGTGCGCTCAGGTCTTGCGGGGTTAGCAGACCAGAACGGCGTTTCTCATAGAAACGCGTCTCGAACAGGAAGCGCGCATGGATGTTCATGAAGAAAGCAACGCTGCGCTGAATTTTGTCTTCGAGCAGCACGATCCGCTCTTCCTCCGTCGCCGCTTTTTTTACCAAAGAATCGGCAACGATCATTTCGGCAAATGTGGAAGCCGTCTCCGCTACATTCATTGCATAACGTTGGCTGAAGGTCGGAAGTTCGTCCATGACATGCTGATGGTATCCGTGTCCCAGCTCGTGCGCCAGCGTGGAGACATTGGATGCCGTACCGCTATAGGTCATGAAAATGCGGGTCTGCTTGGTCAGCGGAAGCGCCGTACAGAATCCACCCGGACGCTTGCCCGCACGGTCTTCCGCTTCAATCCAATGGTTGTCGAAAGCACGCTGGGCAAAATCGGCCATGCGCGGGCTAAAGCTGCGGAATTGCTCCACGATCAGATCGGCGGCATCGTCGTAATGGATCTTCGATTCCGACTCGCCAATCGGCGCATCCACGTCGTGCCAACCCAGCTTCTCCGTACCGAGCAGACGGGCTTTGCGGTTCAAATACTCGACGAAGATCGACTTGTTGGCCGTGATCACCTGCCACATCGTGGACAGCGTCTCGTCGGACATCCGGTTGATCTCCAACGGCTCGCGAAGCACATTGTCCCAGCCGCGCTTTTCATACAAAGACAAACGGAAGCCTGCCAGATGATTCAGCGTATCCGCGCAATAATCTTCTACATCGGTCCAGGCTTGCTCCCAATTGCGTCCCATCTCTTCGCGCTGCTTCGGATCGGACGAACCCAATTTGTTCGCCGCTTGAGCCGCAGACAGCAGCTGGGTTTCGCCGTTTTCTTCGAACTTCACGCGTACATGGCGAACGATCGTATTATAAAAACTGCTCCATCCCTGGTATCCGTCAACCGACAGCGAAAGAGCCAGACTTTCCAGCTCCGGCGTCATCTTGTCGCGTGCCTGGGAACGGCTTTCGCTGAGGTTAAACGAGATTGGAGCGACGGAGTCGCGCGTCATCCACTGTTCCCAAACTCCGTTTTCCGTATTTTGCAGGATACTGTCGAACGTCGCGACGACGCTTTGCCAACGCGCGCGAATCGAGCCCACGCGCGCCGACAGCTGCCCTGCCTTCTGGTCGTTCTGATCCTGCGCACTCAAACAGGACACGAAAGCGCCAGCTTGACGGAAACGAGCCGAAATACTTTGAACGTTTTCGAAAATAGGGTCAAAAGCTTCGGTCTGCTCTGCGCTTGTAGGCGGATTTAAGCTTCCGATTTGCGCAGCCAGCGTATCGACGTCCGCCGCCAGTTCTTGCAGGAAAGTATCGAATTCGGCCGAAGATGATCCTCCCGGAAAAATACTTTCCAAATCCCATGTCTGTCTCAAGCGATTGCTCATGTTCATTCGCACCTTTCGTCTTGAAAATATGTAGTAAGAAGAAACATTCCGACACGATCCGTTCATGCGCCCCATCCGCTTGCCTCCAGCCGCCGTATGGTGTTTGACAGGGCCTCATGGTACAGTATAACTATAGCGAAAACGTCTCATGAAGCCAAATCTGACACGGGAGGGAAGACGTAATGAGACCTCTGCAAATCTCGCCGGACACGGCAATTAAGCTTTCCAAACAATTAAATGTTCCGATCGAACATTTGATGCATATGCCGCAGCATATCCTGATGCAACGACTCGCCGAGTTGGCGAAACAGGAAGCGGCCGAGGCGGCGAACGCCAAGCCTGACGACGATGCCGAAGGGAATAAGTAATCGATGATTCCTTTTGAAAAAGCTCTGCCGTACGACCGCATGATGGGTGATTTAACCGTTCCGAAGTGTCCGTTTTGCGGCGCGGAGAACGTGCTGCTGCCGATCAAGCCGTCGGAGATTCCGGATATTCAAACAGGGAAAAAGCGGCTGACGGTGTTTCCGTGTTGTCACGGGCGGTTGACGGTGCTGGACTGCGATGACGATTATTTGATGACGGACACGGTTGTGAAGTAGTCGTTTTGCTTTCGCCCGGGGTGAAAGTCTGGAGCGTAGGGAGGGAGAAGGCTCCGAGAGAAATTCGTTTAAAGCGCTGTCTCACCCGGAAAAGTTGATTGGATATTAGGGTGGAATTTTTCCGGGTTCAAAGGCGTTTTAAACTGAATTTCTCTCTCCGCCTTCTCCCTCCCAGCTGCGTTGGACTTTCAAAGGGCGAACAAACACGAGACTTGACGCCCGTGTTTAGGGATTTGGAAGAAATGAAGAACGAAACGAAGACCTTTGAAGCCACCTGCGCTTCAAAGGTCTTTTGAGTTTACGATAATTGAGAAATTGAACGAGAGCGGGGAGCGTGAGCCAATTTGGGATCGGAAAGCTATTACATTGACAATTAGGAAGTGCAGCAACGGAATTGGAGAGTTAGATCAAGCTACGTTGACGATTAGGCAATGTAGCAAGCAATACGCCTTTTGTCGTTTCCGCTCCTGCGCTTGTTACTTTGTTACCTTGTTACCTTGTTACCGCAAAGCTACTTCATTCCGGAAAAACGATCCCAAATACGCCTTATTCCGCTCCAACATCTCATCCAGCATCTTCTCCGCATCATTAACCGACGGAACTAACGGATGATGCGCCAAAGCCGTTAACGCAAGCTCCCGGCTTCCGGTGACGGCAGCCTGAATGGCGAGCTGCTCGTAGGTTTTTACCGCATGGATCAAGCCTTTGGCGGCTTCGGGAACGGTCTGTACCGGAACCGGAACAGGGCCGCTTGCGAGTACTTTGCAATTCACTTCGATGCAGGCGTCGTCGGGCAGGAAATCAAGGATGCCGTTGTTGGCGACGTTCAGCGTCTGGATGTCGCCTTTGTCGTTGTAGAGCGAGTTCATGAGCTTCGCGGCGGCTTCGGAGTAGTACGCACCGCCTCGCTGTTCGAGCTGCTTCGGCTTTTCGGCCAGGTTGACGTCTTCGTATAGCTCGAACAGCTCGTCCTCCAGACGCTGTACCGTTTCCGCGCGCGTCTCGCCTTTTGCCGCCGCTTCCTGCTGTTCGTTCAGAAGTTCGCGGTGCAGGTAAAAGTATTTCAAATAATACGACGGAATCGACTTCAGCGTACGCAGCAGCGCGCCGTTCCACTCATACTGCGGCACATTTTTCGCGGAGTAGCCGTCCCGGTTATCCAGCAGTTCTTCCAGCTTCGATTGTCCGTCGATCTCGATTCGGCTGATGTAATGCAGATGATTGAGTCCGGCGAACTCGCAATAGATGCGCTCGGCCGGGACCTCATACAGCTTCGACAACCATTTGTACGCGGCGATCGGGGAATTGCATAGGCCGATCGTTTTGATCCGCGAATGTTTGTTGATAGCCTCTGTCACCATCCCTGCGGGATTGGTGAAATTGAGCAGCCAGGCGTCGGGGCACAGTTCCTCCATATCCTTCGCCACGTCGAGCAGCACCGGAATGGTACGGAGCGCTTTCATCATGCCGCCGGGTCCCGTCGTCTCCTGCCCGATCATCCCGTACTTGAGTGGAATACTCTCGTCCCAGCCGCGTGCTTGAAGCATGCCGACCCGCATCTGCGTGGACACGAAATCTGCTCCAGCCAAAGCCGAGCGTCGATCCAGCGTCAGCTTGACTTCGATCGGCAATCCGGATTTCGCGACCATGCGCTGAGCCAACTTGCCGACCGTGGTCAGCTTGCGAAGTCCCGGTTCGATATCGACCAGCACGATCTCTGTCACGGGCAATGTCGCATAGTTTAAAATGAATCCTTCGATCAGCTCCGGCGTATACGACGAACCGCCTCCGATGACCGCAATCTTCAGCTTTTTACTCATGATACGCTCGCCGCCTTTACGCTTAATTGGTTATGGATTCGACTGTAGACCTCTTCCTCTACACCTTCGCCCTGACTCATCGCCATAAATAATGCGCCTGCAACAGGCTCCATTGTCAGAACCGTCAACTCACAACCCGGAGCCAATTCCCGAATCTGCGCATCCAGATGCGGAAGGATGTACCGACTGTCCCCGCGTGTCAAGATACTTCCAGCCATCACCAGGTCAAAATGATCCTGTTCCATCCCAAGCTTACGAATGACCGCACCCGCCGCCTTCCCCAGCTCCTGGCCCTGCTTGGCCAAGATCGCTCGCGCCGTCTCATCCTGTTCCGCCACTTCGAACAACAGCTTCGCCAAATCTCTCGGAATGCGCCGCTCCGTATCGAGATAATGATGAAACATTTCTTCTTCCGTCTCCATTGCCAGCATTCGCAGCGTCGACTCAGCAAGCAACGTCGATTGCTCTCGCCCTTCCCAAGCCCGGATCACGGAACGGAAGACTTCGACAGCCAGATCCGATCCGCCGCCAAAATCTCCAAACGCATAACCGAACCCGCCAACTTGAAGCTCCTCTCCCTCTCGATTGATGCCGTAACAGTTGGTGCCCGTCCCGCAGATGACCACGACGCCGTGAGCCTGTCTCGTACCGGCCCGCAGACCAATCACCGTATCGCAAACAATCTCATGCTCGCCCATGTCCAGAGCGGCGATCATCGGCCTCAAAATCCGAAAATCCGCTTCACGATCCGCTCCCGCCAGCCCGAACACAGATCGCACTACCTGCTCCTTGCCGATCCCGGCTTGCTGCAACGCTTCGTCTACGGCGGCTTGGATATTGCGCTGCGCGAGCTGCACGCCGAGCTGATGATTGCCGCAGCCGCTTACCGCCTGTCCCACGATGCGGCCCGACTCATCGCAGATGACGACCAATGTTTTGCTGCCTCCTCCGTCAACGCCCAGATAATAGTTCAAAAGATTGCTCCTCTCCGATTCGCAGCGGTGAAATGTCAAAGTGCCCATGCCGGATAGGGCCGATCGGGAACCGATCGCTCCCAACCGGCCCCGCGATGATTCCCGGTATTTTGCACGTTTCATTCGTTTACCGCGCGATTTTTATAAACTTCTTTAACGACCCAGCTTTTCGAGATTTTCTTTCCACTTCTGCGTTTTATACTCCAGCAATTGCGCGTACCCGACCTGCTGGGCATCTTTTTCCGCCTGATCCAGAATCGCCAGCACTTCCTCTTCGCTGCCTGCGTTCAGAATCGCCTGCGCTTTGGCTTTCTCGTAGATCTCCCCAACGCTCTGCTCGATGATGCCTTCGTTCGTATCGCCAGCCGGGTTCAAGTTGACGAATTCCGTCGTGTCATACTGCGTTTTCCACGTAATCTCGGACTGCCACTTCGTTTCCCAGCTTTTTTTGTCCTCCGGCAGCGTCGATTCGAACTTCATTTTGGAATTGTCCACATAGACGGTATTGCCGACCCATTGCAGATTGACCGTGGAGTTCATCAACTCGTCGCGTCCCTTGGTATCGGTGGTGAAAGCTTCCGTGAACTTCGGCGCCTCCTCCTCGTCGACGCCGTCCCAATAGATTCCCTCCGGTCCCCACATGCTGATTCGCTGACCTTCCGGCCCAGTGAGCCAATCCAGGAACGCGAATACGGCCTCCGGATCTTTTGCCGACTTGGTGATCACGCTAACGTTCCAGCCGAGTTGATTGTACGTGCCCGGGAAAATCTTGTTTTTGTCCAGACCTTCCTTATGCACCGGCCAGACCATGATATAGCCTGCTTCCGGATCTTCTTCGCTCAGAATCGAGTTGCCGATCGCGCCGAATTCGGTCGGACTCGATGCCACGTAGACCGCCGCTTTGCCTGTAATGATCTTCTGCTCCACCTGTTCGAGCGGTTGGGTAAACGCATCCTGGCTGATCAGCTTCTCGCGGTACAACCGGTTGGCGTACACCAGCGTCTCGCGGAATACGTCGTCCGTGAACACGGAGGTCAGCGCATCGCCCGACGGGATCGCCTTCATGCTGAGCGAGCTGTACTGATAAGGACGATTTTCCGCAAAAGCCGAAGTCATGATATCCACGCCGCCCGCGGATTGTCCGACTTCGAGCGGCACGACATCCGGGTACTTCGATTTGACCTGTACCAGATAGTCGTACAGATCGTCGGTCGTCTCAAGAGACGGCGCGCCGAGCTCGTTGTAGATTTTTTTATTCACCAGATAGCCCGCGTTGCCGTTCGGCTGCGTCGTGTACCAGTTGGGGAACTGATACAGCTTGCCGTCTTCGGAACGCAGCATGTCGATCGTCTCCTGGCCGGCCCACTTTTTCAAATTCGGATATTTGTCCAGATAATCGTCGAACGGCACGAGCGCCCCGGCTTTGCGCAGCGATTCCACGTCGGCTCCGCGCTCCGTCCAGATCACGTCCGGCAGCTCGCCCGACACGATCATCGTGCTCAGCTTTTGCTTGGCGTTGCCGCCCGAACTGATCGGCACGACATTGACCTTTTTGTTGGCTTTGATCCACTCCGACGCTTTGTCTTCGCCCCAGTTCGGCATCGTGTACCAGTCATAGTGACCGTAGAAGGAAAATTCCAGCGGGTTCTCGCCCAGCACATAGGCATTCTCGGATGCCTCCGCCGTACTGCCTTCCCCACCTTTTGCCTCGCCGGATACGGTTGACGAACCGCCTCCGCCCGTGCATCCCGTCATTACCAATGTCAACGCCAGCAGCGCCGACCCGAAACCGAAAGCTTTTTTCCCGTTTTTCATCACTTTGCCCCCTTCGTCGCTTTGTCTATTCCTTAAGTGAACCGACCAGCACGCCTTTAACGAAATATTTTTGCAGGAAAGGATACACGCATAAAATGGGAATCGTCGCGACCATCATGGTGGCCATCGAGAGCGACTTGGTGGTGACGGCTTTCATCCGCCCCATCCGGCCTTGCGCCGCCGAGTCCATCTGTGCCATCTGCTCGCTCATAATATTGGAATTCAGAATCTGCTGAAGCTTGGTCTGAATCGGAAGCAGATCGGCGTTGCTGATATAGATGCTTGGCGTAAACCAGTCATTCCAGTGATATACCGCGGTAAAAAGAGACAGCGTCGCGATAACCGGGCCGGACAGCGGAAGCACGATCCGGAACAACACGCCCCAGTTCGAGCATCCGTCGATCTTCGCCGATTCCTCCAATCCTGCCGGGATGCCTTTGAAAAAGGTCCGGAAGATAATCATGTTCCACACGCTGATCAGCCCGGGAATGACCATGACCCAGAAGCTGTTGAACAGGTCGAGCGAACGGATCAGCAGGAACGTCGGAATCAATCCGCCGCTGAAATACATCGTGATGATACAAAAGACCATATAGCCTTTTCGCCCGATCAGTTCGGACTTGCTCATGCCATAGGCGAAAATCGCGGTCGCGCCGATCGACAGCAGCGTGCCGATCACCGTCCGCAGTACCGAGATGACGAAGCCGTTAATAAGACGGCTGTCCTCGAACACCACGGCGTAATTTTCGAGCGTGAACGACCGGGGCCAAAACGTGATGCCGCCGCGCAGGGTGTCCGTTCCGTTGTTGAACGAGATCACGGCCGCATTCCAAAACGGGTAGAACGAGACAAAGGCCATAAGTGCCAGCAGCGCGTAAATGATGAAGAGCAGTGTGCGGTCACCCGCCGATTGTTTCATGGGAGTAGGCCTCCTTTCTTGTCGAGCGGAAGGGACGTGCGACCATGCAGCCTCCGCCGGGACGTTTGTTCGTGCGCCGGATTCGTTCTTAAAGCGTGAACGATTCATTCGAACGTCGCGGTACTTTCGAGCGCAGGCTGCATGTTACCAAAGGCTATTCCCCGACTTGCGGGCTGCATAGTTTGCTCCCACCAGCAGCAGCACGCCGAGCAGGGACTTGAACAATCCGGCCGCTGTCGCGTACGAGTAGCGGTTGTTCTGAATACCGGTTCGGTACACATATGTATCGAGTACGTCGCCTACGTCGCGCAGCACGGGGTTGGAGCCGAGCAGCAGGATATCTTCGAAGCCGGCGCTGAGCAGGTTGCCGATCGCCAGGATCAGGAACACGATGACGACAGGCATGATCGCAGGCAGCGTGATGGAAAAGATTTGACGCAGCTTGCCTGCCCCGTCCATCGCTGCCGCTTCGTGCATATGCGGATCGACGCCTGCGATTGCCGCGAGGTACACGATGGAGGCGAAGCCGATTTCTTTCCAGACACCCGTCGTGACGAGGATTGTCCAGAAATATTCCGGCAGGGAAAGGAAGTTGATCGGTTCTTTGATCAGATTCAGGTTTTGCAGCAGCATGTTGACGCTACCGTTCTCCGTGGACAGCATCGACATCACGAAGCCCGACACGATGACCCACGACAGAAAGTGCGGCAGATAACTGATCGTTTGCACGACCTTTTTGAACACCCGGTTCCTTACTTCGTTCAGCAACAGTGCCAGAATGATCGGAGCCGGGAACCCGATCAGCAGCTTCAGCAGACTGATGACGACCGTGTTGCGAATGACCGTCCAGAACTCCGGCGCGCCGAAGAACATCTCAAAATGCTTGAAGCCCACCCACGGACTGCCTGCAAAGCCTTCGAACAAGCTGTAATCCTGAAACGCCATCAATACCCCGTACATCGGAATGTAGCTGAATACGAAGATGAACAGCAGCGGCGGCAGCACCATCAGTTGAAGATCCCACTGCCTGCCAAAACGCTTGAATAATGACGGCTTGGCTTTGGTCTTTTCGATCGATACGCGGTGGCTGGTATTCTGCATATGAACCTCCCTTCCGATACGTTTTTTTACGTTTCCCATGCAAGGTGTAAATAGGAGTCACCTTTCAAGTTACTTTTCCTGACTCAATCTTACTCAGGCGAACGTTCTTCTACTCCGCTAAAACGATCATAAACCGGTACTATCTTACTGCCGCACGCATGAGCTTTGCTTCGAATATGTCGTGGCTCGGTTCCAACATGTCGTTTAAACAGCCGATTGAAGTTCGACAGCGTGCGGAATCCGCATTCCATGGCGATATCGACAACTTTGAGGTCCGATGTTTCCAGAAGCTGATAGGCATGTTCCAAACGAATCTGGATCAGATACATGAGAGGCGACACACCGACCGTACGCCGGAAAATATCGCTGAAGCGCGAAGGACTCACGTAGGCCAGCGCCGCCAGTTCCTCCAATGTCCATGAATGAGAGTAACGCTCCTCCATCTCCTGGATCACGCGGCGCATTTTCTCAAGCTGGGCATGGGACACGCTCCCTATATTTTGCTGAATATTCTCTTGGCGAAAATGACGGTTGACCTGTACGAAAAATTGCAGCATATACGCGTAAACCACCGAAACATAGGAAGGACGCGCCGCTTCGTGCTCCTCTTGAATAGCCAGAAGCAGCTCGCGCAGCGCGGGAAGGTGAGGATTATTGCGGTCGAGGATATGTGTAAAATACACGCCCATTTCTTTAAAGGCACTTAACACCTCCGGGTCGGAGCGTTGATTGCCGATAAACCAGGCCGCGTCGAACGTGATGACCTGCATGACCAATCCTTCGCGCTCATAAGCACAATGCAGCGCGGCGGAGTCGATCAGCACAATATCTCCCGGCTGAAAATCATAGGTAACCCCATTGATGATATAGTAGCCCGTGCCCGCTTTGATCATGTTGATTTCCAACGCGTCGTGCGAATGCAGCCTCTGATACTGCGTCGTCACGCCGATCGTATCCGAGAGGTGAATGGGATATTCCCGTGAAAACACCACTTTTTCTTTCGCCTTATCCACGCTTCCGATCCCCGTCATTGAAATCCCCCATTTCGTCATTTGCTGATTCTTCCTGTATTTTCAACAACACTTGCTGTATCTTACTGATTTATTCTGAAAAAATCTCTTTCGGCGATTTATAGCACTATCTTAGTGTGATGAAGATTATGCGTCAACATAAGTTACATGCGGGAAAAGGCGAGGGCGGGCTCCGGGGGAGTTTGTACAGTCGCGTGTTGCATTCGGGAAGCCGGATTGTAGATGGATGGAAGCTTCCCGAATGCAAAGGCTCCCTTTACAAACTCCCCCTGCGCCCTGGGCCTTTTCCGGCAAGTCCTTATGGACTTTGGGAAGGGAGTTGAAGCTCGGTTAAAAATTGGAGTGTTTTTTAGGCGAGTTGTTAGGAAAGAGAATACAGAACCAAGATAGGGCTAGAGCACTTCTCGTTTACAGCGCTGCTCGTAAAGAGTTTTTGCAAAAAAAAGCCGGACGCCTATCAGAAAACTTACGGCTAACGGAACGTATCTCCTATAGCTGCTCAATCGCACCTTTTTTGACCAAAAACAACTCCAAACCACTTCTAAGAACCTGCTCGTTCCGTTAAAATCCCCAACTCTCCCCATCCCCACAGTCCCTTTCAGCACTCATCACTCACACTATTCTGCCCTCTTAAGCCCATTTCTCCTCCCCCTTATCCTTGAAAACAACAAAAAAAGACCGGCAACATTCATGCCGGCCTTGCCTTACTTCCTTTCGCCTTCCTCCCCTCCCCAAGGAGGAGAAGCAGCAGTCTTGCTCTTAAGCTTTGAAGCCCCGCACGCGATGCAACAGAGCGGAGGGGTGGTGAGAGCCGAAGACCGTGGAGCGGAAGCGGAACATCGCCTTTGTCCCCCGGCTTCCCACCTTCCTATTCCAACCAAAGGAAGCCGGGGACGACAGCGATCGAAGGCCTCACCACCCCGCAGCACCTCCCCATCACCCCCCGCCGCCGAAAGCCAAAACCTAAGACTGCTGCATCTCCGACGGCAGCTCCATTTTGCGCGCCAACATATCCTCGCGCAGCGTCGCCCACTGCTCGCGCGACGCCCGAATCATGCCCGCATCCATGATCCGCTGATCATGAATGACACGCGAGAACCAGCGAACCGCTTCATTGAATTCTTCCAATCTGCGGCACAATTCGCCAATCAGGAACATCAACCGCGCATCGTTCGGGCCCGCAGCTTCGGTCTCGTATACGCGCACATACGAATCGCGCGCGAATCCGATAAAGCGAATCTCCTGCTCCTGATTTCCCGCATAGCGGTACAACCAGGCAATATGATGCAGCAGACTCGCGATAATACGCTCTTTGTCCTTGATCACCTGAGCACAAATCAGCGCTAGTTTATACGTCTCCAGGGCAGCCTCCAACGTGCGCTTACCTTCGTAATTTTTCTTTTTCGCCGTTGCTCCGACTTTCTCTTCGAACATCTTCCGTTGCTCAGCGGTTAGCTTGGCCGCGGAATTTTCCGTGAAGGCAAATCCGCAATGCGGGCAGACACGCACGACGTAGAAGTCCGGATTTTCATTTTTATAATGCGCGCAAAAGTCCGAATCGCGCCGAATCGTCTGTTTGAAACTCGGCCGCACGCGGCTCGTTTGAAACGTCTGTTCGCAGCACACGCAAGCGGTCGTAATTTGAAACAGCGGATCGATTTCCATAATCGTAAGCCCTTCTTTCTACATTCATGAATGAGACGGGGCGGCAGAAACAATAGATGCCGTGCACCCATTTTCACTTGGAACGAGTCGTCACCATGATGCAGATGACGCTTCGCCTTCCCGATTAAGAGGTATTGACGAAATGATAAGCCGGACCTTTCAATCTGGCAATAACAAATTCGCGCAGCTCGTCTTCCACACCGTTCTCCTGCAGCGATGCATTCATGCAGGCCAACCAGGCATCAGCACGCTCATTCGTTACCGGAAAACGCATATGCCTGGCTCTCATCATCGGATGGCCGTGCTGCTCGGAAAAAAGCGGCGGCCCGCCGAAAAATTGGGTCAGGAACTGCTGTTGTTTTTCCATGACAGGTCCCATATCTTCGGGGAACAACGGAGCCAAGAGCGGCTCTCGCACGACGTTCCCGTAAAAAGTCTCGATGATGCTGCGCAGTCCGTCTGATTCGCCGAGCTGCTGATAGATGGTCAGTCCGGAATCCATGCTCATTACCCGCTTTCCCTTTTTGTTCGTGGTGGCAATCTGTATACCTTTGTATTATAGCAAACCAACAGCCGTTTCAGACCCGTCTTTATACACAGTTTGCAGGGAAAAACAAAAAAGCGTCAGGTCCGCGCCCAACGCTTGAATTGTAACCGTGCATCCGTCCCCCGGAACCCACAGTTGCTTTGACTGCCTGCGACTTTAATAACCGCTCCATTCCTCTTCCCCCGGATGGTCGAGAGAAATGCGGATCACGTAGACAAAAGCACATACCATAATAGCCGTTACGATACTCATGTGACCACTCCGTCCGTATGAAATGTAAGGACAAATGTCGATATCGAAAACATGTCATCCGTCAAAAGACCGAGATAAGCAGTAAAAGTTTGGTTTTTTTATTCTATCACAGATCATCAAAAAATAAAGCCATTTTGCAACCGCTTTCCCTAAGATTAAGGATAAAATTTACAAAAAAAAGTTTTGTGCGCTCTGGGATGCCTGACATGTTAAAATGAACGGAAAAGGCATCGGCAAAATATGCCGACCGTAATGCAAAACTCCGAGCAAAGGAGCGTTCACTCGTTGAAATATTATGTACTGGACCGCGGCGACCAACTGTCGATCGACCTCAGCCAACAATTTCATAAACTCGCAGCCGAAAAAGGGTTCGAGATGGATTCCGAATCGCCGGAGATTGTCATTTCGATCGGCGGCGACGGAACCATGCTGCATGCGTTCCACTCGTTCATCGACCGGATTCCGGAAATTGCGTTCGTCGGCGTCCATACCGGCCATCTCGGATTTTACGCCGACTGGAAAGCCGAAGATTTGCCCAAGCTCATCGAATTCATGTCGGGTGCCGGCGAAGGCGGACTAGGTCCGAAGATCGTCAAGTATCCGCTGCTGGAGCTTGAGATCGAACGCAAATCCGGCACTTCCATTCACACCGTGCTCAACGAATTCGCCATCAAAGGCGCCGAAGCGACGATGGTCGTGCAGATCGATATCAACGACGAAGTATTCGAGATGTTCCGGGGCGACGGCATTTGCGTATCTACTCCCTCGGGCAGCACCGCTTACAACCGGGGCCTCGGCGGCGCGATCATGCACCCGACGCTCGAAGCTCTGCAAATCGCGGAGATCGCTTCGATTAACAATCGGGTATTCCGTACGTTAGGCTCGCCTCTCGTGCTGCCGAAGCATCATCATTGCGACATTTATTCGCGCAAAGAGCAGCGTCTCATCCTTACCATGGACCACCGTTATCTAACGATCGACGATCTGGTGTCGGTCCGCTGCCGCGTATCGAGCCAGAAGATCAGCTTTGCCCGCTATCGTCCGTTTCCGTTCTGGAATCGGGTGCGGGAAGCGTTCTTGGGGTAGAGGGTGGGAAGCGAGAAGACTGCGAGAAAAATTCAGTTCAATTCGCTGTCTCACTTGGAAAAATCGATTGAAATTTTATATGGAAGTTTTCCAAGTTCAAAGGCGCCTTGAACTGAATTTTCTCTCCGTCTTCTCGCTTCCAGTTACGGTGGAGGTTTTGGATATGCAAAGAAGCGGCCCCTTTTTGGGAGCCGCTTCTTTGCGTATCTTACACTGGTTTGCATGATCTACTGCTTATACAACACGGCTTGTTTTGCCTGTTCGGTAACACGTTATTTCGTATCACCCGTTATTCAATGTTACTCCGTGCGCTGATTTGCTGCGGGATTAGACGTTGCTTGCTGTGCTTGTTGCGATTGAGTGGAAGCGGGTTGCTCGCGATTCGAACGTTCCCCGCCTTGACGCTGTCCTGAACGACTTTCTCCGTTCGGGCGGTTTTCTGCACTTGGGCGGCCTTCGCCGTTCGAGCTTTTTTCTGCGCCCGACCGGTTTTCCGTGGCGGCTCGTTGTTCCCCGCCACGATCTTCACGCTTGCGGTTACGGGGATGCTGTTCGCTTCCGGAACCTTTGGACTTATCTTTATCGCGCTCGCGGTTTTGATGGTCGCGGTTCGGACGATCTCCCCGGTTGGAGTGTTTCTTGCCCGAGTGCCCTTGCGACTTTTCTTTCGCGTCGCTCTCGTTCGCATCTTGCGCACGTTCGCCGCGCGGATGTTTGGAATCCCGGTCGCTGCCGCGCCCGCGATGCTCTTTGCGGTCTTTCGCTGCCGGATGATCGCCTTTTTCTTTGGCCGCATCCTTGTCTTTATCCTTGTTTTTGTTCGTCACGCGATATTCGCGAACCGGCTCCTTGATCTCGCCAAGGTCTTGATACTGCGCTGCTTCCTCCGGATCTTTGACGTCCTTCATGTCCTTTACCTTGCGAAGAACAAAGTAGGCACAGCCGAAGTTGCAATGCTCCGTAATATAGTCGGTCGTAAAAGAGAACTGGGATTCTTTCGCGATCTTGGACTGTCCGTCGTGGTACATGCCCTTGAGCCGCAGCTGATTATAGCCCCAATCTCCGATGATATAATCGTAACGCTCCAAAATCTCGCTGTAGCGGCCGCGGAACGCTTCCGCATTCCAGCCGTTCCTGTGATTAATCATGACTTCGTAGACTTTACCGCCGATTTGAAACAACAAATTCCCCTCCCTGCCGAAACACGCACTGTTCAAATTCTCTATATAGTTCTGACTCTGTACAATAAAAAAAGTTCGATAAAGCGTAATAAATGAAGCGAAGCTACACTCATTATAACGGTGCATGGAAAAAAAACCAATAACGACTTGCGGATAAACGCCTACACGGCGCGCTTTTCTCAAGGCCCAACCCGGCTGCGATACTCTCGCGGAGACACGCCGGTAATTCGTTTGAACACCCGGGAAAAATAAAACATATCTTTATATCCCAACCGTTCTCCGATTTCCTTGACGCTCATATCCGTATTCAGCAAAATATTGCGCGCTTCCGCCGTCCGCAAACGATGCACGAATTCGTTAAACGGATACCCGGTGTAATCATGCACGATCCGCCGCAGCGTCGATACCGAGATATGATGCCGAGCCGCCACCTCCCCAACCGTCGGGGGCAGATGCAGCAGCGTCTGAATGTCTTCAATGATGCCCTGTGCCAAACGTTCTTTTCGCCCAGCCTCCGTACCGTCCTCGCCCGACACCAACTCATATAAAAAGCTTTCCAGATGCAGCGCCGCACGATCCAGATTATCCGGCGTACCGCTGTCGATCAGTCTGAGCATATTTTCCATCCGTTGCAGCAGCATTTCATTGATCCGCCATTCATGTACGCGCCTCGCGTCAGGCAGCCAATGAGCGCGCCATTCCTCGATCCGTGTGCCAGAAGCCGTGAAGTAATATTCGTCCCACTGCTCGCCGGCATGCGGTCCGTAATCGAATACGGCACCTGGATATAAGAAAAACCACGAGCCGGCGCGTACCGTTTGAATCTCTCCGCCATCCACCCGATACTGCCCGCTCCCGCCGCTGATTAACACAATCGCCCAATATCGAAACGTCGCCTGCTCCCTAAACATCGTTCTTCCCGGCAAATGTCCCGCATTCACAATCGTAGCCGATTTGATACGCAGACGAGCTGGATCGACTGAAGGAGTCAGCACACGAATCGGGCTTCGGCTGATCGTATAGTCCATATACTGTGACATCCTGAACATTCTCTCCTTTTACCTGCTGTGCTAAATTAGACGTATTATCGGACTTGCTTATGAACAAATATAACATATCGTCTTCGGACGCTAGGGCGTGTCTTCAAACCTCGGCAGGTTTGAAGACACGCCCTAAGGAAAGGATGAATCTGATTATGGAAAAAGTACACATTGGATTGATCGGTTGCGGCTCCATCTCCGACTCTCATCTTCAAGCTTATGCAGCCAATCCGCAGGTCAAACTGGTCGCCGTATGCGATCTGAACCCGGAGCGTGCCCGCCAAACGGCTACCAAGTATGAAATTCCCGGCATCTATGGCGATTACAAGGAACTGCTCGCCGATCCGAACGTCCATGCCGTCAGCATCTGCACCTGGAATAACTCGCACGCCGAAATCAGCATCGCCGCTCTGCGCGCCGGTAAGCATGTCTTGTGCGAAAAGCCTTTGTGCAAAACCGTCGAAGAAGCTCTTGCCGTGCAGCAAGCGGTCGAAGAAACCGGACGTATCCTGCAAGTCGGTTACGTCCGTCGTCACGCCGCCAACATTGAAGTGCTGAAGCGTTTCATCGACGCGGGCGATTTGGGCGAGTTGTATTATGCCAAAGCCAGCTTAATCCGCCGTCTCGGCAATCCGGGCGGTTGGTTTGCGGATAGCGAACGTTCGGGCGGCGGACCGCTAATCGATATCGGCGTTCACGTGATCGACCTATGCTGGTACTTGATGGGCAAGCCGAAAGTGGTCTCCGTCAGCGGCAATACCTACCGCAAACTCGGCAACCGTTCTCATATCGAGAACTATGCCTACTACCAAGCCGCCGACTTCGATCCTTCCGTCAATACCGTTGAAGATATGGCGAACGCGCTGATCCGGTTTGAAAACGGGGCTTCGCTCGCGGTCGACGTCAGCTTCTCCCTCCACGCGCGCAAAGAATCGGCTCAAGTCGCCGTATTCGGCGAACGCGGCGGCGCGGAGATCGAACCGGCACTCGCGATCGCAACCGAACGTCATAACACGATCCTTAACGTTGATCCGCAGCTCACCACGCCGGGCTTCGACTTCGTCGACAGTTTCAAACGCGAGATCAATCATTTCGTGCAGCTTTGCCAGGGCGAAGCCGAAAATCTGTGTCCGGTAGAAGACGGCGTCGAGATGATTCGGATACTGAACGCGATCTACCAATCCGCAGCCGAAGGCCGCGAGATTCGTTTGGACCAATAAAGGAGGAATCGTCATGACCACCAACCTGCAATTGACCAACAAAATCGGCGTCATCGTTGACAGCTTCGGGATCGGCGTCACGGAAGGACTCAAAAAAGCGAAAGAAGTCGGCGCCGACGGCGTACAGATCTATGCGGTATCCGGCGAGATGGACCCCGACGTGCTGACAGGCACCAAACGCCGCGAGCTCCGCAGCCTGATCGACGGCCTCGGACTGGAAATCTCCGCGCTTTGCGGCGATCTGGCGGGTCACGGCTTCCAGGATGCTTCGGTGAACCCGGAGAAGATCGAAAAGTCCAAACGCATTTTGGATCTGGCGCTCGAACTCGGTACCAACGTGGTCACCACGCATATCGGCATCGTGCCGGAAGACCGCAACGGTCCGATCTACGCGGCGATGCATCAAGCCTGCGAAGAGTTGAGCCGTTACGCGAGCAGCCTGAACGCCTTTTTCGCGATCGAGACGGGTCCGGAACCTGCCGCCCATCTGAAAAGCTTCCTCGACACGCTCGGCACCAACGGCGTCTCCGTCAACTTCGATCCGGCCAACATGGTCATGGTCACAGGCGACGATCCGGTACAAGGCGTTCATCTGCTCAAAGATTATATCGTGCATACGCACGTGAAAGACGGACGCCGCCTGCGCATCGTGGATCCGAAGCAGGTTTACGGCTATCTGGGCTATGAAAAAATGGACCATTCCGCGATTGCGGATATGGCCTCGGGCGGCGCGGAAGCGGACTTTATCGAGCTGCCTCCGGGCGAAGGCGACGTGGACTTCGACGCTTATTTTAAAGCTCTGCAAGACATCGGCTACACCGGTTATCTGACGATCGAACGCGAGGTCGGACACGATCCGGCGGCGGATATCGCGGGAGCGGTTCGTTTTATTCAAAAGTATCGCGGTTAGCCGCTTGGGTCACGCCTATCAAAGCGAATATCCGATCTAAACAAGCGTATCTTTTTTACATTAGAAAGGAGCACGTTGATTGATGAAACTCGGTATCAGTTCATATAGTTTGTATCAAGCCATGCACCAAGGACGAATGACGATCGAGGAAGCGCTCGACTGGGTCGCCGAACTCGGCGCCGCGCATATCGAGATCGTGCCGGGACTCGGGTTCGACTTTATTGAAGACCCGGATCTGGAGAAACGTCTGGTCGAGCGTGCGGCACAACTTTCGCTTACGTTGTCCAACTACGCGATCGGCGCAAACTTCATTACCGACAACGAGGAAAGTTACGAGACGGAGATCGAACGCGTTATTTCTGAAGTTGACCGCGCGGCACGCCTCGGCATCAAGCTGATGCGGCATGACGTAGCCTCGCGCGAGGATACCTCCATTTTGCGTTTCAACGAAGATTTGGAAAAAGTCGCTTCTGCCTGCCGCCGGATTGCCGATCACGCGGCGGGTTACGGTATCACGACAAGCGTCGAAAATCACGGCTACTACGTCCAGGCCAGCGATCGCGTGCAAACGCTGGTTCATGCCGTCAATCGTCCAAATTTTAAAACAACGCTCGATGTCGGCAATTTCGTCTGCGTGGATGAGAACCCGCTCACCGCCGTTGCCAACAATCTGCCGTATGCCTCCATGGTGCATATCAAAGACTTCTACATCCGTCCGGCTCGCCGCAATCCCGGTGAAGGCTGGTTCCGCAGCGCTGGAGGCAATTACCTGCGCGGCGCGATAGCCGGGCAAGGCGATTTGGATCTGATCGAGATCATCAGCCTAGTTAAATCTTCCGGTTACGATGGTTTCCTTTCGATCGAATATGAAGGAATGGAAGACTGCCTGACGGGAACACGGATTGCTTTTGAAAATGTGCAGCGAATTTGGAACGAAGTATAACCATTGAACATCGCGACGTAAACTCGACGCTCACGACCTTTTTCCGAACTTTCAAGGGAAAAGGTCTTTTTTATTTACATCTGATCATTATCCGGTATAAGCTGAGAATAAATCTCAATCAAAGGAGACTGTCATGTCCCGAACGTATGAAGTGCTTGCCGATTACTTCGCATCCACACCTCTACAGCTCTTCGGCGTCTACCGGACCTGGATGCAAGGTGGACAGCATTATGATGGACACCGGCATCGGCCAACCGAACGCTGTGCCGTGATCGTCGCTCTCGAAGGCGAAGCCGTTTTTACTTTTGACGATAACGAGCATTATCCGCTTACGCCAGGTCGCGTGCTGATTGGCGGAGCGAACAGAAGACTCGAAGTTACGACGGGAACTCTAGGTTTTCGTTATTGCCTTTGCCACTATCTGCCGAACGGCGGGAAAGATCAGCCTCAGTATCGAGATCCGCGCGACGTGGCGACTCTCGATATTTCGCTTGATCCCGAACTATTGGAAACGATCGAACGGCTGGTCAACGCTTCCTCCGCGCCCAATGCAATGGACCGACTGAGCCAACGTACCCTTTTCTACCAACTGATATCCGGCATCTTGCACTCCGACCGCCATCTGCAAAACCCGGACAGCTATCGGATGATCGAAGACGCTATGGTCTATATCCAAACCCAATTCCCCAAGCCGCTAACACTGACCGAGCTGGCAGATCGTTATCAGATGAAGCCCAAATATTTTTCCTACCTATTCACCAAGTACACAGGCATCGGTCCGATCGATTATCTGATTCGTTATCGGATGAACAAGGCTCATGAATGGCTGTTGACCAAACAGTTTTCCGTCTCTGCGGTGGCAGCGGGCGTCGGCTATTCGGACCCGTATTATTTCAGTCGTCTTTTTAAAAAGTACAAAGGTGTCGCGCCCAGTCAGATCGAAATCGATCCTACATCTGCCCAGCGAGTAGCCGGAGTTCCGCGTATCCAGTCCTGACGCCGATTGCTCTCGACCGCTAAACCTGCGAAATTGTCCATCATTTGCCGCGAATCTCTTCATTCTCAAGGGTAGCGGATGATGATACGATCATACCTATCATTGAGAATCATAATCATTTATGAATTCAGAAAGAAGGTACCGGTCATGATCCGTCGCTTCACTGCTACACCTTTGCTGCTCCTGAGCTTTATTTTTATTCTGCTGCTGAGTGCTTGTTCGGGTGCTTCTACTCCGAGTGCTGAGTCTACGGCAAGTCCTGCTCCGGCCAAAAATACAGAAACAACGGCCGAAGCTCCTGCTTTCCCGCGTACCATCGAAGCCGCCAACGGCAGCATCGTCATCGAAAACCAACCGGAACGCGTTGCCGTTGTCCACTGGGGTTACGTTGACTCCATTCTTCTGTTCGATCTCAAATCGCTGGGCTTGGTACTGCCTTTTACCAAAGATGACTCGTCACTAGGCTCCGATACCTACAAGCCTTATGTTGATCACGTTGAAGACCTTCAGTTTGTCGGCGAAAATACAACTGTCAACCTGGAAGCCCTGCTCGCCTATAAACCCGATCTGATCATCGCCGGTAACACCATTAACGCCGAACAGTTGGACCAGATCGAGAAGATCGCCACCACCGTCGTTCTCGACGAAAGCCAAACCGATGTCTGGACCGACTGGCCTTCCGTCGTCACCAAGTTCGGCGAAGTTCTCGGTCAAGAAGAGATCGCGCAGCAATTCATCGATGACTATCAATCCAAAGCTGCCGATGCCAAAGCCGCGCTGGCTGACGTCGCAGGCAGCGTCGCCTTCGTGCAAGTCCGCGCCGATACGGCATGGCTGGGCGGAACGAAAACACTGACTCCTTACTACGATCAAGGTCTCGGCCTGACTCCAATGAACGATCCGGTCGCTACCGACGGCACCGAGCTATCGCTCGAAGGCTTAAGCGAACTCAACCCGGACCACCTCTTCCTCGGCTATTTCAATTACGACAGTCCGGACACCGCATCCGTGACCGAAGAATGGGAGAAGACCGAAGTATGGAAGGGCCTCAACGCTGTAAAAGAAGGCCAGGTTTATTCGATCAACGGCATTCTGGCAATGGGCTATGGACCGTTGGGACAGTTGTATGGGGTCGAAGCGGTTAGAGATGCTTTGGTGAAGTAAAATCAAAAACAGGATTTGGACATCGTCCAGATCCTGTTTTTTTAATCTCTTCATTAAGGAGCCAAGCGCTGCCGAACCGCCTCGAACAACAACACCGAAGCCGCCATCGCCACGTTCAGCGACTCCGCCTGCCCCGGCATCGGGATAATAATTGCCTCGTCCACAAAAGCCTCTACCTCCGGCGAGACGCCGCTTCCTTCGCTGCCGAACACGAACCAAGTCGCGCCGCGATAATCCGCTTCATAGCAGTTCTGCTGTGCCTGAAGGCTGGTGCTGACGATCTTCGCCGACGCTTCGCGCGCCTGCGGCAGCAGCTCCGTCAGATCCCCTTCCACGATCGGCAGATGAAACAGCGAGCCCATCGTCGAACGCACGGTCTTCGGATTATAAATATCCGCACTCCCGCGCCCGATCAACACGCCCGCCGCTCCCGCCGCGTCCGCCGCCCGGATAATCGTCCCCACATTCCCCGGGTCCTGCACCCCATCCAGCACCGCGACCAGCGCATGCTCGACACGCAAAATATCCCCGATCTTCGCCGCCGACTTCCGCACCACCGCAAACACCGGCTGCGGCGTCCGCGCTTCCGTACACTTCGCCACGATTGCCGCCGACACCGCAACCCATTCGCTTTCCCCCGCTGACTGCGCATCTTCCTTCAGCTCCGCAGGCACGCCAAGCGCCGAATCATAAGCCACGCACTCCACATCAGCCCCCGACCTCAAGGCTTCCTGCACCAAATGCACGCCTTCGACGATATACTTTCCCTGCCGATCCCGATGCTTTTTCTCCAACAAACTCGCCCATTCCTTCACCCGAGCATTCGCCGTCGATTCAATCTGCGTATGTCCCATTCTTCTACCTCCGCTTCTTCAATATGATATCCCCCAAAAGATAAAGGCACCGCCGAAGCGATACCTTTATCTGCTTGATGCTTGTATAATTTGCGCTCCGCTATTTGACGTTTTGCCTGCGTTTTTATCTTTTATCTTTTATCTTTTATCTTTTTTATTTCTACACCCCATACGGTGAAGAAAGCCCTGTCTCCGAGAAGCTTACAGCGGAGGGAGAAATTCAGTGAGAGACGCCTTTGAACCCGGAAATTGGGAATGGGCGTATACGCCCATTCCCAATTTCCGGGTGAGACAGCGGCTCGAACGAATTTCTCCCGCAGCGCCCCAAAGCTTCTCCCCCGAACAGGGTCTCCTTCATCCGTGCTTCTCGAACGCCAGCTCAAGGCGAACCAGGTCGTCCCGCTCGCCCACGATCACCAGCACATCGCCTTCCCAGAGCCGCCCATGCGGATCGGGAGAAATGTTCATCTTGCTGCCCCGGCGCACCGCTATCACGTTACAGCCATACTTTTGCCGCAGATTCAGCTCGATCAGATTTCGCCCGACCATTTTCGCAGGGACCAGCATTTCAAAAATACTGTAATCGCCCGACAGCTCGATATAATCGAGAATGTTCGGCGACGTCAGATTGTGCGCGACGCGCGTCCCCATATCCCGCTCCGGGAACACGACCTTATCCGCGCCGATCTTGCTTAGTACCTTACCATGCAGCTCATTCTGTGCTTTGGCGATGATCGTCGGCACGTTCATTTCTTTTAAAATCAACGTAGTCAGGATGCTCGCTTGAATATCCTGTCCGATCGCCACGACCACGACATCGAAGTTGCGGATGCCGAGCGCTTGCAGCGCTTCGTCATCCGTCGTGTCGGCCGATACCGCGTGCGTCACGATATTCGAAATCTCCTGCGTCCGCTCCTCGCTCGCGTCGATCGCCAACACGTCGAAGCCCATTTGGCTAAGCGTTTTGGCGATACTCGAACCGAAGCGGCCCATGCCGATGATCGCGTACTGCTTTTTCCCCTTACCCATCCTTCGTCAGGCCTCCTTGAAAATCAGGGTGCCATCTCCAGGAATTGAGCGTCCGGGTTTTTGTCGATGGCCGTGCGCATAGCGTATTCATTCTCGAACAGTGCGACGTAGTTGCCTTTCTTGTCCTTCACCAGCGTCGAGTTGATGCGGAATTTCGAAGGATCGATCTCCGGCGCAACGATCCAACGCGCGAATTGGAACGATTGGCGCTGAAGCTGCACGTCCACGCCGTACTCGTTTTTCATCCGGTATTCAAAGACCTCGAATTGCAGTTGTCCGACTACGCCGAGAATCGTATCGTCGAAGCTGACCGTACGGAACACTTGAATGGTGCCTTCCTCGGTCAACTGGTCGATGCCTTTCTGATACTGCTTGTGCTTCAGTGCGTTTTTGGCCGTAACTTTAGCGAAGATTTCCGGCGAGAAGACCGGCAGTTCTTCGAACTCGAAACTCTGACCTTCCACCAACGAGTCGCCGATCCGGAAAATACCCGGGTCGAACAAACCGATAATGTCGCCCGCGTACGCCGTTTCGACGATATCGCGGTCCTGCGCCAAGAACTGCTGCGGCTGGGCCAGCTTGATGTCTTTGCCCACACGTACGTGTTTAACGCTCATGCCGCGCTCGAACTTGCCGGACACGATACGCAGGAACGCGATACGGTCGCGGTGCGCCGGGTTCATGTTGGCTTGGATCTTGAACACGTAGCCGCTGAACTTCTCGCGTACCGGTTCGATCTCGCCTTCCGTACTTTTGCGCGGTGCCGGTTTCGGCGCAAGCTCCAAGAAGTTTTCCAGGAACGTTTGCAGGCCGAAGTTGTTGATCGCACTGCCGAAGAACAGAGGGGTCAGCTCGCCGCGTGCTACTTTTTCAAAGTCGAATTGGTCGCCCGCTACATCCAGCAGCTCCAGTTCTTCCGCCAGTTGGTTCGCATGATACTCCCCCGCCATCTCGGAGATGATCGGATCGCGGTAATCTTCGACTTTTTGGACTTTGATTTGCGAATGGTCGTCGCCCTGGAACAGCTCGACCTGATTTTTCATCCGGTCGTAGATGCCGTTCAGCTCGCGTCCCATGCCGATCGGCCAGTTCATCGGAACGGCGCGGATACCCAGTACCTGTTCGAGTTCTTCCATCAGGTCGAACGGGCTGCGGCCTTCGCGGTCGAGTTTGTTGATAAACGTAAAGATCGGAATGCCGCGCTTCGCGCAGACCTGGAACAGCTTGATCGTCTGAGCTTCGACACCCTTCGCGACGTCGATCAGCATGACTGCGCTGTCGGCCGCCGTCAGCGTTCGGTATGTGTCTTCACTGAAGTCCTGGTGACCCGGAGTATCCAGAATGTTAATACGGTGACCGTTGTAATCGAATTGCATCACCGACGACGTAACCGAGATGCCCCGCTGTTTCTCGATCTCCATCCAGTCGCTCGTTGCGTGCTTGCTGGCTTTGCGGGCTTTGACCGTTCCGGCCAGACGAATAGCGCCGCCGAAGAGCAGCAGCTTCTCCGTCAGCGTCGTTTTCCCGGCATCCGGGTGAGATATAATGGCAAAAGTTCTGCGTTTCTCAACTTCCTCGCGCAAAACTTTGTCTTGGGTTTGGCTCATGTTCACATTCCCTTCTGTATCGTACGTATTCATCCCTATATTGTACCATAATTAGCGCTTCGGCAAGGGGAGAATCTGCATCAAATCCTTACGGAAACGCAATTCTTTTCAGACACGCTTGCCTCGATCTACTCTTCTTCCTACTCCCGCCGAAACGAGCGCATATATTCCCGTACCGCCTCGTCGTCGTATTCGCTCAACAGACGTCCCAAATGCAGCTTAACCTCAGCCAAATGACGCTCCTGACGCTCGATTCCGGCAATCTGCTCGCGCACTAGATCCCGGATCGCCTCTACAGCCAACTCCGGCCCGTCGCTCAACTTACGCAGCGTATCGCCGATTCGGGATAACGGGTATCCGAGCGCCTTCGTATCCTGAATAAACTGGATCATCGTCAGATACTCATCGCCGTAAAGCCGGTATCCGCTCTCGCTTCGCTCCGGCTCTGGCAGCAGACCCTCATCTTCGTAAAAGCGTATCGTCGCCGTTGTCAGTCCTGTCTGCTTGGCGAGTTGTCCACGAGTCATTTTCTTCATCGGACGCCCTCCTTTATGCCACCGTTCTCGTTATCTTGCTGCCACCTCCGGCGCCATGTTCCCTTCCGAAGATCTGCCTGTTTCTTTTACATCATCCATGCGTGTATATTCAGGTTTATAACGAACTTCCGGAAATGCCGCGATATCCTGCCCCAGCAGATCCGACTCCATCCCGTTTAAATAATAGCCAAAAAAAGCTGTCGTGTACGCACGCGTAATCTCAATCGTCCGCTCCGGCGAAACTTGCTTGGCGAACAGCTTGGGAGACACCAATGAAATATCCGTAAAGCTCTGATGGTAAAAAGGCTCGACCGTCGCAAACAGCGTATCACTTCGACTTCCGCGCATTACCCGATCAGCATCGGTTTGCCACTCTTCGAAAAAAACAGCTTCTTTCTTCGGATTGTCCGGATTCAGGCTTTGCGCTGTCCCGCCCGTGAACAAATACATAAACGGCCGCTCCAAAGGCTTATGTGAAACTTCGCCCCAGAATCCGCCCTCCAGGCTCAGCGCAGCAGCAAATCGTTCATCCGTCGCCAATGCCTCCGCAGCCGTCGCTCCCCCGTAGGAATGTCCCAGAATGCCGACTCGACTTAAATCCATTCGTCCTGACAATACGTGACCCGAATTAGACTGATTCCACTCTTCCAGCATGTCTCGTACAAAACGGGCGTCCAGTGCCCGCACCGCGACCTCTTTCACATTATAATCATACAATTCACCCGACTGCGCAAACTCCGGCTCATGCACATAGGCAGCGTGACTTCCGTCCGCCAGACTCACCCGTGCGGATGTATACGGATGGTCCATGCCGACGACAATATACCCTTGGCTAGCCAGCTCTTCAACAAGAGTTAGACTTTGATACCGCGTTGAGCGAATGCCCGGAGAGAACAATAATACCGGATAATTCGGACGTTTCTTCGCAACCGGAGCATTCTTGAACATATGTGTTTTCACCCGAGACACATGTCGGAATAATCCTTTCGGCAGGCCAAACACCAACGAAATACACTCTCCTAGCGAATCCGGGTAATGTTCTACATCGGTTTCCTGCAACGTCGAACGATCTGCCGGATACCATACGGTAATCGGAATTTCGCGGGCTTTCTCTTCATTCGGAGCCGTTCCACGTTTTGTCTCGTTGCGATGTCCGTCAGTCAAATGTGCTTCGAAGGTTCCAATAGCATAAGATCCCGTTGGTTCCGGCATCGCGAAGACTGGAAACAGTCGGCGCACCGGATTAGGGCTGAGACCTTCCTTTTTCGATCGGTAAACGTGCGCAGCTGCTGCGATTCCTGCCACGCCTCCAAGTATCCCCCACTTTGTGCTTGCCTTCATGATCGTTCTCTCCTTTGTCTGCGCTATTTTATACTCAGCATAAGGGTTGAAGTATACTTCAAGGTCAAGCTTAAAAAGCCTCTTATAGACGAAAAACAAAAAAGCCGCTGTACCATCGAAGTGTTCGATGGTACAGCGGCTTGCAAATATAGGGTTGCTTTTGGATTAGTTGCTCGAAGCCGCTACCCAAATGACATTGTCTTCTTCTTGTCCGTTAACCGGCCACCAGTGGAACCCGTCGCGCGCGAGCAGCTCGTGCGCCGCGTCCGGTCCCCAGCTTCCTGCCGGATACGTGCTGACGTCGGCCGGATTTTCTTTCCAAGCCGCATCGATCTTGTCCACGAAAGCCCAAGCCGAAGCCACTTCGTCCCAACGCGTGAAGTACGTGGAATCGCCTTTCGCCGCGTCGTGGATCAGGCGTTCGTAAGCTTCCGGCGAGTTGATGCCCACCAGGCAGCTTTGACAGAACTCCATTGCCACTTGCGCGATTTCCGATTCCGAACCCGGCTTCTTCGCATTGATTTTGAAGTAAATGCCTTCCATCGGATTGACGCGGATCACCAGCAGGTTAGGCTGGAGATCATGCTTTTGGCCGAGGTAGATGTTGCCCGGCATTTTCTTGAATTCGATCACGACTTCGGTCGTCTTCACCGGCAGGCGCTTGCCTGTGCGAATGTAGAACGGCACGCCCGCCCAGCGGAAGTTATCCACGAATACGCGAGCCGCGAAGAACGTCTCGGTATTCGAGTTCGGATCGACCTTGTCTTCTTCGCGGTAGCCCGGAAGATCCTTGCCGTTGCTTTGTCCGGCGGTGTATTGACCGCGCACGACATTGGCTCTGACTTCGTCGGAGTCGGCGAAATGGTGCAGCGAACGCAGCACTTTGACCTTCTCGTCGCGAATATCTTCAGCCAGCAGACGGCTAGGCGGTTCCATCGCGATCATGGTAAGCAGCTGGAGAATATGGTTTTGCCCCATATCGCGCAGCGCGCCCGCATGATCGTAGTAGCCGCCGCGCTCTTCGACGCCGACCGTTTCGCCCAGCGTAATTTGCACGTTCGCAATGTATTTGTTGTTCCAGAGCGACTCGAAGAACATGTTCGAGAAACGAATGGTCTCGATGTTCTGCACCATCTCTTTGCCGAGATAGTGGTCGATCCGGTAGATCTCGTCTTCTTGGAATACATGGCCCAGTTCTTCGTTCAGCTTCTCGGCCGACTTCAGGTCGTAACCGAACGGCTTCTCGATAACGAGACGGTGCCAGCCTTCGCTATCCAGCATGCCGCCTTCGCGCAGGTTGAGCGAAACGCTGCCGAACAGTTCCGGCGCAAGCGCCAGATAGAAAAGACGGTTGCCGGGAATCGAGAATTTGGACTCGATTGCTTCCGTCTGCGATTTGAGTTCCTGGAATCCCGCTACGTTGTTGATATCGAGGGATTTATATTCGAAGTGTTCCGCAAACTGGTTCCACTTCTCCTGGTCGGAAGATTTGTACCGTCCGAATTCTTGAATCGAGCGGAACACATCGTCACGAAACTCTTCATTCGTACGAGGACGTCGAGCCACTCCGACTACTGCAAAGTCCTCCGCCAATTTGCCTTCCCGGTACAAGCTGAAAATGGCCGGGAACAACTTACGACGGGCCAGGTCTCCGGTAGCCCCGAAGATGAAAAAGACCGCGCCCGGTGCTTTCAATGCTTCAAGATTTTGATTGTCCGTCATAGCTCCCCATTCTTCCTGTATTAGTATAGTAACGAATTGTTATGCCTGACTCCCAATTCTCCGCGTTAGTGCGGAAAAAGAAAGATGTGATGTCATTCTATCATATCTCTCAAATTGATGCTATCGTATTGATTATCATTTATGTTGATCTAAGATGAAGGTTTCATTAATATTTGCGTACACCAAAAAGGTACACAAAAAGGCCGGCTAAATCAAGCCGACCTCACAAAAATTCGGAGATAGCGTTTTCAATTTTCTAGCGTTACTTCGCCGTATACCCGCGTGTCCGCCCAGTACGGAAGATTTTTGTCCACCCAGCTTAAATACGTATCTCGCCGCCCGTCCCCGTCGGAATCGTCGTTCGCGCTGGCATTGAACCCGATCACGTCGCCTGCCTGCGGAGTAAGTGCCGTATAAGGAACCGCAAACTCTGCCGTATAGCCGCCCTCGCGCTGAATGACGGCCTTGGTTACGTCGGAAAGATCAAATCCTCGTATAGCCGAAGAAAGTGCTCCGTCGTAGCCCACGCGCAGCTGGTAATCGCCTACCGTTCGAGTCCCATTTTTCGCGTTCAATTCATCCACCCAGACCTCTACCGAATCGTTATGCTCGTCCGCGGCCAGCGCGTTCGGCGTCGCATCCGTCATTTCGAATAAATAATATAGCGCATTGTCGTCCCAGGCAATCCGCACCGTTCCTGTCGTACCGTTCGCATCCGTATTGAGCGCAAGCGGCGTCGCGTTGCTCCACAGATCATCAACCAAACCGTCGATCCGCGGCGTCCCTCTCGCTGCCGCATAGTCGTCCTCTTCCCCGCCGCCCGGCGGCGCCGAATTCGGCACATCGCTAAATACCTGCGCCTGAGACTGGTTATAGAACGGGAAGCCGCCTTCTCCTTGAACCGTATTGCCCGAGAAATTCAACTGGCCGATCACCGTTTTCAACATATACACGCCGTGGTTGTTCGGGTTAACGATCTCGTTACGTGCAAAGAAAGCCTGAATGCTCGCCGAACCGAGAATCAGAATCCCGTTGTCCGCCGAGTCCGTGATCGTATTTTGCTCAAAAGTCGCATTCACGATACTCGGTTCTTTATAGGTCGCCTGAAGACGGATTCCGCCTTTTTCCGGAATGGCCGGGTTGCGGCTGTCGCGCAGGATCGTGTTCCGCACGACTTGAAGATTGCGCACCTCATACGTTTGGTAGCTGCCTTCCGACGCGATGAATATCCCTGCTCCGCCTGTGTCCGCGATCGCATTTCGTTCAATCGAAATATTCGTTCCGCCCGATACCGTGATACCTCGTGCATGACCGCCGGCTACGTCGTTATTCGCGATCTTCACATTGTTGACCCAAGTCCCGTTTTTCTCATAGGACACGACGGCGATCATGTCATCTCCCGTATCGCGCACCGTATTCTCCTCGATGCGAATGTTTGCCGATCCGCCCGTTATATGAATACCGTCAGCGAGCGTATCCCGAACATCATTGCGAACAATCGCTCCGTTTATGCCGTAGCCGATAATGCCCGCTGACGAACCGCCCACGATGAACGTATTCGAAACCGTAAAGTCCGCTGCCCCAGGCATAATATGCACCCGTGCCGATACCGAGGTGGACAGGCGCGTAGTCACCGGAACCGTCGTAAGCTTCACCTGGCTCAACCCGCTCCCGTTTCCGGCCAACTGAACAGCCTGCCGCTGAGGATTCGTGCTATGCAGCACAGAGATTTCGCCTTCGCCGACCAGATCCACTCCATCCAGAACAATGACATCGTCATAGAAAAAAGTTCCCGGCGGCACGTACACGTTTTTGTTCGAAGCTTTGGCAGCCGTTACAGCTTGGCGAATCGCGTTCAGATCATCGATTCCATCATCCGGCACAGCTCCGTAATCGGCAATCGAGACGACTTGTCCCGATGCTTGAACGACGGAAGACGGCAGCGATACGGCGGCAGGCAAAGCAAGAATGGAAGATACCAGCAAACAGCTCAGGACGTGCCTTCTCTTTTTCGTGATGAACATGACACAATCTCCCCTTTCGGATCCTCAAATTTAAGCGCTTACAAATTATAATCCGCAAACATTGCTATTCGACCAGAATGACATAATATGTTATTTAGTAAAAATTCGAAATACCGACAGTCCGATCGAACTTCCATGCATCCATAAAAAAACCGCATTGGAGTTAGGCTCCGTGCGGTCTATATCGGGTCTGCGCAAATGTTCGGTTTTTATTGGGCCAATCCGTTTTTATACGCGTAGATGGCGGCTTGCGTCCGGTCTTCCACTTCCAATTTGGACAACAGATTCGTCACATGGAATTTGACCGTCTTGATGCCGATCACCAGTTCGTCCGCGATTTCCTGGTTGGACTTGCCCTGCGCGACGAATCGAAGCACTTCCATTTCCCGATCCGTAAGATCGTCGTGCAAAGCCCTGGCAGGAGGCGGTGTACGGAAACGATCCATCATTTTGGCGGCGACTTGCGATTCAAGCACGGATTGTCCGCGTACAGCTGCACGAATCGCGTCGGCCACCTCGTTGGCTCGAGAAGTTTTCAGCAGATAACTGAACGCTCCGGCTTCGATGACCGGATACATTTTTTCGTCATCCAAATAACTCGTCAGCACGATCACCTTGCAATCCGGACAATTTTTCAATACCTCTCGCGTCGCTTCGATTCCGTCCATGCCGTCCATCACGAGGTCCATCAACACGACATCCGGGTTGTACTGCTGCGCCATCCGTACGCCTTCTTCCCCGCCGCTCGCTTCGCCGACCACCTCGATCCCGTCTTCGGTATCGAGCACCGCAGCCAGCCCGATGCGTACCATCTCATGGTCGTCGACGAGCAGCACGGTAATCTGTTGTTCCATTTCCATGGCTATTCCTCGCTCCCTCTTTGTCCTCCGTCTACCAATGGCACGTTCAGTTCGATACGCGTCCCTTTGCCGGGTGCGGTGATGTAACGAATCGAGCCGCCGATTTCGCTGACCCGCTCCTGCATCAGCGACAAGCCGTAAGAAGCCTGCTTCTTCTCGTCCAGCTCGAAACCTACGCCATTATCCTTCAGCGACATTCGCAATGCATCGCTTCGACGGACGATCATAATCTCCATCTTGTCGGCTTTCGAGTGACGCAGCGTGTTCGACAGCGCTTCTTGCACGATACGGAACAGATGATTTTCGATCCCTTTGACCAATTCAAGCCCCGCATCCATATCGAGCGTGATTTCCATCGGGACCTTTGCCTGAATCTCGCGCACCAGCTCGCTCAATCCTTGATATAACGGTTTGCCTTCCAAATAAACCGGACGAAGATGCAGCAGCAGTGCCCGCATTTCCGACTGCGCGACCGAAGCCATCTCCTCGATCAGTTCCACCTGACGCCTCGCTCGGGAGAGATCTTTTTCAAAAGTACGCCCGACCGCCGTGGCCGTCATCGAGATCGCGAACAGCTGCTGCGACACCGCATCGTGCAGTTCGCGGGCTAGACGCTGCCGTTCTTCCACGATCGCCGATACCCGAGCCTGCTCCGCCAACTGCGCGTTGTGGGTCGACAACCGCTGAAGCGAGCTAACCTGCTCTTCCCACTTTTTGCCGACACGATCCAACTGCTCCGCCAGCCCGTCCAACTCGCCGCCGGCCGGCCAAGCCGTGCGCACAGGATTTCCCTTTTCCCATAACAGCAGCGTGTCTTGAATGCGGTCGAACTGAATCTTGCTCTGCATGGCGCGGTATAGTCCATATAAGGCACCGACAGCGATACATACAGTCAGGACCGTTAGGCCCGCACGGATCTTGAGCGGCCAGGTATCCGGCACGTTTAACAGCCCGTACGAGTAGAGCACATACATCGCCGAAAGCAAGACGATCAGCGACAGTAACATCCCCGAACCGATTCCCTGCATGATCGTATTCGATTTTCGAACTTTCTTCGGTTCCTCCGCCATGTTTGTTCACCGTCTCCCGTCCGCGCCAAGCTACTGATAGCTTATCAACGCTAAAGGTAAGGTTACGCTCGTCTAAAACGCAACTAAAGCGCGTGAGTTTTAGACGAACGAAACCTTCTGAGTAAGAGTTGATAAGCTGCTAATTAATCCGAATATTCACATCGCCCGCAGCGTAGGCCATAACCACTCTGACTTTCTGCTCACTATACGCATAGCCCGGCGAACGCCAGACAAATTTATTTAACATCCCGCTATGGGATTTCCCTTCAAAACTCACCTTGCCGTAACCCACGAAAATATCCAGTTCGACTGCGTATTCTTCCGGGAAAGTCAGGTCGGCATCGCAGATTACGCCTTGCAAATGAATCACGGTATCCGGTTCGGTCGGCAGCGCCAACGAAAAATCGCAATTCACGTCCCCGAACAAGTTCCACAGACTAAGGGGTTCGGGCACCCAAGGCTCACGTTCGCGATTCAACTGCGTGACAAATTCCTGACGCCTTACGTATTCGCGGCCTCTATGCAGCTCTCTGGATCGGGCGTAAAAGACGCCGACCGAGATCAGAATACCGCCGAGCACCAGAATGATGTGATCAAGCAACAACAGTCCAGCTCCTACAGCAAGACACTTATAACCAAACGATGACCGATTGGCTCTCATGGTATAGATACCGTAACACAGCACGAGGAGAGCGACCATCGAGAGTGGGGTGACCCATTTGCCAAGCAACATGATTATGCCTACGCCGATCAATACGATGGCCCATGTTTTTTTCCGAGTTTTCATGTCGCTCCTCCTCCTGCTGTGTTCCCAAGCGTAGCAAAAGCCATAACGGTACGCATTCGTACCGCATGGCTTCGCTTTTGCTTATCATTCGCTCTATTCTATCACAACTCCGGCCGGCTGTGTGGCTATTGCGGCCGCCGCTGCCGTTCTTACTGCTCGTCGCCTTTGGTCAGGGAAGGAGCGCTTTGGCCGCCGTTCAGCTTGTTTTTCAATGCGTTCAGCTGCTCGTCAACCTGAAGCTGCTTTTGCGCATCGACCGGGCTGATATAAGCGGAAGTGCGGTTCAGGCCGCCACCGCCGTAAGGCGTGCGCAGAACATCGGCTTCGGCTTCCATCTGCATGATCTTTTCTTCCATCCGGCGGAAGCCCGACGAAGAGCTGCCTTTGTCGATCGCGTAGACCGGGTTGACCTGTGCCATTTGCTTTTTGGCTTTCGCCATTTGGGCGCGGGCAACCAGCTCGTTACGCTTGTTGCGCATTTGGTAGAACTCGTCTTTCATCTCATGCAGCTGACGCATCAGATCGGAGACTTGAACTTCGGCTTGGCCGTGCAGGTCTTGGTACTCCGTGATTCTTTGATCGAAGTAGATTTTCTCTTCGAGCAGCTTGCGTGCCGCTTCTTCCTGATTGTTCGCCAGCGCCGCCGTCGCTTGCGATTCGCGTTGATCGGACATGCGGAACGCTTCTTCCAAACGCTGCTTCATGCGGCGCTCGTTCGCCATTTGCTTCGCTACCGTCACTTCGGCCTGGTGAATCTCCTCTTCCATGTCGCGCAGGTATTGGTTGAGCATGACTACCGGATCTTCAACCTTGTCCAACATTTCATTTACCGATGCCTTCGTCATATCGCGCAGTCTTTTGAATACTCCCATTTTATAAATCCCCTTTCTGGTTCTCGTTTTCGTATTTGGAAAGCTTGCTTTTCAGTTCTTCGACTTCTTTTTTGAGAGCTTTTTTTTCGATGTCTTCCATCATGGCGTCGATTCCGGAATCCGGCATATCCCGCTTTTGCAAATTGGCGCGAGCCGGTTGCGGACGATTCGGAGGAAACGGACGTTCAAACTCCCGTTCCTGACCCAGCGATCTCGGCGAACGCGGATCATGAGGTCCGTTGAAGCGCGAACCGTGAGGCTCGCGATCATAGGCGCTATCCGGACGATACGGATCGCGATAAGCATCGCGGCCGTACGCGTCGGGTCCGTACGGGTAGTACGGCGGCGTCGGTTCCTTCGGAATCACGAGCGAAGCGATAAAGTAGATCGGCAGCATCGCTCCGCTGGTCAGCGGGATGGCGACAAGGAACAGAATACGGAGGAGCGTAGGATTCACACCAAATTCATGCGCGATTCCGCCGCAGAGTCCGGTAAGCATTCGGTCCTGGGTCGAGCGGTACAATCTTTGCATCCTCGCTTACTCCTTTCCTTCGCCCCGTTTCAATTTTTCCTTCAGACGGGCCATTTCCTCTTCAAGCAGATTGCCAACTTCGCCAATCTGTCTGGAGGCCTCCTGACCCAGCTTTCGGATATCACGCAGGCTGTAAGTTTCGTATTCGATCGAGGACATCTGATCGTCCAGTCGGTCGAACATTTTGGGTACGTCCGAGTTGTAGCCGCCGGTGCGACGGTTCAAGCGCTGTTGCAAACGCAGCGTCTCCATGCGGGCGTAGTAGTATTGGCGTTTATTGTAAACGGTCTGATACTCGTTTCTAAGTACATTGAGCTGTTCGCCCAATTCTTTGAGCGTATCTTGGCTTTGCTCCCACAGTTCCAGATACTGACGTTCTTTTTCCTCGTACAGCATCTTTTCCTGCAAGGCCAGCTTCGCGATCGATTCCTCATCGGCCTTAAGCGCCAGCACCGCCTGTTCTTCGCGCTTCTCGCGCATCGATGTGGCATGGTCGACCTGCTGACGGAGCTGCTTGCTATGGTGCGCGCATTGATCGTACAAGCGCTGTACCTCGCCGATCTCCTGTCGGGTCTCCACCAGGAACTGATCAATGATCCGCACCGGGTCTTGGCTTTCTTCAAGCTTATCGTTAAGAGTGGCCAGCGTAATGTCTCTCATTCTTTTGAACATGCTCATTCGGCGTTTCTCCCTCCTCCGCATGGTTTGCGTTGATGCAAGATGTTTCCGGGAACTTCCGATGCGATTCGGCGTTTAGCCTCCGAAACCGCGTCGGCTATTCATGCGTTCATGGCGTTTGCTGACGATCCAGAAGATGCCTGCCGCGATCAACGCGATCCCGAGCAGCGGTCCGATCAGCCACGACAACTTCGACAGCAACATCAATCCTCCGACGATCAACAACGACCAGCCCAGAAATGTTTTGCCTGTTTTCACTCCGTAGTACCCGAGCGCGAAGATCGCGGCTGCGGACAAGAGTCCCACAAAGCTTCCGAACTTTCCGAACAGAATCAGCGCTCCCAGTACCAGAAGTACGATAGCCGGGATATTAAGTTTCATGCTTCTCATTAACTTTTCACCGCCTTTCCTGAATCAATTTCCTTATGCCTTTATTCTAGAGGTTCCCGCCTTTTCGCAACACGGCCTGCGGGCGGTTTTTGAACCTGGACCTGAGGCGGGGTCCTATCTGGACCTTGCAGCGTATATAAAGTCGGAACAGGGTAAAAGGCAGGGAAGCCTTCTATGCGAAGCGTCGTTGTATAGTCGGCGCACAGTCGATATATTAAGGAAGAGCTTGGTTTTGCCCGAGTTTTTGAAAAGGTTACAAAGATGTTCGGTTCGAAAAAAGGGCTTTTCATGTTAATATTTATTGAACGTATACCGATGGAAATAACTGTATGAGTTTAGGGCATATCTTAAAACTCAACGCAGTGCACCTTTTACCGCCTTTTCGTGCTCTACTGCGTCACTGTTTCTCGACGTGCCCCGGCACGACTTCAAAAAAGTTCCTTGTTGAACACGAAAATCCGGCAAAATCTGCTTCCCTCGGAGTTTTAAGACACGCCCTAATTCCTTTTAAAATTGTAGGTGAATTCATGAATCGTACGAAAGCTGTATTGGAACGACTGCAAATCCTGCGCTTGTTCGCCTTCCTATATCGGATGAAGATCGTTCGGCTGCTCATTCCGGTCGCCGTGATCGCCTTCGTCTACTTTCAAAGCGAAGGCGAACTCCGCAAGCTGAATTTCTCCCGGATCTTGTTCGATATTCGGTCCATGCCGTCCTGGGACATTGTACAGATCTTGGCGCTGTCGCTGGTAGCGGTATCCGTCATGAGCACTTACGACTTTCTGATTTGTCGGCATTTTCGGCTGAACGTGACCAAGTGGGCAGCGTTCCGCTATGGTTGGATCTCCAATACCTTCAATAACTTCCTGGGCTTTGCCGGATTTACGGGTGCAGGCGTCCGCGCCTTGCTGTACCGCAATAGCGGCATTACGCTTGGACAGATCACGCCGGCTATCGTGTTCTTGTCTCCGACGATGGTGACGGGACTTTCCGTGCTGGGATGGGCAGGTATTGTCGGTATACTGCCGATCGGCTCTATGCTGACGGAGCATCGCTGGTTGATCTATGCCGTATGGGGCATGGCTCTCTATCTGCCGATCTTCCTGGTGATGCAGCGCTCCAAGCTGTTCGCCAAGTACTTCCATAAGGAAGGTCAAGGAACTCGCCTCCCTTGGACCATCATCAGCAGCTCGGTCATGGCTTCCGTATTGGAATGGTTCTTCGCGGGTCTGACCTTCTGGTTGATCTGCTCGAAATTTCTGCACGGCATGCCGCTTGGTCAGGCGTTGGCGATCTATAGCGTAGCGGCTATCGCCGGCATCGTCAGCTTTGCCCCGGGCGGAATCGGAGCTTTCGACATCACGGCCCTGCTTGGATTGCAATTGGCCGGAGTCAAGCCGGAGACTGCATTGGCGACCATCGTGCTGTTCCGCGTTTTTTACTTTATTATTCCGTGGCTGATGGCGCTGGTCATGACGGCCTTCGAACTTCTGCCGGGCCGCCGCAAAGCGATTCGAAAAGAAACGGCGGCCGGCGAGGCCGGATCAGCGGGGGGGCCGGATGCTGATTCGAAAGCCGATCCTGAAGATATCGGTCGGCATCATGCAGGCGCAGCCGCTTACTGGCAGCGCTTCTGGAATTGGCCGGGTCAGTTCGGGTTCCTGAGCGATATGGGAATTTGGGCACTCGGCAAACTGGTACTCGTCTGCGGACTGATTCTGCTGTTGTCGGCGGCGACGCCGGGACTGTTGGACCGCGTACACTTCATGGCCCGGTTCTTATCGACGCCGATCATGAAGCTGTCGCAGCAAATCTCGGTCGTGATCGGCTTTATGCTGATTATTCTGTCGAGCGGGATCTCGCTTCGTTTGCGCCGCGCGCATCGGCTGACGTCGCTTCTGCTCGTCGCCGGCGCGATCTTTACCTTCTTCAAAGCATTCGACTACGAAGAAGCGCTGGTCCTGTTAACGGTGGCGCTGCTGCTGTGGATCTCTCGCGCCCGATTCTATCGTTCCGGCGCTACGTTGTCCCGTAAACGAATCTGGATCTGGTTCGGATTCACTTTGGTATTGGCCGGACTTTACTATCTGATCGGCACTTCTTCGCGCCCCCGCTTCCTGCACAATCTTCCGCCCGGCTTCCGGCCGGAATGGATCATGCAGCCGAGCGAATACGGCGCGATGGCGATCAGCGGAATCGTCGGCGCTTGGATTTTGTTCTCGATTCTCGTGCTGCTTCGTCCGAAGCGCCAGGAAGCCGATCTTCCGTGCGGAGACGAGTTGAAACGCTTGGACGACTTTTTGCAAAAAGAAGAAGGCAATCTGCTCACCCATATGCTGTACCTTGGCGACAAGCAGTTCTACTGGGCTCAGGAAGGCAAAGTATTGATCCCTTACTCGCGTTCGCGAGACAAACTGGTTGTACTCGGCGATCCGCTCGGACCCAAAAAGCTGATCGGAGACGCGATTGAGGAATTCCAAGCCTTCTCGGATCGATATGCCTTGGCCGTCGTGTTCTATCAAGCTTCGCCGGATTACCTGTCGATCTACCATGAGAAAGGCTACCGTTTCTTCAAGCTCGGCGAGGAAGCCTTGATCAATCTGGAAACGTTCACGTTCTCGGGCAAAAAGATGACGGCATTCCGCACGGCAAAAAACCGCTTCGAGCGGGACGGCTACATCTTCTCGGTGGAATCGTCTCCTTATGATTCCGCGTTAATCGAAGAATTACGCGGAATCTCAGCAACCTGGCTAGGGGAACGCAAAGAAAAAGGGTTCTCGCTCGGTTGGTTCGACGAAGCCTACATCCAACGATCGCCGCTGGCGTTGCTTCGCTCTCCTGAAGGTCGAATCGTCGCCTTCGCGACACTGGCACCGGCTTATGACGGAGGACGCACCATTTCCGTCGATCTGATGCGGCATTTGCCGGATACGCCGAACGGAACGATGGACTTGCTGTTCGCACGATTAATTGAATGGGCGCAGGAACAAGGATATCAAACATTCAATCTCGGAATGGCGCCTCTCTCCAGCGTAGGCAAAAGCCGCAGCTCGCTGCGCGAAGAAAAGCTGGCGAACCTGGTCTTCCGTTATGGAGGCCATTTTTACGGATTCGAAGGACTGCGCCGTTATAAGGAAAAATTCTTCCCGGAATGGCAGTCCCGCTACTTGGCTTATCCGGCTTCCGTCTCTCTTCCGGTTCTGCTCATCGATCTGGTCGTGCTGGTATCCCGTAAACCGAAAAGCCGCAACCACAACCTGGGCACTTTGGAAATCGGCGAATCGTTGCCGGTACGCGGAAGCCAAATCGAAAACAAGTCGGTGCCTTCCGCCAATCGCGAAGGAACTGACACATAGATTTTGCGTACGCGCCCTAGCCTGCTTTAATCAAAACGACTTCGAACCCGTCCGGGCCCGAAGTCGTTTTTGTTATCCCATCGGCACAACGCTTGCTTGCCTGCGCGATGCCTCGTAAATGCCATGAACGAGACTCAGCGCACGGCTGCCTTCTTCGGCATCGATCCAGAAGCGTCGTCCTTCCTGAATATGCCGGTAAAAGTCGCGGATCAACAGTCCATGACTTACGCCCCAATACGATTTTGCCCCGGTAGCCGTCTGCGAAGGCCGACATAATTCGGTCTCTTCGCCCTCTTGCAGCAAAAACACGCAATCGCGGCGTTGAAGCAGCGTCCCCTGTTCGAAGATCAATTCCAATTCGACCGGGCTGTTCGTCAGATAGGCATTGGTTCCGTAAAATAAAGCCCGTACACCGCTCGAAAAATCGATACAGGCATGGGCCGTGTCTTCAACTTCGATAACGTCACCCAGTACATCGGTCGTTACGCTGCCCGCAATGCGCTGCGCGTCTCCGCCCGCGAACCATTGCAGCAAATCCAGCGTATGGATGGTCTGATTGATCAGCAGTCCTCCGCCTTCCGTCGCCCAACGGCCGCGCCAAGAACTATCCGTATAATATTCCGGCGGTCTGGACCAAGTCACCATGCCTTTCAAGCAGAGCAGCCGACCCAATCGGCCGGATTGAATCTGTTCATAAATGAGCCTGGAACTTTCGTTGTATCGATTTTGAAAAACGACACCCAGTTGAGCGCTGCTTTTGGCTGCGGCGGCCCGAACCGATGCTGCCGCTTCCGGCGTATGCGCCACCGGCTTTTCGGTCAACACATGCTTGCCCGCCGCCAATAACTCTTCGATTATCGGCGCATGCAGATGATGCGGCGTGCAGACATGCACCACCTGAATATCCGGGCGTTGCAGAATAGCCCGATAGTCGCTTCCCGCTTCACAGCCGTACGCGTCCGCTTCTCGGCGTGCTTTCGCCTGATCGCGATCTACGACAAGGCGCAGCTCCGCATCTTCCATCTCGCTTAGGACTCTTGCATGCTGGGCGAAGATCGTTCCGCAGCCGATGACGGCTGCCCCTATTTTCTTCATAAGTCGCACCTTCCGTCTTGAACTTCGTGTTGCCATATGCGATGCACCGAATCGAATCGTTCGCGGTATCGACGATCCGTCCCGCTTCGGTCAACATGCCGACCGCGCCAATCGCTTTCTCTATAAGCCCCGCCCTTCCGCCGCAGGCTTGCGCAATGTATCCGGCGTCGTGTTGAGCGCCTGATCCTGCGCCTCCAGGCAAAGCTGCGCCGCCATAAACGCATGCTCCTGCGTCATTGCGTTTTCCGTACGATTCAGACAGTCCAGGATCAACTGCCCGAAGAACGGGCAGCCGACCTTGCCGGATACCTGCTCGTAATGCTCGCCTTCCCGATCGACCCAAAACACATGGTCGCCGGAATCGGATCTCGCCACGTCCGTATACTTGCGCAGTTCGATATATCCTTCCGTGCCGAGGATCACGGTCCGGCCGTCTCCCCAGGTCCCGAGTCCGGCGGGCGTCAGCCAATCGACGCGGAAATACTGCGTCGCTCCGTTATCCCCGACCAGCGTGGCGTCGCCGAAATCTTCCAGTTCCGGATACTCCGGGCTATGGTAATTGCCGACTTTGCTGTGCAGCACCTTCGCGCTTTTGCAGCCTGCATAATGCAGGAACTGCTCAATCTGGTGGCTGCCGATATCGCACAGAATGCCGCCGTAATCGTCGCGCCGGAAAAACCAGTCCGGCCGCCCCGCCGCATTCAACCGATGCGGTCCCGTGCCCATGACCTGCACGACCCGGCCGATTGCGCCCTGGCGGATCAACTGATCCGCGTACACCGCGCTTTCGACATGCAGACGCTCGCTGTAGTACACCATGTATTTGCGGCCCGTGCGCGCCGCGCACGCTTCCGCTTCATCGAGCTGCGCCAGCGTCGTGAACGGCGCTTTATCCGTGAAGTAGTCTTTGCCGCTCTCCATCACCTTCACGCCGAGAGGCCCCCGTTTGGCCGGAATCGCGGCCGAAGCGACCAGCCGGACTTCCGGATCGGCCAAGATCTCTTCCAGCGAACCGGCCGCTTTTGCGCCGGGGAACATCGAAAGAAACGTCTCTACTTTGGCTTTGTCGGGATCATGCACCCATTTGACCGTACCGCCCGCTTCCGTCAGTCCGTTGCACATCCCGTGAATATGCCCATGATCGAGCGCCGCCGCCGCGAATATGAATTCTCCCGGCCCCACAACGGGCTTCGCTTCGTGCTTCGGCGCGTAATTCATTCCATCCCTTCTTCCCATCCCGCTATCCATCCTTCCGTTTTCCTTTATCACGATTCCTCGTTCCCGCTCCATGCTTCAGCCTTATATCGCTTTGAAACGCCCTACAGCGTCTTCTCCCGTTGAAGCAGTCCGTGCAGGTAATCCAGACTCATCTTGGCACTTTCGAACGGATCGCGACGGCACACGTCCTGCTCCACCACATACCATTCCACGTCAGTCGCCCGGCACGCTTCGATAATCGCCGGAATGTTCATATTGCCGTGCCCTACTTCCGCGAAAACGGCTTGTCCGTCCACGATCTCCATATCTTTCAAATGAACGACCTGCATCCGCCCTTGGACTTTGTGCGCCCACTGCGCCGGATCGCCGCCGCCCACCTGCACCCAGTACATATCCAATTCGAATCCGAAGGCTTCAGGATCGCTTTCCTCCAGCAGAATATCCATTGCCGTGCGCCCGTCGTATTTTTCGAACTCCAATTGGTGGTTATGGTAAACGAATTGAAGACCCTGCTGCTTCAGCTTGCGCCCGATCTCCGAAGCTTCCTGCGCGAATATCCGATAACTGTCGGCGCTTTTGCGAAATTTCTCCGGCGCCATGCCCAGTCCCACGTACTTGCAATCCCATAACTTGTGCTGTTCGATCACCGCATCCAGGTCATCCGTCAACCGATCGTAAGGGATATGCGTCGCGCAAATGGTCAGATCATTCTGGATCGCCAGTTCTTTAACCTTGCGCGGCTCGATCGGCCCGATTCCCGATACCTGCACCGCGTCATAGCCCATCTTTTTTAATTTGGAAAAAGTGTCCGCCAATCCCTGCTCGGTCTGTGCCTGCTCGCGAAACGTATACATCTGCGCCGCGATCGTCGATCTTTTCATCTTTTCTCCGCCTTTCTGCTTCGTTTATTCGGCTCGAACATCCGCTTTGCTCTGTGCATTCAACCGTCAGTGCGTACCCGATACGTTGAGCGTCGCTTCCACGCCCGTCTTTTTCACAAAAGTAGACTGCTTGATGCGCTCGTTCAGCTTTTCCAAATACGCGTCTTCGTCGATCGGAAGCTCTACCCAACCGTCCGTCCAACTCGACAGGTGCATCGCGTTCGACAACGTGAGTCCGTGAATCCCTTCTTCGCCCGGCGCGATCAACGGCTCCCGATGCAAGACGGCATTCGTAAAGTTGCGCAAAATGCCTTCGTGCTGCCCGCCGCTTCCGCTTTCGACCGGAATCTCGCATTTCCAGCATTCCGGCTGACCGAACCCGCCTTTATAGGTCGCATTAAACTCCGGTTCCGGCGTGCGCAATCTCCAAAAGGTAAGGGTGTCGTCTTCGATCACGATTTTCCCGTTATCGCCCGAAATCTCGAACCGGTTGGTTCCGGGCGCTTCGCCGACCGTCGTCACGAACAATCCCGTCGCGCCGTTCTCGTACTCCACGTAAGCGGTCACGTCGTCTTCCACTTCGATATTGCGCGTTTTACCGAAACTGCAAAACGCGCGTACCCGCTTCGGCATCATCCCCGTCGTCCACTGCCACAGGTCAAGCTGATGCGGGTCCTGATTCAGCAGAACGCCGCCGCCTTCGCCTTCCCACGTTGCGCGCCAGCCGCCGGAGTCGTAATAGCTTTGCGAACGATACCAGTTGGTGATGATCCAATTCGTCCGCCGGATCTCGCCCAGTTCGCCGGATTGGATCAAATCGCGCAGCTTGCGGTAGAGCGGATTCGTGCGTTGATTGTACATGATGCCGAACACAAGGCCCGATTCCGTCGCCTTGGCCGCCGCTTCGTTCATCTGCCGCACCGCTTTCGTATACACGCCTGCCGGCTTTTCGATCAGCACGTGCAGGCCGTATTGAAACGCTTCCATAGCTAAAGTCGGATGGTCGTAATGCGGCGTCGCGATCAGTACGGCATCCACTTCTCCCGACCGCATCAGTTCTTTGGGATCGGCGTAACGCTTCACCTGCTCCGGCAGCGCCCCCGCCGCCCAATTCAGACGCTCCTGACGCACATCGCTGACCGCCGTCAACGTTGCGCCCGCGATGTTGTCGATCAGGCTTTTCGCGTGCGAACTTCCCATATTGCCGATTCCGATGATACCGAAACGTACTTTTTTTCCTGTATTCGTCTCCATTGTATCCCTCCGTCGCTTGCGGGCTTCGATCATACGCCCGGGCTTCATACATGTAGAGAATACCTCACCCGCCGGTCAAAGGACATGAATAGGATTAAGAACTTTTTGTCTAAAACTAAGGTGTTTTCGTCAAATCCGTGTATACTGCGATAAAGAACGTTTACGAAAAGAGAGGACCAAACATGCAAAAAAAACGCGCGAACCTTCACCTTCCCGGCATAGCCGAGACAGAGCCCGATTCTCCGCGTAATGCTCAATCCTTTTTTCATATCGATACAGCTGACCGCTTGATGGAAAACCTGACCGTTCACGTTTCCCATGCTTTTTATCGTGCAGGATATTACGGTTGGAACGCTCCCGAGGAAAAGCCGTCGTTCAACCGCTTGTATTACGTAACCGAAGGCGAAGGCGCGGTGACGCTGGACGGCGTGCGTTACGAGCCTCGTGCGGGTCAACTGTTCATTATGCCGGCCGGGGCGGTACAAACGCGTTTTACGCCGCCTGAGCATCCGTATTCCCGCTACTTCTGCCACTTTGACGCTCGGATTGGCGACTGGCCTTTATTCCAAGCAGGTTCCGCCTTCCAGATCACGGATGTGAGCGAGCCCTCTAAGATCGAAACCTTATTTCTTGAAATGATTGAGCAGTCGGAACGTCCCGGTCCTTTTGCCGCGTTGCGAGTCAAAGCCTGCCTGCTTCAACTTCTGGCCTATTGTCTGGAAAAAGGCGGGCATACCGGTTTCATGGACCGATTTATGCAAGGCAGCGAACGCGAAAAGCTGGCACGCGTGCTGCATTACGTCGATGAACGGCTTGCCGAAACGCTGGAAGTCGAAAAGCTGGCCGAGCTGGTCCACCTGCATCCGAATTATTTTATTCCTTATTTCAAAAAACAAATGGGCATTACCCCGATGAATTATGTTCAGCAAAAACGAATCCAATTAGCCCGAAGACTGCTGACGTCGACAGATAACGGCATTTCTTCGATCGCGGAACGTGTCGGCATGGACGCCGCCCACTTTTCCCGCACCTTTAAAAAAGCGACCGGAGTCTCCCCCAGCGCGTATCGCAATAGTACGAGATAAGGCCACAGCAGCTATCGAGCCGCTCATTAAAACTAAAGATACGAGTAAAATTCGTATGCACGCCTTACCAAACCCACTTTGTCGTCACGCCAAGAACCCGCGGTACCATAAAAGGTCGCGGGTTCTTTTTGCAGCTTCTTTCTCATTCTTCCCGTGCTATTTCATACCCCCGAATACGCGGAAAAAGCTCCATCTACCGGGATAACCACACCGTTCACGAATCCCGATGCGTCCTCGCTCACCAGGTAAAGCAGCGTACCGACCAGCTCGCTCGCTTCGCCGAAGCGTCCCATAGGCGTGCTGTTCAGAATTTTCGCCGAACGCTGCGTTAAGGTGCCGTCTTCGTTTTTGAGCAGCTTCTCGTTTTGCGCAGTCAGGAAAAAGCCGGGCGCGATTGCGTTGACCCGTATGCCCGCTTTGGAAAAATAGACGGCCAACCACTGGGTGAAGTTGCTGACCGCTGCTTTGGCACCGCTGTACGCCGGAATTTTGGTCAGAGGCGCGTACGCGTTCATCGAAGAAATATTGACGATCGTCGAACCCTCGCGCCCGACCATATCGGCAGCAAACTCCTGACAAGGCAGCAGCGTACCGAGGAAATTCACATCCATGACGAACTTTAATCCTTCCGTGTCCAGATCGAAAAAGCTTCGTTCGGCGCCGCCGCTTTTCTCCTCCGACTGCGAAGGCGTCCAATACTCCTCGGTCGTCGTCGCCTGCGGATGGTTGCCGCCGGCTCCGTTGATCAAAATATCGCAAGGCCCCAGCTCGCTCCGTATACGCTCATGTGCCTGTTTCAGCGCGGCTTTGTCCAGAACGTCCGCCGCTACGCCGATTGCCTGTCCGCCGCGCGCAATGATTTCAGCAGCTTTGGCCTCGGCTTCATCCTGGTTACGGCTTAGCACGGCTACGGATGCTCCGCACTCCGCCAATGCATCCACAAAGCCCGAACACAACACGCCGGTTCCTCCGGTGACGATCGCTACTTTTCCGTTCAAATCGATGTTAAAAGGTATTTTCCCCACGATTACCCCTCCTTTGCCCGTGTTGAATGTCAGATCGTTTCGCTCAAATGATAGTTTGCTGAAAGCTCATTATTCCGATTGTGCGGACGCTTTGGCTTTTTTCGTTGCTTCCGCAAGTCCGTTGATATACACCGCACCCAGCGCCCGGTCATACAATCCATACCCCGCACGACCGGTCTCGCCCCAGATCATGCGCCCGTGGTCGGAACGGAACGGGCCGTCGAAGCCGTAATCGGTATACGCTTTGACGATCTCGTAAAAGTCCAGGGAGCCCCACTCCGACAAATGCCCCGACTCGCGGAACGACTTTTCCCCGGTAATCTTCACGTTGCGCAGATGCGCGAAATGCACCCGATCCCTCACGCCGCCGAAGTACCGGACCATATCGACGAAATCGTTGTTGGGATCGCAGCCGAGCGAACCCGAGCATAACGTCAATCCATGATACGGCGAGTCGTGCAGGTTCAGGAAGCGTTCCAGATTTTCTTTGTTCGTAATAATGCGCGGCAGACCAAAAATCGGCCAAGGCGGATCATCCGGATGAATTCCCATTTTGATCTCAGACTCAGTTGCAACCGGAATGACACGTTCGATAAAGTAAGCCAGATGCTCCCATAGCTGCTCTTCGCCGACCTGCTCATACTGTTCTAAAACATGACCCAGTCCGCCTTCGCCATAAGACGTGTCCCAACCGGGCAAAGCCAGCTCGCCGAGCTTCGGGTCCATCCGGCGGATGATTTCTTCTTCGTAGATCAGCGTGGTTGAACCGTCCGGCAGCTCGAACTCCAGATCGGACCGCGTCCAGTCGAGTACCGGCATAAAGTTATAGCAAACTACCGGAATCCCGGCTTGCCCCAGATTTCGCAGCGTCTGTGCATAATTTTCGATATACCGATCGCGCGTCGGCAGACCCAGTTTGATGTCTTCATGCACGGGAACGCTTTCAATCACGGACAGCTTAAGCCCTACGCCTTCTACTCGTTCCTTCAAAGCCTGAATCTTGTCCAGCGGCCAAACCTCTCCGACAGGCACGTCATAGATGGCGCTAACAATCCCTTTCATGCCCGGAATCTGCGCGATATACTCCAGCTTGACCGGATCGTCTTCGCCGTACCAACGAAACGTCATTTCCATTCGGCTGCACTCCTTTATTTTAATGTTCATACTGGCATACTAGCATGCCAGTATGAACGATGCAAGAATTGTATGCTTAACAAGCTTTCGAGGATCGAATATAAGATAAGTTATAAAAACTTATTACATCTGTAGTTTTGTCCAGCGACTCATAGGTTCAATAATATGGCGATGTACCGCTGATTCTACGTCATCCACTCTCTGCTCGGCTATTAACTCGATCAGGCTTCGATGCTGCTCGATAGCCTGAGTAAAGTCGTATTCGATTTCAAACATTAGTCTCATACGATTATAATGCGTACTTAAACGGGTGATTGAAGCCCAGACATGCTCTTTGCCGCAGCCTTGGAATAACAGAGAATGAAATTCGTTATCCAGTTCGTGAAACTTTGAAGCTCCCCCTTGGTTCTGTTGCAGGCTTTCTTGCTTCTCCACATTATGACGAAGCGCCAGCAAATCTTCTGCCGAGAATCGGTTACAGGCTAGCAGCACCACTTCTTTTTCTAAAGCAAAGCGCATAAATACCGCCTCGTCGATCAATTGAGGATCAATCTTGGATATATAGGTGCCCACCTGTGGAATTACATCAACCAAGTATTCTTCTTTCAGTCTGGACATGACTTCACGTACAGGCGTACGCGAGAGTTGAAGCGCAGCGGCCAAATCAATCTCGCTGATTGCTTTTCCCGGTTCCAACGTCAAATTCATAATATTTTTCCGGATTACTCGATAGGCATAATCTTTCCCATTCTCGCCCGGCATTCTGTTCGTACCATTCAACATTCCGAACACACCTTCCTGTTCATATGTTTCATATCATTCGCTTATTTTTGCACAAATAAAAACGGCTTTGCAAGATCACTGTTAAAGTAATCTTACAAAGCCGCTTTCTCTTATACCGGTGAAAGGACTCGAACCTTCACGGGTCTCCCCACTCGATTTTGAGTCGAGCGCGTCTGCCATTCCGCCACACCGGCACATCCAAAGTAAATATGGCGCGCCCTAAGAGATTCGAACTCCTGGCCTTTTGATTCGTAGTCAAACGCTCTATCCAGCTGAGCTAAGGGCGCAAGGTGCTTCATTGAACCAAGAAAATAAACTGGAGGCGCCACCCAGATTCGAACTGGGGGTAGAGCTTTTGCAGAGCTGTGCCTTACCACTTGGCTATGGCGCCGAAATAAAAATGGAGCGGACGACGGGAATCGAACCCGCGACCCTCGCCTTGGCAAGGCGATGCTCTACCGCTGAGCCACGTCCGCTTAAAACCTTGAAGTTATATGGCTGGGGGTATAGGATTTGAACCTATGCGTGACGGAGTCAAAGTCCGTTGCCTTACCGCTTGGCTAACCCCCAAAAAATAAAGGGCGATCGACGGGAATTGAACCCGCGAATGTCGGAGTCACAGTCCGATGCGTTAACCCCTTCGCCACGACCGCCATGATGCAAGATTAAACTTTGGGTTAAATATGATTTTCTATGGCAGGGGCAGCAGGAATTGAACCCACACTAACGGTTTTGGAGACCGCTGTTCTACCTTTAAACTATGCCCCTATAACTGGTGGAGGCTGATGGATTCGAACCACCGAACTCAGAGAGAACAGATTTACAGTCTGCTGCGTTTGGCCACTTCGCTAAGCCTCCACAGTCAAAAAATGGTGCCGGCGAGAGGACTTGAACCCCCAACCTACTGATTACAAGTCAGTTGCTCTACCAATTGAGCTACACCGGCTTATTAATTGATTGTGAAAAAATATGAAGTTTTTGATGGTGGCTCGGGACGGAATCGAACCGCCGACACAAGGATTTTCAGTCCTTTGCTCTACCGACTGAGCTACCGAGCCTAGCAGTTTTTCCTCAGAGCCCCAATCAAGAGCACTTGCAGAAGAATGAAAATGGCGGAACCGACGGGATTTGAACCCGCGATCTCCTGCGTGACAGGCAGGCATGTTAACCCCTACACCACGGTTCCAGGCCATAAGATGAAGCAATTGCGGGGGCAGGATTTGAACCTGCGACCTTCGGGTTATGAGCCCGACGAGCTACCGAGCTGCTCCACCCCGCGTCAGAGTGTTAAAACAATATGGTGGAGGCTGAGGGGATCGAACCCCCGACCCTCTGCTTGTAAGGCAGATGCTCTCCCAGCTGAGCTAAGCCTCCATTTCACATACGCTTACTATTATATCAGGTTAGCAGCCTTATGTCAAATGTTTTTTCATGCTTTTCTTCTTTAAAAGAAGAATGACCCGTAGGGGATTCGAACCCCTGTTACCTCCGTGAAAGGGAGGTGTCTTAACCCCTTGACCAACGGGCCGTACTGTAAAGCTTTATGGCGGAGAGAGAGGGATTCGAACCCTCGAGACGCTTTAGACGCCTACACGATTTCCAATCGTGCTCCTTCGGCCACTCGGACACCTCTCCATAATGGCTCCCCGAACAGGACTCGAACCTGTGACAACTCGATTAACAGTCGAGTGCTCTACCAACTGAGCTATCAGGGAACAGAACGCTCCATATTTGCCTCTTCGCTCCGCTTTGTTCCTTCTTTCGGATGAAACATCCTCAAGATGGGGAATCCAAAAGTCGCTCAGATTCAAATATTTCGCTAAGTAGTTAAGAGACTCAACTACGTGTACAAGGTTTGCACCTTGAAAACTGGATCCGAAACGATACCTTCGCGTCATTCGAAGTTGTTCTCTAATGAGAACGTTGGATAAGCCCTCGACCGATTAGTACTGGTCAGCTCCACACATTGCTGCGCGTCCACCTCCAGCCTATCAACCTCGTCGTCTTCAAGGGGTCTTACCAAAAGTGGGAAATCTCATCTTGAGGGGGGCTTCAC